>Ga0068863_100000016_pt1 | contig 213575 bp, 196 predicted proteins | sample KBSSwiS62_FD_66596 | JGI IMG/M metagenome (GOLD analysis project Ga0068863, IMG submission 66596) | Switchgrass rhizosphere microbial communities from Kellogg Biological Station, Michigan, USA - KBS Switchgrass S6-2 | ecosystem: Host-associated > Plants > Roots > Rhizosphere > Soil ... | reverse complement strand
CACGAGAAGACGCTGGGGCAGCTGTTTTGCGACGGTTCGGCGCGGCAGGTGGTGGCGATGCTGGTGGAGGAGTGCCGGGCGGGCGGGGTGACGTTTGCGCTGGGGCGGGCGGTGAGCGACGTGGGCCATGCGGATGGGCGGTTTCGCGTGGCGCTGGACGGGGAAGAGCATGAGGCGGCGGCGCTGGTGATTGCCTGTGGCGGGCCGGCGATTCCGAAACTGGGAGCGAGCGGGTTTGCCTATGAAGTGGCGCGGCGGTTCGGGCTGGGGGTGGTGCAGCCGCGGCCGGCGCTGGTGCCGTTGACGCTGGGGGCGGACGAGGCGCTGTTTCGGGAGCTTTCGGGGGTTTCGGCGGACGTGGCGGTGCGGTGGGGGAAGGTGCGGTTTCGCGAGGCGGCGCTGTTTACCCATCGTGGGCTTTCGGGGCCGGCGGTGTTGCAGATTTCATCCTACTGGCAGCATCGCACGGCGATCGGGGTGGATTTCCTGCCGGATGCGGGGGCGGAGTGGCTGGTGGCGGAGAAGCGGGCGCGGCCACGGGCGGCGGTGCGGCGGGTGCTGGCGGAGCGGCTGCCGGAGCGGCTGGCGGATGCGCTGTTGGAGCGGATTGGGCTGGAGCGGATTGGGGCAGGCGGGGAACTGGGGGGATTGGCGGACAAAGTGCTGCGCGGGATGGAGGCGCGGCTGGCGGACTGGCCATTCCGGCCGGACGGGACCGAGGGATTCGCCAAGGCGGAGGTGACCGGGGGCGGGATCGCCTGTGGCGGGCTTTCCTCCCAGACGATGGCGGCGCGGACGGTGCCGGGGCTTTATGCGGTGGGCGAGGCGGTGGATGTGACCGGGTGGCTGGGCGGATATAATTTCCAGTGGGCCTGGGCGAGCGGCAATGCAGCGGGAATTTCGCTTGCCGAAATTCCCCAACAAACGAATCAGGGGAGCCAGTGAGGTTGCGCGCAAGGAACTGCGCGAACATTTTCTGCTAACAGACTGACTCTGCTCCATTGTTGGATTGGGCCAATTTCACGAACTTCTCGTACTTCGCCCACAGCGGGCATGGCGACTTTTTTCGCGCAGCGGGGCGCGGGCGGGCGGGCGGATCGACAGTCAGAAAGAGCCGGGCGGATTCTGGCATGGGTTGGGGGAGTAGGAAATATGCCAAGGCATATTTCCGTCCGCAAATATCGCTTGTCGATATTTGCCATCGAAGGACTCGGGGAGCCGCTGAGGCATCGAAAGCAAATGTCACGGAGATTGTGCGCTGGCTGGGCAACCTGGAATGCCAGCGTCGAGATGAACGACCGGGTTTGGGATGAAGCTGCCGTACAGCGCCGCGACTGTGAACGTCCGGCCAGGCCGAAACCGGTCTTTTGCCGGGCCACGAAGACCCTGTCTCATACGTCAAGACCTCGGGACAATCTGGAACGGAGCACCCAGCCGTACATCGCTTGGCGCGTTGCACACCGCGTTGCTAACGCAAGGTACTCCGCTTATGGCTGGAATATGTCATAGGTCGTTTGCGAATGTTCGTGGGGGCGAGTGGACTTGTCGGAGAATATTAAAATTGTTCGTGTTTTTATAGGCTCTCCGACCGGGCTCGAAGACGAGCGACGCGCGGCGCGCGAAATTGTACAGGAAGTAAATCAGGCGCATTCGGAGCACTGGGGATGCCAGTTCAAACTCGTTGGATGGGAAGATACGATCCCTGGCTACCAACGTCCGCAGAGCCTAATCAATGTGGATCTTGACAAATGCCAATATTTTATCGGAGTTCTTTGGAACCGGTGGGGCAGTAAGCCCGATCACGACGACAGCGGATTTACCTCTGGATTTGAAGAAGAATTCCGCCGAGCACGAGATCTCAGCGCTGCAGGATCGATGAAAGATATCGCCCTCTATTTTAAGGAAGTCAATGTCCCCGAGGGCCTCGAGCCGGGCCCAGAAATCAAGAAAGTTAAGGAATTTCGTGAGAAATGCATCGACGAGAAGTGTATATTCTTCCGAGATTTTTCAGATACGGCCAATTTTCGCGATCTCATTCGAGCTAAGATAACCGAAATCGGGTGGCGCGAATGCGAGTTGCATGCACCACCGGAATTAGGCAATAGCGAGGCGGAGCAGTCTCCGCAGAAAAGGGCGGATGATAAAGCGCCTGCGGATACGAAACTCTTCGATCAAAATGCTCTTGAATTTATATCGACTATCACGAGCCGCACCCGCGAGAGCGAACAGACCAGCCCTTATGAAGTTGCCCGTTTTCGGTTAATTGCGGCTTCCTTGGGGCGATCTGGCAATGACGAACTTTATTTGGGGAATCATGATGCAAATTTGATCTTCCGACACCGGAAGGAGATTTCATTCTCCATGCAAGAAATTCGTGCCTTGGTGGATTGCGGCATCGTCGGCTTTGATCATCAGAACGTACCTTTGTGGCGGTGGCTAACTGCCCTGAGCACCAAGGATGAGCCGTTCGAGAGGGTCAAGGTACTCGCAATTTTGGGAAATACGGATGAGCGAAAAAACGCGATAAAGCTCCTCCAGATTCTCGGCGAGACCGTCCCGGAGTTGGTGCCATATTTTAATAGGAAACACGTCCTGACGGGATGGCTGGATCCCGATGCGAGCAATCTGACATTTGACGTCGCTACCCAGTTTCTGAGCTTTAATGGCATGCGGGAAGACATTGAGATTATCGATGAGATTTCCGCAGACTCACCAGCTGGCAAGAAGGCAAAACTGGATGCTGTCGTGGCGTCCATCAAGACGCGATCTTCTCATGAAGAGGCACTGGAATTTATCTGCGTGAACAGCGTTGAGAAGGTGTCCGAGACATTTATTGACGCGATCTTTTCCACGCCCAGCGCACTGCCGACTGATGTCCTCGCAAAATGCCTTGCCGTGAAGTCAGATGGCGTCCGGCTTAGAACGGTGAAGCTGCTCATCGAACGGGGCGAGCTGGAAGAATCTGCTGCCCACAATCTCTTAAGCGACAGCAACCACCACATTCGACTTTTGGCAGTTGAATGCCTTCAGCACGGTGATAGTCCACTACCCCGTGACACCGTACGGACGGTTCTGACGATCAAGAAAGGTAGCGGTGTTTTCGGCTTTCTCCAATCGGCCGAAACGGACGCCACATATTATGATCGGTATATTGAAAACCGATTGCATGAACTAAATTTCGAGCAACTGCGAGAGAAGGTCGCTGAGGCCGGCGTGTTCAACGATAAGGAATTATTCGCCCTCTACAGAAAGTTCAGCAAGAAGCTCTCCGGCGATATTCGCGCAAATTTGCAAGATCGATTTGCGGCGATGTTTGAGGAATCCGTAAAAAAGATTGAGACTATCCCAGGAATAGAAGACGAATACCGCATTAAAGTCTATAATATCTGGGGTTTCTATCAGAAGAAGCTGTGCTCTGGCGCATTGGCCGTGCTTTGTGGATTGAAGGTCAAGAACGACATTGGGCTGGTTAGAGCGACTCTCGACGCTATTGAAATCCAGATCTCACCTGAGCTTCTCGCATATCTGGCGAAGTTTGGTGATTGGTCGGATGTGGCTCGCATCGAGCGCCTTGCGCCGCCACTTACCGGAACGCGCGGCCTGCTAGATTTCTCTTACAACAACTTCGCCGATGAAAAGGCTGCCGCGATTTTCGAAATTGGAAAAGGCCGGATTGCCGATTTGTTGAATGCGGAGTTGGCCGCGCCTATAAGGAAGTCGATGATCAAGCTCTTCCCGAAAAGTGTTTTTGGGAATCTGAGCAATGATGCCATCATAGCCGAATTGGACAGAAAAGATGATGAGTATCGCATCATTTTCTCACTGCGGTGCGTCGAGAGTTTGCCAAAAGAGCGGATCGATACGATCCTCGATCAGTATGTAGAACGCGATACCCAGCGATACTATAATAGCATTCACTGGCTTGATCTTGGCGCATCGCTGTCAAAGAAAAAGGCAAACGCAATAGTTCGCAACGAGATGATTCGCCGCTCTCAATAGTCTACTATTTCGCACAATAGATCTTATTTCTTTCTGAGCTTAGTGGCGGACTGTAGGAACTTCCCTAGAAATAGTTGCTGGCGGTCGCCTAGTTACCAGTAAACGAACGGCACGTTTCGATGGTGAGATTTGTCCTTGGATTGACTAATATTTCGGCGACCTGACCGAAGGGCCCAATGAGCTGGGAATGACCGGTGTCGGCGTAGCCTGACACTTTCCGCACCGCGCGGGAACGACGCATTTTGGTCGAAACGAGCCATGCGCACTTTGCTCACGCGCGCTCAAAAAGACACCCGACCGTAAAGCAGCTAGGTCGCCGATAGCAGCCCGCCATCTCCCACCCGCCACCCCCCGCCCGAAACCAGCACCAACAGGACAAAAACCAAGCTGGACCCCGGATCATGTCCGGGGTGACGAAGAAAGCGAACACGCCATCCCTCCGGCTCACGAAGCAGCCGGGCTCAGCAGGACGCAGCGACGAAAGCCACAGGTTCGCCGCCCCGCCGCTCCTTCGGCGATACGCGTCCCCCCTCCCCTCCCCTGCCGGCCACCGGCAAAACCGCGCGCACGGCGCTTGGCAGGTTCTCGCTTCGCTCGAACTAGTCCCTCGACTTCGCTCGGGAGGAACGGGAGAGGGAGGGGCAGGAGTCGGCAAACGGGCGGGGCCGTGGCCTTGCCGCGACAGCACAGACCAGCCCGGTCCATCTTCGCTGCAATCGACCCAATTGCACCAAAGTCCCGCTTGCGCCTGACCGAAGTTTCGACAATACTGCCCAAGTAACGGACGCCCTTCGGGTCGCAAGAACGGCGTTCCAGCAGTGCCGCAGCGTGACGATGCGCGCGATGATGCCGATGCATCGACGCGGCAATACGTTGCAGGACGGGGGGTGTGCCGGCGGTTGCTGCGTGAGCGGCGATGCCGGCACAGTCCCGTGTTGCGCGACAGGCGCGTTTCCAGGCGATGGACCTATTTTGCACGACTGGCCTTTCGGCGCCCGGCGGTGACGCTTGGCGCCCGCGTTCCCCTACCCTGCCCCGGACGGTTCGCCATGGCGCGGCCCGGCGCGACAAAACCTGCCACAGCGTGCATTTGGATTGACCTGAACAGACGTTCGGGTATCGGCGAATCCGCAACTGAGGAAGAAACGAAAGGGAGTCCCGCGATGCTGACGCTTCACCCCAACACCAAGTATGACATGCCGGCGGCGTTCGGTCCGTCGATCTTCACGCCGACGACCCATGCGCCGGACATCCAGCTGATCTCGACCTCGTTCGTGACGACGCCCGAGGCGATCGAGAGCATCATGCCGCGCCACCTGGAGAAGGCGGAGAGCAACATCGTCTACATCAACCGGCTGCGCTATCGCGGGATCGACTACCTGGCCGGGCGGGGCTACGAGGAGTTCATCGTCGGGGTGAACGGGCGCCACGAGGTGGACGGCAAGGTGATCGAGGCGCCGTACCTGTTCGTGGAATGGGTCAACGACGTGCCGGCCTGCCTTTCCGGCCGCGAGGCGCTGGGTTATCCGAAAATGTATGCCGACATCCCGGAGCTGGTGCAGGTGGACGACACGATCCGCTTCCAGGCTTCGGAATATGGCACGCGGTTCCTCGAGGGCGAGGTGCGCAACCTCAAGCGGCTGCCGGACAGCGCGCTGCCGAAGATCAATGCCTCGGTTTCGGAATACAACTTCACCTGGAAGTATATCCAGGGGACGCAGGGCGAGGTCGACGCGGACTACCTGGCGCTGACGCGGATGACCTGGGACTACAAGGAGGCCTATGTCGGCGAGGGTGAATCCCGCTGGCTGGTCAGCAGCTTCCAGGATACGCCGGCGGCCTATGCCACGGTCAAGGCGATGGCGGACTTCCCGGTGCTGGAGTGGAAGCCGGCGTTCTATGCCAAGGCCTCGGCGGTGATCTATCGCAGCGAGACGCAGCGGCTGCCTTCGATGAACCGGACCGTCTGAGCCGGCGGCGACGCGGGGGAGGCGCGGGCGGGTGCCCCCTTCCCCTGCGGCTGCGCTGCGCCGGGTTTCATTTGACCACGGGCATGATTTCCTCGGCGATCCACTGGGTATAGTCGTAGTATTCCTCCGGCCCGCTGCAGTGGGGAATGGGGATCGAGCTCATGGTGACGCCGAGTTCGGCGAACCATGACAGGCGATCGATGATGGCCTGGCGCTCCTGCCCGGCGCGGCCGGCGGGATCGTCGATGGCGACGTGGTTTTCGCCGATGCGGGTGATCGCGAAGGGCAGGCTGACTTCCTTGAGCTGGCCGGAATAGTCGGGCTGGGAGCGGATGAAATCGAGCCTGGCGGGGATCTCCTCGGGCGGGGTGAGGAAGGGCGCCCAGCCGGAGGCGTAGCGGCCGATGCGCTTGAGCACGGGTTCGGAATCGCCGCCGAACCAGATCGGCAGGTGGGGCTGGCGGAAGCACTTGGGGGCCATCGCGACATCGCGGAACTTGACGTAGCGGCCTTCGAACTCGCAGCTTTCCTGGGTCCACAGGGCGATGATGGCCTGGACATATTCCTCCGCCATGGCGCCGCGCTGGTGGAAATCGACGCCGAGCGCCTCGAACTCGCCCTCGCACCAGCCGCTGGCGAAAGTGACGGAGACGCGGCCGCCGGTCAGCCAGTCCATGGTCGACAGGGTCTTGGCGGTGACCAGCGGGTTGACCAGCGGCAGGAGCGAGATGCCGGAGTTGACGCGGATCCGCTCGGTGGCGCCGGCGAAGTAGGCCATGCTCGGGTAGGCGGCGACGTGGTGGGCGCCGGAGAGCGGGAGATGCTGGTTGGGGATGACGAAATGCTCGGCGACGGAAATCATCGCGTAGCCGAGCTTGTCCGCCCAGCGGGCGAAATCGCGCATCTGCAGGCCGGTGACCGAGCGCTCCCACGGCATGACGAGGGCCTCGACCTCCATGATGTGCGGCATGGTGAAGGCCAGTTCCATGGGTTCTCCCTTTCGTTGTCATGGCGCTTCGCGAGGGCGCGGCGGCATATGGCCAGCCGGGGGGGCCGGTGGCAAGCCCGGTTTTCGCGGGCGATCAGGTGCGGATGGCGAGCCAGATGGTGTGGTGGGCGCCCTTGCCGTTGCTGCGAGCGCGGACGGGGTGTTCCTCGACGGTGAAGCCGGCCTGCTGGAGTCGGCGGGTGAAGGCGGGATCGCGGTAGGCCGACCAGACGGCGAGGATGCCGCCGGGGGCGAGCGCGTTCCAGGCTTCGCGCAGGCCGCGCTTCGAATAGATGTGGTCGTTGGCTTCGCGGACGAGGCCGTCCGGGCCGTTGTCGACATCGAGCAGGATGGCGTCGTAGTGGCGTCGGGCGACGGCGATGAGATCGGTGACGTCGCCGCGCTGGAGCTGGACGCGGGGGTCTTCGAGGCAGCCGGCGGCGAGTTCGGCCATCGGGCCTTGCGCCCATTCGATGATCTCGGGGACGAGTTCGGCGACGGTGACCGTGGCCGTCGGGCCGAGGTTGGCGAGCGCGGCGCGCAGGGTGAAGCCCATGCCGTAGCCGCCGATCAGGATATGGGGCGCCGGGCGGGATGCGAGGCGGGCGATGGGGAGCGTGGCCAGCGCTTCCTCCGAGCCGGACATGCGGGTGTTCATCAGCTCGTTGCCGGCGAGCGCGATGATGAAATCGCGGCCGTGGCGCCAGAGGACGAGCTCGTCGCCGCCGGGGATGCGGGCGGAGCGTAGGCGTTCGCGGGTGATCATGGGGTCGTCGTTGCTCTTGGTTGTGCCCCTCGCTGGCGCTCGGGGTAGCCCCTCGACTTCGCTCGGGAGGAGCGGAGGGGGTGATCCGACCCTAGCATATGGGCGGGAAACTGCTAGGGCGCCTGCCATGCTGACGATCTCCGGAATCACCGTGCGGCTGGGTGGCCGCACCATCCTCGACCGCGCCACGGCTTCGGTGCCGGATGGAGCGCGGGTGGGGCTGATCGGGCGGAACGGGGCGGGGAAATCGACGCTGGTCAAGACCATGATCGGGCAGCTGGAGCCCGACGAGGGGAGCATCGAGGTGCCCCGGCGGTCGAAGATCGGCTATATCGCGCAGGAGGCGCCGGCGGGGACGGCGACGCCGTTCGAGACGGTGCTGGCCGGCGATGCCGAGCGGGCGGCGCTGATGGTCGAGGCGGAGACCTGCGTCGACCCCGACCGGCTGGGGGACATCCACGAGCGGCTGATCGCCATCGATGCCTATACGGCGGAGGCGCGGGCGGCGCGAATCCTGATCGGGCTGGGGTTCGACGAGGCGATGCAGGGGCAGCCGCTGGACAGTTTTTCCGGCGGGTGGAAGATGCGGGTGGCGCTGGCGGCGCTGCTGTTCTCGCAGCCGGACGTGCTGCTGCTGGACGAGCCTTCCAACCACCTCGACCTGGAGGCGACGCTGTGGCTGGAATCGTTCCTGCGCAGCTATCCCGGCACGCTGCTGGTGATCAGCCACGAGCGGGACCTGCTGAACAACGTGGTCGACCATATCCTGCATCTGCAGGCGGGCAAGCTGACGTTGTATGCCGGCGGCTATGACGCGTTCGAGCGGCAGCGGGCGGAGCGGGCGGCGCAGGCTGCGGCGGCAAAGGCGGCGCAGGATGCGCAGCGGGCCAAGCTGGCGGACTATGTGCGGCGCAATTCGGCCCGCGCCTCGACCGCCAAGCAGGCGCAGAGCCGGGCCAAGATGCTGGCGAAGATGCAGCCGGTGACGGCGATGATCGAGGACCCTTCGCTGTCGTTCGGGTTTCCCAATCCGGCGGAGCTGCGGCCGCCGCTGATCACGCTGGACAAGGCGGCGGTGGGCTATGGCGAGACGCCGATCCTGCGGCGGCTGAACCTGCGGATCGACCCGGACGACCGGATCGCCTTGCTGGGGCGCAACGGCAACGGCAAGACGACGCTGGCGCGGCTCCTGGCCGGGCAATTGCCGGCGATGGAGGGGGAAATCCACACCGCCGGGAAGCTCTCGATCGGCTATTTCACCCAGTACCAAGTCGAGGAACTGGCGAGCGGGGAAACGCCGATGGTGCTGATGGGGCGCGCCATGGAAGGGAAGCCGCCGCTGGCGGTGCGGGCGCAACTGGGGCGGTTCGGGTTTTCCGGGGACCGGGCGACGACCGAGGTGGCGCGGCTTTCAGGCGGGGAACGGGCGCGGCTGGCGCTGGCGCTGGTAACGCGGGATGCGCCGCATCTGCTGATCCTCGACGAGCCGACCAACCACCTCGACGTCGATGCGCGCGAGGCGCTGGTGCAGGCGCTGAACGACTACGAGGGGGCGGTGATCCTGATCAGCCATGACCGGCACATGGTCGAGCTGACGGCGGACCGGCTGGTGCTGGTCGATGGCGGGGAGGCGACGCCCTATGACGGGTCGATCGAGGACTACATCGATTTCGTGCTGGGGCGGAACCAGGCGAAGCCGGAGGTGAAGGCTGTAGGCGCGGCGGCGAAGGGCGAGGGCAAGAAAAGCAGCCTGGCCTGGGCGCAGCAGAAGGAAGTGCAGAAGGAGATCGCCCGGGCGGAGAAGGCGATGGCGAAGCTGCAGGTGGAGATCGACGCGATCGACGCGGCGATCGGCGGCAAGCTGCCCACGAGCGGGCCGCTGGCGGGGCTGGGGCTGCGGGAACTGGCGGCGCGGCGGGAGGCGAAGGTGGCGGAGATGGCGGCGGCCGAGGCGGCCTGGGTGGAGCTGGGGGAGAGGTTGGAGGCCTGACCGGCAGCGCTTGTCGATATGGGGGGGCGAACTGGCTTGGGGAATTGCTGACGATGCGGTGGATTGGGCGGGACGGTGCGGGTTTGGACTGCCAATTCGCGCTGCAACGGCAGCGTTTGCGAGAAGGGCGTGAAAAGCGGATGTTCCGGACACGACAACTTCGCGGACGTTGACGTGTCCGGACATATGGCCCACTCACAGCAACATGAAGTTCGCAATCAATGTTTTAGCGGCTGGCATTTGGACCCTTGTCGTCGTGCTTGCCATACATTGACCAGCCTCTTCCGATCCCAATAGCAACTTTCTGATAGTGTTGATCGGCAGCGGCGCAATCGCCGGCGGATGCCGCTTTTTGCTTATGGAACGGTTTCTGAAGCCATAACACCGTGTCCGCTCCCCCCCAACATTCCTGCCGTAGCACAGCCCAGATCCGCTGCCTTATGTACAGCCGGCAGCCGAACGCCGCCTATCAGGCTTGTCCCACGCGAACCGGCCTTTCCGGAAACGACAACAAAGCTGCCTTTCCGCCTGACGCTAGCTAACCCAGGTTTGGGTAAGGCCGGGCGAATCTAATTTCCAGGTGTTGCCACTCCTGCGCAACGTCATAGAATATCCTGCTCCACAAACCGGGCATGGATCATAGATGTCCAGAATGACCATTGTAAATTTTTGTCTATGCTGTTTGATTTCGATGAACTGAGGCTCATGAATCACGAGCCGATGGCGACAGTCCGAGCGAACGGAACCCGGCGGGAGCAAGGCAGCAGCAGGCGCTGGCAGCGCTCGCAATTTAGGAGAATCCAATAGGCGGTACTGCAGCAGCCCTCTAGCCGGTTCAGATGTCCATCCGGCCGCGTCTTTTGGTCCGTCAAGAACTACTTTTCTTGGATCAAGTCGGGATTCCACGCAGTAGCCGGCCGGTAGAACCTTACTCCTCACGATCTCCTTAGCGGCCTCCATCATCACTTGGGTGCCCTCCCCAGATGTTATGGCCGGCGGAGCGTTCCGCGAACACCCAACGGATAATGCCCCGATTACAAGTAACGGGCAGTGCCATGCGGGACAGGGCTTAGGCATCCCAAATGCTTACGCGAGTCCGCTTTCTGGTCAACGTCTGTTTCCCCAAGCAAAGCTGCCATTCGGAGCCAAATGCGGCCCCTGAATCAGCTGCCATTCCCATCCCCCTGCGGCTGGCGTTGCGTGCGGGCCTCTCGACAGGCTTGGGACGGGCTTCGACTGGCTCGGCCTGCGCGGAGTTCGTGCCTTGTCTTTCTTTGCCACGCGGCGCTCACACGGTTTTGCGCGAAGCGGCCATTGCCCTGTGACGTTTCCGGCCGGCATTGTCGGGGGCAGAGGCGCGTGACGAGGCCCGGTTTGGGGATTGCAAAGGGCGGTGGCCCTTTGCCCGCCGGAGGCCCTGCACATTCGCCCGTTCGTGTCGTGGCGCTCTGGATTCCCGCCTTCGCGGGAATGACGAAGTGGGGGCGGGTAGGACGAAGGGAGCGGGTGGGACGAAGGGGCGGGTAGGACGGAGGGGGCGGTCGGACGATGCGGGGGACAGGCCCTCCCCCGGCCCCTCCCGCAGGCGGGAGGGGAGAAGGTAGGCGCCTTTGCTTTGGCTGGCGGGGTTATTTGAGGGCGGTGATCTTGCCGCTGTCGTCGAGGACGTAGAGGGTGTTGTTGGCGACGACGGGGGCGAGGGAGACGGGTGCGCCGAGTTTGGCGTATTCGGCCACGGTGCCGTCGGCGGCGTTGGCGGCGTAGAGGCGGCCCTGGGTGTTGGCGATCCACAGGTGGTCGCCGGCGAGGACCGGGCCGGTCCAGAACACCGAGCCCTTGCGCTTCTTCTCGTTTTCGAAGCGGGCGAGCTGGGTGCTCCAGCGGACCTTGCCGCTGGAGCGGGCGATGCACAGCAGCTTGGCATCGTCCGTCAGGGTGAAGATCCAGTCCCCGGCGACGGCGGGGGTGGAGATGCCGGCGAGGTTGAGTTCCCAGATGCGCTGGCCGGAGACCAGTTCGTAGGCGGCCATGCGGCCCCCCTGCCCGAGCGCGTAGACGCGGCCCTGGGTGATGATCGGATCGGCGTCGATATCGGTCAGCACGCCGACCGAGGTGGACAGCGAGGTGCGGGCGAGTGCGTCCGACCAGAGGGTGCGGCCGTTCTCGTAGCGGTAGGCGATCAGTTCGCCGGTCGAGTAGCCGGCGATGACGGTGCCCTGGCCGGCGGCGGGGGCGGCGACGCCGAACACGCCCTGTTCGCCGAGCGAGGCGGATTCCTGCCAGAGTTCCGAGCCGTCATCCGCCGAGAGCGCGTGAATCTCGTTGTTCTGGGTCATGACGAAGACGGTGTTGAAGGCGATGGTCGGCGAGCCGCGCAGCGGGCCGGCGGGGCGCTTGGACCACAGCACTTTGCCGCTGGCGGCATCGAGCGCGGCGACTTCGCCGAGGCCGGTGGTGACGTAGAGCTTGCCGGCGGCGAAACTGGCGCCGCCGCCGAACAGGGCGGCCGCGGCGGTGCCCTTGACCTCGAACGCATGGTTCCAGCGGGCCTGGCCGGTCGCCGCATCGAAGGCGTGGACCGTGCCGTCCGTGCCCATGGCGAAGAGCAGGCCCCCGCCGATCACCGGCGAGGCGGCGAGGCGGCGGCGGTTGCTGGAGCCGGCGATGCCGGCTGACCATGCTTTCGACGGGCGTTGCGCCAGGGCGAGGTGGCCATAGGCCTTGTTGGCGGAGCCGCCGGGCTGCGCCCATTCGGCATTGGTTTCGGCCGGGGGCAGGATCACCGAGACGGTGGCGAGATCGCCGGCGACGGCGGCGCCGGATTCGACCCGGCTGAGGATCGGCACGCGATTGCCGACGGTCGGCGTCGCGGGGCCGGCTTTCTTGCCGACGCCGAGGGTGCCGCAGGCGGCGAGAGCGAGCGCCAGCGAGGCGGCGACGGTGAGGCGGAGCGGACGAATGGCGATCATGCGGGGAAGTTCCTGTGGGCGGCGCGAAGGAGCGCGGGCGCGCGGTGACATCGTGATCAGGGCTGGGTGATCAGGGCTGGCTGGCCGGAGTGGCGGGCGCGGCGGGGGCCGGGAGATTGATCTTCGGCGCGGGGGCGGGGCTGCCGCCGGTTGCGCCGGGCAGGTTGACGGTGATCGGCTGGGAGGCGGCGGCGCGGGCGCGGGCGGCGAGTTCGGCCTTGCTGGCCTGGGGCGGCGGGGCCGGCCGGGGCTGGAGCTGCGCGGGGCCTGGCGGCTGGGCCTGGGCGCCGGGCGGCACCTGGCCCGGGACCGGCTGGGGGCCGGACATGGGCTGCGGGCCGGGGGCGCCGGGCTGGGGTGCGGGTTCCTCGGCGGTGGGGCGGGCGATGTCGTCGATCGCGTCGAAGCCGAGCAGGCCGGCAAGCTGGCGGGTGCGGGCGCGCAGGGAATCGGGCAGGGTCTTGTCCCGCGCGATGGCGACCAGAAGGGGGCCGGCGAGATCCTTGCGGTTCTGGCGGAGGTAGGCGGCGGCAAGCAGTTCGCCGGCGCTGCCGAACCACGGGTTGCCCGGGGCGGCGAGCGGGCGCAGGCGGGCGACGGCGTCTTCCGGCTTCATCGTGTCGAACCGGAGCGCGACGTCGCGGACGGTGGCGAGATCGCGGAACGGCTTGGGGGCGTCGCTGTCGGCAATGACCTGGCCATAGAGCGCGGTGGCGGTGGCGGCATTGCCCTGGCGGGCGGCGATGGCGGCCTGGAGCAGGCGGGCGACGGTGCCGGTGCCATCGTCCGATTCCTTGGCCAATGCGGCGAGCTGGGGAAAGGCGCCTTGCGGCGAGGCGCCATCGAGCTTGTCCAGCGCGAGGACGAGCTGTTCGCTGTGCTGTTCCTTCACCGCCTGGCGGTGATTGTTGTACCACAGGCCGCCGGCGAGCGCGGCGAGGCCCAGGACGATGGCGGCGCCGACCGGCACGGCATTGCGGCGGAAGGTGGTGAAGACTTCGTCTTCCCGGAGCGCGTCATCGACCTCGCGGACGAAGGCTTCGCGGCTGGCGGCGTCGCGGGCGGCGAGCTGTTCGGCGCGGGAAAGGCGGTTGGGGGACTGGGGGCGGATGGCCACGGGACGGGACGCTTTCCTCAGGCAGGGCGGCTGGGGTTCAGCGCTCTGCAATGCATATCTTGGCCAGGGTTGGCGCGGGGCGAGTGCTTAGAGCATCGCGCCAAAAGTGGGAACCATCTTTTGGCCCTTCGCGATGCGACGAAATCAATCGGATGGGGCTGGCAATTCAACGCCGTTTCGTCTTTCCTCCCCAGCCTTGGCCCCGGTGGAGGAGGCCGGGTGAAGCGGGGCTGAACCGTCAGGGGAACTTCGCCTGGCCGAGGGCGGCGGCATAGATCCGGCGGTAGGCGGCGACCATGGCGGCTTCGTCGTATTCGGCGCGGGCTTTCTGGCGGTTGGCGGTGCCGATGCGGGTGCGCAGGCGGGGATCGGCGGCCAGTGTCGCGAGTGCGGTGGCGAGCGCCGGTTCGTCGCCGGGCGGGACGATATACGGCGCGTTTTCGGCGGCGACCATCTGGGCGACATCGCCCACCGCCGGCGAGGCCACGGCGAGCCCGGCGGCCATGGCCTCGACCACCGAGAGCGGGAACTGCTCGCTGTCCGACGAGAGGGCGTAGAGATCGAACAGGCCGACGACTTTCGCCGGATCGGCGACGAAGCCGGGGAGGTGGACGCGGTGGGCGATATCGAGGGCGAGCGCGGCCTCGCGGATCGCCTCGCGGTCCGGCCCTTCGCCGCAGATGACCAGTTGCCAGGGTTCCGGCAGGGCGGCGAAGGCGCGGACCAGGCGGGTGAGGTTCTTGACCGGCTTGAGGCCGGCGAGCGTGCCGAGCCAGAGTTCGCCCGGATGCTTGATGACGCGCGGCAGCGTATCGGGCGCGGGGGTGTGGCGGTAGCTTTTCGTGGCGATGCCGTTGGCGACGCGGTGGACGCGGGATTGCGGCTGCGCCCAGGCGGTCAGCGCGATCCGTACGAGCCGGGTCGAGGGGACGACGAGGGCCGAGGCGCGGCCGAGCGCGATGCGGCGATACCAATTGCGGGCGGGCTTGAGGCGCTGGGCCTCGTCGGCGTTGAAGCCGTCCTCGTGGTGGACCAGCGGCGGGAGGTTCAGCCACTGCGCGAACAGGGTGTGAGCCAGCACCGCGTCCATCGCGCCGAAGTTGTAGGTGAGGACGAGATCGTGGCCGAGCATGGCGCGGGCGAGGCGCTGGAGGCGGCCGGGGGTGGGGCGGCCCTGGAGCGAGGGGAAATCATCCGGCGCGAGGGTGACCGGGATATGGCCGGCGATGCCGCGCGCGGCGCCGAGCGCGCCGGGCATGGCCGAGACGATGGTGTGGTGAACCTGTCGGCCGAAGGCGTTGATCAACTGGACCGCGCGCAGCTCCTTGCCGCCGGGATCGAAGCTGGAATGGAGGTGGAGCAGGCGCATCGATCAGGTGGCGACGTTGCCGGCTTCGACTTTGGCGAGCAGGCGGGCGATGGCGGCGCGGGACTCGGGTTCGTCCAGGGTCGGGGCGTGGCCGATGTCGGGCAGGGTCAGGGTCTCGGCGGCGGGGGCCCGGGCGGCCATTTCGGCGAACGTGGCGGCGGACAGCAGGGTGGACAGGGCGCCGCGGACGAACAGCAGCGGACCCGCCAGCGCGGCGATGCCGGGCCAGAGATCGGCCGGGGGCGCGCCCTTGGCGGCATCGAACGGGGCGGCGATCTTCATGTCGTAATCGAAGACGATGCGGCCGTTGCCGCCGAGGGTCATCACCCGCTTGGCCATGGCCAGCCAGTCCTCGACGGTGAATTTCGGGAAGGCGGCGCCGTGGACTTCCTCCAGCGCGCGGGCGGCGTGCATCCAGGTGGGGAAGTTGCGGCCCTGGCCGACATATTCGAGGATCGCCGCGAGGCCTTCGGGTTCGATGACCGGGCCGATGTCGTTGAGCACGGCGCCGGCGAGGCGGTGCGGCTCGATCATCGCCATGAGCATGGCCATGAGGCCGCCGAGCGAAGTGCCGATGACGACGACGCGGGGGATCCTGAGCTGGTCGAGCAGGGCGAAGACGTCGTTGACGTATTGCAGCGGCTGGTAGGTCGCCCAGTTGCGGGCATAGGCGCTGTCCCCCCTGCCCCGCATGTCCGGGCAGAGCAGGCGCCATTCGGGCAGGCTGTCCGCCAGATTGGCGAAATCGCGGGCGTTGCGGGTCAGGCCGGGGAGGCAGAGGATCGGCGGGCGGCCCTCGCCGCCGGCGACCGTATAGTCGCGAAAGTGGAGGCGCAGGCCGTCTTCGCTCAGCCAGTAACCGTCTTCGAAGCTGCGCAAATCAAAACCCCGTTTCCGGCCCTGCCCTTGCCGATGACCGGCCCGGACCCCACTATCGCGCGATGAGACTGGAACCGCAAGCCGCGCCATATCGCCCCGATCCGCGAATCCTGCCGCTGGCGGACTGGCTGGCCGATCCGGTGCGGGCGGCGGACTTTCCCGAGACGCGGCTGCGCTTCGCCAACCGGCGCTGGGCGGCGGCGGTGGGGCTGGACGGGCTTTCCGACGCGGCATGGATCGGGCATTTCGCCCGGTTCGCGCCGCTCCCGGCAAACCTGCCGGGGCCGCTGGCGCTGCGCTATCATGGCCACCAGTTCCGCCACTACAACCCCGACCTCGGCGACGGGCGGGGGTTCCTGTTCGCCCAGATGCGGGATGGCGGGGACCGGCTGCTCGACCTCGGCACCAAGGGCTCCGGGCAGACGCCGTGGAGCCGCGACGGCGACGGGCGGCTGACGCTGAAAGGCGCGGTGCGCGAGATCCTGGCGACCGAACTGCTGGAGGCGCTCGGGGTCCATACCAGCAAGACATTTTCCGTCGTCGAGACCGGCGAGAAGCTGTGGCGCGGCGACGAGCCTTCGCCGACGCGCTCGGCGGTGCTGGTGCGGCTGAGCCACGGGCACGTGCGGATCGGCTCGTTCCAGCGGCTGGCGGTGCTGGAGGAGGCGGCGCACCTGGAGGCGCTGGTCGACTATTGCCTGGAGACCTTTCCCGGGCCGCCGGCCCCGGATGGGGCGCCCGGCGCGGACGTGCCGGCTGTGCGGTTGCTGCACCAGGTGGTGGAGCGGATGGCCGACCTGGCGGCGAGCTATATCGCCGCCGGGTTCGTCCATGGCGTGCTCAATTCGGACAACATGAACGTGTCCGGCGAGAGCTTTGACTACGGGCCGTGGCGCTGGCTGCCGAAGTGGGACGGCGGCTTCACCGCCGCCTATTTCGACCATGGCGGGCTCTATGCGTTCGGGCGGCAGCCGGAGGCGATCCGCTGGAACTGCGGGCAACTGGCGATCGCGCTGAGCGGGCTGGCGGAAACGGCGGGGCTGACCGCCGCGCTCGACCGGTTCGAGCCGCTGTTCCATGCGAATCTCGCGCGGCGCATCCTGTGGCGGCTGGGGGTGGAACCGAGGGGGGAGGAATTCGACAATGGGCTGCTGGGGGCGATCGGCAGCGAAATGCGCGAGACCGGCGAGGCGCCGGATGCCTGGTTCTTCCGCCACCGGGGCGGCGGCGGGGGACTGCTGGCAGAATGGCGGGCCGCCGAGGGGGCGCGCGACCATCCGCTGTGGGACGAAGCGGCGGCGCCGGGCAACCTGATCGACGAGGTCGAGCGGATCTGGGCGGCGATCGACACGGCCGACGACTGGCAGCCGCTGCACGACCACGTCGCGGCGATCCGGCGGCTGGGCGAGGCGTTGGGGGCGCCGCCGGTGCCGGCCGGGCATCTTCGGACGGATTGAGCCGTTTACCAACGCATCGGGACGAATCTGCGGGGAAACGGATGGGGCGGTGGCGAATTGTTAAAGCCGGGGCGGTAGGAGAGAGGCACGATCACAGGAGTGCGCGCCGCGAGCCGGGAATGAACCAGCCCACCGACATCCTTGCCGAAGCCACCGAGGTGGTCTCGGTCGCTCCGGCGACCGGGGCGGTGGTGTGGCGTGGGCAGGCCGGCAACCTTCACGAGGCGGTGGCGCAGGCGCGGCGGGCCTGGCCGAACTGGGCCGCGCAGCCGCTGGCCAATCGCATCGAGTTCATGCGGCGCTTCGCCAACGAGATCCGCAAGGATGCCGAGGCGCTGGCGCGGATGGTGGCCGAGGAAACCGGCAAGCCGCTGTGGGAGGCGGTGGCCGAAGTGGAAGCGGCGGTGGCGCGGGTCGAGATTTCGGTGCGCGCCTATGCCGAACGCAGCGCCCAGCGCAAGCTGGACAACGGGCTGAACGGATACACGGCGGTGCGGCACAAGCCGCACGGGGTGCTGGCGGTGATCACCCCGTTCAGCCAGCCGGTGCTGACCATCGCCGCGCAGATCATCCCGGCGCTGGTTGCCGGCAACGTCGTCATCGTCAAGCCGAGCGAGAAGGCGACCGGCTGCGCCGAGATGCTGGTGCACTGCTGCCATCGCACCGGGCTGCCGGTGCCGGTGGTGCAGCTCCTGGCCGGCGGGCCGGCGCAAGGGCAGGCGCTGGCGTTCCATGACGGGATCAACGGGCTGCTGTTCACCGGCTCGGCGCAGATCGGCATCGCGCTGAACCGCAAGCTGGCGGCCCGGCCGGACCGGCTGGTGGCGCTCGACCTCGGCGGCAACAACCCGCTGGTCATGTGGAACACGCCGAAGATCGACGATGCCGCCATGCTGATCGTGCAATCGGCCTTTGCCAATGCCGGACAGCGGTGCACCGCGGCGCGGCGGCTGATCGTCAAGGCGAGCGAATACGACGCGGTGATCGAGGCGGTGAAGAAGCTGGTCGACCGCATGGTGCTCGGCGGGCCGTTCGACCAGCCGGTGCCGTTCATGGGGCCGGTGATCGACAATGCCGCGGCCGACGGGCTGGCCGAGAGCTTCATTTACCTCTTGAGCCACGGCGGGCGGGCGATCCGGCACCTGCAGCGCAGGGACCCGGGGCTGCCGTTCGTCGGGCCGGCGATCATCGATGTCACCGGGGTGGCCGAGCGGCCGGACGTCGAGCTGTTCGGGCCGCTGCTGCAGGTGATCCGGGTCGACGATTTCGACCAGGCGATCGCCGAGGCCAATGCGACGCGCTACGGGCTGGCGGCGGGGCTGATCGGCGGCAGCCCGCAGGACTACAACCGCTTCTGGGCCAATGTCCACGCCGGGCAGGTGAGCTGGAACCGGGCGATGACGGCGGACAGCCCGGGGGCGCCGCTGGGCGGGGTGGGGCTTTCGGGCAACCACCATCCTGGTGCATGGTATGCGGCCGACCGCTGTGCCTATCCGGTGTCTTCGCTGGAGCTGGAGCAGCCGAGGGCGGTGCTGGGGGCGGGGTTCGCGTAGCCGGCGCTGTTGCGGGGTGACGGCGATGGGGTGGTTGCTGGATTCCCGCCTTCGCGGGAATGACGAAGTGGTTGCGGGAATGACGAAGTGTTTGCGGGATTGACGAAGTGGTTGCGGGATTGGCGAAGTGATCGCGGATGGCGAAGTGTTTGCGGGAATGACGAAGTGAGGGTCTGCGCGGTGGTTGTCCCCTTCCCTGCCAGTGTCTAGGCAGCCGCGGTGACTGAACTGCCGCCTTCCCGCCGTGTGCCGTCGGACGGCCTGTCGATGGCGGTGGGCGCCTATGCGCTGTGGGGGCTGCTGCCGCTGTACATTCATGCGCTGAATGTGCTTCCGCCGCTGGAATTCATCGGCTGGCGAGTGCTGCTATCGCTGCCGGTCTGCCTGGGACTGGTCATGGTCTCGCGGCAGTGGCGCGGCGTGGTGGCGGTCCTGCGCGATCGGCGGCGGCTCGGCCTGATGACGCTGAGCGCGTTGCTGATCGGCGCGAACTGGCTGGTCTATGTCATGGCGATCCATGCCGGGCACATCTATGCCGCCAGCATCGGCTACTACATCAACCCGCTGGTCAACTTCCTGCTGGGGACGGTGTGTCTCAAGGAACGGCTGCGCCGGGGGCAATGGCTGGCGATCGCGATCGCCGTCGTCGGCGTGGCGCTGCTTGCCGGGGGGCCCCGGGATACGCTGTGGGTCAGCCTGGCGCTCGCCGTGACATTCGGCGGCTATGGCCTGGTGCGCAAGCTGGCGCCGGTGGAAGCCCTGCCCGGCCTGACGATCGAGGCGCTCGTGCTGGTGCCGGTGGCGGCAGGGCTGTTGCTGTGGGGCGGCCAGCGGCCGGCGGCTCTCGGCCATGGGAACGTCGTGCTGGCGCTGACCGCCGGCGCTGGCGTGGCGACGGTGGTGCCGCTGCTGCTGTTTGCCGGTGCGGCGCGGCGGCTGCCCTTGTCGACCCTGGGGTTCGTCCAGTTCCTGGCGCCGACGCTGGTGTTCGGGCTGGGGCTGGTGGTGTTCCGCGAGCCGCTGCACATGGTGCAACTGGCCTGCCTGGGGGTGATCTGGGTGGCGATCGGGGTGTTTTGCTGGGATTTGGCGGCCAGCGCGGATCGCGTGGGGCTGCGCGCCGGCGAATAGGGTGCGATGCAGTAAGTGGCTGTCGGTCAGCGCGGTGGCTTGGGGGCGTTTCGCCAGGCGTCGCGGTTGGCCATGATCGTGGCGACGGCCTTGTCGTAGAAGGCCTGGCCCTTGGCGAAATTCCGGTAGGTCGACGGCGCGAGCTGTCGGATTTCGAGGAGTTCGACGCCATCGGCGCCAGCCGTGTAGGTGTACGGCGTGTTCGCGGGGACGAAGAAACTGTCTCCCACGGCGAGTTGCTCGGTGCCCAGCCGGGCGGAGCCGGCGATGATGTGATAGAGGCAATCGACATCGTGGGAGTGGAGGACCAGCGGGTAGTCCTTCTTGGCCCAGACATGGGTCAGGTTGAACCCAGGCAGGTTGCACAGCATGGTGAATTGCGCACCATCGAGCGCGCCGGCCTCCATCATTCGGCCAAGGCCTTGGGCCTGGACCGGGGTGGGGTCGTCGGTCAGTACGCCTTCTTCGGCATAGCGGTAGCCTTCAGCCGCCCGCAGGATCTGGAACCTGGCCTGCTCGCCCATCTGCCTCACCCCTTTTTCGCGTTCTGGAGGCTATTGTCTGCCAGCGTCGGCCGGGTTTCAAGGGGGAATGAAGACCGGGGATTTGCCCTTGCCGGCAAGCGATTCGGCAAATGAGGGCCGGCATTGCTGCCGGCCCTCACTGTCGTCCACCGCTGGCATGGGCTGTGCCGTGCCGTTGCGCCTGTCACCGTCCTGCGGCCGTGTCCTCGGCTTGCGCCTCGGACATTGCTTTCGTCCTTCCGCCGGCCCCGGGAAGGGCCACCCCCGACCCCCGCGAGGGGGACGGTTCGCGCGAGAGGTCGCCAGCTGACCGCCGAACGATCTCGACGCTGCCGGCATTGCTGCCGGCTTCGCACTGCATGCCTTCCGCCGGGCCATTGCTGGCCCTGGGATGGGCGCTGATCCCGCCTGCCGCGACGCCGCTCCCGGTCCTTGCGCCCCGATCCAGAAGGAACACGGCGCGGGAACGGACGGCCCCCCGCTTCGGGAGAGATCTGTCGGCTGTCCGAGCCGGGGAAAGACTGGCTTGCGCTTCGCCTTTCCGTCCGCCTCGGGCAGCCGGTTCGCCTGGCTCTTCGGGCGCAGTTTGCCAGCCCGGATGAGCGCTTTCGCGCTGCTCCGTGAGTGGGGCAACCGGCTTTTCGAGTTTGGCTACGATCAGCGAAATCGTTCGGAATTTCAGTGGCTTGCGCCGCCCGGTTCCGTCGTTTTTGCGCTGTCGATAAAGGGATGCTGCGCCTGGTTGGCGAGTCGCGCAAGAGAAAAATTCGGGGGTTATCCACAGGGCGGGAATGGGCGGTGGACAACCCTTGCCATGCCTGTCGCAGTAACTTCATGCCCGAAGAAAGAACGGCCCCCTTCGACGAGCTCAGGGCGAGCGGGAGGGGAATGCCGGTGCCCCCCCCTCCCTCTTGCTCAGGCGCGGCCGTCGCGTTGGGCGAGGAGGCGCAGACGGAGTGCGTTCAATTTGATGAAGCCGGCGGCGTCCTTCTGGTCGTAGGCGCCGGCGTCGTCCTCGAAGGTGACGTGGCGTTCGGAGTAGAGGCTGTTGAGCGACTTGCGGCCGACGACCGAGGCGCTGCCCTTGTAGAGCTTGAGGCGGACGGTGCCGGAGACTTTCTGCTGGCTGTGATCGATGGCGGCCTGGAGCATCTCGCGTTCGGGGGCGAACCAGAAGCCGTTGTAGATCAGCTCCGCGTATTTCGGCATGAGCTCGTCCTTGAGGTGGGCGGCGCCGCGATCGAGCGTGATCTGTTCGATGCCGCGGTGGGCGCGGGCGTAGATCTCGCCGCCGGGCGTTTCATACATGCCGCGCGACTTCATGCCGACGAAGCGGTTTTCGACGAGATCGAGCCGGCCGATGCCGTGCTTGCGGCCGAGTTCGTTGAGGGCGGCGAGCAGGGTAGCCGGCGACATCGCCTGGCCGTCGAGAGCGACGCCGTCGCCGCGTTCGAAGTCGATCGTGATGTATTCGGGCTGGTCCGGCGCGTCTTCCGGGTTGACGGTGCGGGAATAGACGTAGTCCGGGGTTTCCTGCCACGGGTCTTCCAGCACTTTGCCTTCGGACGAGGTGTGGAGGAGGTTGGCATCCGTGCTGAACGGGCTTTCGCCGCGCTTGTCCTTCGGCACCGGGATCTGGTGCTGTTCGGCCCAGGCGATCAGTGCGGTGCGGCTGGTCAGGTCCCATTCGCGCCAGGGGGCGATGACCTTGATCGACGGCTCCAGCGCATAGGCGGAGAGTTCGAAGCGGACCTGGTCGTTGCCCTTGCCGGTCGCACCATGCGCAACCGCGTCGGCGCCGGTTTCGCGGGCGATCTCGATCAGGCGCTTGGAGATCAGCGGACGGGCGATGGAGGTGCCGAGCAGGTAATCGCCTTCGTAGCGGGCGTTGGCGCGCATCATGGGCATGACGAAATCGCGGACGAATTCCTCGCGCAGGTCGTCGATGTAGATGTTCGCATCGGGCACGCCCATCAGCTTGGCCTTGGCGCGGGCGGGTTCGAGTTCCTCGCCCTGGCCGAGATCGGCGGTGAAGGTGACGACCTCGCAGTTGTAGGTGACCTGGAGCCACTTGAGGATGACCGAGGTATCGAGGCCGCCAGAGTAGGCCAAGACAACCTTCCTGGGCACGACTTTCTTGATATCGGACATTGCTGGCTTCCCGCTGAAACTGACGGGCGGGCGCCTAACAGGCGGATCGGTTTATCGCAACTATGCAGGCAGGCTGAGGAGTTGCCAGACGCCGAGGATCGCGAACAAGGCGGCGGCCAGCATTCGGGTAAGTTTGAGAGGGATCACGCGGGTGAGTTTGTCACCCAGGAAGACGGATGGGCCGTTGACCAGCAACATGCCGACGGTGGTACCGGCGGCGACGATGGCGACGTTCTGGTAATGGGCGCCGAGCGCGATGGTCGCGACCTGGGTCTTGTCGCCCATCTCGACGATGAAGAACGAGACGAGGGTGGTGAGGAAGGCGCCGCCCCGGCGCTTGACGGCCGCATCCTCGTCGTCGTCGAGCTTGTCGGGCACCAGGGTCCAGGCGGCCATGGCGAGGAAGCCGAGCGCGACGGCGATGCGGAACCAGCGGGCTTCGAGGACGCCGGCGACCTCGACCCCGACGAAGGCGGCGAGCGCGTGGTTGGCGATAGTGGCGGCGAGGATGCCGAGGACGATCTGCACGGGCGCGCGCAGCTTTGCCGCCAGCACGATGGCGAGCAGCATGGTCTTGTCGCCGATTTCGGCGAGGGCGACGACGGAGAGCGAGACGAAAAAGGCTTCGAGCATCGGGAGTCCAATGACTGGTTCGAAAACTCCGGCGCGGCGGCGGCGCTAGAGGGTTCGGGCGAGGTAGAGCACGTCGCGCGGCTGGGAGAGGAGGTGCTGGCCGGAATCGATGTAGAGCGTCTCGCCGCTGGCGAGCCAGCCTTCGCTGAGGAACAGGGCGGCGTGGGCGAGTTCGTCCGCTTCCGTCAGGCGCTGGAGCAGGTTCATGCGGCCGGAGGTCTCGTGTTCCGCCTCGTGCTGGTCGTGGCTGGGGAGCATGGCGCCCGGAGCGAGGGCATAGACCCGGTCGGCCCGGCTGGGCGTGGCCATGGCCTGGATGCGGGTGGCGGCGGCAAGCGCGGCCTTGGCCATGGTGTAGGAGAAGAAATCCGGGTTGGGGTTGGCCAGCTTCATGTCGGTCAGGTTGATGACACGGCGACCTCCCCCGGCCTGCGCGTGGGCGAGGAAGGTCTGGGTGAGCATGGCAGGGGTGCGGGCGTTGACGGCCATTGCTTCGTCGAACACCTCGCGGTCGATCCCGGTTCCATCGTCGAAACGAAAGACGGCGGCGGAATTGACCAGCATTCGCCAGTCCCCAAGGCGCCGGGCGAGGTGCTCGACCATGGCGAGCGAGGCGGCGGTGTCGGCGAGATCGCAGGAGACCGTCTCGGCGTGGGGCAGTTCGGCGGCGAGGGTTTCCGCCTGTTCGCGCGACTGGCCGTAGTGAATGACGACGTGCCAGCCGGCGGCGGCGAAGCGGCGGGCGATGCGGGAGCCGATGCGCTTGGCGCCGCCGGTGACGAGGATGGTGGGGCGGGTCATCTTTGGGTGGATAAGCACAGGTGAAGGATGAGGGGAAGATGGAAGGGGTTCACGCAAAGGCCGCAAAGGGACGAAGGGCGCAAAGGAGAAGGGAATTCTTCGCGGTCTTCCTGCCTTTGCGGCCTTTGCGTGAACCCGGGTGTGACGCTGCGCTGGCCATTGGGGATGGGCCATGGGGGATGGCAAATCCCCGATCTGTAATTTTCTTGCGTTGCAGCACAATTTCCACTAAAGGCCACGGCAGCAGCGACCGGTGCACTCGGTTTCCTCCGATGTGCATGCGCCATCCAGCGTGAGGCCCCGTTCAATCCGGGTTCGCGATGGCATTGCGGCCGCACCCTGGCCCTTGACGCTGCCTTCTTCACGTGGGGTTGCATCTCAGACTCCCCTCTCTCGCGGTGCCGCGCATGTGCGTGCGCCGTTTTTCCAGAAAGATTCCCATCATGTCGTTCTTTTCCGAACTCGGGCTCAGCGAGCCCATTCTCCGCGCGCTTGAAGCCAAGGGCTATGCCGATCCGACGCCGATCCAGCAGAAGGCCATTCCGCCGCTGCTGGAAGGGCGCGACCTGCTGGGCATCGCCCAGACTGGCACCGGCAAGACGGCGGCGTTCTCGCTGCCTTCGCTGCATTATCTGGCCAGCACCGAGGCGCCGCGCAAGAATGCCGCCTGCCGGATGCTGGTGCTGGCGCCGACCCGCGAGCTGGCGGCGCAGATTGCCGAATCCATGCGGGACTATGGCAAATACCTGAACCTGACCGTGCAGTGCATTTTTGGCGGCGTGCCGGTGGGCAAGCAGGCGCGGGCGCTGACCGGGGGTTGTGACATCCTGGTGGCCACGCCGGGGCGTCTGTTGGACCTGATCGACCAGCGCGCGCTGACGCTGCGCCATGTCGAGGTGTTCGTGCTCGACGAGGCGGACCAGATGATGGACCTGGGGTTCATCCATGCCCTGAAGCGGGTTTCCAAGCTCCTGCCGGAGAAGCGGCAGAGCCTGTTCTTTTCGGCGACGATGCCCAAGGCGATTGCCGAGCTGGGCATGCAGTTCATCAAGAACCCGGTGCGGGTGGAAGTGACGCCGCAGGCGAGCACGGCCGAGCGGGTCGAGCAGAACGTGATCTTCCTCAACCAGGCGGAGAAGCAGGCGCTGCTGACGCTGAAGCTGCGCGAGGGGTTGAAGCAGGACGGCGAGATCGAGCTTTCGCTGGTGTTCACGCGGACCAAACATGGGGCGGACCGGGTGGTGCGCCATCTGGCTTCGGCCGGGGTTTCGTGCGCCGCGATCCATGGCAACAAGAGCCAGGCGCAGCGGACGGCGGCGATCAAGGGCTTTCGTTCGGGCGCGATCCGGGTGCTGGTGGCGACCGACATTGCCGCGCGCGGGATCGACATTCCCGGCGTCAGCCACGTGTTCAATTATGAAATGCCCAACGTGCCGGAGCAGTATGTCCACCGCATCGGGCGGACGGCGCGGGCCGGGGCCGATGGCATTGCCGAGAGCTTCGTCGCGCCGGACGAGCGGCCTTACCTCAAGGATATCGAGAAGCTGACCGGCATCAAGTTGAAGCAGATTGCCCTGCCGGCGGATTTCCTGGCGCTCGCGGCAAAACTGCCGGCGCCGTTGAAGACCACGTCTGGCGGCGACGACCGGGGCGAGCGGCAGCACCGCGCCCGGGGCAGCGACCAGCAGCGCCGGCCGGCGCCCCGGACCGGCGAACGCGGCGAGGCGCGGCCGGCTCGCGCCGATGCGCGCGGCGGCGAGCGGCGCGGGCCGGTGGCCAATCCGGTGCGCGGCGAGCCTCGGCGTGACGGTGGTCGGCCGGAAGGTCGGCGGCAGGGCGGCGGCCAGGGCTCGGGTGGCCAGGGTAGCCGCACGATGCAGCGGCGCGATGGCGCGCCGCGCCGGGGTTAAACCTCTGGCGGGATGTTGCAGATCGGCGTGGTCGGCTCGTGGGCGGCCATGCGGGTCAGCAGCAGGTCGAGTTCGGGTTCGGCCATGAGGATGGCGCGGTGGGCCGGGCGGATGAACCCGGCCTCCGCCATGTCGTGGACGAAGGCGAGCAGGCCGTCGTAGAAACCGAAGGCATTGAGCAGGCCGACCGGCTTGGCATGATAGCCGAGCTGCGCCCAGCTGACCGCTTCCCACAGCTCGTCCATCGTGCCGATGCCGCCGGGCAGGGTCAGGAAACCGTCCGCCAGTTGGGTGAAGGCGAGTTTGCGTTCGTGCATGGTCCGGACGACGCGGAGTTCGGTGCAGGCGCGATTGGCGATTTCCGGGGTGCTGAGCGCATCGGTGATGACGCCGATGACCTCCCCCCCGGCGGCCAGCGCGCCGGCGGCGACGGCGCCCATCAGGCCGACGCGGGCGCCGCCGTAGACCACGCCGATGCCGCGCCGGGCCAGCGTCTCGCCGGTCTGGCGGGCGATATCGACCAGGCGGGAATCTTGGGGGGTGGAGGCGCCGCAGTAGACGGCAAGGCGTTTCATCGGGCCGAGGCTCCCTCAGAATGAGCGGCGACGATGCGGTTGGCGGTGGCGCTGGCGGTGGCCAGGAACGAGCCGCCTGCCCCCTCCCCCGCCCCGAACTGCCAGAGGTTGGCGATCGGCCCCGGCGGCACGGCCGATTCGGGCGAGACCTGCGACAACCGGGACGGCTCCGGCCCGGCGGCGCTGCCCAGCCAGGCGTTGTAGTCCAGCGCGTGATCGCGCGGGGTGCGGTGGGTCGCCGCCAGCACCCGGTCGTAGATGTCCGGGATCAGGCGGCGACCGATCTCGTCGAGCACGCGGCGCTGCATCAGAGGGCCGGTGGTCTCCCAGTCTAGCGGCAGCAGGCCGAGATGGGCGACCGGGACCTGCGCGGTGAACAGGCTGTGGCCGGCGGGCGCGAGCGTCGGGTCGGTGACGGTCGGGTGGAGCAGGCGGATGATCATGTCGGTCGGCAGCAGGCCGCGCTGGTCGATGTCACCCAGCAGGTCCTCCCAGCGCTGAGCGAACAGCAGGGTATCGTGGGCGATGCCGGGCCAGGCGCCGGCGAGCGCGAAATGGACGGTGAACAGGGCCGGGGTCCAGCGGCGGCGGCGCAGGCGGCGGGTCATGCGAGAGCCGGCCTCGGTGCCGGCGAGCAGGGTGTGGGCGGTGTGCATCGGATCGGCGGTGCTGGCGACGCAATCGAAATGGGCCTGCCAGCCGCTGGCGCAGGCCACGCCGGTGGCGCGGTTGCCGAGGGTCAGCACGGCGGTGGCAGGATCGGCCAGGCGAAGTTCGCCGCCCAGCGCCGTGAAACGCGCGGCGAGCCTGGCGAGCAGCGGTGCCAGGCCGCCTTCCGGCCACCATAGGCCGCGATCGAGTTCATCGGCGAGCGCGCCGGCGGCCATCGCCGGGGTGGTCAACGGATTGCGGCCGGCGAGCAGCGGCTGGTGCGCCAGCGCCTGGCGGAGCTTGCCGGAGCGGACCAGGCCGGCCGCGCGGGCATCGAGCGATTGCCAGCCATGCGCGCCGAACCAGTCCGGCAAGGCGTGAACGAGGGCGGCGAGGCGGGACGGTTCGGTGCGCCTGGCCGGGACCCGGCGCGGCAGGCGGCGGCTGGCGACGAGGCGGCGGGACAGGGCGAGGAATTCCTCGAAGCCGGCAAGATCGCCGGGGGCGAGCCGTGCGACGTCGCGGGCCAGGGCGGCAGGGTCGGCGGTCCAGTCCATCTGGGTGGCGTCGGGCCAGTTGAGCCGGCGCAGGGGATCGACCGGAAGCGGGCGTATTCCGGTGGCAGGTTCGGCGCCGGCAGGATCAGGGGGAGCGAGCGCCCAGAGTTCGCGCCAGCCGGCGGGATCGGCCAGCGGCGCAGGATGGGCATCGACCCGGCCGATGCCGGGGAGATCGACCTGGGCAGCCAGCCCGCCGCCGGGATGGGCCAGCGCTTCCACCACGGTCGTCGCCACGCCGGCCGCCTGGAGCCGCAAGGCGAGCGCGAGACCGGCAGGGCCGGCGCCGATCACGCCCGCGCGCATCATCGGCCGCTGGCCGGCCAATGGGCCGGGGGCCGGAGCCCGGCGGCAATGGCGCAATCGTCCCCCTGCATGGCCGGGAATGTAGAGGGGGGACGGGTCCGGTGCAATCCTGACGGAGAGGTTGGCAGGGGCCGGCGACAAGGTTTGGCAGGCTCAGCCTGAGCAGGGACGCATTGCTGGCGATGGCGAATACATAGCTCTCCCGTTCCGAATCTGACTCCCAGGTTTTGGGGCGGAATGGGGGGGAATGGGGGGGGAATGATGAGGTGGAAGCGCTCGAACCTTGCGGACAATCGCCTGTGCCCCTCCACCACCTTCGGTGGTCCCCCTCCCCGTTTCGGGGAGGAACTGGCTAGCCTTGCTCCTTTACTTCGACCACGCGGCCGTCGAGCATCGAGACGCGGACATCGGCGCGTTCGGCGATGCCCATGTCGTGGGTGACGCAGACGACCGCCCGGCCCTGTTCGTGCGCGAGGGCGACGAACAGGTCCACCACGCGGGCGGAGTTGGTGCTGTCGAGGTTGCCGGTGGGTTCGTCACCGAGGATCAGGCGAGGGTCGTTGGCGAGCGCGCGGGCGATGGCGACGCGCTGGCGTTCGCCGCCGGAGAGTTTGTCGGGGGGTTTGTGTTCCTTGCCGGCGAGGCCGACGCTGGCGAGGAGTTCGTTGGCACGGCGGGTAACGGCATTGCCGGTCAGTTTGCCGAGGCGGCGCAGCGGGAGTTCGACATTTTCCAGGGTGGTGAATTCGGGCAGGAGAAAATGGAACTGGAAGACGAAGCCGAAGTGACGGAGGCGGATTTGTGCGCGACCGTCGCCGGAGAGCGGGGTGAGGTCCTGGCCATCGAGCAGGAGCTGGCCGCTGGTGGGGCGATCGATCAGGCCGAGGAGGTAGAGCAGGGAGCTCTTGCCGCAGCCGGACGGTCCGACGATGGCGGTGAACTTGCCGGGCTGGATGGCGAGATCGACATCGTGGACGAGAGTGACCGGAGGGTCGCCCGGCAGCGTGCGGGTCAGGCCGCTGGTGGTGAGGGCGGGCGCGGTCATATCGCGCCTCTCAGGATATCGACGGGATCGACCCTGGCGGCCTTGCGGGCGGGGAGCCAGGCGGCGATGGTGCCGGAAAGCAGCGAGGCGATCGCGGCGATCAGGTATTGGCGGGTCGAGCGGTCGAGCGGGACGCGCTGTTCCTCGCCGGAGACCGGGAAGCGCAGGGAGCCGAGGATGGCCATGAGGCCGGTGCCGAGCGCCCAGCCGAGCAGGACGCCGGCGACCGCGAGCGCCAGGCCTTCGAGGACGAAGACCAGTTGCAGGTCGCCTTGCGAGAAGCCGATCGAGCGGAGGATGGCGATGTCGCGGCGCTTGTCGGCCACGGAATTCGACACCGCCGTGTAGATGCCGAAGCTGGCGACCAGCAGGATGGCGGAGACGACGGCATACATGATGACGTTGCGGGTGACGAGCAGCGCGAGGAAATCGCTGGAGCGTTCCTGCCAGCTCTCGGCTTTGTAGGCGTAGCGCTGCTCCAGCGCGTGGGCGACCGGCTCTGCGGCATAAGGGTCGGTCAGGCGGACGCCGATGCGGTTGATGATGAAGGGGCGGTTGAGCAGCGACTGGGCTTCGCGCAGCAGCATGTAGCCGCTGGACTGGCCGAGCATGGTGTTGCCCTTCTTCACCAGCCCGACGATGCGCAAGCTGCGGGTGGCGCCGGAAGCGGCGGTGGCGTTGACCACGTCGCCCAGGTTGAGGCCGAGGCGGCGGGCGAGCTCCTCGCCGACGATGACCCCGCCCTGGACCCGCTCGAGGTCTTCGAGGCGGCCGGCGCGGAGTTTGTCGGCGATGTCGGAGACCTTGCTTTCCAGGCCCGGCTCGATGCCGATGACACCGAGCGGCTCCTCGCGGCCGCCGAGGCGCAGGGTGACGGCGCCGGACAGGCTGGGGGAGCCTTCGGCGCCGGGGGTTTCGTTGACCGCGTGCAGGATGGCCTGCCAGTCCTTGATCCCGCGCACTTCGTTGCGGAGCTTGTAGCCGTGAAGTGCCACGGTGCTGTCGGGGCCATTGAAGGCGCGGACGCCGGGTTGGGGCGGCGGGCTGCGCAGTTCGTCGTAGATGATGATGTGGGGGGCGGCGCTGACCAGGGTCTTGATGAAGTCGTTCTGGCTGCCGACCATCAGCGCCGAGACGGCGAGGAAGAAGCCGACGCCGACGGCGACGCCGCCGACGGCCACCGCCGTCTGCCGCTGGCGCATGACGATGTGGCGCCAGGCGATGTGGAGCAGCAGCGCGAGGCGGCTGGTCAAGGTTTCCGGTCCCGGACGCGGTCACCGTCCTCGAGATCGGCCGGGGGCGCGGTGATGACGCGGGCGCTGCGGGGAAGGCCGGCGAGGACCTGGACGCGATCGGGGCCGGCGATGCCCAAGGTGACGGCGTGGGCGCGGGCACGGCCCTGGTCGATGGTCCAGGCCTTGCCGTTCGATACGGCAGTGGCCGGGATCAGCAGGGCATCGCGGACGCGGCGGGTCACCACGTTGATTTCGAGCGACATGCCCAAGGGCAGGTGGATGCCGCTCGGGATGGCGTCGGGCAGCAGGCGGACGCGGAAGGCGCGGGCGGTCGGGTCGCCGCCGGGGGTCAGTTCGGCGACATGGGCGGGGATCGACCGGTTCGGCCAGGCGTCGCTGGACATCAGCGCGGGCTGGCCGGGCTGGATGCGGGCGATGTCGCGTTCATCGACGGTGGCGGTGACGCGAACCTGGGCGGGGTCGCCGATCTGCAGCAGGGACTTGCCGGGGGTGGCGAGATCGCCGGGATAGACGTCGCGGCGGATGACGGTGCCGGTGGTTTCGGCGCGGACGACCAACTGGCCCTGGCGGGCGGCGGCGGCGGCGGTGGCGGCGCGGGCGGCGTCGGCATTGGCGACGGCCTGGTCGCGCGCGGCCCTGGTCACCCAGCCCTGCTTGTAGAGGGTCAGGGTGCGGCCTTCGGTCTGGGCGGCGGCGCGGGCCTGTGCGGCGGCCTGCGCCGTGGCGGCGCGCTGTTCGTCGTCCGCCAGGAGGACGAGGGGCTGGCCCCTGGTGACAGGATCGCCTTCGGAGACGAGCACCTCGCGCACCGGGGCGGTGATGCGGGACGAGATGGTGACCGGGGTGCGGGCCTCGACGAAGCCGGTGGCATAGACCAGTTCGGTCGCCTCTCCGGTCACGACCGCAGTGGTCGCCAGCGGACGCGGGCGGGAATGCCACAGCCACGCGCCGCCGGCAGCGAGCGCGAGGGCCGCGACAATGGCCATGAACCGGCGTTTCACCGTCGTCCTCCCGTGCGGGGCCGCTGCCCCGGTACCGTCCCGATCCCACTCTAGCGCAATGGGGGCAACGGAAAAGGGCAAAGGCGGCGTGCTTGTCGGCAGGGTGCTTAGGCCGTACACTCGCCGGCGCGACATGACCGATCGAAGCAGCAGCAGGATGGAGACGGCGGACCCGCGGGCAGCAGCCGCGCGGGCGGCCTTGGCGCGGGGCGACCTGGCCGCTGCGCTGGGGCTGGCGGCGCGGGCGGCGGCGCAGTGGCCGGAGCTGGCCGAGGCGCACTTCATCCAGGGCGTGTCGCTGGGCGAGAGCGGCCGGGTCGGCGCGGCGATCGAGCATGTCCGCCGCGCGGTGGTGATCGCGCCGGTGGGCGAATATCGCGCGCAACTGGCCCGCCTGCTGAGCCTGGCGCGGCGCGACGGCGAGGCGGCGGAGGTGCTTGCCGAAGCCGAGCAGGTGCTGCCCGCCGACGCCTTGGGCCGCGACACGATGGGCTGCGTCTATGCCAGGCTGGGCCGCCACGATGCCGCCCTGCCGCATTTCGCCGCAGCCGTGGCGATGGCGCCGGACAATGGCGAATATCGCTACAATCTCGCGGTGACTCACAATTTCCTCGGCCAGGTCGAGCAGGCGGAGGCCGAGCTGGAGGCGCTGATCGCGCGGGCGCCGGACGACGCGCGGGCGCACCACCTGCTGGCGGGGCTGCGGCGGCAGACGGCGGCGCACAACCATGTCGAGCGGCTGACGGCGGCGGCGGCGCGGGCGGCGGACACCCGCGAGGGGCTGCTGCTGGGCCATGCGCTGGCCAAGGAGCTGGAGGACCTGGGCGAGGAAGGCCGCGCGCTGGCGACGCTGTGCGAGGTCAACCGGCGGCACCGGCGGGGGCTGGACTATGCCTTTGCCCGCGACGAGGCGAATTTCGTCGCGGCCGAGGCGGCATGGCCGGCGCTGGCGGCGGCGGAGGTTTCGGGAGCCGCAGAGGCAGCGCCGATCTTCATCGTCGGGATGCCGCGAACCGGCACCACGCTGGTGGACCGGATCGTCTCCTCGCACCCGGACGTGGCCAGCGCCGGCGAACTCCAGGCGATGCCGGTCGCGGTCAAGCTTGCGGCCGGCACCGGCGGGCGCACGGTGCTCGACCCGGAGACCCTGATGCGCGCGGCACATGGCGACATCGCCGCGATCGGCCACGATTACCTGCGCCGGGCGGCGCACCACCTTGCGCCGGGCAAGCCGCGCTTCAGCGACAAGTTTCCCGGCAATTTCCACTATCTCGGCTTCATCGCCCGGGCCTTGCCCCATGCCCGGATCGTCTGCCTGCGCCGCCATCCGATGGATACGGTGCTGAGCAACTTCCGCAACCTGTTCGCGATCAGCTCGCCCTACTACGACTACAGCTACGACCTGCTCGACATCGCCGCCTACTACCTGCGCTTCGACCGGCTCATGGCGTTCTGGCGGGACACGCTGCCGGGGCGGGTGCTGGAACTGCACTACGAGGACCTGGTGGCCGACCAGGAAGCGGGGACGCGCCGGCTGCTGGCCCATTGCGGGCTGGGCTGGGACGCGCGCTGCCTGTCGTTTCACGACAATGCCGCCGCCGTCGCCACGCCGAGCGCGGCACAGGTGCGGCGGCCGATCTACCGCGACTCGGTCGATCGCTGGCGGCGGCATGGCGAGGTGCTGGCGCCGGTGCTGCGCCGGTTCGCAGAGGCGGGGATCGCCATCGATTGAGCCGGCGGGGTGGCGCGCCGATGTGACAGCGCGATGACACATTCCGCTTGCGCTGCACTGCAAAAAATGAGTTAATCGATTCGAGAGGAAGGCACATCAACCTTAGGGGTTTGCGCATGATTTCTCCTGCTCGCACCTGCCGCATCCTGCTTGCCGGGGCCGCCCTCTCGGTTGCTCCGCCCGCCCTCGCGGCGACCGCGCCCGTCACCCGGCTGGTCGATTGTGGCGAGGCCACTTGCCTGCTTGTGGCCGGGCATCGGCACGATGCTAAGGCAGCGGTTTCGATCAATGGCCACGTGGTCGAGGCCAGGGGTGGGCGCAGTTGGCAGGCGCTGGTTCCCGTCGCGACGATCCGCGAGTGGTCTGAGCCTTACGCGCGCAGCATTTCCGTGGCGGTGGCCGGCTCGCCCGCCGGGGCATCGGACGCCCGCCTGCCGATCGGCCTGCTGGGGCATGTGACGGACCTGGCGTTTCTGGAAGTGCGCGCCCGCTAAAGGAAAGGTCTGGCCGGGGATAGATTTTCCCGGTTACCATTTCGTCGCTGCGTGGAAGTTTTCCCGGACTCGACCGCCAAAGCGCAATGACATTGGATTGGCCAATGCCATCGCGCTGCCGATCTCTTCGTGCGATTTGCTGACAAGAAGCCGGTTCCGCCCATCGTCAGGCACCGGATATGGCATCTTGCCGTCTCCCGCTTCGTAGCGGATGCCTCTGAGTGCTGTGTTCGTCAGGATCGGCAAGCGATCCAGATGCGGTCCGGCTTGGGCCGATCCCCCGCTTCATTTTCGTTCTTCTTTCCGGCTCCCGGCGGCTTTCCAACAATCCCGCCGCCGGTGGTAACCATGGGTTGCCGGCCAGGCATATTGCGTGACAGTAAAACCGGTGCTATTGGCAGGTCATGACTGCATGTTGCAGAACAGTTACAGTAATAACATTGTGACTACTTTTAATACGCAGGAGATGATGATGAAGATGGTTCTGGCCGCACTGGCGACGCTGGCTTTTTCCGCCCCGGCACTTGCTGCAGCGCAGGAAAATCCTTTCGCAAGTGAGAAGACGACGCTTGCTCTCGGCGGTCTGGACCTGGCTTCGGCCGATGGCCAGCAGCGCCTTGCGATCCGCATGGACCAGGCTGCGCGTGAGGTCTGCGGCGACCGGCTGGCGACCGTTCACCTGGCGCTGGACGAGCAGGCCCGCGCCTGCCGCAGCGAGGTGATCGCGGATATTCGCGGGCAGATCGAGGCGCGGCAGGCGATGCGGGCGACCCGCACGCAGGTTGCCAGCAGCCGCTGACTGCCGCCCTTCGGGAGCGCATGATGGCCCGGTTCGCCACATGGCAGGCCGGGCCTATTTTCGTGCTGCGTCGCAGCTATTTGACCGGGGCGTCGGGCCACCACGACAGAGTGTGGCGGTCGTGCGCGGAGGTCCAGACGCCGGACGGCGCCCGGCGGAGGCCGCCGCTGCCGACCGGCTTGCCGTAGCGGCCCTCGATCGCCAGGGTCCGCGAATCGATGGCGACGAAGGTCTGTTCCTCGGTCGTGCGCAGCCAGACCTTGCCGGCGCCGGTGTCGATATCACCATAGAGCAGGCTCGCGCCGACCTTGACCCGGCCGGTGACCGCGCCGCTGGCGGGATCGATGCGGGCGACGGTGCCGTCGCCCTGTTCCTGGACCCAGACCGCGCCCTCGCCGGCGGCGAGGAAGCCGGGCTGCTTGCCGAGCGCGGTGGTCGTGGTGACGACATTGGCGGCGGGGTCGATCCGCTGGATGATGTTCTGCCGGGCGCTGACCGCCCAGAGCGCGCCTTCGCCGAACGCCAGGTACCAGGCACCCGGCACGGTCGGGATGGTGGAAACGACGGTGTTGGTCTGCGGGTCGATCCGGGCGATGCCGCCGCGCGGGTCGCTGGCGACCCAGACCGCGCCGGCGCCGGCGGCGACGTTGAGTTCGCCCTCCTGCGCGTTGGCAATGCCGGTGGCGATGGTGGCGACGACCCTGGCAGTGGCGAGGTCGATGCGCTTGACCGTGCCATCGCTGCAATCGGCCACCCACAGGGCGCCGAAGGCCAGGCTCATGCCGCCGCAGGGCCGGGCCATCGGCACTTCGGCGAGCTTGCCCTTGAGCGACCAGCGTTCGACCTTGCCGCGATTGGTCGCCCAGACGCTGTCGCCATCGACGGCGAGGAAATCGGCGAAGCCGGGCACGGCGATCTCGACTTCCTCACGCGCCTGGGCGGGGACGGCGGCGAGCAGGCAGGCGGCGGCGGCGAAAAGCGGTAACCCTCGCATCGTTGGTCCTTTCATTGCTTCCGTCATGCGCCCCGGGCGATGAAGGCGCGCCAGCCGCCGAGGTGGGTGATGTCCTCGGCGCCGGTGAGCGCGCGGGGTTCGGCGACGAAGCCCTTGACGCTGGTGCCATCGGCCAGTTGCACGGTGCCGATGGCGAGCGGCGGCGGCACTTCGGCGACGAAGCTGCCGAATTCGGCGACGCCGAGTTCGTAGACCTCGACGGCGATGGCGGCGCCATCATCGCTGTGGACCAGTGCCGGCTTGGGCGGGGTGCTTTCGGCCATGGCGTAGAGCCGATAATTCGGCGCGGTCTCGCAGGCGGCGACGAAGACCGCATCGCGCGAGGTCAGCTGCCAGTGCAGCGGCATGTCCTTGAGGTGGGCGCCGACGACGGCGAGTTTCACGGTCTGCATTCGGCCCTCCAGATCGAGCGGCGGTGGCGGGGGGAGTTGCGCGGCGGCAAGATAGCTCTCGGCAAGAGCGATGAGGGCGCGGTCGCTATCGGCCGGGCCGATGAAGGTCAGGCCGAAGCCGGTGCCATTGGCGCGGGCGCCGGCGGGGACGGCGAGCGCCGCCATGTCGAGCAGATTGACGAAGTTGGTATAGTGGCCGAGATTGCTGTTGAGCGCGATCGGCGCGGCGAGCAGTTCGGCGACGCGGTAGGTCGTGCCGGTGGTCGGCAGGGCGAGCGCATCGATTCCCTGCCACATCGTATCGGCCAGGCGCTTGAGTTCGGCGAGGCGGTAGATGCCGTTGAACAGGTCCACCGCGCTGACACCGAGGCCCGGCTGAATAACGTTGCGCACGGTCTCGTCGATCGCCTCGGGGTTGCGGGCGAGCAGCGGGGCCAGGGCGGCAACGCGTTCGGCCACCCAGGGGCCGCCGTAGAGCAGTTGGGCGGCTTCGAGCAGCGGCGCCATGTCGATCTCGACGATGGTGGCAATCCCGGCGAGGTGGTCCAGCGCGCGGTCGTAGAGGTATTCCGATTCGCCGTCGCCGAACCATTGGCGGCGCAGGCGGCGCGGCACGCCGATGGTCGGGCGGGTGGCGAGCGGGCGGGTCGCCAGCGGTTTCGACCATGGATCGTCGGAGTCGAAGCCGGCGACGATCTCGTCGACCAGCCGGGCATCGGCGGTATCGTTGGCGAACACCGAGATGCAGTCGAGGCTGCGGCAGGCGGGGACGAGGCCGCTGGTGCTCCAGCGGCCCTTGCTCGGCTTGAGTCCGACGAGGTGGTTGAAGGCGGCGGGCACGCGGCCGGAGCCGGCGGTGTCGGTGCCGAGCGCGAAGGCGACGAGGCCGGCGGCGACCGCCACTGCCGAACCCGAACTGGAGCCGCCGCTGACATAGGCGAGGTTGTAGGCATTGCGCGGGATGCCGTAGGGGCTGCGGGTGCCGACGAGGCCGGTGGCGAACTGGTCGAGATTGGTCTTGCCGACGCAGAGCGCGCCGGCGGCGAGCAGGCGTTCGACGACCGTGGCCGAACAGGCAGGGAGATAGGCGAAGGCCGGGCAGGCGGCGGTGGTTTCGAGGCCGGCGACATCGATGTTGTCCTTGACCGCGAACGGCACGCCGGCGAGCGGCAGGGCCTCCCCGGCGGCGAGGCGGGCATCGATCCGCGCGGCGGCGGCCAGGAACTGGGCCGGGGCGAAGCGGCTGATCCAGACTTGCGGCTGGACCGCGTCGTAGGCTTCGAGGCGGGCCAGGGTTTCGCGGGCGACGGCGGTGGCGGTGGTGCGGCCGGCGTTGACCGCGGCGGCGGTGGACGTGGCGCGGGCGTGTTCGGGCGGCATCAGGCGTGCTTCCTCAGCGCCAGCATCGGCGCGCCGGGCTGGATCGACTGGCGCTCCTGCAGGTAGAGCGCGGCGACGGTGCCGGCGCTCGGGCTGTCGACCCGGCATTCCATCTTCATCGCCTCGATCACGGCGATGGCATCGCCGGCCTCGACCGTGTCGCCGGCGGCGACGAGCAGCTTCCAGACGCTGCCGCCGAACGGCGCCTCGACCAGTTCGGCGCCTTCGGGGACGACGACGGCTTCGGCCTCCGGAGTGGCGGTTTCCTCGAGATCGGCCAGGCGGTCGAACTCGCCGCGCCGTTGCCAGTCGGCCCGTTCCTCGGCGAAGGCGGCTTCGCGCCGGGCCTCGAACGTGGCGATCGCCTCGGCATTCTCGGCGAGGAAGGCGCGATAGTCGGCCAGGCGGAATTCGGAGGGTTCGATGCGGATCGAGCGGCGGCCGCTGGGAAAGTCGCGCCGCCATTCGGCGAGTTCGGCGGCGCTGACCGGATAGAAGCGGATCTGGTCGAAGAAGCGCAGCAGCCAGGGGGTGCCGTCGATGAAGGCATCGGTCTGGCGGTGGGTGTTCCAGACCTGCAGGGTGCGGCCGAACAGCTGGTAGCCGCCGGGGCCTTCCATGCCGTAGATGCACATGTAGGCGCCGCCGATGCCGACGACATTTGGCGGGGTCCAGGTGCGGGCCGGATTGTACTTGGTGGTGACGAGGCGGTGGCGCGGGTCCACCGGGGTCGCCACCGGGGCGCCGAGGTAGACGTCGCCGAGGCCCATGACCAGGTAGTTGGCCTCGAAGATCAGGTTTTCGACGGCGGCGGCATCGGGCAGGCCGTTGACCCGGCGGATGAACTCGATGTTGTCCGGGCACCAGGGGGCGTCGTCGCGGACGGCGCCGATGTATTTCTCGATGGTCTCGACGATCGCCGGGTCGCGCCAGCTGAGCGGCAGGTGGACGATGCGCGAGGGGATGGTGAAATCGGCAAGGTCGCCCAGCCGGTCCTCCGCCGCCATCAGCAGGGCGAGCGCGGCGGCCTGATCGATGCGGGCGCCGTCGAAATGGAGCTGCAGCGAGCGGATGCCGGGGACAATATCGACGATGCCGGCAACGCCCTGGCGTTCGAGCTCGCACATCAGCGCGTGGACGCGGATGCGCAGTTCGAGATCGAGGACGATCGGGCCGTATTCGACGAGGATGTTGCGATCGCCCTGCTGGCGGTAGACGGTGCGCGGGCGGCTGGCGGTGGCGGGGATTTCAGCCAGGATCGGCGACAGCGCGGCGATGGCGCGACCGGGCATGGCCGCCGGCCCCTCCCCCGTGGCGAGCAGGCGCCGGGTGGCCGCTTCGGCGGCGGCGGCATCGGCGATGGTGACCGGCACGAAGCGCACGGTATCGCCCGGGCTGAGCTGGCCGATCTTCCAGCGATCGGCGGCGATGACCACGAACGGGCAGACGAAGCCGCCGAGCGAAGGGCCGTCCGGGCCGAGGATGATCGGCATGTCGCCGGTGAAATCGACCGCGCCGATGGCGTAGGGATTGTCGTGGATGTTGGACGGGTGCAGGCCGGCCTCGCCGCCGTCGGCCCGCGCCCAGTGCGGCTTGGGGCCGATGAGGCGGACGCCGGTGCGGTTGGAGTTGTAGTGGACCTGCCATTCGGCCGCGACGATGGTGGCGATATCCTCGGCGGTGAAGAAGTCCGGGGCGCCGTGGGGGCCGTAGAGCACGCGGACGGTCCATTCGCCGGTGAGCGCCGGAAGCGGGGCGGCGGGGAGCGGCGCGGCTAGCGGTTCGCTGCCGAGGTGCAGGGTATCGCCGGCAAGCACCCGGCGGGCGGCGTGGCCGCCGAACTGGCCGAGTTCGAAAGTGCTGCGGCTGCCGAGATAAGGCGCGATGTCGAAGCCGCCGGCGACGGCGAGGTACCCGCGCATGCCGCCGCCCAGCGCCCGGCCCATGGCCAGCGTCTCGCCCGCCGCGACGGCGATCGCCTCGCCGCGCGGGACCGGCCGGCCAGCCAGCGTCGCGCCGAAATCGGCGCCGGTCAGGCAGATGCGGGCCGGGGCGGTGAAGGTCAGGGTGGGACCGGTGTGGGTTACTTCCAGCCCGGCGGTGCCCTCGGCATTGCCGACGAGGCGGTTGGCGAGGCGGAACGAGAGGTCGTCCATCGGCCCCGAAGGCGGCACGCCGACCGCCCAGTAGGCCTGGCGGCCCGGCCAGTCCTGCACGGTGGTGGCGGTGCCGCCGGAGACGACGCGGATGGCGCGCGGGGTGTAGGCGACCTGTTCGAGCGCGCCGGTCGAGACTTCGCCGCTGGTGAAGGGGTGCGAGCGGACGACGGCGCGCAGCCAGCGCAGGTTGGTCTCCATGCCGTCGAACCGGGTCTGGTCGAGCGCGGCCTGCATGGCGGCGACGGCGGCTTCGCGGTGTTCGGCGTGGACGATCAGCTTGGCCAGCATCGGGTCGTACCAGGCGGACACGGTGCTGCCGGCCATGACCCAGGTTTCGGTGCGGACGCCCCGGGGGAAGGCGACGGCGGAGAGCGCGCCGGAGGTCGGGCGATAGTCGAGCGCCGGGTCCTCGGCATAGAGCCGGACCTGGATAGAATGGCCGGACGGACGGGTCGGGGCGGCGGCGAGGAACGTGTAATCACCGGCGGCGCCACGGATCATCCATTCGACGAGATCGACGCCCATGACCTCCTCGGTGACGCCGTGCTCGACCTGGAGCCGGGTGTTCATTTCGAGGAAGTAGAACTGCGCGCGTTCGGCATCGTAGAGGAATTCGACGGTGCCGGCGGAGCGATAGCGGGCGGCGCGGCCGAGCCGGAGCGCGGCATCGACCAGGGCCATGCGGACGGTTTCGGGCAGCAGCGGCGCGGGCGCTTCCTCGACCACTTTCTGGTTGCGCCGCTGCAGCGAGCAATCGCGCTCGCCCAGCGCCACGACCCGGCCCTCGCCATCGCCGAAAATCTGCACCTCGATGTGGCGGGCGCGACGGACGTAGCGTTCGAGGAAGACGCCGGCATCGCCGAAGTTGCTCATGCCGAGCCGGGCGACGCCGGCGAAGCCCTCGGCGACATCGGCCTCGTCTTCGCAGACGCGCATGCCGATGCCGCCGCCGCCGGCGGTCGCCTTGAGCATGACCGGGAAGCCGATGTCGCGCGCGGCGGCCAGCGCCTCGGCCTCGCCGGTCAGGAGGTCGGAGCCGGGCGCGAGCGGCACGTCGTGTGCCCGGGCCAGGGCGCGGGCGCTGTGCTTGAGGCCGAAAGTGCGGATGTTGTCGCCGGTCGGGCCGATGAAGACAATGCCGGCCTCGGCACAGGCTTCGGCAAACTCGACGTTTTCGGCGAGGAAGCCGTAGCCGGGGTGGATCGCCCCGGCGCCGGTCTGCCGGGCGGCGGCGATGATCGCCGGGATGTTCAGATAGCTTTCCGAGGCGCGGGCCGGGCCGATGCACACCGCCTCGTCCGCCTGGGCGACGTGCAGCGAGGCCTCGTCCGCCTCGGAATAGACCGCGACCGAGCGCAGGCCCATCCGCCGCAGGGTGCGGATGATGCGCGTGGCGATGGCGCCGCGATTGGCGATCAGCACGGTGTCGAAGGGCAACGGGCCGCTCATGCCGAGACGATCATGCGCACGGGGGTGGGATTGAAGGCGTTGCAGGGGTTGTTGATCTGCGGGCAGTTGGAGACGACGACGATCACGTCCATCTCGGCGCGGAGATCGAGCGTGAGGCCGGGCGCGGACAGGCCGTCGACGATGCCGAGCGCGCCATCCGGTTCGACCGGCACGTTCATGAAGAAGTTGATGTTGGAGACGATGTCGCGCTTGCCGCGGCCTTCGGCGAGGTTCGCTTCGAGGAAGTTCTCGACGCAGGCGTGCTGGGCCTTGGTGTGGTGGCCATAGCGCAGGGTGTTGGATTCGCACGAGCAGGCGCCGCCGATGGTGTCGTGATATTCGATCGCGCTGGCGGTGATCGTCATCATCGGCCGGCCTTCGTTGGAGCGGAGCACCGCGCCCTGGCGCAGGAACAGGTTGCCCTGGGCGGCGACGGTGTCCTGGGCGCTGTAGCGCTCGGCATCGTCGGCGGCGGAATAGATCAGGAAATCAACCGCCTGGTTGCCTTCGAGATCGACGATGCGCAGTGTCTGGCCGGCATCCACATGGTGGAGCCAGGGGGCGCGGGCGGGAACGATGCAATCGTGCAGGATCGGTCCGGCAAGGCCGGAAAGCTGGGGATCGGTGCTCATCTGAAACTCGGTTTCCTGTTCAGCGGCGGAAATGGTCTTCGACGTTGAGGAAGGCGCGAAGCCCTTCGGGGGTGGCATTGCGCACGGCATCGTCCTCGGGCGTGATCGCGCCGCGCCAGGCGGTGGCGCGCAGCATGGTCACGGTCCAGTCCGGGCGGGGGTCGAGCACGTGCGGGCAATTGGCGAGGACGACGATCACCTCCATCTCGGCACGCAGGACGAGGCTGCGGCCGGGCGGGAACGGGCCGATCTGTGGCACGATCGCACCGCCGGGTTCGATGCGGGCGCCCTTGAACAGGTTGATGCACGGGTGGACGTCGCGCCGGCCGAGGCCGTGCTTGGCGGCGCCCAGCAGGAGCCGGTCCCGCCCGTTGGGGCATGGGCCGCTGTTGCTGCCATCGCCGTATTTCGCGGCGTTGCCGGCGGCATTGGAGGTGCCGCAGAAGCAGTCGTGAGTCTCGGCCTCGTCCGCGACGATGCTCATCAGCACGCGGCCCATGTCGGACAGGAGCAGCTTGCCCTGGCCGAGGTAGGCGTTCCACTGGACCTTGACGGTATCGGCGACGTTGAGCCGTTCGCTCGGCAGTTCGGCATTGAACAGGTTGAGCGAGGCACAGGCATCGCCGGCGAGATCGATCAGCCGCAGGCGGCTGCCGCGCGGCAGGCGGCGGCTGGCATAGCCGCCCGGCGCGATGGTTTCCTCCCACAGGAGATCGGCAGGGGCGACGCCGGTGGGGAGGTCCGGCGCGACCGGCGGCAGGCTGGGCATCGCGGCGACGACGGTGCCGGCCATGGCGCGGGCATGGTCGCGGGCGGCGAGCGGATTGTCGAGCGTCCGGCTCATGCGTGGGCTCCGGCGCGAAGCGGGCCGGGTTCGCCCTGGCCGTCCGGCTCGTAGAGCGGCGGCAGCAGCGAGGTGGTGGTGACGAGCTGAAGCTGGTGGACGCCGCGCACCCGGCGCAGCGCGTCGCACAGGTCCTTGAGGCGGACCGCCGGGCCTTGGACCAGCAGGACCTCCAGCGACTGGTCGTCCTCGAGGAAGACGTGCTGCGAGGAGATCACCTCCTTGAGGTAATCGGCCTGGGTCTGGGCGAGCTGGTGGCGAACCCGGCCGCGATCGCCGCGATAGACGAGCGTGATGGTGCCGGCGAGCATCTCGTCCGGGCGGGTCAGCGATTCGTGCTCGGCCAGCGCATGGCGGATCAGCTCGGCGATGAGCTGGGAGCGGGAGGGCAGCTCGCGCTCCTGCACCATCATGTCGAGCTTGCGCGAGAGTTCGGCCGGCAGGCTCATGCTGAGGCGGGCGAGGCCGGAAGGTTCGATGGTCATCGGGCGTTCTCCGCAAGGGTGGCGGGGGCGGCTTCGGGGGCCGGGGCGGCATCGGGGGTTGACGGAGGGCGGGGCGCCAGCGGCAGGTCGTAGACGATGCGGGCGCCGAAACGGTGGGGGGCGTGCGGATCGTGGCGGGTCTTGTCGAGGCTGAGCACGCGGGTGCCGAGCCGGAACGCCTCGCGCAGGTCGTGGGTGACCATGATCACGGTCAGCGAATAGTCCTGCCACAGCCGGGTGATCAGTTCGTGCATGTCGGCGCGGATGCCGGGATCGAGCGCGCCGAACGGCTCGTCCAGCAGGAGGATGCGCGGGCGCTTGATCAGTGCCTGGGCGATTGCCAGGCGCTGCTGCATGCCGCCCGACATCTGGGCCGGGTAGAGATCCATGCTGTCCCCGAGGCCGACCGCGCGCAGCATCCCGGCCGCCTCTTCGAGCGCGGCGCGGCGCTCGGCGCCAAACAGCCGCGCCAGCAGCGGCGAGCCGGCGCATTCGCGACCGAAAGCGACGTTGCGGAGCGCCGAGAGATGGGGAAACACCGAGTAGCGCTGGAAGACGACGCCGCGATCCGGCCCGCATTCGCGCGCCAGCGGGGCGCCATCGAGCAGTATTTTGCCGCGCGACGGGGACTCCTGGCCGAGCAGGACGCGCAGCAGGCTGCTCTTGCCGGCGCCCGAAGGGCCGACGACCGAGACGAAGGCGTTTTCCGCGACCTCGAGGTCGACCTTCTCGAGCACGATGCGCTCGCCATATTCGACCCAGACGTCCTGGAGGGCGAGGAGCGCGCTCAATGCCCGGCTCCGTGTGCCCAGGGGAACAGGCGCTGGCTGAGCCGGTCGAGCACCAGGTCCATGGTGATGGCGAGCAGCGCGATCCAGGCGACGTAGGGGATGATCACGTCCATCGACAGATAGCGGCGGACGAGGAAGATGCGGTAGCCGAGGCCGATGTCCGAGGCGATGGCCTCGGCCGAGATCAGGTAGACCCAGCCCGGCCCGAGCGCGAGGCGCACCGCCTGGAGCAGGCGCGGCATCGCCTGGGGCAAGGCGACGCGGATCAGGATCTGCCAGCTGCTGGCGCCGAGCGTCTGCGCCTTGACGATCTGTTCGCGCGGGAGTGCACCGACATGGGCGGCGATGTCGCGGATCATTACCGGTGCGACGCCGAGCGCGATCAGCGTGACCTTGGCGGTCTCGCCGAGGCCGAGGGCGATGAACAGGATCGGCAGCAGGGCGATCGGCGGGATCACCGCGATGCCGGTGACCAGCGGGCCGAGCCCGGCGCGCACCGGCGGCAGGGCGCCCAACAGGATGCCGAGGACCAGCGCCAGCGCGGTGGCGATGGCGAGGCCGAGCCCGAGGCGCTGGAGGCTGGCGAGCGTGTCCGCCCAGAACAGGTACTGGCCGGAAAGCAGATCGCGTTGGAAGATCAGGGCCGACATTGCGTCGGCCATGCCGCCGGGGAGCGGCAGGATCTTGTCGGCCGGGTTGGCGGCATGGCGCCGGGCGGCGGCGAACAGGTAGGCGAGCAGCAGCAGCAGCACCGGCGCGGCGCCGACGGCGATGCGCTGGTTGCGCGCGAGGCGGCGGTTCACCCAGCGCATGGGCGTGGCCTCGACACGTGGACGCGGAACGGCAGGGAAAGCATGCGCCGGCTCATAGCTTGCCTGCGGCGGCCATCTGCATGAAGCTGTCGTCGAAGCGGAGGGTGACGTGGGCGGGATCGCCGAGCGTCTTGCCGCCGGGGAAGGCCATGCCGACGGCATCGGCCGAGGCGGCGCCCTTGAACAGGCCCTTGGAGAAGCTGAAATCGCGCACCCGGGTCATCGTCGTGATCAGCGCCGGGGCGCGGGTCGCGGCGACGGCCGCCTTGGGATCGACGTAGAGCGCGGTGGTCTTGAGCTGGGCGTCGAACACCTCCGGGTTCGAGCCGGCGAGCTTGGCCATCGCCGCGCGGGCGGCCTTGCCCTCGGCGTCCTGGCGGGTCATCAGGCCGACGGTTTCATACCAGATGCCGGCGAGCGCCTTGCCGAGGTTGGGATTGGCCTTGAGCGTGGCGGTATCGACGGCAAGGAGATCGAGGATCTCGCCGGGGATCTGGGCGGAGGAGAACACCTCCTTCGCCCCGGGCTGGGCCTTCATCACCGAGAGCTGGGGGTTCCAGGCGACGGCGGCGGTGACCTGCGGGCTGGCGAAGGCGCCGACGATATCGGCATCCGAGGTGTTGACCGTTCTGACGTCGGTCATCGCCATTCCGGCGGAGTTCAGCGCGCGGGCGAGCAGGTAGTGCGAGACCGACAGTTCGACCAGGTTAACCTCGCGGCCCTTGATCGCGGCGAGACTGTCCGCCCCCTTGAGCAGGACGCCGTCGTTGCCGTTGGAATAGTCGCCCATGATGATGGCACTGGTGTCCTTGCCGCCGGCGGCGGGGATGGTCAGCGCGTCCATGTTGGCGACGGTGACGCCGTCGAACTTGCCGGCGGTGTACTGGTTGACCGACTCGACGTAGTCGTTGACCTGGACGACCTTGATTTCAATGCCGTACTTGTCGGCCCATTTCTTCACGATGCCGGCCTGCTGGGCATAAGGCCAGGGCATCCAGCCGGCGTAGATCGACCAGCCGATGCTGAATTCGTGGCGTGGCGTCGGGGCCTGGTTCGACGGCGAACAGGATGCGAGAACGAGGACCCCGGCGAGGACCGCCGATCTTGCCGCGCCGCCGAACGTGTGAACCATGATTCGTTCCCCTTTCGCATTGCAGCATTGCCGCAAACCCGGGCCTTGTCCATACCGATATTACGATAGAGAGAAAATGTAATATCGCAGGCGCGACAGGCGGAAGTCATGCGCGGGGACAGGGTGACGGAATCTCAAGGGCGGAAGCGGCACGACTCGGACGCGGGTGGAGATTCGGGAGCGTTTGTGACTCGCTCGTGACCGCGTGCGAAGCCCGGCATGGAACCGGCGGCGATCACCTGCGATCGGAAAAATGCCCTGATTTCCGCACTGCAGCGAAGGATGCGATCATACGCGCGGGACGGCAAATTATTACTCTTGACGGGATTGTTAATATCAATAGGCTGCAGCGTGTTACCAAGTGATGACGCAGTTACCACTGGAGTTACATAGCAACGCACGTGAATGAGGGTCCGTTTGCGTTCACCTGGAGCAACACGCTGCAGGGTGAGAGAGTTTTTATCTCATTTATACGAAGATATTTCTATAATCATGTCGCTTTGGTGCGATATTTTGCGTGATTTCCCACAAATGTGGTTTTTGTATTGCAAAATATCGTCACTAGTTCATATGTTGCATTGCAGTAATTTTCGGTCCGGCGCCGAACTTCGCGTCACAAACAAGCGAAGTCGGATCTCGCCCAGGCTCGATGCCTGCCAGGACCATGCCGACCAGTCCCTTTGGGTCGCACCACAGGACATCGGCGACTATCCCGGGGGGGATGCTGCTTTCCGTCAGGCTTCTGAAGAACACAGGAGGCAAAGTGGCCAAGATTTCCATGCGCACAGCACTGCTCGGTGCTACCATCCTCATGGGCCTGTCAGCGCCGGCGCGCGCCGACGAGGCGGCAGGCGCGGCTGACGGAACCGAGGGGAACGACATCGTCGTCACCGCGACCCGCCGCCAGACCACGCTGCAGGACGCGCCGATCAACATCAGCGCGATGGGTTCGGACGAGCTCAGCAAGCAGCGGATCGACGATGCCAGGGGCCTCGCCGCATTCACCCCGGGCCTGACCATCCGCGATACCGGGCCGAGCTCTGCCGGCGACCTGGTGCTGCGTGGCATTTCCTCGTCCGATGCCGATGCGGTCGGCGCCAATGCCCAGTCGGCAATCGGCGTCTACCTCGGCGAAGTGCCGCTCTACTATGACTTCAAGCTGCTCGACATCAGCCGCGTCGAAGTGCTGATGGGGCCGCAGGGCACGCTCTACGGGCTCGGCACGCTGGCTGGCGCGGTGCGCTACATTCCCAACCGGCCGAAGACCGATCGCTGGTCGATCGACCTCCATGCCCGCGGCTTCGCCGAAAGCCACAGCTCGACCCTGGGCATCAACGGCGACGCCACGGTCAACATCCCGATCATCACCGACCATGTCGCCTTGCGCTCGACCGTCGGCTATTACAGTAACCCCGGTTTCATCGACTATGACTACCTGCTCAAGGAACCGGGCGTTTCCGACCCGCAGCCGGTGCGTTCGACCGTGGCGAGCGGCGCGTCGTTCGGCAACACCGCCGATTATGCCAAAAATTTCAAGTTCCAGAAGGATGTGAACTACGAGCACACCTTCACCACCCGCAACCAGTTGCTGCTGGAAGCCAGCCCCGACCTGAAGGTCTACCTGACCTATGCCCACCAGGAGACTTCGACCGGCGGCCGCCAGGCCAATGGTGCGGGCGTGCTGGGGACCGGCAACTACGTCGGGCCGTGGCGCTATCTCGAGCCGATCAAGCGCAAGGCCGATCTCTATGCGGCGGAGGTGAACGCCAACCTGTTCAACATCGCCCAGATGGTCTCGACCACCGCGTTCACCAACCAGCAGATCGACCAAAGCTTCGACAACACCGACCTGCTGCTCGACCTCAACTATGGCTACGAGCAGTTCCCGAACTTTTCCTCCTACAACCAGTCGACCCGCAAGGTTCGCCAGTTCAACGAGGAAATCCGCTTCGTTTCGACCCATGGCGGGCCGTTCAGCTGGGTGATCGGCGGGTTCTACAACAACCTGCGCAACCGCGTCGACTACCAGGAGCACACGCCCGGCTACGTCGAGTTCAACAATGCCAACATCGGCACGCCGGACCCGTTCGGCGATCCGCGCGCGTTCATCAACCGACCCGACAATCTGGAATACATGTCGTTCGTCCAGACCCGTACCAAGGAAAAGGCGGTCTATGGCGAAGGCACGTTCCACATCACGCCCGCCTGGCAGCTGACCGGCGGCATTCGCTACTTCCAGTACGACGCCTTCGCCACTGGTGGAACGGATACGCCCCTGCTGCCGGGCGGCCAGGCGCGGACACCCTATCCGTTGATCCAGTTCGCGCCGTCGCGCATAAAATCGGGCAACACATCGTCCAGCGGCACGGTGTGGAAGGCCAACACCTCCTACAAGTTCAGCCCGGACCTGCTGGTCTATGCGACCTACAGCACCGGCTATCGCACCGGCAACGTCAACCGCGTGGCACCCTGCATTCTGCCACTGCCGCCGGGCCAGAACGTCTGCGCCCTGCCCAACGAATTGATCTTCACCCCGGACAAGACCCGCAACGCCGAAATCGGCGTTCGCGCCGCGCTGTTCGAAAAGCGGCTGCAGTTCACACTCTCGGCCTTCCACGTGGACTGGAAGAACATCCAGGTCGACACACAGACGGTGAACGGTGCGGTCGGGGTCACGATCAATGCCAAGGACGCGGTCTCCCAGGGTTTCGAGTTCACCGGCCAGGCGAAGATCACGCCGGAACTGGTCCTGCAGGGCACCTACTCGTATGTCGATGCCCACCTGACCCAGGACGCGAGCGGCATCGTGGTCAGCCAGGGGGTCAGCTACGACGTGTTCGCCGGCGACCGGCTGCCCGGCTCGGCCAAGAACTCGGGCAGCGTCGGCCTGACATACAGCCGCCAGTTGGGCGAAGGCCGTTCGATCGACGCCAACTGGACCACGACCTATGTCGGCGACATCTATTCGCGGATCGGCCTGCGCGGCAATGGCGAGAAGATCCCCGGCTACGTGACTCATCGCGCGGCGATCACCTACCACGGGCCGCATTACGATATCTCGCTGTTCGGGGACAATCTCTTCGACAAGTATGCGGTGACCGGCGTCAGCAACGACGTCAGTTCCTTCAATCAGATCCGTGACGTGTTCGGCCAATCCCCTGCCATCGGCGTGGTCGAGCGCTACTATGCGCGCAGCGTGCTGACGCCACGGCGGTTCGGCATCGACCTGCGCTACCACTACTGATCCGATCCTGCCGACTTGGGGGGCCGCCTGTGCGTGGCCCCCCGCTCTTTCCCGGGAATCATCGGAGGAAAGGCCGGGACATGCGAATGGGACTCATGCGGACTCTCGCGGCGTGCTGCGCCCTGCTGGCAGCCGGCGCGGCATCGGCGGCGCCGGTGCTGTTTCCCGAACGGTGGATCGACGGCACGCTGGCGGTCGAGCCGGTGACCCAGGTCCAGGCGCTCGATGGCGATACTTTCGTCATCCGCCAGTCGGTCAAGACCAATTTCGAGGCGCCGTTCCTCTACCTGCTGTTCGGCCGGGACAAGGCGCTGCTGGTCGATACCGGGGCGGAAGGCGGGGTGATCCGGCCGACCGTGGACCGGCTGGTCAGCCAGTGGCTGGCCGCGCACGGCCGCACATCGATTCCCCTGGTGGTCGCCCACAGCCACAGCCATGGCGACCATGTCGCCGGGGACGCGACGTTTCGCGACCGGCCGGATACGACCGTGGTCGGCCTCAAGGACAGCGAGGTGGCCGCGTTCTTCGGCATCGGGCACTGGCCCGACGGCATCGCCCGCTATGACCTGGGCGGCCGCGCGCTGAGCGTGATCCCGACGCCGGGGCACCAGAAGGCGGCGATCATGATCTACGATCCCCGCCTCAGGATCGTGCTTTCCGGGGATTCGCTCTATCCCGGGCGGCTCTACATCCCGGTCAATTTCCTGCCCGAGGCGCGGGCCAGCATCGATCGGCTGGCCCGGTTCGCCGCGCGCCATCCGGTGCGGGCGCTGCTCGGCGCGCACATCGAGATGACGCAGACGCCGGGCAAGGACTATGCCCAGGCGGTCCTCACCCATCCCGACGAGCACCGGCTGGAGATGGCACCTGCGGCCATTGCCGAACTGCGCGAAGGGCTGAAGGCGCCGCTCGATGTGCCGGAACAGGGCCAGGTCCACCCGGACTTCGTCGTGTTCCCGGTGCCGGCGCGGGCGGAGTGAGCGCCATGACGGGCGAGCACCGACCGGATGCCATCGATCAGGTCTATGCCCTGCATTGCAATTCGACATCTGCCACTATGGCTTGAGTCTGCCAGAATTCCCCGGTCAGGGCGGCGGTTCCTCGGGTTCACGCCGCCAAACAGAAGGTCAGGCGTGATGAATGGAGTTCGCGTAGGCAACCGGATCATCGGGGCGGATGCGCCGGTCACGATCGGCTGGGAAAACATTCCCAGGGTGGAAGGCGGGCCGTTCAAGCGGGCGTTCTTCACCTGGTTCCAGCCGGCGAGCCTGCTGGCGCTGCTGGCATTCTGGTACTACGCGCCCAATTCGATCGCGACCGCTTCGACCGCGATCGCCATCGGCATCGGCTTCAAGGCGCTGCTGCTGGCGCTCGAATGGGTCAACCCGCGCTACGACAGCTGGCGGCTGACCTGGAAGGAAGCGGCGACCGACATGTTCTATGTCGGCATCGCCTATACCCTGGTGCGGATGGTGTCCGACTACATCGGCAGCGACGCGATCATCGAGGCGGTGCAGCAATCGTTCCACTGGGAGAAGCTGGGCTGGTTCACCGGCCTGCCGCTGCTGGTGCAGGCGCTGCTGATCTCGCTGATCTTCGACTTCGGGCAGTACTGGATGCATCGCGGGATGCACAACTGGTACCCGCTGTGGCTGCCCCATTCGGTGCATCACTACATCACCCAGCTCAACATCAACAAGGGCGAGGTCGGCAACCCGGTCGAGATCTTCCTGATCGGGCTGGGCATCGGCGGGTTCTTCGATTTCCTGCCGCGCGCGGTGCTGCTGGCCGGCACGTTCGGGCTGGCGGTCGGCATCTACCAGCACATCAACGTCCGCTTCAACACGCCGGCGTGGTGGCGGTTCATGTTCAACACCACCGAGCATCACAGCCTGCACCATTCGCAGGACTATGAGGCGACCCGCAGCAACTATGCCGGCACCTGGATCATCATCGACCGCATGTTCGGCACCTGCATTGATGGCGAGGCCGAGCTGCTGGGCATGGAGGGCGGCCGGCGGATGTCGATCCGCGAGCAGATGACCTATACTTTCACCGAGGGCTGGAAGGCGGCGAAGCAGCGCCTGTCCCAGGGGCCGGCAGCGGTGCCGGCGGAATGACCGACAGGCGGCGAGAGGCGGGCAGAATGGGCATGTTCGACTGGATCTGGCACATCAAGGGCGACTTGGCGCTGGCCCCCGGGGTTTCCAGCGGCGAGGCCTTCCACCGGCTCGACCCGCTGTTCCGCACGACCGGGACGACCTGGCGGGCCGAGGGCGATACCCTCGCCTTCGAGAAAAAGGACCCAGCCGCGCAGGACCGGCTTTCGGTGTTCGACCGGGGTGTGATCCGCGTCGAGCAGGGCGCCACCGGGCTGGTGCTGCGCTATCGGCTGACGAGCAAGGCCCTGCTCGCCTGCTTCCTGGCGCCGCTGCTGTTCCTCGCGCTGGCGCAGGCGAACGTGCTGCTCGGCCGGTTCGATCAAACCCCGGCGACGGAGCAGGCGAAGGACAAGCCCAAGGCGAAAATCGCGCTCAACCCGATCGACAAGATGCTAGGCGCGCCGGAGCCGGATGCCGCCAAGGCCAAGGACATGGACGATGGCGAGGATGGCAAGAAGCACTCACCGACGCCGGGCTATGTCTTCGCCGGGATCTTCGTGGCGCTCTATGCGGTCGGCCGGGTGCTCGAGGACCGGCTGGTGCGCTCGCTGTTCGCCAGGCGGCTGGCGGCGGCCTGATCGCTCAGCGGACGATCACCGCGTGGCGATAGAGGTGATCGCTCTCGCGTGACAGCCAGCGGGAAGCCGCTTCGGTCGTCGGGGTCGATGATGGGAAGGTGAAATCCCCCCGGACTATGTCTGGCGTGAACCGCAGGCGAAGGGGCTTCTCGCGCTCGGCCAGCAGCAGTTCGATCGCCCCGTCATGCCCGATGGCGAAAGGCCCGGCGACAATGGGTTGGCCGACACGCCAGGGTTGGGTGCTGTGCTTGACGGTTTCCGAGCCGAGCGCGACCGAGACTTCGTAGTCCTCGACTTCGGCCGCGCTCATCATGCCGGTGGCGAGGGCGTGCCGGAGATCGCGCACGGGATGGTTGCCGGCCGGGTGGCGCGAGAGGGCGAAGGCGGCGTGCTCGCCAGCGACGATCAGGCCACCGTCCATCGCCAGCGGTTCGCCGGATCGGGCATCGAATGCGGCGCTCAGCCGCAGGCCGAGCAGGGGGCCGCGAGTGGATTGCTGGCGCCAGTCCTCGACATAGGCGGCCGAGGGGGCGAATTCGAGCACGCTGTTACCGATGAAGCGGAACGTCGCCGGCTCGGGCCACTGGTCGCGCGGCTGGTAGCTGCGGGCAATGCGCCAGGACATCTCGCCGCGATCCGCGTTCCACAGGGTATCGCCTATCCAGCCCTGCCGCGCGGCAAGCGGGGTGGCGGGGCCATCGGGCAGGCGCAGGTCGATGGTGAAGCTACGCGACTGGAACCAGAAGACCTCGGTGCGCTCGTCGGTCAGGCCGGTGCAGAAGGTGATGCTCTTGCGGCGGAACGCGCCGAGCAGGGCGGGCGGGAATTCGGGTTCGCCGGAGGCCTCGGGCGCTGATTCCGCGAGGGCGGCGCAGAGTTCGGCAAGGTTCACCGGTTTTCACCGCCGGCGACGCGACGCTTGAGATAGGCGAAAGTGCGCGCGGTCTGGGCGTAGAGGTGTTCGCCGCTGCTGACCGGGGCGTAGCGGGGCGGCCCCTGCCCTGCCAGCGGCGCGACGACGTGATCGTAGTCGCAGGCGTGGAACAGCGGAAACGCGTAGCGGTCCTGCGCCACTTTGCGCACCCGATGGCGGGTGGCGAGGTAACGGCCGTTGGACAGGATCTCCAGCATGTCGCCGATGTTGAGCACGAGGCCATGCTCGGGCAGCGTCACGTCGATCCAGTCGCCTTCGCGGTCGACGACCTGGAGGCCGGGGGCGGTGGCGAACAGCAGGGTGAAGCATTCGTAATCGGTATGGGCGCCGATGCCGGGGCGGTCCTCGGCGGCGGAGTCGAGCGGATAGTGGATCAGGCGAAGCTGGCTCGGCGGGTTGGTCAGGACCGGGTCGAAATGGTCCTCCGGCAGGCCGAGCGCCAGGGCGAAGCAGCCGAACAGCTGGCAGCCGATGCCGGCGACGTGGCGGTAATAGGCGGTCACATCCTCGCGGAAGCCGGGCATCGCCGGCCAGAGGTTGGGGCCGAGCAACGGCCTGCGGCCGGCTTCGGGAAGATAGTCCCAGCCGATGTCGTAGGCCTCCTTGAGGTCGCGGACCGGCGTGTCGAACTGCTCCTCGCCCTCGGGCACATAGCCGCTGTGGTTGAGCGACAGGCCGATGTAGCTTTCCATCTTGGTGGCATGGTCCTGGGCGAAATAGGCCCTGGCCCGCGCCAGCAGACGGTCGAACAGGGTGCGGTCGAGCTGGGCGCCGACCACGTAGGCATAGCCGGCGCCGGCGCAGGCGCGATCGAGCGCCTCGGCGACGGCCAGGCGATCGGCGGCGCGGCCACTGGCCAGGGGCGAGATATCGACGAGCGGCGGCGCCAAAGTGGTGGTCATGGTTGCCACATGGTGGGGAAACCGGGCATAATAGAAGACGGGCGAATTCTATATCTCCCATCATTCTGGTCTATGACCCAGCCCCGGAGCCTGCATGAGCGACCGCATCGACCTGACGGACAAGCGCTTCGCCAGCCGGGTCGACTGGAACCTGATGCGGACCTTCGTCGACATCGTCCGCGCCGGCGGCATCGGCGCGGCGGCGCGCCAGCTCAATCGCCAGCAGCCGAGCATCAGCGCGGCGCTGAAACGGCTGGAGGAGCATGTCGGCGCGACCCTGCTGCATCGTGGCGCCAGCGGCGTGGAGATGACCCCGGCGGGCAAGGTGATGATGGCGCTGTGCGAGGAAATGCTGGAGGCGGCGCGGATGATGCCGCACCAGATCGCCCAGGCGACGCGGCGGGTCGAGGGCATCGTCCGCATCCAGATCATCTCCGGCCTGGTTTCGAGCGAGTTCGACGAGGCGATCGCCAGTTTCCACCGCCGCCATCCGGCGATCCACATCGAGATCCGCGTTTCGCCATGGCGCCATGTGCTCGACGCGCTGGAACGCGGCGAGGTCGAACTCGGGGTCGGCTATGACGGCAACGTGCGCGGGGCGCTGGTCTACGAACCCCTGCTGGTCGAGCGCCAGCAGCTCTACTGTTCGCGCAACCACCCGATGTTCGGCTACCACGTCAGCCGGCTGGGCGACCTCAAGGACGACGGCTTCGTGCTGGCCGGGGACGACGAGATCGAGCAGATCACCAACCTGCGCCGCCGCTACCGGCTGGGGGCGCGGGTCAACGGGCTGGCCGAGGATATCAACGAGGCGCGCCGGCTGATCGTCCAGGGGGTCGGCATCGGCTTCCTGCCGATCCTCGCGGCCGAGGAAGAGGTGGCGAGGGGCCGGCTATGGCCCCTGCTCCATGCCGATTTCGAGCCGTTCTACGACATCTTTCTGCTCGCCCGTTCCGAGCCGGCGCGGGACACGGCGACGCAGCTGTTCTGGGACGAGGTGCTGCGGCGCATCCGCGCGAGCCGGCGGCTCCAGCATCGGGCATAGATTCCGTCTATGCCTTTCATCCAGCAAATGCCTCTCCCGTGATGACGCGGCGCAGCGCAGTTTTCGGATATCGTTTGGAGTTGCGCGATGTCCAGTCTGGCCAAGTTCCTGTTCGGCGAGGGAGAGACCTTCAAGGACAGGGCGTTCAATCTCATTCCGCCAGCCATGCTCGCCGCGGTGCTGGCGTTCTGGGCCTATGCGCCCAGGCCGGTGCTCGAGTGGGAGTGGACGATGACGTTCACCGCGCCGGTCATCACCCTGATCGTGCTCGGCCTGGAACTGCTGCACGAGCGCCACGCCAGCTGGCGGATCAACCGCCAGGAATTCCTCACCGACATGTTCTACATCACCCTCAGCGCGACGCTGATCGCCTGGCTGGTGACGCATCTCGCCGACAGTCCGCTGGCCGAGCTCAAGGCATCGCTCGGCATTTCGACGCTGTGGATCGCCCGGCTGCCCTGGCTGGTCCAGGTCCTGCTGGCCTTCGCCATCTACGAGACGGGCCAGTACCTGATCCACCGGCTGATGCACGATGTCACGCCGTTCTGGCTGGTCCACGCGCCGCACCACCACATCACCCAGTTCAACGCCGCCAAGGGCGCCGTCGGCAATCCGATCGAGCTGTTCCTGGTCAGCATCAGCGTGCTGGCGCTGTTCGATTTCGCGCCGACCGCGCTGTTCGCGGCGGCGAATTTCGGCACCGTCGTCTCGACCTTCAACCATTCCAATGTCCGGGCCAACCCGCCGCTGTGGTATGCCTTTGCACTGACCACCGTGCGCAACCACAGCCTGCACCATTCGACCGACTACGAGGCGACCCGCTGCAACTACGGCAACAACCTGATCCTGCTCGACCGCCTGCTCGGCACCTTTCGCGAGGGCGAGGGCGTGGTCGTCGGCCAGGGCGATTGCCGGCGCCTGAGCATCCGCGAACAGATGCTGTTCCCGTTCATGCCGCTGGTCGAACGGTTCCGGGCGCGCCAGGCGGGCAGCGGCCAGGAATCGGCCGCCGCCTGATTCCGGCGCGCTCCGGCATTCAGCGAATGAACCTCTTCACGTAGTCCGCGCCGAGGCCGATCGCCTCGAAGTGGCGGCGGCACATGTCGATCTTGGTGAAGACGTCGTCGTAGCCGGTCTGCCGGCCGTCGGGGTCGCAATAGATCAGCGCGCCGGTGACATGGAACAGGGTGATCATCTCCGGCACGTCCTCGGGAACGACCAGGGTATGGGTCTCGCCCGGCGCCTCGAACGCGTAGGAGCCCTGCTCGGCGACCCAATCGTGTTCGAGATAGTGCCAGCGCCCCTTGAGCACGAAGGCATGGACCGGGCCGGGATGGCGATGCCGGGTGAGGATGCCCGCCCGGCGCACGCGCAGCAGATTGACCCAGTAGCCGGCCGACACCGAAAGGCACAGCGGCCGCATCGAGACATGCTCGGTCTGCGGCACCCACATCCGCTCATCCTCGTCGGCGATGTTCGCCAGGACGATCTCGGGAATGGCATCGACCGGGAACGGGTGGCGATAGGGGGTATAGGCTTCGTCTAGCTCGGCGGTCGCGGTCATGGCTGGCTCCTTTCGGGCGATTGCTCCGGCGGCGGGCACGTTGGGCTCGCGGGCTTTTGCCGGCGATATGCTCGATTGCGAATATGTCATCCGGATAGTGAATAGCTTGTATGTCGCCCCGTCATGGCTGTAAAGGCACCAACATGCAGACCGCGCCCAAGGCCCAGCCGGTGAACGCCCTGATCCGGGGGCTGGAGATCCTGTCGTGCTTCAACCGCCCCCGGCAGGAGCTGACGGTATCGGAAATCGCCCGCAGCGTCGGCCTGAGCCAGCCGACAGCCTGGCGCATGTGCCAGACCCTGCTCGACCAGGGCTATCTGGTGCGGGCGGAGAGCGGCAAGGGGCTGCGCATCGGTGCCCCTGCCCTGAACCTCGGCTACCTGGCGATCGCCGGGCTGTCCTTTCCCGAGATCGCCCTGCCCTATATGCGCGAGATCTCGGCGGAAACCCTGGGAACGACCTCGCTGAACCGCCGGCACGCCGGCGAGATCGTGTCGCTCCACCAGGTCGATGGCGTCTATGTCCGGCCCAATGCGCCGATCGGCTGGCGCGCACCCCTGCCCTCGGTCGCCTCCGGCCTGGCGGTGCTTGCCGCGCTGCCGGAAGACGCCCGTGAGGCGGCGATGGCTGCGTTCGGCGACAGTGGCGAGCGCAAGGAGCGCCGCCGCCGCCGGGTCGAGGACGCGCTCGAGAGCTACGCGCGAACCGGCTACGTGAGCATCGCCCATTCGCTCGGCGCCGATTACACGACCGTGGCGGTGCCGCTGTTTGCCGACGGCACGGCGCCGGCCGAACAGTGGGCGCTGAGCTGCGGCGGCATCGGCGAACGCTGGTCGGCAGAGTTCCTGTTCACCGCCGGCGAAGCACTGAAGCGGGCGCGCGGCCTGCTGCAGCCGGCGCTGATTCCGGCCTGTTCACAGGCACCGGCAACCCTGCAACCCGTCAACCGATAACAATCTTGGGAGAATGAAAATGGCCAAATTGCTGCCCGGCGTGCGCTACGACATGCCCGTGGGCTTCGGCCCGTCGATCTACAGCGAAACCACGCGCGTGCCCCACGCGACCCTGATCAGCACCGCGTTCGATACCGAGCCGGCGGCGGTCGCGGAAATCCTGCCCGACCATCTCGAACTGGGCGAGGTGCCGACCGTCTATGTCAACCGGATCCAGTACGATGCCGTCGATTACCTGCACGGGCGCGGTTACGAGGAGTTCATCGTCGCGATCAATGCCCGCTACCGGCGCGGCGGCGAGGATATTTCCGCGCCCTATGTCAGCGCGATCTGGGTCAACCAGGTCGCCGCGCTGACCTCCGGCCGGGAATGGATGGGGCAGGCCAAGCTCTATGCCGACATCCCGCTGGTCGAGGACCATGGCGACCGGCTGCGGTTCGAGGCGCTCGAATACGACACCTGCTTCCTCCGGGGCGAGGTCAGGAACCTGCGCGAGCTTCCGGCGGAACAGGTGGCCAAGATCGCCGCCGCGCAGAACCCTTATTCGTTCGGCTGGAAATACATGGCCGGCCTCGAAGGCAAGCCGGACATCGACTATGCCACCCTGCTCAAGATGGACTGGAACTACGAGCAGGCCTGGGTCGGCGAAGGCGAGAGCGAATTCCTCGTCGCCAGCCGGCAGCAGCTGCCGGTTTCGCTGAGCATCGTCGAGACGATCGCCAAGCTGCCGGTCGTCAAGCGCCGCCCGGCCTTCGTCGGCAAGGGGCCGGCGGTGATCTATCGCAGCCAGGCGCGCCGGCTGCCCTGAGGCATCGGGCGGGCGCGCCGAAGCGCGTCCGCAAGCGAGAGCAAGAGTTCCACCGGAGCCGCCGCGTTCGCCAGCGAACGCGGCGGCTTTTCGTTTCCGGTCCCCTTGAGCACTTTCCAGCCCTTTACAGGCCGGAAGCGACGCGATATAGATATTCATTAGAGAGATTTGTTATTCACCCAGTGAATTAATTGGGGTGCCGAAATTTCGGCCCTGCCCAAAAGTCCGGGAAGGATGAGCCATGCAGTCCCTGTTCACCAAGCCGATCATCGACACCGACACGCACGTGACCGAACCGCCGGATCTCTGGACTGCGCGCATGCCGGCCAAGTACGGCGATCTAGTGCCGCACGTGCGGCTGCACCCCAAGCGCGACATGGAATACTGGTACATCGGCGAGCGGCCGGTGTTCTCGGCCTGGGGCAGCGCCAACTACGGCTATCCGGGCGGCGCCCTGTCGATCCCGCCCCGCCGTGACGAATCCCACCCGGGCGCGTGGGACGTGCATCAGCGGCTGAAATACATGGACGAGACCGGGGTCTGGGCGCAGGTGCTCTATCCCAACCTCGGCGCCGTGGTCATGGGCATGTACAAGACCATCGAGCCCGAGGTGAAGCTCGGCATGGTGCAGGTCTACAACGACTTCATGATCGAGTTCGCCTCGGCTGCGCCCGAGCGCTTTATCCCGATGGCGGTGCTGCCGCTGTGGGACATCGCCGCCTCGGTCAGGGAAGTCGAGCGCGCCGCGAAAATCGGCCACAAGGGGGTGCTGCTCAGCGGCGCGCCGCACGAGCATGGCTGGCCCTATCTGAGCGACCGCGCCTGGGACCCGCTGTGGTCGGCGATCCGCGCGGCCAACCTGCCGGTCAGCTTCCATTCGGGCGGCGGCGATTTCGCCGACGACTTCTTCAACCGGGATCGCAACCGGATCGATGGCGTGGAGGTCAACTACGTCCGCTCGTCGACCCTCGCGTTCCTGATGGTCTGCGGCCACATGGCCGACCTCCTGATGTCGGGCGTGCCGCAGCGGTTTCCCGAACTGCGCTTCGCCGCGGTCGAATCCGGCGTCGGCCATGTCAACTTCTGCCTGGAATCGCTCGATTACCACTTCAAGGTGGCCGAGATCTGGAAGGTGCGGCCGGAATTCAAGGAATTGCCGAGCGAGACCTTCCGCAAGCAGGTCTTCGTCAACTACTGGTTCGAGGAACTCGACGATTTCTACATCCGCAAGATCGGCGAGGACAACATCATGTTCGAGACCGACTTCCCGCACACGACCTGCCTGGGCGGCCGCGATGCGGTGGCGCAGGCGCTGACCAACGGCCTCGAGCACCAACCCGAGCGCATTCAGGACAAGCTCCTGTTCGCCAACGCGGCCAGACTCTACAACATCGAACTGCCCCGGCAGGCCTTCACGATGAACCAGGCCTTCGCCCTGGCGTGATGCGCCGGTTCGGGTGATCCCGGTCGGGTGCCGGCGGAGTCTGCGTTCCGCCGGGAACCGACCGGCGGTTGGCGAATGGAATGATCAGCAAACCACGCGACGGTCGGTCGCGTGGAACAGGATAAGAAGACCGGACGAACCGCCCTCCGGGCGATGATGAGGCCGGTCATGCAAGGAGAAGGTTCCGTGGAAAATCTCTCATACAAGCTGTGGGATGCGGACAACCATTTCTACGAGGTCCGTGACACGTTCACCCGCCATATCGAGGCGAAGTTCGCCGATATGGCCGTTCGCCCCCGCCGGCACGACAACGGCAAGGAATACTGGTACGCCGGAGACCGGCACCTGCGCTTCACCAACGTCAAGATCGACCACACCGAGGTGCCCGGTTCGTTCAAGCAGATCCTGAAGAACCCCTCGCTCGGCGGGTTCGACGACGCGCGGAGCGAAGGGGCGATGCAGGCGGCCTTCCACGACCGCAACGCCAGGCTGGCGCTGATGGACGAGCAGAACGTGGAAGGGACGCTGATGTTTCCCTCCATGGCCAACTGCATCGAGCAGGACCTGCTGGACGATGTCCCGGCGCTCTATGCCAACCTGCGCTCGTTCAACCGCTGGCTGGAGGAAGACTGGGGATATGGCGCCGACGGCCGCATCTTCGGCACGGCGGCGGTCTCCCTCGTCGATCTCGACATGGCGATCGAGGAACTCGAACGCCTGCTCAAGGCCGGGGTCAAGGCGCTCTACATGCGGCCGGGACCGGCCGGCGGGCTGACCCCGCGTTCGCCTGCCGATCCGATGTACGACCCGTTCTGGGCGCGTGTCGAGGAAGCCGGCCTGCCGGTCGGCCTGCACCTCTCGGCCGGGTTCTTCGAGCATTCGACCGCCTGGGGCGAGCAGGCGAAGCCCGGCAACCGCGACACCGCGCCCTTGCAGTTCGCCATGTTCCACGTCGACAACCCGATCATGACGACGCTGGCGGCGATGGTCCTGCACAACCTGTTCGGCCGCTTCCCGAAGCTCAAGGTGCTGAGCGTCGAGAACGGCTGCGGCTGGGTGCCCTATCTGCTCAAGTCCCTGAACAAGGCGGCGATGTGGGGGCGCTTCGGCAACTGGCCGGGCGGGCTACTGCCGGCGCATCCGTCCGAGATGTTCAAGCGCAACGTCTATGTCGTGCCGTTCCACGAGGACAACACCGCCGAGCTGGTCAAGCGGATCGGCGCCGGCCGGGTGATCATGGGGTCGGACTATCCCCATGCCGAAGGACTTGCCGAACCGGCCGAATTCGTCGAATCGCTCGAAGGCTTCGAACCGGAGACGGTTCAGGGCATCATGCGGGACAATCTGCGCGGCCTGCTCGTACACTGAGACCGGCCGTTCGCGGCAGCGCCGTCCCGGCGAAACGAAGACAAAACTCCCGGGCGCGGTGGCCGCGAGGCCATGCGACGTGCCGGGAGGCTGAGGAGAAAAATCGATGTCGAACGGAACCCGCCCGCAGCCGCTGCCAGTCGGCGATTTTACCGGGCGCAAGATCCTGGTGACCGGCGCCTCCCGGGGGATCGGCCAGGTCGTCGCGACGACCCTGGTCGAGCGCGGCGCCAGCGTCATCGCCTGCGGACGCAAGGAAGAGGAACTGCAGCGGCTGGCGGATTCGCATGGCGTGCAGATCCTGCCGTTCGATCTCGGCAACATCGAAGCGCTCGACGCGGCGATCGAGAAGCTGGCGTCGATGACCGACACCCTGCACGGCATCGTCAATTCGGCCGCCGTCACCGGCAAGTCGCCGTTCGCGACGCTGCCCATGCGCGAATGGGACCGGGTTGTCGCGGTCAACCTGACCGGGCCATTTCGCCTCGCCCAGGGCGCGCTGCCGCTGTTGCAGAAGGCGGAAGGGCGCGCGGCGATCGTCAATGTCTCGACCGCGCAGGCGCTGATCCCGACTTTCGCCAACGCACCCGCCTATACGGCGTCGAAAGCCGGCCTGATCGGCCTGACCAAGGCGATGGCGGCGGCGCTGGCCCCCGATATCCGCGTCAATGTCGTCTGCCCCGGCCTGATCGACAATGAAACGGGTCGCATGTCGCTCGGCGGCGCGGATATCAGCGCTGCTGCCAGCCGCTACGCCATGCGCCGCGCCGCCGATCCGATGGAAATCGTCGAGTGCATCCTGTTTCTGCTCAGCGATGCCTCCTCGATCGTCACCGGCGCGACGCTTGCCACCGATGGCGGCCGGACGTTCCACTGAGAAGAGCATGGCCCGAAGGCGGGCGTGAAGGACGGCAGCGGCCGGCCCCGGAGCCTCGTGCGAAAAAGCGTGTCCCCGGGCCAAACGAACGGCGCCAGCCGAACGGCAAGAGCAGGTCGTTCGCGGAAAAGGCTGCAACAACAGAGACTTGGAGCGGGTGAAGGGAATCGAACCCTCGTCGTAAGCTTGGGAAGCTTCTGCTCTACCATTGAGCTACACCCGCGGACGCGCGGCGATTGCCACACTGAGCGCCACTTGGTCAACACAGGTTCTGCGAATCCGGCAGACTTGTTCGACGCGGCCGGGATGCCGGGGGACCATCGCCACGGTGCCGCCCCCCGACTGCCCGCGCCAGGGCTCAGCGGCCGGCAGGCGTGCGGGCGAGGATGATGGCGTCGATGCGGTCGCGCACCTGGCGGTAGCGCGGGTCCTCGGTGCTGCCATAGCGGCGGGCGAACTGCACGGAGTCCAGCCCGTCGCCGAAGCCGAGCAGTTCGCGCGGCATCAGCGCCTCGTCGTCGGCGCGGGCGAGCGCGGCGCGGACGGCTTCGGCCCTGGCGAGATCGACCGCCGCCATGGCGATCAGTTCGCCGGCCCGGTCCGCGCCGATATCGGCGAATGAAAAGCCGCTGGCATCGCCCGGGCGGAATTCCCGGCTGTCGGCCATGCTGTCGGCCAGTTCCTTCCACTCGCCGGCGGCCTGCGACAGGCGGGCCCCGGTGGTCACGGCGATCGCGGCGGACATCAGCCAGTGCTTGGGCGAATCGTTGCGGCCATGGATGGTGACCCCGGTGGCATCGGCCTGGCAGCCGCCGGTATCGCCCGGCGCCATCCCGGCCAGCAGCCCGACCCTGGGGTTGACCACCAGCATCGCCAGCGCGACCAGGGTATCGCGGTTGTGCCCGGCCGGATCGTCGCCCGGCGGCGCGGCAAAGGCGACGCGGACGAGTTGGCTGAACTGCATCGCCGGTTGCCGGCGCTGCAGCGTCGCCAGCCGGCAATAGACCCGCGCAACCCCGCCATCGCCGCCGCGCAGCACATCCGCCGCCTGGTCGCCCAGTTCCCCGCTGCCGGAGAAATCGACGGTGGCGATGACCCGGTCGCCTTCGATGCGCAGCGAGCGAACCGCGCGATCCGGATCGACCGGCGGCAAACCGCGCGCGCCGAGCAGCCGGATTGCGCCTTTCATCACCCAGCCGGTTGCCACCGCAGGCAAGGTCACGCTGCCGACGGTCATCCTGACCGGCAGCGGCCCCCGCTCGCCCGGTGCGACATCGAGACCGAGGTTGAGCCAGCGCCCGAGCGGCAGGCGGCGGCTGCCGGAAACATGCACGCCGAATTCATCCAGCCCGAGCGCCAGCCGATCCGGGTCGAGACCATGGCTGGCGACAGCCGCAACCGCCGCCAGTTGCGCGGCGCTCGCCTCGACCGGCACCGGCTCCGCGCTCCCCGCAGCATCGTGCAACTGGCGCAGCAGCGACCGGGCGGCAACGGCTTCGGCGATGGTCGGCGCCGGCGCCGGGTCGCCAGGTTCGCCGCCGGTGTCCGGCGCGGCATCGGTCAGCAGCAGGGCGCCGCCGGCCAGAATGGCCAGCGGAACGGCGATCAGCAGTGCCCCCCTGCCCCGCCGCCGCGAAGCCGGGCGCTGTCCCCGCTGGTTCGGCTCTGGCATTGCGACGGTTCCGATCAATGGCAGGAAGCTCTGCGATAGCGGTGCCATGGCCGGCCGTCACCCCCGCCGCACCCAGGTGTTTTTCCATATCCGCGCGTTGTCGGGCTGTCCACTATGTCGCCGCTAGACCTTGGCGCTGCAACCGTCCGGCCCGGTCATCCGATTGCGACGCCGGCAGGGGAGTATCGCCCGGGGAGCCCGACGACGTGCGCCGCATCCGTATCCGCCAGCCAGTGCCGCCTGCCTCCGCGCGCCAGGGCTTGCACGCAAAACGGGCGGCCCGGCTGTGGGCCGACCGCGCCGGCAACGCCATCCTCGAATTCGCCATCCTCGCCCCGGCCTTCATCGCCCTGATCCTCGGCGTGCTCCACACCGCGCTGATCTATCTCGCCCAGGAAGGCCTGCAGACCGCGGTCGAATCCGCGTCCCGCCTGGTCGCCACCGGTTCCGCGCAGACGCTGGCGATCACCGTCAGCGGGGTCACTCACACCGGCATGACCGCCGCCGAATTCAAGAACGCGATCTGCAATGGCGTGACCGCCACCGATTCCCGCACTGGCACCTCGGTCACCTACGCCAAGGCGCTGCCGCCGTTCCTCGCCTGCGACCGGCTCGCGGTCAACGTCGCAGTGGTGCCGGCGGGCTGCACCAACCCCAGCCTGGCCAATCCGACCTATACCTACACCAGCGGCGTGCTGACCAGCACCGGCACCGGCTTCGGCCAGGCCAGCTGCAACGGCAGCACCAACAACAACGCCGGGCTCGCCGGTTCCCAGTCCCGCCTCGCCGTTCTGCAGCTGATGTATCTCTGGCCGACCGCCAAAGGCCCGCTCGGGCTCAATTTCGTCAACCAGCCGAACAACAACCGGCTGATGATCGCGACCGCTGTGTTTACCATCGAAGGTTATGGCTGCGCTCCGGGCTCGACGACATGCTGAAGGCGCTCGCCCGCGACCGGAGCGGCGCCGCGATGATCGAGTTCGCCATGGTCCTGCCGGTGCTGCTCGGCCTGTTCCTGGGTACATTCGTCATCTCGGACACCCTGCACTGCTATCGCAAGGTCACTGCGTCTGCGCGCACGCTGGCCGATCTCGTCAGCCGCAACGTCCCACCCTCATCGACCCCGTCGGCGAGCACGCTGACAACTTACATGAACTCGGCCCAGCTCACCCTGACCCCGTTCGCGGCCGCCAATTCGACCATGGAGATCGACGGTCTGCGCGTCTGCGATGCCACGCACGCCTATGTCCTGTGGGCCGCCGCGCAGGCGGGATCGACCGCCTCGACCCCCACGCTCACCGTCGGCACCGTCATCACCATTCCGACCGGGATGATCACCACGCCGATGATCCCGACCTCGCCGGACGGTTCGAACGTCTGCAACAACACCACCGCCGGGCCGAACAAGACCGTGCGCGGCACCGCCGGCGGCTACCTGCTCCTCGGCCGCGCGGTCTATTCCTACCAGCCGGTCTACAGCTTCGGCTCGATGGCGCGGTACGCCGTGGCCGACCAGGTCTACATGATCCCCCGGCTCAACTGAGATGCCACCGATGATGCACCAGATCACCACCCGCTTCCTGGCCACCCTGGCCCGCCTGCGCGGGGACCGCCGGGGCAACGTCATGGTGCTCACCGCCTTCGCGCTGATCCCGCTGATGATCGCGGTCGGCTTCGGCCTCGACTATGCCCGGGCCAACCGCAGTCAGACCAAGCTGAACGCCGCCGCCGACGCCGCCGTGCTCGCCGCCGTGGCGCCGCAGCTGATGACCCGGACCGACACCGAGGCCCAGACCGCAGCGCTCGCCATGTTCAACCAGCAGGCCGCCGGCCTCCAGGGCGTGACCAACATAGCCCCGGTCGTCAACATCACCTCGACCTCCGGGGGCTCGCTCGGCACCCTGCGCACGGTCAAGGTGACGTACACCGCGCGCTCGACCAACATCTTCGGCTCGTTCCTCAAGTCGGCCTACCTGCCGATCAGCGGCTCGGCCACCGCCAGCGCCTCGCAGCCCCCAAGCATCAACTTCTACATTGCGCTCGACACCTCGCCATCGATGCTGATCGCCACCACCACCGACGGCATCGCCAACATGAAGTCCGGCTCGGTGTGGAAGGGCCAGCCCTATTCGTTCAGCGGCTCGAGCGCGGTCGGCTGCACCTTCGCCTGCCACTCGAACAACGCCCACCAGTGGAACAACGGCATCTACGTGGTGGATCGCAGCCTGCGCGAAATCCTGCTCAACGCCAGCGGTTCGGGCTCGGTGACCTTCTACCGGCTCGATTGCAGCGGCAACGTCTACGACAACAACAGCAACCAGATCGGCAACACTGGCGATCTCGGCACCGGCACCGGCGGCAGCTTCTCCGCCAAGTCGGACTATTGCGGCGGTTCCGGTCCGCCGGCCAACCCCGCCGTCCTGCGCTACAAGGCGACCGGTTCGAGTTCCTATACCTACGTCTCGGTCAATTTTCCCGACAGCTGGTGGCTGGCTCAGAACTACAGCACGGTGAACCCCGGCTACTCCGACATCGAGCTGCGCACCGACGCCCAGAGCGCGGCCGCCGCCGGGGTCATTCAGTATGCCTACAACATCCAGCAGCAGTATTCGACCACCACCGCCCCGCCGGTCTACAAGATGCAGTTCTATACGTTCGACGTCGGCAGCCCGGCCCCGCTCACCACCTCGCCATTCGGCACGATGACCGGCGTCTCCACCCTGCAGTCGCAGACTTTCCCGGACCTCGGCGCCCAGGCGCCGTTGATGGCCGCCAACACCTACTGGACCTCGACCAGCATCTACACCGGCAATGCAGATACTTACGTCACCTCCATGCTCACCGGCATGAAGGCGGCGATGCCGGCGGCCTCCGGAACCGGCACGTCCGCGTCGCCCCAGAGCGTGCTGATCATCATTACCGATGGCATGGCGGACGACAGCACCAGCGGCATCACTGCCTGGACCGCCGCCAACATCACCCAGTGCAACGCCATCAAGGCCACCGGCGCCCGCATCGCCATCCTCTACACCGAGTACCGGGCGGACACGATCAACTACACCGCCCACACCACGTTCAACAACATCGCCACGCCGGCCGTGCCCAATATCGCCGGCCAGCTCCAGTCCTGCGCCACCCAGAATGCCGACGGCACCTACCTGATGCAGACCGTCTCCACCGACGGCAGCGTCTCGGCCGCGCTCAACACCCTGTTCGCGATGACCGTCCAGACCGCCAAGCTGCTGAACTGATACCTTCCTGCTTGTGACTTCGTCGTGCCACCGCTAACCGGCGCGGCGAAACACTTGCAGGGAATTCCGTCATGTCCGACCTCGCCAACAAGATCGAAGCCGCCTGGGAAGCCCGCGACGGCGTCACTCCGGCCAGCAGCGACGTGCGCGAGATCGTCGATGCCGCGCTCGACCTGCTCGACAGCGGCCAGGCCCGCGTCGCCGAACCAGATGGCAGCGGCGGCTGGCAGGTCAACCAGTGGCTGAAGAAGGCGGTCCTGCTCTCGTTCCGCCTGGCCGACAACGGCGTCATGGAATACGGCGCCGGCGGTGCACCGGCTTACGACAAGGTGCCGCTCAAGTTCGCCGGCTGGGACGATGCCCGGTTCCGCGCCGCCGGCATCCGCGTCGTCCCGGGCGCGGTCGTCCGCCGCAGCGCCTTCATCGCCAGGGGCGCGGTGCTGATGCCGAGCTTCGTCAACCTCGGCGCCCACGTCGGTGAGGGGACGATGGTCGATACCTGGGCCACCGTCGGTTCCTGCGCCCAGATCGGCAAGGGCGTGCACATCTCCGGCGGCGCCGGCATCGGCGGCGTGCTCGAGCCGCTCCAGGCCAACCCGGTGGTGATCGAGGACAACTGCTTCATCGGCGCCCGCGCCGAAGTCGCCGAAGGAGTGATCGTCGGCGAAGGCTCGGTGCTTTCCATGGGCGTGTTCCTCGGCGCCTCGACCAAGATCGTCGATCGCGCCACCGGCGAAGTCCACGTCGGCAAAGTGCCGCCTTATTCGGTCATCGTCCCCGGCAACCTGCCGGGCAAGCCGCTGCCGGACGGCACCCCGGGACCGTCGCTCTACTGCGCCGTCATCGTCAAGACGGTCGATGCCCAGACCCGCTCGAAGACCGGCATCAACGAACTGCTGCGGGACTGAAGCGGACGCCTCCGGGGTGGCCGGCCACCCGCCCCGGCGGGCATCGCCGGAACCCGGCCGGTGATTCGTTCGTAGACTCCGCATGGCCTCCCTCTGGAGGCGGTTGCGGAGAACGAACCATGGAACGCCACGGCGAAGAAATCCACCTCGATACCCGCGAAGCCCGTGCCGCTGCCGGGCCGCGCTCGATGCGCTATGTGCTGGCCATCAGCCTGGCCCTGATCGTCGCCGTGTTCGCCGCGATCGTCGTGGTCAAGTCAACGCGCACGGCCGATATCACCGATCCGGCGCAGCGCGCAGCGCCCGTGACCCCGGTGCCGATGCAGCAGGGCACGCCCTGATCCGGGAGAGCCCCGGCCGGCGGCAGCGCACTTTGGTGCCATTATACCGCCGGCCACTTGGCATCGTCGAAATTCCCGCTTACCTTGATGTCCGTGGGTGATGGAATGGCATTGCCTGCCGGGTGGGGTGCAAAAGAGGTCGCATCTGGTGCACCACTTCGGGGAGCCAATCCTGCATGAATGCCCAAAGCACCCTTGCCGCCGATACCAGCCTGAGCCGGTTCCACGAGGCGCAGGCGGACAACTGGGTCCAGGCGCTCGGTGAAATCCGCCGGGGCGCCAAGCGCGGGCACTGGATGTGGTTCATCTTCCCGCAGCTGGCGGGCCTCGGCAGCTCTCCGGCCTCGCAATACTATGCGATCCGCGACTTGCGCGAAGCCCGGGCCTACCTCGCCGACGAGGTGCTCGCCGAACACCTGGCCGATTGCACCGATGCCGTGCTCGCGTGGAACGGCGAACGCTCGATCGGGGCGATTTTCGGCGCGGTGGATGCCATCAAGTTCGCCAGTTCGATGACCCTGTTCGAAGCGGCCAACGGCGGCCGCCGCTACACCCGCGCGCTGGAGGCGTTCTTCGGCGGACGGCGCGATTCGCGTACTCTCGACCTGCTCGCTTGAACCCGGCATATAGCCCCCCATGGGGGGGCAGCAGCTATTCCTGGAGTTCGTCGTCTCGACGGCGATGGTCTTCGTCTGCGTGACGGTGCACGGCTTCGGCCTGTTCAGCCTGACCAAGGCCCTGCGGAGCGAGGCGACGATCGAGCGGCTGCGGCAGATTCGCCCGCTCTCCCCGCGCGGCGCCGCCTTCACGCTCGGCATCGTGCTGGCGATCATCGCCATCCATGGCATCGAGATCTGGGCATTCGCCGCCGTCTACCTCGCCGTCCATGCCATCCGCGATTTCGAGAGCGCGCTGTATTTCTCGACGATTTCCTATTCGTCGGTCGGCTACAACGACACCCACATCCTTGTGCAATGGCGGCTGCTGGGCGCGTTCGAAAGCATTCTCGGCGTCATCCTGCTCGGCTGGTCGACCGCCTTCTTCTTCCGCATGCTCGGCCGGATCGACGCGCACTGAACGCGCCCGCCCGGTCGGGCAGCCATGCCATGGCTCAACGCCGGCCGTGCGGGAAATGCGGCATCCGCGTTCCGGCCGGCGGATGATTGATCATCCCCTGCCGCCGCTCCCAGCTGCGCCCGCCCCAGTTGCCGTTGCCCGGCATGTCGCGGCGGAAATGCACGCCATCGCCCCGGCGATAATGGCCACGGTCGCTGCCGCGATACCAGAATCTGCCATCGTTGCCCCAGTAGCCGTCATAGAGCGGCCCATAATACCCGTCGTAATAAGTATCCCAGGCATAAGGCGAGTTCCAGCCCACCGCGACCCGGCTGCCACCATAGCCCTGATCACAGGCGGACAGGGACAGCGCGGCGGCAACGGCGACAAGTGCGGGAATGATGCGGCTTTTCATGGACCTTGCTCCTGTCACCCCCCGGTGGACAGGCTGTTTACGGTTCAACGGGCGCGGGGTTCCCGCAAGGCCCTTCAGCGGAAAGTGCGCGACAGGACGATGATCGAAGGATCGTCCTCGGACGGCTCGCCGACGAAGCCCATCTCGCGCTCGAGCTCGATCGCCGCATGGTTGGCGCGATCCTCGATCGAGATCACCCGCCGCACCCCCCGGTGCCGCGCCGCCTCGGCCAGCAGCGCCAGCAAGGCCCAGCCGATCCCCTGCCCCTTGCGGTCGCTGCGGATCGAAACCGCCACCTCGGCGGTATCCAGCGCATTGTCGCACGCCAACAGCGCCGAGGCGACCGCTTCCCCGCTGGCGGCATCGGTAACGAGATAGCTTTCGGTGCGGAAGTGGTCCGGGTGGACCAGCGGGTCGAGTTCGGCATGGCCGACCTTGTGCGCACAGAAGAAGCGAAACCGGCGATCGTCGTCGCTGACCCGGGCGAACAGCTCGGCGAGCACCGGCTCGTCGGCAGGTTCGGCAGGGCGGACATCGAGGGCGAGGCCGGAGCGGGTGGTGACGCGGGCAGGAAGCGGCATGGCAAAGGTTCCAGGGATTGTGCCGGGAAGGCGCCGCGAGCCATAGCCGTGCCGCGCGCAGATGCCTTGATCCGGCGCAATCCCCGCGAATTCCCCCGCGAATCCCCTGCCAGAAAGGCCTCGCCAGCCCCCGCTCAGTGCCCGCCGGCGGGCGCCTGGCTACCGGGCTTGGGCGGCTTGGGCACCATCCACACCAGCATGGCGGCAAACACCATCAGCGCCGCCGCGACCTGGAACACCCGGTCGATGCCGATGGTCACCACCTCGCGCTGCAGGGTCTGCTCGATGAAGGCCGTCGCCTGCTGCGCGTTCATGCCCAGGCCCGCCAGCGTCGCCCGCGCCGGCTGGTCATTGAGCCGGCCGGCCAGGCCGGCACGCGCCTCGGTCTGGAAGTTGGACCACATGGTCAGCACCAGCGAGGTGGACACCGCGACCGCGACCGTGCGCAGGAAGTTCTGCAGGCCCGAAGCCGTGGCGGTCTCCTCGGGCTTGACCGCCGAAAGCGCCATCGTCGTCAGCGGGATCATGAAGAACATGACCGCCAGCCCCTGGCTCATCATCCCCCACAGCAGCACCGACATCGGCGCATCGCTGGTCCACTGCGAACGCAGCAGCGCCGTCATCGCCAGGCCGACCATGCCGACGCTGACCAGCAGGCGGGAATCGACCTCGCTGACCAGCCCGACCACCAGGCGCGACATCAGGATGGCGAGGAACGCATGGGCGCCGCTGACCATGCCGGACTTGGTGGCGCTGTAGCCGAGCGTCGTCTGGAGATACTGCGGCACAACCACCGCGCCGGCGAAGAACGCCCCGAATGCGGTCGACTGGGCAATGACCGCCAGGGTGAAGCCGCGATGGCGCAGGACGCGGATATCGACGATCGGATGCTCGTCGGTCAGCTCCCAGATGACGAAGGCGACGAACCCGACGAGACCGACGACGGCGAGCACGATCACCTGGGTGTCGGCAAACCAGTCCCGATCCCGGCCGATGTCCAGCATGACCTGCAGGCAACCGATCCACAGCACCATCAGCGCCAGGCCGATCCGGTCGATCGGCACCTTGCGCACCGGCGTCTCGACCGGCCGCAACAGGGCAATCCCCGAAACCACGCAGGCAATGGCCACCGGAATGTTGATGAAGAAGATCCAGTGCCACGTCGCCTCGTCCGAGATCAGCCCGCCGATCAGCGGGCCGAGCGCCGGGCCGGCGGTGATCGTCATCGCCCACAGGCCAAGCGCCATCGGTCTTCGCTCGGGCGGGAACACGCGGATCAGCAGGGTCTGCGACATCGGCATGATCGGGCCGCCGCACAGGCCCTGGCCGATCCGCGCGGCGACCAGCATGCCGAGCGAGACCGACAGGCCGCACAGCACCGAAAACAGCCCGAACCCGGCCACCGACAGGATGAACACGCGCACCGCCCCGAAGCGCTGGGCAAGCCAGCCGGTCAGCGGCACGCAGATCGCCTCCGCCACCGCGTAGGAGGTGACGATCCAGGTGCCCTGGTCCATCGACACGCCGATATCGCCGGAAATGTGGGGGACGGAGACGTTGGCGATGGTGAGGTCGAGCACCACCATGAAGTTGCTCAGCGCCAGCACCACGCCCGCCAGCGCCCGCCGGTTCGCCGGGATCAGCGTCCAGGAATCGGCGCCTGCGGGGTCGACGGCGGGGGCGGTCGCACCGGCCATCGGTCAGCTGCCGGACAGGTCGATGGTCACTTCGGTTGACAGACCGACCCGCAGCGGATGCGCGGCCAGCTCCCTGGGGTCGAGCGCGATGCGGACCGGCAGGCGCTGGACGATCTTGATCCAGTTGCCGGTGGCGTTCTGCGCCGGAATCAGCGCCTGCGACGCCCCGGTGCCGCCGCCGATGCCGGCCACCCGGCCATGGTAGACGACACTGCCGCCATAGATGTCCGCCGTGACTTCCGCCGGCATGCCGACCTGCACCCGGCGCAGCTGCCGTTCCTTGAAATTGGCATCGACATAGACCTCGCCGATCGGGACGATGGTCATCAGCGGGTTGCCCTGGCCGACGTGCTGGCCGACCTGGACCTGGCGGCGGGTGATCACCCCGTTGATCGGCGCGCGGATGATCATGTGGCCGAACTCGATGCGGGCCGCGTCGAGCCGGGCCTTGGCGGCGAGCACGGCGGGGTCGGTTTCCTCGCTCGAGCCGCTGATGAGCGCGGCGGCGGCAGCACTCTGCCCGCGTGCGGCGGCGCTGTTCTGCCGGGCGGAGCCAAGGCTGGCCTCGGCCTGGCGGACGGCGGCATCGGCATTGGCGGCGGCGGAACGGGCATTGGCCAGTTCCTCGCCCGAGACGCCACCGGCAGCGGCGACCGATTCGCGCCGGGCGAGATCGGAACGGGCGCGGGCGGCATTGGTGCGGGCGGTGGCCACCATGGCTTCCGCCTCGGCGATGCCCTGGCCGCTGGCCCCGGCCTGCGCGGCGGCGGCCCCGCTGGTCGCCACCGCCTGGCGGAAGCGGCGCCGGGCGGCGGCAAGCTCGGCCTCGGCGGCGGCAAGGTTGATCCGGGCGGTGGCGGGGTCCAGCTCGACCAGGATGTCGCCGGCCTTGACCGCCTGGGTGTCGCTGACGTTGACCTTGAGCACGGTGCCGTCTGACAGCGGGGTCACCTGGGCAACCTCGGCGGCGACATAGGCGTCGTCGGTGCTGGTGTGGTTGCGGCCGAAGACGAAGTAGTAAAGCAGCCAGAGGACGATGGCGGCGGCGACGGCGAAGGCCAGACGGGTCAGCCAGAGGCGGCGGGACTGCTGCGGGGTGCGCACGGCGGTGGCTTCGTCCGCGGCGATGGGGGCGGCTTCACTCATGCGGCAGGCTTTCCGGAGCTGGGCTGGGAGGATGGGACGGCAGCAGTCATTGCGGCGCCGGTCTTTGCCGCAGCGGTGGCAGGGTCGAAGCCGCCACCCAGGGCGCGGACCAGCGCGACTTCGGCGGACCGCCACATCGTGTCGATGGCGGCGCGGCGCAAGCGGACGTCGATCGCCTGGTTTTCGGCGATGAGGACATCGACATAGGTGCCCAACCCGGCGCGGAAGCGCAGGCGGGCGATGCGCAGCGAATCCTCGGCGGCAGAGGCGGCGGCGTCGCTGTCGGCCAAGCGGCGGCTCAGCGAGGCGCGGATGGCGACGGCATCGGCCAGTTGCTGGTAGGCGCCGACCACGGTCCTGTCATAGCCGGCGACGGCGGCGTCGTAATCGGCGCGGGCGCCGGCATGGCGCGCCCGGAGCTGGCCGCCGTGGAAGATCGGCAGGCTGACCGCGCCGGTGGCGTTGCCGAACTGCGAGTCATGGTCCAGCAGCAGGCCGAGGCCGACTGTCTGGAAGCCGAGCAGCGCCGAAAGCCGGATGTCGGGATAGAAATCGGCGCGGGCGGCGCGGACCCGGGCGGCGGCGCCTTCCATCCGCAGGCGGGCAGCAACGATGTCGGCGCGGCGACCGGCAAGCCCGGCGGTCACCCCGTCCGGCAGCGGCGAGGGCGCGACCGGCGCCAGCTTCGGCGGCGCGATCGCCAGGCCCCGGTCCGGGCCGGCGCCGATCAGCGCGGCAATCTGGTGGCGGCGCAGCAGGACCGCTTCGTCGGCCGCGGCGAGATCGAGCCGGGACACCGCCGCGTTGCTTTCGGTGAGGCGCTGCGTGGCGAGATTGTCCAACCCCTGCTCGCGGCGGTCGACAACCAGTTTGCGGGTCTGATCGCGATTTTCGACGATGGCGCGGCGCAGGTCGCGCGTGGCGATCCGGCCGGCAAGGTCGAAATAGGCATCGGTGATCGCGGCGGCGATCGTCAGCCGCGCGGCCCGCGCTTCGACCGCGGCGGCATCGCGCTCGCGCCGGGCGGCGGCGAGGCGGGCGCGGTTGGCCCCGAACAGGTCAGGATCGAAGCCGAGCGAGGCGGCGAGCTCGCCGGTGTCGTTCCAGCCCTGCGGCAGGAATCGCTTGAACGCGGGATCCTCGAAGCCCTGGTTGAGCGTGACTCGGCTCTCCCCGGCCGAACCGCGTACATCGAGCGTCGGCAGCAGCGCCGACCGCGCTTCGCCGGCCAGCGCCGCCGACTTGCGCAGGCGGGCGACGGCGGCGGCAAGATCGGGCGAACCGGCCAGCCCTTCCTCCACCAGCGCATCGAGCTGCGGGTCGCCGAAGCGGTGCCACCAGCCATCCACCGGCCATTCGGCGCCAACGACGGCGGGGATGCTCTGAGCGGCATTGGCGGCGACCGGCGCCGGCCCGGCCTCGCTGCGGGGCGCCGGCAACGTGCCACTGCCAGGCACACAGGCCGACACAGCCACCGCGAGTGCCAGCGCCGCCACCTGATGGGCGGAGCCGACGTTCAACCGTGGAAACGCTTTCGCCATTGACCTCACGCACGACTGCCGACGCCCTGAAACGCGCCAAGGCCGGCGTCATCCACCGGCCCCGGCACCTTGTCAATCGGAAAAGCGTACCGTATGGTACGGTCATGTTGTCGCAACCTATCCCGGAGATCGCGGGACGCCGGGAAGCCCGCCGGCAGGAGCGACGCGAGGCCATTCTCGACATCGCGCAGCAATCGTTTTTCGAACTCGGCTATGCGGCAACGACGATGTCCGCCATCGCCGCGCGGCTCGGCGGCTCGAAGGCGACCCTGTGGCAGTATTTCCGCTGCAAGGAGGAACTGTTCGACGCCGTGGTCGATCGCGCCACGGCGGAATTCCAGGCGGCGATCGCGCTGGCACTGGTCCCGGGCGGTGAGGTCGCCGATGGCCTGCGGCGGTTCGCCCGCCGGTTCATCGCCCGCATCCTGTCGCCCGAAGCCATCGCCCTCTATCGGCTGGTGATCGCCGAATCCCGCCGCTTTCCCGAGACCGGGCGCATCTTCTACGACCGTGCGCCGCGCCGCACCTGCGAGACGGTGACCCAGTTCATCGCCGCGAGCCCGCTGCCGATCGCCGATCCGGCGCTGGCGGCCCGGCAGTTCATGGCACTGTGCCTGGGCCATGACCACCAGCAGATGCTGCTGGGTTTCGGCGAGCCGCCAGACGAGGCCCGCATCGCCGAGGAAGCCGACCAGGCGGTGGCGACCTTTCTCGCCGCCTATGCCAGCTGACCTCCGGCGGTTCAGGACATTGCCAGGACCAGGTTCCTTACCTGCGGATAGATCTGTTTCTCCCACTTCGAGCCGGAAAACACGCCATAGTGTCCGACGCCCGGCTGGAGATGGTGGCGCCGCAGGTGCGGGCGGAGGCCTGTGCACAGCAGGTGGGCGGCGGCAGTCTGGCCGACGCCGCAGATATCGTCCCGCTCGCCCTCGACCGTCAGCAGCGCGGTGTTGCGGATCGCCCCGCAATCGATCGGGCGGCCCCGGAACGTCAGTTCGCCGGTGGCCAGCGCAGCCCGCTGGAACACCGCCTGGACGGTCTCGAGATAGAATTCGGCCGGGAGATCGAGCACGGCGAGATATTCGAGATAGAAATCGCGGATGCGTTCGGCTTCGTCCGCCTCGGTGTCGGCCAGGGCCTGGTAGTAGTTGCGGAACTGGCCGAAGTGGCGTTCCAGGTTCATCGACATGAACGCGGTCAGCTGCAGGAAGCCCGGATAGACCTTGCGGCCACCGCCCTTGTGGCGCGGCGGCACGGTAGAGATCAGGTTGGCCTCGAACCAGTCGATCGACTGGCTGGTCGCCAGTTCGTTGACCACGGTCGGCGATTCGCGGACATCGACCGGCCCGGCCATCAGCGTCAGCGTGCGCGGCTGGCACGGATCGCGGTCCTGCGCCATGATCGCCGTCGCCGCCAGCGCCGGCACGCAGGGCTGGCAGACCGCGAGCACATGAGTCTGCGGGCCGAGGTGGCGGATCATGCGGATCACGTAGTCGATATAGGATTCAAGGCCGAAGCGCCCTTCCTCCAGCGGCACGTCGCGGGCATTGCGCCAGTCGGTGATGTAGACGTCATGGTCGCGCGAAAGCACCTCGACCGTCGAGCGCAGCAGCGTGGCGAAGTGGCCGGACAGCGGCGCCACCACCAGCATTTTCGGCTGCGGCGCGGCCACTGCATCCTTGGCGAAATGGACGAGATCGCCGAACGGCAGCGACAGCGCCACCTCCTCCCGCACCTCGACCAGGTCGTTGCCGACCGGGACCGGCGAAATGCAGTACGGCGGCCGCCGATGGGTGATCTCGGCCAGCGCGAAGGTCTCCAGCAGCGCCTGGACACGGCGCGGCATCGCCCAGCCGTCGAGCTTCGGCCAGACCCGCTCCTTAAGGCCCAGCGCGGCGCGGGCGAACTGGCGTGATGGCTCCATCAGGTCGCTCATCAGCTGGTAGCCCTGGTACATCATTGCGTGCCCCTTTCGCCGGTCCCGACTCAACGAATGCGATTCGCTTTGCCACCAGCCCCGTTTTATGGCTTCATGCTGCGATGCATCATGGAATAAGGCAAGTGTTTTGCCGCAGATGCGAGGGCGCAACGCGAGACGGGGATGGGCATGGCCAAGCCGACGCTGACGATTTCGAGCAAGACATATTCGGCCTGGAGCCTGCGCGGCTGGCTGCTGACGCGGCTCGCGGGCATCGAGGTCGAGGAAAAGCGCGTCGAGCACGACGCCAGCGACCGGGCGGAACTGCTGCTGCTCTCCCCCTCCGTGCTGGTCCCCCGCCTCAACTACAAGGACATCAGCGTGTGGGACACGCTGGCCATCGCCGAATCGCTCAACGAGTCGGTCCCCCAGGCAAAAATGCTGCCGGAAGACCGGGTGGCGCGCGCCCATTGCCGCTCGATCAGCGGTGAGATCCACTCCGGCTTCGCCAATCTGCGCTCGGCCCTGCCGATGAACCTCAAGGCAAAGCACGAGAAGTTCCCGGTGTTTTCCGGCGCCCGGCCCGACATCGAGCGGATCGAGACGATCTGGCAGGATTGCCTGGCGAGATACGGCGGCCCCTTCCTGTTCGGCGAGAAGCCGACCATCGCCGACGCCATGTATGCCCCGGTCACCACCCGGTTCCTCTCCTACGCGGTCACCCTGAGCGAGCCTTCGCGGGCCTATTGCGAGACCATCGCCCGGTGGCCGCCGATGGTCGAATGGCGCGAAGCCGCACTCGCCGAAGCCGAGGAGATCGACGATCTCGATGTCGAATTCTGAGGCGGAGGCAGGCGCATGATCACCGCCGCCCTGCACCACTTGACGCGCTACAGCTATTCGCGCCCGGTCACCCTCGGCCCGCAGGTGATCCGCCTGCGCCCGGCCCCGCACAGCCGCACCGCGGTGCCCAACTATTCGCTGAAGATCAGCCCGGCCAACCACTTCATCAACTGGCAGCAGGACCCGCACGGCAACTGGCTGGCGCGGATCGTCTTCCCCGATCCGGTCGATCACTTCACCGTCGAGGTGGACCTCCTGGCCGAAATGGCGGTGATCAACCCGTTCGACTTCTTCGTCGACCCGGACGCCGAAAACTACCCCTTCGCCTATCGCGAACCGCTGGCCGGTGATCTCGCCGCCTGTTTCGAATGCGAACCGCAAGGCCCGCTGTTCGAGGCCCTCGTCACCGAGTATGACGGCCACGAAGGGCGCACCGTAGACTTCCTCGTCGAGATCAACCGCCGCCTGCAGGAGCGCATCGGCTACGTGATCCGCATGGAAACCGGCGTGATGACGCCGGAGGAGACGCTCACGGCCGGCATCGGCTCATGCCGCGATTCCGCCTGGCTGCTGGTGCAGCTTCTGCGCCGGCTTGGGTTCGCGGCGCGGTTCGTCTCCGGCTATTCGATCCAGCTGGTGGCCGATGTCACCCCGGTCGACGGGCCGCAGGGGGTAACGCAGGACGTCTGCGACCTCCACGCCTGGTGCGAGGCCTATGTCCCCGGCGCCGGCTGGATCGCGCTCGACGCGACCTCCGGCATGTTCGCCGGCGAGGGCCACATTCCGCTCTGCGCCGCCCCGCACTATCGCTCGGCCACGCCGATCGAGGGCATGGCCGAGCCGTGCGAGGTCGATTTCCATTTCGAGATGGCGGTCTCGCGCATTGCCGAGGCAGTGCGGATCACCAAGCCGTTCACCGAGGACCGCTGGGCCAGGGTGCTGGCGCTGGGCGATGCGGTCGATGCCGAGCTGGCCGCCGGCGACGTCCGTCTGACGCTGGGCGGCGAGCCGACGTTCATCGCCGATGGCGACTTCGAGGCGCCGGAATGGAACGGTGCGGCGGTCGGCCCGACCAAGGCCGGCTATGCCGACCGGCTGATCCGCAAGCTGCGCAAGGCCTTTGCCCCCGGCGCCCTGCTGCATCACGGCCAGGGCAAGTGGTATCCCGGCGAGAGCCTGCCGCGCTGGGGCTATGCGATCTATTGGCGCACGGACGGCGTGCCGGTCTGGCAGGACGACACGCTGATCGCCGGCGAGCCCGAGGACGTGGTTGAGCCGGCCGCGCCGGACGAGGCGACCGCGCAGGCTTTCGTTGCGGCGACGGCGGCCGGCCTGGGCCTGAGCCCGGAGACCGTCCAGCCGGTCTACGAAGACGCCATCGAGTGGATCGTCAAGGAAGCCGAACTGCCCGAAAACACCAGCCCGACCGACCCCAGGCTGGAGGACGCGGAAGTGCGGGCGCGGTTCATGCGCACCTTCCAGCGCGGGCTGACCAAACCCGTCGGCTTCGTCCTGCCGGTGCAGCGGTGGAATTCGCGCGACGAAACCGCCCCGCGCTGGCGGACCGAGCACTGGAAAACCCGGCGCGGCGCCCTGTTCGCCGTGCCGGGAGACAGTGCGCTCGGCTATCGCCTGCCGCTGGCCTCGCTGCCGCATGTGGAGGCGGGCGACTATCCCTATATCCACCCGCGCGACACCGCCGAGCCGCGCCAGCCGCTGGCCGATTTCCGCAAGCAGGTGACCGAGATGGCCGGGCGCGGCCCGCAGCGCAGCGTCGCGGTCGCCAGTCAGTCGGGCGAGGGGGGCGCGGCGGCGCAGGAGCGGGCCGAACAGGTCGTCCCCGGCGAATGGGTCGAAGGCGGCGTGGTGCGCACGGCGATCACCGTCGAACCGCGCGCGGACGAGCACGGCGGCTTCCTCTCGGTGTTCATCCCGCCCGTCGAGGCGCTGGAGGATTACCTCGAACTGATCGCCGCAGTCGAGGCGGTGGCCGAGGCGCGCGGCGTGCCGGTGCGGATCGAGGGCTATGCCCCGCCGCCCGACCCTCGGCTGATGGTGCTGAAGATCACGCCGGACCCCGGCGTCATCGAGGTCAACATCCACCCGGCCGCCAGCTGGCGCGAGACGGTGGCGATCACCGAGACGCTTTACCGGTGCGCGCGCGAATGCGGGCTGACCGCCGATCGCTTCATGGTCGACGGCCGCCCGGTCGGCACCGGCGGCGGCAACCACATCGTGCTCGGCGGCGCGAAACTGCTCGATTCGCCGTTCATCCGCCGGCCGGACCTGCTGAAGTCGTTCGTGCTCTACTGGCAGCGGCACCCCTCGCTCAGCTATCTGTTCTCCGGCCTGTTCATCGGCCCGACCTGCCAGGCGCCGCGCATCGACGAGGCGCGGCATGACGGCCTCTACGAGCTGGAAATCGCGCTGGCGCAAGTGCCGAAACCCGGCGATGGCGCGGCACCCCCGGCCTGGGTGGTGGACCGCCTGTTCCGCAACCTGCTGGTCGATGTCACCGGCAATACCCACCGCACCGAGATCTGCATCGACAAGCTGTTCTCGCCCGACGGGCCGACCGGGCGGCTGGGGCTGGTCGAGTTTCGCGGCTTCGAGATGCCGCCGGACCCGGCGATGTCGCTGGTCCAGCAACTGCTGCTGCGCGCGCTGGCCGCGTGGTTCTGGAAGGAACCGCAGGATGGATCGCTGGTCCGCTGGGGCACCACGCTGCACGATCGCTTCATGCTGGGCCACTGGGTCTGGGCCGATTTCTGCGATGTGCTGGCCGACCTGCGCCGCGCCGGGTTCGACTTCGACCCCGCCTGGTTCGAGGCGCAGCGGCAGTTCCGCTTCCCGGTGCACGGCACCATCGAGGGCGGCGGGGTCTCGCTCGAGATCAGCCACGCCCTGGAGCCGTGGAACGTGCTCGGCGAAACCGGGGCGATCGGCGGGACGGTGCGCTATGTCGATTCGTCCACCGAGCGCCTTCAGGTCCTGGCGCGCGGGCTGGTCCCTGGCCGGCACGTGATCGCCTGCAACGGCCGCCGCGTGCCGATGACGGCGACCGGCACGCAGGGCGAGGCGGTCGGCGGCGTGCGCTACAAGGCGTGGAAGCCGGCGGATTGCCTGCACCCGATGCTGCCGGCCCATGCGCCGCTGACCTTCGACATCCTCGACAGTTGGAGCGACCGTTCGCTCGGCGGCTGCGTCTATCATGTGGCGCATCCCGGCGGACGCAACTATGATGACGTTCCGGTCAATGCCTACGAGGCCGAGGCGCGGCGCAAGGCGCGGTTCCAGCCTCATGGCCATTCGCCGGGACGGCAGGCGATCCCGCCCGCCGAACTGCCGGGGGAATTTCCGATGTCGCTGGACCTGCGCCGCCCGGCCGGGCTGGCCTGAACCGGGCCGAACCGAACTGGCAACGCGCGTGCACATGTCCGCCGGATTGGCCGGCTACCCTGCCGAGGTGGCCGAAGGCGACCTCTACCGCGATGCCGCGCAAGACACGGCGGCGCGCTGGGAAGCCATGGCCGACGGCCTGCTGGCGCTGGGCGGCCGGAACGGCGGCGATGATGGCGCCGGCGCGCAAGGGCTGTTGAACCGACAGATCGTCGATCTCGGCATGAGCTACCGCATCGCCGGGGAGCGGGACGAGCGGCCCTGGCCGCTGACGCCGATGCCGCTGATCATCGATGCCGCCGAATGGGCCGGGGTGGAGCAGGGGCTGATCCAGCGGGCACGGCTGATGGAAGCGGCGGCGCGCGACATCTACGGGGCGCAAAGGCTGGTGAACGAGGGTCACCTGCCAGCCGCCGTGGTGACCGGAAGTCCCTACTTCGCCCGGGCCATGCTCGGGCGCGGCGGACGGGGCGATCATGCCGTGCAGGTCTATGCGGCGGACCTCGCGCGCGGGCCGGGCGGGCAGTGGCGGGTTCTGGCGGACCGGCTGCGGCTGGCCAACGGCATCGGCTATGTCCTGGAAAACCGGCTGGCGCTCAGGCAGGTGGCGGGCGGATTGCTGGCCGGGATCGGCGCAAGACGGCTGGCCCCGTTTCTCGGCGCCTTGCGCGCGGGTCTGGCGGCGGGATGCCCGCGCGAAGATCCCAGGATCGCACTGCTGACCCCGGGGCGGTTCAACCAGACGTACCCCGAACAGGCGCACCTGGCCCGCACCCTGGGTTTCCCGCTGGTCGAGGGCCGGGACCTGACGGTGTTCGACGACCGGCTCTATGTGCGCACCATCGCCGGGCCGAAGCGGGTCGATGGCCTGTGGCGCTGGATCGACACCAACGCGCTCGACCCGATGACCTTCGATGCGCAATCGACCCTGGGCGTGCCCGGCCTGTTCGATGCCTGGGCGCGGGGCGGCTTGGCCATGGCCAACTGGCCGGGGGTGGACATGCTGGAAGCCCCGGCCTTCGCCGCGTTCATGCCGCGTCTGAGCGAGGTCCTGCTGGGCGAGGCGCCGCTCCTGCCCAATTGCGCGACCTGGTGGTGCGGGCAGCCGGCGGAGGCAGCATTCGTCCGCGAAAGGTCGGATGCGCTGCTGGTCTGCCCGGCGTTCGGGCAATGGTCCGACGTCCTGCCGGCGGACAGCCCGCCCGGCGCGCGGGCGGTGTCGCTCGACCGCCTCAAGCCGCCCGTGCGCGCGGCGCTCGAAGCGGCGATGGCCCGCCGGCCGATGGATTTCTGCGGGCAGGAGATCGTCAACCTGTCGACCACGCCGGTGCTGACCGGGGAGCGGTTCGATGCCCGCGCGTTCACCCTGCGCGCCTTCGTCGCACGCGGGCGCGATGGCGAATGGGTGGTCATGCCCGGCGGACTGGCGCGGCTGTCGGCGTCCGGGGAAATCGCCACGACGCTGATGGGCGAAGGGGATCTCTCCGCCGACGTCTGCATCGTCGATGGCACCGGCGGCGGTTCGGCGGAAATGGAGAGCGTATTGCGCGAACCACCGGCGATCCGGCGCGGCGGTGGCATCCTCGCCAGCCAGGCGGCGGACAATCTCTACTGGTTCGGCCGCTACTGCGAACGCGCCGAAGCGACCGCGCGGCTGGTGCGGACCATTCTGGAGGGCGCGACGGAAGCCGATTCCTCGCCCGAGACCCCTGCCCTGCTGGCGGATCTGCTCGCGCAATGGGGCGCGCTCGGCGAGCAGGGGCTGGCGCCGGCGGCAGCGGCCCGGATGGCGCTGGTCGAATCCCGGCTCGAAGGCGGCGTCGTGCGGCTGCTCGGTTCGGTCCGCGATGTCGGGCTGCGGCTGCGGGACCGTTTTTCACCGGACCTCTGGCGCATGGCCAGCCGCCCCGCGCCCATGCCGGTGAGCGAACGGTCGGCGGCGACGCTGCGGGCCGCGCGCGAACTGGTCGAGCGGTTCGCCGCCCTGTCGGGGCTGGTCGCGGAAAATGTCGTGCGCGGGCCGGTCTGGCGGTTCCTCGACATGGGGCGGCGGATCGAGCGGGCGCTGGCTGTCTGCCGCATGGCCCGGCTCCTGGCCGGCGCGCGCGACGAGGCCGGGGCGATGGCCGCCTTGCTCGACCTGTGCGACAGCCAGATCACCTTCGGCTCGCGCTATCTCGCCGCGCCGAGCCGGCCGGCGGTGCTCGATCTGGTGCTGCTCGATCCGGCCAATCCGCGTTCGCTGGCGTTCCAGGTCCTGGCACTGGGGGAACACATCGCCGCCCTGCCCCGCCTGGGCGAAGCGCAAATGCCCGAACCGCCGGAACTGCTCGCGCGCGGCCTGGCGGCGCCGCTGGCCAGCCTGGCCATCGCCGAGGTCGATGACGCGCTGCTCGGCGGCATCGAGGCGCGCCTGCTAGCGCTCTCCGACGCGATTACCGAGCGCTACTTTCTGCAATACGGCAAGGGCGGGGAAACCCGCGCGGCCGCCTTCCTCGCCTGACCGCGCGATGCTCTACGACGTCCGCCACCGCACCGTCGCGCACTACGCCGGCGCCGTGCAACTGGCCCGCATCAACGTCCGCCTCAGGCCCGCGCCCTGGCCCGGCCAACGGCTGGTGACTTATGCGCTGGACGTCCGCCCGACACCGGCGCTGGTCGAGGAAGATCACGGGCCGTTCATCGTCGAACGGGAGCGCCTGACCCTGGTCGAACCGATCACCCGGCTGGTGATCGAAAGCCGCTTCCGCATCGAGCTCACGCCCGGGCCGGAGCCGGCATCGGGCGGCTCGCTGGCGGAAATCCGCGCGGCGGCGGTCGCCAGCCGCGATCTCGGGCCACTCGGGCCGGCAAACTACATCCACGCCTCGGCAATCGCCCGGCCGGTCGCCGCCATCGCCGAATGGGCCGCGCCGTTCTTCGCCGGCGATGGCGACATCGTGGCCGCCGCCAGGGCAATCATGGCGAAGTTCCGCACCGAGTTCCGCTTCGATGGCGGTGCCACCGGCACCGACACCCCCCCTGCCGAAGCCTTTGCCGCCCGCCACGGCGTCTGCCAGGACTTTGCCCACATCCTCATCATCGCCGCCCGCGCCTGGGGCCTCCCCGCCGCCTATGTCAGCGGCTACCTGCGCACCCTCCCCCCGCCCGGCCAGCCGCGTCTCGCCGGCGCGGACGCCATGCATGCCTGGGTCAACCTGTGGTGTGGCCAAGAGCTGGGCTGGATCGGCTTCGACCCGACCAACGACATGATCGCCGGCAGCGACCATATCTTCGTGGCGATGGGCCGCGACTATGCCGATGTCGCGCCGATGGACGGGGTGTTCCATGGCACCGCCGGGCAGACGGTGGCGGTGGCCGTGGATGTGTTGCCGGTGGCGTAGCAACCCGGATCCCGCCATTTCGCCGGTGCGGGATACGATGCCGGAACCGGACCATGTTTCGCCCGTTTATCAAGTCAGTGGCCCCGACAATGGATCGGTCAGCCTGCAATATTGATTGTGCGGGGAGTTTTATTGCGCCCTCTTGCCCAACATGCATGCGTCACCGGCATCGTGGGTGATCAGCCGGCGGCACTCCTGACGGGCACGCGGAATTTGTCCGTCCTCCCGCTGGCCGGTGATCCCGGACATCCGGCAGTGCCTATTCTTTTGTCCATACGGAGCAAGCTGACATGAGCGATGAAACCGTTGCCCCCGCGCCCAAGCGGCGCGCCATGGGAATGCACAGGCGCGCGAACACGCCCCGCCTGACCGCCGAGCAGGCACGCCGTCAGGGCGACATTACCAATCTGGCGCTGAAATCGATGGGCGCCAGCGCCGCGATCGCGTTCCTCAACTCCGCACACCAAGGCATTGGTGGCCGCCCTCTCGACGTGGCGATTGCCAGTGACGACGGTTATGCGCAAGTGGTGAAGGCGGTTACTGATGCAGGCGCGATGGCACTGTCCGACTGACGCCGGCTTTTAACTCTGACGAGAAAAGCCATCCCCAAGCCAGGCTTGGGGATGGCTTTTTTTCAGTCCTGGTTGGCTTGTTGCGCTTCGCGTTTGCGCCGTGCTTCGGCGATCATCGTCTCGCGATCAGCCAAGGCGTGCCAGGCATCGCGCGAACGCAGATACTTGTCACGCTGGTTGGCGAGATCGCTGGCGTTGGCCGCAGCCTCGCAGGCGTCAGCCTGGGCACGATAGAAGCCGGGGACTACCGACATGATCGTGCCGGATATGCTGCTGTTGCAGGATCGGTCGTCATTGTCGCGTGCTCCCGAAATGGGGATGCCCCGGGTGGAGCAGTAAATCAGCCGAGTTGCCCGAGAATGATGTCTCGCAGTTCGGCGCGGGTGAGTTCAGGGGACTTGCGCCCCGCGGCCCGGCCAATTCGTCCCGAAGAATCGGCCGATCCGGCAGCAAGGCGATGGGCATTGCGAATTTGGTAACGTTCAGAAAAAATATGCATTTCCTTGTAACGGCGCGTCCCTGCGCCACCTTTTCAAATATATGTCAGCGTCTGCGGGGAGGCATTCCGCCGCCCCCTGGGCCTTTCTCGCGAAACACGATGCGGCCCTTTTCCAGGTCATACGGCGTCATCTCGACCCGGACCCGGTCGCCCACCACCGAGCGGATGCGAAACTTGCGCATCTTGCCCGAGGTGTAGGCGATGATCCGATGGTCGTTTTCGAGCATGACGCCGAAACGACCATCGGGGAGGATCTCGTCGATCTCGCCTTCGAGAGTCAGCAGATCTTCCTTGGCCATCAGGCGGCCTCGAGGTTCACCGCCGAAGTCTTGCCGCGACGATCGGTTTCCAGCTCATAGCGCACGCGCTGGTCCTTGGTGAGCGTGCTCATGCCCGAGCGCTCGACCGCGCTGATATGGACGAAGCTGTCGGCCGCGCCGCCATCGGGCGCAATAAAGCCATAGCCTTTTTCGGTATTGAAAAACTTGACGGTTCCGGTGAGCATGGAATTCTCCGCATGCATGAAAAATCCATCCGCAGAAGCGCGGAGGGAGCCAGTAGCGAGAGAATGGAAGGAGAGCCTAGCCGGCGTCAATTTCCGTCGCAGGCGACGATAGCAGCACTTGAATTAGTGGCACTCGGCCATTTTGTCAACATAAGCCGTGGCAGACAAATTTATACCCATGCAGCAAATGGGAGAAATCGGCACACTGCACAAGCCGTCTTTGGTTCCCGATCTCGCGATCGGACCGCCGCACAAGGCGGTCGCCATGACGATTGAGGCTTGACGCAAACGCCATCGCGGGCGGATGGCGACACGATGGCGAGCGTGAACACGATGCGGGTTCTCCTGGTGGAGGACGAGATGCTGATCCGCGAGCTGGCTGCGGAAGACCTGGCCGATGCCGGATGCCAGGTCGTGGCGGTCGGCAATGGCGATGAAGCCTGGGAACTTCTCCGCCAGGACCAGGAATTCGACGTCCTGTTCACCGATATCCGCATGCCGGGAGACATCGACGGGCGGGAATTGGGGCAGCGCGCGCTGGCTTTGGATCCCGGCATCCGCATCGTCTATGCCACCGGCTACAACGACCCGCAGATCAACGTATCGCCGCGCGAATGCTGCGTGCGCAAGCCTTACCAGGTGGACGAGGTGCTTTCGCTGCTCTCCGCCCTGGGGGTGGCATAGGCGCTCACCCCCTGCTGGCGGCAGGATTACCGCTCCCGACATTCAGGCCGCCGGGACAGGCACGCTCCGCGCCACGAGGCTGGCAAACGCCGCGATGAACCTGCCGAACAAGTCACGCGTGCTTTCGCTGGCCAGGTTGCCGTCGGCCTCGAACAGCGCGTTGCCATTGCCGATATAGGCTTCCGGCTGCTGCAGGATCGGCATGTCGAGGAACACCAGCGACTGGCGCAAGTGATGATTGGCGCCGAAGCCGCCGATGGCGCCGGGCGAAATCGTCATGATCGCAGCCGGCTTGCCGGCGAACACGCTCTGACCATAAGGCCGGGAGCCGACGTCGATCGCATTCTTGAGCGCGCCGGGCACCGAGCGGTTGTATTCGGGCGTGACGAACAGGACCGCGTCCGCCGCGCGAACCTCGTCGCGGAAACGCTGCCAGGCGGGTGGCGCGCCGGCGGCCTCGACGTCTTCGTCATAGAGCGGCAGGTCGCCGATCTCGACGATGTCTCCGGTCAGGTTTTCCGGCGCGAGCGCCAGCAGCGCGCGGGCGGCCTTGCGGTTGAGCGATTCCTTGCGAAGGCTGCCGACGAGGACGGCGACGCGATAAGGCTGGGTCATCAGAGATTCTCCGTAGGGCTAAAAAGAAGAGGGATTTCAGCGGGCGTCGACGAGGACCAGTTCGGCATCCTCCAGCGCCGTCACTTCGAGACGGTTTGCCCCGGTCACGGCGACACCGTCCCGCGCCTGGGCTTCGACCGTGCCGATGCGGACACGACCACGCGCCGGAACCAGGTAGAGATGGCGTGCGGGATCGGTCTCGTACGTCACGGTCTCCCCGGCGGGAACCGTGGCGCCGAGCACCCGGGCGTCGGCCCGAATGGGCAAGGCCCCGTCCGCTGCATGACCCGAGGCGAGCGCGACGAAACGGCCCGAGCGGTCTGCCTGGGGGAACGGCCGCGCGCCCCAGGACGGTGCTTCGCCGCCACGGTCGGGCAGGATCCAGATCTGGAACAAGGTCGTCGTCTCGTCCTCGAGGTTGTACTCCGAGTGGACGATGCCGGTGCCCGCCGACATGACCTGGACATCGCCGGCACCCGTGCGGCCTTCATTGCCCAGGCTGTCCCGATGGGTGATCGCCCCGGTGCGGACATATGTGACGATTTCCATGTCGCGATGGGGGTGCGGCGGGAAGCCGGTGCCGGCGGCGATGGCATCGTCGTTCCAGACGCGAAGGGCACCCCATTGGTCGCGGGCGCGATTGCGGTAATCGGCGAAGGAGAAGTGGTGGTGCGCATCGAGCCAGCCGTGGTTGGCGGCGCCCAGGGTGCCGAAGGGACGCAGTTCGATGGTGGCGGTTGCGGTGTCTGTCATGGGGGGCTCCTGTCTTGCCCGGCCGATATGGCCGTTGCTTACTCTCCAAGAAAGTCGGATAATATCGTTCGGTTCGTTCCAGGAAATTGAACAATGGATGTCGCCCAGCCAAGCCTCGATCATCTTCGTGTGTTCGTCATGGTGGCGGAGTGCGGCAGTTTCAATGCGGCGGCAAAGCGGCTGGGGCGAGCGCTGTCGGTCGTCAGCTATGCGGTGACGACGCTGGAAGCGCAGCTTGGCCTCGACCTGTTCGACCGGCAAGGCTCGCGCCGGCCACAGCTGACGGAGGCGGGACAGGCACTGCTGGCCGATGCGCGGGCGGTGGCGAACGAGGCCGACGCGCTGGTTGCCCGGGCCAGGGGGATTCGCCAGGGCCTGGAAACGCGGCTGGCGCTGGCGATTGATGTGATGATGCCGCCGGCGGTCGTCGCGTGCGTGCTGCGGGAGTTCCAGTCGGCGTTTCCGACCGTCGACCTCCGGCTCCATGTCGAGGCGCTCGGTGCTATCGCGACGCTCGTGCTGGAGGGCGAAGCGGACCTCGGCGTTGCCGGCCCCGATATCGCCGACCAGCCGGGTCTTGCGCGGCGGGCGATCGGCATGGTCGAGATGGTGCCGGTGGCGGCCCCATCACATCCGCTGGGGGTGGGGCCGATTGCCTTGGGAGAAACGGCGCGGCACCTGCAACTGGTCCTGACCGATCGTTCGCCGCTGACCGCAGGCCAGGATTTCTCCGTGTTGAGCCCCCGCACATGGCGGCTGGGCGACCTGGGAGCCAAACATGCCCTGCTGCTGGAAGGGATCGGCTGGGGCCTGATGCCGCATCATTCGGTTGCAGCCGACCTCACCGCCGGACAGCTCGTGCAGCTCGACCTGCCGGAGGGAGCGGAGGTCCTCTACCGGCTCCACGCCCTATGGCGAAAGGACCAGGCGCCGGGACCGGCCGCGGCATGGATGCAGGATGCCCTTGCGCGGGCGTGCGCGGGCTGAGTCCCCATTCGCGGCCATGGGGTCATCAAGCACAGGCGGCTGAAACAGGTGGATGCAACGCCGCGCCTTATCCGGCACCGTGGCGCTACAGCGGATTCCCATCCTTGTCGCGATAGATTTCCCGCCGACCGACATGGTTGGCGGGGCTGACGAAACCGTCTTCCTCCATTCGCTCGATCCATTTCGCCGCAGTGTTGTAGCCGACGCCGAGCTGGCGCTGGAGCCAGGAGGTGCTCGCCTTCTGGCTTTCGAAGACGATGTGGCAGGCCTGGCGGTACTTGCGCTCGTCCGGGCTGTCCGAGGCGGTGGCGTCGAGATCGTCGAAGCCGAACATCGCCTCGTCCGGCTCTTCCGTGACCGAATCGACGTATTTCGGCGTGCCCTGGGCGCGCCAGTGGTCTGCCACTTTCTCCACTTCCTCGTCCGAAACGAACGGGCCGTGGACGCGCAGGACGGGGGCGCTGTTGGGCTTGTAGAGCATGTCGCCCTTGCCGAGCAGCTGTTCCGCCCCCTGTTCGCCGAGGATCGTGCGGCTGTCGATCCTGCTGGTGACGGCGAAGGAGATGCGGGTCGGCAGGTTGGCCTTGATGACGCCGGTGATGACATCGACCGAGGGGCGTTGCGTCGCCATGATCAGGTGGATGCCGGCGGCGCGGCTCTTCTGGCTGAGTCGCTGGATCAGCACCTCGATCTCCTTGCCGACGGTGACCATCAGGTCTGCCAGCTCGTCGACGATGACGACGATCAGCGGCAGTGGCTGGTAGTCATACTGTTCCTCCTCGAACAGCTCCTCGCCGGTGTCCTGGTCGAAGCCGATCGAGACGCGGCGGCCCAGAGGCTTGCCCTTGGCGATGGCCGCCTTGATCTTGTCGTTGAAACCGGTGATGTTGCGGACGGAGACCGAGGACATCATCCGGTAGCGGCGCTCCATCTCCTCGACCGCCCATTTGAGCGCGCGCACCGCCTTGGCCGGTTCGGTGACGACCGGCGAGAGCAGGTGGGGAATGTCGTCGTAGGACTTCAGTTCGAGCACCTTCGGGTCGACCAGGATCATCCGGCATTCGTCGGGCGTCAGCCGATAGAGCAGCGACAGCAGGATGGCGTTGAGGCCGACCGACTTGCCCGAACCGGTAGTGCCGGCGACCAGCAGGTGCGGCATCGCCGCGAGATCGGCGACGATCGGTTCGCCGGCGATGTCCTTGCCGAGGATGATCGGCAGCAGGCCCTTGGAACTGGCGAACTTCTCGCAGGCGATCAGCTCCTTGAAGCTGACCATCTGCCGGTCCGCATTGGGCAGTTCGATGCCCATGACGGTGCGGCCGGGGATCGCCGAGACGCGGGCCGAGATCGCGCTCATGTTGCGGGCGATATCATCGGCGAGGCCGATGACGCGGGCCGCCTTGATGCCGGGCGCCGGTTCGAGCTCGTACATGGTGACGACCGGGCCGGTGCGCACCGCCTGGATCTCGCCCTTGACGTTGAAATCGTCGAGCACGGTTTCGAGCAGGCGGGCGTTGCGTTCCAGGGCGAGCTTGTCGACCTTCTGCTGCTGGTTGGCCGGCGGATCGTCCAGCAGGTCGAGGCCGGGGAGCGCGTGGCTCTCGAACAGGTCGCGCTGGCGGCCCGGGCTGGCCGGGCGCATGGTGCGCGCCGGGTCGCTGATTTCGACCGCCCGGCGGACGGCCTGTTCGGCAGATGGCGCATCGGCCACCGGCTCGCCTTCGGCGGCGACCGGCGCGGGCTTGGCTTTCGGCGGCTTGACCAGCGGGGTGGCGAGCGCGGTGGCGGGGTTGCGGTGGAGCCGGCCCGGCAGGGTCAGCAGCGCGATCCAGTCGACCGCGAAGACATGGCCGGCGAGGCCAACGCCGCAGCCCAGCGCGACGAGGCCGACGCCGAATTCCGCCCAGGGCTGGCCGGCGTGCGGGAGATAGCCGGCGAGCGCGCGGACCAGATCGGCGCCGAGCAGGCCGGCGACGCCGCCCATCTGCGCCGGCAGCGTGCCGCCGGGCTCGGAAAAGGCGAGGCTGAGCGCGGTGGCGATCAGAGTCATGGCGAAGGCGAGCACACCCAGCGGGCGCCACCAGCGCTGGTGGAGGTGGGGCAGCTCGGCATCGTCCTCCTCCTCGGCCAGGCGCCAGAGCTTGCGGGCGAAGACATAGAGCAGCGGCAGCAGCAGGACCGCGACCCAGCCGAACAGGAACAGGGCGCGTTCGGCCGCCCAGGCGCCGGGCAGGCCCATCCAGTTGAGCACCGGGCCACCGGCGGCGGTGGAAATCGAGGGATCGGTCTGGTGATAGGTGGCGAGCGCCACGCCGAGGAACAGCATGGCTCCGAACAGCACGACCGCGCCGATCAGTTCGCCCGATCGACGCAGCGCCCGGCGCAGGACCACGCGCCAGTTACCGCGCGACCCGGCGCCGGCCGATGTGAGTGCGCGTGATGCCATTGCCAGTGCCCCCGAATTCCGCGCGCGACAATGCGCCCGCGCGGGACTCTCCGTCAAGCGCGCTGCGATCAATGTCGCCTCAAATCCCGTCTATGGCGGCCCAGCCGGGGGTGCGCAGGTGCCGCGCGCGGGCGCGGTTCATGCCACCGAGCGCGATCACCGGCAGCGGCGCGCAGGCGGCAAGCGCGCGAAACCGGACGGGGCCGAGGTGCGGTGCGCCGGGGTGGCTGCGGGTCGGGTGGACCGGCGAAAGCAGGGCGGCATCGGCGCCGTGGCGGGCGGCATGGCCAAGCTCGCGCAAGCCATGCGCCGTGGCCAGCCGGAGCATCGGCGGGCCGCCGGCGAGGCTGCGGGGCGGGCCATATGCCCCGTCCGCCCGCCAGCGCCGCGCCTGGGCAGGCGTGCCGGCAAGCACGGCGAGCAGGCCACGGGCACGACAGAGGCGGCGAAGCCTTTCCCAGCGGGCACGGCGTTCGGCGGCAGGCAGGTGGTAGTGGCGGAAGATCAGGCCGGAGCCGGGCGGGAGCCGGCGCAGGATCGCTTCGAGGCGGGCATCGTTGCGCGCATCGCTGACCAGCCAGGGGCGCCCTCCCGAATCCGTTCCTGCCCCACGGGCCACTGGAGGCTGGCGATTCATGACGCGATGCTTATAGCACCGCGCCATGGAACAGCCAGAAGCCCGTCTTGCCGCCATTCATGCGGGGATTGCCGATGCCTGCCGGATCGCGCGGCGCGCGCCCGAAGATGTCACACTGGTCGCCGTGAGCAAGACCCATGGCGCCGAGGCGATCGTGCCGCTGATTGCCGCCGGCCAGACAGTCTACGGCGAGAACCGGGTGCAGGAGGCGCAGGGAAAATGGCCGCAACTGCGCGAGCGATATCCCGATCTGGTGCTGCATCTGGTCGGGCAATTGCAGTCGAACAAGACCGAGGACGCGGTGCGGCTGTTCGATGTGGTGCATTCGCTGGACCGGGTTTCGCTGGTCCCGGCATTGGCCAGGGCGATGGACAAGACCGGGCGGCGGGTGCCCTGTTTCGTCCAGGTCAACATCGGCGCGGAGGAGCAGAAGGGCGGCTGCGCGATCCCGGAACTGCCCGGCCTGCTGGCGGAGGCGCGCAGCGCGGGGATCGATCTCGCCGGGCTGATGTGCGTGCCGCCGGCCGGCGTCGAGGCGGCGCCCTATTTCGCGCTGCTGGGCAAGCTGGCCGATGACCATGGCCTGAGAGGGCTGTCGATGGGCATGAGCGATGACTACGCGACGGCAGTCATGCTCGGGGCGACGCATGTCCGCGTCGGCAGCGCATTGTTCGGAGCGCGCGGATGAGCGTGCTGGCGGGTCAGGCGGCGCTGCTGGCCGGGCTGGACCGGCGTGGACGGCTGCGGCAACTGGCGCCGAGAGTGGGCGTCGATTTTTCGTCCAACGACTACCTCGGGCTGGCGGCGTCCGGGGCGATGGCCGAGGCGGCGCGGGCAGCACTGGACCGGGGGGTGCCGGTCGGCTCCGGCGGGTCGCGGCTGCTCAGGGGCAATCATCCCGAACACGAGGCTCTTGAGCAGGAAGCGGCGGCATTTTTCGGCAGCGAGGCCGCGCTCTATTTCTCGACCGGCTTCGCGGCCAATTCGGCGCTGTTCGCCAGCGTGCCGCAACGGGGCGACATGATCTTCGCCGACGCGCTGATCCATGCCTCGGTGCACGAAGGCCTGCGGCTGACCAAGGCCGGGCATCGGCTGGTGGCGCACAACGACGTCGCGGCGTTTGCCGCTGCGATTGCCGAGTGGCGGGCCGAAGGGGGCACGGGCATGCCCTGGATCGCGGTCGAATCGCTCTATTCGATGGATGGCGACTTCGCCCCCCTCCCCGCCCTGATGGCGCTGGCCGAGGCCGAAGGAGCGGTTCTGGTGGTGGACGAAGCCCATGCCAGCGGCGTGTTCGGGCCGGGCGGGCGCGGGCTGGTGGCCCAGGCCGGCGGTCGCGGCAACAACGTCGTGACGCTGCATACCTGCGGCAAGGGCCTGGGGGCGGAAGGGGCACTGCTGTGCGGCCCTGCGGTCCTGCGCGAGTTCCTCGTCAACCGGGCACGGGGCTTCATCTTCTCGACGGCGCCCTCCCCGCTGATGGCCGCGGTGGTGCGGGAAAGCCTGCGCATCAGCGAGGCGGGCAACGCGCTGCGGCTCGGCTTGCAATCGCGCATCGCGTTGGCGAGCGAAGCCCTGCGCGACCTGGGCGCGACGTGCCATGGCTCGCCGATCATCCCGCTCGTCCTGCGCACCGACGCCCGGACCATGGCGGTGGCCGGCGCCCTTCAGGAAAAAGGGTTCGACGTGAGGGGGATTCGCCCGCCGACGGTCCCCGAGGGGTCTTCCCGGTTGAGAATCGTGATCACCAACCAGGTCGGCAAGCAGGATATCCTCGAACTGGCGGACCATATTCGCGAGGCTCTCCGGACATGAGCGGGTTCATCGTCTCCGGCACGGACACCGGCATCGGCAAGACGGTGGTGGCGGCCGGGCTGGTCGGCAAGCTGGGTGCGCGCTACTGGAAGCCGGTGCAGTCCGGGCTGGAGGAGGAAACCGACAGCGAAGCGGTGGCCCGGCTGGTGCCCGGGGCGGTGGTGCACCCGGAAGCCTATCGGCTGGTGACGCCGTGTTCGCCGCATGAGGCGGCCGCGCGGGATGGGGTGGCGATCGGCGCGCTGCCGCTGCCGGCGGGCGATGGCCCGCTGGTGGTGGAAGGGGCCGGCGGGGTGCTCGTGCCGTTGAGCGACACCCGCGTCTATGCCGACCAGTTCGCCGAATGGAGGCTGCCGGTGGTCCTGGTCGCGCGCACCTCGCTGGGCACGATCAACCACACGCTGCTCTCGCTGGAGGCGCTGCGGGCGCGGGGATGTGCGGTCGCGGGCGTCGTCTTCAGCGGTGACGAGAACATCGAAACCCAGCGCGTGATCGGCAAGTTGGGCAAAGTCCGCCTGCTCGGCCGCGTGCCGAGGCTGGATCCCGTGACTCCGGAGACGCTGCGGGCGGCGTTCGCGGGAATCGACGCGCCATGAGCGCGGTCTGGCATCCGTTCACCCAGCACGGGCTGGGCGAGCCGATCCCCGAGGTCGTGCGGGCCGAGGGCGCGCATCTGTTTACGCGCGACGGACGGCAGGTGATCGATGCCATCAGCAGCTGGTGGGTGACCACACATGGCCATTGCCACCCGCGCATCGCCGAGGCCATTGCGGCGCAGGCCGGGCAGCTCGACCAGCTGATCTTCGCCGGCTGGACCCATGCCCGGGCCGAAACCGTCGCCACCGGGCTGGTGGCGCTGGTGGACGAGGCGCTCGGCTCTCCAGCGCTCCCTTATGTCTTCTTCTCGGATTCGGGTTCCACCGCGGTCGAAGTGGCGATCAAGATGGCGCTGGGCTTCTGGCACAACCGGGGCGAGCCGCGCCATCGGATCCTGGTGCTCCAGCATTCCTACCACGGCGACACCATCGGGGCGATGAGCGTGGGTGCACGGGGCGTGTTCAACGCCGCCTATGCACCACTGCTGTTCGATGTCGGCACGATTCCCTTTCCGGCCGAGGGCGTTGAGCAGGCGGCGCTCGATGCGCTGGAAGAGGCCTGCGCCGCGGACGATGCGGCAGCGTTCATCGTCGAGCCGCTGCTGCTCGGCGCGGGCGGCATGCTGGTCTGGCCGGCGCGGGTGCTGGCCGAGATGCGGCGGATCTGCGAGCGCCATGGCGTGCTGTTCATCGCTGACGAAGTCCTGACCGGCTGGGGCCGCACCGGCACCCTGCTGGCCTGCGAACAGGCAGGAATCGCACCAGACCTGCTCTGCCTGGCCAAAGGCCTGACCGGCGGGGCAATCCCGCTGGCGGTGACGATGGCGAGCCCGGCGATCTATGACGCGCACTGGTCCCGCGACCGGGCGAAGATGTTCTACCATTCCAGCAGCTATACGGCGAATGCGATTGCCTGTGCGGCGGCGGAGGCGAACCTCGCGATCTGGCGGGAGGAGCCGGTGCGGGAGCGGATTTCGGCGCTGGCTGAGCGCCAGGCGCGCGGGGCGGCACGGCTGGCGGCGGTGCCGGGAATCGAGAACGTGCGGACCTGCGGCACGGTGCTGGCGCTGGACTATGCTGTCGGTTCGGGCGCCGGCTATCTCTCGGCGCTGGGGCCGCGCCTGATGGCGTTCTTCCGCGAGCGGGACATGCTGGTGCGACCGCTGGGAAACACGGCCTACCTGATGCCGCCATACTGCATCGGCCAAGATGACCTCGATGCGTTGCATGGGGCGTTGGCGGAAGCGGTTGCGATCACAACGCGAAGCGCCGGTCGTTGAGGCCAAGCCAGCGGGCAACCGAGGGGATGCGGCGCAGGGCCAGCCGCTCGACCAGCAGGATGACCGCCAGCGAGGCAGTGAACAGGGGCAGCCAGGCCATCAGCGCGACCAGCGCGATGCGGATGGGCCAGCTGGTCAGGACCTGACCGGACCAGGGCGGTGCGCCGAGCTTGCCCGCCGGCTTGCGGCGGCGCCACATGGCAAAGCCGGACAGGGCAACCAGCACGACGGCGGCGGCGGTAAGCAGGCCGACAAGCTGGTTGATCCAGCCGAACAGCTGGCCTTCGTGCCAGGCGACACCATAGGCGACGATGCGATCGATGACGTGGTGGTCGGCGAAATCCTCGCGCCGGAGGCGGTGAGCGCCGGTCGTGTCGTACGTGATGGTGACGCGAAGCGGGCGGTTCTGGCTGTCGGACTTGATGACCCAGCCGTTTGCGGGCTTGCCGCCGCCGCCTTCGCCCGCCGGCTTGCCGGGGGGTACGACCTGGACCGGGAAGGCGAGGTTTTCGCGGGCGGCAACCGCGATCAGGCGATCGAGGGTGGCCACATCCTGGACGGACAGCGAATTGGCGATGGCGTGGCTCATGCCGGGCATATGCGCCCCGGCCCGGGTGGCCATGGCGGCGTGATCGTGCTCGGCGTGAAGGTCGTCCGCATCGGCGGCGGGCTTGCCACCGATGCTCCAGTCCTGCGCGCCCTTCACCAGGCCGAACTCGGCGCGGACCGCCTTGAAGGCGCTGCCCCAGCTTTGCGCCCAGGGCAGGCCGGTGAACAGCAGGACAAGCGCCAGGCCGGCAACCCAGAACCCGGTGACGGCGTGGAGATCACGCCACAGCGGGCGGCCATTGCGGCCAAGGCGCGGCCACAGCACCCCGGCGGCGCCCCGCCCCTTCGGCCACCACAGGATGAGGCCGGACAGGATCAGGACGATCGCCCAGCTGGCCAGCAGTTCCAACAGGATACTGCCGTTGCGGCCCAGCATGAGTTGACCGTGGAGCTTGCGATCCCAGGCGATCAGGCGCGATTCGGGATCGATCGCGCCGAGCACCTGGCCTTGCGGGGAAACGAAGACATCGCGCATGGCGCCGTGCCTTGCCCCATGTCCCGGCAGGGTGAGGTGGACCATGGCGGCATCGCCGGCGCGTTCGGGCAGGCGATAGAAGGCCAGCGAGGCACCGGGATTGACGGCAAGCGCGGCCGCGACCTGCACCGAGGGCGAGACCGGATCGGCCATCGGCAGGTTCTGGAAGGCGCGCTCTTCCCAGCGTTCGACCTGGGGCTTGAACAGATAGAACGCGCCCGACAGCGAGAGCACGAGGATGAACGGGATGACCAGCAGCCCGGCATAGAAATGCCAGCGCCACAGCGTCCGCCAGAAAGCGGTATGCGAGACAGTTGCAGGTTCGGCCATGGGCATTCCCCGAAGAAGCAGCCCCGCCGCATCCCGGACAGGGCCGGGACGCGGCGGAGCCGGCGCTTACAGCTTGAACTTGAGATCGACAACGAATGTGCGCTGCGGCAGCGGATGCGAGACATAGGCCTGGAAATTGAACAGGTTGTCGATGCCGGCACTCAGCTGCAGCCGCTTGTTCATATCCCACGAGAGGCGGGTATCGACGAAAAAGTAGTCCGACTGATAACCATAGGCGCGTCCGCGTAGCAGGCCGAGAAGGTCCGAATTGGGGCGCGAACCATAGCGCCAACCCAGCGAGAGCCTGACCGGATCGGCGATCCGGTAGCGCAGGTTGCCGTTGGACCGCCATTCCGGGATGCGCGGGAACTGGACCCCTTCGGCGCGGGGATCGGCGGTGTTCTTGCGCGTCTTCGCGCTCATCCATGCGAGGTTCGCATCGATGTCGAGCCCGGGAATGAGCAGGTCCTTGCCTTCCAGGATCAGTTCGACGCCATATTGCCGGACTTTGTCGACGTTCTGGTATCCGCTGAACAGGGTGTTGTCCGGCAACAGGCCCTGGAAGCTGTAGACGGCGTTGCCGACGTCCTGGAAGAACACGCTGGCCGTGGCGCGGACCGGCCCGAAGCCACGGCGGAGCAGGAGGCTGGCGTCGTAGGACTTCTCGGGCTTGAGGAACGGGTTGAAGCTGGTCGCTGGCTCGCCTCTCGCGACGTCGCATCAAAGCTTCCAGTCGACGCTGGCGAAGAACGAGCGCTGCGGGAACGGGTGGAACAGGAAGTATTTGTCGTTGTTCACGTTATCAATGCCGAGCGCGAAGGTGAAGTTCTCGGTCGGGCGGAACTGGGCGCGCAGATCGACGACGACGTATTTGTAGAAGCCCTGGTAGGTCTGGCCGATGGTGTCGAGGTTATCGAGCTGGGCATAGTTGCGGCTGGTGAAGCGGACGGCGCTGGTCAGCGTGATCTGCTTCGTCGGCCGCCAGCTCAGCACGGCGTTGCCCTTCCAGTGGGGAACGGTGGGGAGCAGCTTGCCGATCGTGGCCAGGCCGACCGACGCCGGCGTGGTGTCATTGCGGGTGACGATGGCATCGGCATAAGTCAGGCTGGCCGAGAGATCGACCGTGGGCACGATGTCGCGCCGGTCCACCGCCAGTTCGACGCCGCGGGCGCGGGTCTGGCCGACGTTCTGGACGAAGGTTCCCGATTGCAATGCGCCCGTGTCGTCACTGAAAGTGCCTGCCTGGGAGATGATCGCGTTGCGGACGACCTCGTTGAACAGCGAGACGCGCACTGAGCCATGCCGGTCGCGCTTTTCGAGCGCTAGTTCGAGGCTGCGGGCACGTTCGGGCAAGAGTGTCGGTTTGGGAAAGTAGGTCAGCGATCCCACGGTGACGCTTTGGTAAAGCTCGCCAACTGTCGGCATACGCCAGGCCTGGCCGGCGGAAAGGCGGACGGACCAGCCATCGGCCGGGCGCCATTCGATGCTCGCCTTGGGGCTGAAACCGGAGAAGTCACGTTCAGGCTGGGGGACCGCCTTGTTGAAGGTCGCGCTATAGGCCTTGTTGAGTCCATTCCACGCCCGCCACCATTCCTGCCGGGCGCCGAGCGTGGCAGTGAGGGCGGGCGTCAGCCGGATCGCGTCCTGCGCCCAGAGCGCGACGGTGCGGGTCTGTCCGTAGGACCCGCTGCGCAACTGGCCCAGCAGCGAGCCGGAATTGCGCCAGTCGGCGATGGTGTATGTCTCGGCCTTCAGCGTCTCCCGGTCGGCATGGGCGCCGATCGAGATTACCTGCGCGCCACTGGCGCCAAGGCGGAGATTGGCGCGGGCGTCGAGCGTGGCCCAGCCGGTGCCGTCCTGCTTCTGGATGGTGCCGACGCCGCCGGCGAAGGCGGCGGGGAGATCGTTGCGGGTGGCAATGAAGCCGTTGCCGGCGATGGCGCTGCTGGTGTCCGGCGAGGGGTTCAGCTGCCAGTCGCGATGGTAGTCGTAGAGCGTGCCGATCACCTGCCAGTCGAGCCTTTCGGACTTGCCGGAGAGGCTCAGCGCGTGGCTGAGGTGAAGCGCGTCACGTGCGTAGATCGCGGAGTTGAAGCCGGTGGTGGCGCCGGAATTGGCCGTGGCATAGGAGACGCCGCCGGCGGTTTTCTGCTCGTAGCTCTGGACATCGCCGGCGGTGTCGTCGGTCCACACGCCGAGCACGTAGGAGAGCTTGAGCGACGGGGTCACGTCCCACACCGCCTTGGCCTTGTAGGTCGCCTGGATGTGATGCTCGATGCCACCGGCGCCGAGCAGGCGCAAAGCGCCGCCGGTGCGGGACTGGCAGGGCAGGCCGCCGGTGGTGCCGGTGGGCTGGGTGGCGCCGGTGAACGTGGTGAAGCTGATCGGCTGGCTCCGCGCATCGGTGCGGGTGGCCGAAAGCAGCACGGCAAGATCACCGAACTTGTCCCCGATCGAGCCGGAGACCTGCCAGGTCGGCAGGGTCTGGTGGGTCTGGTAGAGATCGAACTGCTGGACGTTGACCAGCGCCGAAGCGCGGGCTTCCAGCTTGTCCGGCATGCGGGTGGTGACGTTGACCGTGGTGCCGATCGAATTGCCGGCATAAGCCGCCGAAAACGGGCCGTAAAGCACGTCGATCGACTGGATTTCCGACGGCGTGACCATGGTCCAGCGCGGGCTGCCGTTGCCGTTGTTGTTGCCGATCAGCGCCGAAAGCAGCACGCCATCGGCAAAGATCAGGCTGCGGGCCGAGGCGCCGAGACCGGAGGTGCGGGTGGCGATCGGCGCGAAATTGTCGCCGATGTGGCGCTTGCGGACGATCAGGCTGGGGAAATACTTGAGCGTGTCCTCGACGCTGACGGCGTTGACCGTCGCGGCAATGCGTTCGGCGTCGGTGGTGATGCGGGTGGCGGGCATCGGCAGCGCCGGGGCGCCGGGCAGCGTGCCGGTCACCGTGATCTGGGATTCCGCCGCGTCAGCCTCGGCGGCATGGGCGGCAGGGATGGAGCACAGGCAGGTGGCGGCCAGCAGCAGGGGCCGCGCGATGGCGATACGGTTCATGTTCGGGAATTCGCTCTGTCGGGCCGCACGGGCGGCCGGGTCGGTCAAGCCTCAGCCCGGGGGCCGGGGCCATGGTTCTGACGTCAGGCGAACAGGGGTGGCGCGCGCAGTGGCGGGCGCAGGCGGCGAATTTGCGCAGCCGGCGGCGGGGCGACGGCCAGCAGGCCGAGCACCATGAGCAGGGCCAGCGCGGCGGCGAGCAGGACCGGATCGGCCCCGGCCAGCGAGGCCATGGCGAGGCCGGCATAAGGGCAGGCGTTGCCATCAGCCCCGGATTTCGCCGGTGCGTGACCATCGCGCGGCGCTCCGGGGACGGCGATTTCGCGCAGTTGCGGCAGGCCGGTGGCATCGGCGCAGATCGTCACCGTCAGCGTGCGGCCCTCGGGCGCGAGCATGGTCCCGGCTGGCAGCAGTGCCCGAAGCGCCAGCGCCAGCAACGCGAACGCCAGCAGCAGCCGGCGATGGTTGCGGAACTGGCGGCGCATCGGTTGCATGGCCGGCCGGTTACTGCGCGGCACCCCGGTTGTCACGCGTTTTCAATGCGGCGCGCCATTGCCGATCCACCAGGCCAGCGCGGCCGAAATGGCGGCGGCAAGCACGAAGGCGAACGGCCGCGCCGGGACCAGCGGCGTTGCCTGCGGGTCGGCCTGGGGATCGCGCCCGGTCAGCATCGGCAGGACCAGGTTGCGGCCGCGCAGCCGATAGACCGCGATCGCGACGACATGCAGCACGACAAGGACCAGCAGCCCATCGAAGCAGAGGTGGTGAATCCGGGCAGCCTGGCGACCGGCCTCGAAGCTGACGAAATCGGACAATGGCCCCGATTCCAGGCCATCGACATCGACCGCATAAAGCCCGGCGACGATCTGGAGGACCAGCAGGGCCAGCAGGGCGAGGACGCTGAGCGCGCCGACCGGGTTGTGGCCAATGGCGGCGGGCGCCCCGCGCAAGTGCTGCAAGACCGCGCCGGGACCACGGACGAAATGGGCGAAACGCGCGGTGCTGCCGCCGACGAAGCCCCAGACCAGGCGGAAGCCGACCAGCGCCAGCAATGAGAGGCCGGAGCGGCGGTGCCAATCCATCAGGCCATTTTCGGCGCTATACCACGAGAAGGCGAACAGGACGACGAGCAACCAGTGAAACAGGCGGGTCGGGACATCCCAGACCGGAATGCCGGGTGTGCGGGCCAAATCTGTGCTCCTCTTCGACGAAGGCGCCAGCATAGCAGCGGAGACGCGGCGGGCAATTGCCGCCGGTGCGCCAGCCGGTTAGACGGAGCCATGGCCTGCCCACCCGAACTGAAGCTCAAGATTCAGATCCTGTCCGGGGACGAGATCGCGATGGGGCCGGGCAAGGCCGACCTGCTGGACGCGATCGCGCAAGCGGGTTCGATCTCGGGTGCGGCGCGGACGATGGGTATGAGCTACCGACGGGCATGGCTGCTGGTCGATGCGATGAATCGCTGCTGGGTGGAGCCGCTGGTCAAGGCCGGGCCAGGGCGAGCCGGCAAGGAGGGCACCGGCGGCGCGCGTTTGACGGCCCTGGGGCAGGATGTGCTGGCGCGCTACCGGGCGTTGCAGGCAGATACTGCGGCGAGCGCGGAGCCTGGCTGGGCCGGGTTGCACCCCCTGCTGCTCTCCGAGCCAAGGCTGGCGAAGGAATAGTGGGTGGTTCGCGCATCGTTTCGAGCGAAAAACGGCTGCACCTTCGTCAGGCTCAGGACGCGCTCTTCCTGCGTTGGTCTGCTCAGTCGATCTCGACCACCGAGTCGGCCAGGCGGTCGAGTTCGGCGCGATCGTGGCTGACGTAGATCATCGGGAGAGAGAGTTCGTCGCGGATGCGCTCGATCACCCGCAGGATGCCCTCGCGCCGGGGCCGGTCGAGCGAGGCCAGGGGTTCGTCCAGCAGCAGGAAGCGCGGGCCGGACAGCAAGGCACGACCGATGGCGACGCGCTGCGCTTCCCCGCCTGACAGGGTGGTGGGCATTCGGCTGAGCAGACCTGCGATGCCGAGGAATTCGCAGACTTCCGCCAGAGTCAGCAATGGCACCGCCCGCCCCGCTCCGTAAAACAGGTTGTCCCGCACGCTGATGTGGGGGAACAGGCGATTGTCCTGGAACACATACCCGCAGGCGCGCCGTTCAGGCGGCAGATTTACCCCGGATGCCGAATCGAACAGGACTTCGCCGGCCACCATGATCCGGCCGGAACGCGGGCGGAGCAGGCCGGCGACCATGTCCAGCAGCGAGGTCTTGCCGGCGCCGGACCGGCCGGACAGCGCGACGACGCCGCCGGGAACGGCGATCCGGGCGGAGAGTTCGGTATCGCCCCGGCGCGCGGTGACGTCGATATCGAAGACGAGGCCCGAAGAAGCTGTTTCAGAGCACATGGCGCCCCCTGGAGGCACCACTGCGCCGGACCATGGCCTCGCTGGCGATCAGCGCGGCCAGGGCGATGACCATGGCCATGATGGCGAGCCGGGTCGCCGCCGTTTCGCCGCCGGGGACCTGCAGCAGATCGTAGATGGCAAGCGGCAGGGTCCGGGTTTCGCCGGGAATGTTGGAGACGAAGGTGATGGTAGCGCCGAACTCGCCCAGCGAGCGCGCGAAGCCGAGCACCGCTCCCCCCGTCACGCCGGGCAGCGAGAGCGGCAGGGTCACCGTGCGGAAGCAGCGCCAGCGACTTGCGCCGAGCGTGCGGGCGGCAGCTTCGAGGCGCGGATCGACCGCTTCCAGCGACAGGCGGATGGCGCGGACCATCAGCGGCAGCGCCATGATCGCGCTGGCGATGGCGGCGCCGGTCCAGCGGAACATCACGGAGGCGTCGCAGCACTGCGCGAGCCAGCGACCGACCGGACCCTGGGTGCCGAATGCCAGCAGCAGCAGCCAGCCGGTGACGACCGGAGGCAGGACCAGCGGCAGGTGGACCATCGCATCGAGCAGGCTGCGGCCGGGGAAGCGGCCGCGCGCGAGCGCCCAGGCAAGCGCGAACGCCAGTGGCAGCGCGGCCAGCGTCGCCACCGCGCCGACCTTGAGCGAGAGCACGATGATTTCGCGTTCCGGATCGGAAAGCATGGGCACCGGATCAGCGGCGGAAGCCGTAGCGCAGCAGAATAGCGCGGGTTTCGGCGCCGAGCAGGAACCGGCGGAACGGCTCGGCATCGGGGCTGGTCGTGGTCTTGAGGAGCGCGAGCGGATAGCGGATCGGCTCGTGGCTCGCTTCGGGGAATATCCCGGCGACCATGACCCTGGGTTCGGCTTTCGCGTCGGTTGCGTAGACGATGCCGAGCGACGCTTCGCCGCGAGCCACCAGGGCGAGCGCGGCGCGGACGCTTTCGGCGCCGGCGATCCTGCCCGACACCTGCGGCCAGACACCGAGTCTGGTCAGCGCCTGCCGGGCATAGCGGCCGGCAGGCACCGAATCCATCGCGCCGGTCGCCAGGCGGCCGCCCTCACCCCGATCGGCCGCGAGCGCCGCAGCAAGGGGGAAGCCGGGGCGCACGGCGAGACGGCGGGGGCGGCTGGCGGGGGCGATCAGCACCAGGGTGTTGCCGGCGAAGTCCTGGCGCGTGCCGGGCCTGATGCGGCCATCGGCGGCGAGTTGATCCATCCATGCTTCGTCCGCAGAAAGGAACAGGTCGGCCGGTGCGCCGGCCACGACCTGGCGGGCGAGCGCCGAACTGGCGGCGAATGAGAGAATGGGGCGCGGGTGGCCCTTTGCCGCCCAGGCATCGGCTGCGGCATTGAGGGCTTCCTGCAGCGAGGCAGCAGCCAGCACCAGCGGCGGGCGCGGCTGGGCGAGCGCCGGGACAGCAAACAGCAGGCATGCAAACAGGCCGAGAATCCGGGAGAAATGCCTTATCATATCCCGCCAGATACATTAACAGCGCGCGGCTGCCAATGGCGGTCGGATCAGGCGACTTCCAGGCAGCTTTCGCGGCGGGCAGCAGCCTGGCTCAGGGCGGCCAGGAACTGGTCGGTGGCGCGCTCCCAGGTGAAGCGGGCGCCGAACACGGCTGCGGCCTTGCGGTCGAGCATGACCGCGCGGCGCATGGCGGCGGCAATGTCGTCGTCCAGGGCGGCAAACGTGGCGGGCATGGTGCCTTCCGCGCCCCTGCCGTGAGGGCCGAGAATGTCGATCGGCCCGGCGACCGGGCAGGCCGCGACCGGCACGCCGCTGGCCAGGGCCTCTATCACGACCAGGCCGAACGTGTCCGTCCGGCTGGGGAAGACGAAGCAGTCGGCGGCGCGATAGGCGGCGGCGAGGTTCTCGCCGGCGAGCGCGCCGAGGAAACGGGCCTGCGGGTAGCGGGCGCGCATGGCTTCGAGCGAAGGCCCGTCGCCGACGACCACCTTGGTGCCCGGGACATCGGCATCAAGGAAGGCTTCGAGATTCTTTTCCGGGGCAACCCGGCCGACACTGAGCCAGATCGGGCCGGGGAGACCCGCCATCAGCGGCGACTTTTCACCGACCGGGTTGAACTGCCAGTGATCGATACCCCGCGTCCATGGGCGGGTATGCGGGATGCCACGGGTCTGCAGTTCGTCGGCCAGGCTGGGCGTGGCGACGAGCACCGCGCGCGAGGCGCTATGGAAGCGGCGCATGATCGGCCAGAAGCGTTCGGCCGAGATGCCTGTGCGCACTGCCGCATAATCGGGGAAACGGGTATGGAATGCAGTGGTGAACGGCACTCCGCGTGCCTTGCACCAGCTGCGCGCAGCCCAGCCGATCGGCCCTTCGGTGGAAATGTGGACGATCTCCGGCGCGAACTGGTCGAGCATTCGGCGGACCGGGAAGCGCGGCGCCATGGCCAGCCGGATCGAGGCATAGCCGGGCATCGGCACGGTGAGGAAGCGGTCGGGCGTAATCAGTTCGACCTCGTGGCCGCGCCGGTCGAGCTCGGCGACGGTGGCGCACAGCGTGCGGACGACGCCGTTGACCTGGGGCAGCCAGGCGTCTGTGGCGATGGCGATCCGCTGGGGTGCCGGGCGCTCTGCGGCCGGCGCCTCGGACAGTCGAAATGGCGCGTTCATTCTGCTGTCTCCAGCATGGTCGAGGTGGCGGGGTCATCGGCCCCGAGGTTGGCGGGGATGGCGTTGGCGGGCATGGCGTTAGCGGGCATGGGGTTGGCGGCCATGGGGTTGGCTGCTTGAATGCGGGTTTCCTCGGCCCAGTCGATGACGGACATCGCGCCCTCAGCATCCTCGGCCAGCGCGGTGCAGCTTTCCACCCAGTCGCCGGTGTTGTGATAGACGATGCCGCCGAACTGGCGAATCTCGGCGCAGTGGATATGGCCGCAGACGACGCCGTCGAACCCGCGCTCCAGCGCCTCGCGGGCCACCGCCTCCTCATAACGACCGACATACTGGACAGCGTTCTTGACCCGCTTCTTGGCATAGGCGGAGAGCGACCAGTAAGGCAGCTTGAGCCGGCGGCGCACGGCGTTGAAGCCGATGTTGGCGCGCAGCAGCATGCCATAGGCCCAGTCCCCCAGCATCGCCAGCCAGCGGGCATAGAGGACGACGCCGTCGAAACCGTCCCCGTGGGTGACGAGGAAGCGGCGGCCATCGGCGGTGCGGTGCTCGGCTTCGAGCACGAGATCGACGCCGCCGAAGCTGAGGCCGGCATAATCGCGCAACATCTCGTCATGGTTGCCGGCGACGAAGATCACCCGGGTGCCGCGATGGGCGAGCTTGAGCACGCGGCGGACGACCTCGTTGTGCGCGTCCGGCCAGTACCAGCCCTTGCGCAAGCGCCAGCCGTCGACGATGTCGCCCACCAGATAGAGCGTCTCGCACTCGATCGAGCGGAGGAAATCGACCAGCATCGTGGCGTTACAGCCGCGCGTGCCGAGGTGGACATCCGAAATCCACACGGTGCGATACTTGCGCTTGGGGCGAAAGCCGCGCGGTTCGGGGAGGTTGAGCCAGGCGGGGATCTGGCTGAACGGGCGGGCGAGCGTGGCGGCGCTGGTCATGCCGCAGGCGCTAACACCGCGAGGTTGCGCGGGAATGACGCTTGTGAGTCAGTTTGATGACAGCGACCTGTTACGCCGGCGAAACGACCGCCACTTCCGGGGACCGCGCGACGAACGCCGGCTGCAGGCCGAGGCACTCGGCCAGCAAGCGATGATCCTTGGCCACCGTCTCGTTGTAGAGCGCCTGCATCCGGCCACGCGCGGTGAGCACCAGCCGGCCACCGTCGACCGCCAGCGAGGTTTCGGCCAGAGCGTCGGCCGCACCGACGGACAGGCGGCGGCACAGGCGCACCGCCAGGCCCCAGGCAATGCCTTCGCGCAGGCGGGCGGTGGTGGCCATGCGATTCATCGCTTCGGGAATTTCCACGTGCCCGGAATTGGCGCGCACCGCGACCGCGAGCATGGCCCGGCCCTCGGCATCGATGCCGATCCAGCGCTTGCGCAGCGCCCATTCGGCGGCCTGCTCGGCTCTCAGGTTCGGCTCGGTGCGCAACGAGGCAAAGGCCAGCATTGTTGCGCACAGGCGCAAGCTGTCACGGCTGTTGTCGCCCGGGGAAACCGTGCCGGCACACCACTGCGCGACCTGCCGGGCGGTCTGCGGGATTTCGCGGCCCAGCCCGGCGACGAAGCCCTCGACCCCGGCGAGCAGCGGATCGCTGGCGGCGGCGGCGGGGGAGAGTCCGCGCGCCAGCAGGCCTTCACGCAGGCCCCAGCCGGAGAACACCAGCCGCGAGGGCCGGATTTCACGCACCAGCACCGCCAGCAGGGCGGCGGCATCGGGCAGGCTGGCGACACGGCTGGCCGAAATGCCGCTGCCTGGCGGCGCGAGCGATACGAGGTCGGCCGGGGGCCGCTTGCCGATGACTGGCTTGGCGGAAATCTTGGCCAATGCAGACTTGGCCAATGCGGGCTTCGGGGGCCGGGAAAGCGCGGCGAGCGTGCGGGCGAGCGCGGCGGCGCGATCGGGCGCAAGTTCATAGCCGTGAGGATCGTCGACCGGCCAATGGTCGCGGATCATGGCGACGCGGGCGAGTGCGCGCCAGGAGCCGCCGACGAGGTAGAACGGCTGGCCGGCGGGCTCGGACCAGTCGCTGGTCTGGAGCATGCGGTGGATGCGCCGGGCGAACCGCTCGGCGCCAACGGTGCGAAGAGCCGGCAGGCGCAGCGTGCCGAGCGGGAGCGAAACGCCGTGACGGCTGCCGAAATCGCCGATCGCGACCAGTTCCAGGCTGCCGCCGCCGAGATCGCCGACGATGCCCTGCGCACCGGGGAAAGCGGCGCGCACACCGTCGGCGCTGGCGAGTGCCTCCTCCTCGCCGCTGAGCAGGCGGGGGCTGAGGCCGAGTTCGGCAACTTGAGCGAGGAACTCGCCGCCGTTGGCCGCATCGCGCACCGCCGCGGTGGCGACGCAGCCGACGTCCTCGACCCCGTGCAGGCGCAGGATCAGCGCGTAGCGGGCCAGCGCCGCCAGCGCGGTCGTGCTGGCCTTGACCGAAAGCACCCCATCTTCGGCGACGTTCTTGCCGAGCCGCGCGGTGACCTTCTCGTTGTAGAACACGTGGGGCGCGCGCGGCGGGCCATCGTAGATGACCATGCGCACGGTGTTCGAGCCGATATCGATGATCGCCCGGCGGGACGGGGCGGCGGAAGGCGCGGAGGAGGGCATGGTGTTTCCGTCAGGCTCCGCCGCGCCGGAGCGCCAGCTTGGGCACCTTGCGGCCCGAGGCCAGCGCGGCGCCGCGCCCGGACAGCGAGGGGTTGGTCATGAAATAGCGGTGGCAGTTGAAGGGCTGATCCCCACGCGCCAGACGGTGATACGAGCCGTCCGGTTCCAGCCGCCACGATTGCTCGGTGTCGAGCAGGTTGGCCAGCATGACCTGGTCGAGCACCTGGTCATGCACGGTGCGATTGGTGATCGGCACCAGGACTTCGACCCGGCGGTCCATGTTGCGGCCCATGCCGTCTGCCGAGGCGATGAACACCCGGGCCTGGCCATTGGGCAGCGGCGCACCGTTGCCGAACGCCCAGATGCGGCCATGCTCCAGAAAGCGGCCGATGATCGACTTGACCCGGATGTTGTCGCTCATGCCGGGAACGCCGGGCTTGAGGCAGCAGATGCCGCGCACGACCAGGCTGATCTGCACGCCGGCACTGCTGGCGGCATAAAGCCGCTCGATCAGGGCCGGATCGGTCAGTGCGTTCAGCTTGGCCCAGATCGTCCCCGGCTTGCCCTTGGCGGCATGGGCGATCTCGCCGTCGATCAGCTCGTAGAGCCGGTCCCTCAGGCCGATCGGGGCGATGGCGAGGCGGGAGAGGCGGCGCGGTTCGACATAGCCGGTGATGAAGTTGAACACCTGCGCGGCATCGGCGGTCAGCGCCGGATCGGCGGTGAAGAACGACAGATCGGTGTAGATGCGCGCGGTGACCGGATGGTAGTTGCCGGTGCCGAAGTGGCAATAAGTGCGCAGCCCCTCGCTCTCGCGGCGGACGACCATCGAGACCTTGGCGTGAGTTTTCCAGTCGAGGAAACCGTAGATCACCTGGACCCCGGCGCGTTCGAGCTGGCTGGCCCAGAGCAGGTTCTGCTCCTCGTCGAAGCGGGCTTTCAGCTCGACCACGGCGGTCACCGACTTGCCGGCCTCGGCCGCGGCGATCAGCGCATTGATGACGGCCGACTGCTTGCCGGCGCGATAGAGCGTCTGCTTGATCGCCACGACATCGGGGTCGGCGGCGGCCTGCTTGAGGAAATCGATCACCACCTCGAAGCTTTCGTAGGGGTGGTGGATGACGATGTCCTTCTCGCGGATGGCGGCAAAGCAATCGCCGTCATGCTCGAGGATGCGTTCGGGGTAGCGCGGGGAGTAGGGCTCGAACTTGAGGTCCGGGCGCGGTTCCTCGACCAGGCCGGCAAGGCCGTCCATGCCGATCAGGCCATCGGTCTGGATGACGATGGCGTGGTCAAGCCGGAGCTGTTCGCGCAGCAGGGTTTCAGCTGCCGGGTCGAAACCGGCCTGGAGTTGCAGCAGGATCGGCGAGCCGCGACGACGGCGCTGGATCGCGGTGCGGAAGTACCGGACGAGGTCTTCCGCATCTTCCTCGACTTCGATGTCGCTGTCCCTGAGCACGCGGAACAGGCCGTGGCCGCCGACCTTGAAGTCGGGGAACAGCAGTTCGGCGCTGCGCAGGATCAGGTCCTCGATGGCGATCCAGCAGGCCTGTTCGCCCGGCAGGCGGATGAAGCGAGGGAGCGCCTGCGGGATCAGCACCATTTCCAGCACCGGCGCCTGATCCGCCTGGCGGGTAAGCGCCAGCATCAGGCCCATGCCCTGGTTGGCGATGAACGGGAACGGGTGGGCCGGATCGATCGCCTGCGGGGTGATGACCGGCAGGATGTTGCGCTCGAAATATTCCGCCAGCCAGCGGGACTGGGCGGCGGGCAGCTTGCCGTCCCCCACCAGCACGATGTTTTCGGCGGCGAGCTGGCCGCGCAAGTCGCGCCAGGCCGCCTGCTGCCCGGCCTCGATGGCGACGACCGCCTCGTGAATGGCGGCGAGTTGCTGGGCCGGGGTCAGTCCGTCGTCCGAAGTTTCCTCGATCTGGCGGCGGACCTGCCCGGCCAGGCCGGCGACGCGGACCATGAGGAACTCGTCGAGGTTGTTGCCGGAGATCGACAGGAAGCGCAGCCGCTCGAGCAGCGGATAATCCGGGTTGCTCGCTTCGGCCAGGACACGCTGGTTGAAGGCGATCCAGGAGAGTTCGCGGTTGAACAGCCGGCCCTGGCCGATCGGCTCGGCCGCTTTCTCGACCAGCAGCGGCGCGCGGCTGACGATCATCCCCGACCCCGGTAGGACGGCACGTCCTGCGAGGGCAGCCACAGCGCTTCGGGCGGCGCGCCGGACTGCCAGAACACGTCGATCGGGATGCCGCCGCGCGGATACCAGTAGCCGCCGATCCGCAGCCAGCGCGGGGCCATTTCCGCGAACAGGCGCTGGCCGATGCCGACCGTCACATCCTCGTGAAAACCGCAGTGGTTGCGGAACGCGCCGAGGAACAGCTTGAGCGACTTCGATTCGACGATGGTGTCCCCGGGGGCATAGTCGATGACCAGATGGGCGAAATCGGGCTGGCCGGTGACCGGGCAGAGCGACGTGAACTCCGGCGCGGCGAAGCGCACCAGATAGAGCGTGCCGGCGCGCGGGTTGGGCACATAGTCCAGCACCGCTTCCTCCGGCGAGGCGGGCAAGGCGCTGTGCCGGCCGAGATGGAGGGGGGCAACAGGAGTGGGAAGATCGCTCATGGCAGTTTTCCTCATGCCGCCATCGCGGTCCGAGCACAAGCCGCCGGAACGGACGAACAGGACAGTTGGACAGGTTCGCGCGCAGGTTTATGGAAGCGGCGGGATCACGATGTGTCACAACCCGAAACGATTTCCCTGAGCGCGCGCGGCCTGGCCGTGGCGCGGGTCGCGGCCGCCGCGCTGGCATTGGCGTGCGGCTGCGGGGGTGCGCCCGGGGCATGGGCACAGGCAGCGGACGCACCCCCGGCTTCCGTTCCGGCAGCTCCGCCGATCGTCATCCCGGCCAGACCGGTGATCGAGCTGGATCCGCCCGCGAAGCCGGCTGCACGCAGGGCGCCAGCGGCGTCGCCAGGATTGATCACGCTGCCGGCGGCGACGCCGGGACCGAAGCCAAAGCCGTCGGCAAGGCCGAGGCCGGCCCCGGCGCCGACGGTGGCTCCGGCACCGGAACCGACGCCTTCGCCAACGGCAATGCCCACGCCTCAGCCGTCGCCGACGGCAACTCCGTCCCCGCTGCCAGAGCCGACGCTGACACCGGCGCCGAGCCCCGCCTTGCCGCCCGAGGCTGCGCCTCCCGCCGCCGCGCCGGGCGACCCGACCGACTGGCCGGGGCTGGCGCTGTCCGCGCTGGGCGGGCTGGCGGCGATCGGCTGGGCGATTGCCCTGTTTCGTCGGCGACGACGGCCCGATATCGAGGCGGAGGCGCCGGCTGAGCCTGAGCCGCCGGTCGTTGTCGTGACGCCGACAGTGCCCATGCCTGCACCAGAACCGGCTCCGGCTCCCCGACCGGCACCGTCACCGTCACCGGCACCCCCTCCCATTCCCTCTCCCCCTCCCTCTCCCCCTCCTCCTCCCGCACCTTTTTCGCCGGCAGCTGTGCCAGGGCAGCGGGCGGCGAGTGCAACAGCGACCGCACCGCTGCTGCTGGAAGCGGTGCCGGAAAGTCTGACCATCAGCCTGGTCATGGCGACGCTGCGCTATCGCCTGAGGATCGCCAACCGGGGGGAAACCGGACTCGGCGAAGTGATCGTCCGGGGCGGGATGATCGCCGCCCATGCCTCGCTGCCGGAACATGAACAGTTCGGCGGTGAAGGCGCTGCGCTCGAAGATTGCCACCACTTCATCGGCCTGGCGCCGGGCGAAGGGGCGGAACTGACCGGCGAATTGCGGGTGCAACTGGCCGAACTGGTGCCGATAAGGGTCGGCAATGCGGCGCTGTTCGTGCCGCTGGTTCGGTTCCGGGCCTGCGCGGTGGCAGTTTCGGGCGCTGTGATAGAAGAATCCTGCGTGCTGGCGGTCGGCGAGCCGCCGGCAATGCCCGGTGCGGGGATCAGGCCGTTCCGGCTCGACCTGGGACCACGGCTTTACAAAGACATCGGTTCGCGGCGACTGGTTGAACCGGACTGACCGCGAATTGCACGGTGCGCAATCCGCCCTCATTCCCCCTCGACGCCATGCAACACTCCGTCTAGTCTTTCGCATTCGCAGCGAGGAGGAGCGCGCGAACCGTATGGACAAACTCGTCACCTGCGCGTGGCTGGCCCAGGAAATGGCCGCGTGCGACTTGCGCATCGTCGATGCCAGCTGGCACCTGCCGGGCGCCGGTCGCGATGCCTATGACGAATATCTCGGCGGGCACATTCCCGGCGCGGTGTTCCTCGACCTCGGTTCGCTGGTCGATGCGAGCGCCCTGATCGACAACACCCTGCCCAGCGCCGGGGAGTTTGCCGGGCGGATGCAGGCGCTGGGGCTGGGCGATGGCAGCCGGATCGTCATCTACGACGACAGCGCGGTGAAGACCTCGGCACGGGCCTGGTTCATGCTCAGGATGTTCGGCGCGCACGAGGTGGCGATTCTCGATGGCGGGCTGGCGCGGTGGCGGGCCGAAGGGCGGCCCCTGGAGACCGGGGCGCGCACGCACCGGCAGCGCAATTTCACCGCCTGGCAGGACCGCCGCAACCTGCGCGACAAGGCGCAGGTGCTGGAGAACATTGCCAGCCATGCCGAGCAGTTGCTCGATGCCCGCGCGCCCGCGCGGTTTGCCGGCAGCCAGCCTGAACCGCGACCCGGGCTGGCGGCCGGCCATGTGCCGGGTTCGCTGAACGTGCCCTATGGGGCGATGTTCAATGCGGACGGGACGTGGAAGGACAAGGCCGGATTGCGCGCGGCCTTCGAGGGCGCCGGGGTCGATCTTTCGCAGCCGATCATCGCGTCGTGCGGCAGCGGGATCACCGCCTGCGTCCTGCTGTTCGCGCTTCATCTGCTGGGTATCGAGCGCGCCTCGCTCTACGACGGTTCGTGGAGCGAATGGGGGGCCGATCCGAGCTTGCCCAAGGAAGCCGGCGCGACCGTGACCGCGCAATGAGCGGATCGGGAGATGCGGACGATATCGCCACCCGTCTGGTCGGCGCGGGCCGGCGGCCGGAATGGACCGGAACCGCGCAATACCCGGGCGCAGTGGTCAATCCGCCGATATGGCGCGGTTCGACCCATCTTTATGCGGACACGGCAGGGCTCGCGCGGGGGCGGCCCAATGCCGATGGCCATTTCTATTACGGCCGACGCGGATCGCCGACGCAGTGGGCACTGGCGGATGCGCTGACGGCAATCGAGCCCGGCGCAGCGGGGACCGTTCTCTATCCTTCCGGGGTGGCGGCGATCGCGGGGGCCTTGCTGGCGATACTCCGTCCGGGTGACGTCTTGCTGATCTCCGACAATGCCTACGAGCCGAGCCGGGTGCTGGGGACCGGACTGCTGAAGGAATTCGGGATCGAGACGCGGTTCTTCGACCCGCTGGACCTGGCCGCATTCGAAGCGGCCTGTTGCGCGCGGACGCGGGCGGTGCTGCTGGAAGCCCCGGGCAGCCTGACCATGGAGGTCTGCGATGTGCCGGCCCTGGCGGCGTCGGCGCTGGCGCGCGGGATCGTCTCCCTGCTGGACAACACCTGGGCTTCGCCGCTCGGCTTGCCTGCGCTGGCGCGCGGCGTGGACATTTCGGTGATGAGCCTGACCAAGCATGTTGGCGGCCATTCCGACCTGATGATGGGCAGCGCGGCCGCCGGACCCGAGTGGTATGCCAAGCTGCGCCAGACAGCACTGGTCACCGGCAATGTCGTTTCACCCGACGATGCGGCCCTGGCGCTGCGCGGGCTGCGCACGCTGGCGGTGCGGCTGGAGCGCACGACGGCGAGTGCCTTGCGCATCGCGCAATGGCTGGCAGCGCGGCCAGAAGTGGCGCACGTGCTGTGCCCGATGCTGCCGGGCGCACCGGGACATGAGCTGTGGCGGCGCGACTTCACCGGTGGCTGCGGGCTGTTCTCGTTCGTCCTCAGGGGCGGCGATGCCGCCCGCCGCGACCGCGTGATCGATGCGCTGCGCCTGTTCGGCATCGGCTATTCGTGGGGCGGCTACGAAAGCTTGGCGGTTCCGGCCGATCCGGCCCGCATCCGCACGGCGACGCCATGGCCACCGGCCGGGTGGGACCAGGCGGACAGGTTCGGTATTCGCCTGGCGATCGGGCTGGAAGATCCGGACGACCTGATCCGCGACCTCGCCCAGGCGCTGTCCGCCGCCTGAGCGAAGCCAGACGGCTTACTTCGGGTGCGCCCCGCCCGAGGGCGAGAACGCATCGGCGATCGAGCAGGCGGCCGGGCCAAGAATGACCACGAACAGCACCGGCAGGATGAACAGGATCAACGGGACGGTCATGATCGCCGGCAGACGCGCGGCCTTTTCCTCGGCGCGCATCATCCGTTCGTTGCGGAATTCGGCGGAGAGCACCCGCAGCGCCGAGGCCAGCGGGGTGCCATAGCGTTCGGTCTGGATCATCGTCGTGACCACGCCGCGCACCGAATCGAGCCGGACGCGATAGGACAGGTTCTCGAACGCGGCGCGGCGTTCGGTGAGGAACGACAGCTCGATCGCGGTCAGCGCGAATTCGTCGCCCAGTTCGGGATAGGCGCGGCCAAGCTCGCGGGCGACACGGCTGAACGCGGCATCGACGGTGAGGCCGGCCTCGGCGCAGATCACCAGCAGGTCGAGCGCGTCGGGCAGGCCCTTGCGGATCAGCGCGGTGCGTTTGGTGATGAGGTTTTCGAGATAGATGTCCGGCCCCTTGTAGCCCAGCCCCAGGGCGGCGGCGAATGCCAGCAGCCGCTTGAAGCTCGACCAGTCGGGAAAATACTCGGTGCCGTAGACGACGAAGCCGACGAACAGGCCGAGCACGATCGGTGCGACCATGCGCCCGAAAATCACGGTGACCGCGTATTCCTTGTGGCGGATGCCGGCCTGGGCCAGCTTCTGCTGGACTTCGGCCACCTGCATGTCCTGCAGGACCTTGAGCTTGCTCAGCCAGCCGCCGATGCGGTCGGTGGTCTCGTTCTTGCGGACCAGCGACGCGCGCTTGCGCGGGCCGTTGTTCATGATCCCGGCCTTGAGCAACTCGCGCCGCTCGTTGAGCGCCTTCAGCCGCTTCTGCATCGGATCGCGCACGGTGATCGCGCCATTGATCGCCAGCACGACGACGCCGACCACCAGCACGGCGATGACCGTGGCGATCATGTAGACGTTTACGCCGAGGAGCGTGGGGCCGGATGTTGTCGGGTCCATGTTCGTTCGTCCCCGCTCAGATCTCGAAGTTGATCATCTGGGCCATGATGAACACGCCGATGCCCATCCAGGTGAGGCCGCCAAGGCCGGCGATGATCAGGCGATCATCGGTGAAGAAGCCCTGGAGGTAGATCGGGTTCGCCCAGTAGACGAGCAGGAACACGATGAACGGCAGGGCGCCAATGATGTAGGCCGACGCCTTGGCTTCCGAGCTCATCGCCTTGATCTTGAGCTTCATCTGGCCGCGCTTGCGCAGCACATCGGCCAGGTTTGCCAGGGTTTCGGCGAGGTTGCCGCCGGTCTCGCGCTGGATGGCGAGGGTGATGCAGAAGAAGCTGAATTCCGCCATGTTCATCCGGTCGGCGGTTTCCTGCAGCGCCTCCTCCATCGAGCGGCCGATCTTGATGCGCTCGGTGACCAGCTTGAATTCGACGCCGACCGGCCCGGGAACCTCGGTGGCGACCACCTGCAAGGTCTCGGTCACCGGCAGGCCGGAGCGCAGGCCGCGCACCAGCAGTTCGATGGCATCGGGAAAGTTGGTGGTGAACTGGTTGCCGCGCTTCTTGATCAGGTAGCCGACCACCATGTGCGGAATACCCCCGCCGACCGCCGTGCCCATCAGCAACGCCAGCAGCAGTGCGCCGGTCTTCAGGTAGACCAGGATGGCGACAGCGGCGAACAGGCCGACGCTGGCCCGCACATATTGCTTGAGGGTCCAGTCCTTGCCGGTGCGGTAGAGCCTAAGGTTGAGCGCGGCGATGCGTGACTGCGAGCCGGCGACCTGGGTCGCCCGCGGCTTGCGGGCGGCGACGGCCTTGCGCAGTTGCGCCTCGACCTTGTCCATCGCGCTGCCGGAATGGCGGAACCGGATCGCCTGCAGGCGCCGCGCACTGGCCTTCTTCGCGCTCGGGTTGGACAACGCGAGGAACGCGATGCCCAGGAGCGCGCAGAGCGCCATGGCGACCATCAACAGTTGCGTCGTCTTGTCCCACACGAGCTTGGCTGCCTTTCCGGCTGTGGCGTCAGGTTCGGCTTAGGCCGGGGTGGCTTCTGCAGACTTGGCGGACTTCGCGGCCTTCTTGTCCTTCTTCGGCTTGGGAGCGGCTTCGGCAGCGGCGTCCTTCTTCTTGAAGTTCAGGCCGATCTTGGCCAGCAGGCCCTGCTTGCCGCCGCCGGCGCCGCCAGCAGCGCCTTCCTCGATGATCATGCCGCCGATCACGTTGATCGCCTTGGCGGTCTCGCGCAGCGCCATGCCGGCCTTGGACAGGCGGTTGGCCTCGGCGAAGCTCTGGCCGAGCTTGGCGGCATTGACCGCCGCCTTGAGGTCGAACGCGACCTGGAAATCGATCTTGTGCTCGATCGAGGCCTCGAAATCGGACTTGGAAATCTCGCCGCCGCCCGGCTGGACCTTGTTGGCGAGCAGCAGCACCTTGAGGTGCGGCGCCTGCGCCTTGAGGCAGGACATGATGCGGATCGCATCGCGCGCGCCGGCCAGCGTCATCTCGGTGACCACGACCGCCACCTGGACGTTCATCGTCAGGTGCGGGAAGTTGATCAGCATGTTGCGTGGCAGGTCGATCACCGTGCGGTCGAAGGCATGGCGGAATTCCTCCTGGAGCTGGAGGAAGGCGGCGCCATCGGTGATCAGGGGCTGGGTGATCGGCGCCTCGGCCGAAAGAATCACCAGGTTGTCGTTCGACCGGATCATCGCGCGTTCGATGAACAGGCCGTCGATGCGGCTCGGATTGTCGATCGCGTCAGTCAGGCCGCGGCCCGGCTCGAGATCGAGCGAGAGGGCGGCCGAGCCGAAGTGGATGTCGAGATCGAGCAGAGCGGTCGACTGGCGATATTCGGTGCTGAACAGCCAGGCGAGCGAACTGGCGACGGTCGATGCGCCGACGCCGCCCCGGGTGCCGATCACCATGGCCGAGACATGGGTATTGGCGCTGGAGCCATCGGCCGACTTGGGCGCGGAGAAGATCGCCTGGGCATTGGTCAGAGCATCGCGCAGCTGGTTGGGCGAAAGCGGCTTCAGCAGGTAGTCATGGATGCCGCTGGTCAGCAGGTCCCGGTAGAGCCGGACATCGTTGACCATGCCGACGGCGATGACGACCGTGCCGGGCTCGCAGACCTCGGCCAGCGCATTGATGTCGGTCAGCGGGTCGCCGCTTTCCGAGAGATCGACCATCAGGATATTGGGCGAAGACGAGATCGACAGCGACTGGGCGGCATTGCGCAGGCCGCCCTTGGCGCATTTCTCGGGCTGCCAGCCCATCTCGACCGCGACCGCGCGCAGGACTTCGAGCGAAGCATCGTCGCACAAGTAGGCGGCGAAGGCATCCCGGCCATTGGGTTTCCATGGTGCGTTCACGTGGATCAGCCCCCCTTGCTGCTTTCGGCCTTGACGGTGCCCGCAGCGCCGCTCGGCGCGCGCGCGCCATAGGCGCCGACTGCCTTGTCCGAAGTCGTGACATTGCTGAGACCGGCGGCACGAACGCCGTGCAGCAGGTCTTCCGGATCGGCCACCATCGCCGCAAGGTTGCTGTTGATCGCACAGCCGTAGTTGGAGTGGGTGCCGCTCATGAAGTTGCTCTCGGAGTTGGAAGACCAGTCGGGGCAACCGGGCACGGTCGCCACCGAGCGCATCACGACGACCCTGGCAGTGCCCGCGTTGACATGGCCTTCGGTAACCGGCGCTTCACGGCCGACCAGCAGGCCGAAGCTCGCTGCCGCCTGTTGCACGGCATCGCGGGTGGCGCTGCTGTCGAGCGGATCGTCCACGGCGATGCGATCACCGTAGCGCAGGCCCAGTGCCTGGAACCAGCCCGCAAGCCGTTCACGTTCGCCGGGCGCCAGGCCCTGGGCGGAACTGGCGAGGTCGATCGAGGTCTGGGTGCGCGAGATCACCGGCTGGTGGACGCTGTCGTAGCCGCGCCAGGTGCTCATGCCGCCGCAGGCGGAAAGGCTCAGGAGCAGGCCCAGGGCAATCGCCGTCCGGCCAGCCCGGCGTCGATTTGCCCGCGCGATGGTGGAGGAATGGGTCATGGTTGCCTCGTTCAGTTCAGGTTGAAGCCGGGCGTGGTGCCGGGCACGGCAGGCTTGCCACGTTCCGCCAGCGCCTTGCCCTTGGCGGGCGCGAGTTCGCCGACTTTCGGCCCGGTGGCCTTGTCCGGCGCGGCAGACGGTAAGGGGCGTTCTAGCTTGCCGTTTCCATCGGTCAGCATGTTGCCCAGCAGGCGCTGGACGTCGTCCGGGTTCTGCAGGCCATCGGTCGGCAGCTTGATGTCGCGTTCGTTGACCGGGTTGACCAGGTAGGGGGTGATGACGATGACCAGCTCGCTCTCGCCCCGCTGGAAGGTGGTGGACTTGAACAGCGTGCCGATCACCGGCACGTCGCCGGCGCCCGGCAGTTTCTGCACGGCGTTCTGCGAGTGGTTGGACATCAGGCCGGCGATCATGAAGCTCTGGCCGGAGCCGAGTTCCACCGTCGTTTCCGTCCGCCTCGTCGTCAAGGCCGGAATGGTGAACCCGCCCAAGGTGACCGCACCCTGGCTCGACAGTTCCGAAACCTCCGGGCGGACCCGCAACGAGATACGGCCGCTGCTCAGTACGGTCGGCGTATAGGACAGGCTGACGCCGTATTTCTTGTAGTCGATGCTGACCGAGCCCAGCCCCTGAGACAGCGGGATCGGGAATTCGCCACCCGCGAGGAACTCTGCGGTCTCGCCGGAAACGGCGGTCAGGTTGGGTTGGGCCAGCGTGGTGACGAGACCGATGGTCTCGCCTGCATCGAGCGTGCCGAGGATGTTCATGCCCGCGAACTTGCCGAGCAGGCTGAGGGTGCTGAGGCCGCCACCCGCCGCGCTGACGGTCGTGCCGGGGACCAGGGCCAGCTTGCCGGTGAGGGGATCGATCTGGTAGCCCTGGACCTGCTGGCCGACCGAGAAGGGCAGCTGCGGGTTGGTGGTGATGAAGCTGCCGGCCTGGCGCCCCTGCTGGAGGCCGAACTTGATGCCGCCGGTGCTGTCGATGGTGGTCAGGTTCGAATTGAGCGTCTTGACCAGCGAGCGGCTGACTTCGGCAATGCGGACCTGAAGATTGACCTGGAGCGGCGTGGCGGTGCGCAGGCGGTTGATCACGCCGATCTTGAGGCCGTCCTCGCTGGTCGCCTTGCTGCCGGGATTGAGCGCGACCTTCACCAGCTGCGCGGCGGCCGCGCTGTCTTCCGGCGAGGCGACCGTGCCGGTCAGCAGCGCATACTGGCCGACGATGGTCACCTTGACCTGGGATTCGGGCAGTGCGGCGCGCAACACCTTGTCCAGCGACGAGATGTTCTGGCTGACCCGGATCTGGGCGGCGAAGATTACCTCGCCACTGGCCTTGGCGGCAAACACGGTCGCCTCGCCATCGGCCTTGCCATAGAGGTGGAGCTGGCGCGCCGAGTTGATGTAGACATCGGCGGCGGCCGGATTGGAGATCCAGACATCGTCGGCGCCGACCGGCAGCGTGATCAGCTGGCCCTCGCCGATGGACAGGAATATCTCGCGGGTCGGCTTCTGCACGCCCGGCGGCAACGCGCCGGCACGGGCCGGACGGCCGAGTTCGGCATACGGCGGACGGATGGCCACCGCATGGCGGGCAACCATGCGCTTGGCCGGCTTGGCAGCGACCGGTGCGGCTGTCACGGCGACCACTGCCGCCAGAGTGCCACCCAGCACGAACGCTGCGGGACGAGCGAAACGAACCCCCATTTCAGTTACTCCTTGCCTCGGCCGTCACAGCCGGGCTCGCCATTGCATTCTGCTGGCCACCGAAACCCTGCATCCGGGCAAGCGCGCCCTTGCCGACCGGCACGACCGAAGCGTCCGAACCGCGCACGACCTTGACCGTCGGCCCGGCCACTGCACCGAAGCCGGCGCCGGCGGGAGCGGCGATGCGCGGGGCCGGCGCCATTGCCGGCATGCCGCGGCGGGCGAAGCGCGAGACGTCGCCACCGGTGGAAAATGTCGTGTTGCCCTCGATCGGCTTGTTCATCGCGTCGGCGAGGAGCTTGTCCTCGTCCTTCTTGCTGACACCATCGGGCAGCTTGATCGAGCCGCTGGCGATCGCCTTGTCGAGCTCCATCTGGTTGTCCGCGATCGAGCGCAGAGCCAGGCTGAGCGTGCCCAGGGTCTGTGCGACCTGGATCTTCTCGGCGAGCTTCGGGGTCACTTCGAGGGTCACCAGGCGGTTGTTCCTGACCACCGTCTTGCCGTTGACCGTCTCGCTCTCGGTGTTCTGGTCGGTCGCCAGGACGCGCAGGTTGCGCAGCACGGTCTCGGTGGCCTTGAGCGAATCCTCGGTGGTGCCGCCCGAGCCCTTGACGGTCTGGGTCAGCATGAGATCGACGTGGTCGCCCGGGAAGATGAAGCCGGAAACGCCGGTGTTGTCCGAGACCGGAATCGAGATCGCGCGCATCCCCGCGCCGAGCGCGGCGGCGAGGAAGCCGCGATCGCCCGGCGCGACGAGGGCGCCCTGGGTGAGCGGCTGGCCAGCGGTGATCTGGAAACGGACGACGGTGCCGATCAGCTTGTTCTTGTCCACCTTGCCATCGACGAAATAGGCGTCCTGGACCATGTCCTTGGGCCAGGGCTGGAAGGTGACCGCATCCGGCGTGATGATCGTGCCGACCGGCAGCGCGCGCTGGGCGACGAGGACCTTCGGCTCCTGCGGCTGGACCGCGACGATCGCGGCGTTGACCACCGGCGCCGTATTGCCGCCGGAGAGGAACGCGCGGGCGGCGAGCGCGGTGCCGACCGCGATCACCAGCGCCCCCATCAGCAACATCAGCTTCTTCTTGTCCATGGCCAGCCTAAAGCCCCCTTGCGCAATAACCGCGGTGAAAACCTAATTTCGCGTAAAATGGTTAAGAACCGGTCACCCGGTGAAAGCCGCTCCTGGAAGGAACGGCAGGTATTCGCTGGCGAGCGCCCAGAGGCCGGCACCGGAAATGGCGACGCCATAAGGCACGGTCAGCCGGTCGCGGCGCCGGCTGGCCAGATGCCAGAGACCGAGCACGAGGCTGAGCGCACCGCCGAGAACGGCCATCAGTACGACCAGCTTGCCGAACAGCATCGGCTGGACCCACAGCGCAAGCGCCGTCAGGAGCTTGACGTCGCCACCTCCCATCAGGCCGAAGGCGAACATCAGCCATAGCAGCCCTAGTGTGACCACCGCGACACCGGCCTGGAGCGCGATGGCACGGCCGTCGAGCCCGGCAGACCACCAGTACAGCGGCGCCACCAGCGCAATCGCGCCGGTCAGCCCATTGTCGATCTGGCGACGGCGGATATCGGTCAGCGCGGCAATCACCAGCGCGATTGCCAAGAGCCCGATCAGGCCGTACGTGACCCCGTGTGCAAGCGTGAAAGACCCCGTCATGAAACCCGGGTCTAAATCCAACTGCTTACCAAACGGTAACCAACCGCTCTTGCCGGCGGCGAGGCACCTTCCCGATCGATGACAGCCGAAAACAGCCAGAAATCCGCCGAAGCCCGTCCCCCGGTGGTGCCCCCGGCACATCGCCGTATGGTTTACCGCGGATTAAGCGAAACCACCTGGACGGCCGCGGGCGGGCCGGCGGTTCGACGGATCGACGGGGAGCCATTCGGCGATCACCGCAGAGGCTCCTTGCTTCTCCTGCCGGGGCGCGGCGATTGCTACGAAAAGTATCTGGAAGCGCTCGAGGAGTGGCAGCTGGCGGGATGGCGGGTCGGTTCGCTCGACTGGCGCTGGCAGGCCGGGTCGGGGCGAGCGGGGCTCGATCCTGCTGTCGGCCATGTCGATGATTTCGCTACATGGGCCGCCGATCTGGCGGACTACTGGAAGTCCTGGAAGCGGGATACGCCCGGCCCGTATGTGATCGTCGGGCACTCGATGGGTGGCCATCTCGTGTTGCGGGCGCTGGCGGAAGGTCTGGTCGATCCGGCGGCGGCGGTGCTGGTGGCGCCAATGCTGGGCCTCCACGGCATGGGCCTGCCCACCGCGATCCTTCTGGCTGTGGCACGCGCAATGTGCCGGATCGGCGACCCCCGGCGAGCGGCTTGGGCAAATAGCGAAAAACCGGGATTCAATGCGAAGCTGCGGATGAAGCTGCTGACCCATGACCCCGCGCGCTATGCGGACGACGAATACTGGCGCGCGGCACGGCCGGAGCTGGCCATGGGCCCGGCAAGCTGGGGCTGGGTGCGCGCGGCACTCGCATCCATTGGTCGCCTGGAAGCACCGGGCGTGCTGGAACGGGTAACGCCCCCGATACTGCTGCTGGGCACCCGCCGCGACGGGCTGGTCCGGTATAGGGCGATCGCCCGCGCGGCAAAGCGGCTGCCGAACAGCGAACTGCTGAGCTTCGGAACCGAGGCAGCGCATGAAATCCTGCGGGAAACCGACGCGGTGCGCGCCCGGGCCCTTGCCGCGATCCGCGAATTCCTCGATCGCTCTGCACCTGCATGACCCGGCGGCAACCACAGGAATTACGCTGCGACGTTGCCGTGATCGGCGCGGGCATGGCGGGTGCTTCGCTGGCGGCAGCCCTGGCGGAGCGCGACACCAGCGTGCTCGTGGCCGAGGCGGAGGACGTGCCGGGGTTTCATGCCACCGGCCGGTCCGCCGCATTCTGGACAGAAAGCTACGGCGGCCCCGGGGTGCAACCGCTAACCACGGCGAGCGGCCCGTTCCTGCGCCAACTGGGCGTGCTGCGGGAACGCGGTGCGCTGACGATCGCCCAGGCCGGTTGCGAGACCGCACTCGAGCGGTTCGTGAGCCGGTTCGCAGCGCTGGGGGTGCGGGTCGAACGGGTGGACAGGTCCGGGCTCGAAGCACGCGTGCCAGGAATCCGGCGCGATTGGGTAGCTGGCGCGCTCGAGCCGGATTGCTGCGATATCGACGTGGCAGCGCTGCACCAGCACTACCTGGCGAGCGCCCGGCGGGCGGGGGCCGAAATCCGCTGCCGGGCCGGGCTGGTTTCGGCCGAGAGGGAGAAGCCGGGCTGGCGACTGATGCTGGCCGACGGAAGCACGATACGGGCAGCGACGCTCGTCGATGCGGCAGGAGCCTGGGCAGACCCGGTCGCCCAAATGGCGGGGGTGAAACCGCTCGGCATTCGACCGCTGCGGCGGACAATGGTCCAGTTGCGGGTCGAGCCGGCGGCTGCAGCAAGTTTGCCGCTGGTGCTGGACCTGGGCGAGCGCTTCTACTTCAAGCCCGAGTCCGGCAAATTGTGGCTGTCGCCTCACGACGAGGCCCCTTCCCTCCCCTCCGACGCCGCGCCCGACGAACTCGACGTCGCCCTTGCCATCGAGCGACTGGAAGGCGCGGTCGACTGGCGGGTCGCGGCGTTGGAACGCAAGTGGGCGGGGCTTCGCTCATTCGCACCCGATCGCCTGCCGGTCTATGGCTGGGACCGCACGGTCCCGGGATTTTTCTGGTTTGCCGGCCAGGGCGGGTTCGGCATCCAGACCGCGCCGGCGGCGGCAGAATTGGCTGCCAGACTGCTCACGGGAGACAAGCCCGGCGCAGTCGATCCGGCGCCTTATGCACCGGATCGGACCATGACACCGGCATGACGACCGGGCGAGAGGACGAGAGGACGACGCATGACGGATATTGAAACGCTGCTGGCCATCGCCGAAATCCGCAATCTCAAGGCACGCTATTTTCGCGCCTGCGACGAGAAGGATGCAGTCCTGCTGGGCGAGGTCGTGGCGCGCGATGTCGAGCTGGACTATCGCGGCGCGACGACCGATCCGGCCACCGGCGCCAACCCGATCGGCGATACCACCGGCGAAGTGCGGCACGGGCGCGAAGCGGCAATCGCGATGATGACCGCCGGACCGGCCGGGCTGGTCACGGTCCACCACTGTGCCGAGCCGGAAATCGAGATCATCGATGCCGATCATGCCCGCGGCATCTGGCCGATGGTCGATCGCCTGCGCTTCCCGCCGGGCGGCTCTTTTCGCGAGATGACCGGCTATGGCCACTACCACGAAACCTATCTCCGCGAGGACGGGCGCTGGCGCATCGCCACGCTGCGCCTGAGCCGGCTGCGGCTCGATTTCGTGCCTGCCTGAGGCAGGGCTGGAATGCATTGCAGCCTTGCGGCGATGTTGCGAAGTCCGTGGCCTGCCCCTAGGGTCGGGAAAATCATGGGAGAAGAAGATGGGTGCGTTCGCAGGTAAGGTCGCCGTGGTTACCGGTTCGGCCAGCGGCATCGGACGCGAATCGGCGGTCCGGCTGGCAGCGGCTGGCGCGGCGGTCATCGGCGGCGATATCGACGTCGAAGGCGGTGACCTGACCGCCAGCATGTGTCGCGACGCCGGTGGTCAAGCCGCCTTTCTCAGGACCGACGTGAGCAGCGAGGCGGATATCGCCGCGCTGATCGGCCTGGCGATCGAGCAACATGGCAGGGTCGACATCCTGTTCAACAATGCCGGCGTGACCGGCGCCGTCGGCCGGATCGAAAAGACTTCGGTCGAGGACTGGGATCGCACCCAGAACATCCTGCTGCGTTCGGTGTTTCTCGGCATCAAGCACGTCGTGCCCCACATGAAGCGCCAGGGCGGCGGGGCGATCATCAACACCTCGTCGCTCGCCGGGCATCGCGGATACCGGGCCATTCACGCCTATTCCGCGGCCAAGGCGGGCGTGGTCAACCTGACCCGTTCGGCGGCGATCGAACTCGGCGAGCACCGCATCCGCGTCAACTGCATCTGCCCGGGCTATGTCATCACGCCGATGCACAATTTCCGGCTCAACGAAGGCGAGGATCTGGAGGAGAAACTGGCCGGCTTCCAGCCGATCAACCGCGCCGGCCAGCCGCGCGACATCGCCGGGGCCGTGCTCTATTTCGCATCCGACGACGCCGAATGGGTGACCGGCGTGTCGCTCAACGTCGATGGCGGCGCACTGGCTGGCGTGTGGGATTACCACCGGGGCTGACGCGCCGACACGCCGACTACTTGAGCCAGCCCTCGGCGCGGTACCAGTCGGCCGTCGCCTTCAACCCGGCACGGGTCGAAATGCGCGGCTGCCAGACCTCCGGCGGCACCCGCGCGCCAGTGGTGGCGACCCAGTCGGGGTGGGTCATGTAGCCGACTCGGTCGAGGGTGAGCCGGGCGTTGTGCTTGCGCCATTTCATGTCGAGTTTGGCGGCGTGGATCAGCCATTTGTCGGCGAGTTGGAGGACCCGGACGCGGCGGCCGACGGCGGCACCGATGGCGCGGGCAAGATCGACGTGGGACCAGGCATAGGGCTTGCCGTCGTCGGGCTCGAAAGTCTGGAAGGAAACCTCTTCGGAAGCAGGAAGCAGCGCCAGCAGGAGCCGGGCGAGGTCTTCGGCGTGGATCATCGAGGTGCGTCCCTGGGCCGGGACCGGGACCACCCCGAGGCGGGCGGCCTTGAACAGTTCGAGCAGATCCCGGTCGCGCGGGCCATAGACGGCGGGCGGGCGGACGATGGTCCAGTCGAGGCCCGAGGCCATGACCAGCTTTTCCGCGCGAGCTTTCGAGGCGCCATAGAGCGAGAGGCCCGGTTCACGAGCGGCAAGCGAGGAGACGTGAACGAAGCGGGTGACGCCCGCGGATTTCGCCGCCTCGATCATGGCCAGTGTGCCGGCGACGTTGCCGGCTTCAAACACGGCCGGATCAGGGGTGTTGACGACACCGGCGATATGGATGACGGCTTCGGCGCCTTCGACCAGATTGGTCAGGGCGGCGGGCGTGGCGAGATCGCCGGGCACCCATTCGACACCGGCCTGGGTGCGTTGCGGGTGGCGGGTCAAGGCGCGCAGGGTCAGGCCCCCTGCCCTTGCCGCTGTGTCCTGCAGGGACTGGCCGACGAATCCGGTGGCACCGGTAACGGCGATCAGCTTGGTGGCGCTCACAGGAGGACGAGCTGGTCGCGGTGGACGATGGCCGGGCGGGGGGCATAGCCGAGGAGGTCGGCGTGTTCGCTGGAGTGGCGGCCGATGAGCAGGGCGCATTCGGCGGCGTCGTATTCGGCGAGGCCGTGAGCGAGGGTTTCGCCTGCCTGATTGCGGATGGCGACGGCGTCGCCCCGGTGGAACTGGCCTGAGGTGCCGGTAATGCCGCGGGCGAGCAGGCTGCTGCCCTTGGCCAGGGCAGCGGCGGCGCCGGCATCGACGACGAGTTCGCCCTTGAGGCGGAGGCGGCCGCCGAGCCAGGCCTTGCGGGCGGCGGCGCGGCGGCGGGCGACGAACAGGGTGCCTTCGCCGGCGGCGATGCGGGCGAGCGGGGCTTCGACGTGACCGTTGCCGATGGCCAGCGCGATCCCGGCCATCTGGGCGATTTCGGCGGCCTGCAGTTTCGAGATCATCCCGCCCGAGCCCATGCCGGAGCCGGAGACGGGGCTGGCCATGGCGCGGATTTCGGGGGTGATCGACTTGACCAGCGGGAGGCGCCTGGCGCCGGGTTCGTCGGGGTGGCGGTCGTAGAGGCCGTCGATGTCGGACAGCAGGATGACGGCGCTGGCGCGGGCGGCCTGGGCGACGCGGGCGGCGAGGCGGTCGTTATCGCCGAAGCGGATTTCCTGGGTCGCGACCGAATCGTTCTCGTTGATGACCGGGACGGCGCCGGCGTCCAGCAGGCGGGTGAGCGTGGCGGTGGCGTTGAGGTAGCGGCGGCGGTCCTCGAGGTCGTCGAGCGTCAGCAGGAGCTGGGCGGCGGTGAGGCCGTGGGCTTCGAGCAGCTCGGCCCAGAGACCGGACAGCGCGATCTGGCCGACGGCGGCGGCGGCCTGGGCGTCGGCCAGGCTGGCGCGGCCGCCTTTTTCCAGGCCCAGCTTGCGGGCGCCCAAGGCGATGGCACCGGAAGAAACGACGATGACCTGCTGGCCGCGGGCGCGGGCCTGGGCGAGTTCGGCGACCAGGGCGGCCAGCCAGGCGCGGCGGGCGCCGGTGGCATCGACCAGCAGGGCCGAGCCGACCTTGACGACGATGCGCGGGGCGCGGGTGGCGTCTCCCAGATCGGCAAGGCTTTGGATGGCGGGGGAAGGCATGGCGGGCGGATAGGGGAATGTCGCCCGGTTTGGAAGATGTTGCCGCGACGGGACGGGGGAGATCAGCGGCCGCGTCGGGCTTTCTGGCGCGGGTTGGGTGTGGGTGTCGGCGGGGGAGCGGCGTCGGGGCAGGCGATGCGGGAGAGGGCGTAGTCGGCGAAGGGTTTTTCTTCGGGGGTGGTGGGTCTGGCTTCGCGGGGGAGGCGGACGAGGGAGAGGGCGAGCTGGTCCTCGAAGCGGCGCCAGCGGGAGAGGACGTTGTCGGCGGGGTAGAAGAAGGTCACGTTGAAACCGCCACCGCTCGGGGTGCCTTCGCCGTTGGTGGCGAAGGCCATGCCGAAGCTGTCGGCCCAGGTGGCGAGGATGCGGTTGGGCCGGGTGGTGTCACCGCCGAGCAGGATGTGGGCCTGGTAGCGGTCGAGCGGATCGGCATCGGCAGTGGTGGAGAGATCGGCGGCGAGGACGGTGTCGGGGATGATCGGGGTGACGGTGAGGCGAGCGGTGACGGGCTTGCCGGAGAGGACGCCGATGCCGGACCAGCAGCCGGCGAGGGCCGCGGCGGGTTCGGGGATCTGGCCGGCGTGAAGCGGAGCGGCGGCGAGGCAGGCGAGTGCGACGGGCAGCAATCGGTAATTCACGGCGGGTCCCCCTTGCTGCAGCCGCTAATCGATTGCCGGCAAGGGGGGAAGTGGGGTCAGGCGTTTTGCAGGACGGCGAGGGCGGCGGGCGGGAGGGTGCCGGCCTTGGCCTGGGCGGTGAGTTCCTGCTTGCGGGCGGTCATCTGGTCGCGGAGCGCGACGAGATCGACGTCGGTCTTGCGGCACTGGGAGAACATGCCGTCGCCACGCATTTCTTCCTCGTGGACGTGGTGGCGGATGTCCTCGCTGAGGACCTTGACCTTGGCGGCGAGCATGTCGTCGTCTTCAAGGGTGGCCAGGATGTCGTTGACCAGGACCTTGGCGCCGTCGTGCTCGACCATGGCTTCGTTGAGGGTGTCATCCTCGATCTTGCCGCGGAAGGCGGGGTAGAAGATCTCCTCCTCGATGGTGGTGTGGATCTTCAGTTCGTTGCAGATCTGTTCGGCGATGGTGGCGCGGCGGGTGGGGGCGCGGGCGGTGGTGAAGGTGTTGAACAGGGCTTCGACCTTGCGGTGATCGGCCTTGAGCAGGGCGATGGCGTCGGTGGGGAGGTTGCTGGACATTGGGCGGGAAACGGGCATGGGGGAGTTCTCCGGCTCGGGTGGGGTGCAATTGTAACCGGGGAGTAGGGCGGGCGGTTCCGCCAAATCTCGCCGGAGGGATCGCTTGTCGATCCCGACCGACAAAGACTCGAAAAAGCCGGCGGACGCGAATCAGCAGAACTTCACACCGATGACCTGAGACCCGACGGGAGGAACGGTGAACAAGTAACCGATTTGGCTCGAATGTTGGAAACCGGCCTGTTTTGGAACTTCGCGATGTTTGCCCACGGCGGGCATGGCGACTTTTCGCACGCGAGGGCGTGCGGGGCGGCTGGGCGGATCGACGGTGGAAAGAGCCGGCGGGATTCTGGCATGGTTTGGGGGTGTAGGAAATATGGCGAAGCCATATTTCCGGCCCGTCCGGATCGCTTGTCGATCCGGACAAGCAAAGGACTTTGCCGCGCCGAGAAGGAATCTCAGGCTTGGTCGTTCGAATTCAGTTTGCAGCAGATTGCGGTCGATGGACCTCCGAAATCGAGCAAGGCCTGTCGTTCGTGACAACTGCCATGGATGTCCGCTCTCGTCGCAAGCGGATGATCGAAATTCTCACGACGGCAACAGATTGCAATTTGCGATTTGCTGCAGAATGGTCGCGCTGATTGAGGACATTAGTCGGATAGCAGAGTTCTAAGGCGCCCTTTTATATTTTCAAAGACCAGCCGAAGGTGGTTCTTGGCGTTTTCGGTCAGCACGCCGGTATGGCCCACGGCGTTCCTCACTGGTCGAAAATTGATCGCATCAAGCCAGAGTGACTGCTTCGATTTGTCCTTCGATCCTTCTGCGGTGAACGCCAAAGCGTCCATCCCCAGATAACTAAGGTCGTCATTGTCCCGGCGGATATCAAAACTGATGTTGGCTTCAGCTTTGCGCTCGCCCTCTCGACCCTTCCACTCGTCGATCTCTTTTTGGACGCCTGAGGGGAGCCCGACCGCTTTATGATGGACATATTTCCTGACCAGATTCTCGGAAAGAAAACAGTCCACATACGAGGAGACGTTGAACTCGGCATCGGAACTCAGCCCTCGCAGCCAGTCATCGACAAGATCAGCATTTGGCGTGCCAGCTTTGGGACGAAAGTCTTCCTCGGCAGCGGCCACCAGGCTCGCCGCCTTCCGATCCCTCCTCGACTTTCGGCTGTTCTCGTCGTCACCGTCCCGGCCATGTTTAAGTCTTAGCCTATCCCAATCGTCGATGACTCGCGGCAGGAGCTCCCTTCGGACGTAGTCAAGCAGTGCCTGGAATACGCTATCGTCTTCTACGATCCCCTCGCGGCTACTGGTAAACGGATCAGCGCCCTCGCGATCCAATGCATCGACGTGCAGTTGGCCATAAATGTAGCTTTCGACGATCCGCTGCGTCGGAACGTGCCGGATGATATTGCGCTCTCGCAATCGTCCGTTCACGAACAGGTCGACCGTCGCGCGCTCTTCGGTACCCCGGATCTTGAGATGCCTGGGCAGGGTTACTGAGGCGATGAACCCGGTCACCGGAAGCTTCGTCGTCAGTTCGCAGGCAGGCTCCAGCAGACCGCCGAGACTGTCCGTATATTCGTCCCCAAAGCCGTTGATGGTCCAGAGGAACTGGGTCGTCTCGGCCAGCGAGGCGAGGTCCCCGACACCGATCTCCTCGTCGTTTACCAGGATAGTAAAGGTCGGATCAATCAGCGAAAAGGCGAAAGAAAGCGCGAGTACCTTGCGAATGTGCTCGGCACTGTTCTTCAAAATCTCTTCAGCACCCTCGAAGACGATCAAGGTCCCAATATGATCGTCAGTGTACAGACCTTCGATCAGGCTGAAATCCAACGGCTCAAGAGGATAGTCCTCGGGCACCAGGTCTTTGGTGATCGCCGCGTCAAGGCCGCTGTTGTCGATTGTGCCACCCGTATACTCGCGATCGGCTGAAACGCGGGTGAACACGCTGATGCGTTTCGCACAGGACAGCAGGGCGAGCTTCCCAATGCCCTTGGCACCGATGAACGGCCTACCGCTCGCGCTCTTGGGACCGCCCTCTTTCCGTTTCGAATAGCCGATCTTTAGAAAGCGATTCTGGAAATCCTCGGCGCTCATTCCCTGGCCGTCGTCGCCGATAATGAATTTGCCTTCATCGCGGTAGATATCGATCCAGACATTCTCAGCCTCGGCATCCCACGAGTTTGAAATCGCCTCGCCCAGAACCGTGACGAAATTGCGGTAAAGGTTGCGGCCGAGGTGGTTCAGAACGCTGAGCGAGATCGCGAACTGATACTGTTCTCCCTTACCGGTCATGCGCCACCTCGCAGGCCGACACGATAACGCGTCCGATGCTCTCCGCCAGTTTCACCGGGACGGCGTTCCCGATCCAACGGCCCAGCTCCTTCATGTTGACCGCATCCTCCGGCGGCAGAAACTCGTAATCCGGCGGAAAGGACTGAAGGATGGCCGCTTCTCGCAAGCTGATTGCCCGGTCCTGCTCGGGATGACCGAACCGGCCGTTACCATAGCCGAAACATTGCGTCGTCATTGTCGGAGACGGCTCAGACCATTCCATGCGGGCGTAGACACCCGGGTAGGTGCTTCCCGACGGGCGCCTGTGACACGGCGCGCGCAGATCCTCCGGCCAGTCGCGCCAGGTGCCCCCCGGCTTGGACGCGCGAATGCGTTGGAGATTGAGTGAGGATAATGCCGATGCGGTGTGCAGGCGATCCTGGGCGTCGGTCTCGCCGGCTCGAAGTGGACGAAGCGAACCAATGGCTTCCCGCACCGACTCATAGCCCGACACGCTCGGCACCAGCTCGGGCGGAACGCCGCTTCTGGATGCGAGCACGACTAAACGGCGTCGGCGTTGAGGCACGCCGAACATCTCGCACCGAGCGACGATGTGCGCGACCGAATAGCCCGCCGCCTCAAGCGTCCTTTTGAAGGCGTCGAAGAGCGCGCCGCCTTTATAGCGCAGCAACGCAGGAACATTTTCCATGGTTACGAAATCGGGCCGAACCTCAGACGCCAGCTCGGAAAATTTCTGAACGAGACCCCATTGCGGGTCTTCCGCGTAGCGATGCTTATAGCTGGAAAACGGTTGGCAGGGGGCGCATCCCGCCAATACCGTCGGCGCTTTGCCGGAAAAATGAGCCGCAATCTCCGATGCTAGAAGCTTGGAGACGTCTCGTGGATAGAAACTCGCGCCATTGTTCGTCTCGAACGCATGCCGACAACGACCGTCGATGTCGTAGCCTGCCACAATCTTGCATCCCGCAAGCATCAGGCCGTGGCTCAAGGCACCGACACCGCAAAACAGGTCGACGACCTCTGGGCGTGCGCGACCCATCAGTCTTGGAGAAAGGTTGAAAGGGACGAGGCGAGCGCATCGGCATCGCGTGTCTGACATTCCCAAACGATCATTGATGCCCACCCCAAGCTGGTCAATTCGCGAACAACCTTATCATCCCTCGCGACATTTTCTGCAAATTTCTTGGTCCAGTATTCGACATTCGAACTTGGCACCGTTGCCTTTTTGCAATCATGCCGGTGCCAATAGCAACCATGCACGAAAATTACCCGTTTCGATTTCGAAAAGATCAAGTCCGGGCGGCCAGGCAAGTCCTTCCCGTGCAAGCGGTAGCGGAAACCCATGGAATGAAGGAGTCGACGCACCTTCATCTCGGGCTTCGTATTCTTCTGCCGAACTTGGCTCATCAGCCAAGATCGCTGGCTTCGCGTCAAAGTGTCGACCATCAAGCGCCGACCGTATGTCATGGCGGGTGCTAAGTCCATCAGCGGCGGCATCTTTGGTCAGACCTGTCGTTCGAGCCATTGCGAATGAACGACGACTTCGTCCCCCACTCCGCCAATCCCCCGCTCTAATTTGCGTCAAACGAACGGCAAGCTCCAGCCCGCTGCATCTCGGTTCCATTCAGCAGCCATATCGGCAACAGCAGGCTGTGGCCGAGCGCAACATCGCTGTCGTGACCACACCCTCGCCTGGCTCCAGCCAGTGAGGTCAGCACGCATTCCTGGCCGACAGACCCCATCAACCCTAGGGCGACGAAGGGAAGATCGGGACTGACGAGGGGGATCGGGCCTCCGACGACGAGAGTTTGCGGGTGGTCCTGGTTGGCTGGTGGGTTCTCGCTGACGCTCGAAATAGTCCCTCGACTTCGCTCGGGAGGAACGGGAAGAGAGCTCGGCTTCGCTCGGGAGGGATGGGAAGGCGCGACTTCGCTCCGGAGGAGCGGGAAGGCTCGGCTTTGCTCGGGAGGAGCGGGAAGGCTCGACTTCGCTCGGGAGGAACAGGAAGGCTGGACTTCGCTCGGGAGGAACCGGAAGCGAGGAGGCGCCGCGCGATTTGCTCGGAAATGCGCATGGGGCGACCGGGACGGATCGACGACGAGGGCCATGCCCCTTCACCCTCGCAAGAACGCCCCCCATCGCTGGGGCGCACTTCCTGCATCCCCCCTCTCCCTCGGAACGCCCGCGCGATCCGCAGGGAGCCCCGGTTCGACTGGCGGACGATGCCGTTGCGGACCTCGGCCTATATCCGGGCCGCACCGAGGTGCAAGTGCCATTCCCGCAGGCCGCCGCCGGGCTGGAAGCTGTCGTTCTCGACCGTGACGGCGACCGCGTCCGCCGGGTCTCGACCGAGGGGCTGCCCCGGCATCGCGGCATCGATGCGGTTGACTTCCGGCGCCCGATCTGGCCGTTCATGCACATATCAACGGAGAGAAGGCATGGCAGGCACGAACAGATTTGCCGGGCGCACCGTACTGGTCACCGGCGCTGACATCTACATGGGTCCGGCGATCAGCGAGCGTTTCGACATGGAAGGCGCCCGGGTGATCCGCGATACGGGCGACTATGCCGATGCCGAGGCGCCCGCCAGGATCGTGGCCGCGGCGGGGACGGTCGATGTGCTGGTCATCAATCTGCTGCCGGTGAAGATGCGCAGGTGTCCTGTCCAGGAGGTGAGCGAGGAGGCCTGGCAGGACATGTTCGCCGCGCTCGTCCACCCGACGATGCGCTTCATCAAGGCGGTCCTCCCGCAGATGATCGAGCGGCGCGAGGGCAAGATCATCGTCGTCACCAGTGCCGCGCCGTTGCGGGCGATCGCCTCGGCTGCCGCCTATACGGCGGCGCGGGGCGCGCAGAATGCGCTCGTCCTGGCTGCGGGGGCCGAGGTCGCCCGGCATAACGTGCAGATCAACGCCGTCGGCCAGAATTTCGTCTATGGCGGCTATCCGGCCGATGCGATGGACAAGCCGGAGATACGCGAACGCGTGCTGCGCGAGGTGCCGTCGCAGCGCATCGCCGAGGGGTGGGAGCAGGCCGAGCTCGTGCTGTTCCTCGCCTCGCAGAACAGCAATTTCATCTGCGGGCAGGTTATCCCGTTTGCCGGCGGCTGGGTAACGACCGGCTAGGGTGTGTGGGGATTTGGCTGATGCCGGGCTGCGAATAGCCGCCTTTCGCGCTTCCGGTGCTCACGGCCATCAAGGCCGCTGCGCTCCGGGTCGCTCAAGTCAGCCATTCTCGCTCCGGCCTGAGCCAAATCCCCACACACCCTTAGAGCACCCCCCTCCCCCACACCCGGTCATTTCCTCCAAGACACCACCCCTTCCCTTTGATAGCTTCGCCCGGCAAACGAAAGACCGGGGGAAAGTCGATGGCCGATGGTGGGGAACTGCGGAACGCGTCCGAATTGTTCATCGCGTGTCTGGAGGCGGAGGGCTGCGAATATATCTTCGGGGTGCCGGGTGAGGAGAACCTGGCGTTTCTGGATGCGCTGTCCCGTTCCAAGCAGATCAGGCTGGTGCTGACGCGGCACGAGCAGGGGGCCGGCTTCATGGCGGCGACTTATGGCCGGCACACCGGCAAGACCGGGGTGTGCCTGGCGACGCTGGGGCCGGGGGCGACGAATTTCGTGACGGCGGCGGCCTATGCCCAGTTGGGCGGGATGCCGATGCTGATGATCACCGGGCAGAAGCCGATCAAGAAGAGCAAGCAGGGGCGGTTCCAGATCCTCGACGTCTGCGCGATGATGGGGCCGATCACCAAGTATACCCACCAGATGGCATCGGCCGACAACATTCCCAGCCGGGTGCGCGAGGCTTATCGGCTGGCGGAGGAGGAGAAGCCGGGGGCGGCGCATATCGAGCTGCCCGAGGACATCGCCGAGGAGCATACCGACAGCCGGCCGATCCCGCGCAGCCTGGTGCGGCGGCCGACGGCGGATGCGAAATCGATCCACCAGGCGGTTCATGCGATGGAGAACGCGAAATCGCCGGTGCTGGTGATCGGCGCGGGGGCGAACCGCAAGATGACCGGCAAGATGCTGCGCGAGTTCGTCGAGGCGACGGGGATGCCGTTCCTGACGACGCAGCTGGGCAAGGGGGTGATCGACGAGCGGCACCCGAAGTTCCTGGGGTGCGCAGCGCTTTCGGCCGGCGATTTCGTGCACCGGGCGATCGAGGACAGCGACTGCATCGTCAACCTCGGGCATGACGTGATCGAGAAGCCGCCGTTCTTCATGCGGGAGGGCGGGCCGACGGTGATCCATGTCTCCACCAAGTCGGCCGAGGTCGATCCGGTCTATTTCCCGCAAATCGAGGTGATCGGCGACATTGCCAATGCGGTGTGGCAGATGAAGGAGGCGATCACGCCGCAGCCGGGGTGGCAGTTCGACAGGATGCTGGCCTATCGCGCGGCAGAGGTGGCGCATACCGCGCCGCTGGCGGCCGATGCGCGGTTTCCGATCTTTCCGCCGCACCTGGTGGCGCAGATTCGCGCGGCGATGCCGGAGGACGGGATCATCTGCCTCGACAACGGGGTCTACAAGATCTGGTTTGCGCGGGGGTATGACGCCTACCTGCCCAACACGGTGCTGCTCGACAATGCTCTGGCGACGATGGGCGCGGGGCTGCCGAGCGCGATGGCGAGCGCGATGCTTTACCCTGAGCGCAAGGTCATGGCGATCTGCGGGGACGGCGGGTTCATGATGAATTCGCAGGAGATGGAGACCGCGGTGCGGCTGGGGCTGAACCTGACGGTGCTGATCCTCAACGACAGTTCCTATGGCATGATCCGCTGGAAGCAGGCCAACATGGGCTTCGCGGACTGGGGGCTGACTTATGGCAACCCGGACTTCGTCAAATATGCCGAAAGCTATGGGGCGCATGGCCACCGGGTGACCTCGAGCGAGAACCTGCGGGCGCTGCTGGCGCATTGCCGGGATACGCCGGGGGTCCACCTGATCGACTGCCCGGTCGACTATTCCGAGAACGACCAGATCCTGAACAAGGACATCAAGGCTCTTTCGAAGGCTCTGTGAATGACACTTCGCGACGTCTATCCGCTCTATCTCAACAACACAGCGGTGCAGCCCAACGCCGACCTGGCGGTGACCGACAAGTTCACCGGCGAGGTGGCCTTCAGGACCGCGCTGGCGACGCCCGACGTGATCGACGCGGCGATCGCCGGCGCGGTGCGGGCGGCGGAGCCGATGGCGCGGCTGGCGAGCTATGAGCGGCAGGGGGTGCTGGACCACTGCGTCTCGCGGTTTCGCGAACGGTTCGACGAGCTGGCTTATGCGCTGTGCGTCGAGGCGGGCAAGCCGATCAAGGATGCGCAGGGCGAGGTCACGCGGCTGATCGACACCTTCCGCATCGCGGCGGAGGAGGCGACGCGCAACTATGGCGAGGTGCAGCCGCTGGACATCTCGCCGCGCGCCAAGGGCTATATGGGGATGTGGCGGCGGGTGCCGATCGGGCCGTGCAGCTTCATCTCGCCGTTCAATTTTCCGCTGAACCTGGCGGCGCACAAGATCGCCCCGGCGATCGCGGTGGGCTGCCCGTTCGTGATGAAGCCGGCGAGCCTGACGCCGCTGGGCGCGATCATCATGGGCGAGGTGTTGGCGGAATGCGACGTGCTGCCGGAAGGCGCGTTCTCGATCCTGCCGGCGAGCCGGGACGGGGCGGACCTGTTCACCACCGACGAGCGGCTGAAGCTGCTGTCGTTCACCGGATCGCCCGGAGTCGGCTGGGAGCTGAAGGCGCGGGCGGGCAAGAAGAAGGTGGTGCTGGAGCTGGGCGGCAATGCGGCGGTGGTGGTCGATGCCGATGCCGACCTCGACCATGCGATCGAGCGGGTGGTGTTCGGCGGCTACTACCAGAGCGGGCAGAGCTGCATCCATGTGCAGCGGGTGATCGTGCATAAGGCGGTTTACGAGGAATTTCGCGATCGGCTGACGGCGCGGGTGAAAGCGCTGAAGCCGGGTGACCCGAAGGACCCGGAGACGTTCATCGGGCCGATGATCTCAGCCAAGGAGGCCGATCGGCTGAAGCGCTGGATCGACGCGGCGGTGGCCGGCGGGGCGCGGCTGCTGGCCGGCGGCGGCTGCGACGGGGCGATGCTGGAGGCGACGCTGCTGGAGGACGTGGACCGGGACAGCGAGGTCTACCGCGAGGAGGCGTTCGGGCCGGTGGTGCTGCTCTCGCGGTTTTCCGAGTGGGACGAGGCGGTGGCCGAGGTCAACGACAGCAAGTTCGGGCTGCAGGCGGGGATTTTCACCCGCGACCTGCACAAAGTGCTGGATTCGTGGGACCGGATGGAGGTCGGCGGGATCGTGGTCAACGATGTCTCGTCCTATCGGGTGGACAACATGCCTTATGGCGGGGTCAAGGATTCAGGGCTGGGCCGCGAGGGAGTGCGGTTTGCCATGGAGGACATGACGGAGATCAGGAACCTGGTGATCCGGCGGGCCTGAGGGATCGCTTGTCGATCCCGACCAACAAACAGACTCGTTCTGCACCGAGTTATATATTGCGCCCCTGGAATGCCCGGATTGAAATGCGACTTAAAGGAAGATGGTTAATATTATATTTTACCGGCATTTTTTCCTATCCGACTTGCAATTACGGCAACAGGTTCGACTGTTCCCCTATTTGAAATTGGTCTGATTAGTGGACATCACGCGAATGAATTTTCCATCCTGATCGAACTGCAATATCGCTGAACGAGCCGAGGCTTGGCCGAGCGCGTTTCCGGTAGAGTGGACCCACATCAGCTGCCGCGTGCCATCGGCGAGACTGGTGACGGAGGTGGGGCTTCCCAACTTCGCTATGACATCCGATTGACTTGTGCCGGGCTGGATAGTCGTCACAACCGCTGGGTCATAATTTGCCCCCATTGAAACGCATCCACTACACGCCAATGCTGCACCGATCGCTACGACTGGTATGGATATGCGTTTCATGCAACATTCCTCGACGCCCATATGATGAGACAGGCGGTTGACCGATTTAGGTATTTATGCGTGGATATTTCGCCACACAAGGACGTAAATTGGGGAAATCATCGACGACCGTCCATCCGGATAAATCAAGCCGGTTCAACATGAGGATGAGCAATCGTGACAACCCCTCGCGCTTGCGGCGGCGGGCTTTGGGCAATTGACGTATGCTGCCTCGCCTTTACACCCGCAAAGCCCCCACCCCAACCTGATCGCGCGGATAGACCGTCACGGACACCTGCACTCGGCGGTTGAGCCGGTCGAGGCTGGTCATCAGGCGATCGATGGTAAAGCTCTTAAGCCGTGACTGGCGGATGCGGGAGAAGTCGGCGGCGGCGATACCGGTGAGCGTTTCGGCAGCGCGAACTGTCAGCTTGTCAGCAGCGAGGGTCTTGCCGATTTCGGCGGCGAGGATGGCGCGGAGCTGTTCGAGTTCGGCATCGGGCAGGCCGAGATCGGCAAACACATTGCCCGAGCCACGCACCAGTTCGCAATCTTCGGGCTGATCGGTCATGACAGGGTGTCCTTCAGGCGTTTGATGCGCTCACGCACCAGGTCGATTTCATGTCTCGGCGTGGTGATGCCGCTGGTCGACTTCTTCTGGAAGGCGTGGACCACCCAGATGTCATCATCCAGTTGGAGCGCGTAGATCAGCCGGTAGGCGTCCCCGCGCTCCTTGATGGCCAGTTCCCAGACGCCTGAACCGAGGCCGTTCAGCGGCTTGGCAATTTCGGGCGCGTCTCCTTCGGCAATCTGCGTCAGCCCTCGCGCGGCCTTTTGCTAGGCGAGCAATGGGAAGGCCTTGAAGTCCTTCAAATGCGCCCTTGAGCCATGAAATGGTGCGCAGTGCTTTTCGAGCCATGCTGGTTTGTAGTTATATTTGACTACAAATGCGAGGGATGTTGCGCACATGCGCCCTGGGTGGCTCCGCCATGCGGGCGCCCCTCCGCCATAGCTGCAGGCTGCCACGTCCCCATCGGCTTCGCGGCAGGGGAGGACTTTCACGCCAGCGGCGATCGCTTGTCGATCCTGACCACGAAGGACTCTGATCGCCTGTCGATCCCGAACACTGGCGCCGAGACCCTGCCGGCTATTCGACGGCGTCGAGATAGGTCCAGCGAGTTGGCCCGGCGGGTTCGGCAGCGACGCCCCTGCCCTGTTCCCAGGCGTGCAGCACGGCTTCCCCGGCGGGAGTAAGGAACGGGGCCAGGGCGGTGTGGAGCAGGGCCAGGGCATCGACCTGGCGGAAGCTGTGCAGGTTCATCATCAGCGGTTCGTAGGTGATCGCCGCGAGCAGGCAGTAGCCGGTCGCGGCGGAATCGCCGGCCGGGCGGATATGGCCGGCACGGGTGGCGGCGGCGACCGCCTGGGTCAGCCGTGCCGCCTGGTCGCGTTCGCGGAATAGGGCGCGCATGCCTTCGCGCGACTGTTCGGCCCAGAGCATCGAGGCGAGCAGGATGCCCCTGAGGCGGATGCCGGAGAGATAGCCGATGCGGGCCATGGCATAGTCGAGCACGGCCCGCAGCGCCGCCTCGTCCGGTCCTTCGGCGTCGAGCGTGGGGGTCGGTTCGCGCTGCTGCAGGTCGAGCAGGGCCTCGCGGCACAGGCGTTCCTTGGTCTCGAACATCTCGTAGATGGTGGCGGTGGAGCACCGGGCGGTCGTGGCCACTTCGGCGATCGAGACGGCGGTATAGCCGCGCGCGACGAGCAGTTCGGCGGTGACCGCGAGAATGCGGCTGACCGTGCTGCCCTCGGCGATCGTCCCGTTCACCTTGTCTCGCTCCCCTGACCTGCGCTTCCGCTCCAAGGTAGTGGCGGCTGCGGCAGGCGGCAAGCACCGGGACTGCCCCCCGGTGCGCGGGACCGGGGGGCAGGACAGGGAGCAGGCGGTCAGTAGCCGCCGGAGGCGGCGGGGCGCAGGATCAGTGCTTCGCCATCGCGATCGACCACCATGACGTTGCGGCCGGGCGAAAGCACGCCTGCCACTTCGTGCCGGCTGAAGATCTGCGGGATCTCGTTGTTTTCGACCATGACGAGGATGAAGGTGTCGTCCACCAGCTTGACGCCGACATCCTCGCCCTGCTCGTTGCGGATCACGACATCTTCCGAATTGATCGAGACCAGCGGTCCGGTCAGCGGGCGGCGGCTGTTCGGCAGATAGAAGCGGATGTCGAGCGACAGGCGGAAGCGGTCCGCCGAGCGGTTGCGCAGGCCCGAGTGCAGCATGGCGCCGGGGAAGATCAGGACATCGCCGATGCGATAGTCGGCCCGTGCCCAGTTTTCCGGCGGCGCGAATTCCGGGTCGTGCCACCGCTCGACCGCGACGCCGGCGCGATGCGAGCCGGGGACGATGGCGAGGCCGCCGACATCCGGGTCGACGTTTTCGAGCGGAATCCAGCAGGTGACGAAATCGAGGCCACGAAGGCCCTGGCCATCCTGGTGGCGCAGCGCGAAGGCATCCTCGCCGCGATCCTGGCCGGGCGGGACGATGCGATAGTAGTCCGATGCGCGCAGCCATTCCGGCTGTTCGCCGATCAGGCTGGCAAAGAACGAGTCGATGGCCGGGTCAGCGACGAAGTTTTCCCAGGCCTTACCCTCGCGCAGGCGGGGATAGCGCGAGCTGGTGACGCCGTCGTCGATGGCGAGCGGGGTGCGGCCATTCCACACCGCCTCACGGGAATCGGCATCGACCAGGTCGCGCTCGCGGAGTTCGGCCATGTAGAGATCGCGCAGGCGACCCACGGCCTCGGGATCGAGAACGTTGCGGAACAGCCAGTAGCCCTGGTCTTCGAGGATCGACATCAGCCGGGGGCGGTCACCGAGCGCGTGGTTGGTATCTTCGAGTTGTTTCATCTGAAAAAGTCCAAAGTCCTGCCCGTGGATGAGGCGTGGTGGCGTGACGCCGGGCCGGACGCGCGGCCTGACGGCAAAATCGAACTGTGTCGGATCGTCGCTCCTGCACCGATTTGCATGGTGGATGAGGCCCAAGACCCTCACCGGCAAGGCAAAAGCCGAAATGGCGATTTTTCCGCGGCAGGCCTGCCGGGGTCCTGACCTGCCGGGTCCGGACCCGGTTCAGGGCCGGAGGGACGCTCCTCCCGAGCCAGTCAGCGGGTCGGGAGGAGCGAGGGCGAATGAGGGAAGTCGATCCGGCCCGGGCACGGCCTAGGCCGCCGGCGAGGGCGGCGAAAGCTGTCCTGCGGTGCAGGCGGGCGACGCGTTCAGCCGAGCGGCGACCAGGGCTTTTCGTCGGCCTCTTCCATTTCGCCGGCCGGGCGTTCGGTGGCGGTGGCGGCGGGCAGGTGGTTGATGACGGCGTTGAGCAGCGCGGTCATCCCCTTGCCGGTGGCGCCGGAGACCGGGAAGACCTTGCGGGCGCCGGCTTCCTTCAGTTCCTTGGTGAAAGCCTTGATCAGTTCCTCGTCGACCAGGTCGATCTTGTTGAGCACGATCAGGCGCGGCTTTTCGTCGAGGCCCTCCCCGTATGCCTCCAGTTCGCCGGCGACGATGTCCATGGCTTCGGCCGGGTCCGTGCCGGTGACGTCGATCAGGTGGATGAGGACGCGGCAGCGTTCGATGTGGCCGAGGAAGCGGTCACCGATGCCGGCGCCATCGGCGGCGCCTTCGATCAGGCCGGGGATGTCGGCCAGGACGAATTCGCGGCCTTTGTGGCGGACGACGCCGAGCTGGGGCTTCAAAGTGGTGAACGCGTAATCCCCGACCTTGGCGTGGGCGTTGGTGATCTGGTTGATGAAGGTGGACTTGCCGGCATTCGGCAGGCCGACGAGGCCGACATCGGCGAGCAGCTTGAGCCGGAGCCAGACGTACATTTCCTGGCCCGGCCAGCCGGGGCCGTGGTTGCGCGGGGCGCGGTTGGTGCTGGTCTTGTACGAGGCGTTGCCGCGGCCGCCATCGCCGCCGCGCAGCAGCGTGATGCGCTGGCCGGCTTCGGTGAGATCGGCCAGCACGTCCTCGCCGTTCTCGTCGATCACCTGGGTGCCGACGGGGACGGGGATGACGAGATCGTCACCGCCGCCGCCGGTGCGGTTCTTGCCTTGGCCGTGGTGGCCGCGTTGTGCCCTGAAGTGCTGCTTGTAGCGGAAGTCGATCAGGGTGTTGAGGCCGGGGACGGCTTCGAAGATGATGTCGCCGCCCTTGCCGCCGTCGCCACCGTCCGGCCCGCCGTATTCGACGTATTTCTCGCGCCGGAACGCCACCGCGCCGGGGCCGCCGCTGCCGGAGCGGATGAATATCTTGGCCTGGTCGAGGAAATGCATCTTTGGGGGCTTTGCGGAAATTGTGCTGCTGGGGGAAGGAGAAGGACGGCCCTTCAACAAGCTCAGGGCAGACGGGGTGACGTGGCGGCATCAATACGCCAGGTTCGCGCCATGGACCAGTGTGTTGAGAATTTCCTCAGCCCGAGCCGAGAATGGTGGCTTTCGAGAACCGGCGCGCAGCGGCCATTTGGGCCGTGAGCACCGGAAGCGCAGAAAGCCGCCGTTCGCAGGCCGGGATGGGGGAATTATCAATACACTGGTGGAGCCGAGGGGGATCGAACCCCTGACCTCGTCATTGCGAACGACGCGCTCTCCCAGCTGAGCTACGGCCCCGTTCCAGTGCGAGTGCGGGGATGGCCTGGGGGCCTTCCTCGCGGGAGCGGCCCCCTTAGCGAAGGAGGCCGGTGGTTGGAAGCGATAAATTCGCGGATTTTACCGTGTGCTGCCGAAGCCCGGGGTGACGGCCGGCCCGGTGGTGGCGGCCGGGATGGTGATGGTGGGCGAAGTGGCGGGCTGGTAGCGGCTGTTCCAGGCGGCGAGATCGGCGCGGTAGGCGGCGTAGCGGCGGTAGAAATCGTCGAACACGATCTCGATGTTGGGCAGGCTGCGGGCGGCGAAGGCGTCGAGTTCGGCGGGCTTGACCGGCGCCATGTCGTGCATGACCGCCAGGACCGCGTCGCACAGCTTGTCCTGCACCGGCGGCAGGGCGAAATGGTTGTAGACCGAGGTCATGTAGAGTTCGCGCGGACGGACGAACGCGGCGCCGTATTTGCCCTTGAACTCCTTGTCCACCGTGCGGTTGGCGAGGTCGAGCTTCTTGGCGTAGGTCTTGAGGAACGTCCGGTAGATCTCGAGAATCTCGGCGTGGCGCGGGTTCTGGCAGTTGAGCGCGGCGACGTTGAACGCCGAGCGCAGGTTCCAGGTGGTCTGCGCCGGGGTGATGTTGCGGTTGACGCTGTCGAACAGGCCGGTGGCGGGATCGACCGCGGGGATCGGCATAGCATCGGGCGCGCCGGAGGGTGGCGTGGGACGCGGCGGGACCGGCACGACGATCTTCGGCGGGGGCGGCGGTGGCGGCGGCGGCGGCGGCGGCGAGCCGCAGCCGGCGAGCAGCGCGGCGAGGCCGGCGGCGGTGGCAAAGGTGGCTTTCAGGCGGAGGGTGGAGGCCGGCATCATGGTCCTGCTGTATGGGGCGTTCGGGCGACGATCTAGCCGGTGGCGCCAATAGGGGCAATGGCGGAGCGTTGCGTTGATCGCAAAAGGCCCGGACCGCTAGCGCGGCCCGGGCCTTCCGGTGTTCGGGGACGGAATCGCGGTGCGGTTAGCGGCGATCGCCCATGAAGCTGAGGAGGAACTGGAACATGTTGATGAAGTCGAGATAAAGGCTGAGCGCGCCCATGACGACGACCTTGCCGATCATCTCGGTGCCGGCGACCTGCCAGTAGGTCTCCTTCAGGCGCTGGGTGTCATAGGCGGTGAGGCCGGCGAAGATGGCGACGCCGAGCAGCGAAATCGCGAAGCCGAGGCCCGGCATCGGGAAGAACATCTGGATCAGCATGGCGATCATCAGGCCGAACACGCCCATGGTCAGGAAAGTGCCCATGCCCGAGAGGTTGCGCTTGGTGGTGTAGCCGACGAGGCTGAGGCCGGCGAAGGCGCCGGCGGTGGCGAAGAACGTCGCCGCGATGGAGGGGCCGGTGTAGACCAGGAAGATCGCCGAGAGCGACAGGCCCATGGCGACGCTGAAACCCCAGAAGCAGGCCTGGAGGGTCGCGGTGCGCATGCGGGCGAGGCCGAAGCTCATCGCCATGACGAAGCCGAGCGGGGCCAGCACGATCAGCCAGCGCAGCGGGGTGTTGAACACCGCCGCGGCCATGCCGGAGGTGGCGAACAGCAGCGCGACGACGCCGGAGAGCAGGACGCCGGACGCCATGTAGTTGTAGATCGACAGCATGTAGCGGCGCAGGCCGGCATCCACGACATGAGCGCGGGCGCCGCCAAGGTTCGGGGACGCGCCGAAGCCCGTCCCGGTGGGCTGAGGGTCGTTCCAGATGGCCATTGCGATGTCACTCCAGGTTCCCGCCAAGAGTGGCGGGGTGTTCGGGGAATATCGGCCTTCCCGGGGTGAGTTTCAAGAGAAACCGGGAGACGTGCCATGGGCGATATGGCGCAGAGGGGATGAACCGAGGCCTAACGCGCGGCGGCGGCCATTTCGGCGCCTCGGTCTCTGGCGGCGCGCAAGGTGGCTTCGACGAGGGTGGCGAGCGCGTTGCCGGCATCCAGCACTTTCAGGCCGGCTTCGGTGGTGCCGCCGGGGCTGGCGACGCGGCGGGCGAGTTCGCCGGGGGAGACACCGGATGCGGCCGCCAGGAGGCCGGCGCCTTCGACCATGGCGAGCGCCAGGCGCTGGGACTGGTCGGCCGGCAGGCCGAGGGCGGCGCCGGCTTGCGACAGGGCATCGATGAAGCGGTAGACGAAGGCGGGGCCGGAGCCGGCGAGCGCGGTGACGGCGTCGAACAGGGATTCGGGCAGCCATTCGCTCTGGCCGAGCGGAGCCATGAGGGTGGTGACCCGGGCCTGTTGTTCGGGCGTGATCGTGTCGGCGGCGAGGGCCACCGGCGACTTGCCGATGGCGGCGGCGAGGTTGGGCATCACCCGCACCCGGCTGGCGGCGGCGGGGAAGCGGGCGGCGAGGCTGGCGAGTTCGACGCCGGCGAGGATCGAGAGGAGGACCGCGCCTTCGGTGACGGCGGTGAGCGCGGGCGCGACCGAATCCAGCATCTGCGGCTTGACGCCGAGCAGGACGGCATCGAAGCGCAGGCCGGCGGGGATCTCGCGCAGGAGGGCGACGCCTCGGGGCGCTTGCGTGAGCATGGGATCGACGACGGTGACGGCGGCCGGGTCGAGGCCGCCGGCGAGCCAGCCGGCGAGCATGGCGCCGCCCATGTTGCCGCAGCCGACGATCAGGAGCGATTCGGGGAACATCGCTGCCCCCATTACGTCAGTGCTCATCTCAGGCTTCGCCTGCAGCATCGACCAGCGCGCTGGCAAGCGCCTCGGCGGGGGACTTGTCCCCCCAGAGGAGGAACTGGAAGGCGGGGTAGAAACGGTCGCATTCCTCGATCGCGACTTCGACCAGGGTCTGGGCCTGGGACAGGCTGAGCAGACCATCGTCCCCCAGCAGCAGGCCGTGGCGATAGAGCAGGACCCAGCCGTTGGACCACATGTCGAAGTGGCCGAGCCAGAGTTGCTCGTTGATCATGGTCATGACCTCGAACACGCCGGCGCGCTTGTCTTCCGGCACGCGGATGTCGGGCAGGCAGAGCAGCTGGAGGACATTGTCTTCCGGGCGCCAGATGGCGCGGACCTGGTAGGTGGCCCAGGAGCCCTGGATCTCGCCGTTCAGTTCGTCGTCGCCGTTGAGCTCGCAGTTCCAGCCGCGCGCGTCGAACAGCTGCGCGAGCATTTCGACCGGGGCCGCATCCTCGTGCCGGTCGTGGTGGTGTTCGCTGGCGCGGCTTACCATGGCTGGTTCCTGTTCATGCCGCCGTCGATGCCGCGAACCGGGGTGGATCGACAATGCGGGCCTTGCAGAGGCCTGAGCATAATCGCACAAGCCTGTTCACAGCGTGTGGAAAACCGGCGGGAATGTGCCTTTTCCGTCACAATTCCGGAAATGGACGGATAGGCGCTTCGTTCCTTTTACAAGGGGTCGACGACCTGGCCGGCCGGACTGGTCCAGGTGAAGGCATCGTCGTGCCCGGCCTTGGACAGCTTGGCGACGAAGCTGTCCGCCGCCTTTTCGGTGTCGAACGGGCCGACCAGCAGGCGGTTGGTGCGGCCCCATTCGCTGACCCAGGCCTTGCGGGTGCGGAACAGCTCCGGGTCTTCCTTCTGGAACTTGCGCCAGTCGTATTCCAGGCGGCTTTCGGCGCGGCCGACGCCGACCTGGACCCAGATGCGGCTGGGATTGGGCGGCGGCGGCGGCGGCGGTGGCGGGGCCGGGCGCGCCGGGGTGATCTTGCGGATATCGACGGCGCCGGCGCGGGGGGCGATGTCCGCTTTGTGGCTGGCGAGATCGGCGAAGGCATCGGCGAAGGTGGCCGGGCGGCGCGGGGCTGGGCTCGGCTTGGGCGTGGGAACCGGTGCGGGCGCCGGGGCGACGGCTGCGACCGGGGCCGGTGTTGGAGTTGACGTGGGTACCGCGGGCTGGGACGGAACGAGGGCAAAGGAGGGAGCGGGGGCAGGAGCGGAGACTGGCGCGGGGGTCGCGGCAGGGGCGATGACCGGGGCGCGGGGGGCAGGGACGACGACGGCGCCCGGGGTGCGGGCAAGATCGAAGCCCATGGTGGCGGGGCGGGTCGGGACCGGGGTGGGCGCGGGGGTGGGCGCGGGGGTGGCTGGGGCGGTGCGGACTGGGGTTGGGGCCGGGGTCGGGGTCGATGCCGGCGCCGGCGCGGGGGCTGCCGCGATGGCGGCGGGGGCCGAGGTCGGGCGGGCGTTGGGCAGGGTGGCGGGGACGCTGCGCAGGCGGGTGGGCATGGCGGTGGACGGAGCGGTGGACGGGGCGGACTGGACCGGGGGAAGCTCGCCGGTCAGCGGCTGGGCGGGTTCGACGGCACGGCTGATGCGGGTCGGTTCGGGCGGGGCCTCCGAGCGATCGATCATGGCGGGATCGGCACTCGTCGAGCTATCGCCGCCGCGCCTGCGCTTGCGATCGTTGCGGGATTTCGCGCGCGGATCGACCGGGGCGGCTTCCGCGACGGCGACGCGGACCGGCTTGGGCGGGGCATATTGGGCGACGCGCGGATCGTCATGGCCGATTTCGGAGGCGCGCGGGAAGCGGCCAAGGTTGGCGGCGGCGGCCTGCTGGGCGGGGGTGAGCTGGCGCATGTAGCGCAGATAGGGGGCGATGCCGGTGGCGAGTTCGGCCGGCATGGTGGCGCGGACGACGGAGATCGCCTCGTCCTCCCGCCCGAGGATCGCCAGCACGAAGGCGCGGGTGCGCCAGGCGCTGCGGTCCTTCCGATCCAGCAGGGGGGCGAGCGCGGCTTCGGCGCCGCGACGATCGCCGGCGATGGCAAGGCTGACGGCCAGGCGGCGGGTCGCCTCGTCGCCGGCACTGGCGGCGATGGCCTGGCGGTAGTATTTCTGGGCCGAGGCATTGTCCGCCACGAGATCGTAGGCGAGGCCGCGATCGGACAGCAATTCGACGGGAATCGCGCCGTTGCGTTCGGCCGACTGGAACAGCGGGATGGCGCCGAACGGGTCTTCGGCGCGGACGCGGGCGCCGGCGAGGCCGGCCTGGATGGCGGCGTTGTTCGGCATCAGCCGATCGGCCCGGGTGAAGAAGCCGGTGGCGGCATCGGTGTCCCCCATGGCGAGCGCGGCATTGCCGGCATCGATCAGCGCGGCGGTGTCATGCGGGTTGCGGCCGAGGCGCAGGAGCGCGCTGCTGAGGGTGGGCGGGCCTTCGCCGGGGAGCGGCTGGACGACCGGCTCGGCTCGGGCGGGCGCGGTGGCGAGCGGCGCGAGGGTGGCGGCGCCACTGGCACACAGGACGAGGAGGATCAGGCTTCCGGTGGTCGGTTTATCGTGCACGTTCATTATCCCGCCCCGCTGGTCTTTCCCCGGGTGTCGGATAGCCCAGTGGGGCGGGGGCGGCAACGGGGTGGGGCGGGAGGAAGGGGGATGTTGGCTGTCGCGAGGTTGCATTGAGGGGTGGGAGGGCAGTTTTGTCGGGAACTTGGACACCGCCGACACGCAACGGGCGTCGGGTATTGGTGGTTAGCTGCCCTCTCCGCTGTGCTTAACCAACTGCGGCTAACGGGTCGCTCGATCCGGATGCCCTACAACAGGAAAGTTGGGGGAGCGGACGTTATGGCGAGGTAGGTTGAGACCAGACGTCCATGACATGCTTTACATGTAGAGTGGCTGAAGGTGGTCGATGGAACGACGCGGGGTACGGCAACCAGCTTGCTTTGCCGCTAACTCTTGCGAAGACGCGACCTTTCGGGTTGCGGATCATAAGTCCGATTATGGAACCCGTGTCATAAAGCTCGCCGCTCGGGGAACCTTCAGGGCTATAAACCAGAATAAATGGCGGATTTTGACATCCAGCTTGGCGCGCTTCCATCGGACCATCTACGCTCAGTGAAGTCACCTCAATTGTAATTTCGATTTTGCCGCTTGGAGCTTGGTCGGCGTGGGGCCACTCAGCACATGCGGGTGGCCCGGCATGACTGGTGCTAGCTAAAATAGCCGCGATGGAGTGTGAAAGTGGCATAACGCCAAGCTACGTCGGGCTTGAACCGTCCGCAATGCTGTCGTGTCCGGAATGGCCGGTCTCAGTATGGCAGGTCGGATAGCTGCCGTTCCCTCACCGGCTGAATGACTGGCAGCTTTCGGGCCGCTGGCCTTGCCCACGCTATGGCCGAAAAGTTGGGGTTAGCGGACAGCCCGTCTGCACGCCGCCAGTGCTTCCGCAGCAAGCTTGTCGGCGTAGGGCTGATCGGAAGGCTCTGCCCATACCGTCAGGTCAGCGATCAATGAAGGGTCAGCGCAAATGCTGGCTGCTTCCAAAATGGGGATCGTAACCGATGACGCCCTGAGTTCCGCTTGTACGAATGGCAGCGCGATAGCCGGATCAAGACCGGCAAGCCCCAATACCGCTTCACCTCTGACAACATCGTCAACATCTGATGCCGCAACATACAAGGCATCACGCACGGCAGATGTATCGCCGCCCTCTTGGCTTAAAAGGAGCACTGCCCAGTCGCGATTTGCGACGTCTGGATCGCTCGTCAGTTCGATGAGCTTCTCCAGGTTTGCGGCAGCGAAAGGTCCATCATTCAGCGGCACTTGCTCGGCGATGACGGATTTTAGAAAGTTCGAGGGGGGTTCGTAGCGCTCAACCATTTTCATGACATGCCACGACTGTCGCCGGGGCAGCAATAACGGCGTCCGCAATGTTGTCGTGTCCGGAACGGCACCTTTTGTGCGGCGGGGCTGGATAGCTGCCCCCTCGCATCCGCCACCAAACGTCCAGAACTGGGCGCATGCCGTCAGAGGCGGCTGGCAGCTTAGTTATCGACTCCGGACGGGCAGGTTTTCATACGGCGTCGCAACAGGCCCCATCGAGCGACGCCACTTGTCCGGCACTCGATGAACGGTGTTCCGCTGGAATTGACGAAGGCAGCCAAGCCCCGTGTCAAGCACGGGGCGACAGTGTTGGGTTCCGTTGTGTGTGACGGGCCGGCTTCGTGCGGCTATACGCCACAAACATCACAGGGGTCCGGGGATGGTAAATCCCCGGCTTGCTCCCCTTCCCTGCCTTACTGGTTGTTCTGCCGCCCGAGAAAGCGCGGGATGTTGATCGAGCCGGCTTCGTCGTCTTCGGCTTCGTCCTCGTCCGGCTTGCGGCGGCCGGTGAGGTTGGCCATGCGTTCGAACAGGGTGCCGCCGCTGGCGGGGGCGGCGGGGGCCTGGTCGCGGCTGGCGCCGAGGCGCGGCTGGGCCGGGGCTTCGCTGGTCGGCGCGCTGTCATCCCCGGCGCCGAGGGCGCGGCGGCGGAAGGAGGTGACGGGGGCGGGTTCGGCGGCGAGGCGGCTGGCGTCGAGCAGGAGCTCGTCGGGCGCGGACGCGGCGGTCGGCGCGGGCGTGGCCGGGGTTTCCTCTTCCAGCGCGGCGCCGAGCTCCAGGGGTTCTTCGGCCGGGGGTGGCGTGGTGGCGCGGAAGGTCTGCGGGGCGACCGGCTCCGGGGCGGGTTCGGCCGCGGCGACCGGCGGTTCCGGGGTGGCGACTGGGGCCGGTTCGGGTGCCGCCGGGGCCGGCGCGGCGACGGCCGGGGTTGCCGAAGGACGCGCCGGGCCGCGGGCGGCGCCGAGGCTGAACGGGCGCGACAGTTCTTCCTGCTGGGAGGCGGTCTGCTCGATGCCGGTGGCGACGACGGAGACGCGGATCTTGCCGTCGAGGTCCGGGTTGAAGGCCGAGCCCCAGATGATGTTGGCCTGCGGATCGACCAGTTCGCGGATGTGGTTGGCGGCTTCGTCGACTTCGAGCAGCTTCATGTCGTCGCCGCCGATGATCGAGATGATGACGCCCTTGGCGCCCTGCATCGAGACGCCGTCCAAGAGCGGGTTGGCGATGGCCTTTTCGGCGGCTTCGAGCGCGCGGTTGGGGCCTTCGCCTTCGCCGGTGCCCATCATCGCCTTGCCCATTTCGGCCATGACCGAGCGGACGTCGGCGAAGTCGAGGTTGATCAGGCCGGGCATGACCATGAGGTCGGTGATCGAGCGGACGCCCTGCTGGAGCACTTCGTCGGCCAGCTGGAAGGCTTCCTTGAAGGTGGTTTCCGCCTTGGCGACCAGGAACAGGTTCTGGTTGGGGATGACGATCAGGGTATCGACGTGCTTCTGCAGCTCCTCGATCCCGGTTTCGGCGCTGCGCATGCGGCGCGTGCCTTCGAACAGGAACGGCTTGGTGACGACGCCGACGGTGAGCACCCCCTTGCGGCGCGCGCATTCGGCGATGACCGGGGCGGCGCCGGTGCCGGTGCCGCCGCCCATGCCGGCAGCGATGAAGCACATGTGGACGCCTTCGAGCGCGCGTTCGATGGCGACGATGGTTTCCTCAGCGGCCGCCCGGCCGACTTCGGGGCGCGAGCCGGCGCCGAGGCCCTGGGTGATGTCCGGCCCGAGCTGGATGCGGTGTTCGCAGATCGAGACATTGAGCGCCTGCGCGTCCGTGTTCGCCACGACGAAATCAACGCCTTCGATGCCGGCGTTGATCATGTTGCCGATGGCATTGCCGCCGGCCCCGCCCACACCGATGACGGTGATGCGCGGCCGCAGTTCCTCGACGGCGGGCGGACCGATGTTGATGCTCATGGCCTTCTCCTGACAGGCTGGCGCCAATAGAAATTCAATATGACCCTGCACGGTTCGCAATGCCTGTGCAAAGCGCCGGAACGGCTTGTCCACAGGCCAATTGTCTTATGCCTCAGGTCGATCATCTTCAGAAATACGTCTTTACCGCATGGACGATCCGGGTGAGCAGGCCGATGCCGGAATAGCGCAGGGTTTTCTGGTAGCTGGGCCCGAAGCTGCGGATGTCAACCGGATCGGCGGCGGCATAGAGCACCAGGCCCGCGAGCGTGGTGAAGCCGGGGACGGCGTGGGCATCGGGCAGGCCCTTGAGCGCCTGGGGGCGGCCGATGCGGACCGGGCGGCCGAGCGCGCCCTGGGCATAGTCGGCGAGGCCGGTCAATTCGGCGCCGCCGCCGGTAAACACGATCATCTGGGCGCCTTGCGGGCCGGCGAAGCCGAGGGTCTTGAGCGCGCGGGAGACGTCTTCCATCAGGCGCGCGAGCTGGGTGGTGACGACCGAGACCAGTTCGGCGCGGGGGATGCGGTTCTTGTCGTCGGCGTGGAGGGCCGAGGTGCCGGTCACCTCCTCGCCCGGCGCGTTGACCGGCACCATCTCGCGGTGATCGGCCGGGCTGGCGATGGCCGAGCCGTGGACGCATTTGAGGCGTTCGGCCTGGAAGCGGCGGATGCCGAAGGCGGAGGCGACGGCATCGGTGATCGCACCGGAGCCGAACGGAATGGTGACGAGGCCGACCAGCATGCCGCCGGCATAGGCCGCGACGGTGGTGACTTCGGCGCCGAATTCGACGAGGGCGACGCCGAGATCGCGCTCTTCGGGCGAAAGGCAGGCGTGGCCGGCGGCGATCGGCGAGGCGACGACGGCGGCGACATCGAGGTGGGCGTTCTGCACCGTCTCGGTCAGGTTGCGGACCGGGGCGCCATCGGCCAGCATGAGGTGGACATCGACGCCGAGGCGTTCGGCATGAAGGCCGCGCGGGTTGGCGACGCCGTGGGCGCCATCGAGCCAGTAGTGCGCCGGCTGGGCGTGGAGGACGACGCGGCCATCGGGCTGGATGGCATCGTTGGCCGCGACCAGCAGCTGCTCGATGTCCTCCTCCTCGATGCGGCCGCCGCCGATCTCGATGTCGCGCTGGAACACGCGGGAGGCGAGGCCGGCGCCGGAGCAGCCGATCCAGACCTTTTGCACGCTGGTGTTGGCCATTTTCTCGGCGCGGTCGATGGCGTCGCGGACGGCGTAGGTGGCGGCGGCCATGTCGGCGACGTAGCCGCGCTTGATGCCCTGGGCGGCGCGGTGGCCGGAGCCGAGCACGACGAGTTCGCCGGTTTCGGTCATGCCGGCGACCATCGCCGAGATGCGGAACGAGCCGATGTTGACCGCGCCATATGTGCGGGTGATGCGGGGCGTGGGGGCGGCGGCAGGACGGGTGGCGGGCATCACTCGGCCTTCTTGCTGGGGGTGGGCTTGCTGGCGGCGGGCTTGGCTTTGGTTTTGGGCTTGTCTTCGCCTTTCGGCTCGTCCGGGGTGCGGGCGAGCTTTTCGGCGAGCGCGGTAGGCGGGGTGGCGTCGTCGGCGTGGGCGAGCGCCTGGGCGACGGCCGTCTTGACCGGGGCGATCGGCTCCTCGCCGTGGCCGGGGACGCGGAAGTAGATGCGGTCGGCCGCGCGCATGTCGAAGGCCTGGGCCTTGCCGCCGAGCAGGCGGTTGGTGCCGTCTAGCCGGGCGAAGGCGACCAGCGAGGCGGCGGCGGTGCGATCGCCCTCGGGCAGCATCAGCTGCTGGCCGGTGTGGAAGGTGAGGTTCCAGCGGCGGTTGCCGACCCATTGCGCCTCGGCGACCTGGGGGCGGAGCGCCGGGGCGGCATCGAGCAGGTGGTCGAGCGGCTCGATCTGGCCTTCGACGTTGAAGCCCGACAGGATCAGCTTGCCCTTGGCGCGGGCGGCGGAGACCGGTTCGAGCGGATGGCCGGTCTGGTCGATCAGCACCAGCTTGTCGGCCCGGCGCAGCGCGGCATAAGGCTTGCGCTCGACGACATCGATGACGAGCGTATCGGGAAGCTGGCGGGAGACGCGGGCATCCTCGACCCAGGAGAGTTCGAGCAGGCGCTGGCGGACGCCTTCGAGATCGACCAGCGGCATGGCGCGATCGCGTTCGGCAAGGGCAGCTTCGTAGACCTTGAGTTCGTTGAGCCGGCGGACTCCGCGCACTTCCACCCGCTTGACCTCGAAGCCGGCATTGCGGGCGAGCTGGGCGACCTGGGCTTCGGCCATGGCGGGGACGCCGGCGAACGAGGCGACGGCCCAGGCGAGTGCGACGGCGCCGCCGAGGATCATGGCGAGGAAGGCGCGGTGCAGCGTTTCCTCGGTGACCGGCAGCAGGGCCATGGCGCGATCGAGCAGCGAGCCGGTTTTCTGCTTCGCATTCTTGACCTTGCGGGCGGTATCGGCGCGGGCGGCGGTCTTGCGGGCGCTGGCGCCGCCGCGGCGGATGGTCTGCGGCTGGCTCATGTCGCGGGTTCCACTTCGCGCGTGGCGCCAAGGTCGGGAAGGGCTTCGGCGATGATTTCCTCGACCAGATCGGCATAGTCGAGGCCGCAGTGTTTCGCCTGTTCGGGGACGAGGCTCAGCGGCGTCATGCCGGGCTGGGTGTTGACCTCGAGCAGGAACAGGCCTTCAATGCCCTGGGTGTCGTCCCAGCGGAAGTCGGAGCGGCTGGTGCCGTTGCAGCCGAGGAGGTTGTGGGCGCGCAGGGCGAGATCCTTGCAGGCTTCGGTCACTTCGTCGGGGATTTCGGCGGGGCAGACGTGGGCCGTCAGGCCATCGGTGTATTTGGCGGCGAAATCGTAGAATTCGGTGGTGGGGATCAGTTCGGTGACCATCAGCGCGCGGTTGCCAAGGACGGCGGTGGTCAGTTCGCGGCCGCGGATGAATGGTTCGGCGAGGAGTTCGGGGAATTGCTGCCAAGGGCCGGCGGCATCGCGGCTGATAGGGTTGCCGAAGTTGCTGGCATCGGTGACGATGGCGACGCCGACGCTGGAGCCTTCGTTGACGGGTTTCAGCACGTAGGGGCGCGGCAGGGGGTCGCGTTCGTAAAGCTCGTCGGACTTGACGATGCGGCCGCCGGGCATGGGAATGCCGTGGGGGACGAGGGCCTGCTTGGTCAGTTCCTTGTCGATGGCGATGACCGAGGTGGCGAGGCCGGAATGGGTATACGGCAGGCCCATCAGGTCCATCATGCCCTGGACGGTGCCGTCCTCGCCGGGGGAGCCGTGCAGCGCGTTGAACACGACATCGGGGGCGGCTTCGGCGAGTTTCAGCGCGACGGTGCGGTCCATGTCGATGCGGGTGACGCGGTGGCCGCGCGATTCGAGTGCCTTGGCGACGCCTTCGCCGGACATCAGCGAGACCGGGCGCTCGCTGGACCAGCCGCCCATGAGGACGGCGACGTGGAGTTTACGATCAAGCATTTGTCAGAAACCACAAGAACAAGGGCGGCCCTTCGACAGGCTCAGGGCGGGCGGGGGTGGGGATGGCTGTCATGACCTTCCGACCCTTTGGATTTCCCATTCGAGTTCCACGCCGGAGTTCTCGCGGACGCGGCGGCGGACTTCTTCGCCGAGGGCTTCGATGTCGGTGCTGGTGGCGGTGCCGGTGTTGATGAGGAAGTTGGTGTGTTTTTCGCTGACCTGCGCGCCGCCGAGCGTGAGGCCTCGGCAGCCGGCCTGATGGACCAGTTCCCAGGCTTTGGCGCCTTCGGGGTTCTTGAAGGTGCTGCCGCCGGTTTTGCTTCGCAGGGGTTGGCTAGCCTCGCGACTGGCGGCGATGCGGTCCATTTCGGCCTGGATTTCGCCTGCGTCCCCTGCCCTGCCCTTGAAGCGGGCGGCGACGACGATGGCGCCTTCGGGGAGTTCGGAATGGCGGTAAGTGTAGTGGAGGTCCTCCACCGCCAGGGTGGCGAGGGTGCCGTCGCGCAGGACGACGTCGCATGTCGTCAGGATCTGGGCGACATCGCCGCCATAGGCGCCGCCGTTCATGCGGACGAAGCCGCCGACGGTGCCGGGGATCGAGCGGAGGAATTCGAGGCCGGCAATGGCGTTATCGCGGGCGGTGGAGGAGACGAGAATGCCGCTGGCGCCGGCGCCGCAGTTCAGGGTGTGGTCGCCGGTCGGCGTGACGGTGGCGAAGGCTTTGCCGAGGCGGACGACGACGCCGGGGACGCCGCCGTCGCGGACGATCAGGTTGGAGCCGAGGCCGAGGGGGAGCACGGGGGTTTCGGGCGGGAGATCGCGGAGGAAGGACTGGAGATCGGGCAGGTCCTTGGGTTCGAACAGCCATTCGGCGGGGCCGCCGGACTTGAACCAGACGAGGGGGGCGAGTGGGGCCTGAGGGGTGAGCTTGCCGCGCGGGTGGGGCAAACCGCCTGAAGAAAAGGACGGCCCCCCTCGACCCTGCTCGGGACAGGCTTCGACAAGCTCAGGGCGGGCGGACTTTGTACTCACCCTGCCCTCCTGCTCTTGATCGCATCGGCGAGGCCGGCGGCCCATTTGGTGATGTCGCCGGCGCCGAGGCAGACGACCATGTCGCCGGGCTGGATCGTGGTGGCGAGGGTTTCGGCCAGCGCTTCGGGACCGTCGATCAGGTGGGCGCTGCGGTGGCCTCTGGCCTTGATGCCTTCGACCATGGTGGCCGAGGAGACGCCTGCGATCGGCGCTTCGCCGGCGGGGTAGACCGGGGCGGCGTAGACCATGTCGGCGTCGTTGAAGGCGGCGGCGAAGTCGTCCATGTGGTCGCGCAGGCGGGTGAAGCGGTGGGGCTGGACGACGGCGATGACGCGGTTGCGCACGCCTTCGCGGGCGGCGGCGAGGACGGCGCGGATTTCGACCGGGTGGTGGCCGTAGTCGTCGATGATCGTCACGTCGTCGACTTCACCGACTTTGGTGAAGCGGCGCTTGACCCCGCCGAACTTGCCGAAGCCACTGCGGATGACCTCGTCCGCGCAGCCCATTTCGACGGCGACGGCGATGGCGGCCAAGGCGTTCTGGACGTTGTGGCGGCCGGGCATCGGCAGCGCGATCTCGTCGATCCGGCGGAACGAGCCATCGCGCTGGCGCAGCACGGCGGTGAAGCGGTTGCCGCCGGGATAGGACTGGATGTTTTCCCCGCGCACGTCGGCCTGGGCGGAGAAGCCGTAAGTCACGACGCGACGGTCGCGGACTTTGGGGATGATCGCCTGGACTTCCGGGTGATCGATGCAGAGCACGGCGGCGCCGTAGAACGGCACGTTTTCGATGAATTCGACGAAGCAGTCCTTGACCCGATCGAAGCTGCCGTAGTGATCGAGGTGCTCGGGGTCGATGTTCGTCACCACGGCGATGGTGCCGTCCAGCCGGAGGAACGAGCCGTCGCTCTCGTCGGCCTCGACCACCATCCAGTCGCTGGCGCCGAGGCGGGCGTTGGAACCGTAGGAGTTGATGATGCCTCCGTTGATCACGGTCGGATCGACGCCGCCGGCATCGAGCAGGCAGGCGATCATGCTGGTGGTGGTGGTCTTGCCGTGGGTGCCGGCGACGGCGACGGTGTTCTTCAGCCGCATGAGTTCGGCCAGCATTTCGGCGCGGCGGACGACGGGGACGCGGGTTTCGAGCGCGAGGGCGACCTCGGGGTTGTCGCGCTTGACCGCCGTGCTGGTGACGACGACGGCGGCATCGCCGAGGTTCTCCGCCTTGTGGCCGATCATGACATTGATGCCGCGCGCGCGCAGGCCTTCGACGACGTAGCTTTCGGCGATGTCGCTGCCCTGCACGGAATAGCCGAGGTTGTGCATGACTTCGGCGATGCCGGACATGCCGATGCCGCCGATGCCGACGAAGTGGATGGTGCCGATGTCCGTGCCGACTCCCTTCATGCCGGGGCGACTCCGGGTTCGAAGGCCGGGGCGGTTTCGCTGGCCGGGGCCACGCGGATGACGTCCATCAGCGGGGCGCCGCCGAAGCCTTCGACGAGATCGGCGAGATCGCGGGCGGCGTGGGGATAGCCGCAGTTCCACGCGGCGTGAGCGGCGGTGGCGAGCGTTTCCGGGCGCTGGGCCATGGCCTGGATCTGCTTTGCGAGTTCGACCGCGGTGAACCTTTCCTGCCGGATGGCGCGCGCGCCGCCCGACGCAGCCAGTTCGCGGGCGTTGGCGGCCTGGTGATCGTCGGTGGCGATCGGCAGCGGGATCAGGATGGCGGGGCGGCCGACCGCCGTGAGTTCGGCGATGGTGGAGGCGCCGGCGCGGCCGATGAACAGGTGGGCATCGGCCAGGCGTGCGGCCATGTCCTCGAAATAGGTGCCGAGTTCGGCCGGGATGTCATGCCCGTGGTAGCGGGCGCGGACCGCCTCGATATCTTCCGGGCGGCACTGCTGGGTGACCTGCAGGCGGGTGCGCAGGTTGGTCGGCAGCATGGCGAGGCCGTCCGGCACGACTTCGGAGAGGACGCGGGCGCCCTGGCTGCCGCCGGTGACGAGGACGCGGAGCAGGCCATCCGGGCCGAACGGGGGGAAAGGCTTGTCGCGCAGCGCGAGGACATTGGCGCGGACCGGGTTGCCGACGAGGGCGACCTTGTGGGCGTGTTTCGGGTCGAGGCGATCGACCTCGGCATAGGCGGTGGCGATGGCGGCGACACCGCCGGCCAGGAAGCGGTTGACCCGGCCGAGGACGGCGTTCTGTTCGTGGAGGACGCTGGCGATGCCCAGGGAACGGGCGGCGAGCAGCGCCGGCAGCGCCGGGTAGCCGCCGAAGCCGACGACGCAGGCCGGCTGGAACTCGGCGAACAGGGCCCTGGCCATGGCGCGGCCGGCGAGGATGCCTTTGAGGCCGCGCAGCCATTCAAGCGGGTTCAGCCCGGCGATGCGGCCGGCGGGGAGGACGTGGACGGCGAGATCGCCGGGGCGGCCGGGGATCTGGGCGCCGCGCTCGTCGGTGATCAGCATGACCCGGTGGCCGCGCGAGAGGAGTTCGACCGCCAGCGCGAAAGCCGGAATCAGGTGGCCGCCGGTGCCGCCGGCGGCGAGGACGAAGTGGCGCGTTACGGGACTGGTCATCTTGCCTCGCGCGGGGGTTGGGCGGCGTAGGGGTCCGGCACGGGGTACGGGTTCTTGGCAAGATACGGGTTGCGACGGGTCAGCGCCAGCAGGAAGCCGATGCCGAGGCAGAGCGCGATGGTGGACGAGCCGCCATAGGAGATCAGCGGCAGGGTCATGCCCTTGGACGGGAACAGCTGCAGGTTGACCAGGATGTTGATGAAGGCCTGGCCGCCGAACTGGGCGATGAGGCCGGTGGCGGCGAGCGTGGAGAACAGGTCTTCCTCCTCCACCAGGCGAATGAGCACGCGCAGGACGATGGCCAGATAGAGCGCGACGATCACCGCGCAGGCGATCAGGCCGAATTCCTCGCCGACGACCGAGAAGATATAGTCGGTATGGGCTTCAGGCAGGCCGAGCTTGCGGGTGCCGAGCCACAGGCCGGTGCCGGTCCAGCCGCCGCCGAGCAGCGTGCGGCTGGCGAGATCGACCTGGTCGAACGCGTTGCCGCCGGACAGGAAGCTGTCGATCCGGTTGCGGGCGTTGCCATAGAACATGTAGGCGAGGACGACGAAGCCGAGGCCGCCGCCGGCGATGACGCCGATGCGCTTCATCGACAGGCCCGAGAGTAGCATCAGCACGAACCAGACGCTGGCGAACAGGATGGTCGAGCCGAAGTCCGGCTGGGCCATCAGCAGCGCGCCGACGACGACCATGATCGCCGTGCAGATCGCCATGACCGGCAGGCGCGGATCGCGCAGGCGCCAGGAGAGAATCCAGGCGAGCGTGATGGCGAAGGCCGGCTTGAGGAACTCCGACGGCTGCAGCGAGATGCCGAGGTTGAGCCAGCGGTGGGCACCCTTCACCGAGACTCCGATGTGCGGGACGAAGACCAGCAGCAGGCCGACCATCATCGCCCCGCCGAGCATGACGCCGGCGCGGCGGGCCTGTTCGCGGCTGAGCAGCGAGGCGCCGAACAGGGCGAGCAGGCCGAGCACCTGCCAGCGCAATTGCAGGACGAGGAAGTGGAGATCGTCGAGGCGCTCGGCGGCGGTGGACAGGCGGCGCGCGCTGGCCGGCGAGGCGGCGGTGACCGCGACGGTGCCGACCGCCATCAGCGCGAGGACGAGGAACAGGAGGACGCGATCGATCTCGCGCCACCAGACAAGGAGATCGCCACGCCGGGCGCGCTGGGTCCGCGCGGGACCGCCGGCGGCGCGGGCGGCGCCGGGGATGTATGGCGGCGGCTGGGCGGCCATCAGGCGGTCCCCCCGGTTTGCGCGCCGGTCATCGCCTGGACCAACTGAGCGAAGCATTCGCCGCGGGCTTCATAGTCGCGGAACTGGTCGAAGCTGGCGCAGGCGGGGGACAGGAGCACCACATCGCCGGGTCTTGCCGCTTCTATGGCGAGGCGGAGCGCCTCGGCCATCATTTCGGCGCGGGCGACGGGCATGTGGGGGGCGAGGATTTCGGCGAAGCGGGCGCCGGCGTCGCCGATCACATAGGCGGCGGCGACATTGGCGAAGTGGGGGGCGCACTCGTCGAGATCGTCGCCCTTGGGCAGGCCGCCGAGGATCCAGTGGATGCGGGGAGAGCCTTGTGTCGGCGGGTATGCGGCGAGGGCCGGGGCGGTGGAGGCGGGGTTGGTCGCCTTGCTGTCGTTGACGAACAGGACGCCATTGGCTTCCGCCACGCGCTCCATGCGGTGGGGGAGGCCCTTGAAGCTCCTGAGGCCGGCGGCGATGGTGGCGTCATCGAGGCCGAGGTGGCGGACGACGGCGACGGCGGCCTGGGCGTTGGCGCGGTTGTGCGGGCCGGACAGGGACGGCCATTCGGCCTGGGTGCCGGGGAGATCGACGCCTTCGATGAACTGGAAGGGCTGGTCGTCCGGGGCATGGCGGAGCACGTCCAGCTCCATTTCCGCCTTCATCTCGACGATCGCCAGGCGACCCATCGCCTGCATGCCGAACAGGCGGGCTTTCGAGGCGACATAGCCTTCGAAGCCGTCGTAGCGGTCGAGGTGGTCGGGCGTGAGGTTGAGCAGGACGGCGATGTCGCAATCGAGGCGCTGGGTGAGGTCGATCTGGTAGGACGACAGTTCGAGGACATAGACGCCATCGGCCGGAAGGGGCTGCTGGTCGAGGATGGGCAGGCCGATGTTGCCGCCCATCAGGGTGGGCACGCCGGCCTGGTGCAGCAGGTGGGTGACAAGCGCGGTGGTGGTGGACTTGCCGTTGGTGCCGGTAATCCCGACGACGCGGTGGGGCGGGAGGTGATCGCGGGCCTGGGCGAACAGCTCGATATCGCAGACCAGCGGGATGTTTGCCGCGCGGGCGGCATCGGCGATCGGATGGCGGTTGATCGGCACGCCGGGGGAGACGACAATGGCGGTGTAGCCGGCAAGGTCGATGGCCGTGGGGTCGGCGAAATCGAGGTGGCCAGTGGCGACTGCCCCGGCGTGTTCGGCGGCGGTGGCGGCGCGGGGTTCCTCGCGGGCGTCCCAGGCGGTGACATGCGCGCCGCCGGCGAGCAGCGACGACAGGGCGGCGGCGCCGGAGCGGGCGAGGCCCAGCACCGCGTAGCGTTTTCCGGTAAAGGCGGGGGTGGTGATCACCTGAGCTTCAGCGTGGCGAGGCCGAGCACGGCGAGGACGATCGAGACGATCCAGAAGCGGATGACGACGGTCGATTCCGCCCAGCCTTTCTGTTCGAAATGGTGGTGGATCGGCGCCATGCGGAACACGCGCCGGCCGGTGCGCTTGTACCAGAACACCTGGATGATGACCGAGACCGCTTCGAGCACGAACAGGCCGCCGACGATGGCGAGCACGATCTCGTGATGGGCGGCAACCGCGATGGCGCCCAATGCACCGCCCAGCGCAAGGCTGCCGGTATCGCCCATGAACACCGCCGCCGGCGGCGCGTTGAACCAGAGGAAGCCGAGGCCGGCACCCATGATCGCGGCGCAGAGGATGGCGAGATCGCCGGCGCGCGGCACATGGGGGATGCCGAGGTATTGGGCATAGTCGGCGCGGCCGGTGACATAGGCGATCACCGCGAAGGCGAGGCTGGCGATGATCACCGGCATGGTCGCCAGGCCGTCCAGCCCGTCGGTCAGGTTCACCGCATTGCCGGCGCCGACCATGACCACGGCGGCGAAGATGAAGTAGAACGGCCCGAGCGGGATATACTGGCGGGTGAGGAACGGGACATAGAGGTTGGTGTTGTCGATCTGGCCGACGATGATCCAGGCGGCGACGCCGGCGATGACGAATTCGGCCAGCAGGCGGACCTTGCCGGAGACGCCCTTGTGGCTGCGTTTGGTCACCTTGTCGTAATCGTCGAGGAAGCCGATCAGGCCGAAGCCGAGGATGACGGCGATGCAGGCCCAGACCAGCGGGTTGGTCAGGTCCATCCACAGCAGGATCGAGCCGACCAGCGAGATCAGGATCATCAGGCCGCCCATGGTCGGCGTGCCGCGCTTGGCGAGATGGCTCTTCGGCCCGTCCTCGCGGATCGGCTGGCCCTTGCCCTGGCGCAGGCGGAGCATGTCGATGAACTTCGGGCCGATGATCAGGCCGATGACGAGCGCGGTCATCATCGCCGCGCCGGCCCGGAAGGTCTGGTAGCGGATGAGGTTCGCGAGCCCCGCAAAATGCAGCCAGTTGGCGATCAGGTAGAGCATCTTGCGATTATGACCCGTTCCGCTTTTCAGCCAGTGCCGCCACGAGTTTGGCCAGCCCGACCGAGTTCGACCCCTTGACCAGGATCGCATCGCCCCCGGCGATCCCGTATTCGCCGAGCAGGGTGAGCGCCTCGTCTACCGTCTGGCAATGGGCGAAGCCCGGCGCTCTGCCAAGCTGGGCGCGGGCCGATTTCCCCAGTTCATCGGCCAGCGCCTGCATTTCGGCCCCGACCAGGATGGCGTGATCGACCTGGGCCTCGCGCAGCGGCTCGGCGAGCGAGGCGTGGAGGCCGGCCGCGAAATCGCCGAGTTCCTTCATGCTGCCGAGCACGGCGACGCGGCGACGGGCGGGAGTGGCGGCCAGCGTCGCCAGGGTGGCGCGCATCGAGGCGGGGTTGGCGTTGTAGCTCTCGTCGATCAGCACCGCCGTGCCACCGTCGTCGGCGCGGATTTCGACGCGCTCGCCGCGCCCGGCGAGACCCGGGAGTTCGGCCAGCGCGAGGCCGGCGGCGCCGAGATCGCCCCCGGCGGCGCGGACCGCGGCCATGACGGCGAGCGAATTGACCACCCAGTGTTCGCCGGCGAGGTTGATCGTGTAGCACAGGCGGCGGTCGCCCATGTCGATGGTGACCAGCGTGCCGTTGCCGCCGGTGCCGGCTGGCGAGGCGACGGCATCGAGCAGGCGGACATCGGCGTGGGGGCTGCGGCCGAACGAGACGACATCGAGGCCGCGCGCGGCGGCGGCGGCGCGCAGGCGGGCGAAGTGCAGGCTGTCGGCCGGGATCACCGCCGTGGCGCCGGGCGCCATGCCGGCGAAGACCTCGGCCTTGGCGTCGGCGATGGCTTCCTCGCTGCCGAGGTTTTCGATGTGGGCCGGCGCGATGGCGGTGATCACCGCGATGTGGGGCGCGACCTGGGGGCTGAGCGCGGCGATCTCGCCGGCGTGGTTCATGCCCATCTCGAAAATGCCGAAGCGGGTGCGCGCCGGCATCCGGGCGAGGCTGAGCGGCACGCCGACATGGTTGTTGTAGGACTTGACCGAGCGGTGGGCGCCGCCCCGGCTGGAGCGGTCGAGCGCGAGGAACAGGGCCTCCTTCACGCTGGTCTTGCCGACCGAGCCGGTGACGCCGATGACCATGCTTTCCGGCGCGATGCGGGCGCGGGCGGCCTTGGCGAGCGCCTGCAGGGCGAGGAAGGTGTCAGCGACGAGCACATGGGGACCATCGACCGGGCGGCTGACCAGGGCGGCGGACGCGCCGCGCTCGAGCGCGCCAGCGACGAAGCGGTGGCCGTCGGTCGCCTCGCCGGTCAGGGCGACGAACAGATCACCGGAAATGACCTCACGGGAATCGATGGCGACGCCGGAGACGAGGAAGTCTCCGTGTGCGGTCCCGCCGGTGGCTTCGGCGATTTCGGCCGCCGTCCACAGCGAGAGGGGCAGGCTGTCTTCCGGCTGGACCGGCCATTCGAGCACCTGGGGGCTCCGGCCACGCATCGTCATCACGGCATCTCTCCTGCGCATTCGCTCGCTACGGTCACGTCGTCGAAGGGCAGGACGCGCATGTCCTCCCCTCGCCCGACAATCTGCCCCTGTTCGTGCCCCTTGCCGGCGATCAGGACGATGTCCCCCTTGCCGGCGATCATCACGGCCTTGGCGATGGCTTCGCGGCGGCCGGGAATTTCGATGATTTCGCTGTCGCCGCAGCCGGCGATGATCGCCGCGCGGATTTCGCCTGCGTCCTCGCCGCGCGGGTTGTCGTCGGTGACGATGGTGACGTCTGCCTGTTCGGCGGCGACGCGGCCCATTTCGGGGCGCTTGCCGGTATCGCGATCGCCGCCGGCGCCGAACACGACGATCAGCCGGCCCGAGACATGCGGGCGCAGCGCGGCAATGGCGGCGGCGAGCGCATCGGGGGTGTGGGCGTAATCGACGTAGACCGGGGCGCCGGCCCTGGTCAGCACCGCGCGTTCGAGCCGGCCGCGCACCGGTTGCAGGCGGGTCAGGCTGTCGAGCACGGTGGCCGCGGGAATGCCGGTGGCCAGCGCGAGGCTGGCGGCGACCAGCGCGTTGGCGGCCTGGTAGGCGCCGATCAGCGGCAGGTTCAGCTTGCGGGTCTGGCCGTCGAGCGCGACGTCCAGTTCCTGGCCAAGCAGGCCGGGGCGGCGGGCGAGCAGTTTCAGGTCCGCGCCGGTTTCGCCGACGGTGAACAGGCGCAGGCCGCGTTGGCGGGCATGGGCGATGGCGCGGGGAGACCAGGCATCGTCGGCCCAGATCACGGCGGTGCCGTTGTCCGCCACGACTTCGTCGAACAGGCGCATCTTGGCGGCGAAATAGGCGTCCATGTCGGCGTGGTAGTCGAGGTGGTCGCGGCTGAGGTTGGTGAAGGCGCCGGCGGCGACGCGCGGGCCTTCGTTGCGGAACTGGTCGAGGCCGTGGGACGAGGCTTCGTAAGCGACGTGAGTCACGCCTTCGCGGGCGAGGCCGGAAAGGTTGGCGAGGAAGGTGACGATGTCGGGGGTGGTCAGGCCGGTCGAGACGGTCTCGTCCGGCGTGGTGACGCCCAATGTGCCGATCGAGGCGGCGCGGAAGCCGGCCATGCGCCAGATCTGGCGGGTCATCTCGACGCAGGAGGTCTTGCCGTTGGTGCCGGTGACGGCGACGAGGGTCTCGGGCACCGGCTGGTAGAACGCGGCGGCGATCCGGGCGAACAGGCGGCGGGGTTCGTCTGCCTCAAGGTGGAGCGCGCCTTCGACTTTCGCGCCCGGGCGGGCGACGACGGCGACGGCGCCGGCGGCGACGGCGGCGGGGATGAAGTCCTCGCCATTGACCCGCGCGCCGGGGAAGGCGCCGAACAGGTTGCCGGGCGCGACCTTGCGGTGATCGATGGCGAAGCCGGTGACCGTGGGACCGGGTTCGGACAGGGACAGGCCGGCGGCGGCCGCTGCCGCTTGCAGGTTCACTCCCCTTCCCCGCTGGCGACGAGCGGGGCGAGATCGGTCAGATCGATGTCGTGGGTCGGGTCGGGCATGACGCCCAGCAGCGGCCCGATGCGCGGGACGACGCGACCGACGACCGGGGCGGCGTTCCACGCGGCGGTGCGCTGGCCGGAGGTGGCCTGGGTGCCGTGCGGCTCGTCCATCAGGGTAAGGACGACATAGCGCGGGTGGTCCATCGGGAAGGCGGCGGCGAACGAGGCGATGACCTTGTCCCGCTCGTAGCGGCCGTTGATGTTCTTTTCCGCCGTACCGGTCTTGCCGCCGACGCGGAAACCCGGGGCATTGGCCGACTTGCCGGTGCCGATATCGACGATCAGGCGGAGCAGCTGGCGCATCCGCGCGCTGGTCGCGGCCTTCCACACGCGGCGGCTCTCGGGCTGTTCGCCGGGCGCCAGCTTGCGCAGGGTGGCGGGGTGCCAGACGCCGCCGTTGACCATGGCGGCATAGGCGGAGGCAAGGTGGAGCGGGGTGACCGCCATGCCGTGGCCGTAGGACACGGTCATCGTCGTGATCCGCGACCAGTCGCCGCGCGGCCACAGCGGGAAGCCGCGCGCCGGCAGTTCGATATGCGGGCGCTTGTCGAAGCCGAGCATGCGGAGCGTGGTGTTCAGGCGCTGGCCGCCGAGTTCGTCGCCGACTTGCGCGAGCACGATGTTCGACGAGTGGATCAGCGCTTCGGGCACGTTGAGCGAGGCGCCGAAGCTGTGGCTGTCGTGGATCGTGCGCCGGTCGATCACCAGCGGCTGGCCGGCGGGATAGCGCCGCACCATGCTGGTGACGGTGCCGGCCTCGATCGCCGCGGCGACGGTGATCGGCTTGAAGGTCGAGCCGAGCTCGTAGACCTGGTTGGTGACGCGGTTGAAGATGTTCGACGCCCCGGTCTGGTCGATCAGGTTGGGGTTGAACGACGGCAGCGAGGCGAGCGCGAGGACTTCGCCGGTATCGACATCCATGACCAGGCCGGCAGCGCCCTTGGCGGCGCTGTCCCTCATGCCGCGGGCGAGTTCGTCCTCCAGCGCGCCCTGGACGCGGGAATCGATCGAGAGCTGGGCCGGTGTGGCGCGGGTGGCGCGATCGCGCAGGCGCTGGTCGAACACCTGTTCCATGCCGACCTGGCCGTGGCCGGCGGCATCGACATAGCCGAGCACGTGGGCGGCCATCGAGCCTTGCGGGTAGTAGCGTTCGTTTTCGCGCGGGAATTCGAGCGCGGGTTCGCCCAATGCGTGGATGCGGTTGGCTTCCTCGGGCAGGATGCGGCGGCGCAGGTAGCCGGGCTTGCCCGAGGCGAGGCGGCGGGTCAGCTCGGCCTCGTCCATGTCCGGGAAGATGCGGACCAGCGCGGCGGCGACTTCGGCCGGGGTCTTGACCAGCGGCGGGCCGCTGCCGAGCGCGTTGGGGCGATACCACAGCGAATAGGCGGGGAAGGCGCGGGCCAGCGGCTCACCATTGCGATCGACGATGTCGCCGCGTTCGGGAACCAGTTCGTCGGCGAAGGAGAAGCCTTCGGGCGCCTTGCCGACGATGCCGAGGTGGGCGATCTGGGCGCAGGCGCCGAGCGCGACGACCGCGAAGGCGCGGCGCACCCAGCGCGAGCGCCACTTGGCTTCGACCAGGGCACGGCGGCGCAGGTCGGCCAGTTCGACATGCGGCAAGGCCTGGGCCGTGCCGGGACGCACGCCGGAGAGCGGGAGCGAGGCGGTCGGGGCGGTGAGGACGAGGCTCATTCCTTGATCGTCCCGTCATCGGCCGCGCCGTGATCGGATGGGCGGTGGCGGACGTGGCTGAGGCGGCTGCCGAGCGTCCTGGCATCGACGCTCGGGTCATTCGGGGCGCCGTCCGGCTCGGCGGCGTGGGCGCTGCCGACGAGCTTGCCGGTGATCGGCGAGAATACGGCCGGCAGCGCGGCGGCGGCCGCCTCCGCATCGGCGCTGGCCATCAGGATCGGCGCCGGGGCATCCGGCCCGCGCGGCTTGCCGAGGACGGCGAGCTGGCGTTCGCTTTCGAGATACTGGGTGGCGCCCGGCGCCTTGTAGCCGAAATCGAGATCGTTGAGGCTGGCCAGCTGCTGCTGGTTGGCGCGCGTCTCGTATTCGGTTTCGAGGAACTGCTTCTCGCGCTGGAGTTCGACGATGTGACGCTCGGCCAGCTGGACCTGGCTCTTGACCGCATTGACCCGCAGCATCAGCACCGTGGTGAGCGCGCCGCAGGACACCAGGATCGAGACCCAGCCGATCGAGGCCAGGCGGTCGCGCGTCAGGTTCATGACAGCCTCCGGGATGGATGTGCGGTGCGCACGGCGGTGCGCAGGGTGGCGGAGCGGGCACGCGGATTGGCGGCGAGTTCGGCCTCGCCGGCGCGGATCGGCTTGCCGACCTGTTCGTAGACCGGGGCGGCGGCCGGCTGGACCTGAGGGAGATGGCGGGAGCCGGCGGCCTGGGTGGCCGACGCCTCGCGCAGGTACTGCTTGACGATGCGATCTTCCAGGGAGTGGAAGCTGACGACGGCGAGGCGGCCGCCGGGCCGGAGCAGCAATTCGGCGGCGGCGAGGCCGGCGTGGAGTTCGTCCAGCTCGGCATTGACGTGGATGCGGATGGCCTGGAACGAGCGGGTGGCCGGGTCTTTCGGTGCGCCCGGATGCCAGCCCAGCGCCTTGCGAACGATACGGGCGAGTTCACCGGTGGTGGCGAGCGGCCGGGCGGCGACGATGGCGCGGGCGATGCGGCGGGACTGGCGTTCCTCGCCGTATTGATAGAGCACGTCGGCGATTTCGGCTTCGTCGGCCGCGTTGAGGAAATCGGCGGCGCTGGGGCCGGATTGGGCCATGCGCATGTCGAGCGGGCCATCTGCGGCGAAAGAGAAGCCGCGCGCCGCCTGGTCGAGCTGCATCGAGGAGACGCCGATGTCCATGGCGACGCCATCGACCTGGGTGACGCCGGCATCGTGGAGCGCCTCGACCATTTCGGAGAAGCGGCGGGGGTGGAGGACGAGCCGGGCGGGCTGCTCGCGGGTTTCGGCCCAGAGGGCGCCGGCGGCAATGGCGTCCGGGTCGCGGTCGAAGGCGTGAACGGTGGCGCCGGCATCGAGCAGGCGGCGGGTGTAGCCCCCTGCCCCGAACGTGGCATCGACGATCAACGCACCCTGCAGACCATTGGGCACCGGGGCGAGCGCGGCGATGACCTCGTGGCAGAGCACGGGGATGTGAGGGGCAGAGTCGGACCGGGCGATCACTTGCGCCCTTTCTGCGCCGCGACGAGGCTGGCGCAGGCGGCCTTGGCGACGAGCCACTGGCGATCTGTTTCCGCCTCGAGGACCTGCGGCGACCACATCAGGAAGGTGTCACGGAAGCCGTGGAAGTAGATCGCCTCGTCGATCCCGGCGATCTGGCGCAAGTGGGCGGGGATGATCAGGCGACCGGAGTTGTCGTAGGTCACCTCGACCGCGTCGCCGAAGGCGGCATTGGCCGAATCGGGGTTGAATTCCTCACCGGCGAGGTAGGCGGCCTCGGCGCGGGCGTCGATCAGGCGGGCCTGGCGGTCCCGGTGGGAGGTGCCGTAGCCGACCAGGCAGTTGTAGACCGGGTGGAGCGTGACGAGCAGCAGGTTCTGGTTGCCGCTGCTTTCGGTGACGCGGCTGCGGAAGGTGGCGGGCAGGACGTAGCGATCCTTGTCGCCCTTCGGCGAGAAGCCCTGTCCCGTATAAGTGACAGGCGCATCGGCCACGTTGCACGAACCCCCAGAACCACGCCACACGCCCGCCGTGCCAAGACACGGATGAACGCCCCGTTCGCCAGACACGCCCTCTTCGCTCCGGCGCACGAGGGTGCGCCGGCTGGGCCATGCCGGCAGGCATGGGCGCCGCAACGGAGAGTCCGATCTGTCATGGTTCGTTTACCCTCAGATGGGCGGGCAGAAAAGGGCAAATGCGGGAATTCCTGCCACTCTCCGGTGGATAGTCTGGCAAGGCGCGGAAAACCGCCATTCGGCACGGTTTGGCGATCAGCAGACGACCTGTATGTTCATGGAAAGTTCCGCCGAATCAAGCGCCTTTGCGACCTTTGGGGGGCGTCGGGGCAGATTTTCCCGCGTTGGGGCGGCCAGATGCAGCGTCCGGGCCAGGATTTCCCGTAAAATGACCCGGCGATGGGGTGTGATGGGGGGCCGGCCATGCGCGGTGCGCGCTGGCCGATCGCCTCAGGGCTGGCCGGGCGCGGTGCGGGCGCGGGTGGTGGCGGCGTCCGGCGAGGGAATCACGCCGAGATCGGCCAGCGGATCGGCGGCGGAGGAGCCGGAAGAGGCAGCAAGCGCCGCGCTTCCGGCACTGTTGGCCGAATCGGCCATGCGCGCGCGCTCCATGATGATATTGGCAAGGGCGACCAGCAGCAGCATCGCGGCCAGGCCGAACAGGCCGACCTGCAGCCGCTTGAACGACTGCGCACGCAGCTCCCGCGGGCCGGGAGGCGCGAACTGGGTGGGCAGCGCAACGGGCGGGATGGCCGGCTGCGCTTGCCTGTGTGAGTCTCTCGCGAGCACGGGCTGTGTCTAGCTTATCCCGCCAGCCAGGGGAAGACCGGGAGTCCCTTGGCTTCCAGCCACTGCCGGTTCCACAGCGAGGAGAGGTAGCGGAAGCCGCTGTCGCACAGGATGGTGGCGACGCGCGGGGCGGGCCGGCCTTCGGCCACGAGCTTGCGGCCGAGCGCGACCGCGCCCGCGACGTTGATCCCGCTCGACAGGCCGAGGCAGAGCCCTTCCTCCTTGAGCAGGCGGCCGACCCATTCCAGGCCTTCCTCGTCCGACATGCGGAACTGGGTGTCTACCGGTGCGCCTTCGAGGTTGGCGGTGATCCGGCCCTGGCCGATGCCTTCGGCGACGGAGCTGCCCTCCGCCTTGAGTTCGCCGTGGGCGTAGTGGTTGTAGAGCGCGGCGCCGTAGGGGTCGGTCAGCGCGATCGTCACCTTTTCGTCGAAGGCCTTGAGGCCCATGCCGACGCCGGCGATGGTGCCGCCGGTGCCGGCGGCGCAGGTGAAGCCATCAATCCGGCCTTCCATCTGGGTCCAGATTTCCGGCGCGGTCGATTCGATGTGGGCCCTGCGGTTGGCGATGTTGTCGAACTGGTTGGCCCAGACCGCGCCCTCGGTCTCCTCGGCCAGGCGGCGCGAGGTGTGGACGAAGTGGCCCGGGTTGCTGAACGGCGCGGCGGGGACGAGGACCAGTTCGGCGCCGAGCGCGCGCAGCGTATCCATCTTTTCGCGCGACTGCGTCTCGGGCATGACGATGATCGTCTTGTAGCCGAGCGCGTTGGCGACCAACGCCAGGCCGATGCCGGTGTTGCCGGCGGTGCCCTCGACGATGGTGCCGCCGGGCTTCAGTGCCCCCCTCGCCTCGGCGTCGCGGACGATCCACAGGGCGGCGCGGTCCTTGACCGAGGCGCCGGGGTTGGCGAACTCGCACTTGCCCCAGATCTCGCAACCGGCGGCCGCGCTCGGCCCCTTGAGCAGGACCAGCGGCGTGTTGCCGATGAGATCCAGCGTGCCGGTGTGGACGGCGCCGGGAAAGCCGGGTTGCGGGTGTGTCGCGGTCATGTCCCGGAAGTTATGCACTGGACCGGCCAAGGGCAAGCCGCCGGACGGAAAACCCCGGCGGCTCGCCGCGCAATCAGTCTTCCGGAGCGATGGTGACGCGCAGGCCGTCGAGCGCCTCGGTCACCGGAATTTGGCAGGACAGGCGAGAGCGTTCGTTGCGGTGGCTGGAGCTGTCCAGCAGGTCGCTCTCGTCCGCGGAGATCGGCGGGACATCGGTCGAGGTATCGATGTAGACGTGGCAGGTGGCGCAGCTGCAGCAGCCGCCGCACAGGGCGAGGAGTTCGTCGAAGCCGTTGTCGCGAATCACTTCCATCAGGCTGTGGCCCAGCTCGGCCTCGACCTGCTGTTCCTCGCCAGCGTGATTGATGACGGTGATGGTCGGCATTGTCTCGAATTCCTTCCCTGGCCTCGGCAGAGGCGGCATTGGCTCGGGTGACTGGCGCTTGCGGGAACCCGGCGCACCTGTCCCCCTGTGTCGGGTGCTGCTATTGCCCGTCCAGAACATTTGCAACAGCGAAAATCGCGCTGTTTGCGGGAGAAAATGGTGACGATATCGCGGATCAACGACGAATTCGCGCTCAGGGCCAGCCTCGATGCGCTGGCGGCGCGGGTGCCGGCGGTGGCGCGGGCGCTCGCCCATTGCGGCTATCCCGGTCCGCGCGTGCGCGAGCGGGGGATCGGCACTTTGCTGAGGACCATCGTCGGGCAGCAGGTTTCGGTGGCGGCGGCGGCTTCGGTCTGGGCGAGGATGGAGGCCCTGCTGGGGCTGGGGGTGCCGCCAGAAGCCTTGCTGGCGGCGGAATTCGACGCCCTGCGCGCCTGCGGCCTGTCCCGCCAGAAGCAGGGCTATGCCCGCAGCCTGTGCGAACTGGTGGTCTCGGGCGGGCTCGATCTGCATGCGCTGCCTGAGGACGACGAGGCGGCGATTGCCGAGCTGGTGCGGATCAAGGGCATCGGGCGCTGGTCGGCGGAAATCTACCTGCTGTTCGCCGAGGGACGGCCGGATGTCTGGCCGGCCGGCGACCTCGCCGTGCAGGTGGGGATGCAGCGGATACTGGGGCTGGAGGAACGGCCATCCGAGAAGCGGACGCGGGAACTGGCCGAGGACTGGCGGCCACACCGGGGGGCGGCGGCGCTGCTGACCTGGCATTGCTACAATGCCGGGTTCGACCCGACCGGCGGTTAGTTACCGGCGCTCAGGCGGCGCCACAGGGCGATGGCGTAGATCACCAGCGCGGTCCCGGCGAAGAGGAACCACTGGACCGCGTAGGACAGGTGGTTGTTGGGAATATGGGCCGGGTCCGGTTTCGCGTTGGCGGCAAGGCCGGCGAGCGGGGGATCGGCGATGATACGCGCCAGATACGGATTGCGCGGGTCTGGCTTGCCAGGAGTGGGCTGAACAATAATTCCCGAAGCGGCGCCACCAGACCATTTTGGCGCCTCGGGTCTCATTGACCATCCGAGCACGACTTCCGCCGGGACATTGATTTGCACGTCACCGACCATGGACGAAAGAACTACGCATTGGGCAACGTGCGCGTATCCGGCCTCATCATGGGCGCTCCGACCGGCGATGCTTGTGAAACCGAAGACCTTTGGACAGTCAAGGTGCACGCGCCGGTAGAGCAGCTCATCGAGGCTTGCGGCACGCATGAGGTCGTCCACCGACACCGGGGCTGCATTCGACTGGGCCGCTGCGTACCGTGCAAGCAGGGCTTCCTTCTGGTGGAGGCGATCGATCTGCCAGAGACCTAGGCGGACCATCACACCGATGGCGACCAGCACCAGCAGCGTGGCGAGCACCGGGAAGCGGCGGGGCTCAGTGGTCACGGACATCCAGGGAACCGGCCTCGACGGCGCGGCGGCGGTATTCGGTGATCAGCAGCGCGGCCTTGCTGACCCGCAGTCCGTAAAGGACGAGGCCGAAGGTGATCGGCGCGAGCAGCACGATGATCAGCCACACCGGCACGGCGAAGCGGAAGAACAGCCACAGGGCGAGGATCACGTCGAACGCGCCGATGACCATGGTGAGAAAGGCGGCGGGGCCGTCGCCGACGTTGAAGGCAGCGAAATCGAGGCCGCAGGCGCTGCACTTCGGCGCAAACTGCGCCACCCCGGCAAACAGCGTCTTCGCCCCGCATCGGGGACAGAGACCGAAAAGGGCAGCCTGGCCAAGACCGAGCTGCCCTTCTTTAGTGACCATTGGGTCAGGGTTCATCGGAACGACCGATCAATCGACCGCAAAGCCCCAGTTGCCCCAGATGTAGATCGCCAGGAACAGGAACAGCCAGACGACGTCGACGAAGTGCCAGTACCAGGCGGCGGCTTCGAAGCCGAAGTGCTGCTTGGGGGTGAAATCGCCGTTGTAGGCGCGCTTCAGGCAGACGATCAGCATGATCGTGCCGACGATGACGTGGAAGCCGTGGAACCCGGTCGCCATGTAGAACGCCGAGCCATAGGTGTTCTTGCCGAAGGGGAACGGCGCGTGGGCATATTCGAACGCCTGCAGGCTGGTGAACAGGAGGCCGAGCAGGATGGTCAGCCACAGGCCCTTCTTCAGGCCATCACGGTCGTTGTGCAGCAGGCTGTGGTGTGCCCAGGTCACGGTTGTGCCCGAGCACAGCAGGATCAGGGTGTTGAGCAGCGGCAGGTCGAACGCATCGAGCACCGCTTCCATGCTCTTGGGCGGCCACTGGCCACCGACGGCCTTGGAAATTTCGCTGGGGAACAGCGAGAAGTCGAAGAAGGCCCAGAACCAGCCGACGAAGAACATGACTTCGGAGGCGATGAACAGGATCATGCCATAGCGCTGGTGAAGCTGGACGACGGGGGTGTGATCCCCGGCATGGGCTTCCCGGACGATCTTGGTGAACCACTGGAACAGGGCGGCGATCAGGAGCGCCATGCCGAGCGGGGCGACGAAATGGGCTCCGGCCATCTGGTGCATGTAGAGCACCATGCCGGTGGTGAAGGTGAACGCGCCCAGCGTGGTCAACAGGGGCACGAGATCCGGCGGCAGAATATGGAAATCGTGGGTCTTGCTACCGGCCATCTGAGAGTTCCCCCGGTTGAATTGGCGTATGGGCACGGGCGCGGCGCCCGCGAGGTTTGCGAGAGCATCGCGCCAAAAGTGGGCACCATCTTTTGGCTTTTCGCGATGCGATTTCAGAAGGCCCCTTAACCGGGCCGTTGCGCCCGGTCCAGTGGCTTGTGAACCGATTTTGTCGCGATAGCTCTCGCCCGCTTCAGGTGCCGGCGGCCTTGTGAAACGTGTAGCTCAGCGTGATCTGCTGCAGGCCCTGGAGTTCGGGATCGTCCAGCACCTTGGGATCGACGTAATAGACCACCGGCATCCGCACCTTCTCGTGCGCCTTGAGCGTCTGCTGGTTGAAGCAGAAGCACTGGATCTTGGTGAAGTATTTCGCCGCCTGCTCGGGCTCGATGTTGTATGTGGCCTGGCCGGTGATCGCCCGGTCGGTCAGGTTGGCGGATTCGAAGAAGGCCAGCGAGCGGACGCCGATCTGGACGTTGGCCGTGGTCGCTTCCGGCCGGAACGACCACTTGAGGCCGGAATCGAGGTTGGCGTCGAAGCGGATCGACATCGTCCTGCCCGCGGCGCGGACGGTGCCTGCCTGGGCCTCGCTGGCGCGGGCCGGGGTGCCGCCGAAGCCGGTGGCCTGGCAGAACAGACGGTAGAGCGGGACCGAGGCATAGCCGAGGCAGAGCATGCCGACCGCGGCCATCGCGGCGCTGAGCGCAACGCGGCGGTTGCGGGCGGGATCAGCGATCACGGCGGTCATCGGATCAGAACTGCACCTTGACGATGGTGATGGCGAAGAACAGCACGCACAGCGCCACCAGCACGAAGGCCATAACGCGGTTGCGCTGGGTCAGGATCTTCTGCCGGGCCTCGCGCTCGTGTGCCAGGCGCTGGCGTTCGACGAAGGGGACATCGCGGGTGAAATCCGGGGCCGAAGCCTGCTGCTGTTCGCTCGACATGTCCTCAATCCTTTCAACCGAAATGCGGCACCCAGCGGTCCGCCACAAGTGCGGCGAACAACGCGAAAAGGTAGATGACCGAATAGGCAAAGAGCTGCTTTTCCGGCTTCATCGGGTCCGCCTCGCCACTGCGGGTGCGCAGGCCGACGCGGGCGGCGAGCCCGACGAAGACGGCGGAGAGCACGAGAGCGGCGATGCCGTAGATCGCGCCGGCGCCGCCGATGTACCACGGCAACAGGCTCAGCGGCAGCAGCAGCACGGCATAGATCAGGATCTGGCGGCGGGTGACCGCTTCCCCGGCGACGACCGGCAGCATCGGGATGCCGACTTTGGCATAGTCCGACTGGACGAACAGGGCGAGCGCCCAGAAATGCGGCGGGGTCCAGAAGAAGATGATCGCGAACAGGACCACCGGCATCAGCGTGATGTCGCCGGTGGCGGCGACCCAGCCGATCAGCGGCGGGAACGCCCCGGCGCCGCCGCCGATGACGATGTTCTGCGGCGTGCGGGGCTTGAGCCAGACGGTGTAGACGACGGCATAGTAGACGATCGAGATGGCGAGGATCAGCGCCGGCAGCCAACCATTGGCCAGGCCCATGACCAGGACGGAGCCGCCCGACAGCGCCACGCCGAAATCGCGCGCGGCATGGCGCTCCATGCGGCCGGCGGGGAGCGGGCGGGCGCGAGTGCGCTTCATCCCGGCGTCGATGTCCGCCTCCCACCACTGGTTGAGCGCGGCCGCGCCGCCTGCGCCGATGGCGATGCAGAGAATGGCGGTGAAACCGAGCACCGGGTGGATGGTGACGGGCGCGGCCAGCAGGCCGCACAGGCCGGTGAAGATCACCAGGCTCATCACGCGAGGCTTGGTCAACGCGAAGAAGTCGCGCCAGTCGGCCGGAAGGGATTCCGCATGGGCAAGGGTGGCAGTCACGCGCGGGCCTATACGCGCGATGCGGGCAAAGGGGAAGCGGGGTGCGGTGGGCCGGCAGGTGCGCTATACCCTGGCCAGGATTTCGCGCGATGGAGGCGATGATGAAGGCCCTGGCAATCATGGCGACGCTGGCCCTGGCCGGGTTTTCGACAACCGGACAGGCGGCAATCGCGCCGCGCCTGGGGATCGGCTCGTTCGAGCAACTGCCGCAGCCTTTGCCCCTGCCCTATGACGAAAAGGCCGACGCTGACACGGCGGTGGCAAAAGCCAGGGTGCTGGCGCGGCGGACGCACCGGCTGCTGCTGATCGACCTCGGCGGCAACTGGTGCCTCGACTGCCGGCTGCTCGCCGGGACGGTCGAACTGCCGGTGCTCAGGCGGTGGCTGGGCGCGCGCTTCGTCATGGTCACCGTCGATGTTGGGCGGTTCGACCGGAACCTGCAGATTCCAGCCCGCTTCGGGATCAAGGGCAGGCTGGCGGGAGTGCCTGCCGTGCTGGTGATCGACCCGCGAACCGATCGGCTGGTGAACGCGGGCCGGGTGACGGCGCTCGCGGATGCGCGGAGTCTGTCTCCACAGGGGTTGGCGGACTGGCTGGGGCAGTGGGTCAGGTAGAAGGATTTACAGGGAGGGAAAGCCGGGGATTTTCGACCCCCGGCTTTCCTTCCCCAAAAACAGAACCCCGACAGTCGCCTGCCGGGGTTCCGTTTTCTTCCGCGAGGCTCGCGGTGATCAGTGGTGCGGGGTGTCCTCGATCACCGGGACGGTTTCGAACTGGTGGAACGGCGGCGGGCTGGACAGGGTCCATTCCAGCGTCGTCGCGCCTTCGCCCCAGTAGTTGCCGGCGGCTTTCTTGCCGAGAGTGTAGGCATAGATGATGTTGACAAACCAGATGACCAGCGAGGCGGCCATGATCATGTAGCCGTCGGTCGCCATCGTGTTCCAGCGCTCGTAGGCCGGGGCATAGTCCGGATAGCGGCGCGGCATGCCCTGCAGCCCGAGGAAGTGCATCGGGAAGAAGATCATGTTCACGCCGACGAAGAACACGGCGAAGTGAAGGTAGGAGAGGAACTCCGAGTGCATGCGGCCGCTCATCTTGGGGAACCAGTAGTAGAACCCGGCGAACAGCGAAGTGACGGCGCCGAGCGACAGCACGTAGTGGAAGTGGCCGACGACGTAGTAAGTGTCCTGCAGGTTGTCGTCGATGCCGCCATTGGCGAGGACGACGCCGGTGACGCCGCCGACGGTGAACAGGAAGATGAAGCCGATCGCCCAGACCAGCGGCGACTTGAACTCGAGGCTGCCGCCCCACATCGTCGCGATCCAGGAGAAGATCTTGATGCCGGTCGGCACCGCGATGACCATGGTGGCGGCGGTGAAATACATCTTCACGTCCACCGAAAGCCCGGTGGTATACATGTGGTGCGCCCAGACGACGAAGCCGACGACGCCGATCGCGACCATGGCGTAGGCCATGCCGAGGTAGCCGAACACCGGCTTCTTCGAGAACGTGCTGATGATCTGGCTGATGATGCCGAAGCCCGGCAGGATCATGATGTAGACTTCGGGGTGGCCGAAGAACCAGAACAGGTGCTGGAACAGGATCGGGTCACCACCGCCGGCGGGATCGAAGAACGTGGTGCCGAAGTTGCGATCGGTGATCAGCATGGTGATGGCGGCGGCGAGCACCGGCAGCGCCAGCAGCAGCAGGAACGCGGTGACCAGCACCGACCAGACGAACAGCGGCATCTTGTGCAGGGTCATGCCCGGCGCGCGCATGTTGAAGATGGTGGTGATGAAGTTGATCGCGCCCATGATCGAGCCGGCACCGGCGAGGTGCAGCGAGAAGATGGCGAAATCGACCGCCGGGCCGGACGAGCCCGACGTCGAAAGCGGCGCATAAGCGGTCCAGCCGATGCCGGCGCCCTGGCCGGTGCCGCCCGGCACGAAGGCCGAGAGCAGCAGCGAGCAGAAGCCGGCGACGGTCAGCCAGAACGAGATGTTGTTCATCCGCGGGAAGGCCATGTCCGGCGCGCCGATCATGATCGGCACGAACCAGTTGCCGAAGCCGCCGATGATCGCGGGCATGACCAGGAAGAACACCATGATCAGGCCGTGGGCGGTGATCAGCACGTTCCACAGGTGGAGCTGCTGGTCGAAATTGGGGTTCTTGACGCCGAAGAACTCGGCGAAGGTGGCCAGGTACTGGATGCCCGGGTGGGCCAGCTCGAGGCGCATCATGCCCGAGAAGGCGCCGCCGATGATGCCGGCGGTGATCGCGAAGATCAGGTAGAGGGTGCCGATGTCCTTGTGGTTGGTGGACATGAACCACCGGGCGAAAAACGCCGGCTTGTGGTCGTGATCGGCGTGTCCGTGCCCGTCATCGTGGGCCTGGAAATGGTCGGCGGTGGTAGCCATCGTGTGCGAACCTTATTCTGACGGGCTCAGGCTGCGGATGCCGGCGCAGGGCTGGCCGAAGCGGCGGGAGCGGGAGCGGCGGCCGGAGTCGCGGCGGCGGGGGCAGCAGCAGGTGCAGCAGCGGGAGCAGCCGGGGCGCCGTCGATCTTGGCGCCGGAGTGGGTCATGACCCAGGCGTTGAAGTGCGGGCGATCGAGCGCTTCGACCACGATCGGCATGTAGCCGTGGCGGGCGCCGCAAAGTTCCGAGCACTGGCCATAATAGACGCCGGGCTCCTTCACGAACAGCACCTTCTCGTTGATGCGGCCGGGGACGGCGTCGAGCTTGAACCACAGCGACGGCACGGCGAAGGCGTGGATCACGTCGGCGCCGAAGGTCTGCAGGCGGATCGGCTCGCCGGCAGGGACGACCATGCGATAGTCGGCCGCGAGCTGGGCGGGCTCGCCGTTGGCGACAGCCTTTTCATCCGGCAGCATGTTGGAGATGACCTCGAAGCCGCCGTTGTCCGGATAGCCGTAGGTCCAGTACCACTGGTTGCCGGTGGCCTTGATCGTCAGCGCGTTGGCCGGGGCGGGCTTGAACTGCTTGGCCAGCAGGTCGAGCGAGTAGATCGCGACGAACGCAAGGATCAGCACCGGCAGGCCGGTCCACACCACTTCGAGCAGGGTGTTGTGGCTGGTCTTCGAGGGGGTGGGGTTGGCCCGCTTGTTGTAGCGGACGATCACCCAGAGGAGCAGGATGGCGACGAAGATGCTGGTGCCGAACACGATCGGCAGCAGGATGTCGTCGTGAATCCAGCGGGCATACTCACCGGTCGGCGAATACTGGGTCTGGAAGCTGATGCCGCCGGGGGTGGGCATGCCCTTGCCCTCGGTCGGCTTCATCGGAGTGTAGCCGCCAGGCGCGACCGCAAAGCGATCCCCGGCAGCCGGGGCGGTCACAGCAGCGGGAGCGGCGGCGGCAGGCGCGGTCGCGGCGGCAGCGTGGGCCGCCAGCGGGGCAATGGCGAGTGGGGCAGCCATCGTCACGCTTGCGAGAACACCGAGTCCCAGACGCTTGAAACTGTGCCGGGCGGCACGGACAAAATCGCCGAATTTCATCGTTTTCTTGCTTTCGATCGTTCGCGCGAACAGACTCTTGCAGCCCTGTTCGCCCCCCAGAATTGACAAGGATCAAGAACCCTTGCGGCCGGCCTATACGCCCGCTTGCAGGGCACCTCAAGCGCCTCTAGGGAAAAAACGACCGCCCCGCCAGTTGCACTTTGTGACGGGCGAACCGCGGGCGGATTCGCCGCAAGATCGGCCCAGCGACCAGGAAGAAGCCCGAGACCATGCAGGAAGATGACGTTCTCAACGAATTCCGCGCCAGCCAGGCGCTGCTCGAGGGCCATTTCCTGCTGTCCTCCGGGCGCCACTCCGCCCACTATCTCCAGTGCGCCCGGGTGCTGATGGACCCGATGCGCGCCGGCCGGCTGGCTAGTGCCCTGGCCGCGAAGCTCCCGCGCGACGTGCGCAAGGAGATCGCCCGGGTGGTTTCACCGGCGATGGGAGGGGTCATCATCGGCCACGAGATGGGCCGGGCGCTGGGGGTCGAGGCGATGTTCGTCGAGCGGCCGGAGGGCACGTTCGAACTGCGGCGAGGTTTCGCGCTCAACCCCGGCGACAAAGTGCTGATGGTGGAGGACGTGGTGACCACCGGCCTTTCCAGCCGCGAGGCGATCGCCGCGATCGAGCGCGCCGGGGGCAAGGTGATCGCGGCGGCAGCGCTGGTCGATCGTTCGGGCGGCTCCGTGGACCTTGGCGTGCCGTTCTATCCGCTGATCGCACTCAACTTTCCGACTTACGCGGCCGACGATCTGCCGCCGCATCTGGCGGCGCTGCCGGCCATCAAGCCGGGGAGCCGGGCGCAGCCGGCATGACCGCGCACGCTCCCGGCCGCCTGCGCCTCGGCGTCAACATCGACCATGTCGCCACCATTCGCAATGCGCGCGGGGGCGACCATCCCGATCCCGTGCGGGCGGCCGAGATCGTGGCGACGGTCGGTGGCGATGGCATTACCGCCCACTTGCGCGAGGACCGGCGGCACATCCGCGACGAGGACCTCGCCCGCATCCAGGCGGCGACCTCCCTGCCCCTCAACCTGGAGATGGCGGCGACCGACGAGATGGTCGAGATCGCCCTCCGCCACCGGCCCCATGCCGCCTGCATCGTGCCGGAGCGGCGCGAGGAGCGCACGACCGAGGGCGGGCTCGATGCCGCCGGGCAGCACAACCGGCTGGCGCCGGTTGTGGCGCGGCTGTCCGATGCCGGCATCCGGGTCAGCCTGTTCATCGCGCCGGAACCCCGCCAGATCGAGGCGGCGATGCGGCTCGGGGCGCCGGTGGTGGAGCTGCATACCGGGGAATATGCCCATGCGGTCGGGGATCAACGGTCCGTCGAGCTGAAGCGGCTGGCCGACATGGCGGCGCTGGCAGCCAAGAACGGGATCGAGCCGCACGCCGGCCATGGGCTGACTTATGATAATGTACAGCCGGTGGCGGCAATTCCGCACCTGGCCGAGCTGAACATTGGCCATTACCTGATCGGGGAGGCGGTGTTCGTCGGGCTGGAGGCGGCGGTTCGGCGGATGCGTGAACTGATGGATGAGGCGCGGTGACCGTAAACTGCTCGCGAAGAGAGTCCTTTGTGGTCGCGATCGACAAGCGATCGCTCCGATGATCGTCGCCATAGGCTCCGACCTCTGCAACATCGAGCGCATCCAGGCCTCGCTCGACCGGTTCGGGGAGCGGTTCATCGGTCGCGTGTTCACCGAGACCGAGCGGGCCAGGGCCGAGCGGCGGCCGTTCACCCGCGCGGGCACTTATGCCAAGCGGTTCGCCGCCAAGGAGGCGTTTTCCAAGGCGGTCGGGACCGGGTTCAAGGCCGGGGTGTTCATGAAGGACATCGGTGTCGTCAACCTGCCTTCGGGCGCGCCAACGCTGGCGTTGAGCGGCGGGGCGGCCGCGCGGCTGGCGGCGCTGGTGCCGGCGGGGCATGACGCAATCGTTCACCTGACGCTCACCGACGATCATCCATGGGCGCAGGCGTTCGTCGTGATCGAGGCGCGGCCCCGGGCGGACACAGGGGTTGCCGGATGAGCGAGGACGGCGGGGCGGCCACGGACGATACCCAGGGTTCCGTCGACTGGAAAGGCGAGCTGCGCGGGCTGGCGTGGATGCTGCTCGCGGTGCTGGGGTTCCACAGCCTGGTGGCCAAGCCGTTCTACATTCCCTCGGCCTCGATGGCGCCGAACCTGTGGGTCGGGGACCGGTTGGTGGTGACCAAGTATCCTTATGGCTGGGACTGGGCTTCGGCCAGCTTTCACCTCCTGCCGCGCGGGACCTGGCGCGTTTTGCCGAAGACGCCGGAATATGGCGATGTGGTGATCGTCGTGCCGCGCGGGACGACATCGGACTATATCAAGCGGGTGGTGGCCTTGCCGGGGGACCGGATCGCCATCCGGAACGGGCAGATCATCCTCAATGGCAAGCCGGTGCCGCAGGCGGTCGAACCGCCCGCGAAGCTGCCGCTCGATTCCCTGCGTTCGGACGAGGACCCGGAACCGTGCACCGGCTGGGGTTATCTCGGGGCGCTGGCGCGGGAGCCTTCGGGGCAGGTGGCCTGCGAATTGCCGACCTTTCGCGAAACCTTGCCGAATGGGGCGAGTTACCGCGTGATCGACCACATGGACCAGGCGTTCGACCATATGGCGGAGCTGACAGTGCCGGCGGGCCACGTGTTCCTGATGGGGGACAATCGCGACGCCAGTGCCGACAGCCGGGTGCCGCTGAGCGAGCGCGGGCTGGGCGGGCCGGTGCCGATTTCGGACATTGGCGGGCGGGCGGAGTTCATGACCTTTTCACTCGACGGGAGTGAAAGCTGGAACCCGTTGACCTGGCTCCATGCCTTGCGCCACGGGCGAGGCTGGCACAGTCTGCGGCCGCCGATCGATCCTTCCGGCCAAACGAAGGGCATCACCCACCCGTGACCGATCTTTCCGAAGCCCCCCCTGCCCCGTTGCCGATCGAGCAGCGCGTCGGCCCGACCGACATTGCCGATCCGCTGCTGCGGCTGGAAGCGCGGCGGGCGGCGGTCTGGCTGGGGATGGCCGCGATACTGGCGCTGGCGGTGGTGCTGGCGGAGCCGCTGCTGGTGGTGTTCGGCGGGCTGGTGTTCGGCGCGATGATCGATGGTGGCGCCCGGCTGCTCGGGCGCGTGCTGAAGATCGGACGGCTGTGGCGCGTGGCGATCGTCCTGTTCCTGGCGGCGGCGTTCCTGGCGTGGTTCGTGCTGTTCGCCGGCAGCCAGCTGGCCGACCAGGCGGCGGCGCTGCCGGAGACGATCGAGGCACAGGCAAACCGGTTCCTGCACTGGGCCGGGAAGCATGGGCTGAGGGTCGACGCACGGTTCCAGCAAAACATGACCGAGCAACTGGTCGGCGGGGTTTCGACCATCACCGGGGTGCTCGGCGGCATTCTGGGCGGCGCGGCGACTGTGTTCCTGATCTTCGTGCTGGGGATCTATTTCGCCATCGATCCCGCGCCTTATCGGCGCGGGCTGGCCTGGATGCTGCCGCTGAGAGCGCGGGACCATTTCGAGGAAACGCTGCTGCAGATGGGAAAGTCGATGCGGCGGCTGATGGCCGGACGGCTGCTGGGGATGACCATCGAGGGCGTGACGATGGGTGTAGCGCTGGCGATCTACGGCGTGCCGATGGCCGCCCTGCTGGGCCTGATCACCGGGTTGCTGGCTTTCCTGCCCAACATCGGCGCGCCGATTTCAGGGGCGATCATGATCATGGTCGGGTTTTCGGGCGGCACGCACATGGGCATCTACTGCATCGTCGTCTATGTCGTGGTGCAGACGATCGACGGCAACGTAATCGTGCCGATGGTGGCCAAGCGCGCCGCGGACCTGGCGCCGGCCCTGGTGCTGGGGATGCAGTTGATCATGGGGGCGCTGTTCGGCATCCTCGGGCTGGCGCTGGCCGATCCGCTGCTGGCAATGCTCAAGGTGCTGCTGGAGCGGCAGAGCGAGGTGGTCGGCGGCGCGCAAGGGGCGGTGGACAGCCAGTGAAACGCTCCGGGCCAGCAAGATTTCGGGGAGCATGAACATTTGGCGCGCAGGTTTCTTTACCTCGTCACGCTGGCGGTCCTGCTGATGATTGCCGGCATGCTGGGATTGCGGTTCTGGGCGCGGGAGCTGTCCGAGCTGGCATTCGTGCCGCGCGCGCGATTTGTTGCGCCCGAGTCGCTGCCGGCTTCGGCGTGGGACAAGCCGGCTTTCTGGCTGGCGCGGGGCCGGGAGCCGGGGCCGGCGGGCTGGCTGCCGCGTGGCGTGGATCAGCCGCCTGCCACGGATGCGGCCGGGCGGGCGCTGGTGTTCTATATTCATCCGACCAGCCTGTTCGACCGGCGGCGGTGGAACGCCACCTTGGGCGAGCGTCAGGTCGAGGCGCAGGCGGACCGGTTCGCCAAGGCGCAGGCCAGCGCGTTCAATGCGGGCGAGGTCTGGGCGCCGCGCTACCGGCAGGCGACGATGGGCGCGATGCTGACGAAGAAGCCGGATGGCGAAAAGGCATTGGCCGTGGCGCTTGGCGATGTGCGGGCGGCGTTCACGGCATTCTTGGCGGCAACCGGCGGGCGGCAGGGAAAGCGGCCTATCGTGCTGGTCGGGCATAGCCAGGGCGCGTTGCTGCTGATGCGGCTGATGCAGGCGGAGATTGCGGGCACGCCGCTGTCGAAGCGGATCGCGGCGGCCTATGTCGTCGGCTGGCCGGTCGGCGAGGCGCGTGACCTGCCGGCGATGGGTCTGCCCGCCTGTGACGGGCCGGAAGACAGCGGCTGTGTCCTGTCGTGGATGAGCTATGCCGAGCCTGCCGATCCGCAGGAGACGCTGCGGCTGTACCGGAGGGGCCTGGGGCTGGACGGCAAGCGGCATGGGGATGACCCGATCCTGTGCACCAACCCGCTGACCGGGGGCCGTCACGGCGCCATGGCCGAGGCGCCGGCGAGCGCCAATCTGGGGACGCTGGTGCCCTCCCCGCCGGGGGCGACTCTCGTGGCCGGGGTGGTGTCGGCGCGGTGCGGGCCGGAGGGGATGTTGCTGATCGGGCCGGGGCCGCAGGTGGGTTCGGACGTGATGCCGGGGAACAACTATCACGTCTACGACATCCCGCTGTTCTGGGGCAGCGTTCGGGCGGACGTGGCGCGGCGGGTGTCGGCGTGGCGGCGGCTCCATGGCTGATCAGGCGCTGGTGACGACGGCGGCGGCAGGGTTTCGCGAGGCGCTGCCGGCGGGCGGGGTGCTGCTGGGGCTGGACCTGGGGACCAGGACGATCGGGACGGCGCTGTGCGATGCCGGGTGGCGGTTTGCCAGTGCGGGGAAGACTTTGGCGCGGGGCAAGTTCGGGGCGGACCGGCTGGCGCTGGCGGGGCTGGTGGCGGAGCGCGGGGTGGTGGGCGTGGTGATCGGGCTGCCGCTCAACATGGATGGATCGGAAGGGCCGCGGGCGCAATCGAGCCGGGCTTATGCGCGGAATCTGGCGGGGGCGCTGGGATTGCCGGTGTTGCTGTGGGACGAGCGGTGGTCGACGGCGAGTGCGGAGCGGGGGCTGATCGAGCAGGACATGAGTCGGGCGAAGCGTGCGGGGCGGATCGATTCGGCGGCGGCGGCGGTGATCCTGCAGGCGGCGATCGACGGGTTGGCGGGCGGGCTGATCTAGATTCAGGATTTCGGGGTGCGGAGGATGACGGTCAGGCCGGTGGGCTTTGGCCGGTCTTGCGGCTGGATGATCTGGCGGGCGGCGTCGGCGCGGGCGCGGGCGAGGATGGCGGGGGGCACCGAGGGTTCGTGGGCGATGAGGTCGGCGGAGCCGAGGAGGCGGGCTTCGCGCAAGCTGAGGTCTTCGGGGTCGGCGGAGCGGAGGTGGATTTCGTGAGTGCCGGGGGGGGTGGTTTCGGCGCCTTGCAGCCAGGCTTCGACGCGGGAGGCGGCGGCGGGGTCCAGCGGGTCGAGCGGGCCGTTGGCGGTGAGGGCGGAATCGAGGGCGCGGCGGCGGTCGGAGGCGTCGGGGAAGCGGGTGCGGAGCGCGGTGCGGGCCTGGTGGAGGGCAGTGGCGAGATCGGCGAGGGTGGCGGGGAGCAGGGTTTCGAGGCGGAGGCGCAGCGCCTTGGCGAGGCCGGCGGAGGCGCCACCGGTGCCGATGGCGAGGAGGACGGGGCCGCGTTCGAGGATGGACGGCGTGGTGAAATCGCAGAGTTCGGGACGGTCGACAACGTTGACCAGGAGGCCGGCGCAACGGGCGCGGATGGCATCGGCTTCGCACATGGCGGGATCGGCGTGGGCGATGAAGGCGAGGCGGGCGCCGGCATCGATGCCGGGTTGGAGTTCATCGACGACGAGGCCGCCGGCGCGCTGGACGAGGCGGCGCTTGGCCTCGGCGGCGTCCCCCTGGCCCAGGACGATGACCGGGTGGCCGGCGATGCGGTGGAATAGGGGCAGGCTGGGGAGCATTCGGACCTTTCATCAAGCTTGCCGGGATCGGCCGGCACTATCGCTTGTCGCGTCAATATCGCTTGTCGATATTGACCACAAACAGACTCGGGGAGCCACTGACCGGGCGGGCGGGAATTTCACTCGAATCGGCCGAACCAAGGCGATTCGGCGGGATTTTGGCGGAGAACTTCACACTGGCGTTCGTAGCAAAGCGTTGAATCGGCTGGATTGTTGGAATCGAACTTCACGATGTTTGCCCACAGCGACCCCGTTAAGTGGAAACCCCGGACTTTTTGCTCCGCGATTTCAATGTTTTGACGCAATTTCAAAGAGCGGCGCCGACCATGCCGTGAAGTTTGGCTGTAGGACACTTCAAATATGGGTTGTCCATGTTTGAGCGCGCCCCCGCGTCAGGATCGCTTGCCGATCCTGACCACAGACAGACTCCGGGGAAGCACTGAAATGGGTATTGTGTCTCCAGATTTCCTAACGGACAGACCGCATTGGGTGCTTGCCAACGTTCTCGCCTTCCCTGATGAGTCGGGCAGTCTACGGCAGCGACAAACTGGGATCGTGATGACAACTGGGCAAATAGAAGCGACGGCCTTGTGGCAATGCAGTCTAGCACCTCGCTCAGACGACCCGGCCGCAAATTATCGTGACCGTCTTCGGAGCGCTCTGCTCACGATGCGTGAAAACGTAATTCCGTTTGTGCGAAACATCCACCGCGATATATTGGGCCTCACGGTCCATGAAGAATCCCATCTTGACGCTCTGTGGCAAACTGCAGACTGCGTCGCCGGAAGCGAATTTACACTGAACCCCATTGAAGCGTTTGTTTTTGGCGCTTCGATTTTGCTCCACGATACCGGCTTAGCTGTTGCTGCCTATCCTGGTGGGCTTGCAGAACTGGCTGAAACTACGGTTTGGCGTGATACGGAAGCAACCATTCGTGCGCAACAGAATTTGCCATTGCACGAACCTCTTGCTTCCGAGGGCATGCAAGCAGTCCTTTTTACAACTTTGCGCAAACTCCATGCTGAACAAGCTGAAAAGCTTGTCAGTTTCTCATTTAAGCGCCCTAATCGGGAAGAGGCCATCCCGCTATTACAGGATATTGATCTGCGCGATGCGTTAGGGGCTGCGATCGGGCGGATCGCGCACAGTCACCACTGGGATAGCGGTGATTTGCCAATCAAGTTGATAGCGCACGCCGGCACGATTCCTGGGTTTCCACCCGAATGGACATTAAATGAGATTAAAGTTGCATGCTTGCTGCGATGCGCAGATGCTGCTCATATCGATGCGCTTCGTGCACCTACTATGCTCTTTGCGATTACTAGCATCGCGGGCAATTCTGCCGATCACTGGAATTTTCAGAATAAACTAAATGCAGTTACACGTAATAAAGATAAGCTTATATTTTACTCAGGTCAAACATTTGGCATTGATGAGGCGTCCAGTTGGTGGCTTGCGTACGACACTATGAAAATGGTGGACGGGGAAATTAAGTCGTGCAACGCAATTCTTGAGGAGTGCGGATCTCAGCCGTTTTGCGTAAATGGAGTTCAAGGAATTGAAACGCCACGATTATTAAGCAAGTCTGTCAGAGTTGAAGGGTGGACACCAATCAACGCAGAGGTCAAGGTTTCGGACCCAGTGCATTTAGCTCGCACGCTGGGCGGCCGCAACCTCTACGGAGCCGGGGCAATTGCTCCCGTGCGGGAACTTCTCCAAAACGCTGTCGATGCCGTACGGGCGCGACGCGCTCACCAACACCGAGACGATGATTGGGGAAAGATCCGACTCATAATTGAAGGCGACAGTGAGCATTCCGAGGTCTGGCTTCACGTTGATGACACAGGGATAGGCATGTCCGAACGCGTCGTTACTGGCGCATTGATAGATTTTGGTAAGTCATTCTGGTCATCCACATTAATAGATGAGGAATTCCCTGGCCTACGCAGCCAAGAACCTAAGCTAGTAGGCAAATTTGGGATTGGTTTTTTCTCTGTATTCCTTCTAGGAGACGCGGTACGTGTGATCACGCGGCGTTTTGATGAGGGTGAGGGGGTAACCTGCGTACTAAGTTTTGATGAATTAACCCGGAGACCGTTATTGCGCCGAGCAGCGACTGGCGAACTGCCCCTAGATTACACAACACGAGTGAGCGTAAAATTAAATGACAAAAGTCTATCTCAGATATCTCCGACAAAATATGGTCGATATGGAGATGAGTATAAAGTAAGTTTTGTTGCACAGGTGCTAAATCTCATTGCGCCTGTAGATGTCAATATTGAGATCATCGATCGGATAGGTGGAGAGTCGCGAAAGCACAGCGGGCAATGGTTGACCAGCTCTCCAGAAGAATTCCTTTCGGAGGTGTGCTCACTTATGAATCCATTGAAGATCGACGCATTTATCGCGAGTCACGCAAGTCGAGTTCGCCCGATCCGTGAAGATGATGGCAGTGTAGTCGGGCGCGCGGCGATAAATATTCCTGGATCGGTAGACGATAATACATGCATTGTATCTGTTGGGGGTTTTACTTCGCAGCGCTATCTGAGTGAACGCCACATGTACGGCAACTCCATTGAGTGGGGCAATTCTGTGACCGCTGGTGGGGCCGGCAATCTCGTTGGGGTCGTTTTGGGCGAAACCCAAGACGCTGCTCGCGTTCGAGCAACTGTAACAGCGTCGCGAGAAGCCATCTCTTCGTGGGCGAGCGAGCAAGATGCGCTAGTGGAGACGAGTCGCTTTACTCAAATGCAGCAGGTCGAGATATGTCATTCTCTGCTTATGCTTGGCGCCGAATCTTCCGTCCTTCCATTTGGTTTTCTAGGTGGAAAATTCGCACCCGTAGGGCAGTTCCGGAAAGCGATAAAGGAGAATACAGCCCTAGATATTCCACTTATACATCAAGATTATCGTAACGGCTTGAGGTTACGCGAGATAAATAGTCTTAATACGCCATATTTTACCTCTATTCTTCATCCAACCGTTGCGGTTGTCTGCAAAAAAAGTCCGCATGAATTCCTTACAGAGGATGAAAGGCGAGAAATAATAGAATCCGGCAATTCCCTACTTAACAATGCGCAGGTATCTGGGATTGTTAGAGATTTCGAGCTTAAATTTTTGACAGATTTAGCAACAGAGGTGTGGGGAGAGACTCCCATATATACTATTGAGCGCGTGAATTTGTTGGCAGACGATGCGCCGGGTGGGCGACTTGTATCTTGGGTCCTGCGACTCAGCAAGCAGGGCTAATCTCCCCCCTCCAGCTACCCCGGCACATGCTCCGCCGCCAAAATCACACTAGGCTCAATCCGCTCCGCCACCACAGCCCAGCGGTCGCCATCCACCATAACCTCCGGCACCAACGCCCGCGAATCTTACGTATCCGCAATCGTCGCCCTACAAGCTGGCCGGGCGAAGCGCCGCCCGGTCCCGTGGCCTGACCGTGTCCGACACGCGCGCGAAGGCCAGTGCTTCTTCCAGACCCTGCTGGATGCTCTCGTAAGCGGTCATTGCCATGCATGAACTGCAATCGATCCCATGCGTCAAGGGCGCATGAGTTAACGGCGTATTGCATGCAGGACAATCGGGTGGTTGTGAGTGCCTCCATCTGCGTGTGGTGCACGATGGATGCTGAAACAAGTTCAGCATGACGGGGAAGCGGCAGTGGGCATTTGTGTGGCTGGCCTTGCGCTTGCCGGATCAAGAAAAAGGCTGGAACCCCGATCAAGTCGGGGATGATGAAGTGGGGAAGGTCGCGGGCTTTGGCGCGAGCGTGTCTCGACTTCGGGCCATAGGCCCGAAGTTTATCCCGAGCTTGACGAGGGGCTCGACACGAACGGAGGTCGGGTGTTCGACACGAACCGAGGTTGGATGCCGGACGCGAACGTAGGGGTTCGGTTCGAAACGCACGGTGTAGGGCTGGCCACGCACGGAGTGCGGCAGGCGACGCGGTAGAGTGGGGAGCGGCTGGTCATGCGTTCGGGCGCTGTTACTGTGAGCCAGACCGGTGCCGGGCCTCGCTGGCGCTCGGCATAGTCCCTCGATGGAGTTCATCTCGAGCATGTCGAGAGGCTCGGGAGGAGCGGGTGGGGAGGGGTGGCTTAGGCCAACCACCCCGGCACATGCTCCGCGGCCAGGAAGATGCTCGGCTCGATCCGCTCCGCCACGACGGCCCACCGGCTGCGTAGTGCCGGCTTCCCCGTTCTCCTCCCGCACAAAGAAAGGCTGGATCCCCGATCAAGTCGGGGATGACGAGGTGGGGGAAGGTCGCGGGCTTTGGCGCGAGTGTGTGTCGACTTCGGGCCATAGGCCCGAAGTTTATCCCGAGCTTGACGAGGGCCTCGACACGAACGGAGACCGGGCGCTCGACACGAATGGATGGTGTGCGTTCGGACGGGCAGCTTGAGGGCGGGACGACATTGGATCGGCCAATGGCGTCCCGCTCCGGTTTTCGTTTCCGTGCGATTCATTGGCAGGGGCCGTATCCCGCCTTCGACAGGTGGGACACGGCTTTTGTCATCGCACGCTATTTGCGGTCCGCGATACCGGAGAGCTTGGCGACGGCTTCGAGGACTTCCAGCGTGTGCTCCGGCGATGGGACCGGCTTGTAGACCATGTCCTTGTGCAGGTTCGCGCGTTCGCGCGGGTCGACGACCGTGCCGGGGTGGTTGTACAGCGTGCCCACGACCATGTCGGCGCCGGCGGCTTCATAGGCGTCGAGGACGGCGGGGGAGAGGTCGAAGCACATCGCGATGACCTGGATTTCGGCGGGATCGCGCCCGATTGCCTCGCACTCGCGCAGGATCAGCTCGCGCCCTTCGCGCAGGCTGCGCGGGCTGGCGCCGTTGGCGATCCAGCCATCGTAGCGATGGGCGATGGTCTTGAGCCGCGCCGGCGCGTTCGGCACGCCCAGGAGGACCGGCGGGCCTCCGGGGCGCGCGGGGGTGGGTTCGCAGCGCAGGGGCGGGAAGCTGGTGAACCGGCCGTCGAACGCGCCTTCCCCCGACTTCCAGAGCATCTTCATGATATCGACGGATTCGTCCATGTAGGCCCAGCGATCCGCGAAGGGGATGCCGTAGACTTCGGTCTCTTCCCGGCACCAGCCGGCGCCGGCGCCGATCACCACGCGGCCCGCGCTGTAGCGATCGATCGTCGCCACGGACTTGGCCATGGCGAGCGGGTGACGCTCGGGCACCAGGATGATGCCGGTGCCGAGCACGAGATCGGTGGTGACGGCCGCGGCCATCGCCAGACAGGCCAGGGGATCGGCCAGCTGGCCGAGGATGAGCGGGACCGGGCCGTGACTGCGATACTGGATCGCGGGGTCGGTCGGCATGACCGTATGGTCGGGGACGAACAGGCCGTCGAAGCCGGCGGCTTCCACGGCTTTCGCCAGGGTGGCGGGATCGATGCTCTGCGCCGAGAAAAAGAAACTCAGGCCAACGTCCATTTTTCCTGCTCCCATGACTTGTGTTGTGGCCGGGTTGGCCTGCATGGCGATCGGCGCTGGATGGGCGGATCGTCTGCCTGTCGATTGCCTCTATCGGCGGCCGGGTTCATGCTGCCACCGCCATGGGCGGGTTGTCAAAACATGCGTGGTCCGGGTTCCGGGCCTATGGCCCAATTGGGGGCGGGCGTTGACGCCCATGTGTCTCGATTTCGGGCCATATGCCCGAAGTTTATCTCGAGCATGTCGAGAGGCTCGGGAGGAGCGGGCGCGGGTAAAGCCTCAGTCCAACCACTCCGGCACATGCTCCGCCGCCAGGATCGTGCTGGGCTCGATCCGCTCGGCCACCACGGCCCACCGGCTGCCGTCCACCATGACCTCCGGCACCAGTGCCCGGCTGTTGTAGGTGTTGGCCATCGTCGCCCCGTATGCCCCGGCGGTGCGAAACACGGCAAGGTCCCCTGCCCTGACCGTGTCCACCTGGCGCCCCATGGCGAAAGTATCCGATGACTCGCAGATCGGGCCGACGATGTTCGCCACGGCCTGCTCGCCGGTCGGCCGAACGGCGAGGAAATCGTGCCAGGCGTCGTACATCGCCGGGCGGACGAGGTCGTTCATCGCCGCGTCGATGACGACGAACGGCGCGGTGACGCCGGGCTTGACGCGGATCACGCGGGTGACCAGCACGCCGGAGTTGCCGACGATGACGCGGCCCGGCTCGAACATCACGGTGACGTCCCAGTCGGCGGTGACCTCGGCGACTACGCCCGCGTATTCCTCCGGGCCGGGGAGCTGTTCGCCGAGCTTGTAGGGGACGCCGAGGCCGCCGCCGAGGTCCATGTGGGTGAGCGACAGGCCCTGGCTGCGGATCGTGCGCATGAGTTCGCCCATGCGGGTGAAGGCGGCGCGGGAGGGTTCCAGCGTGGTGATCTGGCTGCCGATGTGGGCGGCGAGGCCGCGCATGGCGAGGCCGGGGCGGGCGGCGAGGCGGGCGAACATGTCTGCCGCGCGATCGTAGGGGACGCCGAACTTGTTTTCGGCCTTGCCGGTGGAGATCTTGGCGTGGGTGCCGGCGTCGATGTCGGGGTTGACGCGGAGCGCGCAGGTGGCGGTGAGGCCGCGGGCTTCGGCGAGGTCCGCCAGTTCGTGGCCTTCCTCCTCGCTTTCGAGGTTGAACTGGCCGAGGCCGGCTTCGAGGGCACGGATCAGTTCGGCGGTCGTCTTGCCGACGCCGGAGAAGACGACGTCCCACGCGGGGATGCCGGCGGCGAGCGCGCGTTCGAATTCGCCGCCGGAGACGACGTCGGCGCCGTAGCCTTCGCTGGCCAGCACCTTGAGGACGGCAAGGTTGGGATTGGCCTTGACCGCGAAGGCGATGTGGACGCGCGGCAGCCTCGCCTTGAGGGCATCGCGGAAGACGCGGGCGTGGCGGGTCAGGGTGGCGCGGGAGTAGACGTAGACCGGGGTGCCGACGGCATCGGCGATTTCGGGGAGGGGGACGTCTTCGGCGTGGAGGACGCCGGCCTTGTAGTCGAAGTGGTCCATCTTATTCCTGAGGGGGTAGATCGAAGGGATCGTCGGTGCGGGGTTCGGAGCGGGTGCGCAGTTCGACGGCGCGGCCGGGGCGTTCCTGCGGGCGGGGGGTGAGGAGATCGGCGGCGGTGGGCTGGTGGTCGGCGCCGACCGGGGTGGTCGGCAGGCTGTGGCCGGCGGTGGGCTTCAAGTCCTTGCGGACGCCGCAGGCGGCGAGCAGCGCGAGGGGGACGAGGAGGAGGGCCTTGCGCATGGGGTTTCCTTCAGGCCAGGCCGAGGGCGGCGCGGGCTTCGGCGACGCGCTTGGTCACCTCGGCGGGGGCGGTGCCGCCGTGGCAGGCGCGGGAGGCGACGGAGGCTTCGACGCTGAGGGCGGGAAAGACGCGTTCGTCGATGCGGGGGTCTATCGCCTGAAGGTCGGCGAGGGTCAGGGCATCGAGCGCGACGCCTTTGCTTTCGGCGAGTTTGACGGCGCTGCCGGTCACGTGGTGGGCTTCGCGGAAGGGGATGTTGGCCTGGCGGACCAGCCAGTCGGCGAGGTCGGTGGCGGTGGCGTAGCCGAGTTCGGCGGCGGCGCGCATTCTGGCCGTGCGGAAGGTGGCGCCTTCGACCATGCCGGTCATCGCGGCGAGGCAGAGGGAGAGGAGGCCGGCGGCTTCGAACACCGGCGGCTTGTCGTCCTGCATGTCCTTCGAATAGGCCAATGGCAGGCCCTTCATCGTCATCATCAGCGAGACGAGGCAGCCGGAGATGCGGCCCGCGTGGCCGCGGACGAGTTCGGCGGCATCCGGGTTCTTCTTCTGCGGCATGATGCTGGAGCCGGTGGACAGCGCATCGGGCAGGGTGACGAAGCCGAAGGGCTGGCTGGCCCAGATGATGAATTCTTCCGCCAGGCGGGAGAGGTGGAGGGCGCACTGGGCGGCGGCCATCAGGTAATCGAGGGCGAAATCGCGATCGCTGACGGAATCGAGGCTGTTGGCGGTGGGGGCGGCGAAGCCGAGCGCCTGGGCGGTCATGTGGCGGTCGATCGGGAAGCCGGTGCCGGCGAGCGCGGCGCTGCCCAAGGGGCAGCGGTTCATGCGCTGGCGGGCGTCGGCGAAGCGGGACAGGTCGCGCGCGGCCATCTCATAATAAGCCATGAGGTGGTGGCCGAGGGTGACCGGCTGGGCGGTCTGCAGGTGGGTGAAGCCGGGCATGATGCTGGCGGCGTGTTCGCCGGCGCGGGTGACGAGGGCGACCTGGAGGGCGTGGAGCTGGTCGAGGGCCTGGTCGCAGGCGTCGCGGACCCAGAGGCGGAAGTCGGTCGCTACCTGGTCGTTGCGGCTGCGGGCGGTGTGGAGGCGGCCCGCCGTCGGCCCGATCAGTTCGGCGAGGCGGCTCTCGGTGGTCATGTGGATATCTTCGAGATCCCAGTTTTCCGGGACGCCGTTGCTCTCGTATTCGGCGGCGACGGCATCGAGGCCGTCGCGGATGGTCAGTGCATCCTCGGCGGTGACGATGCCCTGGGCGCCGAGCATGGCGACGTGGGCCTTGCTGGCGGCGATGTCCTGGCGCCAGAGCGCCTTGTCGAACGGGATCGAGGCATTTATCTCCCGCATGATCGCCGACGGGCCGGCGGCGAAGCGGCCGCCCCACATGGCGTTCGCCCCCCCTGACGTGGAGTTTGCCGTGGCGTTGTCGTCGTTGGTCAAGGTTGCGGTTCCTGCGCTGGCGCTGGCATTGCTGAGCGGGTGCGATAGGGAAAGCGGCAGGGAGGCGCAACCTTCGGCGCAGGCAGACGCGGGGGCCACGGCGGGCACGGTGGACCGCAGCCACGCGGGCGAGCCGCTGCCGGACCTGGCGTTCAAGGACGCGGGCGGCAGGACGCTGACGCTGCAATCGCTCAAGGGCACGCCGCTGCTGGTCAATCTCTGGGCGACATGGTGCGCGCCGTGCGTGGCGGAACTGCCGACGCTGAACGCGCTGGCGGCGCGCGAGGCGGGCAGGCTGCGGGTGGTGACGGTGTCGGAGGACCTGGGCGGGGCGGAGGCGGTGGCGGCGTTCCTCAAGGCCAAGGGGCTGGACCGGCTGGAGGGATGGCTCGACCCGGAGAACGAGGCGACGGTACGCTACGGGGTTTCGACCCTGCCGGTGACGATCCATTACGATGCGCAAGGGCGCGAGGTCTGGCGGATCGCCGGGGGGCATGACTGGGGGACCGAGGAGACGGCGGCGCTGCTGGCGAGGTAGCGGCCCGGGTGCCTCCCGCTGTCACAAGGGCGCCCTGTGTCACAATTCCGTCGCCGGTCCGTCTCGGGGGTGTCATGCGCCTCCGGTAATCGGGGCGTCATGGAACATGCGGTCATCTCCGCCGGCGATGCGCGGCGGCTTTCGGTCAGGCTGGCCGAGGATGCGGACGATCTGGCGGCCGTGCAACGGCTGCGCTGGCAGGTGTTCTTCGACGAGATGGGGGCGGCCGGAGTCGATCTTGGCGGCGCCGCCATGCATCAGGCGCTCGACCAGGACCGGTTCGACGCATTGTGCGATCATCTGCTGGTGATCGACGAGACAGGGCCGGGTGCGCCGCGCGTGGTCGGCACCTACCGGCTGCTGCGCGAGCACATCGCCAAGGCCCATGGCGGGTTCTATTCGGCCGGGGAATTCGATCTTGGGCCGCTGATGGCCGACGGCGGGGACGGCGGGGAACTGCTGGAACTGGGGCGCTCCTGCGTGCTGCCGCCTTACCGCACCAGCGCGACGATCTCGCTGCTGTGGCGCGGGATCGCCGAATATATCATGCGCCATCGCGTGCGGCTGATGTTCGGCTGCGCCTCTTTCGCCGGGACCGACCCGGAACCCCACGCGGCAGCGCTTTCGCTGATCCACCATCGCTATCTGGCGCCGGCCGGACAGCGGCCGGTGGTGCGCGAGGGGATCGCCCTCGAGCGGCTGCCGGAGGGGGGCTATGACGAGCGGCGCGCGCTGTTCCAGTTGCCGCCGCTGATCAAGGGCTACCTGCGCTGTGGCGCGCGGTTCGGCGAAGGGGCGTTCGTCGACCGGGAATTCAACACCATCGATGTCTGCGTGGTAATGCCGGTGGAGGCGATCACCGGGCGCTATGCTTCGCGGTTTTCCGTCGCGGCCTGAGGCGCGCGGGTACGCGCGCGCGCGCTTCAGGATCGCTTGTCGATCCTGATCGACAAAGGACTTTTCGATCGCTTGTCGATCCTGATCGACAAAGGACTTTTCGATCGCTTGTCGATCCTGATCGACAACTGGACAATAATCGTCTGCAGATACCGGAACATGCGGAAGCGCATTGCCGGCACCGCCGCCGGAATCGCCTGGATGGACTGGGCGTCGATGATCAGGGCCTGGCATTCGATCTGGACGCAGCTGTCGCGCTGCGGCAGGAGCCCGCCGATCGCGCCGGTGCCGATCATTCCTTCGCGCCCGACCACTCCAACTTCGAACGGCTCGCCCAAGCCTCCGCGCGGAACCTGGTCAGCTGGAACCAGCTGTTCGTGCGGGCTTGCGGCAAGGCAATGACCTCGGTGCTAGACGCCACCCCGGCCGTCGACGCCACCGCCGACGCCTGACCCCCGAGACTACCCGACACCGAGGCGACCCCAAGGTCGTCTTGCCCCATAGGACGACTTTGCCCTTCCGGCGGGGCCCCCTGTCCCCGCCGGCGCTTTTTGCCGGGCGCGATCCGCTTCCCCGCCGAAATTTTTTCTTCGGCCATCGGCACTTGACCACGATCAAATGCAGGCCGCTGCGGCCGGTGCATGTCATTCCTATCGAACGTCCGTTCAATTGCCCTGGGACTGGGAATGCGAGCCGTGGTCGGAGTGCAAGGCCTCCGACAGACCGCTTCCGCCCTGGCAGCCGGACAGATGGCGCGCGCCCCGACCGCTCTCGCGATCGCGGGCATGTCCGCCATTGCGATTGCCTGAGCCAAGGAAGGAAAGTGGACATGGACGCTGTTGCCGAAAGACTGATCATCGATACCGACGCGCACGTGGTGGAGCCGGCGGACCTGTGGACCTCACGGATTTCGACCAGGAAATACGGCGACAATATCCTCCATGTGAAACACCATGAGCGCAAGAAGCTCGACTACTGGTATATCGGCGACAAGCCGGTGTTTTCCGCCTGGGGGACGGCCAACTGGGGCTGGAAGGGCGGCAACATCTCGATCGCGCCGACGCTGGAGGACATTCACCCCGCGACCTGGGATGCCAGCGCCCGGCTGAAGGCGATGGACGAGAGCGGGGTTCGCGTGGCGGTGCTCTATGCCAACCTCGGCGCGGTGCTGATGGGCATGTTCGCCAAGATGGGCTCGCCCGAACTGATGGTGGAATCGGTCCAGGCGTACAACGACTGGCTGATCGACTGGATTTCCGTCGACAAGAACCGGTTCATCCCGATGGCCTGCCTGCCGCTGTGGGACATCGAGGCCTGCGTCAAGGAAATCCACCGGGCGGCGAAGATCGGGCACAAGGGCCTGACCATGTCCTGCGCACCGCACGAACATGGCTGGCCGTTCCTCGGCGACCGTGCCTGGGACCCGGTCTGGGAGGCGGCGCGCGACGTCGGGCTGCCGATCAGCTTCCATGCCGGCGGCGGCGACGTGGCCGACGACTTCATGAACCCGCAGCGCTTCAAGGTCGACGGGCTCGAAGGCAACTATGTCCGCTCCGCGGCAACGAGCTTCATGAAGACCGGGATCCAGATGTGCGACCTCTTGGTCAGCGGTGTGCCGGCGCGCTATCCGGAGCTGCGCTTCGCCATCGTCGAGAGCGGGCTGGGCCACATCCCCTTCTGCCTCGAGGCGCTCGACTATCACTACAAGATCGCCCGGATGGATAAATTCCGGCCCGAATTCAAGAAGCTGCCGAGCGAGTATTTCCGCGACCAGATCATCGTCAACTACTGGTTCGAGAAGTTCGAGCCGATGTATCTCGAACGGGTCGGGGTGGACAACATCGCCTTCGAAACCGACTTCCCGCACACCACCTGCCTGCATGGCGACGAGGTGCGCGCGGCGATCAACAACGGGCTGAGCGACCAGCCGCAGGAAGTGCAGGAGAAGATCCTGTTCCGCAATGCGGCCAAGTTCTACAATCTCTCGCTCGACTAAGGCGTCGCGCCGGACAGCGGCAACCGGAGCCGGGTGCGTGATTTCACGCGCCCGGCTCTGGCGATTCGGCCGCCAGCCGCGCGCGGATCGCCGCGTGGCAGGCCATGGCCAGCGCCTTGCGATCTGCCCCTGAGACCGGCGCCTCGAAGTGGACATCGATGCGGGCGCCGCCGGCGAGCGCGAGGGCGGCGGCGTGGGGCAGGAGCTCGTCGTCATCCAGCCAGGCGAAGGCGCGGCGTTCCTGCGGCGTGAAGGGGCGGCCGGTGCGGTGGCGGGGGACGAGGGTGATCGGCTGGACCGGTTCGCTCCCCTCCCCTGCCCCTTGGCCTACCCCCGCGAACAGGCTGCTGCGCAGGGGCAGGACGGAGCTGCCGTCGCCGGTGGTGCCTTCGGCGAAGAGGACCAGGCGGGCGCCGGCGGCGAGGCGGGTGGCCATGGCCCGGGCCTGCTGGGCGACGGTGCCGCGCTGTTCGCGCTCGATGAACACGCATTGGTAGCGAGCGGCGCCGGCGCCGATCACCGGCCAGGTGGCGACTTCGGATTTCGCCACGAAGCCGGCATCGAGCAACTCGCCGAGGATGGCGATGTCGGTCCACGAGATGTGGTTGGCGACATAGAGCGTGCCGGGCGCGGTGATGGCGGTGCCGTGGACGCGGACATCGAGGGCGAAGCCGTGGCGCAGGGTGCGCCAGACGGCGCGGGTCCAGCGGCGGGACACCGGCCCGCGCGGCTTGAGCCACAGCCAGCAAAGGATCAGCAGCAGAGCCAGGGCCATGGCGGCGATGGCCCGCAGGGCGCGGGCGGCGCGGCGCAGGTGCCCGGGCATCAGTACTGGATGGGCGGACGCGGCTGCTGCGGCGGCTGGCGGGGGCGGCCATAGCCGCCGTTGCGGCCGGTGGCCTGGTCGATCAGGTCCGGATCGGCGCCGGCGGGGGGCTGGCCGGGGCCATAGTCGAAGCCGGGGCCATCGACCGGGGGCGCGCCGGGGCCGGGATCGCGGCGATCGCGCGAGGAGACGAGATTGCCCTGGTCGTCGTAGTAATAGGTTTCGGGCGCCTGCATCTGGGCTTCGTCGTCGGGTTCGAGCTGGTATTCGGGCAGTTTGAGCTGGGTGTCGAACTGTTCGACCGGGCGCCTGGCGGTGGCGACGCGCATGTATTGGGCGAAGGCGCGGGCCGGCGCGGTGCCGCCCTGCAGGCCGGGGACGGGCCTGGCATCGTCCCGCCCCATCCAGACGCCGGTGGTGATGCCCGACGAGAAGCCGAGGAACCAGCCGTCCTTGTTGGAGGATGTCGTGCCGGTCTTGCCTGCCACCGGCCGGCCGATCTGGGCGGCGCGGCCGGTGCCGATGTTGACCGCGGTCTGCATCAGGTCGGTCATGCCGGCGGCGACATAGGGCGGGACCAGGGTTTCGCCCTGGATGGCGGTGTGCTGGTAGAGGACCTCGCCGTCGGTCGTCGTCACCTTGGCGATGCCGTAGGGGGTGACGGCGGTGCCCCTGGCGGAGACGGCGGCGAAGGCCCGGGTCATGTCGATCAGGCGGACATCGTTGGTGCCGAGCACCATTGACGGGTTGGTGCTGATCGGCGTGGTCACGCCGAAGCGGCGGGCCATGGCGGCGACGGCATCGAAGCCGACCTGCGCGCCGAGTTGCGCGGCGACGGTGTTCTTGGAATAGGCGAAGGCGGTGCGCACGTCGATGGGGCCGGCAAAGGAGCCGCCGGAGTTGTGCGGCGACCAGCCGTCGATGGTGACCGGCTTGTCCTCGACCCCGTCGTCCGGCTTCACGCCCGATTCAAGCGCGGCGAGATAGACGAATAGCTTCCAGGCAGAACCGGGCTGGCGCACCGCGTTGGTGGCGCGGTTGTAGTTCGACGAGACGTAATCGGCGCCGCCGACCATGGCGAGGACGGCGCCATCGCGATCGAGGCTGACCAGCGCGCCCTGGGTGGCCTTGGGCGCATTGGCGACCAGGGCCTGGGTGGCGGCGTTCTGCATGGCGGGGTCGATCGTTGTCCAGACCTCGATCGGCTGGGTGTTGTCCGGCAGCAGCAGGTCGAGCTGGGGCAGCGCCCAATCAGTGAAGTAGCGGACCGAGTTCTGCGCGGCTTCGGGCGCGATATCGACCGCGTCGAGATCGGCGGCCTCGCGCTCGTCGCGCGTGATCGTGCCGGCATCCTCCATGACCGCGAGCACGACCTTGGCGCGTTCGACCGCGGCCTTGGCATCGGCGGTGGGGGAATAGTGGCTGGGGGCCTTGACCAGGCCGGCGATGATCGCGGCTTCGGGCAGGGTCAGCCGGGTGCCGGGGTGGTTGAAGAACTTGCGGGCGGCGGCATCGACGCCATAGGCGCCGCCGCCGAAATAGACCTTGTTGAGATAGAGTTCGAGGATCTGGTCCTTGGTGAAGCGCCATTCTAGCGCCATCGCCAGCAGCGCCTCGCGCGCCTTGCGGCCGAAAGTGCGCTTGTTGTTGAGGAACACGGTGCGGGCGAGCTGTTGCGTGAGGGTCGAGCCGCCCTGGCGCCAGTGGCCGGATTCGGCGCGGACCATGAGCGAGCGGGCGATGCCGATGGGATCGATGCCGATGTGGTTGCGGAAGCGGCGGTCCTCGGTGGAGACGATGGCGTCCTTCATCACCGCGGGAATCTGGCGGTAGGAGAGCCAGTGGCCGTAGCTGGGGCCAAGCGCGACGAGCTGGGTGCCGTCCCGCGCGCGCACGACGATGGTCTGGCCGTTCTGGCTGGTCTTGAGCTCGTGGAAGCTGGGGAGCGACTGCGATTCGAACCAAACCGCGGCGAGGACGCCGCCGGTCAGCATGAGGGCGAGCGCGGCCACCCACATGACGAGCTTCTTCAGCCAGCGGGTGCCTGTTCCGGTGCGCCGATCGGCGTTGCCTGCCATCTTCGTGATGATCCCCCTGGGCCGAGGCGGCCGTAGCACGGCTGCCGATTAGGGGAAGCATGGTTAACCGAATATTGCTGATTTTCGGTGGTCAGACCCTCCCCCTTACTCCTTCGGCTTGAAATCCAGGCTGGCGCTGTTGATGCAGTAGCGCAGGCCCTGCGGCCCGGGGCCATCAGGGAAGACGTGGCCGAGGTGGCCTTCGCACTTGGCGCAGCGGACTTCGGTGCGGACCATGCCGTGCGAGCGGTCGGTGATCTCGGTCACGGCTTCGCCTTCGACCGGGGCGGTGTAGCTGGGCCAGCCGGAGCCGGAATTGTACTTGGTCGCGGCATCGAACAGCGGTTCGCCGCAGCCGGCGCAATAGTACATGCCGGGGGCCTTGTTGCTCTCATACTTGCCGGTGAAGGCGCGTTCGGTGCCGTGTTCGCGCAGGATGTGGTACTGCTCGGGGGTCAGGCGTTCGCGCCATTCGGCTTCGGTGAGGTCGAGCTTTTCGGTCATCGGGGGGCTCCTGGTCAGGCCCGGAATATGGGGCCTGCGGAAACGTGGTCAACCCAGGTGGAGAGCAGGTGGAACGGGCCCAGCGCGATCGGGATCGTCGCCTGGATCATCATCGCGCCGGAAATGTTGGCCAGCGCCAGCCTGCACTTGCCCTGGCGGACCCGGATGACCGCGTTCATCGACTCGGGCAGTTCGGTGGCGATCGGGCTGAGCAGCGGGGCGATGTAGGATGCTCCGGGCCAAATCTGTCGACATGGACGCCACTGAAATGCGGATGGCTACCCCGCAAGGCAAGGATGCCTTGTCCGATTGTGGCGGCGCCAGCCGGCGGCGAGAGGTTCGGTCAGCAAGCGGGTCAGCCATGAGGTTTGCAGGCATCGACGAACTCCCGAACGTCGGCAGGGAGCAAGGGGCCGCGCCGGATCGCGCACGGCGTGCCATCGGCATCGAGCAGGGCGGCAAACGGAAGGCCATACCCGTCGCCTGCAATCCGTTTGGCCAGCGCGCGGGCGGCAGGGGCCGGAACTTGCGAAAAAGCCGTGCGGGGCGGCCGGTCGATCCAGGCAAGGACGATCGGCACGGGCGCCGCGGCCGCCGCCAAGGCCGGAAGTGCCTGCAATTCTGCGCGGCAAGGCGCACACCAGTGGGCGCCGAACAGGACAATGCGCCTTGGGGAAGATGCGGGTTCGGTGCGAGCGACAGCGTGGTACGCAATGACAGTTGCAAATGACAGCAGGGTCGTCATCATTTGGCGGGTGCGCATGAGGTCAGGCTAACGCCGCTATATGACCTGGTCCATGGGAGAAGTTATGCTGCATTTCGGCGGAGCGGCCATCGCGCTGTTCCTCGCGTCCGCCGCAGTGGCGCAGGCACCGATGCCGACCGGCGACACTTCCGGAGTCCAGCAATTGTTCGACGGTGCCACGGCTGCGCTGGACAGCGGCGATTGCACGAGGGCTCTGCCGATGTTCGACCGGCTAGCCTCCGACCGCAGGTTGCGGGCGGGATCGCTGGCAGCCGCGGCGGTCTCGGTCCGCCGCGGGGTGTGCTTGGTGCGGATGAACCGGGGGGACGAGGGCGTGGCGGCGATCGAGGCCGGCCTGCCGACCATTCGCAAGGCGGGTGACGGGTTTGCCGGCGACATAGGCCAGGCCGAGCAATATCTGGGGGAAGCCTCGTTTTCCCGGTTTGACCACGACGGGGCGATTGCCCATTTCCAGGCCTGGCTCGACCTGAGCAGCGGGGAAAGCCGCGTGTTTCCGCTGTCGCGCCTGGCGCAGGCCGAAATGTTCGACGGCGGGACGGCCGCCCTGACTCATATCGACGAGGCGCTGGCCATTGTCGCCACAGCGGCGAAGCCCGACAAGGCGCGGCAGGCGGCGATGCTGACGATACGCGGCCGCATTCTGCTTAACCAGGGGCGACCAGGCGATGCACTGACCGAACTGAAAAAGGCGCTGGCGCTGGAAGGTGGCCTCACGCTCAGGGTCACACATGCGGAAGTGGCGCTGCGAGGGGATCTCGCGCAAGCGGCGGCGCTTTCCGGCAAGCCGGACGAGGCGCGCAAGTACCTTGCCTACACCGGGCAGGGCAGAATCGCGGAATCGCCGTTCACGCACGCGATTGACATGGACCTGCCCGATTGCGGTTCGGAGACCGGACTGCGGCCCGAAGACTCGGCGATCGTCGAATTCGCCATCGACGCGGGCGGCACGGTCATGGCCGCGCAGACAGTCTACACCCGCGGCAATTTTGCCGTGGCGGCCGCGTTTGCCAGTGCGGTGAAGGGGTGGCTGTGGCGGCCGGAGGAGATTGCCAAGTTACCGGCATTCTATCGGCTGACCACGCGGGTCGAGGTACGGTGCAGTCTGCGGGGAGGAAACCTGCCCGCACCGACGCGACCGATCGAGGAGCGGTTTCTCGACTGGGCATCGCCGCTGGTGCCCGCAAACCTGGCCTCTGCGCCAAACGGTCGGGAACGCCTGCTGGGCTTGACCGGATTCGCCGATGCGGCGGCGGGGCGTGGCGAATTCGACCGGGCCGCTGCCGGAAAAGGCATCTGGGCGATCCTGGCGGCTCGCTCGGACCCACAGGTATTGCAGGCATTCGACAACGCCACCGACTGGGCAACCAAGGCCGGCGTGCCGAAGGAAGAAATCAATGTGCTGCGCGTATTGAAAGCGACGCGCGGGCTGGTGGCCGCGGAGTACGCACAACGGAATTCCGATCCGCTGCGCCGGAAGGCGCTTGCCAGCAGGGCACCGCTGCTGGCAGTTGCGGCCGCGCCGGGCCTGGCCGATGATCCACTTGCGGTCGATACCTTGCTGATGATCGCGGTTCCCACGCGGCTCCGAAACGAGGATCGAGCGGAGGCGGGGCGGCTTGTCCGAAGGGTTGCCGAAGACGGACGGTTGCCGGAACATGCTCCGCTCCGCCAGCTTGCCCAATTGTGGCTGGCCAACGATGCCCTGCAGGATGGCGACCTCAAGCAGGCTCAGGCATGGTTTCAGCGTACCGGCCTCGACGAGCAGCAATGTGCCCTGATCGGCCCGGTCCCGGCGCTGCGGAAGACCGGCGTTTCCGGCAACGATTATCCCAATGAAGCATTGGCGATGGGGTTCGAAGGGTGGGTTCAGCTCGAATTCAATATCAACGCAGACGGCAGCACAGCCAAAGCTCGCCCATTGATAGCCTATCCACCGCTTGTGTTCGGCGACGCCGCTGTCCGGATGGCGCGGGACTTCCGCTATCAGTCGAGCTATCGGCCCACCGGCGGGGCGGCTTGCAGTGCGCAATCGCAGACTATCAATTTCGTGCATGGCCGGTAGCGCGACGCTGGCACGTGGGTTGGCGCATCAATGCAGGTGTTCGACCAGCAGCACGGTGCCTTCGTGGCCGGCGACGCGCAGGCGGGTGCCGATGACGGCGTCGGGGCCGCGCGCCAGCCATTCGCTGTCGCCGTGGCGGACGCGGCCTTCGCCGCCGGCGATTTCCTCGGTGACGATGACCATCTGGCCGGTCATGCGGCCGCCGCGGTCGTTGAGTTGGGGGTCTTCGGATTCGACCGGATTGCGGGCGATCCAGGTGCGGCCGGCGAGGACCGAGCCGAGGGCGAGGATGGCGAAGAGGACGACCTGTTCGGCGCCGGCCAAGGGCAGGAGGAAGGTGGCGAGGCCAGTCAGCAGGGCGGCGCCGGCGAGCCAGATGAGGAAGACGCCAGGGATGACCATTTCGCCGATCGCCAGCAGCAGGCCGATGGCGAGCCAGGCGGAGCGGGCGTCGAGGCTGTTGAGCCAGGCGAACACGCCCGACATCTGCGGGGTCATGGTTTCGCCCCGTCCTTCTTGAAGGCATCGCGGACGAGTTCGCCGATGCCGCCGACGGTGCCGATCAGCTGGGTCGCCTCGACCGGGAACAGGATGGTCTTGGCGTTGGGCGAGGTGGCGAACTGGCCGACCGCCTCGGTGTATTTCTGGGCGATGAAGTAGTTGAGCGCCTGGGTGCCGGAGGTGGCGATGGCTTCGGAGACGACGCGGGTGGCCTGGGCTTCGGCCTGGGCCGAGCGTTCGCGGGCTTCGGCATCGCGGAAGGCGGCTTCGCGGCGGCCTTCGGCTTCGAGGATCTGGGCCTGCTTCTGGCCTTCGGCGCGGAGAATCTCGGCGCTCTTCAAACCTTCGGCTTCGAGGATCTGGGCGCGCTTTTCGCGTTCGGCCTTCATCTGGCGGGCCATGGCATTCGAGATGTCCTGCGGCGGGCGGATGTCCTTGATCTCGACCCGGGTGACCTTGAGGCCCCACGGCGCGGTGGCATGGTCGATCACCGCGAGCAGCCGGGCGTTGATCTCGTCGCGCTTGGACAGGGTCTCGTCCAGGTCCATCGAGCCCATGACGGTGCGCAGGTTGGTCGTCGTCAACTGCATGACGGCGAGGAACAGGTTGGAGACCTCGTAGGCCGCCTTGGCCGGATCGAGCACCTGGAAGAACACCACGGCATCGACCCCGACCATCGCGTTATCCCGCGTGATGATCTCCTGGCCGGGAATGTCGAGCACCTGTTCCATCATGTTGACCCGCTGGCCGACGCGATCGACGAAGGGGATGATGATGTGCAGGCCCGGGGTGGCGGCAAAGGTGAAGCGGCCGAGGCGCTCGATGGTGTAGACATAGCCCTGGCGGACAACGCGGACGCTCAGCACCATGAAGACGAAGACGACGCCGACGAGCGCCACGAGAACTCCGGCCATGTTATCCCCTCCCCCCGAGAATTGCCCGGCTGCTTTAGCCGGCGAGCGTTACAAGGTGCTGAACAGGGCCAGCATCCGGCCCCATGCCTTTTCCGCCTGGGCGTGATCGTAGACCGGGGCATCGGGCGTGGTCCAGCCGTGGTCGGCATCGTAGACCTCGATCTCGGCCGGGCGGTGAGCGGCGGCGGCGGCGGCACGCAGCGCGTCCTTGTCGCCCGGGCTCTTCGCATCGTCGTTGCGGGCGATGGCGAAGAGGAAGCGGGCGCGGGTCCAGGCGAACAGGCGATGGGGGCTGACCGGTTCGGCGGCAGGCGCGCGCGGGCGTGCGGCGGCCGTTGCCGTGGCCGCCGCCAGGAGGAAGCTGGCGCTGTGCTGCGGGGCCGTCGCGCTGGCCTGGGCCGGCGGATCGGCGACCAACCCGCCCCCGTGCATCGAGGCGACCGCGCGAATCCGGGCAGGCGCGGCGGCGGCGGAGCGGACAGCGAAAGGGCCGCCCATGCAATAGCCGACCGTGCCGATGCCGCGCCGCGTGCTGACTGCCGGCTGGCGATCCAGGAAGGCGACGCAGGCTGCGGCATCGGCGGCGACACCGGCCGGGGTCACGGCGGCGATCATCGGCTTGAGCCGGGCCTGGCCTTCGGGCGTGCGCCATTCGGCGAACGTGGCGAGGACCGGCGCCCTGGCCGAGCGATGATACTGGTTGAGCACCAGCACGGCATAGCCGGCGGCGGCGAGGCGGCGGGCCTGGGCCTTGTAGGCATCGCGCAGGCCGGCGATGTCCGGCCAGACGAGGATGGCCGGGTGGGCGCCCTTGGCCGGGTGGACGAAAAAGGCGTCCGCCGGGCCGTCCGGCGTGGGGACGGTGACGGTCGCTTCGGCGAGGCCGGCGGCCCTGGCCGAGGCGGTGGTTGCCCACAGCGCGGTGGCGGTGCCGGCGAGCGCGAAGGCGCGGCGGCTCAGGCCGAGGGATCGGAGCGCCTGCTCCTCGGCAATCGCGGTATCCTGGTCGCACATCGGCTGGGGCCTTCCGGTGGGGGGAGAGCGCAGGATATGCGCTCGGCCCCACCGGGCAAGCGGAATCAGGCGGGCTGGACGGCAGGCTCGCGCACGGCCAGCGCCGCTTCGCATTCGGCCATGAGGCGGGCGATGATCTCGGCTGCCGGTTCCTCGGCCGTGACCATGCCGACCGATTGCCCGGCCATGACCGAGCCGTTCTCGACATCGCCGTCGATCACCGCGCGGCGCAGCGCGCCGGCCCAGAAGTGCTCGATTTCGAGCTGGGCGGCGGCCATGTCGACCTTGCCTTCATCGAGCAGGCGGGCGACCTCGATCTGCTTGGCGGTGAACTCCTCGGTGCCCTTGTTCCTGAGCGCGCGGACCGGGATCACCGGCAGGCGCGGATCGACCTGGACCGAGGCCACGGCATCACGCGCATTGGCGCGGAAGAAGGCCTTCTTGAAATCCGGGTGGGCGATCGATTCGTTGGCGCAGGCGAAGCGGGTGCCCAGTTGCACGCCGGCGGCGCCCATTTCGAGGTACGACGCGATCATCTCGCCCCGGCCGATGCCGCCGGCGACGAAGACGATGAATTCCTCGGCCAATGACGGCAGGAATTCCTGGGCCAGCACGCTGGTGGACACCGGGCCGATGTGGCCGCCGGCTTCCGAGCCTTCGATGACCAGCGCATCGGCGCCGGAGCGGAGGAGCTTTTTCGCCAGCGCCAGGGTCGGCGCGAAGACGAGGACTTTCGCGCCGAAAGCCTTGATCGCTTCGACCGAGCCTTTCGGCGGGATGCCGCCGGCCAGTACGACATGCGAGACACCGTGGTGCGCGCAGACCGCGATCAGGTCGAACAGCAGCGGGTGCATGGTGATCAGGTTGACGCCGAAGGGCCTGCTCGTCAGTGCCTTCGTCGCGGCGATCTCGGCATCGAGCAAGTCGGGGGTCATCGCGCCGCAGGCGATCACGCCGAAGCCGCCGGCATTGCTGATCGCCGCCACCAGATGGCGCTCGGAGACCCACGACATCGCCCCGCACAGGATGGCGACCTCGCTGCCGAGAAATTCGGCGCCGCGCGCCATGCGTGCATTCGTGCGTCTGGTCACCTTGCCTCCTGGGGGGCTCTTTCGTGGAGGGGGGCTATAGCCAGTGGGGGGCGTGGTGGGAAGGATGTTGGCGGGGGAAGCGCGAAGGAAAGAACAAGGGGTTCACGCAAAGGCGCAAAGGAACGAAGAGCGCAAAGAGGATGGCCTTTGCGGCCTTCCTGCTTCCTTTGCGCCTTTGCGTGAACTGTTCTTTTCTTGGTTCATCGAAGCGGAAGGATGGCCTGCGGCGCTTTAGTCACGCACGAGATCGAAGGCACGCCCCGACGCCAAGGGTAACCGGGGTCCGGGGATGGTAAATCCCCGGTCTTTTTCCTTTTCAAATCAAGCCCCGTCCAGCCCGTAAGCGGTGTGCAGCACGCGGACGGCGAGTTCGGTCTCGTCGGAATCGATCAGGACCGAGACCTTGATCTCGCTGGTGGAGATCGCCTGGATGTTGATGCCGCGATCGGCCAGTGCGCGGAACATGGTGCTGGCGACGCCGGCGTGGCTGCGCATGCCGACGCCGACGACCGAGATTTTCGCGACTTTCGGATCAGCGATCAGGCGGGTGTAGCCGATGGCTTCCTGGCGGGCTTCGAGCACGGCGCGGGCGCGGTCGAGGTCGGCGCCGGGAACGGTGAAGGTGACGTCGGTCTCGCCCTTGTCCTTGGCGATGTTCTGGATGATCATGTCGACGTTGATGTTTTCGCTGGCGAGCGGGCCGAAGATCGCGGCGACGGCGCCGGGGCGGTCGGCGATGCGGGTCAGGGTGAGCTTGGCCTCGTTCTTGTCGGCAGCGATGCCGGTGATGAGCTGGCTTTCCACGTTCAATCCTTCCAATTCTTCGTCGCTGACGATCATCGTGCCGGGGAGGGTATCGGCGGCGGGGGCATCCTCGTCGATGAACGAGGACAGGACCTGGACGCGGACGCCTTCCTTCATGGCGAGGCTGACCGAACGGGTCTGCAGCACCTTGGAGCCGACCGAGGCCAGTTCGAGCATTTCCTCGTACGTGACGTTCTTCAGCTTGCGGGCCTTGGCGACGATGCGCGGGTCGGTGGTGTAGACGCCGTCGACGTCGGTGTAGATGTCGCAGCGATCGGCATGGATCGCGGCGGCGACGGCGACGGCGGAGGTGTCCGAGCCGCCGCGGCCAAGCGTGGTGACGCGGTTGCCGTCGGTCAGGCCCTGGAAGCCGGGGATGACGGCGATTTCGCCGGCGGCCATCGAGGCGGCGAGTTCGGGGGAATCGATGGTCTGGATGCGGGCCTTGGCGTGGGCATCGTCGGTGCGGACCGGGAGCTGCCAGCCGAGCCAGGAGCGGGCCTTGCAGCCCAAGGCCTGGAGGTGGAGGGCGAGCAGGCCGGCGGTGACCTGTTCGCCGCTGGCGACGACGACGTCGTATTCGGCGGGATCGTAGAGCGCGTTGGCTTCGCGGCAGAAATTGACCAGGCGATCGGTCTCCCCCGACATCGCCGAGACGACGACGGCGACTTCGTGGCCGGCTTCCTGCTGGCGCTTGACGATGCCGGCGACGCGGCGGATGCGCTCGGTCCCCGCCATGGACGTGCCGCCGAATTTCATCACGATGCGGGCCAAGGTGCTCGCTCCTCCATACATGACTCATGGGCCGGAATCTGCGCTTCCGGCCAAGCGGCGGCCCTGTTAGGGATGGCGGATGGTGAATGCAACTGTGATGACCGAGACGATCAGGCCCGAGGAAGCCGCCCATTTCGGCAAGCTGGCGGCGGAATGGTGGGACCCGAAGGGTTCCTCCGCGATGCTGCACAAGCTGAACCCGGTGCGGCTCGCGTTCCTGCGCGCGGCGGTGGATGCGCATTGGGCGGGTGATGCGAAGAGCGTGCGCCCGCTGGCGGGGCGGCGCGCGCTCGATGTCGGCTGCGGGGCGGGGCTGCTGGCGGAGCCGCTGGCGCGGCTGGGTGCGGCGGTGACCGGGGTCGATGCGGCCGAGGAGAACGTCGCGGTGGCGCGTGCCCATGCCGAGGCGGGGGGGCTGGCGATCGCCTATCTGTGCGGGGATGTCGCCGAACTGGGGTTGGCGAGTTTCGACCTGGTCACCGCGATGGAGGTGATCGAGCATGTGGCGGACAAGGCGGCGTTCGTTGCCGCGCTGGCGGCGGCGCTGGGGGACGGCGGGCTGATGGTGCTCTCGACGCCGAACCGGACGGCGCGTTCGCGGGTGCTGATGGTGGAAGGGGCGGAGCGGCTGGGGATGATTCCGCGCGGCACCCACCATTGGGAGGATTTCGTTACGCCGGATGAACTGCGGGCGCTGCTGGCCGGGGCGGGATTGCGGATGGGGGAGCCGCGCGGGATTGCGTGGAGCCCGGCAAAGGGGCTGCATTTGTCTGAAGATCTGGCATTGAACTATCTGGTGACGGCGGTGCGGGGGTAGCGCACGGCTGGATTTGCTGGGGATGGCGGGGTTGCGGCGGGATCGGGTTCACGCAGAGCCCGCAGAGAAAAAGGAAGGCCGCAGAGACGTCGGCCTGCCCTTCGGCCTTATGCTTGCGGAAAAGTTGTCCGGCATGGATCTGCGCAACTTCTCTGCGGTCTCTGCTTCCTTTGCGGGCTCTGCGTGAACCCGAAACCTGCGCAAGGCTTGCCGCATCGCTACGCCTGGCGAGATTGAAGGATTACCGCCCCTGCGCCCGCCACCGCTGCACAGTGCGGATGACCGACTCTTCCTCGCCGCCGGACTCCCGCCAGAGGTCGGCGAAGGAGGGGTCGGCGCTGGCGGGGCGTTTGGCTTCGTCGAGGTTGTCGAACGAGGCGCGGACCGGGATGGTGACGCCTTCGCCGCAGATGATGCATTCGCGGTTGCGCAGTGCCGGCAGGGAATCGAGGAAGCCACGGGCGCCTTCGGGCATCGCCGAGCGGACGAAGGCCTGGTCGCGCTCGTTGTTGAGGCGCATGGCGATGATCGTGCCGCATTGCGAGAGCACGCCTTCGGCAAGGTCGGACGGGCGCTGGGTGATCAGGCCGAGCGAGACGCCGTATTTGCGGCCTTCCTTGGCGATGCGCGAGAGGATGGTGCCGACCGAGGAGCCGTCGGCATTGCGCTCGTTCGGCACGTAGCGGTGGGCTTCCTCGCAGACCAGCAGGATCGGGCGGGTGCGTTCCTCGCGCGACCAGATCGCATAGTCGAACACCAGGCGGGAGAGCACGGCGACCACCGTCGAGGTGATTTCCGAAGGGACGCCGGAGACATCGACGATGGTGATCGGCTGGTTGCGCGCCGGCATGCGGAACAGGCGCATGACCAGTTCGGCCATGGTATCGCCGACCAGCATGCCGGAGAACAGGAACTGGTAGCGCGGATCGGCCTTGAGCTCGTCGAGCCGGGTCTTGATGCGGACGTAGGGCGCGGTGCTGGTCGATTTTTCCAGGCGGCCCATCTCGTTCTGCAGGATCAGCGACAGGTCCGACAGCAGGTAGGGGATCGGGGAGTCGACGGTGATCTTGCCCATCTGTTCGGCCAGGCGGTTCTTGGCGCGGGCCTGGAGCAGGCATTTGGCGAGGATTTCGGCATCGATCTGGCGTTCGTCGCCATGCGAGCGCAGCAGGATCTCGCAGTGTTCCTCAAAGTTCATCAGCCAGTAGGGCAACTGGAGGTTGCTGGTGTCGAGGATCAGGCCGTTGGTGCGGAAGGCGGCGGCATATTCGCCGTGCGGATCGACCATCAGGATGTGCCCCTGGGGCGCCGCTTCGCAGATCTTGTGGAGGATCAGCGCCAGCGAGGTCGACTTGCCGGTGCCGGTCGAGCCGAGCAGGGCGAAGTGCTTGCCGAGGAACGGGTCGATGGCGATTGAGGCGCGGATCGAGCGGGTCGGATAGACGGTGCCGACCTCGATGGCGTTGTGGCCGGTGCCGGCAAAGACTTCGCTGAGGTCGCTTTCGGTGCAGGGGTAGAGGTAAGTGCCGGGCAGCGGGTAGTTGGTGACGCCACGGCGGAACTTGTGGACGCGGCCGGTCAGCCGCTCGATGTCGCCTTCGCCGAGGAAATCGATGGCGGCGCGGATGCCATCGGGGGTGCGCGGGTCCTGGCGCTGGTTGCGAACGCTGGCGATCAGCCAGGATTGGCCGATGCGCGCCTTGACCAGGCTGCCGACCTGGCCGGCGAGCGCGATGTCGTGGCGGGGGCTGACGGCGCATTCCTCGAGGCGCTGGCGATCGAACATCGCCTCGCTGGCGGAGCCGCCGATCTCGATGACCACGCCGATCGGATCCTCGTCCCCATGCCGCAGATTCGGGGCTTCGCCGGCGGTAGCCGGCGCGCTTTGCCCGAAGCTGTGCATGTTGTGATCGGTCATCGGTATGCGCGCCTCTCGCACGCAGAGACGGCGCGCGGGGCTGAAGGGTTAGGCGTGGACGGTTAATTTCGTGCTAATGCCGGGGCCCGCTGGCGTGGCCCCAGGCTTCACGACAGGGCGAACAGGCGACCGGCGATCCAGCCCATCACAGCGGAGAGGGCGACGACGAGCAGGCCGTAGAAGAAGGCATAGTGGCGGGCGAAAGTGGCGATGGCGCGTTCGATGCCGAGCTTGCGGACTTCGACATGGGCGAGCGCCGAGGCGACGACGCGGCCCTTGCGGATGGCGAAGGTCTCGGCCGTGTAGGTGCCGATCGGCACGCTGGAGGGGAGCCAGATGCGGGCGCGATAGAGCACGTCGTCAGTGATGGTGACGCCACTGTCGTCCTCCGAATAGAGGCTCTGGCGGCGCTGGCGATCGACCAGGCCGGCGGCGAAGCGATCCTGCGCGGTGGGGTCGATGGTGCCGCTCGGCGACAGTTGCAGCGAGCCGAGGCCGAATTCGTAGATCGCCGCCGTGCGTTCGTCGACGATGTCCTTGAGCGGCTTCGAGGCGGCGACCGCATAGTAGCCGGGGACCGAGCGGAAGGTGGTGCTGTCGGCATTGACCCAAATGCCGGCCACCCGGCGCTTCTCGCGCACCACCACCGGCTGGGTCGGGCCTTCGACGACGACGACGATGTCGTATTCGCGGCCGGCGCGGGTGCCGGCGGGATCGAGGATGGCGCCGAACAGCAGCAGTTCGGTGCCGGTGAAATCCTGGCGGACCTCGATCTCGCGCTGGGAGACGTCGGGGACGAGGATCGGATCGCGGGCGCCGGTGAGGAGGAGGATGCAGAACAGCGCGGCGATGAGGCGGCCGATCATAACGGCTTGACCGTGAAGATCTCGTCCGGGCGCCAGGTGAGGCCGAGCAGCATGCGGGCGGCGACGAGCAGGACGATGACCGCGAGGACCAGGCGCAGGCGGACCGGGCTGGCCTTCTGGGCGAACTGGGCGCCGACCTGGGCGCCGGAGACCGAGCCGAGCAGCAGCAGCAGGGCGAGCACGAGATCGACCGCGTGCGTGGTCAGCGCGTGCATCATCGTCGTGGCCATGGTGACGAACAGGATCTGGAACAGCGAGGTGCCGACGACGACCTGCGCGCTCATGCCGAGGATGTAGAGCATGGCCGGGACCAGGACGAAGCCGCCGCCGATGCCCATCAGCATGGTCAGGATGCCGGTGGCCATGCCGAGCAGCAGCGGGGCGAGCGGCGAGATGTAGAGGCCCGAGCGGTAGAACCGCCAGCGGCCCGGCAGGCTGGCAACCAGCGGGTGGTGGCGGCGCTTGGGCGAAGGCGGCGGCGCGCCGTTGCGCGTGGCGCGCAAGGTCGCCAGCGATTCCCGGGCCATGACCGTGCCGATGCCGCCGAGCAGGACGACGTAGAGAATGTCGATCACCGAATCGATCTGGCCCCAGTGTTCGAGCAGGCGGAACAGCAGCGAACCGATGACGGTGCCGATGACGCCGCCGGCAACCAGAACGCCGCCCATGCGGTAATCGACGCCGCCGCGCCGGGTATGGGCGAAGACGCCGGAGACGCTGGCCCCGGTCACCTGGCTGGCGGCCGAGGCGGCGGCGACGGTGGGGGGGACGCCGTAGAAGATCAGCAGCGGCGTGGTGAGAAAGCCGCCGCCGACGCCGAACATGCCCGAGAGCAGCCCGGTGAGCCCGCCGAGCAGGACGATGACCAGGCCGTTGACCGAGAGGTTGGCGATCGGGAGATAGACGTCCATGCGGGCGCTACCCTAACCGCTGATTGCGGCGAAGGGGACCGGTTTCTGCTCAGAACCCGGCGGTTATCGTCAGCGCCGGGCCGGTGCCGGGGCGGGCCTGGCCGGCGACGCGGACGCGATATTCGAGAGCGGCGCGGGCGTGCAGCGGGCCATGGTCGAGCACGAGGGCCATCGCCGGGCCGAGATCGACGCGGCCGGCACCGCGCTGGGCACCGCCGGACAGGGCGGCGCCGGCATGCAGCGTCGCCGGCCCGACGAGGGCGAGCGGATGTTCGAGCCGGAGCGCGGCATCGACGAAGGCGGTGGCCGCCTCGCCGGCGACATAGCCGGCCTGGGCATAGAGTTCGGCATGGCCGCGCCCCGGAAGCGGGAGCGGCGGCAGTTCGGTGATCGCCATGGCGGCGGCGCGTGCGCGGACCTGGCCGTTGCCGAGGCGATCTGCGCGGGCTTCGAGCTGGGCGCGCAGCGGCAGCATGGCGAACGGGCGCTGGCCGATGCCGAGGGCGAGACCGGCATCGGACCGGGCGCCGGGGGCAGAGGCCAGCGCCGCGGCCGCCCGGAGATAGACGGCGGGTGCTGCGGGAGGATCGGCGAGGCGGTAGCGCAGCACGGCGCCGGCCTGGCTGGCGCCATAGGTCGGCAGGGCGACGGCGGGTTCGACCCCGCCGGGCCGCCAGAGCAGCCAGCCGGCGAGCGACCAGCGCGGCGCGGGAGGACCGGGTCTGGCAGGCGGGGACATCGGCGATGGCGACGGGCCAGGATGCGCGGGCAGCGGTGCCGGATCGGGCGCGGGGACGGCTGGCGCCGCGACGGGGCCAGCGAGGGGGCCAGCTGGGGGCATGTGTCGGGAGAGCGGGACCGGAGGTGGCACCGCTGGCGGCGGCGGGAATGTCGCGGCGGGTGGAGCGTCCGGCGTTGGCGGGGGCGCGCGCCGGGCGGCAGGGGAATGGCCGGCTGCCGTCGCGGCCGACGGGTTTGGCCGAAATTCGGGCAGCGGCAGGGCCTGCCAGGTGAGAATGCGGGCCACGACCCATGCCCCCAGCACCATGCCCAGGCCTACGACCGGCCGCCCCGACCGCGCGGCGGGCAGGTTCACGCCCGCATGCCGGCGGGCCTGAGCGCGGCGCAGTGCTGGCGATGCACGGTCTTGTCCCAGCGCAGCGGCCCGCCGCGCAAGACCGCGAGATAGGCCAGCAGCGCGCGGCGGC
>Ga0068863_100000014_pt1 | contig 216135 bp, 183 predicted proteins | sample KBSSwiS62_FD_66596 | JGI IMG/M metagenome (GOLD analysis project Ga0068863, IMG submission 66596) | Switchgrass rhizosphere microbial communities from Kellogg Biological Station, Michigan, USA - KBS Switchgrass S6-2 | ecosystem: Host-associated > Plants > Roots > Rhizosphere > Soil ... | reverse complement strand
GACGCGGGCATGGTCCATGCTGAGGAACAGGGTCTCGTTGAGCAGTTCGTCGCGCATGCGGCCGTTGAAGCTTTCGACGTAGCCATTCTGCATCGGCCCTTCGACTTCGCTCAGGAGAGCCTTGCCCGGCGCGATGTAATGCCACTCCACACCGACCTCCCCGCACCATGCGAGAACGGTATTGGACGTCAGTTCCGTGCCATTGTCGCTGACGATCATGCCAGGCTTGCCACGCTCGGCGATCAGATCAGCCAGCTCGCGCACGAGCCTGCGTCCTGAGATCGAGGTATCCGGCACGGCACGCAGGCACTCCCGGGTCACGTCATCGACGATGTTCAGGACCCGGAACCGACGGCCTGACGCGAGCTGATCGTGGACGAAGTCCAGGCTCCAGCGCTGGTTGGGCAGCGCGAGAACTGGGGCTGGAGCCCGTGCACCAATGGCGCGGCGCCGATTACGCCGGCGCCGAACCGCCAGCTTCTCTTCCCGATAAAGCCGCTGGGTCTTCTTGCGGTTGATCACGATACCCTCCCGCCGCAGCAGGATATGCAGACGGCGATAGCCGAACCGGCGCCGCTGCTGCGCCAACTCGCGCAGCTTCGACCGAACCTCGGCATCGTCATCCCGCTGGGACCGGTAGCGCATGCTCTTCCGGTCAGCGCCGATCACTCGACACGCCCGCCGCTCGCTCATCCCCAGGAAGGCCTGGAGACGCGCGACCGCCTCTCGCTTGGCAGCGGGCGTCACCAATTTTTTGCGAGCAGATCCTTCAGGCCAGCGTTATCCAGCATGGCCTCGGCCAGCAGCCGCTTCAGCTTGGCGTTCTCGTCCTCGAGCGCCCGTAGCCGCTTCGCGTCCGACACCTCCAGCCCGCCATACTTGGCCTCCCAGTTGTAAATCGTCGCTTCCGACACCCCGTGCCGCCGTGCCAGGTCAGCGGTCTTCGCACCCGCCTCCGCTTCCTTCAGCACGCCAATGATCTGCTCTTCCGTGAACCTCGTTCGCTTCATCTGTCCGTCCTTCCAATGGGGCGGACTCTAATCAAGCTTGGAGGAAAATCAGGGGGTCACGTCACGCTCGTTGAAATTTTCGTCTGGCGCTTTTCGTCGAATATTTGCTACCGCTAGTAATATATTGGGATCGGAGCGGGGATGGGAAATTTTACCGGGTTGACCGGCGGGAGCTTACTGGTCGGCACTTCAAGTTCGGATATCATCACCGGCCTGGACGGGGATGACAGCATCGACGGCGCCGCCAGTGATGACCTGATCAGCGACGGGGGCGGCCTTCATTCGTCGATTCTCGGCGGTGCCGGCAATGACACGATAACCTATGCCAACGAGCCCCTGAACTCCGATCAAGAGTTCTACCTGACGACGACCGCGATCGACGCCGGTGACGGAAACGACCTGGTCGATTTCAACAGCTCGCGGGTCGGCCCGGTGGCCATTTCGCTCGGCGCGGGGAATGACCTGCTTCGATTCGACCGCCTGCTGCACGGCGGCATCTGGGGCACGCACACGTTCTCGATCACGCTTGGCCCCGGCCAGGATGTCATCCGCCCTAGCTTCGAGTTCGGGGACAGCTTGCGCAGCGCAGCCATCGTCCCGCTGACTGTCGCCGATTTTGTGCCTGGCGACGCAGGCGATGTGCTGGACCTGGGCGATGCACTCCGCGGCCTTTTCAACCATCCATCGGCATTGACGATCAAGCCGTCGGCCAATCCCTTCGCCAGCGGCCACATCGTGTTGCTGCAGGACGGGGCCGATACCATTGTCCGGTTGGATATCGCCGGGAGCGGCGCCGGGCAGGGCGAGGTCTATTGGCGCGACCTGTTCCGCCTGGTCGGAGTCAATGCCGCCCAGTTGACCGCCACCAACTTTGCCGGTTGGGACCCCTACGGCGGCGACCCGGTGCACATCGATCATACCGGCACCTCCAGCGCTGATCGCCTGATTGCCGCAACTGTTGGCGGCACCTTGGCGGGGCTTGGCGGTGACGACTGGTTGCTGGGCAATGTCGGGGCCGACACGCTGCTGGGCGGCGACGACAACGATCGGCTGGAGGGAGCGGCCGCGGGTGATCGGCTCGATGGCGGTGCCGGCAACGACCTGCTCGACGGCGGGATCGGAAACGACACGCTTCTCGGCGGCAGCGGCAACGACACCATCCACGATGGCGCCGGCAGTGATTCGATTGATGGTGGCGGTGGCGACGACCTGATCGACCTGTCCCGCGCCCAGGTCTCCCGCATCGATACGCCGGTGATCGACCACATCACCGTCAATGCGGGCGATGGCAATGACACGGTTCGCCTGATTCAGGACTGGTCCACACCGCCCACCTCTCTCCCTGCGCTCGACATCGCGACTTTCGACCTCGGTGCCGGCGACGACGTGCTTGAAATCGGATTCATCGAAAATCCTCTGATTGCGGGCTTTCATCCCTCATTTCGCGCTACGCTGGGTGCAGGGCATGACATCGTTCGCCTGGACAGCGTGCTTTCCCCCAGCCTGGATGAGGCAGTGCGCGGGGTGATTACCGACTTTGCTTCCGGCGACGGTGGCGATCAGCTTGACCTTGCCGCGCTGGTGGCGATCAGCGACCGATGGGATCGCTCCAGCAATCCTTTTGCCAGCGGCCTGCTTCGCCTGGTTCAGGAGCCGGACGGCACCCGCGTCTATTTCGACTACGACGGCGTTGACGGCAGCGATAGTTGGAACCCCGTTGTCCTGCTGCAAGGGGTGCAGGCTGGCAGCCTGACCGCCTGGAACTTCATGGGCTTTGCGCCTGGCCGAGGCCCGGTCGCTGCAACCACCCTGACCGGGACTGCCGGTGCGGATTCGCTGGTCGGCATGAACGGCCCGGACCGGATCAACGGCCTCGGTGCCAACGACAGTCTGTCAGGCGGCTTCGGCAACGACACCCTGGCGGGTGGCGCGGGTGACGATACGCTCAACGGCGGCAACGGCGACGATTCGCTTTCCGGTGGCGATGGCAACGACACTCTGGTCGACGACGTCTCCGGCTCGGACACCCTGGACGGCGGCACCGGCGATGACGCGATTGTTGTCACCCGCAACTTCACGCCGCGCGACGAGACCGTGGTCGTTAGCGCTGGCAGCGGCAATGACACCCTCCACGTCTACCCGAATGCAGGCTCGGGCCATTCGACCACGCTCGTCGCCGACATGGGCGACGGTGCCGATCGGGTCAGCTTCGACGCTCTGCCCTCGGGTGGGACCACTCTGACTTTGGGCGCGGGCCAGGATGTCGTCGTCCTGGACCCTAACGCCGCTTCGCAATCGAACGGCTCGCTGGTCATCACCGATTTCCAGACGGGCGACAGCGGAGACGTGCTGGACTGGGCGGGCTTCGTGAAGTCCCGTGGTCAGTCGACGCCGTTCATATCGGCGTGGAACGACGACGGGAAAGACGCCTACAATCCCTTCCTGGTCGGCAATCTCTACACCTTCGCACCGGATTTTCGCCTGGAGCAGCGGGGGAACGATGTTCTTCTGATCGCAAATGGCGGCACCAATGCGCTGGTCGAATTCCGCAATGTGACGCTGGCCGGCTTCACCGCCCACAACCTCGGCTTCGATCCAGTCCTGCCGACCGTACCCGCATTCTCTCAAGCCACGAACTATCTTGGCACCGCCGGTCGGGACGTCATCACCGGGAGCAGTGCCGACGACCAGATCGTCACCGGGGATGGCAGCGATGTCGTCAATTCCGGTGGCGGCAATGATTCACTGGTCGGCGGCAATGGCGATGATGCGCTGATTGGCGGCGCCGGCAATGACACGATCCAGGGCGGCGATGGCGCCGATTCGCTTTACGGCGGAGACGGACGCGACCAGATCGACGGCGGCATCGGCGCCGACATGATCCAGGCCGATCGGCTCGATACGGTGACCAGTGGCGGAGGCGACGACCGCCTGTTCCTCTACTTCAACGCCTGGGACGACCAACGTCAGGAGTATGCCGATCCCACCATCGGTTCGATCGCTGCCGGCGATGGCAACGATCTCGTCGTCGTGCGCCGTTTTGCCAGCAATCCGCCGCCGCATCGCTTTGTCGTCGATCTGGGAGCAGGCGACGACACCATCCAGGGAGACGTGCGCGACCTCGACGTGACCCTGGGGACCGGGCGGGACCGGATCGTGACCAACGGGCCGTTCGATATCGTGATCGAGGATTTCACCACCGGTGACGGTGGCGACATCTTCGATTTTTCCCCGTCGGTCACCTCCGGCAGCGCCGAACTTGTGCAGGATGGGACGGACACGGTGCTGATCCTGCACGATTTCTGGACCGTTACCACAGCGCGCTTTCGCAATACCAATGCCAGCCAGTTCACTGCGGCCAACTTCGGTGGCCATGACCTGCTCCCGCATGTTGCCGGCAGCAGCGGCAGCGGCGTGACCCTGACCAGCAGCCGCACCATCGCACACGGGAAAACGCTGGCGATCGTCGATCCTTTGCCACAGCAGATCGGGATCGACATCTCCAACCGGATCGGCATTTCCTATGCCCCAGGGCTGACGCCGGTCCAGTTCATCAACCACGGCACGGTCTCGATCAGCAGCAGCACCGGCGCGTCGGGCTTCGTGGTCATGGCCGGTGCGCCCGAAGGCGGGCTGTTCCGGAATGCGGCTGATGGCGTGTTCACGGTCACCGGGATCGGTGCCGCCGGGTTCTATGGCCAGTTCCTGCCGTTCGAGAACGATGGATTGTTCCAGGTTATCGGCAGCGACGATCATACCATCGCTGGCGACAGCATCGGCATGATCGCCAACCGCGGCGAGCTGATGCACGTGACCAACCGTGGCACGTTCACGGTGAGCAGCGCCGCAAGTTCGACAGGCATCTTGGCCAACCAGGCCCCGGTCGACAATTCCGGCACGATCGATGTGACCGGCTGGGACTATGCGGTCGGGGTCAAGCTGACGGCGCTGGCCAACGAGTCAGTGGTCAACAGCGGCACCATCACCGTGAAGCTAAGCAACCCGGATACGCAGTTCGCCTCGGCCGGCTTCGTGTTCGAATCCAACTTCGCCTCGCCCCAAAGCCCGGCGCGCATCGTCAACAGCGGCACGATCACGGCCGATTTCGCGCTATTCTCGCAGGACGTCTCGCCTTTTGGCAATCCGGAATCGCTGAACAATAGCGGCACTCTCAACGGCGCCACATTCATGGGGCCGGGCAACGACACCATCACCAATTCCGGCACGATGAACGGGCGCACCCTGCTCGACGAGGGCGATGACCTCTACGATGGCCATCTGGGCGTCAACACCGGCACCATCGAGGGCGGGCTTGGCAGGGACACCCTGCTCGGCGGCGCCCAGGCCGACATCCTGTTCGGCGACGACGGCGTCGACCAGCTTTCCGGCGGCGGCGGGGACGACTGGCTTGAAGGCGGCATGGGCAACGACACGCTGGACGGCGGCGACGGCCTCGATGCGGCATCCTGGTTCGAATCCGGGCAGGCCGTGCTGGTCGATCTTGCACGAGGGGTCGCGCTCAGTGTGCGCGATGTCGACAGCCTGACCAATATCGAGGACGCGGTCGGCTCGGGCCGTGACGACACGCTCTACGGCAGCGAGGCCGGCAATGTCCTGCTCGGCGTCGGCGGCAGCGACCGCCTTTATGGCCGGGCCGGTGACGACACCCTGATCGGCGGTAACGGCGACGACTGGCTTTCAGGCGGAGCCGGCAACGACCTGTTCTTTGTCCAGCCCGGGGATGGCAATGACACCATCGTCGATTTCGCGCCTGGCGATCGCATCGGCATCGCCGGTTACTCCGCCTGGTCAGCGCTGGTTCAGGAGGGCGCGGACCTGCGCATCGTGCTCTCCCCGACCGACAGCATCCTTTTGCGCCGCGTTTCGCTGGCCGGGTTCGACCAGGCTGCCGTCGAATTCAATGCCGCCGACCCGGGGCTGGACATCCCGGTGCTCAATTCCCAGACGCTGTTCCCCAAGAATGATTTCACGATCGCCAGCGGCGAAGTCCTGAGCTTTGCCGATACCGAACTCGTCCGCCACGCCAACGCTACCTATCTCGCGTCGACCACCCAAAGCACTGCGCTGGCGCTCAACCCGCCCGCCGGCAAGGGTGGACTTGGCGTCTACAACCACGGCGTGCTGCGGTTCGAGACCGAGCAGTCGGAGGTGCCGACCTATGGCATCGTCACCTCGATCTACAACCCCTACGGCGGGCGCGACCACTGGCTGGTCAACTACGCCGGGGCCGAGATCACGATCATCGCCCACCATTCCGATGCCGTCGCCACCTATGGCGTCGGGGGCATCTGGAACGCCGGCTCGATATCCGTCACCAGTCTCAGCGGCGATGCCACGGCGGTCTCCAGCCTCAGCAAGGGCGTCTTTGCCGAGGTCATCCGGACTTTCGCCAACACCGGGACGATCACGGTTGATGCCGCGAAGGTCGGAAGGGGCGTGGCCATCGGCGGAAGCACGGATTCGGTCGATGTGATGATCAACGCCGGCACGATCTTGGTTCACGGCGGCGAGGCCAGCAATGGCCTCGAAAACCCGATGAATGCCCACCCGGCCGCCATTCAACCGCGCCTGGTCAATGCCGGCACGATCACCGTTACCGACAATACCGCCACGTTGGACAGCGCCGGGCTCTACCTCGGCAACAGTTCCCATGGTGAAGTCTGGAACTGGGGCACGATCACCGCCGACTATTCGGTGCGGGTAGTCGGCCTGACCACCCATTCGGTCGTGGACATCGGCTATGGGCTCAACCTCTACAACACCGGCGCGCTCAATGGCCGGGTGCGCATGAGCGAATACCCCGACCTGGTCATCAACGGCGGCACGATTGTCGGCGATGTCCGGCTGGGTGGCGGCGCCGACGTCTACGACGGCCGCAATGGAACACTCGTCGGCCTGCTCGAGGGCGACGACGGCAACGACACCCTGCTAGCCGGCATCGGTGCGCAGACCATCGACGGCGGCTTCGGCGACGATACCCTGTCAGGAGGCGCAGGCGACGATGTCCTGTTCGGCCGGGCTGGCGCTGACCATTTCCGCATGGCGGCGGGCTTCGGCAACGACACCATCGCCGATTTCTCGGCAGCGGACAGCGACGCCATCGATGTGGCGAGCTATTCCCAAGCCCAGTCGGTCACCCAATCTGGCGCGGATGTGCTGGTCCGCTTATCGGCGGGTGACAGTCTCCTTGTGCGCAATGCCAGCGTCGCGGCGGTGACGGCGGCGCTGCATTTCGGTGCGAGCGATATCGCCGCCCATGAAATTCCGGCATCCCCGGGCGGGATCGTCGCGCCGATTGGCCCGCCGGTTACGTCGGCCGTTATCGGTGGCACCGCAGGAGCGGATTCGCTGGCGGGTGGCGGCGGGCCAGACGCGCTCAATGGACTCGGCGGGCGTGACATCCTGCACGGCGGGCCCGGCGCGGATTACCTCGATGGGGGTGATGGAAGCGATGTAGCTGTCTATGACGGCGCGCGCTCAGACTATGCGATCACGGTGCAGCCCGGTGAAGGGGTTATCGTTGCCGACCAGCGCTTGCTGGGATCGGATAGCACCGACACGGTCAAGAACGTCGAGCAATACCAGTTTGCCGATGGGCTCTATTCGTTCAATTTCAGCGCGGCGACGACGGTGCTGGCGGACCTTGGTCCGGCGCTCGGCTGGAACAGCCAGGCCCACTTCCCGAGGCTGGTTGCCGACATCAACGGCGACGGCAAGCAGGACATCGTCGGCTTCGGCGGAGGGGCGGTGTTCTCGGCACTGGGCAATGGCGATGGCACTTTCCAGAACAGCCACATCGCCATCGCCGATTTCTCGGTGGTGCTCGGCTGGACCGACCAGGAGCATTTCAAGCGGGTGCTGGCCGATGTGAACGGTGACGGAAGGGCGGATATCGTCGCGTTCGGTGGTGGCGCGGTGTTCACATCTCTGGCCAATGCCGACGGCACCTTCCAGGCCAGCCATATCGCCATCGCGGATTTCTCGGTGGCGCTGGGCTGGATGGACCAGACCGAGTTCCCCCGCGTCGTTGCCGACGTCAACGGCGACGGCAAGGCCGACATCGTCGCGTTCGGCGGCGGGGCAGTGTTCACCGCATTGGGCAACGGCGACGGCACATTCCAGAACAGCAAGATCGCCATCGCCGACTTCTCGGTTGCGCTAGGCTGGACGGACAATACCCAATTCGTACGCCAACTGGCGGACGTCAACGGCGACGGCAAACTCGACATCGTCGGCTTCGGCGGGGGGGCAGTGTTCACCGCGCAGGGAAATGGCGATGGCACCTTCCAGGCGAGCAAGATCGCCATCGCCGACTTCTCGGTTGCGCTAGGCTGGACGGACAATACCCAATTCGTGCGCCAACTGGCGGACGTCAACAACGATGGCCGGGCGGACATCGTCGGCTTCGGTGGCGGGGCGGTCTTCACCGCGCTGGCCAATGCCGATGGCACATTTCAGGTCTCGACGCTGGCGCTGGCAGACTTCGGCCAAGCGCAGGGCTGGGCCAGCCAAGACACAACGCCGCGCCAGCTGGTTGACCTCAACCACGACGGCAAGCTCGACATCCTCGGCTTCGGGCCAAATGGGACGCTGATTGCTTATGGCAACGGCGATGGCTCGTTTAGCGCGGTGAGCAAGGAGGCGATTGCCGACTTCTCGGTGCCGCTAGGCTGGACAGATGCGAGCCAGTTCCCGAGGATGCTGACTGACGTTAACAGCGACGGCCTGCCCGATATCCTTGGGTTCGGCTATGGTGGCGTTTTGGTAGGCCTCAACCAAGCGGACTACCTCCTTTGATCGACGCTGAACAGTTTGGCGATGCACGAGGCCAGAATCATTTTGGCGCGATGCGTGGCGGAAGGCGAAACCGAACTGCACATGGACAAACTGCCCGACCTGCTGGACCTCAACTGCGGTCCGCTTCCCGATGCCGTCCGCGAACTGGGCAGCGCGTCGGAAATCCGCAACACGTTCCGGGGTTTCCAGCGCCAGCTTTACAACGCCGGCGAAGGTGGTGAAGCGCGGGTTCGAACAGTTATTTTTCCGGGGCTGGGGGCCACATTGGGGGCCACCATCGAATTAAGCGCTTTATTTTTATGTAACTTCAGATTGATAGAATCCTAATTCGACTCCGTCCCCGGCCGGCCCTGCGCCCTGCCCCGTGTCCTGCAGGCTCCCTGTCGCCGATCCCGGCCTGAGGCGCCTGGCGACCAGCCTCAGTGCATCGCCGCGCTGGCGCTGGATTCCGGCATACGGGAAGGCAGGAACAGCGCGATGGGCACCATCGCCATCGTGATGATCGTCAGAAGGAAGAACGAATCTCCGAAGGTCATGACCAGCGCATCCAGCAGCACCTGGGAGTCGATCATCCGCATTGCCGCTTCGTGTCCTTCAGGGCCACCGCCGAATGTCGTCGCCCATTGACGGACGGTATCGGCGACTCCGGGGTCGTTGCTACCCAGCGTCTCGGCCAGGCGCCAATGGTGAAAATCGAGCCGCGCGTCCTGGAAGCTGGCCAGGGCGGCAAGGCCGACAGACCCGCCAAAATTGCGGGCAATGGTGGCGATGCTGGTGACTTCCGGCACTTCTTCCGGCGCTGCCATGGCGATCGCCGTCTGCTGCATCGGCAGGGCGGTCAGGGCAACGCCGATGCCGACCGCGAAGAGCAGCGGCATGAAATCGCCGCCGCTGGCCTGGGCGGAAAAGCCGGCGGCGATGGCGCAGGAGCTCGCCAGCGTGACCGCCGCGACCGAGACGATCGCCCGCAGGTTGCAGTGCTTCACCAGCATCGGATAGACGAACATCGTCCCGCACGACGATATGCCCGCGACGAAGACCACCAGCCCGGCCTGCAGCGCATTGTATCCCGCGATTGCCGCCAGGAACTGCGGGGTCAGGAAAAACAGGCTGAACATGGTGAAGCCGGACAGGAAGATGATCGCCGTCGACAGGCAGATGACGCGGTTTCGCAGCAGCGCCAGCCTGAGCACCGGGCGCCGCGCCCGGAACTGGCCGGCGAACAGCATCCCGAGGCCGATCACCGCACCGAACGCCAGCCGCCAGATCAGCGCCGATTCGAACCACTGCTCGTTGTGCCCTTCCTCCAGGATCACCACCAGGCAGCCGAGCAATGTGGTCACGCCGGCAATGCCGAGCCAATCGGCGTCGGCAATCTCGCGCAGGTCGATCGGCGAATCCTCCAGGGCAAAATAGGTCAGCACGACGAGAACCGCGGAAAATGGCACGTTGATGAAGAAGGCATAATGCCAGTTGAACTGTTCGGTCAGCCATCCGCCCACGACCGGACCGATGATCGGCGCCACCAGGATCGGGCCGGTGATGATCGCCACCGCGCGCGACTGCTGGTCCGGCGGCAGCAGGCGGCCGGCCATGGAATAGGCCGAGGGGATCATCATGCCGCCGCTCAACCCTTGCCCCAGCCGGCCGACGATGATCATGCCGAGGTTGGTCGCCGAGCCGCACAGCACCGAAAACAGCGTGAACAGGATCGCGCTCCACAGCAGGAACCGCCGCATCCCCAGCATCCGCTCGATCCACGCGGTCAGCGGCAGGATGATGATCTCGGTCATCAGGTAGGCGGTGCCGACCCAGGTCGCCTCGGCGCGGGTGGCGCCGATCTCGCCCTGGATGACCGGCAGCGACGAATTTACGATCGACGTGTCGAGCAGGGCCATGAAGCCGCCCAGAGTACCCGCCGCGATCGCCAGCCAGGCGCGGCGGCTGTCTGCCTTGGTGAATGCAGTCGTCCCCGTATCCATTGCCCGCCCTTCCCGATCGCCGCATCCGGCTCGCCGCCGCTTCTAGTGGCCGCCTCGGCAATTGGCCAGCACCCACACCACAAACCCGGGGAGGCGCGGCGGAAGCGAGCCGGTACCGGCCCGGCCATGCCATCCCGATTGCGTTTTCGCCCGCGCTTGGCTAAGGCGGCGTTCGACGCCCCGGCCGCCGCGATCGAGATCGCCCGCCGGGGCTTTTGGTTTACGGGGAGCGCCGCCGGCTCCGGGTCCGGCGGTCCGCCCGCCGCAACCGGGGTTTCGCGGGGAAGGTCCCCACACGGTCATTGAGGAAAACGAAGATGTCCCGTCGCCGCCAGATCTACGAAGGCAAGGCCAAGATCCTCTACGAAGGCCCCGAACCCGGCACCCTGATCCAGTACTTCAAGGACGATGCGACCGCGTTCAACGCCCAGAAGAAGGGCACGATCAACGGCAAGGGCGTGATCAACAACCGCATCAGCGAGTATGTCTTCACCCGCCTCGCCCACATCGGCATCCCGACCCACTTCCTGCGCCGGCTCAACATGCGCGAGCAGCTGGTCCGCCAGGTCGAGATCATCCCGATCGAGGTTGTCGTCCGCAACGTCGCCGCCGGCTCGATCTCCAAGCGCCTCGGCATCCCCGAGGGCGAGGCGCTGCCGCACACGCTGATCGAATACTACTACAAGGACGATGCGCTCGGTGACCCGATGATCGCCGAGGAACACATCGCCTGCTTCGGCTGGGCCTCGAACGAGGAGATGCAGGACATCTCCAGCATGGCGATCCGGGTCAACGACTTCATGGTCGGCATGTTCGCCGCCATCAACATCCGCCTGATCGACTTCAAGCTCGAATTTGGCCGCATCTGGGATGGCGACTACAGCCGGGTGATCCTGGCCGACGAGATCAGCCCGGACGGCTGCCGCCTGTGGGACATGACCACCGGCGAAAAGCTCGACAAGGACCGCTTCCGCCGCGATCTCGGCGGCGAGGAAGAGGCCTACCAGGAGGTCGCCCGCCGCCTTGGCCTGCTTGAGACGGACAACGGGCCGAGCGAGGTTTTCGACCTTTCCAAGCACCGGAAGCTGCGCACCAAGAAGTAACCGGGCGTGCCGGGGGGCGCGCCTGCAACGATCGCCACCGGGGGCCGGTGACGGGACGAATGGACGAACGGGGACAGTTTCGCCGCGTTTTGGGCCGCTTTTGGGGCGGGTTGGCGATGTTGTGCCTGCTGCTCGCCCCTCTGCCGGCCACGGCCCGCGCCGATGCGGGCTGGGGCTTCGCCCGTTCCGATATCACGCCCGATCCCGCCTGGCATTTCGAGCGCCTGCCCAACGGCCTGCGCTTTGGCGTCCGCCGCAACGCCCACCCCGCCGGCGCCGTCCTCGTCCGCATGGAAGTCGCCGCCGGATCGCTGGACGAGCGGGACGATGAGCGCGGCTATGCCCATTTCGTCGAACACATGGCCTTCCAGGGCAGCACCCGCGTGCCGCCGGGCGAGATGATCCGCCTGCTCGAACGCCACGGCCTCGCCTTCGGCGCAGACACCAATGCCTCGACCGGCTTCGAGCGCACGACCTACATGCTCGACCTGCCCAGGCGGGACCCGGCCCTGCTCGATACCGCGCTGATGCTGATGCGCGAGGCGGCCAGCGAACTGCGCTTCGACCCCGCCCAACTCGCCCGCGAACGCGGCGTCGTGCTTGCCGAAAAGCGCGACCGCGATACCTATGCCTACCGCGAGATGGCCGATCGCCTCGCCGCCATGGCGCCAGCCGCGCTCTATCCGCAGCGGCTTCCCATCGGCACCCAGGCCGCGCTCGACGCCGCCACCGCCGAGCGCCTTCGCGCCTTCTGGGCACGCACCTACGTGCCCGCCCGCACTACCGTCATCGTCGTCGGCGACATCGACGAGGCAGCCGCCCGGGCGCTGGTCCTGCGCCATTTCGCCGACTGGCAGCCGGCCCGCGCCCGCGCGCCGAAGCAGCCGTCCCCCGGCCCGCTGGCACCCGCCAACCCCGCGCCCAGCCTCTACACCGACCCGGCCCTGCCCGAGCGCGTCACCATCGCCGCTCAGGGCAAGTGGCGCGGCGGCGCCGACACGCTAGCCCGCCGCCGCGCGGACCTGCTCGCCCGCATCGGCGCGGCCATCGTCAACCGCCGCCTCGCCCGGCTTGCCCGCCAGCCCGATCCCCCGTTCCGCAGCGCCGGCTTCGGCACCGCGCCGGTGTTCCACGTCGGCCGCAGCACCAGCCTGACGGTGGAAAGCCTCGACGGCCAGTGGCCCCGCGCCCTGGCCGCCGCCGCCGCCGAATATCGCCGGGCGCTGGCCAACGGCTTCACCGCCGGCGAAGTCGCCGAGCAGCTGGCCGACCTGCGCACCAGCCTGCGCCATGCCGCCGCAGCTGCGGACACCCGCACCAGCGGCGAACTCGTCGCCGAAGCGCTCGACCTGCTGCACGACCGTTCCGTGCCCGACGCGCCTGCCGCCACCCTCGCCTGGTTCGAAGCCCAGGCGCCGTCGATCACCCCCGCCACCGTCCTTTCCGCGCTGCGCCGCGATGTCGTGCCGCTCGAAAAATCCCCGCTGATCCGCTTCCAGGGCCGCAAGCCGGCCGATGCCGCAGGCCTGATCGCCGCCTGGGGCAAGGCCATCAAGGCGCCCCCCGCCCCGGCCCCGGCCGAATCCGGCGGCGGCTTCGCCTACACCGATTTCGGCCGCCCCGGCAAAGTCGTCGCCGACAGCCGCGCCACCCCGCTCGCCATCCGCCAGGTCCGCTTCGCCAACGGCGTCCGGCTCAACCTGCGCCGCACCGAGCTCGAACAGGACCGCGTGCTGGTCGATATGCAGCTGGATGGCGGCTCGCTGCTCGCCACCCGCGACAACCCGCTGGCCGTCGCCATGGTCCCCTCGCTGATCGCCGGCGGCCTCGGCAAGCACAGCCTCGACGACCTGCAGAGCCTGCTCGCCGGCCACGCCGTCTCGACCGGCCTCGGCCTCGGCGCCGAGACGTTCGTCGCCAGCGCCGCGACCACCCCGGCCGATCTCGCCCTCCAGCTCGAACTGCTCACCGCGACGCTGACCGATCCCGGCTACCGCCCGGAGGGCGAGGCCCAGTTCCGCGCCGGCATCGCCAACTGGTATGCCCAGCTCCGCGCCACCCCTGCGAGCGCGCTTGCCGCGTCGATCGGCGGCATCCTGTCGGATGACGACCCCCGCTTCACCACCCAGCCCCAGGCCGCCTATGCCGAACTCGGCTACGCCCGCCTGCGCGACGCCATCACCGATCGCCTGCAGCATGGCGCGATCGAACTGGGCGTCGTCGGCGATATCGACGAGGACGCCACCATCGCGCTCGTCGCCCGCACGCTGGGCGCGCTGCCCCCGCGCGAGAAGGACTTCCGCGGCTATGACGACCGCCGCGCCCGCCCGTTCACCCGGGACCACGCCCCGCGCACGGTGTTCCACACCGGCCAGCCCGGCCAGGCCCTGCTGCGCCTGACCTGGCGGACCCGCGACGATGCCGATCCGCTGGAAAAGCAGGCGCTCAACCTGCTCGAACGCGTCGTCCGCATCGAACTGACCGAAACCCTGCGCCAGCGCCTCGGCAAGGCCTATGCCCCCGCCGCGTCGAGCGAACCCTCGCGCACCTGGAAAGGCTACGGCACGTTCGCCGTCGCCGCCTCGGTCGATCAGGCCGACCTTCCCGCCGTCCACTCCGCCATCGTCGATACCGTCGCCGCGCTGCGCGACCGCCCTGTCGGCGAGGACCTGCTGCTGCGCGCCCGCGCCCCGCTCGCCGAGCTGTTCGACAACCAGCTCAAGACCAACGCCGGCTGGCTGGCCCTCGTCACCCGCGCCCAGACCCAGCCGGACCGCATCGACCGCCAGCTCCAGGCCAGCCGCCGGCTGATGACGCTGACCGCCGCCGACATCCAGGCCGCCGCCCGCCGTTACCTGACCGATGATCGCATGGTCGCCGTCACCGTCCTGCCCGAGCCGCCGCCCGCCGTGGCCGAGACAATCGCCCCGGCTGGTCCCTATATTTCCGCCCGCTGATTGACTTGGGGCCGGGCCGCATGTGAAGGCCTCGCCCCGGGAGACGGTTACCCGCGATCATGACGGAACTCATGCGACCGCACTTGCCCCCCTTGCGCGTCCTCATCGCCGCTGCCTGCCTGGCCCTGGCCGGTTGCGGCCACCGCGACGGCAACGATGCCGCCAAGCCGCCGCCCGAAGTCGGCTACCGGGTCATGCGCGCCACCTCGGTGCCGATTGTCAACGAACTCCCCGGCCGCACCGCCGCCTTCCAGACCGCCGAAGTCCGCCCCCAGGTCTCCGGCGTCATCCAGCAGCGCCTGTTCGCCGAGGGCGCGCTCGTCCGCGCCGGCCAGCCCCTCTACCGGATCGACCCGAGCCTCTACCGCGCCGCCGCCGCCCAGGCCCAGGCCAACCTGGCGAGTGCCGAGGCCAATGCCGCCGCCGCCCAGGCCCGCGCCGAACGCTACCGACCACTGGCGGCGGACAAGGCGGTTTCCCAGCAGGACTATACCGATGCCGCCGCCGCCGCCCGGCAGGGCGCGGCCACGGTCGCCCAGAACCGTGCCGCGCTCGACACCGCGCGGATCAACCTGCGCTTTACCACCGTGCCCGCGCCGGTGACCGGGCGGATCGGCCGTTCGCTGGTCACCGCCGGCTCGCTGGTCACCGCCGGCCAGCCCGGCCCGCTCGCGGTGGTCTCGGTGCTCGATCCGATCTTCGTCGATATCCAGCAGAACGCCGGCGACGTGCTGCGCCTGCGCCACGCCGGCAACGGCACGCTGGCCGATCACGTCGATGTCCGCCTGATCCTGGAGGACGGGCACGAATACCTGCTGCCGGGCCGGCTCCAGTTTTCCGAGGTCACGGTCGATCCCGCCACCGGCACGGTGACCCTGCGCGCCCGCTTTGCCAATCCGCAGGGCGTGCTGCTCCCCGGCCTGTTCGTCCGCGCCCGCCTGTCGCGCGGCAGCCAGGACCATGTCTGGCTGGTCCCCCAGGCCGCCCTCTCGCGCGATCCGCGCGGCAATGCCACCGTGCTGCTGGTCGGCCCGGGCAATCGCGCCGTGGCCCGCAAGGTCGTCGCCGAACGGACCGCGGGCGATGCCTGGGTCGTCACCTCGGGCTTGGCCGATGGCGACCGGCTGATCACCCAGGGCCTGGGCAAGATCACTGCCGGCAAGCCGGTCAGGCCGGTTGCCGAAGATGCCCCGCAAGCGCCCCGCCAGCCCGGCACCGCCGGCGGCCGCTGAGCGATGTCGCGGATCTTCGTCGATCGGCCGATCTTCGCCTGGGTCATCGCCATCGTCGTCATGCTCGCCGGCGTCGGCGCGATCCTGACCCTGCCGGTCGAGCAGTTCCCCGATATCGCCCCGCCACAGGTCAACATCAGCGCCCGCTATCCCGGCGCCTCGGCGGAGACCCTGGAAACCAGCGTCACCCAGGTGATCGAACAGCAGATCACCGGCGTCGATGGCCTGCTCTATTTCAGCGCCAACTCCTCGTCCCAGGGCCAGGTGCGCATCTCCGCGACGTTCGCCAAGGGGACCAACCCGGACATCGCCCAGGTCCAGGTGCAGAACAAGGTCCAGCAGGCCCTGAGCCGCCTGCCCCAGATCGTCCAGGCCCAGGGCATCACCGTCACCAAGTCCAACCCGGACCAGCTGATGGTCGTCGCCCTTTACGACGAGTCCGACCGGGTCAGCGCCACCGACATCTCGGATTTCGCCCTCAGCCAGGTCCAGGACGTGCTCGCCCGCATCCCCGGTGTCGGCCAGGTGGACAGCTTCGGCGCCCAGTATGCCATGCGCGTGTGGCTCGATCCGAACCGGCTCGCCGCCTATTCGCTGATCCCCGGCGATGTCGTCGCCGCGATCACCGCGCAGAACGCCGAGGTCGCCGCCGGCGAGATCGGCGGCCAGCCCAGCCCGCCCGGCCAGATGCTCAACGCCATCGTCACCGCGCAATCCCGGCTGACCACGGTGGACCAGTTCCGGCGGATCGTCGTCAAGACCCGGCCGGATGGCTCGACCGTGCTGCTGTCGGACGTCGCCCGCGTCGAACTCGGCTCGGACAACTACATCTTCGTCGCCGACATGAACCACCACCCGGCGGCCGGCATCGGCATCTCGCTGACCCCGGGCGCCGATGCGCTGAAGACCGCGAAGCTGGTCAAGGAGGAGATGGCCCGCCAGGCGACCCGCTTCCCGCCCGGCTTCCGGGTGATCTTCCCGAGCGATTCGACCCTGTTCATCAAGAAATCGATCGAGGACGTGGTGATCACCCTGGTCGAGGCGATCGTCCTCGTCGTCATCGTCATCTTCGCTTTCCTGCAGAGCTGGCGCGCCACGCTGATCCCGGCCATCGCGGTACCAGTGGTGCTGCTCGGCACGTTCGGCGTGTTCGCCCTGGTCGGCTTCTCGATCAACACCCTGACCCTGTTCGGCATGGTGCTGGCCATCGGCCTGCTGGTCGATGACGCGATCGTCGTGGTCGAGAACGTCGAGCGCCTGATGCACGAAAACCCCGGCATGACCCCGCGCGAGGCGACGATCCGCTCGATGCGGGAAATCTCGGTCGCGCTGGTGGCCATCGCCCTGGTGCTCTCGGCGGTGTTCCTGCCGATGGCCCTGTTCGGCGGCTCGACGGGCGTGATCTACCGCCAGTTCTCGCTGACCATCGTCGCCGCCATGGCGCTTTCGGTCGGCGTCGCGCTGATCCTCTCGCCGGCGCTCACCACCACCCTGCTCAAGCGCCGCGAGGACGAGGACCACACCGGCTGGGTCGGCCGGGCGAGCTGGCGGATGCACGAATGGTTCGAGGCGAACTTCGCCCGGCTGGTCGCCTGGTATCACGACCATGCCCGCCGCATCGCCGAGCGCAAGAAGCGCCCGGTGCTGGTCTACCTCGCTCTCTGCGCCCTGCTGGCGTTCCTGTTCCTCCGCCTGCCGACCGGGTTCCTCCCCGGCGAGGACCAGGGCCGGGGCCAGCTCATCATCCAGCTGCCCCCCGGCGCCACCCTGCAACGGACGGATCGCGCCCGCTCCCTCGCCGAAGACCATATCCTCGCTCACGAAAGCCGCGACATCGCGAACGTGTTCACCGTCGTCGGCGGCGGCGCGAACGGCGCGGTCGGCCAGAACACCGGCCGTGGCTTCATCAATTTCAGGGACTGGGACGAGCGCAAGGGCAGCGAACACACCGCCGACGCCGTCACCCGCCGCATCACCAAGGCCCTGAGCGGCATCCGCGACCTCGAATTCTACGCGACCGTGCCGGCCGTCGTCCGGGGCCTCGGCCAGTCCTCCGGCTTCACCGCCGAACTGGTCAACGACAGTTCGCTGCCGCGCGAGCGGTTCGACGCGATCCGCGACCGCATCCTCGCCGAAGCCCGCGCCGACCCGCAGCTGGCCAACGTCCGTCTCTCGACCCTGCCCGAAGTCCAGACCCTCGCCATCCAGGCCGACAACCAGAAGCTGGCGGTGCTCGGGCTCAACCAGGCCGATGTCAACGCCACGCTGAGCACCGCCTGGGGCGGCCGCTACGTCAACGATTTCGTCGATCGCGGCCGGGTCAAGCGGGTCTATGTCCAGGGCGATGCCCCCTGGCGCTCGCGGCCGGAAGACCTTGCCGCCTGGCAGGTGCGCGGCAGCAACGGCCAGATGGTGCCGTTCACCGCCTTCGCCACCGCCGGCTGGAGCCGCTCGCCGACCGCGACGACCCGGTTTAACGGCATCCCCGCCTACGAGTTCAGCGGCCAGGCGGTCCCCGGCGCCAGTTCCGGCCAGGCGATGGACGCGTTCTCGCGGATCGTCGCACATTATCCCGGCGTCGGCCTGCAATGGGCCGGCGCCTCCTACCAGGAACGGCTCGCCACCGGGCAAGGCCCGCTGCTCTACGGCCTGTCGCTGGTCGTCGTCTTTCTCTGCCTCGCCGCGCTCTACGAAAGCTGGTCGATCCCGGTCGCGGTGCTGCTGGTGATCCCGCTCGGTCTGGTCGGCGCGGTGCTTGCAGTCACCCTGCGCGGCCTGCAGAACGACGTCTACCTGCAGATCGGCCTGCTGACGACGATGGGGCTGGCGGCCAAGAACGCCATCCTGATGATCGAGTTCGCCGAGCAGGAGGAGAAGAAGGGCGCCAGCATCCTGGATGCGGCGATGACCGCCGCCCGCCTGCGCCTGCGGCCGATCCTGATGACCAGCGCCGCCTTCATCTTCGGCGTGCTGCCGCTGGCGATCGCCACCGGCGCCGGCGCCAACAGCCGCATCGCCATCGGCACCGCGGTGATTGGCGGCATGCTGACCGCGACCGCGCTGGCGGTGTTCTTCATCCCCCTGTTCTTCGTCATCGTCCGCGCCACCACCCGCGACCTGCTCCAGCGACTGCGCGGCCGCAACAGCCAGGAGGCCGGCGCATGATCCGGCGGACCGGTGCCCTGCTCGCGGCGCTCGCGCTCGGCGCCTGCTCGCTGACCCCGCGCTATGTCCGCCCGGATGCCGCGATCCCGCCGCAATGGCCGCAAGGCCCGGCCTACCAGCGGCAATCGCCCCTGCCCGCCGCCTACGCCTATCGCGACTGCTTCGCCGACCCGCGCCTCCTGCGCCTGATCGCCACCGCGCTGGTCGCCAACCAGGACATCGCCGCCGCGCTGGCCAATGTCGAGGCGGCACGCGCCAGCTACCGGGTCCAGCGCGCCGCCCTGCTGCCGGAAATCGACGCCGGCGCCGGCTATTCGCGCGCCGGTGGCCAGGCCTCGATCCAGCCGCCGGAAACTGTCTCCGCCGGCGCGAGCGTGCCAGCCTGGGAGCTGGACCTGTTCGGCCGCGTCCGCGCGCTGACCGCCGCCGAACGCGCCCGCTATCTCGGCAGCATTGCCGCAGCCCGCGCCGTCCGCATCCTTGTCGTCGCCGAACTGGCCCAGGCCTGGATCGCTCGCGGGCGGGACATGAGCCTGCTCGCCATCGCCCGCGACACCGCGAGTTCGGCCAGCGAGCAGGTGGCACTGACCGCGCGCCGCGTCGCCGGCGGCATCGCCGCGCTCGACGACCAGCGCAAGGCCGAGATCACGCTGGCCACCGCGCAAGCCGACATCGCCGCCCAGACCACCGCCGTCGCCCAGGACGAAAACGCCCTGCGCGCCCTCGTCGGCGGCGAACCGGCCCCCGCCGACCTGCCTATCTCGATCGACGACGCCGGCGCGCGCTTCTGCGCCATCCCCGCCGGCATGGATTCCGCCATCCTGCTGGCCCGGCCCGACGTCATCGAGGCGGAATACGCCCTCAAGGCCGCCAATGCCGATCTCGGCGCCGCCCGCGCCGCCCTGTTTCCCCGCATCAGCCTGACCGCCGCCGCCGGCGTCGCCAGCACCGCGCTCGCCTCGCTGTTCACCGGCGGCGCCTTTGCCTGGAGCGCGGATGCCAACGCCAGCTACCCGCTGTTCACCGCCGGCCGGGGCAAGGCCGGCGTCGCCCTGGCTGAAGCCCGCCGCAAGCTCGCCGTCGCGCAATACCGCAAGGCCATCCAGAACGCCTTCCGCGACGTCGCCGACACCCTCGCCCGGCGCGGTACCATCGACGCCCAGCTCGCCGCCACTCGCGCCGGCGCCGCCGCCGCTGCGGACAACGCGCGCCTCACCGAACGCCGCTACACCGGCGGCATCGCCTCCGCGCTCGACAGCCTCGTCGCCCGCCAGACGCTCTATACCGCCCGCCGCACCGCCGCCCTCACCGAGGCGACCCGCGCCGCCAACCTCGTCGAACTCTACCGCGCGATCGGCGACGACGATCCCACCCTTCCCTTCCGGCCCGCCCGACCCTTGCAGCCCGCGCCATCCGACGCCATAGGCAGCCAGACGAATCCTCCGCGCCAGGGAACCCCGCCATGAAAGTTCGCGTCCACGTCAGCCTCAAGAACGGCGTGCTCGATCCCCAGGGCCGCGCCATCCACCACGCCATCGAAGGCCTCGGCCACCACGGCGTCAAGGATGTCCGCGCCGGCAAGCTGATCGAACTCGAAGTGGACGACAGCGTGACCGATGCCGCCCTGGAAGACATGGCCAGCAAGCTGCTCGCCAACATGGTGATCGAGAACTACCGGATCGAGCGGGTCGCCGGCTGATGGCCTCCTTCGCCGCCGCCGTCGTCACCTTCCCCGGCTCCAATTGCGACCGGGACATGGCCGTCGCCATCGAGGAGATCTCCGGCGGCACCGTCCACCGCGTCTGGCACCGCGATGCCGAACTGCCCCAGGGCCTTGACCTCATCGCGCTCCCCGGCGGCTTCTCCTATGGCGACTACCTCCGCTCCGGCGCCATGGCCGCCCGCTCGCCGATCATGCAGGCCATCGTCGCCGCCGCCGCCCGCGGCGTCCCCGTCCTCGGCGTCTGCAATGGCTTCCAGGTCCTGACCGAAGCCGGCCTCCTCCCCGGCGCCCTGATGCGCAACGCCGGCATCCGCTTCGTCTGCCGCGATGTCGCCCTCACCGTCGAACAGAACCGCTCGCTGTTCACGCAAGGCTACCTCCCCGGCCAGCGCGTGACCGTCCCCGTCGCCCACCACGACGGCAACTACCAGGCCGACGAAGCCACGCTCGACCGCCTCGAAGCCGAAGGCCGCGTGGCCTTCCGCTATGCCGAACCGGTCAACGGCTCCGCTCGCCAGATCGCCGGCGTGCTCTCGGAAAAAGGCAACGTGCTCGGCATGATGCCCCACCCCGAACGCATGATCGAACCCGCCCACGGCGGCAGCGACGGGCGCAAGCTGTTCGAAGGCGTGCTGAAGGGGCTGGTCTCGGCCTGATCGGTTCGGGCGGACGAAAAACGAAAAAAGGATGCCTCCGGCGGGCAAAGGGCATACCCTTTGCAAACCCGGAACTGCCGGCCTCAGCATTTGATCGGCTGACCCGCGACATGAAACGGTGGCCGCTACAAAAGGCCGCTTCGCGGCGGTTCACGGCGGCTGATCTGGGTTCATCACCCCAACCTGCCTCATCACCCCCGCACCCCTCGACACCCCTGCACCCCTCGTCACCCCCGCGCAGGCGGGGGTCCAGAGCGGCACCGCGCAAGGGCGGCTGCATACACGGGCACTGCACAGGACGCTGGACGGCAGCTAAGTCGGGGAGAGCGGACATTGATGAGATGCGGCGAGCGCCTGGCATTGGTGGTTAGCCGACGCGGCTCACTCGTCCGGGTCTATGATCGGTCTACGCTGGATCAGCCATTTCACTATTTGAGCCCCGAGCCACCCGAACAAAAGAAACCCGTACGTGCCTCCCAACATGACGCCGGCAGCCATAGCTACGGTAGACCAGTAGCGTGTCACCTCGACGCCGAAGAGGTGCACGAGGAAAGCCGCCGCAAGCAGGTAGAGAAACGCCAGAACAACACCACTGCCGAGGAAATAGCCCCGAAGTCGACGTCGCGCGCGCATTAGTCGCGCGCCGTCAATTGAGCTCCCGCCGTTCATGGTCGCAGGATGGCAGCGACGCTGAATGTCCGCAAGTGGGGCGTCTCCTGCCGCCCAGGTGATGGCAGACTTGTCGTCGTATCCGAACAGCTCGCTTTCGCAAACACCCCCTCCTTGCCACCAAACCGGCCATCTTTGCGTCTTCGCGTGAAACCTCTTGATAAAACCAACCCATTAGGTTATCCGCTTTCCCCGTCCGCTCGCCCGCCTCATGCGCAAGAGGCGACGGCGGATATTCAGGTCGGCGTTGCAGGCCACGGCGCACCCCATTCACGGGCGCCACGCGCTGCCAAGGGATCGCTTGTCGATCCCGACCACAAAAAGGGCGCCCCCGACCGGACAGGCTTGGCCCAACCGCCAATCCCGGTAAGCGCCACCCGGCGTGCGATGACGAAAAGTGGAACCGGTTTTCGTCGATCAATCGCACGCAAGAAGCGCGAGCCCGCGCGCTTTCCCGCCCGTCCGAGCAGGGCCGAGCCGGGTCTTCGATATCGCTGAACTTCCCCCGGCCGTTCGCAATGTGAACCAGCGAAACCCGAGCGTCGCCCTTCAACAGGGCACGCCCGCAACGCCGGCCTGATCCTCCCGGATGCCCAGCCGCGCCAACCCGCGCCCGCAAATCCAACACCCGCCCCCGTTCGCGTCGAGCCCCTCGTCAAGCTCGGGATAAACTTCGGGCCTACGGCCCGAAATCGAGACACGCCCCGCCGCGCCAGAACCGGGTTCACGCAAAGCCCGCAAAGACGCAAAGACCGCAAAGATCCAAGCGCGACCCCTTCGCGCCCTTCGTCCCTTTGCGCCCTTTGCGTGAACCCGAAAAGCAGGAGATGCTGGCGGCCTAAGCCCGCAAGCCCCCCGCATCGCGGCGCGAAAACAGCCCTGCCGCATCGTCAGCGCTCATCGGCCGCCCGAAGTAATAGCCCTGGATCTTGCCGCAGCCCAGTTCGCGCGCCAGCGCCAGCTCGGCCTCGGTCTCCACCCCTTCCGCCGTGGTCGACATCTCCAGGCTGTCCGCCATGGCGACGACCGCGCGAATGATCGCCAGGCTCTCCGGGCTGCCCAGCGCCGCCCCCTGGACGAACGTCCGGTCCACCTTGATCGTCGAGAAATGCAGCTTGCGCAGATAGCCGAGCGAGGAATAGCCGGTGCCGAAATCGTCCAGCGCCACGCCGCAGCCCAGCGCCATCAGCTGTTCGAGCGCCGCCCGCGCCATCGTCGCGTCGCGCAGGAATATGCTCTCGGTCACCTCGATCTCGAGCCGCTGCGCCGGCAGCCCGGCGACCGAAAGCGCCCGCACCACCGTCGGGATCAGCTCGGTATCCAGCAATTGCTCGCCCGAGACGTTGACCGCGACCTTGACGCTCGCCGGCCAGCGCATCGCCTGCCGGCAGGCCTCCTCCATCACCCACTGGCCGATCGGCACGATCAGCCGGGTATCCTCGGCCAGCGGCACGAACTTCGCCGGGCTGACCAGCCCGTGCTCCGGGCTGTTCCACCGGATCAACGCCTCGAAGCTGACGACATGCTCGTCGCGCGCATCGACCACCGGCTGGAACACCAGCGCGAATTCCTTGCGCTCCAGCGCCTTCCTCAGCGAGATCTCCAGCCGCCGCCGCTCCTCGGCCTGGGCATGGAGCGAAGGCTCGTAGCAGCAATGCACGCCGCCGCCCTGGTCCTTGGCCTGGTAGAGCGCGAGGTCGGCATTGCGCATCAGCATCTCGACGCTGGCCCCGTCGCGCGGGCCGATGGCCGAGCCGACGCTGGCGCCGACATAGAGCGTGTGGTTGTCCACCAGATAGGGTTCCGACAGCCGCTCGATCACCGCCCGGGCCACCTGCTCCACCCGGCCCGCATCGCTGGCATCGCGGATCACCACGGCGAACTCGTCGCCCCCCAGCCGCCCGCACAGCTCGTTGTCGGTCATCGTCTGCTTGAGCCGGGCGGACACGCAGGCCAGCAACTGGTCGCCGACCAGGTGTCCGAGCGTATCATTGACCGCCTTGAACCGGTCGAGGTCGATCATCAGGAACGCGCAGCGCCGCCGCCACTGCTCGGCATGGCGCATCGCCTCGGCCAGCGCATCGGTCAGCATCAGGCGGTTGGGCAAGCCGGTCAGCGTGTCGTAGCGCGCCAGCCAGGCGATCTTGTCGGTGCTCTCCCGCTGCTCGGTGACGTCCGAGCCGACCCCGCGATAGCCGTCGAACTGCCCGTCCTCGCCATAGCGCGGCGTGCCGGAAAGCTCCCACCAGCGATCCGCGCCGCGCACGCTGACCCGGACCATCAGGTTGGAAAAATGCTCCCGCCGCTTCATCCGCTCGGCCAGGTCGCGCAACGAGGAATGGAACTGGCCGGTCTCCCAGGCGGTCCCGGCGATCAGCTGGATGAAGCTGCGGTTCTCCAGCGCCTCCGGCTCCTCGCCGATGGCATGGGCGAAGCGGCGGCTGACCGCGCGCACCCGCCGGCCGATGTCGGTTTCCCACAGCCAGTCGGCATCGTGTTCCTCGAACTCGCGCAGCAGCAGCGAAACCACCTCGTTCCGGTCCGCCACCCCGGCCTCGGCCAGCCGCGACTGCAGGAAATTGCGCGAAGTCTCGATCGCGCCGAGGATGATCGTCACGCTGAACAGCGGCACGATCGCCACCATCGGCCAGGCACCGACAGTGGCGAAGCTGACCGCGGAAAAGCCGCCGACCAGCAGCGAGAACACCAGGGTCGCCAGCGGCGCCGCCGGGATCACCACCGCCGAAATGGTCATCAGCATGGCGAGGATGGTCCACAGCTCCAGCCGGGCATAGTGCGGGGCATGGTGGGCGAAAAAGATGGTCGGCGCCCCCCAGACGAGACCGAGCGCCGCCGCACAGACCGCCAGCCGCCAGAAATCCTCGTCGCTCACCTGCCGCCGGTCGGCATCGGCCAGCGCGACCTCCCGCTGGACCCCATAGGCCAGTGTTCCCGCCAGCACCGCCAGCCAGATGCCGATCCACAAGACCGGCAGCACGCCGCGAAACAGCCAGGCGGTGACCACCGCCGCGAATGCATGGCACGCCAGCCGCAACCAGCCCGATTCAGCCAGGCGCGCGGACTGGAGCGAACGCAGCCGGGTGCCTTCCTCGCTGCCGCGTCCACCCAGCCCGAGCACCATCCACGCCGAAAGCGCAGCCGGCGGCGCCGGCCCCTCGGTCAGTTGCGCGGGGTTCTGCGGGGTCATCACCCGCCACTTTCTAGCGGCGAATACTTGTCGGGACGTAAACCGTGGGTTCGCCGTGAGAAAACATTTGCCGCAGAAACCGGGGCGTTGCAGCGCCGCGAATGCCCGGTTCGGCCAGCCGCCAGGCCTTCCGCCGCCGCCGCACGGCAGCCCGGATTTTCGAGCGATTTCCGTGCCGTCTGTGTCATCGCCGCGGTTGCCCGGATGAGGTTTTTCAGCGATAACGCGCGCGATGTCTGCGCAGCCTTATGACCTGCTGGTGATCGGCGGCGGCATCAACGGCGCCGGCATCGCCCGCGATGCCGCCGGGCGCGGGCTTTCGGTCCTGCTGGTCGAGCGCGACGACCTGGCCGCCCACACCTCCTCGGCCAGCACCAAGCTGATCCACGGCGGCCTGCGCTATCTCGAATACAACGAATTCCGCCTGGTCCGCGAAGCCCTGCAGGAGCGCGAACGCCTGCTGCGGATCGCCCCGCACCTGATCCGCCCGCTCCGCTTCATCCTGCCGCTGGCCGAAGGCAGCCGCCCCGCCTGGCTGATCCGCCTCGGCCTCTGGCTTTACGACCACCTCGGCGGCCGCATCAGCCTGCCGCGCTCGCGCGGCGTCCGGCTCGACCGCGCCGATCTCGCCGGTGTGCTCAAGCCCGGCCTGACGCGAGGCTTTGCCTATTCCGACTGCTGGGTCGATGACGCCCGCCTGGTCGTCGCCAATGCCGTGGATGCCGCGGCCCGGGGCGCCGTAATCCTCACCGGCGTCAGCGCCACCGCCGCCCGGCCGGCGGGCGATCTCTGGCAGGTCACCCTGGCGGCAAACCCGAACCGCCCGCCACCGCGCCAGCCGCTGCCCGCATCCGTCACCGCGCGGGCCGTGGTCAATGCCGCCGGGCCATGGGTCGAGGACGTGCTCGGCCTCACTGCCGCCGCGGCGTCGGCCGGCCACGTCCGCCTGGTCAAGGGCAGCCACATCGTCGTCCCTCGCCTCTGGCCCGGCGAACAGGCCTACATCTTCCAGAACCCGGACGGCCGCGTGCAGTTCGCCATCCCCTATCTCGAGGACCATACGCTGATTGGCACCACCGACCTGATCGTCGGCGGTGACGAGCGTGACCGGCCGACCATCACCAGCGCGGAAATCCGCTACCTCTGCGAAGGGGTCAACGCCTTCCTCGCCCGGCCGGTGACCGACGCCGACGTGGTCTGGAGCTATGCCGGCGTCCGCCCGCTGCATGACGACGGCAGCGCCGACGCCAAGGCGATCACCCGCGACTATGTGCTCCAACTCGCCCGCGAATCCGCCCCGCAGATGCTGAGCGTGTTCGGCGGCAAGCTCACCACTTACCGCCGCCTCGCCGAACATGCCCTGGCCAGGCTCGCCCCGTTCCTGCCCGCCATGTCCGCCCCATGGACCGGTCGTGCCCCGCTGCCGGGCGGCGACCTGCCCGGCGGCGACCAGGCGGCGGCCATCGCCGAGGCGCGCCTGCGCTGGCCATTCCTCGATGAACGGCAGGCCCGCCGCATGGTCCGGGCCTATGGCACAGGTATCGCGGCCATCCTCGGCCAGGCCCGATCCCGCGCCGACCTCGGCCAGGACTTCGGCGCCGGCCTCAGCGCCGCCGAACTCGAATACCTCGCCACGCGCGAATGGGCGCGCACCGCCGAGGACGTGCTGTGGCGCCGGACCAAACTCGGCCTTGCCGCGCCGGCCGGAACGGCGGAAAAGATAGAGAAATTTCTGAAGAAACAATAACGGGGGCGGCCGTGAAGCAGCATATCCTGGCGATCGACCAAGGCACCACCTCGACCCGCTGCCTGGTGTTCGACGGCGAGCGCCGCATCGCGGGTCTCGCCCAGCTGGAGTTCGACCAGTACTACCCCGCCGAAGGCTGGGTCGAACACGACCCCGAAACCATCTGGCGCGACACCCGCACGGTGATCGACGGCGCGCTCGCCGCCGCCGAAATCAGTGCCGACCAATGCGCCGCCATCGGCCTGACCAACCAGCGCGAGACCACCGTGCTGTGGGACCGCAAGACCGGCGCCCCGCTCCACCGCGCCATAGTCTGGCAGGACCGCCGCACCGCCGCCACCTGCGAGGCCTTGCGCCAGGCCGGCCACGAGCCGCGCGTCCAGCAGCTGACCGGCCTGCTGCTCGACCCCTACTTCTCCGCCACCAAGCTCGCCTGGCTGCTGGACGCCATCCCCGGCGCCCGCGAGCGGGCCGAAGCCGGCGAACTCGCCTTCGGCACCATCGACAGCTTCCTGCTCTGGCGCCTGACCGAAGGCCGCGTCCACCGCACCGACGTGACCAACGCCAGCCGCACCCTGCTCTTCGACATCCACCGCCAGCAATGGTCGGACGAACTGCTCGACCTGTTTGCTATCCCCCGCGCCGTGCTGCCGGACGTCTGCGACAGCGCCGCCGACTTCGGCGAGACCACCCTGCTCGGCGCCCCCATCCCCATCGCCGGCATCGCCGGCGACCAGCAGGCGGCGCTCGTCGGCCAGTCCTGCTTCGCCGCCGGCGAGGCCAAGATCACCTATGGCACCGGCGGCTTCATGCTGCTCAACACCGGGGGCCAACCGGCGCCCGCCGGCGGCCGCCTGCTCACCACCGTCGCCTACCGCGTCGATGGCCGCACCGATTATGCCATCGAAGGCTCGCTGTTCGTCGCCGGCGCGGCGATCAAGTGGCTGCGCGACAAGCTGGGCGTGATCGTCGAGGCCCGCCAGACCCGGGACATGGCGGCCAGCCTGCCGGACAACGGCGGCGTCTACCTCGTCCCCGCCTTCGTCGGCCTCGGCGCGCCCCACTGGCTGACCGAGGCGCGCGGCCTTGTCACCGGCATGACCTTCGACACAAGCGCCGCCCACTTCGCCCGCGCCGCCCTCGAATCGATCGCCTACCAGACCTGCGACCTGATCGCCGCCATGGCCGCCGAAGGCGCCGGCGCTCCCCGCAGCCTGCGCGTCGATGGCGGCGTCGCCGGCAACGACTGGTTCTGCCAGTTCCTCGCCGACGTGCTCGACCTGCCGGTCACCCGCCCGGCCAACGTCGAGACGACCGCGCTCGGCGCCGCCATGCTAGCCGGCCACCGGACCGGTGCATGGGGTCCACTGTTCGATCCTGCCCCGCAAGCCGGGGACGGCGCCCGCTTCGAGCCGCGCATGGCCCACGACACGCGCACCGCGCTGCTGGCCGGCTGGCAGGCCGCGATCCGCCGGGCGAGCTGACAGCCCCGCCGTCCAGCCGGGCGCTAAACGACCCTAATCCGCCAGCCACCCCGCATCCAGCGCGGCCCGGTCGTAGACGAAGGCGATCGACGGATCGGGCAAGGCCTCCCCGTCGCGCGGCTTGCAGCCGCAGCGGGCGAGGATATCGCGGATCACCGCCAGCCGCGCCGCCTGCTTGTCGTCGGCCCTGACCACCACCCACGGCGCGAACACGCTGTGGGTCCGCGCCAGCATCGCGTCGCGCGCCCGCGAATACGGGTCCCAGAGTTTCTGCGCCTTGCGGTCCAGCGGACTGATCTTCCACTGCTTGAGCGGATCGCGATCCCGATCCTTCAGCCGCCTGCGCTGTTCCTTCTTCGACACGTCGAGGTAATATTTGAGGATGGTGAAGCCGGAATGCGCGAGCATCTGCTCGAACATGACCACGGTCTCCATGAACTGCTCGTACTCGCCATCGCTGCAGAAGCCCATGACCCGCTCGACCCCGGCGCGGTTGTACCAGCTGCGGTTGAACAGCGCGATCTCGCCGCTGACCGGCAGGTGCGGCACCCAGCGCTGGAAATACCACGCCCGCCGGTCCCGCTCGGTGGGCACGCCCAGCGCCACCACCCGGGTGTCGCGCGGGCTCATGTGCTCGGTCACCCGCTTGATCAGGCCGTCCTTGCCGGCCGCATCGCGCCCCTCGACGATCACCAGCAGCTTGCGCCCTTCGGCGAGGACCTGCCGCTGCATCCGGCTGAGGCCGATCTGCAGGTCCCGCAAGGCGCCCGCATAGTTGCCGTCGTCACTATGCTTCCGCTTGCCGTGGCCCATCGCCCCTCGCCTTGTTCCAGCCGCTTGCACGCTATCATCGCCACCTCCCCGCCGAAAGGCCCGTTGCGGGCACCTGCCGGACAAAGCGACGGGCCGAGGAACGCGACTCACGGTCGCGCAGTTGGGTGCGGTAAAGGAGCACCCGATGGCCGGCGAAGTCCCCCGTGAACACAGCCGGAGCCATGGCGAACCGCGCAACCCCTGGCACGTGTTGCGGGCGGACTGGAAGCACGTCCTGGCACGGACCTGGACCACCAGCGAAACCGACAACATCAGCCTGATCGCCGCCGGAACCGCCTTCTGGGTTTTCGCGGCCATCGCGCCGATCCTGGGGGCGATCGTCCTCTCCTACGGCCTGTTCGCCACGCCGGAGACCCTGGCGGACGACATCCGCGACCTGTTCGGCGTCCTCCCGCGCGATGCCGCCGCCCTGATCGCCGACCAGATGAAGAACGCCGTCAGCACCTCGAGCGGCAAGAAGGGGCTCGGCCTCGCCCTGGCGCTGGTCCTCGCCATCTACGGCGGCTCCAAGGGCGCATCGGCGCTGATCACCGCGCTCAACATCGCCTATGAGGAGCGGGAGACGCGCGGGTTCGTCCAGCTCTACCGGCGGGTCTTCGTCATCACCGGGGCCGGCGTCGTGCTCGGCATCGGCGCCCCCCTTTCGACCGCCACCACCCAGTTCCTCGGTTCGCTGCTGCCGGCGACGCCGGATGTGGTCAAAGTGGTCATCAGCGTGGCCAACTATCTGGTCATCGGCGTGGTCACCGTCACCGTCGCGGCCCTGCTCTACCGCTTCGGGCCGGACCGCAAGCGGGCGGACTGGCGCTGGCTGACGCCCGGCTCGCTGCTGGCCACCCTGCTCTGGCTGCCGACTACGGCCGGCTTCGCGTTCTACGTGGCGAACTTCGGCAGCTACAACGTGACCTATGGCTCGCTGGGCGCGGTCGTCGTGCTCCAGCTCTGGCTCTGGCTCTCCGCCTACATCTTCCTGCTCGGTGCAGAACTGAACGCCGCGATCGAGCGCACCCACGCGGCCGATCCCCGGCCCGCGCGCAAATCTGCCCCGGCGCGGGAACAACCCGGCTGAGCCGAGCGTATTGTCTCCCGGCAGGCAATTTTGCGCGCGGTCAGGCGGGCATCACGAGAGTTCGCGGGGATACATGGTTCGGTCGAGTGCTCGGACGACCGGGCTTTCAGGGATTTCCGTTCCCATGCGGCCAACCCGCCCCGCCGGCGTCATGCTCCAGGCCGCGGCGCTCGTCGCCTTGGCGCAACCCGCTGCGGCGGCGCAGCCGACCCAGCCGGCAATCCCCGACAGCGCGTTCGAAGCCTCGCTTCCCCCGCTCGATGCCACAGCGCCACCCACGCCCGAGCCCGAACCCCCTGCCCCGCAAAACCCGGACAGCACGATCACCGCGCCGCTGGTTCCGCTCGGCCAGTTCGACCCCACCCCGCCGGCCGCAGCCCCGGACGCATCGCCCGACACCGAACTGCGCATCCGCTACACCACCGAGATCAAGGGGCTGGACGATCTCGCCAGCGCCGCGCCGGAGGGCAATGTCGCGCGGCAGTTCCGTTCGCTCTCGGCCTTGCTCAAGGATGGCGACAAGGCCGCCAACGCCGCCCAGGTCAAGGCCCGGGCGGATGAGGACAGCGCGCTTGCCGTGCGCCTGCTGCGCGCCGCCGGCTACTACGACGGGCTGGCGACAACGACGCTGGACGTGCTCCCTGACCGCCCCGGCGAAGTTCACGTCACCCTGATCGCTACGCCCGGCCCGCGCTATGCGCTCGGCACCATCGTCGTCACCGCGCCCCCGGAACCCGCCCGGATCACGCGCGAGGCGCTCGGGCTCGCGCCGGGCATGCCGATCGACGCATCGCTGATCGAAGGCTCGGAAGCCAATGCCAGCCTGAAACTGCCCGAGCAGGGCTACCCCTTTGCCACCCTCGGCCAGCGCGACATCGCGCTCGACGAGGCCACTCACCTCGGCGACTACACCCTGCCGGTCGATGCCGGTCCGAAGTCCCACTTCCGCGCCCTGCGCACCAGCGGCGACCCGGTGTTCGACCTGCGCCACCTCGCGGTGTTCCCGCGCTTCAAGCCGGGCGATCTCTACGACAGCCGCAAGACCGAGGACTTGCGCCAGGCCCTCGTCAACACCAGCCTGTTCTCGACCGTCGCGATCAAGCCGGTGGCCACCGGCGAGACCAACCCGGACGGCACCGAGGCCGTCGATCTCGCAATCACCCAGAATCGCGGCCCGTGGCACAGCCTCTCGGCTTCGGCCGGCTATGCCACCGGCGAAGGCGCGAAAGTCACCGGCAGCTACACCTGGCGCAACCTGTTCCCGCCGGAAGGCGCGCTGATCGTCGGCGCCGTGGCCGGCACCCAGGAGCAGGGCGGCAGCGTCACCTTCCGCCGCTCGAACGCCGGCCAGCGCGATCGCACGTTCCAGGCGCTGCTGTCGGTCGACCGCAGCGACTATTCCGCCTACCAGGCCAACACCGCCAACCTCTCGGTCAGCCTCTCGCGCGCCAGCACGCCGATCTTCCAGAAACGCTGGACGTGGTCGCTCGGCGCCGAGATCGTCGGCACCAGCGAGCAGGGCGCGGCGCTGGTCGCCGGCGGCGAACGGCCCCGCCGCCAGTACCTGATCGGCGCCCTGCCGCTGCAGCTCGGCTACGACCGTTCGAACGACCTGCTGAACCCGACCCGGGGCTTCCGCATCACCGCCAAGCTCAGCCCGGAGACCTCGCTCCAGGGCAGCCGGGTCAAGCCCTACGTCCGCGCCCAGTTGCAGGCGACCGGCTACCTGCCGGTGTCGGACCGCATCGTCATCGCCGGTCGCGCGCTGGTCGGCTCGATCATCGGCACCGCCACCGGCGATCTCGCGCCGTCCCGCCGCCTCTATGCCGGCGGCGGCGGCTCGGTGCGCGGCTATGGCTACCAGCAGCTCGGCCCCAAGGATGCCAACGCCGATCCGACCGGCGGGCGCGACCAGGTCGAATTCGCCCTGGAGGCCCGCCTGCGCTTCGGCAACTTCGGCATCGTCCCGTTCATCGACGCCGGCCGGGTCGGCGACGGCTCGACCCCGAGCCTGTCCGACTTGCGCTACGGCGCCGGCATCGGCGCGCGCTACTACACCAATTTCGGCCCGCTGCGGCTCGACGTCGCCACCCCGCTCAACCGCCAGCCCGGCGATAGCCGGGTCGCGGTCTACATCGGCATCGGCCAGGCCTTCTGATGACCGAGGAGGCCCCTCCCCCGCAGGCCCCCCGGCGGACCCGGCTGCTGCGCTGGATCGCCGCCGCGCTGGTGCTGCTGGTCGCGCTTGCCGGGCTGGCGCTGGTCGGGCTGAACACCGCGCCGGGCCGGCGCTTCCTCGCCGCCGAGCTCGGCGGCTACTCCACCGAAAGCGGCATCAGCATCCACGCCGGCAGGATCGAGGGCTCGATCTATGGCCGCATGACCATCACCGGCCTGACGGTCAACGACACCCGTGGCCCGTTCCTCGCTATCCCCCGGCTGGAACTGGACTGGCGGCCGTTCGCCTATCTGCGCAAGCGGATCGACGTCCGCTCGGCCACGGCTGCCGACGCGGTGCTGCTGCGTTCGCCCGAGCTCAAGCCGGTACCGCCCAAGCCGGACCAGCCGCTGCTGCCGGACCTCGACATCGCCCTTGGCCGGCTGCAGGTGGACCGCTTCACCATCGAACCCGCCGTGGACGGCAAGCGCCACGTCATCGCCATCCTCGGTTCGGCGGCAATCGCGTCGGGCCGCGCCCGGATCGACGCGACCGCGCGCGCCATCGCCGCGCCGGGCGTGGCCGGCGGAGACGATTTCCGCCTCAAGCTGGATGCAGTCCCGGCGGAAAACCGCCTGCTGGTCGATCTCCGGCTCGACGCGCCGACCGGCGGCATCGTCGACAGCTATGCCCATCTCGGCCACGGCTTCACGCTGGCGCTCGGCGGCCGTGGCGACTGGGCGAACTGGCGCGGAATATTGAACGCCCGGGCCGGCACCGCCCCGCTGGCGGCCATCGCGCTCAGCGGCACCAACGGCCGCTTCCGCATGACCGGCAACAGCTATCCCGCCGCCGTGCTCGCCCCCGGCGCCGCCGCCCGGCTCACCGCGCCGGCGCTTGCCATCGACGGCGAAGCCGTGCTCGGCGAGCGCCGCGCCAATCTCCGGCTCGACCTGCGTTCGGCGGCGCTGGCGGTCAAGGCCGCTGGCCTGGTCGATCTCGCCCGCAACCGCCTCGGCGACTTCCGCATTGCCACCCGCCTGCTGACCCCCGGCGCCATCGCGCCCGCCGCCCGTGCCCGCGATCTCGTGCTCGACCTCCGGCTCGACGGCCCGTTCGCCACGCCGACTATCGACTACGACCTGCGCGCGGCGATGCTTGCGTTCAACGAGACCGCGATCGAGGGCCTGCGCGCCGGCGGCCACGCCACCGTCGATGCCACCCGCGTGACGATCCCGATCAGCGCCACCGCCCGCCGCGTCACCGGCCTGAACGCGGCGGCAGGCGGGCTGCTGCAGAACCTCTCGGCCAACGGCTCGTTCGCCTTGTCCGGCGGCAAGCTCGCCACCGACAACCTCCGCATCCGCTCGGACCGTCTCGACGCCACCGTGCTCGCCGTCGCCGACCTGCCCCGTGGCACGTATGTCGGCGCGGTCAAGGGACGGGTCAACGACTACCGCATCGACGGCCTGGGCCGGGTGGCGCTGGAGGCCGACGCGCATCTTGTCCCCGGGCGCAACGGCGGCTTCGGCATCGCCGGATGGGTGCGCGCCCGCACCCGCCAGATCGACAATGCCTCGGTCCGCCGCTTCCTCGGCGGCGACGCGCAGCTGGCGACCGCCTTCGCCTACTCGCCCGACGGCGTCGCCAGCGCGCATGGCCTGCGGGTCACAGCCCCCGGCCTGCGCCTTTCCGGCGAGGGCAGCTACCGCCCCGACGGCCGCATCACCTTCCATGCCAGCGGCAACAGCGCGCAATATGGACCGCTCGCCCTGAATGCGAGCGGGACCGTGGCGAAACCGCTGCTGCGCCTCCACGCCGACCGCCCCAACCCAGGCATCCAGCTCGCCAACGTCGACGCGACGGTGACCGGCAACGGGTCGGGCGGCTACGATATCCGGGCAACCGGCGGCTCGCCCTATGGTCCGTTCTCCGGCGACATCGGGCTGCGCACCGGCGCCGGCCCGCTGCGCATCGAGGTCCGCCGGGCGCTGTTCGCCGGCGTGCGGTTCGCCGGCACCCTGGGGCAGACCGCCGCCGGACCGTTCAGCGGCAGCCTCGGCATGAACGGATCGGGCCTCAGCGGCAGGCTCCAGCTGGCGGCGGCCGGCACCATCCAGCGAGTCGATGCGACCCTGGCCGCCAATGCTGCCCGGATCCCCGGCACGACCCCAATCACCATCGGCTCGGGCCGGATCAACGCCGGCCTGCTGCTCTATCCGGGCGCCCCGGCGGCGACGGTCGATGCGGTGGTCCGCGATCTGCGCCAGGGCGCGCTGGTCGTCACCAGCGGCCAGGCGCGGGTCCGTTATCGCGATGGGCGCGGCAACGGCGCCGTCACCGCCTCGGGCCATGGCGGGCTTCCCTTCACGCTCGCCGCCCAGGCCGCGCTCGCACCCGATCGCGTCGTCGCCAACCTCACCGGCAGTGCCAATGCCATCGCCTTCCGCCTCGCCGCCCCGGCGACGATCGCCCGGCAAGGCGGCGACTGGTTGCTGGCACCGGCGACCGTGGTCCTGCCGCAAGGCCGGCTCGTGCTGTCCGGCCGCTATGGCGCCCGGCCGCAACTGCACGCGCAACTGGTCAACGTCGACCTGTCGCTGGCCCAGGCCGCTCTCCCCGGTTTTGGCCTCGGCGGCAAGGCGAGCGGCACGGTCGACCTCGCCATGGCGGGCGGCAACGCGATCCCCGTCTCGCGCACCCGGCTCGACATCTCCCGCTTCACCCGCACCGGCGCGCTGGCGGTGTCCGACCCGATCGACCTCTCGCTGCTGGCGACGACCGGGGCGACGGGTGCCGACATCGGCGCCCTGGTCCAGCGCCGTGGCGCCACCGTCGGCCGCGCGAAAGTCCACATCGGCCCCGGCGCGGGCGAGAGCTGGACCGCACGGCTGATGCACGGCTCGCTCGCGGGCGGCATCCGTTATGCCGGCCCCGCCGAACTGCTGTGGACGCTGGGCGGCTTTGCCGGGCAGGAGCTGTCCGGGCCGATCGTCATCGCCGCCGACCTCGGCGGCGGCGTCGAGCGGCCGACGCTGACCGGGCTGATGCGCGCCAGCCAGCTGCGCTACGAGAACAGCGAATACGGCACCGTCATCCGCGACATCGCCCTCGACGGTCGCTTCACCCAGTCCCAGCTGCAACTCACCCGGTTCGCCGGCAAGGCGGGGGACGGAACCGTGTCGGCGCGCGGCTCGGTCAGCCTCGACGCCTCCGCCGGCTACCCGATCGATCTCGCCATCGAGCTCGCCAATGCCCGCCTGGCGCGCAGCGATGCCCTCGGCGCGACCGCCTCGGGCCAGATCGCCATCACCAACACCAAGGCCGCCGGCGGCCTGATCAAGGGCGATATCCGGCTGGGCGAGGCGCGCTACCGGATCATCCGCCAGGGGTCCGGCGAAGTCCCGGAACTGACCGGCGTCCACCGCAAGGGCCAGTCCCTGCAGGCCCGCGCCGAATCCGGCCCGGCGCCCTCGCGCTGGAAGCTCGACCTGAGCGTGCGCGCGCCTGGGCGGCTGTTCGTCTCCGGCATGGGGCTGGAGGCCGAGTGGGCGACCGACATGCGCATCGGCGGCACCGCCGGCGCCCCCAGCGTCGTCGGCGAGCTCGACGTCGTGCGCGGCACTTACAGCTTCGCCGGCAAGAACCTCACCCTGGACGACAGCAGCAGGGTGACCTTCGACGGCAGCGCCCTGCTCGATCCCCTGCTGGCGATCACCGCCAGCACCACGGTCAACGCGATTTCGGCGACCATCGCCATCACCGGGCGCGCGCAGCGGCCGCAGATCGCCTTCACCTCGACCCCGGCCCTGCCGCAGGACGAAGTGCTCTCCCGGCTCCTGTTCGGCAGTTCGGTGACCACCCTTTCGCCGACCGAGGCGATCCAGCTCGCCGCCGCGCTCAATTCGCTGCGCGGCTCCGGCGGCGGCTTCAACCCGCTGGGCAAGCTGCGCTCGGTCGCCGGCTTCGACCGGCTGCGCATCCTCGGCGCCAACCCGGCGACCGGCCAGGGCACCAGCGTCGCCGCCGGCAAATACATCGCGCGCAACGTCTACGTCGAGGTCATCACCGACGCGCGCGGATTCACCGCCACCCAGCTCGAAGTCGCGCTGTCGAAGGCGCTCAGCATCCTGAGCTCCACCGGCTCGTTCGGCGGCTCCAACGCGACCCTGCGTTACCGGCGCGACCGCTGACGCCCCGCCGGTGAGGGCCGGCGCATGCCACGCAGCGAGCCCCCGAGCACTCGATGTTCCACATCACCGTCGCCATTGCCCGGTTCTTCGAGATCCTCCTCCTGGACATCGCCCGCTCGCTCGCCGGCGTGATCGGCGTGGGCCTCGCCGCCACCGGCATCGCTTTCCTGCTCTACCGTTGGCTCCAGCGGTGCAGGGAAGGCAGATCGGACGGGGAATGACCATGGGCGGACCGGTCCCCGGCTCACGGCGGAAAAATCGCCCGCCGCTGGAAAAACATCGCTCGACGTGCTTGCATAATCCGGCGAATCCCGCTCAGGACGTGCCCAAACGAGCAGGAACATTTGCGATGAAGATGACGGGAGAACAGCGGATCGCGGCGCCGATCAGCGATGTCTGGGCGGCACTCAACGATGCCGATGTCCTGCGCGCGTCGATCCCGGGCTGCCAGTCGCTGGAGTCCGATGGCAACAACGGCTTCAAGGCGGCGGCCACCATCAAGGTCGGCCCGATCAGCGCGCGCTTCGGCGGCTTCGTGCAGCTTTCGGATCTCGATCCGCCCCGCAGCTACCGCATCACCGGCGAAGGCAGCGGCGGCGCCGCCGGCGCGGCCAAGGGCGGCGCGCTGGTCCGGCTCGAGGAACAGGGCGAGGAAACCCTGCTGGTCTACGACGTTACCGCCGACGTCAGCGGCCGCCTGGCCCAGCTCGGCGGCAAGCTGATCGACGTGACGGCCAAGCAGCTGGCCGGCGTGTTCTTTTCCCGCTTCTCCGAAGAAGTGCTGAAGCGCCGCGCCGGAGCGGCCACCGAAACCACCGCCGCGCGGGTGGCCCCGACCGCGACCGAGCCGGCGAGGGCGCCGGTTCCGGCCCGGCCCGCCCCGGTCGAGGCGGTCCCTGCCGCTGGCCCCGGCGCGGTCGGCCTGCTGCTGCTGGCGGCGGCCCTGGTCGCCGGCTTCGTCCTCGGCCGCAGCGCCGCCGGATGGGACGGCAGCGGCGCGCTGGCCGGTGCGGCCATCGGCCTGCTGATCGTGCTGGTGGCGGCGGCGGCATTCCTGTTCGGCCAGCGGCCGGGCCGGGCTGCCACGGTCACGCTCGATCCCGCCTCGCTGGCCGAACTCGCCGCCTTGCTCGGGAAGACCCGCTCGTGAAGTCCGCCCCGTTCGACTACGTGGAGGCCGGTTCGGCGGACGAGGCGGTCCATCTCCTCAGCGAGTCCGGGGGCGAAGGCTCGATCCTGGCGGGCGGGCAGACGCTGATGCCCCTCCTGGCCCTGCGGATGGCGACACCGGCGGTGCTGGTCGACATCAATCCGGCCGAAGACATGGCGGGGATCACACACAGCGCCGCCGGGGTCCGCATCGGCGCGGCAACCCGGCAGGCGGTCGCCCTGCGGGACCAGACCCTGGCCCGCCACGTGCCGCTCCTGCCCAAGGCCCTGGCGCATGTCGGCCATTACCAGACCCGCGCGCGCGGCACGATCGGCGGCTCCATCGCGCTCGGCGAGCCGGCGGCCGAAATGCCGGCCTCGGCGGTCGCGCTCGGCGCCACGGTCGAGCTTCGTTCGGTCCGGGGAACCCGCATGGTCCCCGCCCGCGAATTCTACATCGGCCCCTACATGACCGTCCGGGCGGAAGACGAAGTGCTCGTCGCCGTCCATTACCCGGCATGGAGCGAGACGACACAGATCGTGTTCCACGAAGTGGCCCGCCGCGCCGGCGACTTCGCGCTGGTCGGGCTGGTCATGCTGCTGGACCTGCGGGGCGACCATGTCGAGCGCGCCGGCATCGCCTGGTTCGGCATGGGACCGACGCCGATCGCCGCCACGGCGGCGGAAGCGGCCCTGACCGGGCGCTCGCTGCGCGAGATCGCCATTCCCGAGATCGCCCAGCTGATGCTGTCGGATGCCGAGCCGGCAGACGATCTCCACGCCTCGGCCCGCTACCGCCGGACAGTGGGCGCCCGCATCGCCGAGCGGCACCTGACGACACTCACCAGGGGAATCATCGCGTGAGCCTGCATTTCATCGAGTTCGACCTCAACGGTCGCACGACCGAGGGAACGGCCGAGAGCCGCACGACCCTGCTCGACTACCTGCGCAACGACGCCGGCTGCACCGGCCCCCATGCCGGCTGCGAACATGGCGTCTGCGGCGCCTGCACCGTGCTGGTCGAAGGCAAGGCGGTCCGCTCCTGCCTGATGCTGGCGGTGCAGGCCAACGGCAAGACGGTCGAGACCATCGAGGGCCTGTCGCAGAGCGACGACGCGCTGCACCCCGTCCAGCAGCTGTTCCGCGAGGAGTTCGCGCTTCAGTGCGGGTTCTGCACGCCCGGCTTCCTGATGACCCTCGTCGCGCTCGATCGCACCGAGCCGCGCCCCGGCGCGGAGGAGATGCGGGCCGCGCTGTCCGGTCACCTGTGCCGCTGCACCGGCTACCAGGGCATCCTGCGCGTCGTCGACCGGCTGGCGGAACAACGCTGATGAGCGACGCCCCACCCGCTTCCGCCCCGACCTCCGCGATGCGCTTCATCGGCAAGCGCGTCCAGCGCAAGGAAGACGGCCGGCTGCTGACCGGCCGAGGCACGTATATAGACGATGTCGTCGTCGCCGGCATGCTGCACGCGGCATTCGTCCGCAGCAACGTCGCCAGCGGCACCATCACGCGGCTCGACGTGTCCGCGGCGCGCGCCCTGCCCAGCGTCGTCGCCGTCTACACCGCAGCGGAGATCGACCGGCTCGGCGTCCGCTACACCAGCCCGGTCTTCGACATGCCGGATTGCCCGCACCCCGACAACGGCCTCGTCGCCCGGACGGACGTGCGCTTCGTCGGCGAACCGGTCGCCATCGTCATCGCGCAGTCCCGCGCGATCGCCGAGGACGGCGCGGCCCTGGTCGAGGTGGACTATGCGGCGCGCCCGCCGGTGCTCGGCATCGATGCCGCCAGGACCATGGCGCCGGTCCATGCCGGGCGTGAGAGCAACATCCTCAGCACGGCCTCGGGCGGCACCGAAGGCGATATCGATGCCGTGTTCGCCGGGGCCGCCCATGTGGTCGAGGATTCGCTGATCAACGGACGGCAGGCGCAGATGCCGATGGAGCCGCGCGGCCTCGTGGTCCATCCCGACGGCGCCAGCGAACTCACGATTTACAGCGCCTGCCAGAGCCCGCACCTGAGCGCGACGCATATCGCGGAAAACTTCCGCCTGCCGGCCCAGCAGGTCCGGGTCGTCGCCAAGGATGTCGGCGGCGCCTTCGGCCAGAAGGTGATCCCCCAGCGCGACGAACTGGCGGTGATCGCCGCCGCGATGCTGCTGCGCCGGCCGGTCAAATGGATCGAGGACCGCCTGGAGAACCTCGTCGCGGGCGGCCAATCGCGCGACGAGCGGCTGCGCGTTCGCCTGGCCTTCGATGCCGACCACCGCCTGCTTGCGGCCGATATCGAATATGATGCGGATTGCGGCGCCTTTCCTTTCGCCATGTCGGACAGCGCGAGCCTGGTGGCACCGATGTTCCCCGGGCCGTACCGGCTGCCTGCCTACCGCTGGAAATCCACCGCCTGGTTTACCAATACCGGCGGAATGGTGCCCTATCGCGGGCCGTGGATGATCGAGATGTTCACCCGCGAGGTCCTGCTCGACATCGCCGCCCGCGAAATGGGCATCGACCCCGTCGAACTGCGGCGCAAGAACATCATCGGCAAGGAGGACCAGCCGTTCGCCATGCCGAGCGGCGTGGTGCTGACCGACATCAGCCCGCGCGAGACCATGGAAATGACGATCGCGGCGATCGACGTTCCGGCGTTCCGCGAGGAACAGGCCAGGGCGCGGGCCGAGGGCCGCTACATCGGCCTGGGGCTGGCCAACGGGGTCGAGCCGACGACGGTCTCGTTCGGGCACTATTCCTCCGACGTCGTCAACCTCAGGATCGAGGTGACCGGCAAGGTGACGGCGACGAGCAGCACCTTCTCGCAGGGCCACGGCACCGGCACCGCACTGGCGCAGATCATCGCCGATCGCCTCGGCGTTCCCTTCGAGGACGTGACCGTGATGGAAGGCGACAGTTCGCGCAGCGGCTACGGCGCCGGCGCTGGCGGCAGCCGCCAGGCGGTGGCCGGCGGCGGCGCGGCCCTGGTCGCGTCGGACATGATGAAGGACAAAGTCAAGCGGATCGCCGCCTATGCCTTCAACGCCAGCGTCGAATCGATCCGCATCGAAAACGGCGCGATCACCGTCGAAGGCTCGCCGCAGATCACCGCCACGGTGGGGCAGATCGCCCAGATGGCCTACCTCGCGCCCGACCGCCTGCCGCCGGACATGGAAATGGGCCTCGAAACCCAGTATCGCAACCGCCCGCCGATGATGGTCTTCGCCAACGCCACGCACGCCTGCGTCTGCGAGGTCGACGTCGAGACCGGCAAAGTCTCGATCCTGCGCTGGATCGCCGGTGGCGATTGCGGCGAGCTGATCAATCCCGCCATCGTCGAGGGGCAGATCTCCGGCGGGGTGGTGCAGGGCATCGGCGGCGTCCTGTTCGAGAGCCTGCGCTACGACGACGAAGGTCAGCCGATGGCGGCGACCCTCAAGGACTACCTGCTGCCGACCGCGCTGGACGTTCCCCGCGTGGAATTCCGCCACATGTGCACGCCCTCGCAGACACCGGGCGGGTTCAAGGGCGTCGGCGAAGGCGGCGCGATGATCTCGCCGCCGACCCTGGTCAATGCCATCGCCGATGCCCTGGCGCCGTTCGGCAAGCGCTGGCTGGACATGCCGCTTTCGCCGGACCGGATAGTCCGCGGGCTGGAGGGCGATGCCTGAGGCGGGCCTGGACCGCCGGGGTAACGGCTGATGCTCGCCCCCGAACCGGCCGATATCCTGCGGTTTGCGGTGAAGCAGGCCGGCCTCGGGCGCCGCCTGGCATTTGCCACCCTGGTCGGCATCTCCGGTTCGTCCTCGCGCGCGCTCGGCAGCCTGATGGCGGTGGACGATGACGACGGCGCCTGCGGCTCCCTGTCCAGCGGCTGCGTCGATACGGCGGTGATCGCCGAAGCCCGCTCGGTCATCGCGGAAGGAATGGCCCGCACGGTCCGCTTCGGCGAGGGGTCCCCCTATATCGACGTCCGCCTGCCATGCGGGGCTGGCCTCGATCTCCTGTTCACCCCGGTCGGTGACATCTCCCCGGTGGCCACCTGCCTCGACCGGCTGGACCGCCGCGAACCGGCCAGCCTGCCGCTCTCGACCGGGCGCGACGCCCGTCCCGGCCCGGCCGCGCTAGACCTTTTCCCGCGCTTGCGCATCGTCGTGCTCGGCATGGGCGATGAACTGCAGGCCCTGGCGCGCCTTGCCGCCACGTTCGGCGCCGAAGTCGTCGCCGTAACGCCCGACGAGCAGGCCGCGTCGGCATTGCTGGGCGTGTGCCGGACGGTCATCGCGACGCCGACGCTCGGCGTGGAGCTCCCCTCACTGGGCGACCGCTGGACCGCGTTCGTCTCGGTGTTCCACGACCGCGACTGGGAACTCGCCCTCCTGCCGCAGGTCCTGCGCCAGGACGGGTTCTACCACGGCGCCGTCGGCAACGCCCGCAATCGCGCCGCCCGGGCGGAGGCGCTGGCGGCATCGGGCGTGCCGGCGGCGGACCTGGCGCGGCTGCAAGGAAGCATCGGCCTGATCCCGGCAACGCGCGACCCGGCAACGCTGGCGCTGTCCATCCTGGCGGAGGTAGCCGGGCAGTATCGCGCGATCAGTCTCCCGGTCCTGCGGCCCGACGGCACCTTCAGGACCGCCGGGTGACCGGCGCCCCGGCCGGCATGGCGGCAATCCTGCTGGCGGCGGGGCGCTCGTCCCGCTTCGGCGGCAACAAGCTCGTCGCGTCGCTCGATGGCGAGCCGCTGATCCGCCACGCCGCGCGCACGCTGGCGGCCCTGGCATTCGCGCACCTGTTCGTGGTGGCGGGGCCGGACACCCCCGATCTCGCCGATCTCGGCTTTCGCCCCGCACCCTGTGCCGAGCCGATCCCGGCCCTGTCCGCCTCGCTGCGGGCGGGTGTGGCGGCGGCGGAAGACGCCGGCGCGTCGTCGGTCTGCATCGCGCTCGCCGATATGCCCCTGGTCGGCGCCAACCATTATGCCGCGATGTTCGACCTGTTCAGGGCCGACGGCGAACCGGTCGGCTCCCGCGTCGGGCACCGCGTCCAGCCGCCCGCCCTGTTCGGCCGGGACTGGTTCGAGCGTCTGAAAGCGCTCTCCGGCGACACTGGCGCCAAGGGGCTGCTGGCGTCGCAGCGCGCGGTCGGGATGACGAGCGCGATGGCGGCCGATGTCGACACCACGGCCGATCTCGCCCGCCTGCGCGACCGGTAGAAGGTCCCCGCCAGGTGCCTTTTGCCACGGCCAGGCGTTTGCAGGACATCCGACAGGAATGCGGCACGATGCGAGGCGGACCATGGCACAGGACTTGATCGGCGCCATCGAGGCGGGCGGCACCAAGTTCGTGCTCGCGCTCGCGGACAGCAGCGGCACCGTGCGCGAGCGCGCCCGGATCGCCACGCGCACCCCGGCCGAATGCTTCCCGGAGATATCGGCCTTCTTCCGCGCCGCCGCCGCCCGGCACGGCCTGATCGCCGCGTTCGGCATCGCCAGTTTCGGCCCGATCGACATCGATCCGCGCTCGCCCGGTTATGGCCGGTTCGGCGCCACGCCCAAGCCGGGCTGGGCCGGTGCCCGCTTCCAGGAGGCATTGGGCGAATTCGCCGCACCGCTGGCCATCGATACCGACGTCAACGGCGCCGCGCTCGGCGAATGGGCGCTGGGCGCCGGCCAGGGCTGCACCACCATCGCCTACACGACGGTGGGCACCGGCATCGGCTCCGGCGTGCTTCACGCCGGACGCCCGCTGGCCGGCTTCTCGCACTACGAGAGCGGCCACATCCCGGTGGCCCGGAGCGCCGACGACCAGGAATTCGCCGGGATCTGCCCGTTTCATGGCGATTGCCTGGAAGGCTTGGCCAGTGGCCCGGCCGTGGCGGCGCGCTGGGGCGGCGAACTGGCCGGCGATCCGGCGGCGACCGCGCTGGTCGCCGGCTATGTCGCCCAGCTCGCCGCCAGCCTCGTCCTCCTCCACATGCCCGAGCGGCTGGTGTTCGGCGGCGGCGTGATGAAGGCGCCCGGGCTGATCCCGGCCCTGCGCCGCGCCACCGAGCGGCGGTTGGCCGGCTACATCCGCTCGCCCCGCCTCGATCCCGGGCTGGAAACCTACATCTGCGGACCGGCACTGGGCGACGATGCCGGCATCACCGGCGCCATCCTGCTGGGCCGGCAGGCGCTGGCCCCGGCGGCGGATCAATGAGCCCCGATGGCGTCTCCCGCGCCGGTCACTCCATCGCCACGTGGACCGGCTCCCCGCCCTGCCGCCGCAGCGGCCTGAGGAACGCCGGCATGAACGCCATGACCAGCAGGACAATGGCAATCGCCATGAAGCAATCGAGATAGGCGATCATCGTCGCCTGGCGGTTGATCTCGCCATCGATCATCCGCAGGATCGCATCGGTGCCGAGGCCGAGCCGCTCCCACAGGCCGAACTGGGTGCTCGCCGTGACATGGGTCGCCAGTTCGGCATGGCTGGTCTGCTGAGTCCGCGCGATCAGCGTCACGCAGGCGGTAATGCCCACCGAACCGCCGATGTTGCGGCACAGGTTGAGCAGGCTCGCCCCATCCGGCCGAAGGTCCGCTTTCAGCCCGCCGAAAGTCAGCAGGTTCATCGGCGAGAAGGTCAATCCGATGCCGAAGCCCTGGAAAAACGTGACGATCAGGATCTCGTCCCAGCTGACCTGCGCCGACCACCTGGTCATCGCCCAGGTGGCGATGCCGCAGATCAGGAAACCGGCGGCGATCAACAGCCGGAGATCGATCACCCGCATCAGCCGGCCGATGATCAGGGTCGAAAGCACGGTGCCCAGCCCCCGCGGCGCCATCGCCTCGCCGGTCAGGATCACCGGCCAGCCAAGCAGCGACTGCAGGAAGGTCGGCAGGATCGCCGAGACGGTGGCGATGGTCAGGCCGATGACCATCATCTGCAGGCAGCCGCCGAAGAAGTTCTTGTCGCTCATCAGTGCGCGCGGGAACAGCGGCTGCTCGGCGAAGAACGAGTGAATGACGAACACCCAGAGCGCGCCGACGGCGAGCACCGCTTCCGTGATGATTTCCACGCTGTCGAACCAGCCGTTGCTCTGCCCCCGATCGAGCATCAACTGGAACGCGCCGATCGCCAGGGCCAGCGAGACGAAGCCGGTGACGTCGAGCGGCCGGTCGCGCCGGGGCCGGGCCGGAAGCTGGGACCAGAGCACCAGCAAGGCGGGAATGCCGATCGGCAGGTTGATGTAGTAGCACCAGCGCCAGTTCAGCGTATCGGTCAGGTAGCCGCCGACGAACGGGCCGCTGATCGGCGCCAGCATCGCCACCCCACTGAAGATCGCGGTCATGCTGGGATGCTTCGAGGTCGGGGTGATGTCGAACAGGATCGTCTGGGTCATCGGCCCGATGAATCCGGCCGCCACCCCCTGCAAGGCCCGGAAGGCCACCATCGCCGGCAGCGAGGTGGCGGCGCCGCACGCGGCACTGGCCACCAGGAACAAGGCGGTGGCGCCGAGGAACAGCTTCCGCGAGCCGATCTTGTCGGCCATCCAGCCGTTGATCGGCGCGGTGATCGCCGTCGCGATGATGAAGCTGGTCAGGACCCAGGTCACCGATTCGGGCGAGGCATTGAGCGACGCGCGCATGTGCGGCAGCGCGACGTTCGAGATCATCTGATCGAGAAACTGGCAGATCGAAATCGTCAGGATCGCGGCGAGGACCAGCCGGGGATTGGCGGTCGGCACCAGCGCCTGATCGCGCGCCGGCGCTGCGCTCGCCGCCGGCTCAGCCATGGGAATCGCGCTCGACTTCCCCTTCGGCGCGGGCCGGCTCGGCCCGGCGGGTGAGATTGACCCGGATACGCTCGAGGTAGTTCGCCAGGTCCTCCCGGCCCGCGTCGTCGATCCCTTCGAGCATCAGCTCCAGCGTCTCCTCGGCATGGGGCTTGAGCTGCTCGAGCTGCCGGCAGCCGCGCTCGGTGATGTGCAGGCGCCACGCGCGGCGGTCGGCCGGATCGCTGCGGCGTTCGGCCAGCCCCGCTTCCTGCAGCCGGTCGATCATGCGCCCGAGGGTGATCGGCTCGACCTCCAGCAGCTCGGCGAGGCCGCCCTGGTTGATGCCCGGATTCCTGCTCAGCAGGCCCAGCACCTGCCATTGCGGCCGGGTGGCGCCCAGCTTGCGCGCCCGCTCGTCGAAGGCGCGGCGCATGAGCCGACCGACCTGCGACAGCATGATGCCGATGTTCTCGTTCATTCAGCCGATATAATAGCAATGCTGACTATCATCCAGCACAATATTGCTTGGGCGCTTACGGGCGATCCCCGGCCTGCGCTTAACGCCGCCTTCACCACGCCGCTGCCATGCTCCCGCCGCCTCCGGCCTCAGCCACCCCGGGGCAAGGCGTGCGTGCGAAAGGCAGGAGCATAGGCGATGGGACTGGTAGATGCGAGCGGTTTCCGGCCGACACCGATCTTTCGCGAATCCCGCCGACGCGCGCTCACCCGGCTCAAGATCGTCATCGCCGGCGAGGGTTCCCAGGAAGTCCTGATCCGCGATTTTTCCGCACGCGGGTTCAGCGCCGCTGCGCGCGCCCATCCGCCACAGGTGGATCAGATCGTCACTGCCCTGCTGCCGGACGGCCGCGCCCTGTGGGGCATCGTCCGCTGGGTCGAACGCAATGTGTTCGGCGTCGAATTCGACGTCAACGCGCCGCCGGAGGATTTTGCCGGCGAGGGCGGTAATGCCCCCGGCACCGACCTCGCCCTGAGGCCAAAGAGCTAGGCTTCGGCGAACAGGCGGCCGTATTCCGCCCGCAGCGCCGCCTTCTGCACCTTGCCCATCGCATTGCGGGGCAGACTGTCGACGACGAACACCCGGCGCGGCTGCTTGAACCGTGCCAGCGCCCCGCCAATGCCCGCCAGCACCGCCGCCTCGTCCACCGCTGCGCCCGGCTGCCGCGCCACCACCGCGACGACCGCCTCGCCGAGATCGGCATGGGGCACGCCGATCACCGCCGTCTCGGCCACGCCCGGCAGCGCATCGATCGCCTCCTCGATCTCCTTGGGATAGATGTTCAGCCCGCCGGCGATGATCAGGTCCTTGGCCCGGCCGACCAGGGTCAGCCGCCCGTCCGCGTCGGCCGTGGCGATATCGCCGGTGACGAACCAGCCACCGGTGCGGAACTCCTCGGCGGTCTTGGCGGGGTTGCGCCAGTAGCCCTGGAACACGTTCGGCCCGCGCACCTGGAGCACGCCCGGTTCGCCTGCCGCCACCGGGTTGCCGCCCTCGTCGTGGATCCGCACCTCGACGCCGGGCAGCGGATAGCCGACCGTTCCCGCCACGCGCCCTTCACCCCCGCCATCGTAGGGGTTCGACGCGATCATCCCGGTCTCGGTCATGCCATAGCGTTCGAGGATGCGATGACCCGATGCCGCCTCGAACTGGCGGTGCGCCTCGGCCAGCAGGGGTGCCGAGCCGGAGACGAAAAGGCGCATCCCCGCAGCCGCCTGGCTGCTCAGGCCGGGATGCGCGGTCAGCCGGGTATAATGCGTCGGCACGCCCATCAGCACCGTCGCCCGCGCGAGATGCGCGATCACCCTGTCCGGGTCGAACCCCCGCTCGAACAGCACGCTGGCGCCCGCGAGCAGAGCGCCGTGAAGCGCCACGAACAGGCCATGGACATGGTAGATCGGCAGGATATGGATCAGCACGTCGTCGTTCCGCCATCCCCACAGCGCCTTCAGCGTCTGCGCGTTGGACAGCAGGTTGCCATGGCTGAGCATCGCCCCCTTGGAACGCCCGGTCGTCCCCGAAGTGTAGAGGATCGCCGCCAGGGCATCGCCGCCCACGTCCGCCACCGGGGCATCGCCCGCCGGTGCCACATCGATCAGCGAGCCGGCGCCGTCGTCCCCGAGTGTCACCACGCGGGCCTGCCCGGCCACCGCTCCGACCGCGGCCTCGTCGCCCGGCCGGCAGACGACCACCGCCGGCTCGGCATCGCCGATGAAGTACTCGAGTTCGGCCGCCGTGTAGGCGGTGTTGAGCGGGACGAACACGACGCCTGACCGCAGCGCCGCCAGGTAAAGCACCACGGCTTCCGGCGATTTCTCGACCTGGACGACGATGCGATCCCCGGCCCGGGCACCCAATGCCGCCAACCGGGCCGACATCCCTGCTGCCGCCACGCCCAGCCCGGCAAAGCCCAGCACCTCGCGCCCCTGCTCGATCAGGAACGGCTTGTCACCGGCCGCACCCGTAGCAGCCAGAATCGCGGAATAAAGATTGTCGTCAGCCATATGGCCCGGTTGCCCAGTTCACGCCGTCGCGCAAGCCCTCTCCTCGGGGCGATCCCCGCATCGATCCGGAAAGCCGCCAACCGGCAGCGCGTGCGACGAGCGCAGCACACCGCTCCGGATACCGACGGTCAATGTCGGGCCGGCCTGGCCACGGCATGTGTCACGCCGGCCTTGGCGCCCGCACTCGCCTTGACCATCATCTGCCAGCCGGAAATCACCAGCACGCACGCCAGGATCGGCCGCAGGAAGCGGTCCGACGCCCGGGTCGAGATCAGGCTGCCAGCGATCACCCCGGGGATCGAGCCGACCAGCAGATTGATCAGCAACTGCCCGTCGACATCGCCGATCAGCCAGTGGCCTAGCCCGGCGACCAGGGTCAGAGGTACCGCGTGGGCGATGTCCGAGCCGACGATCCGCGAAACCGGCAGGCCCGGATAGAGCACCAGCAGCACCGTGACGCCGATCGCCCCGGCGCCGACCGAGGACATCGTCACCGCGACTCCGAGCAGGGCACCGAGCACCACCGTCGGGACCATCGAATCGCGCGGCGTCGCCCGGGCAAAGCGCCGTGTCGCCCAAGCGACGATCTGGCCGCGAAACAGCACCGAGATCGCCGTCAGCAGCAGCATTCCGGCGATGACCATGAGCACGATGTTGGTCGCGTGCTTGTCGACCGGCCCGAATTGCGCCAGCAGCAGGAGCGTGATCGCGGCCGCAGGCACGGAACCCGAGCCCAGCCGCCGCACGATCCTCCAGTCCACGGTATCGCGCCAGCCATGGACGCCGGTGCCGACGGTCTTGGTCAGCGAGGCGTAGAGCAGGTCGGTGCCGACCGCGGTCTGCGGGTTCACCCCGAACATCAGCACCAGCAGCGGGGTCATCAGCGAGCCCCCACCCACCCCGGTCAACCCGACCAGCAGGCCGACGAGCAGCCCGGCGACCGCATGCATGACATCGAGGTGTTCAAGCAGGGACATGACGCAATTCCTGTAACGCCGAACGCGAACCGGCAACCAAAACTTCGCGCCGGGACGAATCCGCCCGCTCGCTCCTGCTTCGGCAATCATGGTAGGGAGCGTTATCTCTATACGCAAGATAGACAAATTTGCCGGGCCAAAACCTCTCCGGCCGCAGTCCCGTGAATCCTGGTGCAATTGGCGACGATTCCGGTGTCATCGCCGCTATGCCGGTACCGGCACTGGTGCTAGGCAAGCGGCCCGCCGTCTGCCGCAACCACGCACCTCGGCAGCGGACCGCCCGGCGTGCCGGTCGAAACTTCGAGCGGGGAATCACGTGTCCAGGCCAGTCTTTTTCGACCCCACCGGCAAGCGCCGCCGCAGGACCCGGCGCGCGCTGTTCTTCGGGATGCTGCTGCTGGTCGCCGCCGCGATCGGCTTCGCCTCGACCGTCGTCCACATTCCGGCGCCCTCGCCGCTGCCGCTCGGCATGGAGCGGCGCACGCCACTGCGCCTGCGCGCCCAGGTCAGCCGCCTGTCGCACAATGTCTCCCGGCTGTTCGGCACCGAGGCCCGGCCAAGCGCCAGCCGGGATGCGAGCCGGCCGATCACCATCGGCTTCTACACCACCTGGTCCGATGAGAGCGCGCCGTCGCTCGCCCGCAACATCAACCAGATCGACTGGGTCGTCCCCACGACCCTCGCCATCGACGGTTCAGGCAAGCTCGTATCGACGGATGACCGCGCGCTGCGTCGCATCGTCGCCAGCAATCTCCACCGCCCGCTGGTCCTGCCGATGCTGCAGAACGTCATCGGCGACGATTTCTCGACCGCAGCCACCACCGCCCTGCTGCACGACCCGCGACGCCGCGCCGCCCTGCTGAAAGGCCTGCGCGAAACGCTGGCCCGCAGCGGGGACGCCGGCATCGTCTTCGATTTCGAGGCGATCTCCAGCGAGGACATGGGACTCTACCGGCAGTTCGTCGCGGAAGCGAACCGGGCGCTCGACGCCGATGGCAAGATCGTCGCCATGACCATGCCGCTCGGCAATCCCGACTGGATCCCCCGGTCGTTCGCCGGCGCCGTCGACAAGCTGATCCTCATGGCCTACGACGAGCACTGGGGCGGCGGCCAGCCCGGCCCGATCGCATCGAACAACTGGTTCGTCACCCAGGTCTCCGAGGCCGTGCGCGGCCTGCCTCCGGCCAAAGTGGTGATCGCCCTGGGCTCCTATGCCTATGACTGGCACGAGGGCCGGGCCGACAGCCTGACCGTCGAGGAAGCCTGGCTGGCCGCGCACGACAGCAATTCTCCCCCGCAATACCAGCGCAACCTCGGCAATGCCGGCTTCTCCTATCTGGAAAACGGTCAGCGCCACGACGTCTGGATGCTCGATGCCGCCGCCAGCTGGAACCAGATGCAGGCGCTTTCCCGCCTCGGCTTTCCCTCGATCGCGCTGTGGCGGCTGGGCTCGGAAGACCCGGGCTTCTGGACCGCCCTGTCCGCCTGGCGTCAGGGCCGCCTGCCCGATCTCTCGCGCATAGCCGAGCGCAGCAACGTCGATGTCGAAGGCCAGGGCGAAATCCTGCGGATCACCGCCGAACCCCGTCCGGGCGAACGGCGTATTTCGTTCGATCCGGCATCGCGGCTGGTGACCGCGGAAACCTATGACACATTGCCCACGCCATACGTGGTCAAGCGCACCGGTGCGAAGGACAAGCTCGTCGCCCTGACTTTCGACGACGGCCCGGACCCCAAGTGGACGCCGAAGATTCTCTCGATCCTCGAACAATACCACGTCCCCGGCACGTTCTTCGTCATCGGCGAGAACGGGGTCGAGAACCGCGAGATCCTCCAGCGCATCGCCCGCGATGGCTACGAGATCGGCAATCATTCCTACACCCACCCCAACATGGCGAACGATTCCGAGACCGGCATCAACCTCGAGATCAACGCCACCCAGCGGCTGGTGGAGGCTTATACCGGCCGCTCGATCCGCCTGTTCCGCGCGCCCTATTTCGGCGACGCCGAGCCGACCACCGCCGACGAGCTCGGCCCGGCGCTGGTCGCGCAGCAGCATGGCTACACGGTCGTCGGCCTGCATGTCGATCCGGGCGACTGGAAGATGCCGGGCGTACCCACCATCGTCGAGAAGACGGTGCAGCAGGTCATGGCCTCGAACCCGGAACGCTCCGGCAACATCGTCCTGCTCCACGATGGCGGTGGGGACCGCGAGCAGACCGTCGCCGCGCTCCCCGCGATCATCACCACCCTGCAGCGCGCCGGCTATACTTTCGTGCCGGTCGCGACCCTGGCAGGGCTGACTCACGACCAGGTCATGCCGCCGCTCGCCGGCAACGATCTCCTGGCCATCCGCGCCGACGTCTTCGCCTTTACCGCGATCGCCGCGCTGCTGGTCGCGGTGAACTGGACCTTCTTCTTCGCCATCGCGCTCGGCATCGCCCGCTCGGTCATGATGGTGCTCCTGGCGCTGTGGGCCGGCAAGCCTAAACCGCCCGTCCCAGCCCACGCCGATTTCCACCCTAGGGTCACGGTCATCATCCCGGCCTACAACGAGGAGAAGGTGATCGACGCCTCGGTCCGCCGCATCCTCGAATCGACCTACCCCTACCTCGAAGTCATCGTCGCCGACGACGGTTCGAAGGATCGCACCAGCGAAATCGTGCGCGCCAGCCACGGGGAGAACCCGCGCGTCACCCTGCTGACCCTCGAAAACGGCGGCAAGGCCACGGCCCTCAACCGCGCCCTGCAGGAGGCGCGGGGCGAGATCATCGTCGCACTCGATGCCGATACCCAGTTCGAGCAGGAAACCATCACCCGGCTGGTCCGCTGGTTCGTCGATCCGCGTATCGGCGCGGTGGCGGGCAACGCCAAGGTCGGCAACCGCTTCAACCTCGTCACCCGCTGGCAGGCAGTCGAATATGTCACCGCCCAGAACATCGAGCGCAAGGCGCTGACCCGGTTCGACGCGATCATGGTCGTCCCCGGCGCGGTCGGTGCCTGGCGGCGGCAGGCGCTGGACGATGTCGGCGGCTACCCGGAGGACACGCTGGCCGAGGACCAGGACCTGACCATCGCCATCCAGCGCCGCAAGTGGAAGGTGGCTTACGACGAGGATGCGGTCGCCTGGACCGAAGCCCCGGAATCGTTCCGCGCGCTCGCCAAGCAGCGCTTCCGCTGGTCCTACGGCACGCTGCAATGCCTGTGGAAGCACCGCAAGATCGTGCGCAAGGGCAAGCCCGGCGGCCTCGCCTTCATCGGCGTGCCCCAGGCCTGGCTGTTCCAGATCGTCTTCGCCTGCATCTCCCCGTTCATCGATCTCGCGCTGGTCATCTCGATCGTCGGCACGATCGTGCGGGTCCTCCAGCACGGCTGGGCGCAGACGGAAACCGACGTGCTGCGCATGTTCGGCTACTGGCTCTGCTTTACCGCGATCGACCTGATCTGCGGCCTGATCGCCTTCCGCATGGACGTGCGCGAAACGAGGTTCCCCGCCTTCCTCCTGCTCGCCCAGCGCTTCGTCTACCGGCAGCTGATGTATGGCGTCGTCATCCGCGCGGTATCGCGGGCCATTCACGGTGTCGGCACCGGCTGGGGCAAGCTCGAGCGCACCGGGCGGATGAACGCGCCGGGCATGGAGAGGCAATCGAAGACCATTGGCTGATTTCCGGCTGGCTGATCGCGCGCAGGGTTGCGCGAATCATGCCCTCTCGGGCAGGTCGGGCACACGATGACAGCCAGCCGGTTTTCCGCCTATGCAATGCCGACCGGCCAGACATGGGACCTTGCATGAGCTTTGCCCGCCGCGCCCTTGCCCTGCTCGCTCTGTCCGCTGTGGCGACCCCGGCAATTGCCGCGTCGCTGTTCGCGCCGGGACGGTGGCAGCACCAGACCCATCTTGTCCGCGCGGAAATCCCCGGCGTCCCCGGCTGGGTGGTCCGGCTGGTGGCGAGCAACACCAGCCGCACCAGCTGCCACGATGCCGAGGAACTCAAGGAGCGGCCCGAAGTCCTGCTGACGGCCAGCGAGGACGCGGTCTGCCGGCTGAAGACGTTCTCGATGGCGGGCGGGAAGCTGGTGTTCGACACCTTCTGCACCAACAAGCGCTTCCCCGATGGCCTGCTGGTCGCCTCGCGCGGAACCTACACGGCAACCTCCTACAGCATCGCCACCACCAGCACCGGCACGCGCAACGGCAAGCCGGTGCACATCGAAACCACCGGCAGCGGCCGCCTCGTCGGCGGAGCCTGCCGGCCAACCTGAGGGCAAGGTGATGCTGGTCTGGACCGTATCGACATTGGCGACCGCGCTCACCTTCCTCGCGCTCGACGCGGTGTGGCTGACCATGGCGGCCGACCGCCTCTACCGGCCGCACCTCGGCCCCCTGCTGATGGACAGATTCGCACCGGCGCCTGCGGTCGCCTTCTACCTGATCTACCTGGCCGGGATCATGTTCCTGGCAGTGGCGCCGGCGGTGTCGTCTGGGCGCCTGACCGGCGCCCTGCTGCGTGGCGCCGCCCTGGGCTTCGTCGCCTATGCCACGTATGACCTGACCAACCAGGCGACGCTCAAGGGATGGTCGACGACCGTGACGCTCGCCGACTTGTGCTGGGGCACGTTCGTCACCAGCGCGGCGACGACCGTGGGGTATCTCGCCGCCCGCTGGATGATGGCGCGGAGTTAAACCCGCCCGAAGGCTTGCTTTCCCGGCGGCTCCGGGCAAGAGGCGTTGCTCCACCTGCACGGGAGCTTTGCCATGGAACACCGCCTGTTCGATCTGACCGGGATGACCGCACTGGTCACCGGCGCCTCCGGCGGGATCGGCTCGGCGATCGCCCATGCCCTGGCGCGGCAGGGCGCCCGGCTGGCCCTGTCCGGTTCGAACCCCGCCAAGCTGCGGGCCTTCCGCGACGAACTCAACGAGATCTATGGCCATGACCATGTCGAGGTCACCTGCGACCTCGCCAATGCCGAGCAGGTCGAACACCTGGTCCCGGCAGCGCTGGACACGCTGGGCAAGCTCGACATCCTGGTCAACAATGCCGGCATCACCCGTGACAACCTCGCCATGCGGATGAAGGACGAGGAGTGGGACGCGGTCCTCAAGATCAACCTCGAAGCCGCCTTCCGGCTGATGCGCGCCGCCTGCCGGCCGATGATGAAGGCGAAATTCGGCCGCATCATCACCATCACCAGCGTCGTCGGCACCCAGGGCAATCCCGGCCAGATGAACTATGCCGCGGCCAAGGGCGGGCTGACCGCGATGTCCAAGAGCCTGGCGCAGGAAATCGCCAGCCGCAACATCACCGTCAACTGCGTCGCCCCCGGCTTCATCCGCACGGCGATGACCGACGTCCTGCCGGATGCGCAGAAAGCCGCGCTCAATGCCCGCATCCCCATGGGCCGCATGGGCGAGGGCGAGGAGATCGGCGCGGCGGTCGCCTACCTCGCCAGCAAGGAAGCCGGCTACGTCACGGGGCAGACGGTTCACGTCAACGGCGGGATGCTCATGGTGTAGTTCCACGGACGGGCATTTATCCCCAGAATCGCCCGACAATCCGCGTGGCCGGCATGGTTGACGCTTGCCGCCAGCACCCCTCGCGCTAATGAAGGAAGTCCGCATATCCGGCAGACGCGCTCCCGCGCGGCAATTCCGGCGAGCCTCTTGGGGGGAACGGGACGACAATGAAGGCCACCATCGAACGCGCGACCCTGCTCAAGTGCCTGTCGCACGTCCAGTCCGTCGTCGAACGGCGCAACACGATCCCGATCCTGTCCAACGTCCTGATCGAGGCGGCTGGCGACGGGTCTGTCCGGGTCATGGCCACCGATCTCGAATTGCAGGTGGTCGAGACGCTGAGCGCGGTCTCGGTCGAATCACCCGGTGCGGTCACCGTCTCGGCCCATCTCCTGTTCGACATTGCCCGCAAGCTGCAGGATGGTTCGCAGGTCAGCCTGGAGACGGCGGAAAACCGCATGGCGATCAAGGCCGGGCGGAGCCGCTTCTCGCTCCCCACCCTGCCGCGTGACGATTTCCCGGTGATCGTCGAAGGCGACCTGCCGACCAGCTTCGAACTGCCCGCCACTGCGCTGGCCCAACTGATCGACCGCACGCGCTTCGCCATCTCGACCGAGGAAACCCGCTACTACCTCAACGGCATCTTCCTCCATGTGACGGACGACGAGCTCAAGGCCGCCGCGACCGACGGCCACCGCCTCGCCCGCTACACGCTCGCCCGACCCGCCGGGGCCGAAGGCATGCCGGACGTCATCGTCCCGCGCAAATGCGTCGCGGAACTGCGCAAGCTGCTTGACGAAGCGGGCGACAGCCCGGTGCTGATCGACCTTTCGGCCTCCAAGATCCGCTTCACCTTCGGCGGCCGCAGCGGCGTCGTGCTGACCAGCAAGCTGATCGACGGCACCTTCCCGGACTACACCCGCGTCATCCCCACCGGCAACGACAAGCTGCTGCGGCTCGACCCCGGCAGCTTCTACGAAGGCGTCGACCGCGTCGCCACCATCGCCACCGAAAAGACCCGCGCAGTCAAGATGGCGCTCGACAAGGACCGCGTCACCCTCTCCGTCACTTCGCCGGACAACGGCACCGCGGCCGAGGAAATCCCCGCCGAATATGGCTCGGACGGCTTCGAGATCGGCTTCAACGCCACCTACCTCAAGGACATCCTCGGCCAGATCGACGGTGACAGCGTCGAACTCCACCTGGCCGACGCCGGCGCGCCGACCCTGATCCGCCAGAACGGGGACAGCCCGGCGTTGTACGTATTGATGCCGATGCGCGTGTAAGCGCGCCCGCGCCGGATCGCCGATCATGAATGCAACCGACATCATCGCCGGCTACTACGACGCCTTCAATCGCCAGGACGTCGAGGCGATGTGCGCCCTGCTCGCGGATGACGTCGTCCACGAGCCGACCCAGGGCACGCCCCGTCACGGCATCGCCGCCTTCCGCGCCTTCCTCGCGCACATGAACCATTGCTATGCCGAGCGAGTCATCGACCCGGTGCTCCTCGTCTCCGCCGAGGGCACGCGCGTTGCCGCCGAATTCATGCTGGACGGCCGCTATCTGGCCAGCGACGAAGGCCTGCCCCCGGCAACCGGCCAGACTTATCGCCTGCGCGTCGGCGCCTTCTTCGCGCTGTCCGATGGCCGGATCCAGCGCATTTCCAACCATTACAACCTGGCCGACTGGATCGCACAGGTCGAAGGCGCCGCCGCCGATGGATAGCCGGCGCCCAGCCAGATCGGCCTGATGAACGCGATCGCCATCCGCACGCTGAGTGAAGACGCCTTGCGCGCCGCAATCCCCGATCTCGCGCGCCTGCGCTGCGAGGTCTTCGCCGCCTGGCCCTACCTCTACCACGGCGACGATGCCTACGAGCGCGAATACCTGCGCGATTTCGCCGTGACCGAAGGGGCCGTGCTGATCGCCGCCTGTGACGGTGAGCGGATCATCGGCGCCGCCACGGCCTCGCCGATGCACGCCCAGCCCGGGGAATATCAGGCCGGCTTCCGCGAGCGCGGCATCGATGTCTCCACGCTCTACTATTTCGGCGAAAGCGTCCTCCTGCCGGCCTATCGCGGGCGCGGAATCGGTCACGCGTTCTTCGACCACCGCGAGGCACAGGCCCGCCGCCACGGCGCCACGGCGACCACCTTCTGCGGCGTGGTCCGCCCGGCCGATCATCCCGCTCGCCCGGCGGACCATGTCCCGCTCGACCAATTCTGGCAAAAACGCGGCTATGCCATGATCCCCGGCCTGACCGCCCATTTCTCCTGGCAGGACATCGGCGACAACCATGAGACCGAAAAGCCGATGCAATACTGGATGCGGCACCTGTGACCGCACCGCCCTTCACTATCGCGCTCGCCCAGTATCCGATCGAGGCCCTGGCTGACTGGACCGCCTATGCCGCCAAGCTGACCCGCTGGGTGGAGGAAGCGGCGGCGGCCGGCGCCGCGCTGGCGGTGTTCCCCGAATATGGCGCGATGGAACTCGCCAGCCTCGATCCAGCCACCGCCGGCGACCTTCACGCCTCGCTGGCGACCGTGGCCGACATGATGCCACGGGTCGATGCCCTCCATGCCGACCTCGCGGCCCGCCATGGCCTGCACATCCTGGCGGCAAGCGGGCCGGTGCGGATCGGCGGGCGCTACGTCAACCGCGCCCGCCTGTTCGCCCCGAACGGCAAGGCCGGCCATCAGGACAAGCGGATCATGACCCGCTTCGAGGCCGAGGACTGGGGCATCGCGCCCGCCGATGCCGGCTCGCCGCTCAACGTCTTCGAAACGCGGCTCGGCCGGCTCGCCATCGCCATCTGCTACGATTCCGAGTTTCCCCTGATCGCCCGCGCGGCGGTCGAGGCCGGGGCGGAACTGCTGCTGGTGCCGAGCTGCACCGACACGCCACACGGCTACTGGCGGGTGCGCATCGGCGCCCAGGCCCGCGCGCTCGAAGGCCAGTTCCTCGTCGCCCATTCGCCCACCGTCGGCGAGGCCGCCTGGTCCCCGGCAGTCGATGCCAACCATGGCGCGGCGGCACTCTATGGCCCGCCGGACGGTCCGAAGCACGGGGACTGGCGCCTGCCGGCCGACGGTGTCCTGGCCATCGGCGTGATGGACCGGCCGCAATGGCTGTTCGCCGAGGTCGATCTCGCACCGGTGGCCGCTCTGCGCGCCGATGGCGGCGTCCTCGGCGCGCGGGACTGGGCCAGGCAACCGGGGGCGGGTCCCTTGCCGCCCGCCGCGATCGTCGACCTGCGGTGAGCATCACCGCGCGCGCTTGCCGCCCCAGCCCCCCTGCCCTAACGCAAGGCCATGACGTCACCGGCTGATCTCACTGCCCACCCCTGGTTCTTTTGCGGCATCGGCGGCTCCGGCATGTTGCCCCTCGCCCTGATCCTGCGCGGCATGGGCGCCGACATCGCCGGCTCCGACCGCAGCCGCGACCAGGGGCGCACGCCGGAGAAGTTCGCCTGGCTGGAATCGCAGGGCTTCCACCTGTTCCCGCAGGACGGTTCCGGCCTGACCAGCGCCGAACAGACCCTCGTCGCCTCCGCCGCGATCGAGGACACAGTGCCCGAGGTGGTGCGCGCCGGCGAACTCGGCTGCCCCCGCCTGTCCCGCGCCGACCTGCTCGCCCGCCTGTTCAACGCCGCCGGTCAGGGCATCGCCATCGGCGGCACCAGCGGCAAGTCGACGATGACCGGAATGACCGGCTGGATTCTCGACCAGGCCGGCTACGATCCGACGATCATGAACGGCGCGGTGATGAAGAACTACGCCACGCCGGATGCCCCGTTCGCCAGCGCACGGGTCGGGCGGGGCGCGGCGTTCGTCGCCGAAGTGGACGAGAGCGACGGCACCATCGCGCTTTACCGCCCGGCCATCGCGGTGCTGGGCAACGTCAGCCTCGATCACAAGTCCATGGACGAACTGCGCGAATTGTTCGGCAATTTCCTGAGCCAGGCGCAGACTGCGGTGATCAACCTGGACGATGCCGAGGCCGCGGCCCTGCTTCCCCGTGCGCGCAGCGCCATCACCTTCGCCGTGGCATCCCCGGCTGCCCGCATCGGCGTGGTCCCGGGCTCGATCGAGGAGGCGCCGACCGCCATTGCGGCCACGGTCATCGACCGCGAGAGCGGCGAACGCCACGCCCTGGCCCTGGCGGTGCCCGGCCGCCACAACCTCGCCAACGCGCTCGCCGCCGCCGCCGCCGCGCTCGCCGCCGGGGTGCCGCTGGCCAACTCGGTGCCCGCGCTCGCGACTTATGCCGGGCTGGCGCGACGTTTCGAGGTGGTCGGCACCAGCCCGTCCGGCATGACCGTGATCGACGATTTCGGCCACAACCCGGACAAGGTCGCGGCCACACTCGCCACGCTCAAGGCCCATCCCGGCCGCGTGCTCGCGTTCTTCCAGCCCCATGGCTATGGCCCGCTCCGCCAGATGGGCGCCGAACTGGCAGCGACCTTCGCCAGCCGGCTCGGCGCGGACGACCGCGTCATCCTGTGCGACCCCGTCTATTTCGGCGGCACCGTCGATCGCTCGGAAGGGTCGGAACGCATCGTCCGCCTGATCGCCGAAGCCCATGGCCCGCAGGCGGAACATATTGCGGCCCGGGCCGATTGCGCGGCGCGGCTGGCCGCCCTCGCACGCCCGGGAGACCGGATCGTCGTGATGGGCGCGCGCGACGATACCCTGAGCCTGTTCGCCCGCGACCTGCTGGCAACGCTCCCTTAATTTTCCCGCGCCGCCGCCGTTAAGGTTTTCACACCCCTAAAGCGAGCGGAGGCAGCGAATGTGGGCGAACAGCATGGTTGACAAGGTGGTCCACGTCGCCGGACCGAACCGCGTCGCCTGGGACCTTCCGATCCGATACCGCCAGGGCAGCCAGCGCGTGACGCTGCTGCTGCACAACCTCACCCCGCGTGGCGCCCGCGTCGAAGGGCTGGCGGAAATGGGCGCGGACATGCACGTCGGCGACATGGCGATGGTCCAGTTGCCGACCCTGGCGCCCAAGGCCGCCCGCGTCATCTGGACCCGGGGCGATGCCGCCGGCCTCGAATTCGAGCGGCCGCTCCATCCGGACATTTTCGATGCCATCGTCCGCCGTCACGCCGAGCCGCGCTATCGCACCATCGCCGATCTCGAGCCGGAACCGGACGACCTCCCCGCCCGCGTCGCCTGATCAGCGACGCATCCGCTTCACCAGGCCGACAGCCAGGACCACCAGCGTCCCGGCGACCAAGCCGGCCAGCGCCGCACACACCGCATAGCCAATCCACCCGAGAGCGGCGCCCGGCGCCCCGCCGACGTCTGCCAGCGCATGTTCGACGGCATGGGCCAGCCCCGCCGGGCCATGCCAGCCCATCTCGTCGGCGCCATGCAGCAGGATGCCGCCGCCGACCCACAGCATCGCCACCGTGCCGATGCCGCCGAGCGCATCGAGCAGCTTCGGCGTCCCGCGCAGCAGCAGCACGCCGATCCGCCGGGAGGTCCGCCCGTTCTCCTCGCGCGCCATGTGCAGGCCGATGTCGTCGAGCTTCACCAACAGGGCGACAGCGCCATAGACCAGCATGGTCATGCCCACGCCGACCAGCGCCAGCACCGCCGCCCGCTCGACGAACACCAGCGCCTCGACCTGGGCGAGCGAGATCGCCATGATCTCGGCGGACAGGATCAGGTCGGTCCGCACCGCGCCGGAGACGCGCTCCTGCTCGAAACTGGTCGGATCATAGCCTTCCCTCTCGTCCACCGGGCCATCGCGATCCTCATGATGCGGCGTCGCGTGCAGCCACTTTTCCTCGACCTTCTCCGCCCCCTCGAAGCAGAGGTAGAGCCCGCCCAGCATCAGCAGCGGCGTGATCGCTCCGGGCAGGAACTGGCTCAGCAGCAGCGCCACCGGCAGCAGGACCAGCAGCTTGTTCTTCAGCGAGCCGCGCGCGATCTTCCAGATGATCGGCAGCTCGCGATCCGGGGTGAAGCCGGTGGCATAAGCCGGGGTCACGGCGGCGTCGTCGATCACCACGCCGGCTGCCTTGGCGCCGGCCTTGGCGACCCCGGCGGCCACGTCGTCCATCGATGCGGCTGCGGCCCGGGCGATCAGGGCGACATCGTCGAGCAGGGCCAGCAGTCCGGAACTCATGCGATTATCCACTCCATTCGGCGCTTGCGGTCGCGAGTTGTTACAATGCCCGCCTTGCGCCATCGGTCCCGGATGCGATAGCGGACCCAATCCGGGTTTGCACCTGTGCCCCTGCCCCATTTCGAACAAGGCCGCGCCTTTGCCCACGATTGCCTATGCCACGCTGATCGCGCTTGCCCAGACCGCGAGCCCGCCGGCGGCGGATGTCGCCGCCCCCGCGCCCGCCACGACGACGGAGCCCGCAACCCCGGCCGAGCCGCCCGCAGCCGGCGTCAAGGCTTCCGGCCCGGTGATGCAGGACATCATCGTCGTCGCCCCGCCGCGCCCGACGCGCGAGGACCCGCTGGCGCGGACCAACGTCGAGATCTTCAAGTTCACCCGGGCGATCGACGGCGCGATCACCGAGCCGGCCTCGCTGGCCTTCAAGAAGGCGGTGCCGAGCCCGCTGCGCGATGGCGTCCGCAACGTCTTCAACAACCTCGAAGAACCGATGATCGCCGCCAATTTCCTGCTGCAGCTCCATCCCGGCAAGGCGGTGGAAACCCTGGCCCGGATGACCATCAACACTGCGTTCGGCTGGGCCGGCCTGTTCGATGTCGCCGGCCGCCGCTACATCAACCTGCCGCGCCGCTCCAATGGCTTCGCCGACACGCTGGGCTACTACGGGGTGAAGCCGGGCTTTTACCTGTTCCTGCCGCTGATCGGCCCGACCAACCCCCGCGACCTGCTCGGCGGCGCGGTGGACATGGCAAGCTCGCCGCTCCCCTGGATCGGCGCCCCGTTCAACAAGCTCTATTACCAGGCCCCGGCGAGCATATGGACCGCGCTGGACACCCGCGCCGAATTCCAGCGCCACCTCGAAGCCTTCCGCGACAGCAATCGCGGCGTCTACGTCTCCGAGCGGGACTGGTATCGCCGCCTGCGCGAAGCCCGCATCGCCGCCCACAAGGCCGGCGACCATGGCCCGCCAGTGGTCGATGTGCCGTTCGTGCTGCCGGAGCCGGGAGAAGCGAAATAGCGCCGGCGCGGGGAGTGACTCCCCGCGCCGCAGCGTCGTCACCCGCCGTAGAACACTTTCTCGCCCAGGTCCTTCATCTCCAGCACCGCCGCATCCGGCCGCCCTTCCGGCTCGCGGTGGAGGTGGACGTTGGTCACCTCGGCGACGATGGTGTGATGGTCGCCCAGTTCGACCACCTGCAACACCTTGCATTCGACCGCCGCCGGCACGCTTTTCAGCACCGGCGCACCATTGGCTGCCCAGGCGATCTCCTCGCCCGACAGCTTGCCGTCTTCCAGCACGGCCGGCTTGAAGAAGGTGAACGCCGGCCCCTGCTGCCCCTTGCCGAGAATGTTCAGGGCGAAATGGCCGCTTTCCCGCGCCGCGTGATAGACGCCGGAGTCCGGCTTGACGCCGAGCGCCAGCAAGGGCGGCGAAAAGCTCGTCTGGGTCACCCAGTTGACCGTGGCCCCGGCCGGCGAGCCGTCCTTGCCACAGGCGGTCATCACATAAAGCCCGTAGGGAATCATCCGCAGCGCGATCTTGCGGTCTGCCTCGTTCATCGAATCCTCCTGCTGCTTGGGGGGCGCTTCCGTCTGCCTCGCCTGCCGGCGCAGGTCCACCCTTGCATTTCCCGGCAAACCGGCTAAGGGCCGCCACTTCCCGTCACGGGAGTCGAAGAAAGCCGGAGGGGCCCCGCAATCCCGCGGATCAGCCAGCGATCGGTTCGAATGTTGAAAGGAAAGGCCGTGCCGCTTTACGAGCACGTGTTCCTGGCTCGCCAGGACCTCAGCCAGGCGCAAGTCGATGCCCTGGCCACCGCCGCCACCGAGATTGTCGAGAGCAACGCCGGCAAGGTCACCAAGACCGAGACCTGGGGCCTCAAGAACCTCGCCTACAAGATCGCCCGCAACCGCAAGGCGCACTTCGTCATGCTCAACATCGAGGCCCCTGCCGGCGTCGTCGCCGAGCTGGAGCGCCAGACCCAGATCAACGAGGACGTCATCCGCTACCTGACGATCCGCGTCGACGAACTGGAAGCCGGCCCCTCGGTGCAGATGCGCAAGAACGACCGCGAGCGCACCCGCCGCCGTGACCGCGAGGAGGCATAATCATGGCCCGTGCATTTTTCCGCCGCCGCAAGTCCTGCCCGTTCTCGGGCAAGAACGCGCCGAAGATCGACTACAAGGACATCCGCCTGCTCCAGGGCTTCATGTCCGAGCGTGGCAAGATCGTCCCCAGCCGCATCACCGCCGTTTCCGCCAAGAAGCAGCGTGAGCTCGGCCAGGCGATCAAGCGCGCCCGCCACCTGGGCTTGCTGCCCTACCTCGTGAAGTAAGGGGAGAGAGACCATGGACATCATCCTCCTCGAACGCATCGAGAAGCTCGGCCAGATCGGTGACGTCGTCTCGGTCAAGGACGGCTACGCCCGCAACTTCCTGCTGCCCGGCAAGAAGGCGCTGCGCGCCAACGCCGCCAACAAGAAGCTGTTCGAAGCCCAGCGCGCCGAGATCGAAGCCCGCAATGCCGAACGCCGCGCCCACGCGCAGACGGAATCGAAGGACCTCGAAGGCAAGACCGTGGTGCTGATCCGCGCCGCGTCGAACGCTGGCCAGCTCTACGGCTCGGTCTCGGTGCGCGACATCGTCGAGGCACTCAACGCCGACGGCATCAAGCACGTCACCAAGGCGATGGTCGTGCTCGAGCGCCCGATCAAGACCATCGGCGTGTTCGACGTTCGCGTCTCGCTGCACCCGGAAGTTTCGATCACCATCCACGCCAACGTCGCGCGTTCGCCGGATGAAGCCGAACTCCAGGCCCAGGGCGTCAACGTCATCGACGCGATGTTCGAGACCGACACCGGCGGCTTCACCGAAGCCTACGACCCGAACGCCGAGCCGGGCGAAATCCCGCAGGACCTGGTCGAGGGCGAGGACGGCGAGGCCTGACTTCCCTCCCCTCCCGCTTGCGGGAGGGGCCGGGGTGGGCCTGCCAAGCTCCAGTCGAGCCGATCAGATTGAAAAAGGGCCGCAGGAATGCGGCCCTTTTTTTGTCTTGCCGCCAACTGGACAAAGGTATTCAGCTGCTCCATCCTCCTCCGCTGGGAGAGAATGACTATGTCCGAATATTTTCCGGTGTCCGTGAGTGAAATCCTTGCGGAGGCACGCGAGATGATCTCGCGGAATACCGGAATGTTGGCTGCATGGATACTGGGAGCGGGGATCTGCTTTGGCGCAGCTGACTATCTGCTCGACATGTGGCGCGATGGCAACTCGCAGAACTCCAACCCCATAACCTCGATCGGTCAGACAGTCGTCCAATACTTCCTGATCAGCCGCTTGTTGTTTGCCGAGGGCATGATCGGAACCCCCGCTCCCGGCCGGTTCGGCTCGTTTTTTGGCGCATCGATTCTCGGAGCGCTTGGCATAATTCTCGGCGCTCTGTTGTTTTTGCTTCCCGGGTTGCTGCTTGCGTGCCGCTGGTATCTCGGCCCCGTCATTGCCATAGCCGAAGGAACCGGCGCATCGGATGCGCTGTCACGAAGCGCTGCCGCTACCGGAGGCAACCGGTGGTCGCTGTTCTGGGTGATGGTGATCTATTGGCTGGTTTTCGGCATCTTCATGGTAGGTGAAGGCGTAGCGTTTGCCATGATGGGTGGCGGCGACCAGCACAGCGCCACTGCCCTGTTCGCCCTGGCACTCACCATGAACCTCAGTGTAGTTCTTTGCGAGGCAATGGGCGCAGCGTTTCATGTCGCTGCCTACAAGCTGATCGGCAGACCAGGTAGTGATTTGCGGGAAATCTTCGCCTGAGTGATCAACCGGACTGCGGTCTGGAGCGATTGCCATAATCCGGAGTGGATGACGCCGCCTGCACGGCTATACCGTAGGGACCTTGCGCCGGAGCCCCCCATGGAATCCCTCGGCATCGATGCCACCCAGGTCTGGCCGTTCATCCTCGTCGGCTTCGTCGCCCAGCTGGTCGATGGCGCGATGGGCATGGCCTTCGGCGTCATCACCAGCACCATCCTCGTCGGCTTCATGGGCCTGACCCCGGCCGCCGCCTCCCAGCGCACCCACATCGTCGAGTGCTTCACCACCGCGTTTTCCGGCCTCAGCCACCTGATCCACGGCAATATCGACAAGCGCCTGTTCCTGCGCCTGCTGCTCCCCGGCATGGCCGGCGGCGTGCTCGGCGCCTATGTCCTGGCCTCGGTCGATGCCGCGCTGATCAAGCCGTTCGTGCTGCTCTATCTCAGCGGCATCGGGCTCTACCTGTTCTTCCGTGGCGTGTTCTATCCGCCCAAGCTGCGCCAGGCGAAGCTGATCGCGCCGCTCGGCCTCGCCGGCGGCTTCCTCGATGCGGCCGGCGGCGGCGGCTGGGGCCCGGTCGTCACCTCGAACCTGCTGATCCAGGGGGCCGATCCGCGCAAGGTCGTCGGCACGGTCAACTCCGTCGAATTCTTCCTGACCCTGACCATCTCGGCCGCTTTCATCTGGAAACTCGGCATTGCCGATGTCGCCGGGGCCACGCTCGGCATGCTGATCGGCGGCATGCTCGCCGCGCCGCTCGGCGCATGGGCGGCAAAGCGACTGCCCGCCCGGCACATGCTGATCCTGGTCGGCATCGTCCTAACGCTGACCAGCGCCTATGGCGTCTGGAAGGCCTGGGGCTGAAATGACCGGCCTCGGCCCTGCCCGTTTCGGCCGAAGCGGAAACCGCTCGCCGTGACCGCACCCATCCGGTCCACGCCGGATGATATCAGAGGAAATTCGCCGGCGCCATTCGCCGCCAAAGGCCACGCTTCCCGCCGGCGCTCCATCGCCCCGCCCCGGCGAAGCCCTTGCCTGATTGCCCGCAGCATGGCACAACAACATGCACAGTCCTCCGCAAATATCTATTTAAACTGGAAATTCTGGAAACGAATTGTCCAGAGGAAGCCGCATCCGTCGTGGATGCGGGACCACTGGAGAAACAGCAAGTGAACGCGCCGACCGAGACCGAAATCAAGCTGGTTGCCGCACCGGCCATGCTGGACGCGCTCACCCGCCATCCCCTGCTCGCCGGTGAGGAGATCACGAGCCGCCTGGTCAACACCTGGTTCGATACGGCGGATGGCGCCCTGCAACGGGCCGGCGCGACCCTGCGGGTCCGCGACACCGGCCGTGGCCGAGCAGACCCTCAAGCTGGCCAGCCGCAACGGCCCGGCCCGCATCGAATGGACAGTGCCTTCACCAGGCCCCTGCACCGACCCCGCTGCCTTTCCCCCCAAGGCCCGCCGGCAGCTGGCGAGGCTGGCCGGCGACAATGCGCTGCCTGCCGTGGCGACCGCCCTGGTCGAGCGGTGCGAGCGGACCGTGGAGTGGCAAGGCGCGACCATCAAGGCCGCCTTCGATCGGGGCGAAATCGTCGCCGGCGATGCCCGGGAACCCATCTCTGAACTGGAGCTCGAAATCGCCAGCGGGCCGGTCCACGCCGCCCTGGCGCTCGCTGGCGAACTGCCGCTCGGCCCTGAACTCATATGGTCCGGTCGCACCAAGGCCGGGCGTGCCAATGCGCTGGCCCATGGCGGGGAAGATCGCCAGGCTTTCCGCCAAGCCCGCCTTGCACCGTCGATGCCGGCGACCGCAGCGTTCCGCGCGATCGCCTGGGCCATACTCGGCCAGTTGCTGTCCACCTACCCCAGGGTCATCGACGACGGGTCGCCTGACGGCGTCCACCAGACGCGCGTGGCCCTGCGGCGCCTGCGCTCGGCGATCCGCCTGTTCGCCCCGGTGCTGCCGGCGGACCGCGCAAAGGTCCTGCGCGCCGCGTTCGGCACCGCCGCGCGCGGACTGGGGCCGGCACGCGATCTCTATGTCCTCGCCGATGCGATCTCCAGCCGCATCGACCCCCGCGATGGCGAATCCGAGGCCGTGCTGAGCCATCTGCTGGAAAATCTCGCCACGGCAACCGCCGACGCGCAGGAAATCCTCGCCAGCACGCCATTCCAGCGCCTCCTTTGCGAATTTGCCATGTGGGTCGAACACCCGGAGTCCGCGCCTGCCGAAGACACCGGGGAAACGCTGCATTCATTTGCCGGCCGGGCGCTCTCCCGCTTGCGCCGGAAGCTGCTTCGCCACGGCCCGAAGCTGGGCGACATGACCGAGACGGTCCGGCACGAAGTTCGCAAGGATGCAAAGCAACTGCGCTATGCCATCGGCTTCCTGGATGGCGCCTGGCCCAAGGCTCACCGTCGCGAGCAGCGCTCCCGCTTCACCCGGCAGCTGACCCGGCTGCAGGACAGCCTCGGCGCGCTCAACGATCTCGCAGTCGCCTCGGCCAGCCGCGACACGATGTTCGCGACCTGCGACCCGATCACCGCCGCCCGCCTGGGCGCGCGGCTGGAATCCCTGCTGTCCAGCCAGTCCGAATCCCAGGCCCGCCTCCTGCGCCGTGCCGACAAGGCGCTCGATCGCATCGCGACATCCCCGCCCTGGTGGAAGCAAGGCTGAAGCCGCCGGCCGCTGCCCGGTTCGCCCCTTGCCATGACGCGGCGACGAACCTAAGGCCGACGCGGTCCGGGGAGTAGCGCAGCCTGGTAGCGCATCTGCTTTGGGAGCAGAGGGTCGCAGGTTCGAATCCTGTCTCCCCGACCAATTAAAAACATTCGTTCAAATTCAGATATTTAGATCGGATGTGCCACGGCTGTTGGCCCCACATGTTGGCCCCATTTGATGGATAGCAAGCTTTAGCTTCTGTCCGCACTTCCATACGGAAGGGCCAGAAGTCCAACAATCAGGCTCGTACCACGACCTTGTCGTCTCTTTTCTGAAGTTTTGCACGGATGGCCATTTTCAGTTTCGGAGAGACAAACCGCCATGCATCTGCCTTAGGCGTTCGGCGGATGATGGGGTTACTCTCGTCTGCGAATCCCGAAAGAATCTGCGACACGTTCAACGTGGCATCCCCGATTTCGAAGTGATCCTTCAAAATAGCTTCAATGTCGCTCGGTTTGAAGTCTTCGATCCGGCACTGTCCTAGAGCAAATAGACACTGGTTCTTTCGACCCACTTTCGTCTCTCGAGCATTCATCGCCGCTTCAATGGTTGCCATATCAGCAGAGAGTGAATCCGCCATCCAAGTCTTTACGGCTCTGTCGAGGACATTTTCATCTACGACGTCACCGTTTCTGCGGGCATTGTTGGAAATAATAAGACAGAGTTCATGGATGTGCTGCGCGATTCGATCCGTCATCCAACATATTTCGCTGTAAAGCGTTTCCGATATCTCGGTTGAGATTTTGAGGTCAAGCTCATCGACTAAGCCGCGATGGATAAGGTCCTTCGCCTCGTCATCGCTCATACGCGCAACTTCGGGAATCTCCGTCAGGCGGTTAGCGACGGGGGCTGAGTTCGTTAGCTTGCTGATCGTCTCCTTCAAGTTGCCCGGCACTCCAACGATCACCACCTGCACGCCATACTGAGCCACGGCTTCATCATCTGCTGAGATGATGAGCCCGGCCAACTGCTTTAGGGCCTCGTTGTCGCCAACGATCGACTCGAAGTTGTCTAGGACCAGCGCCGCCCTGTATCCGCGCGCCTGATCTCTCGTAAACTCCAGCAACAGATGGAAGGGGCTCCGGCCGATTGACTCGGACAGGGATTTATTCTGCCAGTCGAACCCCATCCCCATCGGACGCAATCCTGCACTCGATGTGGTCTCAGACTTAGTTGTGAGTTGATAGCCGACGCTGCCGAGCTTTTGGAGTAGCGCACCTTCTATTGAGCCGGCACTGGCTACCGAAGAGAGATTGACGACTTCGTAGTGAATTTCGTTCTCAGCAAAGACCCGCTTGTAAAGCCACGTTTTTCCATTCCCGCTTTCGCCATGAACAACGATGTATTTGTTAGAATCGAACGCGTCTATCAGGCGTTCTTCCAACAAGGGACGTCTGACATACATGGAGGTATTCACAGTTGCGGCGCGGGGCGTAAAAACTTCGCTTGGACGTTTCTTGGCAGGCATGAGATTCCCCTTCACACCCAGCATATTGCCCTGGTCCTAGCGGTCAAGCACCGTCGGACCACCGTCGGACCACCGTCGGACCACCGTCGGACCACCGCCGGAGCATCGCCGGAGCACCGCCGGAGCATCGCCGTGGGACCGTCGGGGGGCTGCGTGCGAAAAAAGCAGGGCCTCCCGGAAGAGAGGCCTAAGCCGCACGCTTTTCGGCCCGCTGGATCGCGGCCCGGCTCACTCCGTATTCCTTCGCCAGCGTCCCCAAGGACACCCCAGCGGTCCTCTTGGCCCTCACAGCTTCCAGCTGTTCCACCGTCAGTACGCTTGGCCTGCCCAGCGCCTTCCCCAGCAAGTGACAGGCAGCGCCATCACGCCCGAAAGCGGCTTACTGCCCGCTTCCATGCTCGGATGTCCGGCGCCATCAATCGGAGGTCACCAGCGCTAGGATTCGGTGTTTCGAAAGTCCGTGGGTTGACCTTGCCCCGCGCCTCTGCCGCGCAAACCCGGCACCAAAACCGGATGCGAGCCGCCCCAAAACGATCATCCCACCGTCGTCGCTGAAACAGCCACCAGAGCCCATGCGCATCGAACGCGGAACCGTGTCCACACCCGCACAGCGGCCGCACTGCGCACTGGAAAACCGCCGCCTCAAAAATGCAGGTGGCCTGCCGGGCACCGTCGGCTGTCCAGCGCATCCCGACCACTCACAGGCGGAACTGCAATTGATCCGACGGGGGACCGTCGGGCTCCGAAGCGGCGAGGAGGATCGCATGAGCGAGTTCTCGCGCAGCTTCCTCGCGAAGGACAGGCTTGGGTGCGCTGATTCCCACGCGAGCCCAGCCGGGGGCACGCAGGATGGCGTCAGCGATGGTTTGGACGTTCTCGATTCGCATGGCTGAAGCATGAGAACATATGACGAACGATGGATCAAGCGCCCCGAATGACGAACACCAATATCGGCGGAGCAGGGACCCGTTTATGGCCGGGCGGAGTGCTCCCCATCCTATCCGGCCTCATCCCCGGGTGTGCACAACCTGCGTACTTCCGGGACCACAAGCCCCCCCAGCGCCACCTTTGCTTTAGCTGTGTGACGCGTATGTCTTTTAACTTTGCGAAAGGATTGCATGCTGGTAACATTGCAAGCTGGCCTAGCACGCCATTGCGCCTACATAGATCGATATGAGGGACGTCCATGCCCTACGGTGAGCTTGATCGGTTTCAGCGCTTCTTTCAGTGCAGTTCCGACTGCCAGATATATCTTGAGCGGAGTGATGATGGCCGCTTTCGATATCTGCATGCTAACCCCAAGGCGCTACAGCTCGCCGGGACGTGCAGTGAGGAGGACATCATTGGGCGCACTCCAGTGGAAGTGCTTGGTCCGAACTACGGTGCAGCTGTCGAAGCTAACATCCTAGCGGCCTACAACCAACGCAGACCCTATCGCTTTAAGGGGCGCCTGGTCAGCGATGAGGAGGGGCCGGTGTATGAAGCCACCTACTACCCTATGTTCGACGCTGAGGACAACGTCGTAGCTGTATGCGGAACGGCGCGGGACGTTTCAGATGTTGCCACCCTGAACGAGAGCCTGGTTCATCTTGAGAAACTTGAGGTTGTCGGAGAGATGGCCAGCGGTATCATACACGATTTTCACAATACGATCGCGGCAATGCAGGCGATGCTTTCGCTGCTGGACAAGGATCATATTGAACCTAGCCGACGCAAGCGCATCCTCATGGAAGGCCAGAAAACGCTAGATAACGTAATCGCGCTGACAGGAAGAATGAATAGTTTTGTAAGAAAGGAGAAGATCGAACCCATTCCTCACGATGTGGACACGCTAGTGCGGGGCTGCATTGACATGCTCGTCACAAAGCTTGGGCGGTCAACTCGTCTTTCAGTGCACTCCGAACCCGATCTATGGCGGGCGCGCTGTAGCGAGCACGAGTTCGAAGTTGCTCTTCTCAATCTTGCTTCCAACGCGCGCGATGCTGTCGGAAAATCGGGGCACGTGGAGATAAGTCTGCGAAATGGCTCGAAAAGGCTCACGGACCCGGACCATTTCCCGCAGCACTACGTCGAGGTTCGGATGAGCGACGATGGTGTCGGCATTGCCCCCGAGTTGCTGGATAAAGTGACGACGCCATTTTTCACGACAAAACCTGCCGGTAAAGGCACAGGTCTAGGGCTCAGCGGAGTTTGGAAGTTCGTTCACGACATCGGCGGGGCCCTCAGAATTCAAAGCGAGATTGGAGTCGGGACTGCCGTGTCGATGCTGCTTCCCAAGGTTAAGGACGACTAGCGCGCCACGTCGGAGTATGAAAAAAAGCAGGGCCTCGCGGAAGCGAGCCCTAAGCCGCCCGCTTCTCCGCCCGCTGGATGGCAGCCCGGCTCACGCCGTATTCCTTTGCCAGCGTCCCCAAGGACACCCCAGCGGCCCTCTTGGCCCTGACGGCCCCCAGCTGCTCCACCGTCAGTGCGCTCGGCCTGCCCAGCGTCTTGCCTTCCGCCTTGGCGCGGCTCAGCCCCGCCTGCGTCCGTTCGATCAGGAGGTCCCGTTCGAACTCGGCCACGGCAGCGATAACGCCCATGGTCATCTTGCCCGCCGGGCTGGTTAGATCGACCCCGCCCAGCGCAAGGCAGTGCACGCGGATGCCGCCGTCAGCCAACCGCTCAACAGTCGCCCGGACGTCCATCGCGTTGCGGCCCAGCCGGTCCAGCTTGGTGACGATCAGGACGTCGCCTCTCTCCATGCGGTCCAGCAGCCGGGCAAAGCCCTTCCGCTCCATCGCCGCCACGGAACCCGATACGGTCTCCGACAGGCACCGCTGGGGCTCCACGGTGAACCCTGCGGCTGCGATCTCGCGCAGCTGGTTGTCGGTGGTCTGGTCCGTAGTGCTGACGCGGCAGTAGGCGAAGGTGCGAGCCATAGGGCGAACTCCAGTGTAACGGAAACGTGGCTCAAATATATGGATGGATCGAAATCCCCGTCAAGCTATTTTCCGATACAGCCACGGCAGGGGGCTCGGAAACGGTCGATTTCGAGCCACCCCATCAACTCGCCTTGCAGGGGACCCGGTTGAACCGGAAAGTGGGCGATAGTTCCGTTAGGGCGTTATTTCCGCGCCGAACCCGTGCCAGATGCTCAGGCCTCACAACGAGGGACAAGCAAATGGACAAATACGAACGTGCAGCCACCTCCGCTCTAGCGGACCTGCCTGCCCGGCTCTCGGCTCTGGTTATCGGCGACGGCGATGCCCCCACAGACGAAGCCATGCGTGAGGCTGAGGAAGAAACAGGCTTGTTCGATGAGTTGTCAGGCCACGCGCTCATCAAGGGCCGATACTTTTACCGGATCAGGGTCTTGGCCGAAGAGACCTTGGACCTTATCGACTCGCTGGACGGGACCAACAAGGAGCGCCGTCGGCAGATGGAAGCCCGGGCACGTGATCCCGAGACCGCTGCCTCAGCCCGCAAAGCCCGGGTGGCCACGCTCTTAGGCGACCTCGCACCGGCTTGATTGCCGGGGCAGCCGCCGGGTCACCCTCGGCCCCCTCACGGGAAACCATAGGACGGCCCGGCGGCGCTCCCTACTGAGGCGGAGATGCCCCCTCGGGGGAGTGCCGCGCCTGCCAACTGCGTTATCCCGCTTCGGATTTTTGCGGGAAATCTAACGGCCCGCTTTGCCGGGCCAGCGCGATGGCCGGGACCGGGGAAGCGGGTGCACCGCCTCTCGGGCGACGAACTGCGCGACGTGGACGTAATCGGCGAAGTGCGCGTAGAGGGCGAATGCGTCCCGCTGGGGCACACTGGGTGCCTGTCGGTGGCTGTCGGTAATCCCTGCGTCATTTTGGCGGGATTGTCTCACTGAAATGGGCGCTCCAGCTTGGCTCGCACCTGCGCGATGGCGACAGGGTCGATGATGCCGTTGCTGACGCAGTGACGGGGGACCGGGCGGACAGGATGGAGTGCGCAGCTGGAGCTAACGCAATCGGCGACCTGCTCCCGCCATGTGCCTCGGGCAATGGGGTCGTAGATGCACTCCCTGCACTTGTCGGCGATGGCGGTAGTCTTGGACGGACGGGTGGTAGTCATGGGGATTGGTTCCTACTGGCACGCCGACGCGCCCCGTCGGTATTCCGACAGGAGGCCTCGGGTGCGGGTTCGGTTGCTCTGGGTGAGTGCAGGTGAACGTTCAGCGCCTGCGAATGGCCGAAAGGCTCTTCCTCCGAAGGCCTTGACCAATTGAACGTGCTTTTCGCTAAGGGGCCTTGCGGCTCGAAGTTGCTTTCGCAGGTCCGAGGTGCGCGCCGCTCCGACAGCTGGCTGGTGTTCTCATGCAAGAGTCCTGACTATTAGGCTTGGCTGGACAGAGGCAAATCGCAAGGTGGACCGATGTCATCCGGCGGGCGCGGACGTTCCTCAACGATTAGGCCTCATTGAGAAAATGGCGCACGGCATAAGTTTCCGCGCGGTGCAGAAGCCGATGTCCCTGACGGTCGGCATGGCATCTGAGGTGTCCGGGCGGGCCGCCTCGTTCAGCAGGTATCCGCCGGTCTTGCGGATGGACGGCAGGACGTCGCGGGTCACCCAATCTTGGAACTTGGCGACCTCAGGACGGGTCCGCTGCGCCCGCATGGTAAGGCCGTAGAGCCCAGCCTCATTGACAACGATCAGGCGTGAAGCGCGCGTGCCTTCGAACAAGGGGGAAACTTTCCCCCCTGTCGCCCGAGTGTCGTTCCGCGTCACCACACGGCGATCCTCCATCGGCATACCGTCGAGGTAGTCGGAGGCGGAGGTGACGCCCGGCTTGATGCGGTGCCCCAGGCACACGCACAGGTCCACGGCAGCAAACCACGGCGCCCCGTCGATTTCGATGGTGCGCAGCGGGTGTCCGTTGAAGTCGAAGGTGTTCATTACCCAAGGTGAGGTCATTCCGCTTGGCATTCGTGGGCTGGTGGACGAGCGCGGCGCCGAAGTCCGCGTCGACCCCGACATACGCCCCGGTGTCCATGATCTGCGGCAGGACCTCGTGGCGGACCCAGCGGTCGAAGGCCTTGGCCTCGGGGTTGTTCGACCGGGCGATGAGCTTGAACAGACCGGGGCGTGAGATGACGGTCACCATCTGCGTGCCGCCGGGGGTAGCAAACTTACTGCTACCCTTTTCGTCGGGGTCGAGCTTGGCGATGTGAGCGGATATGCCGCCGTGGCTGCGCATGCCGAGACACTTGCAGGCATCCGCGCCCACGAACCACGGCTCGCCGTCGATCTTGATGCCGCGCAGCTGCTGGCCGTTGAAAGCGAACATGGGGACGACGTTGGTGTTCATGATGGACTGACGGCGGCCGACCCGGCAAGTATCGCGAAATCCCGCCAAATCGCACCAGAGTCGCTTACGGCGGGCGCAGGGGCACCGTGGGTTGCGCACGGCGCCGCATGGCGCTCCCGCCAACGTTCTGACGCCAATTACGGCGCTACGGGGCGTAGAGCGGCGCAGTGGCCAGACGCGCTCGGTAGTCCAAGAGTGCGACTTTTCGCCGACCCTTTTGGCACCCTCACCGTGAATGAGCGGTTGCCTCGGTTGCATGGGGTCGACCAGAAGGGCGGCTCCTCTATCAATGGTGCGGGTTATTTCCGCTCAGCGTTTCCAAGCTAAGTGGGCATGGGCCGGCGCGCGCCCGGAATCCGTCTGGTCGAACCACGGCGCAAAAACGCTAGGCCAGCTGGGTAGCATATTTGGCGCTGCCTGTGGCGCCACCGTCCGGGCCGCTGGACGACCTGGCGGCGGTGCCGCAGCAATGAGCGCCAGTATGCCGCAAGACTCGGGTTTGCCGCAGGTGTAGCGTGACGACCTTCCGTGGCTCCGGGTCAGGGCACCGTTGTCGCGGCTGGTGGAGCATCAGGACAGCGGACTACTCAGCAGTCAGGAGGCGGATTACGGAAGATGACCCGACGGAGGTTGATGGCTGATCCTTACGGGGACCAGTATGCCCCAGGGTGCCCTGTGGGTGGTCGCTCACCGATTCAAGGTCAGCGAGGGTCAGCACCTCCTGCTCCATCTCCAAGGTAGTCCATCCTGCTATCAGAGGCCGGGTGCGGACGGAGGTCAGGCCGGCCAGGACAGCTTCATATGACCTGAGCATCGCCACGCCCACGGCACGTTCATATGACCGTGGCACAATGAAGCTATCGTGGACTGGGAGGCAGGGAATGGATTGCTCGGTCAGCTCGGCGATGACCGCGTCAGCAATCCGGCTGTCGATAAACTGCAGCTCCAGCCCCCGCCCCGCGCGAAGCCAGTCCTGCACCGGGCGGAACGCCTGCTCCACCGCCTCACTGAAGGCGGCGTATTCTTGCGCCGACCGGAACAGCTTGGCCGTCCCCGTGGGGCGCTTCGGTCGCGATGCGGATGGACTCGGTTCGGAGTTTAGTAGCCGGCCGAAGGTGCGCTTGGCAGCATCCCGGTATATTGCAGCATCCCAGCCCGGCAAGTCGTATGGGTCAACGCCAGGCGGCACCGGCTGGCCGGCGAGGTGGAAGCATAGACGGGGATGGTGCGCCCGGTAATCCAGCTCCACCGCTTCCTCTCCATCGATCAGGATGCGTGCGCGATCTGCCTTCGCCAACCGCTCCCACCAACCCCCGTAGAACCGCCCGCCGTGATCCAACCGGGCGTTGTTAAAAATGCGCCTTTGGTAGATAGCCGCGAGGTCCACTCCAGCCGGCACGGGTCCGTCAAACGTGAACAGGCATTCGGCCCGGAGGGCATTCGCTGCGGCCACGCGTTCCGCCATCGCCCTGGTCTCTGCGGTCTCGGCGATCCGCAGGGGACGCTTACGAGCACCTCGGGCCGCAGCCGGGGCGCGGACGACCAACACCTCCTGGGGAGGGCGCTGCGTTGCAGCCACGCCCGCCGGCGAAACGCCGAACACCCCCTCCAGCAACTCGACAAGCGGTGTCTCAGCGCGGATGCGTGAGAGGTAGCCCCGCCCGACCTGTCCAGGACCGAATGGATTTTGCCGGCGGCTATATGATCCAAGGCGCACTGTCGCATAGCCAGAGGCCGCCAGGAAGGCAACGACCGTGGTTACCGTGGTGAGGCTGGCGAGCGGGTGGTCTCCGGCCCGACCGTAATCCTCCTTTCGACGTGAGTAAGCAAGGAAAGTTTCCGGGTCCGCCTTCGCGGAACGGTAGAGGTCGAGAACAATCGCCTCCATCGTCGCCCGCAGTCGAGCCCGGTCGTCGCCCCTCCGTTTCCGAGCCCGTTGCTCGCCGTCCTCCAGCAACGCCGTGAGGTGATCTATCGCTTCCGCCTCGGCATCCGTCCGGGCCGCGCAGGACCACCGGAGGGGACGGCTGTTCGTGAGGTGTGGGCGCGCCGGGTATTCTTCGGGTCCGGTCACCGTTTCGCCTCCGGCAGGCACGGTGCGGTGCAGGCGCCGTCCAGCGCCAGCTGCCGGCTGCAGAGGAGACGGTCGCGGGGCGAGTGGGCGGCATTCACGACGTTGGCCTTTAGTCAGACTTTGGCTGCAACAGGCGCGGGCAGGGTTAGGTCGGGATAGTCGATGATGCCCACAATCTCTGCGAGCCGCTGCATGGTCATCCGGGTCCCGTAGGTGCCGAAGGTCATACCTTGCTTTTCATGCCCGACCAGCTGGGCGACCTCGTTCTGCGGCACCCCTGCCCGCTCCAGCTGCCCGACCACGTTCTTGCGGAACGAATGGAACACCTTGCGGCGGTCGGCAAAACCGAGGGCGCCCTTGAACCGAGAGAACTCCTTGCCCGCATCCCCGCCCGGCTTTCGCCCAGGGCCTTCTCCGGTGAACTTGGGCCACACGCGGGCTGCGCCGTTCGCAGCCTTCGCACGGGCCGCCAGCCAGCCGAGGCGGGGATGCAGGGGGACCTTGCGGATTCCGGCGGTGGTCTTGGCGTCCAGCACATCGAGACAGACCACGCCCTCATGTTGCACGATGTGGTCAAACGTCAGGGAGACGATCTCATTCAGCCGCATGCCGGTGAACATGGCGACCAGCATGACCTCGGTTAGGTCGTCCCGCTTTGGGGGCGGAGAAAACAGCTTGGCAAGCTCCTGCGGCTCCCACGCCAGATACCCCTGCTTGTTCCGGCCCTCCTTCAGCTTCCGGCGGTGCCCGTCGAACGGATTGCGGCCCGTGCAGCGGTCCCGCTCCTCGCCCCACCGCCAGAGGGCCGACAGGGTCGCCATATGGCGGTTGACGGTGGCGTCTGAGAGTCCCGAGGAACGCCCGCCGAAGACCCGTTGCAGTTCCTTCCACGGCATCGCCTTCGTCGCGCCCTTGGCCTTCCCCGTGCGCGCCCAGTTGGGGTCCAGCTGGCGCAAGGCGTCAACGAACTCGGACGCATCGGCCCGCGTCACATCCCGGATCGGGCGCTCACCGTAGAACCGGGCGAAAAGGTCGAACGTCGCGACCTTCTGCTGCTCGGTATTGGTTTCCTTCAGGCCCTTCTGGGTGCGCCAGAGAGCGAGGTAGTCGTCTGCCAGTTCCCGGAACGGCTGCTCAAAAGCTGGGCGACGGGGAACCGGCTGGCGGCGGACGGTGCGCAGGGCGTCCTGCAAGCCCGCCACGCGGGCGAATGTATGGTCTGGCAAGTCCGCGTCTGGATCGGGGTCCGCATCAGACATTCGCTCAAGCTCGAACTCAATCCCCGCCTCGGCTGGGTCGTCAGCGTCATCGCCGAAAAGCTGAAGCTCGCCCTCCTCCCCCAACCGCCGCGCTTCCGTGTAGATGGACCGCAGCGTTTCCTTGGAGGGCGTAGGCTGCCCCATGAGCCCCGCCCACTCGACACGAAGGGCCGTCTCCCAGACTTGCGCCTCTAGATCGGCCGCGCGCCTGTCGGTGGCCGTGAGGTTCCGATAGCGAAACTTGGTGCCCAGACGGTCCTCTAGAGCCTTCGGGACTCGGACGGTTGCCTTCCAGCGAAGTCGGTGTTGTCGGATGGAAACCATGCCCCCGCATAGGGCTGAAGGGAACTCCAGGCAACCCGTGTTGGCCCCATTTGTTGGCCCCATCTGTTCTCCAGAACCCACGTAAATCCGTCAATCCTAGGAGTTCTGCGACCTTCAGCCCCTCTTGTCAGAGTCTCCTGTCTCCCCGACCACAATTCGCCCAACCCGTTGAATTTCCGCCATGACTGGCGAGTCGGATTCCGGGAGGAGCACATAGCTGTATCACATGGCTGTATCACAAGGCTGTTACACACCGGCCGCCTCGCCTGGAGTGATCCATGGCGAAGATACCCTGCACGATCCGTCGCGGCGCCCGCTATCATTTCCGCAGGCGGCTGCGTTTGCCAAATCTTATCGATACCTTCGTTACAGTTCCGCTGCAGACGAGCGACCCGGCAGCAGCGGCCTTGCGCACGGCGAAGCTGAAGGCGCGGTTCGCTACCTTATACCACAACCTATTTGCGCTGGCCGCATTTCGCGCCATGGTGAGCGGAATTGCCAGGGAGAAGAACTTGCGTGCCTTTGCCATGATGCTGCTTAGCAGTTTGCTTGTTCCCGTTCCCGCCTTCGCCGACACCACGCAAGTGAAGACCGCCCCTGAGCCAGCCTGGGCGATTGCATCAGCCCCACTTCCGGTCCCGGCTGAAGCCAGCGGGCCCGTCTTTGTCCGCCACCAGGATGTAATCATCCATCTCGACGCCAACGGGCAGCAGCAATACAACAGCTATCGGTTCAAGATCCTCAATTCCAATGCTCTCCAGGCGGGCAACATCTCGCTTGTGTGGAATCCGGCCGCCGGTATCCCGCTAGTGCACGCGATCACGGTGTGGCGCGGAGCGGAGCGGATCGACGTCCTCAAGACGACCCAATTCGAGGTCCTGCGGCGGGAAGACCAGCTCGAGGTTGCCCGACTCGATGGGGTTCTGACAGCGGTCCTGCGCGTACCCGACTTGCGAGTGGGCGACGAATTGGAGGTGGCCTACACGATTCCCGCAAGCGATCCGACGTTGGGTCGCAACGATGCCGGTGCGCTGTTTCTGGGACCCGCGCCGGGACCGGGCCGCTATCGCCTGGAACTGAGCTGGGCCAGGGGCTTCGAGCCGCGGCACAAGTTGACGCCCGACATGGCAGCCGCGGTCGTGCGGCGTGACGGCGCGGTGGAATTTCGCTTCGACAATCCGCCGATGCTGACTCCGCCCAAGGATGCGCCGCCCCGTTACCAGGTGCAAAGGCTGGTCGAGTTCAGCAGCTTTGATGACTGGGCGGCGGTCTCCCGCCGGTTCGCGCAACTGTTTGCTACCGCTGCCAAGCTCGATCCGCGCTCGCCGGTGAAGGCGGAGGCGGCCCGCATCGCCGCCGCCAACGCCACGCCTCTTGAGCGAGCAAGCGCGGCACTGAGGTTGGTGCAGCAGGACGTGCGCTACATCTACGTTGGCCTTGACCGGGGCAATCTCACCCCCGCGACGGCGGACGAGACCTGGCAACGCCGTTATGGCGACTGCAAGGGCAAGACCGCCCTGCTCGTGGCGCTGCTGAACGAGCTGGGCATCCGCGCCGAGGCCGTGCTGGTGAACACCGTCGAGGATGATGGGCTCGACCAGCGACTGCCGGGGCCCCGGATGTTCGACCACGTATTTGTGCGGGCCTGGATCGAGGGCAACGCGCTATGGCTCGACGGCACGCTGCCGTCGGTCGTTCCACCGTCTGCCGCGCCGGTATTCCCGCTACGCTGGGTCCTGCCGGTCAATGCGGCTGGAAGTGCGCTTGAGCGGATCGATTGGCGGCCGCAACGCCAGCCCGACGAAATCAACCTGATCGATATCGATGCGCGAGCCGGTTTCGACGCCCCGGCGAAGGTGACAGCCACCACGATCTTGCGCCGGGTCAAGGGGTTGCAGCAACAGCTGCAATTCTCGCCAGTTTCGTCGGACCAACTGTCTGCGGTATTGCGCCAGCAACTCGTCGGTCCGGTCTGGCAATCGGTCGACACCGTGAAGTGGCATTTCGACGAAAAAGCGCAGGCGAGCGTACTGACGATCAGCGGCACTTGGTCGATCGACTGGAGCAACGACGGCAGAGCCGCGCGATCCTATGCGCTCCCCGGCGGCGGCTTCAGCCCGCCCGACCGACGGGTCCGCTCGGCTGACCAGAACCAGCAGGTGCCGTTCTACCGCAAGCCGGAATACGACTGCTCCGTGACCACGCTGCGAGTGCCGGCGCAGACCCGGCTGGACCGTTGGTCGACCAAGGACGGGTTCGATACGGTACTGTTCGGAACGCGCTATTACCGTGGCTTTGAACGGCGCGATGGCGCAATTCGCATGATCCGCGGGTTGCGGGTCGAACAGCCGGAAGTGGACGCCGAGAGCGCGCGCAAGGACAACGCCCGCATCGCCACCTTCGACAACAGTATGGCCTGGACATCTTACGATCCGGCCACTCCAGCGCCACTTGCCAAGCCCGCGACGGCGATCCCGGCAACCGACGAGATCGATTGGACGGCAGACAACGTACCCTGCCTCGGCGGAGCAAGCATTGCGCCGCGGTAACGGGTGTTCCCTGGAAACCGTCTGTGGACACCCGGTGCATGACGACGCCTAAGGAGCGGCGGCAGGCTATGCAACGGCAGGCCGCGCCTCTAACACCGAATGTACTACATGGCTGCTATACAAGCGCCGTGTGGTGACCTGAAACCCGCGGAATTCCGACGTTTCTGGTTGCGCGAAGGTGGTCTGGAATCCTGTATCCCGACCATCAGCACCAGGGTCATGCCTCACGCCGGCGATCGCCGCCCGGTATAGTCCATCGTCATCGGATTGGCTCCGCTTCGCCCATCGGCCCGGTCCAGCCCGGCCAGGGCAGCAAGGTCATCCTCGTCGAGATCGACCGACAGCGCCGCTAGATTCTGGGCCAGGTGCTGCTCGCTCGTCGCCTTGGGAATGACCGACATGCCCTGGGCGACATGCCACCGCAGCACCACCTGCGACGGCGCCACCCCATGGCGGGCGGCGATGCCGACGATCACCGGGTCTTCGAGCAGCGTCCCGACAATGCCCTTCCCCCCGGCGCCGAACGGACTCCACGCCTGGGTGACGATGCAATGGCGCCGGTGGAAGGCGTGCAGCTCCTGCTGCTGGAAATACGGGTGCGCCTCGACCTGATTGACTACCGGCACCACCCCGGTCTCGTTCATCAGCCGCTGCAGGTGGGCGATCTCGAAGTTGCTCACGCCGATCGACCTGATCCGACCTTCCTCGCGCAGCCGGATCAGCTCCCGCCAGCTTTCCACGTAGAGATCGCGCATCGGCATCGGCCAGTGGATCAGGTAGAGATCGAGATAGTCCAGCCCCAGCCGGTCGAGGCTCCGCTCCAGCGCCGGCACCACCCGCTCGGCGCCCTGCGCGTCGTTCCACAGCTTGGTGGTGACGAACACCGCCTCCCGCCCGCACGGGAGCCCCCGCAGCGCCAGCCCCGTCTGCGTCTCGGTATCGTAGACCGAGGCGGTGTCGAACAGGCGGTAGCCGGCGGCGAATGCCCGCTCGATCACCACCCCGGTCAGGTCGGTATCGCCGAAGCGCATCAGCCCCAGCCCCAGTTGCGGCATGGCGCGGCCGTCGTTGAGGGTCATCAGGGGGCTGCCGCCCCGCGCATTGCCATTTTCCATCGTCACATCCTCTGAGATCTCCGCCACCGCCACTGGACGCTTGTCCGGCGCGCGACAACCACCATCTTGCCGGGCCAGGCCTTGCGGCTTGCGGGCTTACACCAAAACCCGGTATGCGCAGCCATCAGGGACGGGACACGCCGTGGGCGAACACCAAGACAGGATCGATCCGCCAGGCCGCCTGCCCGGGCTGGAGGCATTGCGGGCGATCGCGGCCATCTGCGTGCTGCTGCTTCACGTCCGCGCGGTCTTCGGCGGCACCCCGGTTTTCGGCCACGGCTACCTCGGGGTCGATTTCTTCCTGATGCTCAGCGGCTTCCTGATGACCCGCGTGCAGGAGCCCCGCCTCGCCGCGCCGGGCAGCCCCGGTCCGTGGCCGTTCCTGGTCAAGCGCTACCGCCGCCTGTGGCCGATGATGGCCGCCGGCCTCGTGCTGGGCCTGCCGATGCAGTGGCTGCGGTCGCACGGACCCGGCGATTTCGCGCTGGTCGCCGGGCTCAACCTCCTGCTGCTGCCGGTCTGGGCGCACCCTTTCCTGTTTCCGGTCAACATTCCGGCATGGACGATCTTCTTCGAGCTCGTCGCCAATGCCTGCCATGTCACCGTGCTGCGCCACCTGCGACGCGGCTGGCTGCCCCTGGCGCTGGCCGTGCTGGCGCCGGCGGAAGCGTGGATCGCGCTGCACTGGCACGGCCTCGATGTCGGCGCCAAGCCGGCCACGTTCCTCGTTGGCGGCCTCCGCATCCTGTTCGCCTACATGATCGGCATGGCGCTCGCCCGCTGGTCGCGGACCCGCCGGTTGCCGCCCGTACCGGCGATCCCGGCCATCCTGGCCATGCCGGTCGTGCTGGTGCTGGGCTGGTGGCTGCGGCTTAGCGGGCCGTGGTTCGATCTCGCCTTCGTCGTCCTCGTCGCCCCGCTGATGATCGCCGGCGCCGTCCGGCTTCGCCACTTCGCCCGCGCCGCCGGAGTGCTCGGTCAGCTGTCCTTTCCCCTGTTCGCCTTGCAGATGCCGGTGCTCGAAGGCCTCCGCCGCCTCGGCGTCGACGGCTGGACCGCCGGCGCGGCGGCACTCGCGGTCGGCATCGCCGGCGCCGCCATCACCGCCTGGCGGTCGAACCGGCGGACCGGCGGGGCATCTGGTCGGCCAGGCCTTTCTCCCCCGCCTCGGGCGGACAGCGCGGACCATCGATGAAGGGATCGCGCACCATGGCGAAGGCGAACGTTTCCAGCGCCTCGGCAGGATGCTCCGTCGCGTTCAGTTCGGCCAGCACGGCACCGAAACCCTGACAGCTGGCAGCATCGCTTCTGCCGCCGCCGAAGCCATTGGCGAGCTGGATGACGAAATGGTCGAGATCGCGCTTGCCCTCGCGCGAACTCCGCGCGCCATAATGCTCTTCCAGCACCCCCAGCACGGATTCCAGCCGGGCCTTGTGCGCTTCGCGGAAACGCTCGAACGGCCCGGCGAGATCGACCCCGACCAGCCGGCAGCGCAGGCTGACCGACATCAGCATGATCTCGAACTGCTGCACCCGTGCCGCGCCGATCGCCGCCGGTGCCCAGCAAGGTGCGGCCGCAACCGGCGAAGCCAGCATCACGGCCGCCAGGCTCGCGGCAATTCGCCCGGCCCTGCGGAACATTGGCCCCACCATCAGCTTTCTCCCGGCGCGCAGTCGCGGATCGGCACCGCCATCATCCGCGTGAACGCCGCATCGTAGGCGCTGCGCGCCCGGAACGCTTCGGCGGCAACCGGATCGTAATCGCGCGCCGCTGCCGCCAGCTGGTTCTGCCCGGCGATATCGCCGGCCCGCCCACGCTCGTCATAGAGGCGCTGCAGATCCTTGAGGTGGCCGATGGCCGCCTGGTTGTTGCGGTCGGCCAGGTCGATCGCCGGCTTGTAGCGGGCGTCATAGAACAGGTTGCGGTCCTGAGCCGAGCAGAAATGATCGGGCAAGGCAAGCTCCGGCACTTTCTCCAGCACCGGGGGCACCGGCAGGACGGTGCCGGCCCGCGCCGCCGCAGCCGCCGGGTTCGTTCCGCCCTGACCGCTGGCCAGCAGGCGCAACTGCTCGGCCAGCGACACCGGCGCGACCGGTTGCACCGGGGCAGGCGTCGGCGGAGTCGGCAGGGCCTGGGCAACGGTGGCGACCCGAGGCGCCGGCACTGCGACACTCGCCGCGGGAATCACTGCATCAGCGACTGGCCCCGGCGGCGCCGCCACGACTGCCGGCGCGGCAGCCACGACCGCCGGTGCGGCAACGGGCGGGGGCGCCACGACGGGCGTTGGTGCAGGCGCCACGACTGGCTCGGGCGCCACGACAGGCGCAGGCGGCACAACGGGCACAGGGGCTGCAACCGGGGCTGCAACCGGCGCCGCATTGCCACCCAGCCGCTGCCGCAACGCAGCGATCTTCAAGCGCGCCAGAGTGCTGAAGGCGCCGTTCGGATAAGCCGAGAGATAGGCTTCAAGCTGTGCCTGGTCGTCGCTGGCAGCGACCGATTGCCAGAATGTCAGCTCGTAGGCACTCGCCGACGGACCCCCGCCGCCGACCGGCGCCAGCCCCTGCGCGACGGCCGGTTGGCCGATCAGCACGACCCCGGCGGCCACTGCCGTCGTCGCCGCCGCCTGCCATGCCTGCACCCTCCGGCCTCCAGCCACCCGCAAGCAGACCCTGAACAACGATTCCCCCCATATGCTGCCCCTGCCTGCAACTTACCGGGACTTGGCCGATCCCGGTAGTCCGAATCCGCGCGGCACCGGAGGCAAGTGTCGTCCTTGCCCTCCGCATTGACCTCGCATGGCGATGGCTCTAGCGCGGCCCGGCCCCGGCGTCCGGGGCATCGGCGCAATCGCGCGCGGCAATTGGCAGGAGTTCCGACATGGCCCGCTTCCTCATCATCGAGGCCCGGTTCTACGATCATCTGAACGACATGCTCGTCGCCGGCGCCCGCGCCGTCCTGCAGTCCGCCGGCCACGCCGTGGAGGTCGTCACCGTGCCCGGCGCGCTCGAGATTCCCGGCGCCATCGCCCTCGCCGACCAGGGCGGAGCCTATGACGGCTACGTCGCCATCGGCGTCGTCATTCGCGGCGAAACCTACCATTTCGAGATCGTCGCGGGGGAAAGCGCGCGAGGCATCATGGCACTGACGATGGACGGCATGGCCATCGGCAACGGCGTGCTGACCGTCGAAAACGAGGCCCAGGCCCTGGTCCGCGCCGATCCCGCGCAGAAGGACAAGGGCGGCGAGGCGGCGAAGGCGGCTATGGCCCTGCTTGCCCTGCGGGAAAAATTCGGCGCCTGAACTTTCGAGCGCCTGCTCCAAACGGGAACCGGCACCGCATCCCGCAGCTTGATCGCTCCATGAACGGTCCCATGGAATGGTTCGGCGCCATCGGCGCGATTCTCGCTTCTTCCCTCCTCGCCGGCGATTTCGGTCGCCGCGTCACCGGTTGGGCCTTCGTCCTGTTCATGGCCGTCGCGCTCGCCTGGGTGATCTCCGGTGTCCTCAGCCGGACATGGCCGCTCGTCATCCAGAACGCGATCCTGCTGCTGATAGATGGCTGGGGGGCCTGGCAATTTCTCCTCGATCCGCGCAAGCGGCGCGTGATCGAAAAGCAGGAGCAACTGGCCGAGCAAGCCGAAGCGGAAGTCGCCAGCGAGGATTCGGACGCCCACCTCCCGGCCTGACGCCGGCAATGCTGCAAGGCAACATTTTTGCTACGCGCCTGCAGAATGGTTCTAAACACCCGCCCGACATTGTGATACGACCGATCATGCAAGCGATTGCATGGTTGATTCTGGATTATTCCGCTAATCTTACGAGGAGCGCTTGCGCCCGCTCCTCGCAACTGCGATGGTGACGATGGAAAACATATCCAATATGGGCCTACAAACGACGTTGGCGGATGTGATGGAAAAACTCAGCGATTGCCTGCGCGATCTCGATGAAATTGGTGCATTGATCGCCGCCGCTCACCTCAGCGCCTGCATCGACTGCCTGGCCAATCAGGCGTCTCCGGATTCTCATACATCCGCATCGGATTGAAATCCAGTCGCCTTTTGGGGAATTACGTAAGAGTTTTGCCTCAGGGAAAACCACACCCACGCATTACCGGATTGTTAACGCCGGTACCCGATTTTCATTCCTCGGGCGTGGATGTAGATGAGGAGGCGACATGGGCACGAACAGCCATCAAGCGGGAGGCACCTCGTGATGGACACGCCACCTCTCGGGATCGAGCAGTGGGTGGGCGGCGCTGACGGCGTCGTTCCCAATCCCGATCTCAGCGATCTCCGCCACCAGGCCCGCCGCCTGATCAGCACCGCCAATTCGCTGCTCGCCACCGCACGCGAGCTCGAGGCAATTGCCGAGCGTTCGAGCTACCCCCGCAAGGACGAGATGCCGGTCTTCTCCGCCCGGCGGGATCAGCCGGAATTGGGCGAGATCGCGCTCCAGGCCTATCGCGACCGCCGCCGCCGCAATGCCATCTTCGGCGACGATTCGCTGTTCGGCGAACCGGCGTGGGACATCCTGCTCGATCTCTTCGTCGCCGCCAAGCAGCGCAAGCGCGTCGCCGTCACCAGCGCCTGCATCGGCGCCGCCGTCCCCAACACCACCGCGCTGCGCTGGCTCTCGGTGCTGGAAGACAAGGGCCTCGTCGTCCGCGAAGCTGACGCCAACGACGCCCGCCGCATGTTCGTCCGGCTTTCGGCCGACGCCTACTGCCGGATGGTCGAGTATCTGGCGAACTGATTATTCGAGCAGGGACGTTTTGCCTCCGGCGGGCAAATGGCGTTGCGCCCTTGGCAATCCCGGAACAGGCGGCTTCGCGCCAGCCACGCCGCCTCACGCCATCTGGCCCGGCTTGCAGACCGCTTCGCGGCGTGAGGTAACGGGGGTGCAGGGGGAATGATTCCCCTGCTCGTCCCTTTTCTCAAGCCAGACGCCCAAACGCCGCAGGACCAGCGTATTTCGCCGCGGAGCCCAGCTCCTCCTCGATCCGGATCAGCTGGTTGTACTTCGCCAGCCGGTCCGAACGCGCGAGCGAGCCGGTCTTGATCTGCCCGCAGTTGGTCGCAACCGCCAGGTCGGCGATCGTCGCGTCCTCGGTCTCGCCCGAACGGTGCGACATGACCGCGGTATAGCCGGCGCGCTGGGCGATGGAGACCGCCTCCAGCGTCTCGCTCAGCGAGCCGATCTGGTTGACCTTGACCAGCAGCGAGTTCGCCAGCCCCTTGCCGATGCCCATGGTCAGCCGCTTCGGGTTGGTGACGAACAGGTCGTCGCCGACGAGCTGGCACTTGCTGCCGATCAGGTCGGTCAGCGCCTTCCACCCCTCGAAATCGTCCTCGCTCATCCCGTCCTCGATCGAGATGATCGGATAGTCGGCAACCAGCTTGCCGAGGTATTCCGCCATCTCCACCGGCGAGAGCGACAGCCCCTCGCCCGAAATCTCGTACTTGCCGTTCTTGAAGAACTCGGTGGCGGCGCAGTCCAGAGCCAGCTTGATGTCGGTGCCCGGCTTGAAGCCGGCCTTCTCGATCGACTGCATGACGAAATCGAGCGCGTCGCGCGTGCTGGCGAGGTTCGGCGCGAAGCCACCCTCGTCGCCCACGGCGGTGGCGAGGCCCTTCTCGTGCAGGCCCTTCTTCAGCGTGTGGAACACTTCCGCGCCCCAGCGCACCGCCTCGGCCAGTGTCGGCGCGCCGACCGGCATGATCATGAATTCCTGGAAGTCGATCGGGTTGTCGGCATGTTCGCCGCCGTTGATGATGTTCATCATCGGCACCGGCAGGACATGCGCGGCGACCCCGCCGACATAGCTGTAGAGCGGCAGCCCGCGCGCATCGGCGGCGGCCTTGGCGGTGGCCAGCGAGACGCCGAGGATGGCATTGGCACCAAGCCGGCCCTTGTTCTCGGTGCCGTCGAGCGCGATCATCGCGAGGTCGATGTCGCGCTGGTCCTCGGCGTCATGGCCAACGAGTTCTTCCCGGATCTCGCCATTCACCGCCGCGACGGCCTTCTGCACCCCCTTGCCGAGGTAGCGCGACTTGTCGCCGTCGCGCAGCTCGACCGCCTCGTGCGCACCGGTAGAGGCGCCCGAAGGCACCGCCGCCCGGCCGAAGCTGCCATCGTCCAGCAGCACGTCGACTTCGACCGTGGGGTTGCCCCGGCTGTCGAGAATTTCGCGGGCGTGGATATCGATGATGGCGGTCATGGCGGATATTTCTCCTGTTCGGCGAAAATGGCGTGTGCTGAAATCCCGTTCGTCCCAGCACGAACGAAGCTCCCCTAGAGCATCGCGCAAAAAAGTGGGAACCGGTTTTTGCAAAAAGCCGCACAGCCTTCGCACGAGGCCACCGGAACCTTGGCAGACAAGCGGCATTGGACCATAATCAGTCTGCCCGAGCTGCCGGACCTCGCGTCGGAACTGGGTGCCTGCACGTCGAATTTCCGCTCCCGCCCTCAAGGAGTTATCCAATGCCAGACTTTTCCGACCAGGAAAGCACCTCCACCTCCGCCATTCCCCTGGATGCCACCGGTGGTGAGGCCAAGGCCCGTTTCGCCAAGGCGATCGAGGAAGCCAAGGCCGGGGCCACCGCGCTCGGCAAACAGGCGCAGGACCGCGCCGGCAGCTATGGCGCCCAGTTGACCGAACAGATCTCCGGCAAGGGTTCGGAACTGGTCGAAGGCGCCAAGGTCGTCGGCGAATCCGCCAAGGAACTGGCAACCGCCTATGCCGATGTCGGCAAGACCCATGCCAGCGATGCCTTGAGCACGCTTGGCCGCTTCGTCGCCGACAGCGCGCTGACCCTGGACGAAAAGGTCGGCGAGAAAGCCGGCGATGTCGCCCGTGGCGCCGCCCGCTCGATTCACGAGGCCGCTGCGGCACTCGAATCGAAGGATCTCGCCCAGCTCGGCGAAGATGCCAAGGCATTCGTCCGCAAGAGCCCCGGCGTTGCCATCGGCGTCGCAGCGGTCGCCGGCTTCGTCCTTGCCCGCATGTTCCGCTCGGGGTCGGAAGACTGAGCGAAAGGCAGGCCTGGCCGATGCCACCGCTTGAGGATGAACCGCCCCGCGCCGAACCGGGACAGCAGTCGATCGCCGACGAAATCCTGGACCTCTACACTTCGGCGCGCGAGCGGGCCGGGACGGAATGGGCCTTCCGCAAGGCCCAGGCCATCCTTGCCGGGAAATGGGCCGGGATGGCAGCCGCGCTCGGCTGTGCGGCCGCCGGGCTGCTGTTCCTCGCGCTGATGGCGGCGGTTTTCGGCCTGGTCCTGGCGCTGACCGAGACAGTCGGCGCCTGGGGGGCGACCGGCATCGTCGCCGGCGTATTCTTGCTGCTGGCAGCAGCTGCCGCCCTCGCAGCCTGGCGCTGGATCGGCCGGATTTCCACCTTGCTGCGGGGAGACGGCGGATGAGCCGCGCCCAACGCAACCTGGCCGAACTGCGTGCCGCCCGTGATCGCGCCCGCGACGCGTTCGACCGGCGGCTCGGCCGGGCCAGGGTCGATCTCAAACCGTCTGCACTCAAGCAGCGGGTAATCGCCGACGCCAAGGTCAAGGCCATGGCGCTCGCCGGCGAGGCGATCGAGATCGCCAACGACAGCCGGGGCGTCGTCATCGGCACCGGCGCCGCGTTGGCCCTGTGGCTGGCACGCCGTCCGATCGGGCGCGCCACGGCCGGCCTTTGGGAAAAGCATGTCGCGCCGAACCTGCCCGGCGCCCAACCGCCCGCTGCCGGCAAACTCGCGGATGCCCGCAGCCGGCTGGCATCGCGGCTCAGCCGGCTGCTGGCTGCGGAAAGCAAGGAGATCAAGAACCATGACTAGCACCTCGCGCAGCGCCGCCACGCCCCACGACGATCCGGCCGGCTACGAACCGGGTACAGACCTGTCCGGCCCGGCCCCCGATGCCACGCCGCCGGAGAAACTCTCCACCCTCGCCGGCGAATACATCGGCCTGTCCATCGCCGGCGGCCTGCTGGTCGGCCTCGTTGCGGCAGTCCTGCTGCCACGCGCCAGCAAGCGAAAATCGCGAAAGATGGCCAGCGGCCTGGCATCGAGCGCCGGCGAACTCGGCCTGGCGCTGGCGACCAAGGCCCTCGCCCGCGCGGGAGACGCGGTCCGCGATACCCGTGAAAAAGCCGCCGACATGGGCGAGCTTGTCGGCGAAGCGGTCAAGGAACACGCCGCGCCAGCGCTCGCCTCCGCCAGCCGCCTGATCGAAGACGGCGCCGGCAAGGCCCGCCATACCGGCAGCAGCCTGGCACGCAAGGCTGCGGATATTGTCGGCAAGGTGCAATCGCGGTCTTGATTGCTGCACCCGCGAAGAGGTAGGGTGGCAATCCTTCCCCAACGGGATACCCGCGACTATGCAGAAACTCCACCTCGTCATGGGCGGCCGCGTCCGCAATCCGCAAGAGCTCGAGTTCGTCGATCTCAACAAGCTCGATCTTGTCGGCGTCTACGAAGACTACGCCAGTGCCGAGGAAGCCTGGCGCGCCAAGGCCCAGAGCACGGTGGACGATGCAGAGATGCGCTACGTGATCGTCCACCTGCACAAGCTGCTGCAGCCGGACCTGCCCAAGCGCCGCCGCAAGGCGGCTGCCTGAGGCCAGCCGGAGGCGGGGGGCGGCCGCGACCGCTCCCCGCTCCTTCAGATGAATTCGATCTTCTCGACGACGTAGAACCGGTCGCCCGAAGGCACTGTCACCTCGACCTCTTCCTCGACCTTGCGGCCGATCAGGGCACGGCCCAGCGGCGAATTGTAGCTGATCCGCCCCACCTTGGCGTCGGCCTCGTACGGCCCGACGATCTGGTAGCGTATCGGCTTGTCGTCATCGTCGAGCAGGGTCACCGTCGCCCCGAACACAATCTTGTCGCCCGAAAGCGAGGTCGGGTCGATGATGTTCGCCCGGCTGATCTTGTCCTCCAGGTCGGCGATCGACGCCTCGACCTGGCCCTGGCGTTCCTTGGCGGCGTGGTATTCGGCATTTTCCGAAAGGTCGCCATGCGCGCGCGCTTCCTCGATCGCATCGACGATCCGGGGACGTTCCTCGCGCAGCGCCTTCAGCTCGGCAGTCAGCTTTTCATAGCCTTCCGCCAGCATCGGCAACTTCTCGACACCTGCCATCAGAATGGAAACTCCTCTTCCTCACCCGCCGGGGACTACAACGCCATACCGGGGCAAAGGTGCCACCGGTTCATCGAGACGATCGCGCTGGGGGGAAAGGTGACCGTTCAGCCATAATAGTCTTGCAACGAACGCACTTCAAGCGGCCTCGCCCGCAGCGCCGCAATCGCTTCCGCCGCCGCCACGCTCGCCGCGGCGGTGGTGAAATAGGGCACCCGCGCATTGAGCGCCGATGCCCGGATCGATTGCGAATCCTTGAGGCTCTGCCACCCTTCGGTCGTATTGATGACGAACGCCACCTCGCCGTCGACGATCCGGTCGACGATGTGCGGCCGCCCCTCGGCCACCTTGTTGACCCGCTCGACCGGCACCCCGGCATCGGCGAGATACTTCTGCGTCCCGCCAGTGGCGATCAGCCGGAAGCCCAGCTCGACCAGGCGCTGCGCGCCCGGCAGGATCACCTTCTTGTCGCTGTCCTTGACCGAGATGAACACGACCCCACCCTGCGGCAGTTTCGTCCCCGCGCCGATCTGCGACTTGGCGAAGGCCATGGCGAAATCGCGGTCGAGCCCCATGACCTCGCCGGTGGACTTCATCTCCGGCGAAAGCACCGGATCGACCCCGGGGAAGCGGGCGAACGGGAACACCGCCTCCTTGACCGCCATGTAGTCGAGATCGCGCTTGAACGGCGGGAAGGTCGAGAGCTTCTCGCCGGCCATGACCCGCGCCGCGATCTTCGCCACCGGCTGGCCGATCGCCTTGGCGACGAACGGCACGGTGCGGCTGGCGCGCGGATTGACCTCGATGAGGAACACTTCCGAATCTTTCACCGCGAACTGGATGTTCATCAGCCCCTTGACCCCCAGCGCCATCGCCAGCGCCTCGGCCTGCCGCTCCATCTCGGCAATGATCTCGGCCGAAAGGTTATAGGGCGGCAAAGTGCAGGCAGAGTCACCGGAATGGATGCCCGCTTCCTCGATGTGCTGCATGACGCCGGCGACGACGACCTGCTCGCCATCGCACAGCGCATCGACATCGCACTCGATGGCGTCGCGCAGATACTGGTCGATCAATACCGGCGAATCCCCGGAAACCTGCACCGCCGTCGCGATGTAGTCATCGAGCTGCGCCACCGAATCGACGATTTCCATCGCCCGCCCGCCCAGCACGTAGCTCGGCCGGATCAGCACCGGGAAGCCGATCCGGTTGGCCACCGCCACCGCCTCGTCGCGGCTGCGGGCGATGCCGTTGGCCGGCTGCCTGAGCCCCAGCTTCTCGACCAGCGCGGCGAACCGCTCGCGGTCCTCCGCCAGGTCGATCGCATCGGGCGAGGTGCCGAGGATCGGTATCCCCGCATCCTCCAGCGCCTGGGCCAGCTTCAGCGGCGTCTGCCCGCCGAACTGGACGATGACGCCGACGAGGGTTCCGTTCGACTGCTCGACCTGGAGAATTTCCAGCACGTCCTCGGCGGTCAGCGGCTCGAAATAGAGCCGGTCGGAGGTGTCGTAGTCGGTGCTCACCGTCTCCGGGTTGCAGTTGACCATGATCGTCTCGAACCCGGCCTCTTCCAGCGCGAAGCAGGCATGGCAGCAGCAGTAGTCGAACTCGATCCCCTGCCCGATCCGGTTCGGCCCACCGCCGAGGATGACGATCTTCCGGCGATCGCTCGGCGCCGCCTCGTTCTCCGGTTCCCCGAACAGCGGCCCCTCATAGGTCGAATACATGTACGGCGTCACCGCCTCGAATTCGGCCGCGCAGGAATCGATCCGCTTGAACACCGGCCGCACCCCCAGCCGGTGCCGCAGCGCCCGCACCTCGTCCTCGCTGGTCGCCCCGGCCATCGCCGAGACGACATCGTGCAGCAGCCCGGAGCGCGCCATCCGGCCATTGCCGGCCAGATGCACCGAACGCACCGCCAATGTCGCCAGCCGCTTGTCCGAGAAGCCCATCGCCTTCAGCCGCCGCAGCCCGGCCGCATCGTTCGGCAGGCCCTCCTCGGTGATCCGCGCCTCTTCCGCGACGATCTCGGCAATGTGCCGCAGGAACCACGGATCGTAATGCGTGATCGCGTGGATATCCTCGACCGTGAAACCCTCGCGGAACGCCTGCGCCACATGCAGCAACCGGTCCGGCGTCGCCCGCGCCAGAGCAGCGGTGATCTCGTCCCGCCCGGCGCCTTCCAGCTCGACCACCCGGTTGAACCCGTCCAGCCCGGTCTCCAGCCCGCGCAGGGCCTTCTGCATCGATTCCTTGAAGTTCCGCCCGATCGCCATGACCTCGCCGACCGACTTCATCGCAGTGGTCAGCAGCGGCTCCGAACCCTTGAACTTCTCGAACGCAAACCGCGGAATCTTGGTGACCACGTAGTCGATCGTCGGCTCGAACGATGCCGGCGTCGCCCCGGTGATCTCGTTGGTGATCTCGTCGAGCGTATAGCCCACCGCCAGCTTGGCCGCGACGCGGGCGATCGGAAAGCCGGTCGCCTTCGAAGCCAGCGCCGAGGAGCGTGACACGCGCGGGTTCATCTCGATGACGATCAGCCGCCCGTCCTTCGGATTGACCGCGAACTGCACGTTCGAACCGCCTGTTTCGACGCCGATTTCCCGCAGCACCGCGATGCTCGCGGAGCGCATGATCTGGTATTCCTTGTCGGTCAGCGTCAGCGCCGGCGCCACCGTGATCGAATCCCCGGTGTGCACCCCCATCGGATCGACATTCTCGATCGAGCAGATGATGATGCAGTTGTCGTGCCTGTCGCGCACGACCTCCATCTCGTATTCCTTCCAGCCGAGCAGCGACTCCTCGACCAGCACCTCGGTGGTCGGCGAGGCTTCGAGGCCGGAGCGGACGATCTTCTCGAACTCCGCCTTGTTGTAGGCCACGCCACCGCCGGTCCCGCCCAGCGTGAACGAAGGCCGGATGATCGACGGCAACCCGGTGCGCTCCAGCACCGCGAACGCTTCCTCCACCGTATGCGCCACGCCCGACCGGGCGCTTTCTAGCCCGATCCTGTCCATCGCCTCGCGAAACCGCTGCCGATCCTCGGCCTTGTCGATGGCATCGGCATCCGCGCCGATCATCTGCACGCCATACTTTTCCAGCGTGCCATCGTTGAACAGCGCCAAAGCGGTGTTCAGCGCCGTCTGCCCACCCATCGTCGGCAGCACCGCATCCGGCCGCTCCTTCTCGATGATCCGCGCGACCACCTCCGGCGTGATCGGCTCGACATATGTCGCGTCCGCCATGTCCGGATCGGTCATGATCGTCGCCGGGTTGGAGTTGACCAGGACGACGCGATAGCCCTCCTCCTTCAACGCCTTGATCGCCTGCGTGCCCGAATAATCGAACTCGCAAGCCTGGCCGATGACAATCGGCCCGGCGCCGATGACGAGGATCGAGGAGATGTCTGTGCGTTTGGGCATGATTTAGTTCGGGACCTTGTCGTAAGGAAGAATCGCCACGCAAATTTCAGGATCGTTCAAGTCAATTTTTTTCACTCGCCTGACCCGCTTCCCACCTAAAGAATCGACCCATTCGCCAGTATCGTTTGCCACGAGCACCCAGTGATTTTCTTTAGATTTATACCAGATGATTGAACCTCCGAGACCAAAGACTCGTGATACTTCACTTCTGGAGACTCGTTGACAATTTCCTTCAACGAAGTCAGCCAAATGGACCGCGCGACGGGGTATGCGATGGTTGTCTGCTGTCAGATTGAAAATTGCGATAAGTTCATAGGCTTCAAAGCCGTAAAGCAAATGATTTGCATCGATATATCCAAGCTCCCCTGCTGAACGAACGAGCATTTCGAACGCCGTACGCTCCGGTCCCTCGGGCCCGTCCAAAGTATAGGCAGCCAGATCGTTAACCAGGCTGTACAAGCCGCAGAGATAGTCACAGGTGCCTTGCATCGCGGTCATCAAAGCATCCCCACGAACTTCTCGAACAGATAGAACGAGTCCTGCGGCCCCGGGCTCGCCTCCGGGTGATACTGCACCCCGAACGCCTTTTTGCCCTTGATCGCAATCCCGCAGTTCGACCCATCGAACAGCGAAACATGCGTCTCCTCGACCGCCTCCGGCAGGGCCGTGTTATCCACCGCAAAGCCATGGTTCATCGAGGTGATCTCAACCACCCCGTCCGCCAGCCGCTTCACCGGATGGTTCGCCCCGCGATGCCCCTGGTGCATCTTGCTCGTCCTGGCGCCAGCCGCCAGCCCCAGCATCTGGTGCCCCAGGCAAATCCCGAACACCGGAATGTCCTTCGCCAACACCCCCTGGATCACCGGCACCGCATATTTCCCCGTCGCCGCCGGATCGCCCGGCCCGTTCGACAGAAACACGCCGTCCGGTTTCAACCCCAGCAACGCCTCCAGCGGCGTCTCCGCCGGCACCACGGTCACCTGCGCCCCGGCCCTGACCAGGTTGCGGAAGATGTTGTCCTTCGCCCCATAGTCGATCGCCACGACATGCGGCCGCGGATCGCGCGGGCTCCGGGCATAGCCCTTGCCCAGCGCCCAGACCCCGCCTTCCCAGGCCTCGCTGGCCTTGCGCGAAACCTGCCGCGCCAGGTCCATCCCCACCAGCCCCGGCCAGTCCCGCGCGCGGGCAATCAGTTGCGGAATGTCGAACCGGCCCTCGGGATCATGCGCGATCACCGCGTTGGGCGCGCCCGAAAGCCTGATGCGCCGCGTCAGCGCCCGGGTGTCGATCCCCGCCAGGCCGATCTTGCCCCTGGCCTTGAGCCATTCCTCGAACCGCCCGCGCGAACGGAAGTTGGAAGGCTCGGTCACATCCTCCCGAACGACACAGCCCACCGCGCCATCGACCTGCGCCTCCAGGTCCTCGTCGTTGACGCCGACATTGCCGATGTGCGGAAACGTGAACGTGACGATCTGCCCGGCATAGCTCGGGTCGGTCATCACTTCCTGGTATCCGGTCATCGCGGTGTTGAAGCACACCTCGCCCACCGCGCTGCCGACCGCGCCGAACCCGCGCCCGAAGGCGACATGGCCATCGGAAAGCACCAGCACACCGGTGGCGCCTTCAGGAATGGACACGTGCGAAGAAGCGGCGTCGGCCATGGGTACAGGCGCTCCGTAGAGGGGTTTTCCGGCAATGGTGCTAAGTCCCGGCCGCTAGACCCCATGCTGCGACGCGTCAACCCCGGCGCCGCCTATGAATGCCGCCGATTTGCCGCTAGGTTGCCCCCACTCCCACCATTTCCACCGAAAAACCGAGGGAAACATGATCCGCGATTCGATCAAGGCCGCGCAAGTCACCGCCATGAAGGCCGGTGACAAGCCCCGCCTCGCCGCCGTCCGCCTGATCCTCGCCAAGCTCAAGGACAAGGACATCGAACTGCGCACCGCCAGTACCCAGCCGGATGACGACAGCATCGTGGTCGACGTCCTGCAGAAAATGGCCAAGCAGCGCCGCGAATCGATCACCCTTTACGAACAGGGCGGCCGCCAGGAACTCGCCGAAGTCGAAAAGGCGGAACTCGCCGTCATCGAGGAATTCCTCCCCGCCCGCATGAGCGACGACGAGGTCAGGGCCGCCATCGAGGCGATCAAGGCGGAGACCGGCGCCACCGGCATGAAGGACATGGGCAAAGTGGTGGCAGCGTTGAAAGCAAAGCACGGCAGCCAGCTCGACATGGGCAAGGCATCAGCCCTGGTCAAATCGGCGCTAGCCTGATTTTCCACATTCTCCCCTCCCGCCCGCGGGAGGGGCCGGGGGAGGGCCTGTTGGACAAGGAGTGGTTCAGAGAAAACGACAAGGGCTACACGCGCCCCACGGCCCGCTCCCGCGAGCTTCGCCGCGATGCCACTGAGCCCGAACGCAAACTCTGGCAACACCTGAGCGTGCGAAAGCTGTCCGGGGTCCGGTTCAACCGCCAGTTCCCGATCGGCGCCTACATCTGCGATTTCGTTTCCCGCGAGCGCAGGCTCGTCATCGAACTAGATGGCGGCCAACATGCGATCAATCGTGAATACGACGAGCGCCGCACGCGCTTTCTCACGGTGCAAAGGTATCTGGTCATACGGTTCTGGAACAGCGAAGTGCTTGGCAATATCGAGGGAGTTCTCGTTCGCATTCAGGAAACGCTGGATAACAGGCCCTCCCCAAGCCCCTCCCGCAGGCGGGAGGGGAGTCCGTGGAGCACGAGGCCGGGGGCCGTGCAGTGAGCCTCACCCCCCAATGGCTGGACGAGCTCCGCGCCCGCGTCACGCTCTCCAGTGTGATCGGCCGCACCACGCGCATCCAGAAGGCGGGCCGCGAGTTCAAGGCCTGCTGCCCGTTCCACAACGAGAAGACCCCCAGCTTCACTATCAACGACGAGAAAGGCTTCTACCACTGCTTCGGCTGCGGCGCCCATGGCGACGTCATCCGCTGGATGACCGACCAGCGCGGCCTGTCGTTCATGGATGCGGTCAAGGACCTTGCCGCCGAAGCCGGCATGGAAGTCCCCGCCGCAGACCCTCGCGCCGCCAAGAAAGCCGAACAACAGGCCGGACTGCACGACGTGATGGCCGCCGCCCAAGCCTGGTTCGTCGCCCAGCTCGCCTCCCCCGAAGCCGCCCGCGCCCGCGAATACCTGGCGACCCGCGGCTTCAACCCGCATACCCTCGAACGCTTCGGCTTCGGCTATGCGCCCGCCGGCCGCCAGGCGCTCCGCAGCGCCCTCAAGCCATTCCCCGAGGCCATGCTGATCGAAGCCGGCCTGCTGATCGCCGTCGACGACGATTCCGGCAAGGCGAAGGAGCCGTACGACCGCTTCCGCGACCGCCTGATGCTCCCCATCCACGACGCCCGCGGCCGGGTCATCGCATTCGGCGGCCGCATCCTCGACACGACCAGAAAAGACGCCCCCAAATACCTGAATTCCCCGGACACCCCCCTGTTCGACAAAGGCCGCACCCTCTACAATCTCCATCGCGCCGGGCCGCTCTCCCGCCAGTCCGATCGCCTCCTCGTGGTCGAAGGCTACATGGACGCGATCGCGCTCGCCAATGCCGGCATCGGCGAGGCCGTGGCCCCGCTCGGCACGGCGATGACCGAAACCCAGATCGAACTGGCCTGGCGCCTCGTCCCCAATCCCGTGCTCTGCTTCGATGGCGACGCCGCCGGCCAGCGCGCCGCCATGCGCGCGGCCCTGCGCGCCCTCCCCCTGCTCAAGCCCGCCCACTCGCTGCGCATCGTCCGCCTGCCCCCCGGTCTCGATCCCGACGATCTCGTCCGCCGCGAGGGCGCCGCCGGCATGGAACGGGCGCTCGCCACCGCCATCGGCCTCGCCGACCTCGTCTGGCAACACGAGCTCGCCGCCGCCCCGCTCGATTCCCCGGAAGACAAGGCCGGCCTCAAGGCCCGCCTGCTCGCCCACGTCGATGCCATCGCCCACCCCGACATCAAGGGCCTCTACCGCAAGGACTGGCTCGATCGCTTCGGCCAATTCGCCTACCCCCGGCGCGAACGGCCCGCGTTCCAGCCCCGCGCCAGCCAGGCCAAAGGCCCCCGCCGCTTCGGCCCGCCACCGGAGCCAGCTCACCCACTGGCCCCCACCAAGGCCCTCCTATCCCGTCCGGCCGGTGACGCCGTCCGCGCCCAGGCCCTCTCGGCGCTCGCCACCGGCCTCTGCCGCCTTCCCCAGGAGATCCACCGCCACGCCGAGGCGCTCGCCGCCCTCGCCCCCGAAGACCCCCGGATCGACCTTCTCGTCAGCCTCGACGAATCCGGTGAACCCCTTGAATCCGCCACACTCGCCACCACCTTCGCCTCTCGCGGGCTGGCCCCGGTCGATCTCGCCCCACATCGGGCCATGGCCTTCCGGTTCCTCGCCCACGACGACGCGGAGGCCCGCGCGGAACTGGCCGATGTCATCGCGGTTCTGGCAGAACGGCCGGCGGTGACGGCGGCACTGGCGCGGATCACCGCGAACGGGGTCCGGACCGACGAGGACTGGGCCGAACAGCAGCGCCTGCGACGACAATTGCAGGCACTGGAAAAAAGAGAACTGGATTTGCGGACGCGACTCGGCCAAATGGCTGGCACTATCCAGTATAATTCCGAGGGTTGACCTGGTGGCCGCGTCGCGGTGTCACCGGCCCCTTCCATAAGGCGGAATGATGGACGAAGATATCTCGGGCGGCGAAGACATGGGCGAAGGCATGGGCGGTCGTGAGGGCGATGCCCCGCTGATCGACCTCAACGATGCCTCGATCCGCAAGCTGATCGCCCGCGCCAAGCGCCGGGGCGTCATCACGGTCGACGAACTGAACGAGGCCCTGCCGCAGGATCAGATGTCCGCCGACCAGATCGAGGACATCATGAGCGCCATCTCGGAGATGGGCGTCAACATCGTCGAATCGGACGAGGACGCCGTCGATCCCGAGGAAAACGCCGCCGAGGACGAGGTCGAGCCGGACACCCTGGACGACCGCCCGGTCGTCGAGAAGAAGAAGGAAACCATCGAGCGCACCGACGATCCGGTGCGGATGTACCTGCGCGAGATGGGCGCGGTCGAGCTGCTGAGCCGCGAGGGCGAGATCGCCATCGCCAAGCGGATCGAGGCCGGCCGGGACACGATGATCCTCGGCCTGTGCGAAAGCCCGATCACCTTCCACGCGATTATCCAGTGGTCGGAAGCGCTGAACGCCGGCGAGATGCAGCTGCGCGAGATCCTCGATCTCGACGCCATGCTGTCCAAGGAGCCGCAGCCGGAAAACCTCACCGAGGACGGCGAGGATTCCGCCGACGGCGAGATCAGCGAATCGACCGCCGGCCCCTCCTACAAGGAGGAGGAAGAGCCGGAGGAAGAGGAAGAGCAGCCGGACGAGGACGACGAGGACGGCATCGAGCGCCGCGCCAAGCGCCCGGTCGAGGAAGAGGAGGAAGACAACACCCTCTCGCTCGCCCAGATGGAGGCCCAGCTCAAGCCCGAGGCGCTCGAGAAGTTCGCCCAGATCACCGAGCTGTTCCGCCGCTTCGAGAAGACCCAGGCCGATCGCCTCGAATCGATGGGTCTCGGCATCGATTTTCCCGCCGCCAAGGAGCGTGACTACCAGCAGCTGCGCGAAGACCTCACCGCCCAGGTCGAATCGGTCCAGTTCCACGCGACCAAGATCGAGTACCTGGTCGACAACCTCTACGCCTTCAACCGCCGGCTGACCGCGCTCGGCGGCCAGATGCTGCGCCTGGCCGAACGCCACAAGGTCTCCCGCAAGGACTTCCTGGACCAGTACGTCGGCCACGAGCTGGACGATGGCTGGCTCCAGGCGATGTCCGGGCGGGACAAGAAATGGGCAGCCTTCGCCGCCAACGAGGCCGACGCCGTCGAACGCATCCGCGCCGAAGTCTCGGACATCGCCAGCGCCACCGGCATGTCGCTCCCGGAATTTCGCCGCATCGTCAACATGGTGCAGAAGGCCGAGCGCGAGGCCCGCATCGCCAAGAAGGAAATGGTCGAGGCCAACCTGCGCCTCGTCATCTCCATCGCCAAGAAATACACCAATCGCGGCCTGCAGTTCCTCGACCTGATCCAGGAAGGCAACATCGGCCTGATGAAGGCGGTCGACAAGTTCGAGTATCGCCGCGGCTACAAGTTCAGCACTTATGCCACCTGGTGGATTCGCCAGGCGATCACCCGCTCCATCGCGGACCAGGCGCGCACCATCCGCATCCCGGTCCACATGATCGAGACGATCAACAAGCTGGTCCGCACCTCCCGCCAGTTCCTCCACGAACAGGGCCGCGAGCCGACTCCCGAGGAAATGGCCGAGCGCCTCTCCATGCCCTTGGAGAAGGTCCGCAAGGTGATGAAGATCGCCAAGGAGCCGATCAGCCTCGAAACCCCGATCGGTGACGAGGAAGACAGCCACCTGGGCGATTTCATCGAGGACAAGAACGCGATCATCCCGGTCGATGCCGCGATCCAGGCCAACCTCAAGGAAACCGTCACCCGGGTGCTGGCCAGCCTCACCCCGCGTGAGGAACGCGTGCTGCGCATGCGCTTCGGCATCGGCATGAACACCGACCACACGCTCGAGGAAGTCGGCCAGCAGTTCTCGGTCACCCGCGAACGCATCCGCCAGATCGAGGCGAAGGCGCTGCGCAAGCTCAAGCACCCGAGCCGCAGCCGCAAGATGCGTTCCTTCCTCGACCAGTAACGGGGCAGCACACCCGCGCGCTTAGCAAACGGTTGCACGGCGATGCTTGCTGTGCAATCGCAGCATGGATGACCGGCGGAACTCCCGAACCTGCGCCTGCCCCCGCCTCGGGCCAACTGGCGACCGACCGCCTCCCCCACCTGCCCGCGCTCGATGGCCTGCGCGCCATCGCCGTCGGCCTGGTGTTCATCGGCCATTCCCATCTGCTGCCCCGGTTTCCCGCCAGCTTCGGGGTCACCCTGTTCTTCTTCCTCAGCGGCTACCTGATCACCACCCTGCTCCGGCTCGAACAGGCCAATCACGGCGCGGTCAACCTCCGCCATTTCTACCTGCGGCGCCTGCTGCGCATCAATCCGCCGCTCTACGTCACCCTGGCGCTGATCGCCCTGCTGCTCGCGATGGGCCTCAATCATCAACCGCCCACCGCGCTGGGCGTCGTGTCGCAGCTGTTCTTCTTCTCCAACTATCTGCCCGACCACGGCATGACGAGCGGCCTGCAGTCGCCGCTGTGGTCACTCGCGGTGGAGGAGCATTTCTACCTCGTGTTCCCCGGCCTGTTCGTGCTCGCCATGCGCAAGGGCACGTCGGCGCGGCTCGCCGCCTGGTGCGCGGTCGCCTGCGCGGCGGTGCTGGCGGTCCGCCTGGTCGATGTCGCCCTGCTCGGCATCGTCGGGCAAAACGGCTACTGGACTCACACCCGGATGGATTCGATCCTCTACGGCTGCATCCTGGCGCTGTGGTCCAACCCGGCCATTGAACGCAGCCCGCCCTGGCGCGCCGGCCATGTCCAGGCGCTGCTGGCGCTGGCCGCCATCCTGGCCACTTTCGTCTTCCCCACCCCGCTGCTGCGCGAAGGGCTGCGCTACACCGTCCAGGGCCTCGCCCTGCTGGTCCTGTTCAACTGGCTGCTGCAGGGCCGGCCGTGGCTCGACCCGCTGCTGTGCAATCCGGTCGCCCAGCGCCTCGGCCTGTGGTCCTACTCGTTCTACCTGCTCCACTACGCGATGCTGGCCGCCTTTGGCTCGTCGCCGGCAAGCCCGAGCCTCATCGGCTCCCTGCTCGCCATCCCGGCCACCGCGCTCGCCTGCGAAGTCATCCACCGCCTGATCGAACGCCCCGCCGCCCGCCTCCGCCGCCGCCTCGCGGACTGAACGGCTTTACACGCAAGCCGGAGCCTGCCATTGCCGCCATCGTTGCGTGACTGACGAGACAGGCGGAGCACCGCCGTGGAGCGCAACCTGGGCCTTCTGGCCCTGAACCGCCGCTCGTCTGGGCACCCCAATTCCGTGACCATCCCGGAAAGGCGCGCGCCCGTGATTGCCACCCTTGCGTTCATCCCGGCTGGCCTTCGCCGCGCGCCCGCACTAAGGCGCGCGCAACGAATCCCCCACTGAACGGCAGGACCCCATGCGCATCGCCATCGCCTCCGATCACGCCGCCGTCGAGCTCAAGGCCGCCTTGCGCGAATACCTGATCGGCCTCGGCCACGAAGTCGCCGATCTCGGCCCGGAAACCGCCGATCGCGTCGATTACCCGGACTATGGCTACAAGCTCGCTGCCGTCGTGGCAGACGGCACCGCCCAGTTCGGCGTCGCCCTGTGCGGCTCGGGCATCGGCATTTCCATCGCCGTCAACCGCAACCCCGCCTGCCGCGCCGCCCTCGTCTCCGAACCGCTCTCCGCCGCGCTCGCCCGCGAGCACAACGACGCCAACGTCATCGCCATGGGCGCGCGGCTCACCGGCGAGGACATGGCCAAGGCCTGCCTCGACGCGTTCCTCACCACCGAATTCGGCGGCGGCCGCCATGCCGGCCGCGTCGCCAAGCTCGCCAATCCCGCCTTCTGATCCAAGGACGACCCATGACCGCAGTCACCCCCGCCGGCTTCTTCACCGCCAGCCTCGCCGAGCGCGATCCCGAGATCTCCGGCTGGATCGGCAAGGAACTCGGCCGCCAGCGGGACAAGATCGAGCTGATCGCCAGTGAGAACATCTGCTCGAAGGCCGTGCTCCAGGCCGCCGGCTCGATCCTCACCAACAAATATGCCGAAGGCTATCCCGGCAAGCGCTACTACGGCGGCTGCGAATATGTCGACGAGATCGAGACGCTGGCGATCGAGCGCGCCAAGGCCCTGTTCGGCGCCAATTTCGCCAACGTCCAGCCCAACTCGGGCAGCCAGATGAACCAGGCCGTGTTCCTCGCCCTGCTCCAGCCGGGGGACAGCTTCATGGGCCTCGACCTCAACGCCGGCGGCCACCTGACTCACGGCTCGCCGGTCAACATGAGCGGCAAGTGGTTCAAGCCGATCCCCTACACCGTCCGCCCCGACGATCACCGCATCGACATGGACGAGGTCGCCCGCATCGCGCGCGAAAACCGGCCGAAACTCATCATTTGCGGCGCCACCGCCTACTCGCGCGAATGGGATTTCGCCCGCTTCCGCGAAATCGCCGATGAAGTCGGCGCCTATCTCCTGGCCGACATGAGCCACTTCTCCGGCCTCGTCGCCGGCGGCGTCCACCCCTCTCCGGTGCCCCACGCCCACGTCACGACGACCACCACCCACAAGTCGCTGCGCGGCCCCCGCTCGGGCATCATCCTGTCGAACGACGAGGACATCGCCAAGAAGATCAACTCGGCGATCTTCCCCGGCATGCAGGGCGGCCCGCTGATGCACGTGATCGCCGCCAAGGCCGTCGCCTTCGCCGAAGCGATGACCCCCGAGTTCAAGGCCTATGCCGCCGCGGTCAAGGCCAACGCGAAGACGCTGGCCGCCTCGCTCGAAAGCCACGGCCTCGCCATCGTCTCCGGCGGCACCGACAACCACCTGATGCTGGTCGACCTGACCGCGAAGGACATCACCGGCAAGGCCACCGAAAAGGGCCTCGATCGCGCCGCCATCACCTGCAACAAGAACGGCATCCCCAACGACAAGCGCTCGCCGTTCGTCACCTCCGGCATCCGCCTCGGCACGCCCGCCGGCACCACGCGCGGCTTCGGCGAAGCCGAATTCGCCCAGATCGGCGGCCTGATCGCCGAAGTGGTCGAAGGCCTGCGCAAGAACGGCGAAGCCGGCGACGCCCAGGTCGAGGCCTCGGTCCAGGCCCGCGTCGAGGAGCTCTGCGCGAAGTTCCCCATCTACCAGGGAATGTAACCCCGTTGCGCTGCCCCTTCTGCGCCCATGACGACACCCAGGTGAAGGATTCGCGGCCGGCGGAGGATTCGACCGCGATCCGCCGCCGCCGCCAGTGCGAAGGCTGCGGCGCCCGCTTCACCACCTTCGAGCGCGTGCAACTGCGCGAGGTCATGGTGGTGAAGTCGGGAGAGCGCCGGGAGCCCTTCGACCGCTCGAAGATCGAACAGTCCGTCGCCCTCGCCTGCCGCAAGCGCATGGTCCCGCAGGAACGCATCGACCAACTCGTCTCCGGCGTCCAGCGCCAGATCGAAACCCTGGGTGACAGCGAGGTGGCGTCCACCGCGATCGGCGAAATGGTCATGGAAGGCCTGCGCAAGCTCGATTCCGTCGCCTACATCCGCTTCGCCAGCGTCTACCGCGATTTCACCGAAGCCCGGGACTTCGAGGAGTTCGCCGGCTCCGTCCGCGATATAGGACACACCTGACGTTAGGGTTTCCGTTCCTCCCGAGCCCCTCGTCAAGCTCGGGATAAACTTCGTCCCCTTGGGACGAAGTCGAGGGACCATTCCGAGCGAAGCGAGAACCGGCTAAGCCAAACCCATGCCTTTCCACACCTACATCCTCCACTGCGCCGACCGCAGCTACTACACCGGCCACACCGACGACCTCGATCGTCGCGTCGCCCAACACCAGTCAGGCGCCATCCGCGGCTACACCTACGAACGCCGCCCGGTCGAACTGGTCTGGACCGAGGAATTCCAGACCCGCGAGGAGGCCCTCTCCGCCGAACTCAAGATCAAGAACTGGTCCCGCGCAAAAAAGGAAGCCCTGGTCGCCAAGGGCTGGGATCGGCTGAAACACCTTTCCCGCCCCCCCCACGAACGAAACCGCCCCGCCTCCACCCCCAACTTTGGTTCCACCCCCGACTTTCCCCCACCCCGCTCCTCCCGAGCGAAGTCGAGGGACTATTTCGAGCAAAGCGAGAAGCCGAACCCTCACCCAATTCCCAACCCCAACCCCCAGCCCATCATCGTCCTCGTCCGCCCCCAGTTGGGCGAGAACATCGGCAAGGCCGCCCGCGCCATGCTCAATTTCGGCCTCACCGAACTGCGCCTGGTCGCCCCGCGCGATGGCTGGCCGAACCCCTCGGCCGGCCCCGCCGCCGCCGGCGCCGACATCGTCCTCGCCAACGCCAGCGTCCACCAAACCCTCGCCGAAGCCATCGCCGACTGCGCGAACGTCTACGCCACGACCGTACGCAAGCGCGGCGTCACCAAGCCCGTCGTCACCCCCGAACAGGCCGCCCGGGAAATCCATGGCCAGCAAGGCCGCTCGGCCATCGTCTTCGGCCCCGAACGCTCCGGCCTCGAAACCGACGAGGTCGCGATCGCCCGCGCCATCCTCACAGTCCCCATCAACCCCGAATTCGCCTCGCTCAACCTCGCCCAGGCCGTCATCCTCTGCGCCTACGAGTGGTCGAAGCACGCCAGCCTCAGCCAGCCCACCGCCGATGAGCTCCTCCCCCCCGCCCCCCAGGAAGAGCTGGACGGCCTGATCGCCCATTTAGAGGCCCTGCTCACCCCCAAGGGCTACTTCAAGCCGCCCTCCCGCGCCGCCGCCACCCGCCGCACCCTGCGCACCATGCTGACCAAGCCCGGCTGGAACCATCTCGAGGTCCGCACCCTGCGCGGCGTCCTCTCGGCTATCGAAAAGCGCCGCGACGAGCCCTGAACCCCCACCGCCCCGGGGACTGGACGAATCGTCGCGCCGGTGCGAGCCTGCCGCACCGCACCATACGGGGATCAGCCGCCATGCCCACCGCCGCGCCGTTCAATCCGTTCGCCCCGTTCCTCGAAGCCTTCAACCAGTCGATCGGCCGCTTCATCTACCGGCCGGTGACCGACTGGGAGCATTTCTTCAGCCCCCAGGTCGTGTTCAACTACAATCCGCAGGACATGCCGGTCGAAAGCCAGGTGCTCGCCCGCGTCGGCAGCTATGGCAGCCAGCTGTCGAAGATCATCGCGGTGATCGAGGCGATGCTGGCGAACCTCCCCGCCGACTACACCGCCGAACAGCGCAAGGCGGTCGATGCCTTCCACAAGCTCGGCGAGGAGGCCCAGGCCGCGGTCGACAGCTACCGTGAACGCACCGGCCCCGCCGCCCTCATCGCCGCCGCCCGCTCGCTCGACGCGACCCCGGCCGAAAAGGCCGCGCTCCTGCGCCAGCTGGCCGCGATCCTCGCGCCCGACGCCTGATCGCCGCGCGCCCTGACCGCCCGCTTGACCTTTCCCCCCGTCCCGACTAAGGGCGCCCCTTCGCAATTGGCCCCGCACCCCCGGTGAAGCGGCGGCCGCATCCAGCACCAGGCTGGATGGTGCGGTCCCGGGGATCACCAGACGGACGACAGTCGCCCGCCAGCAAATTGAAGGAACACGCATGTCGAAGCGCCACGCTTCCAAGCACAAGATCGACCGCCGCCTCGGCGAAAACATCTGGGGCCGCCCGAAGAGCTCGGTCAACCGCCGCAGCTACGGCCCCGGCCAGCACGGCCAGCGCCGCAAGGGCAAGATCTCGGACTACGGCATCCAGCTGCGCGCCAAGCAGAAGCTCAAGGGCTACTACGGCGACGTCACCGAGAAGCAGTTCAAGGCGACCTACCAGGAAGCCAGCCGCATGAAGGGCGACACCGGCCAGAACCTGATCGGCCTGCTCGAACAGCGCCTGGACATGGTCGTCTATCGCGCCAAGTTCGCGCCGACCATCTTCGCCGCCCGCCAGATCGTCAGCCACGGCCACATCCGCGTCAACGGCGTCCGCTGCAACATCGCCAGCCGCCGCATCCGCCCCGGTGACGTGCTGAGCCTCGGCACCAAGGCCAAGGAAATGGCCCTGATCGCCGAAGCCCAGAGCCTGCCCGAGCGCGAAGTCCCCGATTACGTCGCCCCCGACGGCGCCGACAAGGCCACCTTCGTCCGCGTCCCGACGCTCGACGAAGTGCCCTACCCGGTGAAGATGGAACCGAACCTGGTCGTCGAGTTCTACTCGCGCTGATCCAGCGACCCATCGCGAACGACTAAGAGGCGGGGGCGAAAGCCCCCGCCTTTTTCGTTGCGAGCCCCAACCCCAGCCGGCTTTGTCCCCGTCACGGGCACGCCGCAGCATATACCCGAATACGTATTTATACGTTGACCCCCTTGCCCCAACACGAGATGCTGCACCGCAGCAGGGGGCAATAATGAGCAAGCATCTCGAATACGCACTGATCTCCTTGGTGGCGGCGGTGACGGCCATGCCGGGGCCCGCCTTCGCGCAGGCCTTGCCCGGGGGAGATTCGAAATACACCAACCCTTTCGTCCCGCAGCCGGGCGATGTTGTCGTCAGCATCTTTCCGACCGGCAGTTCCTCGGAGATCTACGACCGCTTCCATGTCGCTGATGCGACGCTCGAAATGGAGCATCTGAGCCCCTCCGCGCTGACCGCGCGCTACCCCGATCAGCTGACGACCGCGCAGCCAGGGTCGATGACGTCGGACAGCAACATCCTGGGCGTCGTGGTCTGGGGCGATTACGGAGCCAGCAGATTTACCGTCACCGTCCCCTGCAAAAGCGAAGGGCCCCAACCCGACGCATCCGGAAGCCTGATCGACGGAGGAGGTTTCGGCTATCCGTTCCAGGACCCCTATGCGATCTCGTTCAGCGGTGCCGACTACGCGCAATCCTACCAAGCCTACCGCACCTTCCTCGCCGGTGGCCAGAATACCGGGACCTACCGCGGCTCGCGGACCTTTTCCGCCTCGCAATTCCGGGGTGACGTCTACGCCTGCTCGGTAGAGCGCGCCGGCGTAAATCCGCTCGCCGGCAATGCCAACAGCCTCCAGTTCCAGATGGTTTCGGCGGCACTGGACCCGTCGGCCAACAGCAGTTCGGAACAGGCCCCCCAGGTCACTCCCGCCGCCGGCCTGACAATGGGCGAAGACAGCAGCCAATGGGGCGTCGGCTTCAGCGCTGGCCGCGTCGAACAGGCGGGCCAGGCCGGCTACCAGCTGATCGGCCGGGTCAACCGTTCGTTCCGGATCCTGTCCGGCAACCGCGCCTTGCTGATCGTCGATGTGCCGATGAGTTACCAGAACATCAGGGGTCACACCCAGCTGCGCGTCTCGGGCGCAGCCTCCCTGCTCTATCCGCTCACCCGGCGCTGGACCGTCGAACCGCGCATTGCCTATGGCTACGTCAATTCCCCGCAACAGCAGCTGTCCGGCCGGCTCGCCACGGCCTCGCTCGCCAGCCGCGTGTTCTTCGGTCACGTAGCAGGGCGTGGCCAGGTCACGCTCGGCGGCATGGTCGCCTATTCACGGACCGACGGAGTCCGGCTGAGCGGCCTGCCCGTGCCGGAACGGACGGAAAACTGGACCTTGCGCGGCGCCGCCGCCTATGAGTTGCCACTGGGCCGCCGCGTTGCCGGCAGGCAGGCCTCGCTGCGCGCAAGCTATGCCTACATGCGCAGCTTCGGGGACCACCTGTTCAACCGCGATCTGCACGAAGCCTCGATGTCGCTCGGCGTGCGAGGTCGCGGCGAAAGCGCGCGCAGCCGCTTCGAAACCCTGCGCCTCGGCGTCACCGGCGCGTGGAGCAACAACTACAGCCGCTACATGGCCTTCGTCGGCTACCGCTTCTGAACCGTCCGGCGCAAACGCGCGCCTTGCGGGCTTTTGTCACGGAACTGACGCGGCCATATGAGCATTGACCTATCACTATGAAGATGTTCCGCTTTGTCACCCCCCACCGCACCGGCAAATGGTATCCCGACCTCGAATCCGCCCAGCGCCACGCCTGCGCGATCGGCGCCGGATTCTGGCACGAACCGACCCGCCGCTTCGTCGCCTACTGCCACAGCAAGCTCGAAGTCCTGCGCACCGACCACGGCGCCCAGGCAGCCTGAAGACATCAGGGAAGCGGGGGGCGGCTACAGCCCCGGTCCCTCCGCCTTCTGTCACCCCCCGCTTGACCACCGCGCCGCACCCGGCCATTGCACGCCAATGGCCGAAGCAGCACCGGATATCGCCACCCTGAGCTTCGAGGACGCGCTCCGCGCCCTCGAGGATGTCGTCCGCCGCCTCGAAAGCGGCGATGTCCCGCTGGACGATTCCATCACGCTCTACGAACGCGGCGAGCAGCTCCGCCGTCACTGCCAGGGCCGGCTCGACGCCGCCAGCGCCCGCATCGAACGCATCGTCGCCACGGCCGACGGCACCCCCACCGGCACCCGCCCGCTCGACGAAGCCTGAGCCGATCATGGCCGCCCCCGCTCCGATTCTCGCCGAAGGCCTCGCGCGCATCCAGCGTGAAATCGATGCCGCCTACGACGCGCTGCTCCCCGTCCCCAGCGATCCGCGCAGCCGGCTCTACGAAGCCATGCGCTATGCCGCGATCGGCGGCGGCAAGCGCCTGCGCCCGCTGCTCCTCACCGCCGTCGCCGACCTCTACGGCGTCGATCGCAACGCCGCCGTCCGCGCCGCCGTCGCCATCGAATCGATCCACGTCTACTCGCTGATCCACGACGACCTGCCGTGCATGGACGATGACGACCTGCGCCACGGCAAGCCGACCCTGCACAAGGCCTACGACGAAGCCACCGCCGTGCTCGCCGGCGATGCCTTCCAGGCCTTCGCCTTCGAACTGCTGTCCGATCCCCAGACGGTCGGCGATCCGTTCACCCGCGCCGAGCTGGTCCTCACCCTCGCCCAGGCCTCCGGCGCCAATGGCATGGTCGGCGGCCAGGTCATGGACATCGCCGCCGAACAGGGCGGCTTCGACCTTCCGCTCGTCGCCCGCCTGCAGCAGCTGAAGACCGGCGCCCTGCTCGCCGCCAGCGTCGAGATGGGCGCCGTCCTCGGCAAGCTCGCCCCCGAAGGCCGCACCCACCTTCGCGCCTATGCGCGGGACATCGGCCTCGCCTTCCAGATCGCCGACGACCTGCTGGACCATGAGGGCGATGCCGACAAGGCCGGCAAGGCGCTGCGCAAGGATGCCGAGGCCGGCAAGGAAACCTTCGTCTCCCTCCTCGGCCCGGACCGCGCCCGCGAACAGGCGCGCATGTTGTCCGAACAGGCCGCCTCCCATCTCCAGAACCACGGCGTCGAGGCCGATCTCCTGCGCGCCGTCGCCCGCTACATCGTCGAAAGGGACCACTGATGGGCCAGCCTGCCGGCACGCGCGTGGGCGTCTACCCCGGCACGTTCGACCCGATCACGCTGGGCCATGCCGACATCATCCGGCGCGGCGCCAAGCTGGTCGATCACCTGATCATCGGCGTCACCACCAATCCGTCGAAGAACCCGATGTTCACGCCGGCAGAACGCATGGCCATGGTCGAGCGCGAAGTGGCTGCGCTCGGCATCGCCAACGTCAGCGTCGTCGGCTTCAACGCCTTGCTGATGAAGTTCGCCGAACGGCAGGGCGCTTCCGTCATCATCCGCGGCCTGCGCGCCGTCGCCGACTTCGAATACGAATACCAGATGGCCGGCATGAACCAGCAGATCAACGCCGGCATCGAGACCGTCTTCCTCATGGCCGACGTCAGCCTCCAGCCGATCGCGTCGAAGCTGGTCAAGGAAATCGCCCTGTTCGGCGGTGCCATCGAAAAGTTCGTCAGCCCGGCCGTCCGCGCGGACGTCCTCGCCCGCGTCGCCACGCTGGGCCGCCTCGGGGAATACTGAGCGCCATTCATTGCCACTTCAGCCGCGCCCCGCTATCGCGCTGCCCGAAATCGTGAAAGCCAGAACCGCAGCATGAAGCACCTCACCACGCTCGCTCCGAAAGCCCTGCTGGCAATCGCCGCAGCCACCATCATGCTCGCCGCTCCCGCCGCCGCCAAGAAGGCGCCGAAGCTGCAGGAGGTCGCCAAGGCCAAGCTGGACACCGGCCTGTCCGCCGTGGTCGATCCTGACCCCAGCCACGATCCCGACAATGTCCTCTTTCTCGACCTGTCGAACGGCCAGCGCGTCACCGTCCGGCTGATGCCGAAATGGGCGCCCAACCACGTCGAGCGGATCAAGACCCTTGCCCGCCAGGGCTTCTACAACGGCGTCATCTTCCACCGCGTGATCGACGGCTTCATGGCCCAGACCGGGGACCCTACCGGCACCGGCCAGGGCGGCTCGCCGCTGCCCGATCTCAAGGCCGAGTTCAACACCATCCCGCACGTGCGCGGCTCTGTCTCGATGGCCCGGACCGACGCGGAGGACAGCGCCAACAGCCAGTTCTTCATCGTCCTGTACCCCCACTTTGCGCTGGACCGGCACTATACCAATTTCGGCCGCGTCATCGGCAACATGGCCGCGGTGGACCAGATCGAACGCGGCGAACCGCCTCAGAACCCGACGAAGATCCTCCAGGCCTCGATCGCGACCGACGGCAAGGCGCCGCCCCAGCCGGGCGCCGCCACCCCGGCGCCGCGCATCGCCCCGGCCCCGGTGGCCGGCATCGCCCCCAAGCCCTGAACCAGAGCCAGCGCGCCCGGAGGCCAGGCGCCGATGCGCGTCGACCTGTTCGATTTCGACCTCCCGCCCGAACGCATAGCCCTGCGCCCGGCCCGCCCGCGCGATTCCGCGCGTCTGCTGCTGGTCCCCGGCACGGGCGCCCTGTCTGACCACACCGTCCGCGATCTGCCGGGTTTCCTCGACCCCGGCGACGTCCTCGTATTCAACGACACCCGCGTCATCCCCGCGCAGCTCGAAGGCACGCGTATTGGAAGAACCGGAGGCAATGCGAAAATCGGTGCCACCCTCCACAAGCGGATCGACCTTCGCCGCTGGCAGGCCTTCATCCGCAACGCCAGGCGCCTGCACGAAGGCGACACGATCGCCTTCCCCGCCGACGTCGCGGCCACCGCCGAATGCCGCCACCCCGATGGCTCGTGGACACTGTCCTTCCACGGCGAGGAACCGGTCGAACTCCTCCTCGAACGCGCCGGCCGAATGCCCCTCCCCCCCTACATCGCCGGCAAACGCCCGACCGACGAAGCCGACCGCAGCGACTACCAGACCATGTTCGCCGACAAGGAAGGCGCCGTCGCCGCCCCGACCGCCGCGCTGCATTTCACCCCCGAACTCATGGCCGCGCTCGCCGAACGCGGCGTCGCCCACGAAACCCTCACCCTCCACGTCGGCGCCGGCACCTTCCTCCCGGTCAAGGCCGAGGACACCACCGACCACGCCATGCACGCCGAGTGGGGCACGATCTCGGCGGAGGTTGCTGCGAGACTGAATGCCGCGCGTGCTGCCGGCAACAAGGTCATCGCAGTGGGCACGACGTCGCTGCGCCTGCTGGAAAGCGCGGCTGACGAGGCAGGCACGATCCAACCCTTCACCGGCGACACCTCGATCTTCATCACGCCAGGCTATACATTCCGCGCCATCGACGGCCTGATGACCAACTTCCACCTGCCGAAATCGACCCTGTTCATGCTGGTCAGCGCGCTGATGGGGCTGGAGCGGATGCAGGCGGCTTATGCCCATGCAATCGGGGCGGGGTATCGGTTTTACAGCTATGGGGATTCGAGCTTGTTGCTGCCGAAGTGACAAACGACAGGCTTATCGACTCAATCCCGACGACATCAGAACAGCTTATTGAGCAGCTTCGGCTCACTGGATTTCGGGATTTACGGTGACATGCGCCAACATCCCCGACCTCGCCACCCTTGACTGGTCCCTGAGTCGGTTTGTGGTCAGGATCGACAAGCGATCCTGACGGAGGCGCCGCAATCAAAATTCCGCCTGTCCTACACCCAAACTTCACGGCATGATTTCAGAACGCTCTTTGAAATCATATAAATACCTGAAAACGCGCAATAAAAATTGCACTCGCGGCTCCCCAATGGCCCGTGTGGGCAAACTTCGCGAAGTTCATATCCACCAATCCAGCGAAATCAGACAGTAGCCGTCCACTCTTCAATGAAGTTCACCACGAACCTCACCGGCTCCCCGAGTCTGATCGTGGCCAATATCGGCAAGCGATATTGGCAGACGCGCTCCGCGCGCTTCGCCACCAGGCACCCTGCCAATGGTCGCCAGCGGGCTATTCCCATCCGCACAAAAATCGCACAAGGCTCCCGGCCATGTCGCCGCCCCGCTTCCGCTTCACCCCCCACGCCACAGACGGCAAGGCCCGCACCGGCGTCATCCAGATGAAGCGCGGCGAAATCCGCACGCCCGCCTTCATGCCGGTCGGCACCGCCGCCACCGTTAAGGCAATGAAACCGGAAGCCGTCCGCCAGACCGGCGCGGATATCATCCTCGGCAACACCTACCACCTGATGCTCCGCCCCGGCGCCGAACGCATGGCCCGCCTCGGCGGCCTGCACCGTTTTATGAACTGGCCCCGCCCGATCCTGACCGACAGCGGCGGCTACCAGGTCATGAGCCTCAGCGAGCTGCGCAAGATCACCGAGGAAGGCGTCACCTTCGCCTCCCACCTCGATGGCTCCCGCCACATGCTCAGCCCCGAACGCTCCATGGAAATCCAGCGCCTGCTCGGCTCCGACATCGTCATGGCCTTCGACGAATGCCCGAAGATCGACCAGCCCCGCGACACGATCGCGCGCTCGATGGAAATGTCGATGCGCTGGGCAAGACGCAGCCGCGACGCCTTCGACGCCGGCGGCCAGCACGCCGAGGACGCCGCCCTGTTCGGCATCCAGCAAGGCGCGCTCGACGAATCGTTGCGCCGCCATTCCGCCGATGCGCTCCGCGACATCGGCTTCGACGGTTACGCCATCGGCGGCCTCGCCGTGGGCGAAGGCCAGCAAGCGATGTTCGCCACCCTCGATTTCGCCCCCGCGATGCTCCCCGAAGACCGCCCCCGCTACCTGATGGGCGTCGGCAAGCCCGACGATCTCGTCGGCGCGGTCGAACGCGGCGTCGACATGTTCGACTGCGTCCTCCCTACCCGCTCAGGCCGCAACGGCCAGGCCTTCACCTGGACCGGCCCGCTCAACCTGCGCAACGCCAGACACGGCGAAGACGTCGCCCCGCTTGACGAACGCTGCCACTGCCCGACCTGCAGCAACTATTCCCGCGCCTATCTCCACCACCTGATCCGCGCCGGCGAAATGCTCGGCGCCATGCTGCTCACCGAACACAACCTCTGGTTCTACCAGCGCCTGATGGAAGGGATGCGCGAGGCCATCATGGCCGGCGCCTTCACCCAGTTCGCCGCCGATTTCCGCCGCGACTACACCAGCAAACAATAACTCCACCCGCTCCTCCCGAGCGAAGTCGAGGGACTACTTCGAGCGAAGCGAGAAGCCCGCCCCCCCCTCCACCCGCAAACCAAAGACTTCAACCAGGCGCGTTCATCCTCTAAAGGCCCACGCATGACCGGAATCACCCCAGAAGTCGTCGCCGCCCACGGCCTGTCGGAAGAAGAATACGCCCGCGTCCTGCACGCGCTCGGCCGCGAACCGAACCTCGTCGAGCTCGGCATCTTCTCGGTCATGTGGTCCGAACACTGCTCGTACAAGTCGAGCCGCATCCACCTGAAGAAGCTCCCCACCGAAGCCCCATGGGTCATCTGCGGCCCCGGCGAGAACGCCGGCGTGATCGACATCGGGGATGGCCAGGCCGCCATCTTCAAGATGGAGAGCCACAACCACCCGAGCTACATCGAGCCCTACCAGGGCGCCGCCACCGGCGTCGGCGGCATCCTGCGCGACGTCTTCACCATGGGCGCGCGGCCCGTTGCCAACATGAACGCTCTGCGCTTCGGCCGCCCCGATCACCCGAAGATGAAGAGCCTGGTCCAGGGCGTCGTCGCCGGCATCGGCGGCTACGGCAACTGCGTCGGCGTCCCCACCGTTGGCGGCGAGACCAACTTCCACCCCGCCTACGATGGCAACATCCTCGTCAACGCCATGACCGTCGGCGTCGCCGATGCGGACAAGATTTTCTATTCCGCCGCCACCGGCCTCGGCAACCCGATCGTCTACGTCGGCTCCAAGACCGGGCGCGACGGCATCCACGGCGCCACCATGGCCAGCGCCGATTTCGGCGAGGACTCCGAAGCCAAGCGCCCCACCGTCCAGGTCGGCGACCCCTTCACCGAAAAGCTGCTGATCGAAGCCTGCCTCGAATTGATGGCGACCGACGCCATCGTCGCCATCCAGGACATGGGCGCCGCCGGCCTCACCTCGTCCTCGGTCGAAATGGCGACCAACGGCAAGGCCGGCATCATCCTCGACATGGACAAGGTCCCCTGCCGCGAACAGGGCATGACCCCCTACGAAATGATGCTGAGCGAAAGCCAGGAGCGCATGCTCATGGTCCTCAAGCCCGGCAAGGAGGCGATGGCCGAGGCCATCTTCCGCAAATGGGAACTGGACTTCGCCGTCATCGGCGAGGTGACGGACACCGGCCACATGGTCCTCACCTTCCAGGGCGAGACCGTCTGCGACATCCCCCTCGGCCCCCTCGCCGAAGACGCCCCGCTCTACGACCGCCCCGCCCTGTCCCTCGAGGACTACAAGGCCTGGGCCAAAGTCCCCGCCCTCCCCGCCATCCCGGAAAGCACCGACCTCGCCGCCGACCTGCTCAAGCTGATCGCCTGCCCGGACCTCGCCAGCCGCCGCTGGATCTGGGAACAGTACGACAGCCAGGTCGGCGCCGACACCCTGCAGAAGTCCGGCGGAGACGCCGCCGTCGTTCGCATCCACGGCACCGAAAAAGCGCTGGCGATCACCACCGACTGCACCCCTCGCTACTGCTACGCCGACCCCTACGAGGGCGGCAAGCAGGCCGTCGCCGAAACCTGGCGCAACATCTGCGCCGTCGGCGCCCTGCCCTTGGCCATCACCAACTGCCTCAACTTCGCCAACCCCCAGCGCCCCGAGATCATGGCCCAGATCGTCCAGGCGCTGACCGGCATGGGCGAAGCCTGCCGCGCGCTCGACTACCCGATCGTCTCCGGCAACGTCTCCCTCTACAACGAGTCCAAGGCGACCGGCGGCGGCAGCGCCATCCTGCCCACGCCGGCCATCGGCGGCGTCGGCCTGATGCTAGATCACGAAAAGATGGCGACCATCGCCTTCAAGGCCGAAGGCCAGGCCATCTGGCTCATCGGTGGAACTGGAACTCACCTAGGCCAGTCGCTCTACTTGCGCGAAATCGTCGGGTCAGAAGCCGGCCCGCCCCCGCCGGTCGATCTCGATGTGGAGCGCAAGAAGGGCGAACTCGTCCGCCAGCTGATCAGCGACGGCGTGGCAACCGCCGTCCACGACCTGTCCGATGGCGGCCTCCTCGTAGCCCTCGCCGAAATGGCCATGGCCAGCGGCATCGGCGCCACGATCGAAGGCGTCACCACCCCGGCGCAAGCCTTCGGCGAAGACCAGTCCCGCTACCTGGTGACCACCGCCGCCAACGCCAACGTGCCCAACGCCACCCGCATCGGCACCACCGGCGGCACCGCGCTGCTTGGCATCCCGGTGGTCGAACTGAAGCAGGCCAACCAAGCCTTCTTCCACAACTGGATGGAGGCGTGAGTCCTTCCCCCTCGATGGGGGAAGGATACGAAGGCTTGCGGGCTCCGCCCGGTAGCCCAAGTTGGATTAGGGTGAGGGGCGGCACGCACCGCACGCACGCCACCCCTCGCCGCCCCTGACTTCAGTATAGGCGCGGCACTTACGCGCCGTTTGCAAGCGCAGCGGCTCCGCCATTCTCTTGTTGGTCGGGATCGACCAGAGACTCTGAAATCAGCCGCCGCGCTTCCACCGCCCCCGCCGGCCGGCCGAACAGGTATCCCTGCATCCGCCGCAGCCCCAGCCCTCTCGCCACCAGCTGCTGCTCGATCGTCTCGATCCCCTCGATCGTGCATTCCAGCCCCAGCTGCCGGCTCAGCGCCAGCACCGTGCCGATGATCGCCCGCGCGGAATCGCTGCTCGACATCGTCTGGGCAAACGACTGGTCGATCTTGATCTGGTCCAGCGGCAGGTTGTGCACATGGGCCAGGCTCGATTGCCCGGTGCCGAAGTCGTCCAGCGAAATCCTGAACCCCTGGGCCCGCAGCTTGGCCAGGTTCTCCGCCGCCCGGCCATAGTCGCGCAGCAGCGCCGTCTCGGTGATTTCGAACACGATCGATCGCGGTGGCGCTCCCGCCTTCCACACCAGCCCGCTGATCCACTCCGCCGCATCCTCCCGCAGGATGTCATGCGCCGACAGATTGATCGAAAGCGAACAGCCCCACTGCCACGCCGGAAACTCGCTCAGCGCCTTCTCCAGCACGACATGAGTCACTTCGTTGATCCGCCCGGTGTTTTCCGCCAGGCTGATGAACGCCGCGGGCGAGAGCAGCCGCCGCCCATCGGGCGACCACCGCACCAGCGTCTCGAACGAAAGCGGCCGCAAGGTGTCGGAATCGACGATCGGCTGGAACACTACCGCCAGCTGCTCGCGCAAGTCCGCCGAAGTGAACACCCGCGTCATCACCTGCCGCTCCAGCAGGCTGCGCTCGTCCGCCTCGTCGAACGCCGCCACCTCTCCCTTGCGCACGTCCTTGGCCTTGTACAGCGCCGTGTCCGCCCGCTCCAGGCAGGCGCTGACGCTCACCCCGACGCACCGGTAATACCCGATCGAGGCATGGAGGGTCAGGCACATCTCGCCCAGTTGCACCGGCTTGGCGATCGCGCGGGACAGCAGCCCCAGCACCGCCCGCACCCGCCGATCGTCCAGCCCCCCGCGCAGCAGCACCGCGAATTCGTCCCCGCCCATCCGCCCGCAGGCCGCCACATCGGGCGAGCGACCGATGCGCTGGCTGACCGCGGTCAACACCGCATCGCCGGCCAGGTGGCCGAACGTGTCGTTGATATGCTTGAACCCGTCGAGGTCGATCAGCGCCAGCCATGGCCGCTCGCCGATCGGTTCGTCCAGCCCAGCCTCGATCATCGCCAGGATCCGCGAACGGTTCCAGGCGCCTGTCAGGGGATCGCGGATTGCCCGCTGGCGATAGGATTCGGCCAGCTTCTCCATCCGCCGCTTGTTGCGCCTGAGCTCGATCCGCGAACTCTCCAGTCGCACGAAATCCCGGTGATAGGCCGCCGTGATCAGCAACAGCAGCACCGTCACCACGGTCTGCACCGCCACGACCACGAACCGGTTCGGATTGTCATGGCTGAGAAAGACGAAACTCGCCGGCAACATCACCGTCGCCGCCATGGTCAATGCCGTGCGGGGGCTCTGCCCCAGGCTCAGTATGCCCGCGAAACAGGTGATCGCGGTGATGTAATGGACCAGATGCTGCTCGGCCTGGTGTCCATAAGTGTACAGCACCAGGGCCCAGGCCACGAACCCGCCCGAAACCCCCAGGCATCGCCCCGGCAGGCGCGCCAGGTCATTGAACAGCACGTCCTGCTGCCTTGCCTGCACAGCCGCCGGCCGCCAGTACCACGCCCGCCCGCCCACGATCGCAATCATCGCCAAGGGAATGGCCACGCCGACCACTGGCGGTGCCAGCCCGCGGAACGTCCAGATCAGCAGGAGCGCATTGACGATCACCACGCAATAGATCAGCGGCAACCGGTGGGACAAATTCTGCGTATAGGCGCTGGCGAATGCCGGGCCATTCGCGCGGGATACACTCCATTCCTCGCGGAACAGACGGCGCAGCGCCTTGGCCACGCGATACCCGACAGGTCTCAGCGACCGGCGACCGGCGCCTGCGTCAGCCGAAGTCCTGGCCCTGGCCTGAGTGGGGGCGGGTATAGTAGCCACACCACTTCAATAGCGACCAACTGTATCATTTCCGGCGCGCGCGACTCGGTATTGTCCCTAGAAACAAACGTGTGTGGTCGGTTACCGGCGATCCTGGGCCGCCAGCCGACCCGATTCAGCCTGGTCGGACCCAGTCCTTCCCGGCGATCCCCAGCAAGTGCAGGATCGAGGTCAGATCGCCCCGGTCGATCCAGCCGTTCGCCGCCGCCCGCGCCTTCGGCTTGGCGCGATAGGCGATGCCATACGTCGCGGCCTCGATCATCGGAATGTCGTTGGCCCCGTCTCCCGTCGCCAGGCTCACCGCATGATGCCCGATCGCCGCCGCTTCCTCGACCAGTGTCGCGAGCTTGGTCGAGGAATCGCAGATCGGCCCGACCAGCCCGCCGCTCAGCGCCCCGTCGATCACCTCCAGCCGGTTCGCGACGACATGGTCGAACCCCAGCATCGCCGCCACCGGATCGGCGAACTGGTGGAACCCGCCGGTCACCAGCACCGTCCGCGATCCCAGCGCCTTCAGCGTCTGCACCAGCACCCGGGCGCCGGCCATCGGCCTGATCCGCTCATCCAGGCACTGCTGGATCGCGCGCTCCGGCAACCCTTTGAGCAACAGTACCCGCTCCCGCAGCGCCGAGGCGAAATCCAGTTCGCCCTGCATCGCCCGCTCGGTGATCGCGGCGATCTGCGGCTTGATGCCGGCAAAATCGGCAAGCTCGTCGATGCACTCCTGCCCGATCATCGTCGAATCCATGTCGGAGATGAACAGGTGCGGCACCACCGGCGCATCCGCTGCGAGCAGCGCATCCGATGGCGAAACATGCGCATCGAGCACCTCGCGCACCACCGCCGGATCGGCCTCGCCGATATCCAGTTCAGCCACTGGCAGTCCGGCATCCAGCGCCGCCACCCCGGCGACGCCGATCCCGCGCTCGGCCAGCGCCGCCACAGCCGCTTCGACACTTGCCGAAAGTCGGTCCGCATCTGCTATCAGGCGCGCGATGAGCAACGAAAAACCCTTTCCTGAAACGGCGGCAAAACCGGCCGTGGCGCTCATCGCAGGGCCGACCGCGAGCGGCAAGAGCGATTGTGCCGTCCGCCTTGCCCTGGCGCTGGCCGAGGTGGGGCGGCACTCGGTGATCATCAATGCCGACAGCGCCCAGGTCTATGCCGATCTCGCCGTGCTCAGCGCCCGGCCCACGGCAGGAGAAATGCGGGGCGTTCCGCACCGCCTGTTCGGCACCTGGGATGGCGCCGAGGCCTGCTCCGCCGCCGAGTGGTCCGCTGCCGCCAAATCCGAAATCGCCGAAGCCCACGGTGCCGGCATCATCCCCATCCTCGTGGGTGGCACCGGCCTTTATGTCCGCACCCTGCTCGAAGGCATCGCCCCGATCCCGGCGATTGACTCCCAAATCCGCGCGAGGGTCCGCGCCCTCCCCGTTGCCGAAGCTCACGCCCAACTCACTCGCGCCGACCCGGAGCGCGCCGCCGCCCTGGCCCCCACAGACACCACCCGCGTTGCGCGCGCCCTTGAGGTCGTGCTCTCCACTGGCCGTTCCCTGCGAAACTGGCAGGTCGATCGCGTGGGCGGGATCGCGGACAGCATAGCCCTCCACCCCCTCCTGCTCCTGCCGGACCGCGCCTGGCTCTACACCCACTGTGACCAGCGCTTCGCCAGGATGCTGGAAAACGGTGCCATCGCAGAAGTCGGAGCCCTGCTGGCTCGCCGCCTCGACCCGGCACTGCCGGTCATGCGCGCCATCGGCGTTCTGGAAATCGCGAGCGCGCTTGCCGGCCAGTGCACATGGGCCGAGGCAGAGGCCCGCGCTGCTCAGGCGACCCGCAACTACGCCAAGCGCCAACTGACCTGGTTCCGCCATCAGCCGCCGCCCGGCTGGCCTCGGAGCCCAGATCCGGACCTCGGTCAATTCGCAACATTATTACGCTCATGATTGTTGACATGATATTTCCTTTCCCGTAGCGGGCCAGCGTCCTGCCCCGGCAGGCATGTCCAAAAGGAATGGAATCGTGAGTCAGGAACTGAGTGGCGCCGAGATCGTGGTCGAGACCCTGGTCCGCCAGGGTGTCGAATTCGTCTTCGGCTATCCCGGGGGCGCGGTCCTGCCGATCTACGACGCCCTGTTCGAGCATCCGCAGCTGCGCCACATCCTCGTTCGCCACGAGGCCGGGGCGGCGCACGCGGCGGAAGGCTATGCCCGCTCGACCGGCAAGCCCGGCGTCGTCCTCGTCACCTCCGGCCCCGGCGCGACCAACGCCATCACCGGCATTGCCGACGCGTTCATGGATTCGATCCCGCTGGTGGTCATCACCGGCCAGGTGCCGACCGCGATCATCGGCTCGGACGGGTTCCAGGAGGCAGACACCGTCGGCATTTCGCGCCACTGCACCAAGCACAACTATCTGGTGAAGGACCCGGCCGATCTCGCCGCGACGATCGAGGAAGCGTTCCAGATCGCCACCGAGGGCCGGCCTGGCCCGGTGCTGATCGACATCCCCAAGGACGTCCAGATCGCCTCGGCCGCCTTCCACGAAGCCGGCCCGCAGCGGCGCAACCGCTATCACCCGCAGACCGAAGGCGCGGCGGACGACATCGCCCGGGCCGTCGAACTGCTGGCCCGGGCCCAGGCACCGGTGCTCTACACCGGCGGCGGGATCATCAACGCCGGCCCCCGCGCCACCGAACTGCTGCGCCGGCTCCAGTCGCTGACCGGCGCGCCGGTCACCTCGACCCTGATGGGGCTCGGCGCCTTCCCGGCCGATCACGCCGACTGGCTCGGCATGCTGGGGATGCACGGCACCTATGAAGCCAACTGGGCGATGAACCAGGCGGACCTGATCCTCTGCCTCGGCGCCCGCTTCGACGACCGGGTGACCGGCCGGCTCGACGCGTTCGCTCCCAATGCCACCAAGATCCACGTCGATATCGACCGGTCATCGATCAACAAGACCGTCCATGTCGATCTGCCGATCGTCGGCGATTGTGCGGTCGTGCTCGACCAGATGATCGCCGAGTGGGGCGACCGCAAGCCGCAGGACCTCTCCCGCTGGAAGGCCCGCATCGCGGAATGGAAGCAGCGCGACAGTCTGGCCTACCCGGCCAATCCGCAGGCAATCATGCCGCAGCTGGCGGTCCAGCGGCTGTATGAACTGACGAAGCAGCGCGACCCGATCATCGCCACCGAGGTTGGCCAGCACCAGATGTGGGCGGCACAGTATTTCCCGTTCTTCGCGCCGAACAAGTGGCTGACTTCAGGCGGGCTGGGCACCATGGGCTATGGCCTGCCGGCCGCCATCGGCGCGCAGCTGGGGAATCCGGACGACCTCGTCATCGATATTGCCGGCGATGCCTCGATCCAGATGAATATCCAGGAGATGGGCACTGCCAGCCAGTATCGCCTGCCGGTCAAAGTGTTCATCCTCAACAACGAATGGATGGGCATGGTGCGCCAGTGGCAGGAGCTGACTTACGAGAGCCGCTTTTCCAATTCCTACTCGGACAGCCTGCCCGATTTCGTCAAGCTGGCCGAGGCCTATGGCTGGAAGGGCATCCGCATCGAGAACGAGAGCCAGCTCGACGCGGGCATCCAGGCGATGATCGACCATCCCGGCCCGGTCATCGTCGATTGCCTGGTCCACAAGGAATCGATGTGCTTCCCGATGATTCCTTCGGGCGCGGCGCATACCGACATGATCCTCTATGGGGACACCGTCGCCGGGACGATGGACGACGAAGCCAAGGCGCTGGTGTAGAAGCATCGCGTGAAAAAGTGGGCACCGGTTTTTTGCCGGCAGCGATGCGACAACAGAAATTTGGAACCGGATGATGAAGATCAAGCACCAGGCCGAGGAACGCCACGTCCTCACCGTCACCGTCGACAACGAGGCCGGCATTCTCGCCAAGATCGCCGGCCTGTTCACCGCGCGGGGCTACAATATCGACAGTCTGACGGTGGCGGACATTTCGGAGAATCATGCGGTCAGCCGGATCACCATCGTCACCCATGGGCCGCCGGCGACGATCGACCAGATCCAGGCCCAGCTCAACCGGCTGGTGCCGGTGCACAAGGTGGTCGACCTGACCGAGGTCGGGCCGTATGTCGAGCGGGAGCTGGCCTTGATCAAGGTCGCGGGCAAGGGCGAGATCCGGGTCGAGGCGCTGCGGATCGCCGACCTGTTCCGGGCCAAGGTGGTCGATACGACGACCGCCAGCTTTGTCTTCGAGCTGACCGGGACGCCGGACAAGATCGACAGTTTCGTGGCCCTGATGCGGGAACTGGGACTGGTCGAGGTCGGGCGGACCGGGGTGGTCGGCATGATCCGGGGGCCGGCGGCCGCCTGAGACGCGGAATTTTGACATGAGCCGCGGCGCGGTTAAAGGCGCTGCCAAATCCGAAATCCAGACAGAAGCCCCGGCGCGGGGCGGCAAAGGAACCAAACCATGAAGGTCTATTACGACGCCGATTGCGACATCAACCTCGTCACCAACAAGAAGATCGCCATTGTCGGCTATGGCAGCCAGGGCCATGCCCATGCGCAGAACCTGCGCGACAGCGGTGTGAAGGAAGTCGCGATCGCGCTGCGGCCGGGTTCGGCGACCGCGAAGAAGGCGGAAGGCGCCGGCTTCAAGGTCCTGTCCAACACGGAAGCTGCCGAGTGGGCGGATATCGTCATGATCCTCGCGCCCGATGAACATCAGGCGGCGATCTGGGAAAACGACCTCAAGGGCAAGATGAAGCCGGGGGCGGCGCTGGCGTTTGCCCATGGGCTCAACATTCACTTCGGGCTGATCGAGGCGCCGGCGGACATCGACGTGATCATGATCGCGCCGAAGGGGCCGGGGCACACGGTGCGGGGCGAATACGTCAAGGGTGGCGGCGTGCCGTGCCTGATCGCAGTGCATCAGGATGCGACCGGCAATGCGCATGACGTCGCGCTGGCTTATGCGAGCGGCGTCGGCGGCGGGCGTTCGGGGATCATCGAGACCAATTTCAAGGAAGAGTGCGAGACCGACCTGTTCGGCGAGCAGGCGGTGCTGTGCGGCGGCATTACCCACCTGATCCAGGCCGGGTTCGAGACGCTGGTCGAGGCAGGCTATGCGCCGGAGATGGCCTATTTCGAATGCCTGCACGAGACCAAGCTGATCGTCGACCTGCTCTATGAGGGCGGGATCGCCAACATGCGCTATTCGATCTCGAACACGGCCGAGTATGGCGACATCACGACCGGTCCGCGGATTATCACGCCGGAGACCAAGGCGGAGATGAAGCGGGTGCTGGCGGACATCCAGTCGGGCCGGTTCGTCAAGAACTTCGTGCTCGACAACCGCGCCGGGCAGCCGGAACTGAAGGCCAGCCGCAAGGCGGCGGCGGCGCATCCGATCGAGCAGGTCGGCAGCCGGCTGCGGGCGATGATGCCGTGGATCGGCAAGAACAAGCTGGTGGACCAGACCAAGAACTGATGTGGACTTCGGGCGGCGACCTTCGGGTTGCCGCCCGATTTCGTTCCGGCGTGGCCAATAGGACTTGGCACCCGGGGACCGCAGGCGCTACGGTCCCGCCCATAACGTAGGAGGATTGATGAAAACCGGCATATTTATCGGATATTCCGGCGCCCACCGGGATCTGCCGATCCGCAGAATCCAGCGGGCCGAGGAGCTCGGGTTCGATTCGGTCTGGACCGCGGAAAGCTATGGCTCGGACGCGATGACGCCGCTGGCGCACATCGGCGCGCTGACCAGCAAGATCAAGCTCGCCACCGGCATCGCCCAGATCGCCGCGCGCACGCCGGCCAACCTGGCGATGTGCGCGCAGACGATCGACGACATGTTCGAGGGGCGGATGATCCTGGGGCTTGGCGTGTCCGGCCCGCAGATCGTCGAGGGCTGGTATGGCCAGCCCTGGGGCAAGCCGGCGGACCGGCTGCGCGATACGGTGCAGATCGTGCAGAAGATCCTGCGCCGTGATGGACCGGTGACGCATGAAGGGCGGGAGATTTCGCTGCCTTACACCGGGCCTGGTTCTTCCGGGCTGGCCAAGCCGCTCAAGAGCATCCTGCACGGGAACCCTAACATTCCGATCATGCTCGGGACTTCGACCAACGAGAACATCCGCATGACCGCGGAAATTGCCGACGGCTGGGTTTCGATGAGCTGGTATCCCGGGGCGCTCAAGCGGTTCGGGCCGCTGATCGAGCAAGGGCTGGCCCGCCGCACCGATGGACGGACGCTGAAGGATTTCCGCATCGTCGCGATCAACTCGATCTATGTCGCCGACGACGTGCGGACGGCGATGGACGCGGCTAAGGGGCCGATCGCCCTGTTCGCCGGCGGGATGGGCGCCAAGACCAAGAACTACCACAAGGAACGCATGGCCTCGGCCGGGTTCGCCGAAGCGGCCGAGCGGGTGCAGGAGCTGTTCCTCGCCGGGCGCAAGGACGAGGCGGTGCAGGCGGTGCCGGACGAATATGTCGACCTGATCGCGCTGGCCGGGCCGCCGGAGCGGATCAAGGAGAAGTGGAAGGACTGGGCGGATTCCGGGCTGGATTCGCTGGTGCTGGGAATCCACGACGACCGGACGCTCGAGGTGGTCGGGGAGCTGATCAAGGGGTAGGGCCTGGAGGCTTCGCTTGTCGAAGCCGACCTACACGGAGGGATCGCTTGTCGATCCCGACCAACAAAAGACTCGGGGAGCCGCCGCGATTGCGTGTGGCTCCCTTTGCTTTTGGGCCGGCGAGGGGGTGTTGTGTGGCTTGCCCCCTCCGTCGGCCTGCGGCCGCCACCTCCCCGCGAGCGGGGAGGATCGGGTACGGGGGTGCGGCCGCTGGCGAATGCGGCTTTACGCCTGAGGTAACGCGGGCGACATCAGGCCGGCGTCGGGGCGCCCTGCGAGGGCGCGGGAGAACGGAGATGCGGCAGTTGGCCGGCGATATGTGGCGCAAGTGGCCCGGGCTTCTGGTGCACCGGGGTGCCCAGGTCAGTTACCGGGTCGGCACTTTCGCCATCGCCGGAACACGGCGGCATTCCGGGGCAAGGCACTGGTTTGAGCCGTGGTCAAGATCGACGAGCGATCGTTCCGTGCGACCAACGGAGGGTATGCCTTGCAAGACGCTCCGTTCGACCCTGGCGGGATGATGCGGGCAGCGCGCCGGGCTCGCATGGGTGGCGCTGCCGTTACATGGCTTCCGTGGAAGCGGCCCTTTCGACAAGCTCGGGGCAGGCATCATCCTTGTGGACGCTGCTTGCGCGCGCGCGTCTGAGACACCGCGCCCGGCCCGCAACGCCGGCCTGAAACACCGCTTCACCCAAGGCCTTTGGCTGGAGCAGATGGGCGGGGCTTATAACCTATTTGGCACTACCCGTCAAGATCGCTTGTCGATCTTGACCACAAAGGACTCAATGTGCGCCTTGAATCTCGTTGCGGGCGGCTTCGGCGATGAAGGCGCTGCGGGTGAGTTTGCGGGCGGCGGCGGCGGAGTCGATGGCTTCGAGGATGCCGCGATCGAGCGAGAGGTTGACGCGGACGGTCTGGTGATTGCGGGTGACGCGGGGGACGGCGAGGAGGAAGGCGCCGGCGGCGAGGTCTTCGGCGACTTCGGCGCGGACCTGTTCCATGCTGCGGGGGGCGATGTCTCCGGCGTCCTCGAACCAGAGTTCGAGGGCTTCGCAGGCGTTGGGGAGGACGTCCTCGAGGGTGTCGGCGGCGGAGAAGCAGCCGGGGAGGTCCGGGAAGGAGACGCCCCAGGCGCTGTCTGCTTCCTTGTGGACCAGGGCGATGAAGGTCTTCATGGGCGGTGCCTCAGTTCAGCCAGCCGGCCATTCGCGCGATGCTGCGCGCGGTGCCGGAGGGCAGGTCTTTCTTCGGGTGCGGGACGATGACGGTCTGATCATGCCGGCGGAACTTGTGGTGGGAACCACGGGTGGAGACGAGTTCCCAACCTTCGGCTTGCAGGCGCTGGACGATCTTGCGGCCGTCTCGCTCCATGTGTAGATATATACACACCCTGCGCCAATTTGCAAGGTGGCGCGGTGCGAAGCGCGCGGAGCGCGCGTCCGCAAAAATCGCTTATCGATTTTTGCCACGTACTGACTCGGGGAGCCGCTGAATTGTGTATTGTGTCCCCGGAATTTTCCGAGTAAATTTCTTCTTTCTAACTCTGATGGAAAAAATCCGAGTGTGGCGAGATTATTATTTATAAACTCGGATATACGGACGAAACGTGCGCTAGCCGCATGGGGGTTCATTTCTCTATGCGCGATCATTTCCCTGTTCGCTCAACCTCTCGTACTCTTGATGATGCTTACCTTGATTGGAATACCATTCGCCATACTGATCAACTTTGCTCCGGGATTGTGGATTTACGTCACGCCAATTCTGGCCACATGCCTGATAGCGTTCAGATTTCTCAATGGCGCTCCCAAACTTGTCGTATTGGCAATTGCAGTCATTCCTCCGCTCTCGGCGGGCTACTTGATTGCGGACTGGGCCAACCGGCAAACGGAGAGAGATGCCGAAGGCCTGATCGCAGAGGACCATGGCTCGCCGCCAATTTTGCCGCGTGGATTTTCGATCACGCATGCCATCGACCACCTTTCCACTTCCGATGAGTGTTCGGACCTGTGCTTGCGGCTCCTTATGACGGGGACGGCCAAGAGCTTCGTGGAGGTCCCGCTGAACATGCTGTCGATGCAGGCGGCATTGCCGGCGCCCCTGCGTCGTTACTGGCTCTCGAAGATCAGTCCGAAATGCGATAATGCTCGATTGCCTCCACAGTATCTGACGCGAGCACAATTCCAAGCCGATGCGCAAACCCCCGCAGTGCTGCTGGCGCAAAACGGATTGTGCCTACATGATGAAACAGTTCGGGATGCGCGGTCGGATGTGCTGGTTGTCGAGCGAAGTAAATATACTTCCGGACCTGACAGCACGACGTCTGACAGAGCAAAGCCGTTCCTTTCGCTCCATCATATTCGCCTTGTCGAGCGGCGTGAGGTTTTTCAACGCACTCCTGCCGGCTACGCAAGAATCATGCGGCGCACGTTTGTTAGATATGGTCAGCTTTCAAAACCGCTATGGCTTTTCCCGGAATTCTCTTTTGACGTGACGTCCCCTACCCAATGGGGCTGGAGTGGCGAGCGCACAGTTGGCAGCCCGATAACTGCCGTAAAGTCCAATCGGTGGGCCGGGATAATCGGGAATGACCTTTCAGTGAGTGGCCTGGATTAAGGGCGGTAACACCTCCACGGCTTCCTTCACCATATTGCTCAACCTGCTGGCTTGGCCACTGAGGACTTTACAACACGAACTGCACCCCCCATAGCCACCCCATGACCGCGCACGCGCTCCTTACCCTGCGACTTATCCGCCCTTGGGCGTGAGCTGAGGCGTCGTATCTCCGGCGTCCGTGGCGCCCAGGGGAGTAGATACAACGCCCGCCGGACAATGTGCTAAAGGCACCCCCGGCCCAGTCGCACCGAAAATCCGTGAGTCCACCAAAATGTCCATGCTGAAAGACCCCTCGGTCAAGTACCGCCCCTTCCCCCAAATCGCCCTGCCCGACCGCCAGTGGCCCTCGCGCACCATCACCAAAGCCCCCCGCTGGCTCTCGACCGACCTGCGCGACGGCAACCAGTCCCTCATCGACCCGATGGGCGCGGAGAAGAAAACCCGGTTCTTCGACCTGCTGGTCAAGGTCGGCCTCAAGGAAATCGAGATCGGCTTCCCGGCCGCCGGGGCGACCGAGTTCGACTTCATCCGCAATCTGGTCGACTCCGAGCGCATTCCCGAGGACGTGCTGGTGCAGGTGCTGACGCAATCGCGCGAGGACCTGATCAAGACTTCGTTCGAGAGCCTGGCCGGGGTTCATGCGGCGATCGTCCATCTCTACAATGCGGTTTCGCCGCTGTGGCGCACGGTGGTGTTCGGCATGGAGCGCAGCGAGGTGCGCGAGATTGCCGTGAACGGCGCGAAGGTGCTGCGCGACCAGGCGGCGCGGTTTCCGCAGACGCAGTGGCATTTCGAGTATTCGCCGGAGACGTTCTCGACCGCGGAGCTCGATTTTTCGATCGAGTGCTGCGAGGCGGTGATGGGGGTGTTGCAGCCGACGCCGGAGCGGCCGATCATCCTCAACCTGCCGGCGACGGTGGAGGCGGCGACGCCGAACATCTATGCCGACCAGATCGAGTATTTCTGCCGCAACCTGCCGAACCGGGAGAGTGCGGTGATCAGCCTGCACACGCACAACGACCGGGGGACCGGGGTGGCGGCGGCGGAGCTGGGGCTGATGGCCGGGGCGGACCGGGTCGAGGGCTGTCTGTTCGGCAACGGCGAGCGGACGGGGAACTGCTGCCTGGTGACGGTCGGCCTGAACCTCTACACGCAAGGGGTTGATCCGGGGCTGGATTTCTCGGACATCGACGAGGTGATCCAGACGGTCGAGTATTGCAACCAGCTGCCGGTGCCGGCGCGGCATCCTTATGGCGGGGAGCTGGTGTTCACCGCGTTTTCCGGCTCGCACCAGGATGCGATCAAGAAAGGTTTCGCGGCGCAGGAGCAGCGCAACGACCAGCTGTGGGCGGTGCCTTACCTGCCGATCGACCCGGCCGACCTGGGGCGCAGCTATGAAGCGGTGATCCGGGTCAATTCGCAGAGCGGCAAGGGCGGGTTTGCCTGGGTGATCGAGCAGGACCAGGGGCTGAAGCTGCCCAAGCGGATGCAGCCGCACTTCTCGCGCCATGTGCAGGCGCTGGCCGACGAGCTGGGGCGAGAACTGTATGCGGCGGATATCTGGGATGTGTTTCGCCGGGTCTATCACCTGGAGGGGGCGCAGCATTTCCAGTTGCTCGACTACGAGGAAAGCCGCGCCGCCGATGGCAGCCGGGTGTTTGCCGGGACGATCGGCGTCGATGGCAAGGCGCAGTCGGTCTCGGGGCGGGGGAACGGGCTGATCTCGTCGGTCTGCGCGACGCTGGCGGAGGCGTTTGGCGTCAGGATCGAGGTGCGGGACTATGCCGAGCACGCGATGGGGGCGGGTTCGGATGCGCGGGCGGCGGCTTATGTCGAGTGCCTGGGCGCGGATGGGCGCGTGGTCTGGGGCGTGGGGATCGACGAGGATGTCGCCACGGCCAGCGTTCGGGCGGTGTTGAGCGCGGCGAATGCGGTGGTGGGTGGCTGAGTAGAAAAGGAAGGAAGGCCGGGGATTTACCATCCCCGGACCCCGGTAACTTTTGGTGCGCTACGCCTGCGTCCGGCTGATCCGCGCAGCGGAATGACAGCCTGCGGCGCTTCAGTTCATGTGCGACGGAGAAGGCGCGCCCTGCCCCAAGGATCACCGGGGTCCGGGGATGGTAAATCCCCGGCTTTTCTTTCTTTATACAACGCCAGCTCGCTTTCTACAGCGCCAACTCGGTCGCGGGCCACAGCGCGTCGACCATGGCGTCGAGTTCGGTGAAGTCGTGGTGGCTGCCGAGGGGATCGTGGCGGTTGAGGGCGAAGGGTTTGCGGGCGGGTTGGAGCAGGCGGCGGCGCAAGGCTTGCTGGAGCAGGCGGAGGCGCTGGACGGCTTCGATTTCGGCGACCAGTGGCGCGCGGAGGTGGAGGGCGGACCAGCTCCGTTCGATGTGGCCGACGCGTTCGACGACCAGGGCGGTGTAGCCGTGGTGGGGGCCGCGGTGGAGGGGCAGGCCGATGCGCAGCGCGGTCGTGGCGTTGCCGGGGAGCAGCAGGCCGTTGCTGCGGAAATCGTCGAAGCCGATGCGATCCCGGCCCACGGTGGCGAACAGCGGGCCGAATACGGGTTCGGTGAGGAGCTGGCGGGGGAGCAGGTGGTGGCGTTGCAGGCCGGGCTGGAAGCCGGGATCGCTGTGCCGATTAACCGCGCGGAAGCCGACGCGCTGGACCGGCACGCGGGGGCGCGCGGGCGCGGCGTTAACCGGACAGGCGGTGGGGGCGGCGGAATGCATCGGCGGGACAGTGCCCGCCGCTCACCGTCAAGCCTCTGAATATATACGTATAATCTCGTATTCACCATCCGGCGTGGCGACCAGGGGTTCGCCTGCGGGGCCGGTGAAGCGGGTCATGGCGCGCAAGGGATCGGCGCCGGCGAGTTCATCGATCAGGCGGATGGCGATGCGGGCGCTGTCCCGCGCGGAGCGGCCGGGGTGGGGCGCGATGTGGAGTTCCTGGCCGGTGAAGAAGGCCAGGCCCTGGCTGTGGAGGGCGCCATCGGGATCGGCGACGAGGGCGGTGAAGGCCAGGGCGGGGAACGGGCCGCCGGCGAGCCAGGAGGCGACCGTGCTGGCGAAGGGAGCGGGGGCGATGGCTGTGGCGGCGGGGAGCCAGCAGGCGGCGCGGGCGCCGGGGAGGCTGGCCAGCCGGGCGGCGATGGCGGCCTGGACGCGGACGACCGGCAGGAGGTTGGCCGCCGCCTGGAGGTGGAGGCCGGGGCGGACGAGGACGGTGGCAAGACCGTCGAGCGACACATCGTCGAGGCCGACGCGGTGGCGGACCGGGGGCGGCGGCAGCGGCGGGGCCTCGGCGAGGCCGGTCAGGTCGAAGGCGAGGCCCTGGGCGACGAGTTCGAGGGTGCCGGTGGGCGGGCTGGGGGCGTGGCCGGGGACGATCGGCACGGGGCCGCCCGGTTCGGCGATGGCGGCCACGACAGCGGCGGCGGAAGGGCGTGCCTCCGCCGGGAACAGGAGCGCCAGCCCGGTTTCGGGTGCGCGGGAAAGATCGGCAGCGGCTATCGGCAGCAATCCTGGTCTTCGGGTCTGGTCCCCTTGTCCTGAACGCTCGCTCCCGTCGAGTCCCGCGTCAGGGCTGTCCCAGGCTGACACGGATGTCAAAATATTCCCAGTGCCAGGCCTTCGGCAAGCGCGGCGCCGAGTTCGCCGGCGGTGGCGAGCATGGCCGGGGCGACGGTCTTGGGGGCGAGGATTGCCTCGGGTGTCTGCGCGCCGGTGTTGACGATCAGGCCGGGGGCGGCGCGGCGCAGGCGCCAGCCGGTAACGATGCGGTCGATCTGGGATTCGGCGCCCTGGCCGGCGGAGCCGGCGGCGATGATGGTGGCATAGGCGCGGCCTTCGACGCGGCCGAGCAGGGGATAGTAAGCACGGTCGAACAGGGCTTTCATCTCGCCGGTCATCGCGCCGAGGTTTTCCGGGCAGACGACGAGATAGGCGGCGGCATCGAGCAAGGCTTGGGGGGTGGCTTCGGTGGCGGCGAGGAGGGTGGAGCGGGGATCGGCGGCGTGGGCGGCGGCCCATGCGGCGTGAGCGAGCGCCTGGGCGGCGCCGGTGCGGCTGTGCCAGAGGACGAGCAGGCCGGTGGTCATCGGCAATGGTACGCGCTATCGCGGGGCATGGCATTCCCCTCCCCTGCCCCTGTCCAGCACGCGCTGGGCATCCAGCTATCGCTGGCCGGGCGCGCGTGGCGCTGGCGGGGGGGCAACATGAACCTTGCCGGGCCGGGCGCCGGGGGCGACGGCATGGCCGGGCTGGAAACCGATCTCGTCACCCAGTTGCTCCTTTCGCGCGGGGTGCCGGTGGCCGACCTGGAGCGGCACCGCAACCCTTCGCTGCGGGCATTCCTGCCGGACCCTTCGCACTTGCGCGACATGGATGCCGCCGCCGAGCGGCTAGCGCAAGCGGTCATGGCCGGCGAGACGGTGACGGTCTATGGCGACTACGACGTCGACGGGGCGACCAGCGCGGCCCTGCTGATCCGGCTGCTGCGGATGCTGGGGCACGATGCGCGGCATTACATCCCGGACCGGCTGCTCGAAGGCTATGGCCCGAGCGGCGAGGCGCTGGTGCGGCTGGGGCGGGAAGGCTCGAGCCTGGTCGTCACCGTCGATTGCGGGGCGATGGCACACGAGGCGCTGGGACAGGCGCGCGACGCCGGCATCGACGTGATCGTCGTCGACCATCACAAGTGCGCCGACGAATTGCCGCCGGCGGTGGCGCTGGTCAACCCGAACCGGCTGGACGAGGGCGAGACCGGGCTTGCCCATGGCCATCTGGCGGCGGTCGGCGTCGCCTTCCTGCTGGCGGTGGCGACGGTGCGGGTCCTGCGCGGGCGCGGCTGGTTCGCGAGCCGGGTCGAGCCGGACCTGTTCTCGCTGCTCGACCTGGTGGCGCTGGGCACGGTGGCCGATGTCGCGGCGCTGCACGGGCTGAACCGGGCGCTGGTGACCCAGGGGCTGAAGGTCATGGCCCGGCGGGAGAACATCGGCATGGCGGCGCTGATCGACGCCAGCCGGCTGTCGCGCGCGCCGACCTGCAGCGACCTCGGCTTCGCGCTCGGGCCGAGGGTCAATGCCGGCGGGCGGGTCGGCGAGGCGACGCTCGGCGTGCGGCTGCTGACCAGCAACGACCCGGACGAGGCGCGGGCCATCGCCGCCGAGCTTTCCCGGCTCAACGAGGAGCGCCGGGCGATCGAGGCGGCGGTGCAGGAGGCGGCCGAAGCGCAGATCGCCAGCCAGCACAACCGCGCGGTCATGGTGCTGGCCGGGGCCGGCTGGCATCCCGGGGTCATCGGCATCGTCGCGGGGCGGATCAAGGAGAAGACCGGCAAGCCGTGCATCGTCATCGCGCTCGATGCCGACGAGGCGGGGAACGGCAAGGGATCGGGGCGTTCGATTTCCGGCGTCGATCTCGGCGCGGCGGTGATCGCGGCGCGGGCGGCGGGGCTGCTGCGGGCCGGCGGCGGCCATGCCATGGCGGCAGGGCTGACGGTCGCGCCCGAGCGGGTCAACGCGCTGGCGGACTGGCTCGACGAGCGGCTGGCGGGCGAGGTCGTGCGAGCACAGGCGGGGCAGAGCATGGCGCTGGACCTCGCGGTGGCGCCGAGGGGGCTCAACCCGGCACTGGTCGAGCTGCTGGAGACCACCGGGCCGTTCGGCGTCGGCTGGCCGGCGCCGCGCGTGGCGGTGGGGCCGGTGCGGATCGTCAAGGCCGATATCGTCGGCACCGACCATGTGCGGCTGCTGGTGCGCGGCGGCGATGGCGCGACGATCAAGGCGGTGGCGTTTCGCGCGGCTGAGAGCGAATTGGGCCAGACCCTGCTGCATGGTGCCAGGGACCGGCGGCTGTGGCTGGCCGGGCGGCCGAAGATCGACGACTGGGGCTCGCGCCCGGCGGCCGAGCTGCATGTCGAGGATGCGGCCTGGGCGGAGTGAGTCCGATCGCGCCAGGCGCGGCTCAGACCTCCCGCCCCACCTCCCCGCCCGACCACTAACAGTACCCCCGGGCATGGTGATCGGGCGGGGAGGAGCGGCGGGAGGCGCGGTCGGTGCATGCCGGCAGAACCCCGGCACTGCGCCAAGACGGCGCGCGCCAAAATACTTGGGCCAGGGGTTGACCGGGTGGGTCGGCTTGCCTATTGGCGCGGTCCTTGCCCACCGGCACGCCCGGCACGGCCCCTTCGTCTAGCGGTCAGGACGCGGCCCTTTCACGGCTGAAACACGGGTTCGATTCCCGTAGGGGTCACCAGGTTCGCTTCCTTAGGGAGGTGGCGGGTGGGATGGCACAGGCCCCTTCGTCTAGCGGTCAGGACGCGGCCCTCTCACGGCTGAAACACGGGTTCGATTCCCGTAGGGGTCACCAGAACACAGCGACATTTCCGGTGACCGGCGCGCTGCGGCGGTGCCCGGCTGGCGACGGCCGGCCCCATGGCGTGGGCCGACCGCGCTGTTGTGGCTTACAGGAACTGGCCGTCGTCGAGGACGAAGCTGCTGCCGGTGACCGAGGCGCTGGCGTCCGAGCAGAGGTAGAGCAGCATCGCGTCGAGCGCGTCCGGGGCCATCAGGCGGCGGCGGTTGAAGCGGCCGATCTGCTTCTTGCCGCCCTCGCTGTCGAACCAGTCGGCGTTGATTTCCGTCCGCATGTAGCCGGGGCACAGCATGTTGACGTTGATCCCGGCGCGCACCCATTCGCGGGCGAGGACCTTGCCGAGCTGGACGACGCCGGCCTTGGTCGCGCCATAGGCGCTCAGGCCGGCTTCCGGCACCTGGGCGCTGATCGAGGCATTGAGCACGACGCGGCCGCGTTCGCTCTGGGCGCTGCCGGCGGCGATCAGGCGGCGGGCGCCTTCGCGGGCGGTGAGGAACGGGCCGCGCAGGTTGAGCGCGGTGACATCGTCGAACACCGAGACCGGGAGATCGACCGCAGCGCCCGGGCCGCTGGTGCCGGCATTGGCAATGATCGTGTCGACGGTGCCGAAGGCGGCCTCGGCGGCGTCGTAGGCGGCCTGGATCGAGGCTTCCTCGGTCGCGTCGAGGGCGACGGCGAGCGCCTTGCCGCCGTTCGCCGCGATCCGCGCCACGGCGGCCTCCAGCCGGTCCACCCGGCGGGCGCCGAGCACGACGCTGGCGCCCGCGGCGGCGAGCAGTTCGGCAAAGCGCTCGCCGAGGCCGGACGACGCGCCGGTGACCAGCGCCACCCGGCCGGAAAGGTCGAAGCTGAACTTGGCGGGATCGGGCATGAGATCGGGGTCCTCTGTCTGGTGCGGATTTGCGCGGTGCCTTGCATTGTCCTGACAATGCAATCAAGCAGGGCATTGTCCGGGCAATGCAATCAGCGGGCGGAAGCGGAGTGGGCGATGGATCGGGGGCAGATTGCATTCCTTTCGCAGAACGCGGCCGATGTCTTCGCGCCATTGGAGAAACTGCCGGAGGCGGGCGAGTTCGGTTTTCGCCGCCATGACCCGGACAGGCTGGAGGCGATGCGGGCCTCGGTCGAGATCGGCATCGCCATCGGCATGGAGCGGCTGGACGACGCGGACATGGCGCGGTTTCCGTCGCTGAGGCTGCTTGCCCTGGTCGGCGCGGGGACCGATGGCGTCGATCTCGACGCGGCGCGGGCGCGGGGGATCGCGGTGACCAGCACGGCCGGGTCCAATGCGGTCGATGTCGCCGAATTCGCCTTTGCCCAGTGGCTGGCGTGCCGGCGCGGGTTGCTGGCTGGCGACCGGGCGGTCAGGACCGGCGCCTGGCTGGCGCGGCGGGAGCGGCCGCGCCATGCCGCCTATGCCGATCGCATCGGCATTGCCGGAATGGGCGCGATCGGCGGGGAACTGGGGCGGCGCGCGGCGGCCTGGGGCTGCGAGGTGCGCTGGTGGTCCCGCTCGGCGCGGCCGGACTTGCCCTGGCCGCGCGAGGCCAGCCTGACCGCGCTGGCGCAATGGGCCGACACCCTGTTCATCGCGCTGCCGGGCGGGGCGGATACGCATCATCTGGTCGATGCCGGAGTCATCGCCGCGCTGGGGCCGGGCGGGCTGCTGGTCAATGTCGGCCGGGGCGGGATCGTCGATACCGCAGCGCTGGCCAGTGCCTTGCGCGATGGGTCATTGGGCGGGGCGGCGCTCGACGTGTTCGAGCAGGAGCCGTTCGACGGGGCGGGGCTGGCCGATCTGGACACCATCCTGATGTCTCCGCACATTGCCGGCGCGACGCTGGAATCGCGCGACCGGGTCAGGACGATGGTGTTCGAAAGCATCCGAAGCTATTGCGCGGGCGAACGGATTCGGCACCGGATCGTCTGAGGCGGGCGGGCGCCGGCCTCGATTGTTCCACCTTTGGCATGGAGTATTCCGCATGAGCACACGCAAGGTCATCGTCACCGGCGGTTTCGGCATTCTCGGCAATGCCGTCGCGGCCGCGTTTGCCGCCCAGGGCGCCAAGGTGGCGCGGGTGGACTTCGCCCCTGCCCCTGCCAGTCCGCTGGCGGGTGCGCTCGATCTCGGCGGGGTGGACCTGACCGATGCGGCGGCCGCCGCCAAGGTCGTGGCCGATGTTGCCGCCGCGTTCGGCGGGATCGACGTGCTGGTCAACGTCGCGGGCGGTTTCGTCTGGGAGACGCTGGCCGATGGCGGCGCCGCGACCTGGCAGCGGATGTTCGCGATGAACGCGGTGACCTGCGTCAACATGACCAAGGCGGCGCTGCCGGAGCTGGAGAAGGCCGGCGGCGGCCGCATCGTCAACATCGGCGCCGGCGGGGCGGTGGTCGCCGCTGCCGGCATGGGCGGCTATGCCGCCTCGAAGGCCGCGGTCCACAAGCTGACCGAGAGCCTGGCCGCCGAGCTTGCCGGCAAGGACATCACGGTCAACGCCATCCTGCCCAGCATCATCGACACGCCGACCAACCGCGCCGACATGCCGGATGCCGATTTCAGCCAGTGGGTGCAGCCGGCGGCGATCGCCGATGTCATCGTCTTCCTCGCCTCGCCGGCGGCGCGGGCGATCACCGGGGCGCTGCTGCCGGTGACCAAGGGCGGCTGATCCGCCGGCGCAACGTTTCTGGTGCATTCGCGCGATTCCGTGGCTACGGCGGGTGGCAGGAATCGCAGACGCGGTTCGCGGCGGGATCGCGGGCCGGCAAATCCGAGGGGTAAGTCATGACAGTCGAGCACACCGTCTCCAACCCGGTATCGGGCGGCCAGGCCGTTCGTGGCGCAGGCTTTTTCGGGGAGTTCGCCCAGTGAGCGTGGCGCTGAACGAGAACCACACGACCAGCATCGGTCCCGAAGCCACCGCCGCGCTGGCCGACAAGGTCGAGGCGTTCGTCCGCGAGGTCATCGTCCCTTACGAGAAGGACACGCGGCGCGACCACCATGGCGCGCCGACCGACGAACTCGTCCAGGAAATGCGCGACAAGGCGCGCGAGGCCGGCGTGCTGGCCCCGCACATCCTGCCCGACGGCAGCCACATCACCCAGCGCGAGACCGCCATCGTCCTGCGCCGCAGCGGGCTTTCGCCGCTCGGCCCGCTGGCCTGCAACACCAATGCGCCGGACGAGGGCAACATGTACCTGCTGGGCAAGGTGGGCAGCCCGGAGATCCGGGAGCGGTTCCTCTCGCACATGGTCTCGGGCCGCAAGCGTTCGGCCTTCTTCATGACCGAGCCTGCCGACCTTGGCGGCGCCGGCTCCGACCCGAGCATGATGATCACCACCTGCCGGCGTGACGGCAACCACTGGATCGTCAACGGCCACAAGGACTTCATCACCGGCGCCGACGGGGCCGGCGTCGGCATCGTCATGGCGGCTTCCGAGGAGGAGGACACCAAGGGCGGCGCCTGCATGTTCGTCGTCGACCTGCCCGATCCGGCGATCCAGATCCTCGAGGTGCCCAACACCATCGACAATTCGATGCCGGGCAGCCACTCGCGGGTGAAGATCGAAAACCTGCGGATTCCGGCCGACCAGATGCTGGGCGAGGCCGGCGCCGGCTTCGACTATGCGCAGGTCCGCCTCTCCCCCGCCCGCCTGTCGCACTGCATGCGCTGGCTCGGCGGCTGCACCCGCGCGCACGAGATCGCCTCGGAATATGCCTGCCGGCGCCAGGCCTTCGGCAAGCCGCTGGTCGACCACGAGGGCGTCGGCTTCATGCTGGCGGAGAACCTGATCGACCTCAAGCAGGCCGAACTGATGATCGACTGGTGTGCCGGCGTGCTCGACAGCGGCAGCCTCGGCACGATCGAAAGCTCGATGGCCAAGGTCGCGGTGTCGGAAGCCTTGATGCGCATTGCCGACCGTTGCGTCCAGGTCATGGGCGGCAATGGCGTGACCGACCGGACGATCGTCGAGCAGATCTTCCGCGAGGTGCGGGCCTTCCGCATCTATGACGGCCCGACCGAGGTCCACAAGTGGAGCCTGGCCAAGAAGATCAAGCGCGACCACCGGAAAGCCGGCAAATGAGCACCGACGCCGCCGCCAATTCCGGCACGACGCCGGTGCGCGAAGGGCTCGGCTTCGACGAGGCCGGGCTCGACCGCTGGATGCGCGAGACGGTGCCCGGCTATGCCGGCCCGCTCCAGGTCGAGCAGTTCAAGGGCGGGCAATCCAACCCGACCTACAAGCTGGTCACCCCCGGTCGGGCCTATGTGCTGCGGCGCAAGCCGCCGGGCGTGACGCTCAAGGGGGCGCACGCGGTCGACCGCGAGGCGAAGGCGCTGATCGCGCTCGGCGGCGCGGGCTTTCCCGTCGCCCACGTCCATGGCCTGTGCACCGACGATGCGGTGATCGGCTCGTGGTTCTATGTCATGGACATGGTCGAGGGCCGGATCTTCTGGGACAATACGTTCCCCGACGTGCCGCGCGAGGAACGGCCGGCCTATTTCGACGCGATGAACCGGACCATCGCCCAGCTTCACGCACTCGATCCCGATGCGATCGGCATGGGCGATTTCGGGCGGCCGGGGAACTACTTCCAGCGCCAGATCGGCCGCTGGTCGCAGCAGTATCTCGACGATCCAGAGGCCGGGCGCGACCCCGGCATGGACCGCCTGATCGAGTGGCTGCCGACCGCGATCCCGGCCGGCGAGGAAACCCGCATCGTCCACGGCGATTTCCGCTGCGACAACATGATCTTCCATCCGACCGAGCCACGCATCCTCGCCGTGCTCGACTGGGAGCTTTCGACGCTGGGGCATCCGCTGGCCGATTTCGCCTATCACGCGATGATGTTCCGCATGCCGCCGGACATCGTCGCCGGGCTGGCCGGGGCCGATCTCGCCGCGCTCAACATCCCGGACGAGGCGAGCTATCGCGATGCCTATTGCCGCCATGCCGGCCGGCCGCCGATGTCGGACGCGGACTACAACTTCTACATCGCGTTCAACTTCTTCCGGCTGGCGGCGATCTTCCACGGGATGAAGGGCCGGGTGATCCGGGGCACCGCCTCCAACGCCCATACCCGCGAACGCGTGACCAAGCTGCCGAAGCTGATTGCGCTCGCGGTCGAAAGCATGGAGGCCTGCCTGTGAGCGACGATCCCGTCCTGTTCGACCTTGCCGATGGCATCGCGCGGGTCACCCTGAACCGGCCGGAGCAGGGCAATGCCCTCGACGGGGCGATGTCGCATCGCCTGGTCGAGATCGCCTCGCGCTGCCACATGGACAAGGCGGTGCGCTGCGTGGTCATGACCGGGGCCGGGCGGCTGTTCTGCACCGGCGGGGACATCGCCATGTTCCGCGACGCCGGTGACCAGATCGACACCATGCTCTACGACCTCACCGCGGTCCTGCACGTCGCCGTCGCCGGGTTCGCCCGGATGGCCAAGCCGCTGCTGGTGCTGGCCAACGGGCCGGCGGCTGGTGCCGGCCTCAGCCTGGCGCTAGCCGGCGATGTCGTGCTCGGCGCGAATTCCGCCCACTATACCGCCGCCTATGGCGGGGTCGGGCTGGTGCCGGATGGCGGCATGAGCTGGATGCTCCCCCGCCTCGTCGGGCTGCGCCGGGCGCAGGAGATGATCCTGACCAACCGGCGGGTCGGCGCGGCCGAGGCCGAGCGCATCGGCCTGATCACCCGCGCCGTTCCGGACGAGGCACTGGCCGAGGAAGGCGAGGCCACCGCCCGGATGCTGGCCAATTCCGCCACCAGCTCGCTCGCCCGCTCGCGCGAACTGCTGCGCCAGAGCTTCGAGACGGGCCTGGAAGTCCAGCTCGAACGTGAACGCTGCGCCATGGCCAGCGCCGGCGCGACGCCGGAAGCCAAAGAAGGCTTCGCCGCGTTTTTCGAACGGCGGGCGCCGGATTTTCGCAGGGTGGTTTAAGGTAGCAAGAAGAGAAAGGCCGGGGATTTACCATCCCCGGACCTACCTACTAGGCGGCTCCCCGAGTCTTTTGTTGGTCAGGATCGACAAGCGATCCTGACGGCGTCCGGGGATGGTAAATCCCCGGTCTTCCCTTCTCCAATTTGCCAATCCTCCGAAGCTGACGGGCTGGACATTTGCCCTTTCCCGGCGAACACTCCGCCTGAGCGCGCAAGGCGCCGACTGCACGGAGAGTTGCCATGGATGCCCTGCTCGAAACTGGCGTGAGTCCCGATGATGTCCGCCAGGCGCGGCATGAGCTGGCGGCGGCGTTTCGGCTTGGGGCGCTGCATGGCTGGGAGGACCAGCTGGCCGCGCATTTTTCCTATCGGCTGGCCGATGGCACGTTCCTGCTCAATCCGCTCGGCCTGATGTTCGACGAGATCACCGCGTCATCGCTGATGCGGGTCGACATGGACGGCAATGTGCTCGACCAGTCCAGCCAGGTGCTGAACCCGGCGGCTTTTACCATTCACAGCGCGGTCTATGCCGCGCGGCCCGATCTGCGCAGTGTCATGCACCTGCACACCCCGGATGGCGCGGCGGTTTCGGCGCTGGCGGAAGGGCTGTTGCCGCTGAACCAGAATGCGATGATCATCCACGCCGACATCGCCTATCACGATTTCGAGGGGATCGCGCAGGACCTGGACGAGCGCGACCGGCTGAGCCGCGACCTGGGCGGGCGCAACATGATGATCCTGCGCAACCATGGCACGCTGGCGGCCGGCGGCACCATCGGCACGGCGTTCTACCGGCTCTATTTCCTGGAGTGGGCCTGCACCACCCAGGTGCGCACGCTGGGCATGGGCCGCACGCTGCGGATGCCGGGCGCCGAGGCGCAGGCGACGGTGACGCGGCAGTCTGCCGAGGGCGTTTTCGTGCCCGAGGTTGCCGACGACCTGTACTGGGCGGCGATGCTGCGGCGGGCGGAGCGCCTGTTTCCCGACCTCGACGACTGAGCGGGGCGGCCGGACGGCCGCGACGACAAACGGGTTCGAATGTCATCGCGGCCGGACGGTCGATTTGGCGCAAAGTGCCCCTGGATCAGGCGGCAGCGGTGGCGTTGGCCGAACTCATCGAGCTCGACGTGGTGTTGAAGGTGGTCTTGAGCTGATCGCCCAGGCCGTTCATCGCGGTGATCGCGGCAACCGCGATCAGCGCGGCGATCAGGCCGTATTCGATGGCCGTCGCGCCATCCTGCGAGCGGCAGAGCTTGCCGGCGTGTTTGATCAATCGGTCGAGAATCATTGAACCCTCCTTGGCGTTGCCATGGAGAGAAATAGGTATAAACCCATAATAACCGGTAAACTACTTGTCCGCGTCTCGCGTCGCCAGCCAGTTTTCCAGCCACTTGATCGAGTAGCCGCCGGACAGGATGTCCGGTTCGTGCAGCAGGGCCTGGTGCAGCGGGATCGAGGTCTTGACCCCGGCGATGACCATTTCCTGCAGTGCCCGGCGCAGGCGCATGATGCAGCCTTCGCGGGTGCGGCCGTAGACGATCAGCTTGGCGACCATCGAATCGTAGTAGGGCGGGATGCGGTAGCCGGCATAGAGCCCGGAATCGACGCGGACGTGCATGCCGCCGGCCGGGTGGTAGCCGGTCACCGCGCCGGGCGACGGGGCGAACGTCCACGGGTCCTCGGCATTGATCCGGCATTCGATGGCGTGGCCGGAAAAGACGATGTCCTCCTGCGCGACCGAAAGCGGCCGGCCTTCGGCGACGCGGATCTGTTCGCGGACGAGATCGACGCCGGTGATGGCTTCCGTGACCGGGTGCTCGACCTGGAGCCGGGTGTTCATCTCGATGAAGTAGAACTTGCCGTCTTCCCAGAGGAACTCGATGGTGCCGGCGCCGCGATAGCCCATGTCGGCCATGGCCTTGGCGACGATGCCGCCCATGCGGTTGCGTTCCTCGACCGAGATGACCGGGGACGGGGCTTCCTCCAGCACCTTCTGGTGGCGGCGCTGCAGCGAGCAGTCGCGCTCGCCCAAGTGGATGGCGTTGCCATTGCCGTCGCCGAACACCTGGAATTCGATGTGGCGCGGGTTGCCGAGGTATTTCTCGATATAGACGGTGTCGTCGCCGAACGCGGCCTTGGCCTCGCTGCGGGCCTGGGACATCTGGCTGGCCAGTTCCTCGGCGGCGTTGACCACCTTCATGCCGCGGCCGCCGCCGCCCGAAGCAGCCTTGATCAGCACCGGATAGCCGACCTCCCCGGCCAGCTTCAGCGCCTCGTCGACATCGTCGACCGCGCCGGCCGAGCCCGGGACCAGCGGCAGGCCGAGTTCGCCGGCGGTCTGCTTGGCGGTGACCTTGTCGCCCATCGTGCGGATGTGTTCGGGCTTGGGGCCGATGAAGGTCAGGCCGTGGGCTTCGACGATTTCGGCGAAGCGGGCGTTTTCGGAGAGGAAACCGTAGCCGGGGTGGATGGCGTCGGCCCCGGTGATTTCGGCCGCCGAGATGATCGCGGCGACGTTGAGGTAGGAATCGCGGGCGGCGGGCGGGCCGATGCAGACCGCATGGTCGGCCAGGCGGACGTGCATGGCATCGGCATCGGCGGTGGAATGGACGGCGACCGTCTCGATGCCCATTTCGTGCGCGGCGCGATGGATGCGCAGCGCGATTTCGCCCCGGTTGGCGATCAGGATCCGGCGAATGGCCATATGGGCGTCAGGCGATCACGACCAGCGGCTGGTCGTATTCGACCGGCTGCGCGTTTTCGACGAGGATGGCGGTGATCGTGCCGGCTTTGGTCGCGGTGATCGGGTTCATCACTTTCATCGCCTCGACGATGACCAGGGTATCACCGACCTTCACGTCTTTGCCGACATGGATGAAATCGGCCGCGCCGGGCTCGGGCGCGAGGTAGACCGTGCCGACCATCGGCGACTTGACCGCATCGACCGGGGTGGCGGCCGGCGCGGGCGCGGCGGCGGCGACGGCGGGGGCGGCTGCCGGAGCGGCGGGGGCCGCCATCGGGTAAGCGACCGGCGCCTGGGGCAGAGGAAGCGCCATGCCGGTGCGCGCGACGCGGATGCGACGGCCGCCATCGGCGACCTCGATCTCGGTCAGCCCGGTCTCGTCGAGCAGCACGGCCAGTTCGCGCACCAGCGAACCGTCGATATTCATGCCCGTTCCGCTGGCGGTCCGGTCCTGTGCACCCGTCTTGTCGGCCATTGCTTAACCCCGTTGTTTAGGGGCAGCCCGTAACCCTCTGACCGCCTAGCCGCAAGTGCGGGCGTGATCTAATTCACGGCGGCGACCGCGTTACCAACGATTTCAGGCGACAGCGTCGAGCGCCAGGAGGTAGCTCCTGGCGCCGAAGCCGGCGATGGTGCCCTTGGCCGCCATGCCGACGTAGCTTCTGTGGCGGAATTGCTCGCGCGTGTGCGGGTTGGACAGGTGGACCTCGATCACCGGTACGGCGATGGCCTTGATCGCATCGTAAAGCGCGACGCTGGTGTGGGTCAGCGCGCCGGCGTTGAGCAGGACTGCCCGGGCGGCTGCGCGGTGGGCCTCGTGCAGCCAGTCTACCAGTTCGCCTTCATGGTTGGACTGGCGGAAATCCACGGCCAGGCCGAGTTCGGCGCCGCGTGTGCTGACAGCGGTGGCGATCTGTTCGAGCGTATCGCTGCCGTATATCGCCGGTTCGCGGGTGCCGAGCATGTTGAGGTTCGGCCCGTTCAGCACGAAAACCCTGTTGTCCCCCGACATGTCATCCCTCCGCCTGCTGCGCCGCCGTGCATAGCTCAAACCCGGCGACGCGCAAGCCGGCGGGCTATTTGTCGCTGCCGGCGACCTTGCCCCATTGCCGGGCGGCGGTGTAGCCGAGGTAGCCGGTGCCGAACAGCGCGTAGAGCGGCTGCGGGATGCCGTTGAGGTAGGCGTTCATGCCCTGAACAATGGCCGCCGCCGCCGCCGGCCGGATTGCGGCGAGCAGCCCCATCGGCAACGACCACAGGATCATCACGTAGATCACGTAAAGGAAGCCCGGCCGTGCCCGGCTGGTCCAGGGATCGCGTGAGCCGGCTTCGGCGACGATGGCGGAAAGCTGGGTCTGCAGCAGTTGCAGGTCCTGGCTGCCCTGCAGCGCGAGGAGTTGCAGCTTGGCCTGGTCGCGCTGGGCCTTGTCCGGGATCAGGCGGTCGAGCAGGGTCGAAATCGGGCTGACGAGGGCGTCGAGAAGCATGGTTTGGGTCTCCAGCTGGCCAGGGAGACGCAAGCATATAACCATATCGGTTGGTGTAGGAAAATTCGCCCCTGCCTCGCACTCACCGGTCCATCGGCACGCCGGGCAGTTGCTTGGAGGTGCGGATGGTCAGCGAGGTCTTGACGCTGGCGACATTGGGTGCCGGGGTCAGCTTGCTGGTGAGGAACTCCTGGAAGCTCTGCAGGTCGCGGCTGACGATCTTGAGGATGAAGTCGATCTCGCCGTTGAGCATGTGGCACTCGCGCACTTCGGGCAATGTGCCGACATGCTCCTCGAACTGGCGGAGCGCCTCCTCGGCCTGGCTGCGCAGGCTGACGAGGGCGAAGACGGTGATGGCGAAGCCCAGCCTGGCGGGATCGACATCGGCATGGTAGCCCCGGATCACGCCGGAATCCTCGAGCGCGCGGACCCGGCGCAGGCAGGGCGGCGCGGTCAGCCCGACTCGCTGGGCCAGTTCGACATTGGTCGCCCGCCCCTCCTCCTGGAGCTCGGCGAGCAGGCGCCGGTCGATCTGGTCGAGGTTCGATCTGGTCAAGCTTCCAATTCCCGTCTCACCCCCGAAACGCCTTGCCGCAAGTGCGAAGCGACCGATTGCAGCGATTGGCCCGCCCGAACGGGCAAGGTGCTCGCAACATGGCCATCCGGCACATTGTTTGCGACACAATCGCGCACAACCGGCAAGCTCTAGATAACATTATTATTCGGGGCGGCAACTGTCCCAGTTTGCAACGGCGCGGGATCGGGTCTTTCCCCGGCGCGGAAAGATGCTAGGCACCACGTCCGTTCCGCGTTTGCGAACCGAGGGCCGCCGGCCGGCCCGAGGAACGATCGCGGCGACACCCGGTTGAGGCCTCCAATTGCCGATGCGCTACGACGACCGCCTTGCCACTGTTCTTCGCATCAGGCCTGCGAGCCCGGCGGTCGCGCGCATCCAGTTCCAGCAGCTGGTCGATCTGCTGGGGACCAGTCCCGCCGAACTTCGCGGGCGGCTGGTCGACGATGCCTATGCGCGGATTGTCGAGCTGGGCGGCTGCATCCCGGCGGGCGAACGGGCCGCGGCGCTGGGGATGAAGGGCCTGCGCCTGCGATCGCCCCGGCTGGTGGCCGAACTCTGCGCGGGCGAACCGGCGGTGGCCCGGGCGGCGATCCTCGCGGCGGACCTCGACGAAGCGCAATGGCTCGACCTGATCCCGGCCCTGCCGGCGGCGAACCGTGGCCTGCTGCGGGTCCGGCACGATCTTTCGCCGCCGGTGCGTGCGCTGCTGCGCCGGCTCGGCATCGGCAATGCTGCCCTGCCCTCGTCGGAGGCTGGCGAGTCATCTGTGGCCCACCCCCCTCCCGGCGAAACCCCTCTGGCCGCCGCGCCTCCGGTGGAGTCTTCGCCGCTCCCGGGGGAAGAGCAGGCGCCGAGCGTGATCGCGTTTCCACGACAAATACCCGAGCCGGCGGCCAACACGGACAGCGGCATCGGCGCCATCGTCAAGCGGATCGAGGCATTCCGCCATGCCCGCGACATGGCCGCGCAAGTGCCTGCGGCCGACGACCCGCCACGACTGCCGCTGGGAGACGCCGCGACCGGGCCGGCGGCGCCGTTGACCGCGATCGACTTCGCCACCGATCCGGCCGGACGCATCGCGTGGTGCGGCTATCCGGCCGCACCGCTGCTGGTCGGCACCCGGCTCGGCGCGATCGATGCCCTGCGCGCGCCGATGCGCCAGCGGCAGCCGGTCCGCGCGACCGTCGTCAGCCTGACCGGCGGCCCGGCGATCGCCGGGGACTGGCAGGTGGACGCCGTGCCACGGTTCGATGCCGGGCGGTTTACCGGCTATGTCGGCCGCCTGCGCCGGCCGGTCGCGCGCGAACCGGCACCGGTGCCGGTGGCAACCCGGGAGGCCGACAGCCTGCGCCAGGTGCTGCATGAGCTGCGCACGCCGGTCAACGCGATCCAGGGTTTCGCCGAGATCATCCAGCACCAGCTCTACGGACCGGCGCCGCACGAATATCGCGCGCTGGCCGCGGCCATCGTTGCCGATTCCGCGCGGATGCTGGCCGGGTTCGAGGAACTGGAACGGCTGGCCCGGCTGCAGACCGGGGCCGCCCGCCCCGAAGCAGGCGAATGCGACTTCGCCGGAATTGCCGCCGCCGCCGTCAGCCGGCTGCAGCCGCAGGCCGAGGCGCGAGGCTTTGTCCTGACCCTGGCGGGCTCGCCGGGGCCGCAGCCTGTCCGGCTGGCCCAGGGCGAGGCGGAACGGCTGGTCTGGCGTGTGCTGACCGCGCTCGCCGCATCGACCGGCGACGGGGAAAACCTCGCCTGCACGCTCGCGACCGATGGCCGGGCGGTGACGCTGGCCGTCACCCTGCCGGCGAGCCTGGCGGGGGACGAGAGCGACATGTTCTCCGCCTGCCGGCCAGCCGCTTCGCCGGAGGCGCTCTCGCCGGGCGGCCTGTTCGGGACCGGCTTCGCCCTGCGCCTCGCCCGCGCCGAGGCCCGCGCCTCCGGAGGCTCCCTTATGCGCGTCGACCAATCGCTTAACCTTTCTCTGCCAGTCTTGACCTCGATCGCCCTCCGTGGCGATAACGACGGACAGGGCAGCGTCGAGCAGTGCACGCCCGCCGCCTGACCGTCGCGCCCGCGCCTTGCGGGCATGTCGGGCCAGCGCGGGGCACAGGTGGGTGAAACGGCCGTTCGCGGCCCGGTGGCATGGGGCTCAGGCACCATTCCGGTCTTGAATTGGGGTACTGAGAATCTTGGTCGATTCCCGGATTACCGACAAGCCGGCCCACTCGGCCTTCGCCCGTTTCCACCCCGGCACCGGCCAGCGCTTCCTGCTGACCGTCGATACCGAGGAGGAGTTCGACTGGACCAGGCCTTTCGCGCTGACCGAACACGGGGTCGATACTGTCCCGCGCCTGCGCAAGTTCCAGCAGTTCTGCGAGGGCTACGGCATCGTCCCGGTCTACCTCGTCGATTACCCGATCGCCTCCTCGCCGGTCGCCGCAGAGGTGCTGAACGAAGCGCTCGCTGCCGGGCGGGCCGAAGTCGGCATCCAGCTGCACCCATGGGTCAGTCCACCGCATGACGAGGTGGTCAACGAATACAACAGCTTCGCCGGCAACCTTCCTTATGAACTGGAACGCGAGAAGCTGTTTCGTCTGCGCGATCGCATCATCGAGAACTTCGGCCAGGTCCCCCGCATCTACCGGGCGGGGCGTTATGGCACCGGTCCAAACACCGCGAAGATCCTGAGCGAGGCGGGGGTCGCGATCGATACCTCGGCGCGGGCGCGGTTCGACTATTCCGGCACCGGCGGGCCGAACTATCGCGATCTGCCGCTGCATCCCTGGTGGGTGGACCAGGCCCACACCCTTCTCGAACTGCCCCTGACCAGCGTCTACTGGGGGCTGCTGCGCCGCCATGGCACCTGGCTCTATCCAGCGTTGTGGCGCGTGCCCCGGCTGCGCGGGCTGCTCTCCCGCATCGGCGTGCTCGAGCGGATCCCGCTGACGCCGGAAGGCGTGACCACCGCCGAGGCGCTGCGCGCGGTCGATGTCGCGGTGGAGGATGGGCTGCCGCTGCTGATCCTGTCGTTCCACAGCCCATCGCTGTGCCCCGGCTACACCCCTTATGTCCGCACCGAGCGCGATCTCGACGAGCTCTACGACTGGTGGCGGGCGGTGTTCGATGCCCTGCTCGCACGCGGGGTGCGGCCTACATCTGTCCGCCAGATCATGGACAGCGTGGAGCTTGCCTAGGCACCGGGGCCGGTCTACGAGGCCCTCGCCCGCCCTTTCGTGGCGGTGATGGTTGGGGCCTGTAGCTCAGCGGTTAGAGCTGGCCGCTCATAACGGCTAGGTCGCGGGTTCGAATCCTGCCGGGCCCACCATTATTCGCGTAGACGGGAGGCGGGAGTGCCGATTGCGCTCGGGCTCGTGCGCTTTTACCTTGCCCCTGCCCTGCCGCTGACAGAAGTAATGCGGATCAACCGCTGTGAGAGGAATTTGCCCAGATGAAGGCCATGCTCGTCGGTTCGCCGGCCACGATCGACACCCTGCACCTGGCCGAGCGGCCGGACCCGGGCCAGCCGGCACCCGGCCAGATCCGGGTTGCCGTGCATGGCAGCTCGCTCAATTTCCACGATCTCGGCGTCGTCACCGGGATCACGCGGGCGCCGGCTGGCCGCATTCCGCTGACCGACGGGGGCGGGACGGTCGAGGCGGTCGGCGAAGGGGTGACGGAGTTCGCTCCGGGCGACCAGGTGATCTCCTGCTTCTATCCCGATTGGCAGGACGGCGAGCCGAATTGCAACCTGGCGCGGGTGCCGGGTGACGGCATCGACGGCTATGCCGCCGAATGCGTGATCGCGCCGGCGACGGCGTTCACCCATGCGCCGCGCGGCTACGACGCGGTCGAGGCGGCGACGGTGACCACCGCCGGCCTGACCGCGTGGCGCGCGCTCGTCGTCGATGGCGGGCTCAAGCCGGGGGACTCCATCCTGCTGCTGGGCACCGGCGGGGTCTCGATCTGGGCGCTGCAGATCGCCAAGGCGATGGGCGCGACGGCCGTCGTGACCTCTTCGTCGGATGAAAAACTGGAGCGCGCGCGGCAGCTCGGCGCCGATCACACGATCAACTACCGCGAAGTGCCGGCCTGGGGCCGCGCGGTGCGCGACTGCACCGGCGGCGGGGTCGATCTCGTGCTGGAACTCGGCGGGGCGGGGACGATGGACAATTCCATCGGCGCCGTGCGCCAGGGCGGCCACATCGCCCTGATCGGCACCGTTGCCGGGGTTGCCGCGCCGATATCGACCGTCGCGCTGCTGGGCAAGCAGGCGAAGATCCAGGGCCTGATGGTCGGTTCCCGGCGCCACCAGCAGGACCTGGTCCGGGCGATCGACAGCACCGGCCTTCGCCCGGTGATCGACCGCCGCTTCGCGCTGGACGAACTGGCCGACGCCTTCCGCTACCAGCTATCGGGCGCGCATTTCGGCAAGGTCGGGATCGGCTGGTAAGCGGGCCGCGCCGCGCCTGAAACCTGGGCGACGGCGCGATCCGCCGGCCGTTCGATTGCGCTTCCATCTGGGGGGCACATCCGATAACCGGCGCCCACCCCCTGTGCTTTACCCATCCGCGTTCCAGCAGGAGAACCATTCCATGTCCGACCGTTATGACCGCTATACCCGCCTCAAGTTCGACCGGCCCCATCCGCGCGTCCTGCGCATTACGCTGGCCTCGCGGCTGAAGCTGGGGGCGATGGAAGCCGAACTGCACCGCGAAGTCTCCGAAGTCTGGGCCGACGTCGATGCCGACCCGACCGTTTCGGCGGTGATCATCACCGGCGACGGCAAGACCTTTTCCGCCGGCGGCGACCTCAACCATGAGCGCAAGGTCTGCGACGACTATGCGCTGCGGATGCAGACGCTGAAGGAAGCCCGCAACCTCGTGCTGGGCATGGTCAACTGCACCAAGCCGATCGTCAGCGCCGCGCGCGGCTGGGCGGTCGGCGCCGGTCTTGCGCTGCTGATCATGGCGGATGTCTCGATCGCCTCGGAAGACGCCAAGTTCTCCGACGGGCACCTGAAGATCGGCGTGGCCGCCGGCGACCATGCGACGATCATCTGGCCGCTGCTGTGCGGCATGGCCAAGGCGAAGTACTACCTGCTGACCGCCGACACCATCACCGGCGCCGAAGCCGAGCGGATGAACCTGATCTCGATGGCGCTGCCCGACGACCAGGTCGAGGCGCGGGCGATCGAGGTCGCCACCAAGCTCGCCAACAGCGCGCCGGCGGCGGTGCGCTGGACCAAGCACATGCTCAACCACTGGGTGCGCCAGGCGACGCCGATCTTCGACGCCTCGCTCGCGGTCGAATTCCTCGGCTTTGCCAGCCCCGAGGGTATCGAGGGGATCGACGCATTCCTCGAGAAGCGCGCGCCGGAATACGATCTCGACGGCCCGACTCTCTAAGCCGCAGGCGGCCGGAGACGCGCGTGCCCGCCGCGCCGGTTCATGGGCGACCATGGCCGGCGCGGCGGGACGGCGAATGTCCCGGCCTCGTTCAGGCTGGCGCAAGGCCAGGCTGCTAGGCAGTGCCCATGCGTTTCGGCCCTTTCAGCCGTGATTCCCGTCCAGCGGCCCGCCGCCTGTTGCGCGGCATTCTGCTTGGCGCGCCGGTGTCGCTGGCGCTCTGGGCGGTGATCGGGGTGACCGCCATCCACCAGCTGCCCGCCCATTCCCGCCACGCGATTTCCTGGCGGCTCCATGCCGTGGCCGCGCATGTGGTGGGGCACTACCGCAACGCCATCGGCTTCCATCGCGAGGCGCTCGCATGAGCCTCAGTGCGCCCGGGTGCCGTCGATTGGCAGCACCAGGCTGACGGTCAGGCCCACGGGACGGGATTCGAGAATGCATTCGCCGCCGAATTCGCGCAGGCGCTGGGCGAGGTTGGGCAGGCCATTGCCGCCCGTCTGGCGGGGTGCGTCCGATTCCGCCAGACCCCGGCCCCCCAGTCCCCGCCCCCCCAGTCCCCTCCCATCGTCGCCTACGGTGATGCGCAAGACGCCTTCCACCAGTGCGGCGCGGACGGCGACCGTGCGGGCGCCGGAATGGCGGATGACATTGGTCAGCGTTTCGCGCAGCGCCGAGGTCAGCGCCTTGTGGCAGGCGTAGCCGAGCAGGCATTCCTCGCCCGGCAGGTCACTGGCGGCGGGCCAGTCCAGCGCGATGCCGGCAGCCGCCAGCCTGCTCGCCGCCTCGTAGCGGGAATCGCCCAGGACGACATCGAGCGTCTGGCTGCGGCCGGCGAGGCTGGAGGCCATGATGCGGACTTCGGCGAGCGCCCGCTGGACGTCGGACCGGGCGTCGTCGAGGCGGGGCCGATGCAGCGCGGTCAGCAGCAGGGCGGAGACATCGTCGTGAAGGTCACGGGCGATGCGGCCGCGTTCCTCGTGGACCCCGCGCACATAGGCGGCGCGGGCCTCTTCGGCTGCGGCGATCAGGCTGGCGAGTTCGCGCGCGGTGCCCAGCGCCGCCTGGCCGAACAGGCCGGCGCCGCGCCGCGCATGGGACAGGCGCAGCCCCCCTTCCCCCGCGAGCGGCGGCAGCAGCAGCGCCACGCCGTCCTGCGCCAGCATCGGCGCGGCCGGCGCCTGCGGCAGCGGCGCGATCTCGGCGGGTTCGAACACGCGGTCGAGCAGGCGATGCCACGCCCGGCGGCGTTCGCCATCGTCATCGAGGAAGGCGACCTGCGCGGCCTGGCGGAACAGCTCTTCCGCCGATTGCGGCCTGCCGCCGACGATCGCCTGCCAGAGCCGCGCCCGCAGCGGTATCCAGACATAGCCGACGACGACGAGGGCCAGCGCCAGGGCCACCGGCTGGTCGAGCCGCAGCAGGCCGGCGAGCAAGGCATCGGCGGCGAACAGGGCGAGCGCGGCAAAGCCACCGGCGGCGAGGCGGACGGTCCAGCGTTCCAGTTCGAACATCCGGGCGCCGCCGATACCGAAGGCGATGCCGCCATAGACGAGGGCCATGGGCAGGATGGTCATGCCGTCCGAAGCCAGCGGGGCGATGCCGAGCAGCACCGGCGCCGCCATGCCACAAGTCACCAGCGCCGATCCGGCCACGGTCGTCGCGCCGATCCAGCGCAGCACCGCCCGGCCGCGGGGATCGTCGGCAGCGCGGCGGTATTGGCGCAGGCAGACGGGAAAGGCCGCCATGGTCGTCGCCAGCAGGAACCAGTAGAACGCGGCGAGCGGCAGATGGCCCGAGCCTTCGAGGGCGCCGGTGGCCAGCGAGACGAGGACCAGCCCGCCCGAGAGCCAGTGGGGAGCGAGCGGGCGCGGCGCTGCCAGGAACATGGCGAGAAGGCTGGCGGCGGCCAGCTGGGTGCCGATGAAATTCGCCCCCTGCATCGCCTGCAGCAGGGCGCCGTTCGCGGTCAGTTCGCGGGCATCGAACACCGCGCCCGAAAGGCCGGCGATGAAGATGCCGTCGCAACTCAGGCCGAACCACCAGGCCCCGACCCTGCCCCCGGCATGGGACCGCAGCCAGACGCCGAGCAGGCCGATGGCCATGGCCTGGAGCGACAGGAGCCAGAAATCGACCGGGAGGTCGCGCAAGCGGCGCGGCCCTGGCGCCAAGGCCACCGGCCGCGTGCCCGGCACCGAAATGACCGCGCCGGGCGCGCCGGCGAGCCGCACGAGGCGGTCGTGGCCGGCATAGAATGCGCGGACGGCTGCCGGGCCGCCGTCCGGCACGGCGTCGTTGAGCAGGCTGGCGGCTGGCAGGACCGCTTGCTCGCCGCCGCCGGCGACCGTGACCGGTGCGGTGTCCGCCAGGCGCCGGACCTGGCCGTCCGGCAGTTCGAGCAGAATGTGTGCCCCGCTCTGCACGGCGTGAACCCCGACTTGCGGCATGGCCAGCGCCGCGAACAGTGCGGCGGCGAACAGGCCTACGAAAAGCTGGGCGACGACCACCAGCACGATGGCCGGGCGACGGGCCAGCCAGCCGGCCCGGGTGGCCGGCACACCGTCGCGGGGCAAGGTCGTCTGCATGTCGGATCGAATTAGAGCGTTGTTTCATTTTGCGAAAGGCCAAATGGCCATCCGCTCGGCCGCGCCGCGATTCGCCGCGGAAGCCGCTCCCCCGTTTGGGGTATGGCCAGCGACGGCATGAGCGGCGATAAGCCATTCGCGGCAGGCTGATGCCCGCCGGACCGTCCCCCACCCCCCGCGAGCCCGCCATGCCCGATGACCGCCAGCTGTTGATCGTCGAGGACATCGCCCAGTTGCGCGAGGCCCTGGCCGAGCGCGCCGCCGCCGTGTTCGGCGTCAGCCAGGTCGGCGAGGCGGACAGCCTGGCGGCGGCCAATGCCTGGCTCGACCGCCACCGCCAGGTCGAACTGCCGCTGGTGGCGCTGGTCGATCTCGGCCTGCCGGACGGTTCGGGCGACCGCCTGATCGCCCGGCTGGCCGGCGACGGCAATGCGGTCGCCATCGTCACCACCATTTTCGAGGATGACGGCAATGTCATGCGGGCGCTGGGTGCCGGGGCGCAGGGCTATCTGCTCAAGAGCGAGGACATGGCCGGGATCGAGGAACGGCTGCGCGGGCTCGAACGCGGCGAGGTGGCGGTCTCGCCGAAGATCGCGCGGCTGCTGCTGGAGCGGTTCCGCACGCCGGCAGCGACCATGGCCGAGCCGGAAGCGGCGCTGACCGCGCGCGAGACCGAGGTGCTGCGCATCATCGGGCGCGGGCTGACCATCCCGGAGACGGCGGAGGCGCTTGCCATCGGCGCGCAGACGGTCAGCACCCACGTCAAGAACATCTACCGCAAGCTCAACATCGCCAGCCGGGCCGAGGCGGCGATCGAGGCGGCGCGGCGCGGGCTGCTCTGACCAGGATCCCCGACGGGCCGATCGCACCGCAGCGGTGCAAAAATGCTTCGTCGCGGCGGGCCGGGCGGGCTATGCCGGTGGCAGGGCATCCGGGGGGAATGACAGGTGAACCGATGCGCTATCCCACGACCATGATTCCGGGCCTGATTGCCGGCCTGATCGCCGTGACGGCCGGCCCAGCTCCTGGCCAGCTGGTGCGCACCATCGAGAACCACGATCCGGGCCGGCAGCGCCCTGCGCCGAGGCCGACAGCCACCGCCAGTGCCGTGCCGGGCGCGCGCGCCCCGCAGCCCCGGCCTTCGCCACGTCCGACGCCGTGGACCGCCACCCAGGCTCCGCCGCCACTGGACTACGGGCCGGCGTCGCTGCAACGCAACGGGCTCGCGCCGACCCCCAACCTGGCCCGCTGGCACGGGCGTGGCAGCGACAGGACGCTCGGCAGGACCGACCTTGTCTGGTATGCCAATCGCGCATGGCGGTGCCGCCGCGAGGACGGCACGACCGGCCGGGTATCGGGCATTTCGCCCTACAACCTGCTGTTCCGCCATGCCGAGCAGAACCGCAAGCAGACGCTCGACAGCGTGATCCGCCGCGCGGCAGGAAGCGGTCTCGCACGGCAGGTGGACAGCGGCATCGTCGTCTGCCGCTAGGCGACGCGCTGACCGGAACAGAGGCGACCGGACGGTTTCGCCGGGCGGCGAAAATCCTTGCCTTCGGGCGGTGCTTGGACTAGCCGCAACCGGTTCTTCCCGCGCGCCCTGGCGGCGATCGGCGATGAATGCTGCGCCCGGCATCCGGCCGGCGTGGCGGTTCGGCCCTTTTTGGCCTGCGTCGGCATGGTGTCGCGCGCAGAGGAAAGACCGGCGGAGACAACCGCCTGGCCGGCAACAACGACAAGGACACTTCAATGGCCTCTACGGCAACCCCGAGCCGCGACGATTTCGCGGCACTCCTCGACGAAACGCTCGGCGCTGCCGGCACCGGCGGCTTTGAAGGCCGCGTCGTCAAGGGCACCATCACCGCCATCGAGAACGACAAGGCGGTCATCGACGTCGGCCTGAAGAGCGAAGGCCGCGTCTCGCTGCGCGAATTCGCCATGCCCGGCCAGCCGCACGGGCTTTCCGTGGGCGACGAGGTCGAGGTCTATGTCGATCGCGTCGAGAACGCCGACGGCGAAGCGATGCTCAGCCGCGACCGCGCCCGCCGCGAAGCCGCGTGGGACAAGCTCGAGAACGAATTCGGCGAAGGCAAGCGGGTCGAAGGCGTGATCTTCGGCCGGGTCAAGGGCGGCTTCACCGTCGACCTCGACGGCGCCGTGGCGTTCCTGCCCGGCTCGCAGGTCGATATCCGCCCGGTCCGCGACGTCACCCCGCTGATGGACGTGCCGCAGCCGTTCCAGATCCTCAAGATGGACCGCCGCCGCGGCAACATCGTCGTCTCGCGCCGCGCCGTCCTCGAAGAGACCCGCGCCGAGCAGCGTTCGGGCCTGATCCAGAACCTGGCGGAAGGCCAGATCATCGTCGGCACGGTCAAGAACATCACCGACTACGGTGCGTTCGTCGACCTCGGCGGCATCGACGGCCTGCTGCATGTCACCGACATGAGCTACAAGCGGGTCAATCACCCCAGCGAAGTCATCGCCATCGGTGACGAGGTCAAGGTGCAGATCGTCCGCATCAACCAGGACACCCAGCGCATCTCGCTCGGCATGAAGCAGCTCGAGAGCGATCCGTGGGATGGCGTCGCCGCCAAGTACCCGGTCGGCGCCAAGCTCAAGGGCACCGTCACCAACATCACCGAATATGGCGCCTTCGTCGAGCTGGAAGCCGGCATCGAGGGTCTGGTCCACGTTTCGGAAATGTCCTGGACCAAGAAGAACGTTCACCCCGGCAAGATCGTCTCGACCTCGCAGGAAGTCGACGTGCTGGTGCTGGAGGTCGATTCCGACAAGCGCCGCATCTCGCTCGGCCTCAAGCAGGCCCAGCAGAACCCGTGGGAAGCTTTCGCCGAGAAGCACCCGGTCGGCTCGACCGTGGAAGGCGAAGTCAAGAACGCGACCGAGTTCGGCCTGTTCATCGGGCTGGACGGCGATGTCGACGGCATGGTCCACATGTCGGACATCGCCTGGGGCATCTCGGGCGAGGACGCGCTGGCGCTGCACCGCAAGGGCGAGCAGGTTACCGCGGTCGTGCTCGACGTCGATGTCGACAAGGAGCGCATCAGCCTCGGCATGAAGCAGCTCGAGAAGGGCGCGCCGGCGGCCGGCGGGGTTTCGGCTTCGGGCGGCTCCAACCTGCGCAAGAACGAGGTCGTCACCGTCACCGTGCTCGAAGTCCGCGATGGCGGGCTCGAAGTCCAGGCCGGCGAGGATGGGGCCACCGGCTTCATCAAGCGTTCGGACCTCGGCCGTGACCGCGACGAGCAGCGCCCGGACCGGTTCCAGGTCGGCCAGAAGGTCGATGCCATGGTCATCGGTTTCGACCGTTCGAAGAAGCCCAACTTTTCGATCAAGGCCCGCCAGCTGGCCGAAGAGAAGGAAGCGGTCGAGCAGTACGGCTCGTCGGATGCCGGCGCCTCGCTCGGCGACATCCTCGGCGCGGCGCTGAAGAACCGCTCGTAAGAGCCGGTTCGGCGCCTGCCGCAAGAATTGCCCGCCCGGAGCGATCCGGGCGGGTTTTCTTTTCGCGGATACGCGCTACATCCGGCGCCGACCAAGGAGACGGCTATGGCGCTCGAAGTTCACCAGTTCCCCTGCCTCGACGACAATTACGGCTTCCTCGTCCATGACCCGGCGAGTGGCGAGACGGTGGCGATCGACACGCCCGACGCCGGAGAATACCTGCGGCAAGCCGAAAGCAAGGGATGGCGGATCACGCAGATCTGGAACACCCACTGGCATGACGACCATGCCGGCGGCAACGCGGCGATCAAGGCGGCGACGCAGTGCACGGTGACCGCGCCGGCCGGCGAGGCGGAGAAGATCGCGGCGGTGGATCGCACCGTCGGCCAGGGCGACACGGTTTCGCTGGGCGGGTTTACCGCCTATGTGATCGATGTCGGCGGGCATACGCTCGGCCATATTGCTTACCACCTGCCTGAGGCGGGGATCGCCTTTGTCGGCGATGCGCTGTTCGCGCTCGGCTGCGGGCGGATGTTCGAGGGGACGGCGCCGCAGTTCTGGGCCAGCCTGTCCCGCCTGAAGGCCCTGCCGGCCGCGACGACGCTCTATTGCGCGCACGAATATACCGCTTCCAATGCCCGCTTTGCCGTCCATGCCGATCCGGACAACGCGGCGCTCCAGACCTATGATGCGGAAGTGTCGGAACGGCGGGCGGCGGGCGAGCCGACGGTGCCGTTCGGCCTGGCGCGCGAACTGGCGACCAACCCGTTCCTGCGTGCCGACGATCCGGCGATGCAGGCTCGCTGGGGCGCGCCTGGGGATGCCGTGGCCACTTTCGCGGCGCTGCGCGAGGCCAAGAACAGCTACAAGGGCTGAAGGCGCGCCGGCCCGGGTTCAGGCGACCCGGGCGTAAAGGCGGGACTGGGCGGCGGCCAGGCGCCGCATCAGCTTCACGTCGCCATCGCTCAACTGCAGCGCGGCTTCGACCCAGAGATCGCCGACCTTGCAAAGATCGGCGAAGGACACCGGGGCGACGACGCGCGAGGCACGCATCGCGTTGACCATTCCGGGCAGCCGCCGGCGGGATTCGGCGATGAACCGGCGCACGGCTTCGACCCCCTCGCCCGGCTCGACCACCTGGGTGACCAGGCCGAGCGCGTGGAGTTCCTCGGCACTGTAGGTGCGGTTGGACAGGATCATCCGTTCGGCCATGGCGACGCCGAGCTTGCGGGCGAGCAGCATGTGGGCGCCCATGCCGGGGAACAGGCCGAACATGATCTCGGGCAGGCCGAACGTGGCGCCGCGCTCGGCGATGATCACGTCGAAGGAGAGCAGCGCCTCGAAGCCGCCGCCCATCGCCTGGCCCTGGACGAGGCCGATGGTCAGCATCGGCAGGTCGAGCGCGTGCAGGTTGCGGTGGAGAATGCGGACGCTGCGATAGGCATAGAGGCGCAGGCGCTCCGCATCGCGCTGCTCGATCAGGGCAGCGAACAGTTCGAGATCGCCGCCGAAGCAGAACACGCCCGCAGCGCGGCTGCCGAGCACGAGGTAGTCCAGCGGCAGGCGTTCCGGGCCGAAATGGCCGCCGACCAGATCCATCAGGGATTCGATGTCGCTCAGCACCGCCGGGGTGAAGCTGGGCCGGCCGGTCGGGTTGAGGAAGGTCCACAAAGTGCGGTCGTCCGCATCGTAGAGGACATCGAACTCGGCGAGGTTGAGCAGGGCTTCGGGGACGAGCAGCCGTTGCCGCGCGCGTTCGATCAATTCGCGCTCCATCCCCCGGTCCCGGGCGGGCGCGGACAGTGGCATTGCCGGCAAATCGTCTGCCCCGAAGGCTGCCGACCGAGCCGATCCGAAATCGTCGGCGCTGGCATCCGAAACCAGATGCCCGTCCTTACCGAGATCGCCCGGCACTCGATCCATTTGCGCAACCCCCGACCGCCCGCAGCGGCCCGAACCGGCTGGTTCACACCCTGACTGCACAGCGAATGTTAAGAAAAATAAACCATTTATTGTGCCATCTGCAAGCCCGATTTTACCTGCAGGTAATTGTTCGAAAGTCGAAATAACAACGGTTGCATTTTGATGTGCGAATTCCGTCGGGCAGATCGACTCTCCCGATGCCGTAGCGTCACAGCGGTGGTGGCGGCGGAATCGCTATTGGGCGAGGTCGAGACTGGACAAAGACCGGTCGAGCATCAGCAACTGCCACAGCAGCCGCGAATGGTCGGCGCGACCGGCGATGTGCGCGTCGGCCAGCGACGTGATTCGGGTGCTGTCGAACCAGCCGGTGCGGGCGAGCGCGGTGCTCTGGCCGATCTGGCGGGCGGCGCCGGCGAGTGGGCCGCGAAACCACTGGGCGATCGGGGTGACGAAGCCCTGCTTGGGGCGGAACAGGATGTCCTCCGGCAATTGCGGCCGCATCGCCTGCTTCATCAGCCATTTGCCGTGCCCCCGGCGGACGCGGAGGTTTTCCGGCAGGGTAGCGGCGAATTCGATCAGCCGGTGGTCGAGCAGCGGTTCGCGCGCCTCGAGGCCGACCGCCATGCTGGCGCGATCGACCTTAGTCAGGATGTCGCCCGGCAGCCAGAACATGAGGTCGGCATATTGCGCGCGGTCGAGGCCGGAGCGGGCCTCGGCGCGGCGCATGGTTTCGATGAACGGCTGTTCGGCGCGGTAGTCGCCCCTGAGCGCTCGGTAAGTGTCTGTATAGAGGCTGTCACGCTGGGCCGGGCCGGTGACCGAGATGGCGCCTGCATAGGCCTGCTCGCTGCTGCCGGCGAGGCTGAGCAGCGTCGTCCTGGCGCGCAGCGGGCGGGGCGCCCAGTCGGCCTTGGGGTAGACACGGCCGAGGCCGCCGAGCAACGGACCGCGCAGTGCTGCCGGGAGCATCGCGCGCAGGCGGTCCTCGCCGTGCTGGAAGACGTGGCGGCGGTAGCCGGCGAGCGCCTCGTCGGCGCCGTCGCCGGAAAGCGCAACCGTCACGCTCTCGCGCGCGAGTTGGCAGACGCGCCAGGTGGGGAGCGCCGAGGCGTCGGCGAAAGGTTCGTCGAACATCCAGGCGAGATGGTCGATCGCCTCGAAGTCGTCGGGCGAGACGGTGCGGCTGACGTGACTGGTGTGGAACTGGGCGGCGATCCGGCTGGCGTAGCCGCTCTCGTCGAGCGATTTTACGTCGAAGCCGATCGAGCAGGTGCGGACCGGTTCGCTCGAGGCGCCGGCCATCAGCGCGACGACGGTGGAACTGTCCACCCCGCCGGAAAGGAAGGCGCCCAGCGGCACGTCGGCGACCATGCGCGAGGTGACGGCGTCGCGCATGATCTCGACCAGCTCGGCTTCGAGATCGGCCTGGCTGGCGCTCCGCCGGTCGGCGAAGGAGACATCCCACCAGCGGACCGGCGCGGGGAACGGGCAATCGCGGCGCAGCAGGCGGGAATGGCCGGCGGGGAGCTTCTCGACCCCCTTCACGATGGAGCGGTGATCGGGGACGTAGCCCCAGGCGAGGTAGTCCTCGATCGCCAGCGGGTCGATATCGCGGACGAGGCCGGGCAGCGTGGCCAGTGCCTTGAGCTCGGAGGCGAAGGCGAGGCTGCCGTCTGCCAGTTCGGCCATGAACAGCGGCTTCACCCCCAGGCGGTCGCGGGCGAGCAGCAGGGTGCCGGCGCCGAGGTCGTGGAGGGCGAAGGCGAACATGCCGTGGAGGCGCGGCAGGCAATCGACCCCCCAGCGGCGGTAGGCCTCGATGATCACCTCGCTGTCGCCATCGGTGTGGAACACCGCACCCTCGGCGATCAGTTCCTTGCGCAATTCGCGGTAGTTGTAGATCTCGCCGTTGAACACCAGCATCAGCCGGCCGTCGGTCGAGGCCATCGGCTGGGGCGAGCCGGCGATGTCGATGATCGACAGGCGGCGGTGGCCGAGGCCGATGCCGGCGCCGGTCCAGACGCCGAAGCCGTCCGGCCCGCGATGGGCGATGGCGTCGCACATCCGCTCCACTTGCGCGGGATCGACCCGGTTGTGGAAGGACTTGTGGAAAATGCCGGCAAAACCGCACATGGCTCAGGGCTTCCGGGGTGGCTGGGGGCTGGTGGCGATGGCGTCCGCCCAATGATCGAGCGGGGCGGCGGCGGCGCGGAACGCGGCGAGGGCGCGGGCCGGGTCGGGCTGGGCGGCGGTGCGCTCGGCGGAGACGATGGTCATCAGTGTCGGCCGCGCGCTGACGGCGAGGCGTTCGCCGATCACCGCGAGGCGCAGGCGAGCGGCGCTGCCGGTCGTGGTCGAGCCGAGGCGGTAGGTGGTCTGGGCGAGGCGCGGGGTGCCGTTGCTCGCGAGCAGACGATCCCCCCGGGCATGGGCGGGGGCTTCGGCCGGGCCGGCCCAGGCCCAGCCGCTGTCGGGGCGCCAGGCCCCCTCCCCCCAGCCGTCGGCCTTGCGGCCGGGGCCTTGTGCGGCATAGAGCGCGGCGAAGACATCGACGACGTGGCCGGCGCCATCGCGGTAGCGCACGAGCAGGCGGGCGTCGGCGCCACCGGCACGCGGCTCCCACCAGGCTTGCGGCCGATAGGCGACCGGCTGCCAGCCGGGGACCTGCGGCAGGGAGATCTGCGCCGGCAGCGGCGCGCGCAAGGCGTCGGCGGCGCTGGACCAGGCGAAGGCGGCGAGGACGAGGAGTTCCATCGGCACCAGCACGGGCCAGATCGTCGCCGGACCGCGCGACAGGGCGGCGAGGCGTGGGCTGGCGGCGATGGCTTCGGGATCGATCAGCGGATCGCCGGCGGCGCGGTCGAACCAGCGCCAGGCGACGGCGAGCGTGCCGGCGATGACCAGGGCGAAGAAGACCCAGCCATAGACGACATGATCGAAGCTGCCGGCGCGCCTGGCGCCGATCCATTGGGCGACGAAGACGGTGGCCCAGGAGCGCAGGCCGTTGGCCACGATGGGGACGACGACACAGGCGGCGAGGAACACGACGCGGCGGCGCCAGGCGGTGAAGCAGACGTGGGCGGCGAGCACGCCGAAGGCGATCATGGCGATCAGGAACTTCACGCCCGAGCAGGCCTCGGCGATCTCGAACAGGCCGGCCGGGGTCATCATGAACACGCCGTCGACATGGACCGGAACGCCGGTGAGGCGGAGCAGGACCACGGTCATCGCCGCATCGACCTGCTGGAGATGGGGGACCAGTTCGTCGCCGAACGGGACGAGGAAGGCCAGGTAGGCGAGCGGGAACAGCAGTGCCGCGCCAACGCTCATGCCGAGCAGCGCCGGGACCGAGGCCGCCAGCACCAGGACCGCGCCGGCCTGGCTGGCGAGCGCGACCCCGGCCATCGCCCCGGCGAGCCAGAGGATGACGGCGCCGGCGAACAGGCCGAGGCCGGCCCACGAGGGGGCCGGGGCGAGGGTCAGGACTTCGCGGACACGCAGCGCCACCAGCCAGGCGACGATCGCCGGGACCAGCAGCATGTGGGTATAGGTCGAGGTGTTCCACCACTGGTCGGCCATGGCGCGCCACTGCGGCCAGAACGACACGATCAGCATCAGCCAGACCGCTGCCAGCTGCGCCAGCGCCACGCGCCAGGGGGCGGGCAGAGCGAGGCTCGTCGGCGCGGGCAGCGTGGCCGGTTCAGGCGACATGCTGGGCAGGCACGGGCGGCCGGACGATCTCGGCCAGGGTGGCCAGCGTGCTGGCCCAGGATTGCTGCTCGACGACGAACTGGCGCGCGGCGAGGCCGATGGCGCGGGCCTCGCGCGGGGCATAGGCCAGCCGGGCGACCGCTTCGGCCAGTTCGGCGTCGCTTTCGCCGAGCAGGAAATGGCGGTTGGGCATGGCGGCGATGCCGGTGGCGGCGGCCGGGGTGAGCACCACCGGCACTTCCATCGCCATGGCTTCGAGCACCTTGTTCTGGATGCCGCGGGCGATTTCCAGCGGGATCAGCGCGACGTCCGCCGCCTTGATCCAGCCACGGATGTCGTTGACGCGGCCCCAGACGTGGACGCCGTTGCGGCCACTGGCGGCGAGCAGCTCGGCGGTCGGGTTGCGGCCGACGACGTGGAAGCTGGCGCCAGGCAGTTCGGTGCGGATCGCGGGAAGGATCCGGCGGATGACCCGGAGCGCCGCCGCTTCGTTCGGCGGATAGTCCATCTGGCCGGTGAAGACGATGCGGGGGCCGCCGCAGGCCTCCATCCGGGCTTCGGGGTTGACCCGGCCGGGATCGAAGAAGGCGCTGTCTATCCCGTTGAGCAGCGGGCGGACGTCGGCATCGGCCCCGGCCGCCTTCAGGCGCGCGGGCAGGCGCTCGCGGAACAGGCTGGCTTCCTCCGGGGAGACCAGCAGGCTGACATCGGCGCGGGCGGCGAGGCGGGTTTCCTCGGCCCGCAGCAGCCGCCCCTCGCGGGCGTCGATCCAGCCGAGGACTTCGCCCTTTTTCGCCGCATAGGCATCGAACTTGGCGGAATCGACATCGACGAAATCGACGACCAGCCGGCCGCTGAACTCTTCCGGCACATAGTGCCCGACCTGGCCCGAGAACACGTAGATCGTGCCCACGGTGCCGCTGGCGACGAGCTTGCGGACATAGTCGGCGATCTGCGCGTCGTGGAAGGCGCTGACGCTGACCGGCTGGCCTTTCGCCAATGCCTGCAGGCCGGCGAGCACCAGCGGCTTGGAACGGCGGACCAGGCAGTAGCTGCGGGCGAGTGCGGCGAGTTCGACTTCCTCGGCGATGTCGTCGTCGTCATCGGCGAAGCAGGCGACGTGGACCGGGGCGAGGCGGGCGAGGCGCTGGAGGATGTGGTGCGAGCGGATCTTGTCGCCCCGGTTCGGCGGGAACGGGATGCGGTGGGCGATGAACAGGATTTCGTGCGCCATCAACCGAGCCCCCGGGCGATCCACGGGCCGAGCCGGTTGGCGAGGCCGAGCGGCAACTTCTGCCAGAGGCGGATCTGCAGCTGCAGCTTCGCGCTGGTCGGGTCGGCATCGCGCCGTTCGCAGCCGGGCGCGGTCCAGCCGGCGTAGGACAGCGGTTCGGGCTCGAAGCCCCAGTTGCGCTTGAAATCGTACGCGCCGCTGCCGGTCTTGGAGCGGCCGAAATCGAACCGGGCCATGCCGCGCCGGCGGGCGTGGAGCATCAGCTCGTAATACATGCGGTCGTTGGCGCGCAGGCGGCGGGCGTCGCGGGTGCCGCCGCCCCAGTAGGGCATGACCGCGCCGTTTGCATAGAGCGAGAGCACGCTGGCGACCGGGGTGCCCTCGTGGAGCACGGTGAGGATGTCGGCCTGGCTGTGGAAGCGATCGAGAACCGCATCGAACAGCGGGCGCGGGAAGACCGGGGTGCCGAGGTTGCGGACGGATTCGGCATAGACCGCGTAGTGCATCGCGCGGTCGGTCTCGCTCGTGCCGATGCGGACTTCGAGCGGGTTGGCCAGCGACTTGCGGACTTCGGCGCGCTGCTTGCGGGGGATGGCGGTGAGCTGGGCCTCGTCGTCGGCCGCGAGATCGCGGATGAAGCCGCAGTGGCTGTCGGTGCGAATGTGCCAGCCTGGGCGGAGCGTGGGAAGTTCGCCGCCGCGCAGTTCGATGGCCGGGCAGGACAGGCGCAGCGCCAGTTCCTCGGCCGCCGCGAACAGCGGGCCTGCGTCCTCGCCTTCGGCGACCAGCACGCCGCCGCCGACGGCGAAGCCGGTCGAGGCCAGCAGACGGCCGAAGATCGGCGAATGGATCAGGTTCAGCGGCAGGTAGCCGGCAAGCTCGGCGCCGCGGAACAGGAGCAGGGCGGTGGCGAAGTTGCGGGTGCCGCCGGCGACCGCGGCGATCCAGTCCGGGCGGTGGAACGGCGTCGCCTGCGGGTGGTCCTTGAGGAAGCGCTCGATGATCGCGCGGTCGCGGGCGTCGGCGAGGTCGGCCTTGCGGACCTTGGGCGCCTGAACGGCGGTGTCGATGCGGAACGGGGCATTCATGCGGCCAGATCCAGCGCAGGGGCGGAGACGGTGCGCATGGCCTCGCGGGTGGCCAGTTCGTCCATGCGGCCCCAGCGGAAATCGGCCAGCAGGCGGCCCAGCTTGGCCGCCATCTGTTCGAGGTTGGTGTAGTGCCGGAGGCGCGAGCGCAGCGGGGCTTGCGCGATGCGGGGCTGGCCGGGGTCGATTTCCCACGGGTGGAAGTAGAACACCGCCGGCCGCTGCTCGCGGCCGTTCACTTGCGCGATGGCCCAGCGCGAGAAGGCATAGGGCAGGACGCGGAAGAAGCCGCCGCCGCCGGCTGCGAGACGGCGCTCGCCGAGTTCGGCGGTGGTCACCGGGATTTCGACCAGCGGGCTGTCCGCCAGCGGGTGGAAGGCGAAGCGGGGGGCGGCACGCCAGCCGTAGTGATCGTGGGCGACGGGGGCGACGCTGGAGGAATAGCCGTAGCCGTGGTCGGCCAGGGTTTCGAACGCCCAGGGGGTGCGCTGGTCGATCGAGAAGCTGGGGGCGCGGTAGCCGGTGACGCGGACCCCGGCGGCATCCTCGAGCGCGGTCCGGGCGCGATAGAGGTCCTCGGCGAAGCCGCGCTGGCCCAGCGTGAAGACGCGGGCGTGGTCCCAGCCGTGGCTGGCCAGTTCGTGACCCTCGGCGACGATGCGGCGCATCAGCGAGGGGTTGCGCTCGGCAACCCAGCCCAGGGTGAAGAACGTCGCCTTGACCCCGGCGGCCGCGAACAGGTCGAGCACGCGGGCGGTGTTGCCGGCGACGCGCTCCTCCAGCCCGTCCCACACGTCGCGGGACAGGACCTTTTCGAAGGCCCCGACCTGGAACCAGTCCTCGACATCGACCGAGAGGCCGTTGATTACCGGGGAATGCACACAGGCCTCCTCGCAGCCGGATGGAAAACGGTGTTCGCGGGCGGGATCACGCCGCCGCGCGGCCTCCCTGCTCCACCCATTCGATCAGCATCGTCAGCGTGTGGCGGATCGTGCGTTCCTGCTCGATGACGCGGGCTTCCAGGGCGGCGAGGCGTTCGTGGACGGCATCGACATCGCGGCGGTGGCGTTCCTCGCTGCCCAGCCCGGCGCTCTGGCCGATCTCGGAGAGTTCGAGCACGGCCTGCTGGAGTTCGGCGATCTGGGCATCGCGCTTGGCGAGTTCGTCGCCGAGGGGCGCGGCGGGTTCCGCGACCGCCGGTGCGGCAGATGGTACCGGCGCTACGGGCGCGGCGGCAACAGGCGCGCCAGACTCAGCAAATACCTTGGGCGTGGCGGCGGCATTCGTGAATTTCGGGGCAGGTTCGCCGGCAGCGACGGGAGTCGCCGGCGCGGAGAGGATCAGCGCGCCGTCGCCGGTCAGTTCGGCGAGGACCTTGCTCAGCATGACGCCGTCGATCTGGTGCTTGCGCTCGACCGCGCCGAGCAGCAGCAGGCGGTTGGCGATCTGGTTGATCCGGCGCGGCACGCCGCCGGTGGCGGTGTAGAGTTCGCCGAACAGGCGGGCGTCGAAGCTCGGATCGCCGTTCCAGCCGACCTGCCTGAGGCGGTGCATGACATAAGGTTCGACCTCGCCCGATTCCATCGCATCGAGATGGTGAGCGGCGATGACCCGCTGGCGCAGCTGTTCGAGCGCCGGGTGGCACTGGATCTGGGTGCGGAACTCGGGCTGGCCGAGCAGCAGGATCTGCAGCAGCGGCTGGGCACCGAGCTGGAAGTTGGACAGCATGCGCAGCTCTTCGAGCGCGCCGATCGACAGGTTCTGGGCCTCGTCCACCACCAGCAGCGAGCGGCGGCCGTTGCGGGCCTGTTCGTGGAGGAAGTTCTCGATCGCCGAGAGGGCGCCGGCCTTGTCGTGGCCGGCGACGGGCAGGCCGAAGGCGCGGGCGACGATGTGGACGATCTCCTCACCGTCGAGCTTGCTGGTGACGATCTGGGCGGCGGTCAGCCGCTGGCGGTCGATCGTGCCCATCAGGTGGGCGACCAGGGTCGACTTGCCGGCGCCGACCTCGCCGGTGATGACGACGAAGCCTTCGCCCTGCGCCAGGCCATAGCCGAGGTAGGACAGCGCCTTGCGGTGGCTCAGGCTCTCGAAATAGAACGCCGGATCGGGCGTGAGCTGGAAGGGACGCCCGGTGAAACCGTAAAAGTCGTCGAACATTGGAAGAAGCCCCTACTCTAGCAATTTCGTTCTCGTGCAATTTGAGCCAAAAACCGGTTCCCACTTTTTGGCATTGCACTGTGTTCAGAAAGTATAGCGCATGCCGACCTGGCCCGAGAGGTTCCAGACGTCGTCGAGCGCTTCGCGGTTGATCGTGTCGATGCCGACGGCGGCGCTGCCGCTGAGGTGTCGGCTGAACTGGTGCTGGTAGATGACGGTGGCGCGGACCGCGTTGAAATCGTCGGTCAGCGGCACGTCGCTGGTGAAGCGGTAGGCGTCGAGCGTGGTGGTCAGCACCGAATCGCGGTCGAGCCGGGTGTTGAGGTAGCCGGCGATCCAGGTGTAGTTCTCGGCCTTGCCGTCGAGCGCGCCGAGCGTGGTGCCGGGGGCGGCGATGTAGCGGCGATGGTCGTAGCCGGCGCCGATGCCCGCCTGGTAGCGGCTCCAGGCCCAGTTGTAGGTGGCCGAGACGCCGCGGCCGCGGAACACGGTCGACCGCACGGTGGCGAGTGCCCCGGTCAGGCAGTTGCCGCCGGAGCCCGAGTTGACGCAGGCGCCGATGTTGCCGGTCAGGCTGTCGCGCACGGCGATGAACTGGGTCGGCAGGTTGCCGAGCGAGGTGGTCATCATGCCGCCGAAGCCGGCCATGTTGTTGTAGACGAGGACGTTGACCGAGGAGCGCGCGGTCGGCCGGTAGGAGAACGTGCCGTAGCCGCCGAACTCGCCGTAGCGGCGGCCGACATGGGCTTCGAGGTTGGTCTTCGGGCTGGGGCGCCAGATGACCCCGGCATCCCAGATCAGCCCTTCGGTATCGAAGGCGATGTAGCGCGGGCCGGCATAGTCGGTCAGCAGGCGGCCCTTGGCGTTGACCACGGGATTGCCGGCGGAATCGCGCACCGCGTCGCGGCTGTCGACCCGGACCCATTCGTAGCCCAGGCCGCCGACCAGGGCGGTGTCCTCGGTGACCGGCACGATGACTTCGCCGCGGATGTGGCCGTCATGGGCGTGCTGGTCGAGGTTGGAGATGTTTTCCTGGTAGTAGCCGCCTTCGACCGCGACGCCGACCGGCGTGCTGTCGCCCGGGCGCAAGCCGACGCGGGCCTTGGCATCGTGGATGGTCGAGTGGTCGAAGATGTCAGCGCGGTCCTGGCCGGCCGGCGCGGGGATGATGCTCGGGTTGCCGACATGGGCATAGCCGATGCGATAGTGGCCCTTGATCTCCAGATCGCCGGCATCGGTGGCGAGCGACGGCCCGGCCATGACGGTGTAGATCTGGGTGCTGGAGCCATTGTCCACGAGGTTGCCGGCGGTGGCGCCGGAACCCTCGACATGGGTGCGGTTGGCATAGGCGGCGACCTCGAAGTGCAGGAGGTCGGGCACGATCGCGGCGATGCCGCGGCCGACCGCCGAGACGTTGTCGAAGCTCTGCGCGCTGCCATAGCCGATCCGGCGCTCGTAGCGGGCCGACAGCGAGCCCTGGTAGTTCGGCCCGGCGGTGCCGGCATCGACGCCGGCGGCGAGCACGGTCCAGGTGAACGCGTTCGAGGTCGGCGCGAGCTGGGCCTCGACGATCTGCGAGACTTCAAGATAGGGCTTGATCCAGAGCTTGCGGCCCTCGTTGCGGTAATCCTGGTAGATGCGTTCCGACTGGCGGTTGCTCTTGCGGCGGCGCAGCTCGGCCTGGCGCTGGAGTTCGACCGCCCGGCTGGCGGCGTCGATCTCCGTGGTGTCGATCGGGCGTTCGGCCGGGCGCAGGACATCGGGGGAGATGCCGGTGCTGGTGACGTCCTTCTGGCCGATTTCGTCGTACTGGCGCTGGGCGTCGTAGTTGAAGTTGCCGGTGCCGGCGGTGACGTCGGTATCGGTCACGTTCTCGTAGGCTCCGCTATGGGAGTACGGACGCGACTGGGCCGAGGCCGATGCCGGCAGCAGGACCGGCCCCGCCAGCACCAGCCCGGTCGCGAGCGACCGGACGAGTGCGGATGAGTGGCGGAGCTTGCGCGAGATGGTCATTGTTCCCCGAGGTCCTGTTTGCCGGTCGGCGCGGATGGCGCGGATCGGCGGCTGATCAGCGGTAGTAGGTGCCGTAGCGGCGGCCCGACGGGCTGAACTGCACGCCGTTGAGCAGCAGTTGCAGGTTGGGGCAGCCGGAGAGCAGCGACACCGCGTCCTCGATCGCCGACTGGTTGGTCGCATCGGCGGCGACGACGACCACGGCCTGGCCGACCAGCTTGGCCAGTTCGACCGGCAGCGAGGCGGCCAGCGTCGGGGGCGAGTCGAGCACGACGATGCGGCGCGGGTTGCCCTCGGTCAGCTGGTCGAGGACCTGGGAGGCCCGGGCCGAGGCCATGTACTCGTTGTCGTGGCTGGTCGCGCGGCCGCCCGGCAGGACCGAGAGACCGGCGACATCGGTGGCGATGACGCACGTGCGGATGTCCAGCGTCGGATCGGCGATGGCATCGATCAGGCCGGGGCCGTTGGGCAGGCCGAGCGAGGAGAGCACCGTGTTCTTGGCCGAGTCGAAATCGACCAGCAGCACGTCGCAGTCCTTCTCCGCGGCAATCGACAGGGCGAGGTTGGCGGCGCAGAAGCTCTTGCCCTCGCCCGGCAGGGCCGAGGTGACGAGGACGCGCTGGGCAGCGGCGCCGCCACCGGCGCGGCGCAGGTTGTCGGCCTGGACCAGCAGCTGGCGCTTGATGATGCGGAACTCTTCCATCTGGCCGGTGATGCCGGCCTCTGGCACGATCAGCCCGGCCTCGCGGATGCGGTGGCGGTCGACCCGGCAGAAGCGGCCCGGAGCGGGCTGGCTCGGGGCGACTTCGGGCTGGGCCGGAGCGGGCTGGGCGGGCGCAGCCTGCACCGGTGCAACCTGCGGGGCAGGCTCGACCGGGGCCGGGGCGGCCTGGACCGGCGCCGGGGCGACCGGGGCGGCCTGGACCGGGGCGGGCGCGACCGGAGCGACCGGTGCCTTCGCTTCGGGGCGGAGGCCGCCGCCTTCGAAGGCCTTGATCGCCCGTTCGAGCAGCGATTCGGTCGGTTCCGGGGTGGGAGCGCCCTGCGGCAGGTGCGGGGCGGCATTGGAGTTATGCTGGGTCATCGTTCAACCCTCCTTCACGCGACCATGCCGCGCTGGATGAACTCGACGGCGACCAGCAGGGCGAACAGCCCACCGAGCGCTGCCGAAGCGGCGTAGAAGTATTTCAGTTTGCGGCTGCGCTCGTCGATCGCGGCATCGCTGAGCGTCTTCGAGATGGCACCGAGCACCGGCAGGCCGAGCGCGTTTTCGAGGCGCGAGGCGGTGTCGAAGGTCGAGCGCATCTCGCCGGCGGCATAGGCGATGCCGAGGCCCGAGCCGACGCCGGCGAGCAGCACCACGAGGAGCAGCAGCGGGCGGTTGGGCGCGGTCGGCTTGCGCGGGGTGCTCGGCGGGTCGACGATCATGAACTTGATCGGGTTCGGCCCGTTTTCGACGGTCTGGCGCAGCTTGAGCGCCTCGCGGTCGGCCAGCAGCTTGTCGTACTGCTGCTTGAGCACGTCGTAGTCGCGGCTGATGTTCTGCGCTTCCGTGGCGATTTCCGGGTTGGCCGCCTGATCGGCCGCGATCTTGGCGAGATCGCCTTCGATCGCCGCACGGCGGGCCTGGAGGGCCTGGAGGTTGGCGAGCCGTTCGGCGCGGACCGACTGCAGCGAGGCATAGGCCGGGTTCGGCGAGCCGAGCCGGTCACCGCCGCTGGCATCCTCGGCGCGGACCTGCTGGCGCAGGCTCGCGATCTGGTTGCGGGTGGCGATCACGTCGGGGTGGTTCTCGGTCATGCCCTTGGCGCGCATCTGGGCGAGATCGGTCTGCAGCTGCGACAGAGCCTGGCGCGGGCCGCCGCTGGGGCCGCCCGAGACCGTGGCCGGGATCGCCGCCATCTGGGCGCCGAGCGAAGCCAGTGCCGACTGCGCGGCGGCGATGTCGCCATCGAGCGAGCGCATCGCCGAGCGCGACTGTTCGAGCCGCTGGACGAGGCTGAGACCACCGACGGCGGCTTCAGGGTATTTCGCTTCGAAGGCGATCCGGCGCTGATCGGCAGCCTGGATCTCGGCACCGCGCTGGGCGAGCTGCTCATCCAGGAAGTTCATCGTCTGCTTCAGTTCGTCGCGGTTGGTCAGCGCGTTCTGGTCGCGGAAGATGTCGATCATCTTCGAAACGATGGTCTGGGCCAGCCGGGCGTTCTGCGCATCGGACAGGCGCATCGACCTGGAGGTTGCGGTGATCTCGAAGAGGTTGCCCTGATCGGCGGTGATCTTGATCGCCTTGGCGAGGCCGGCGACGGCGCCCTCCATGTCCTTCTTCGAGGTCACGCTTTCACCGATGACGGTTTCGCGGACGACCTTTTCGAGGTTGGCGGTCGAGGTCAGGGTGTTGCGGACCCGATCCACGCCGCTGCGGCGCTCGGCCTCGCCGATGCCGACCTGGGCTGCGAGCGGATCATCGAGCTGGACGCTGATGCGGGCGTGCGATTCGTAGGTGTTGGGGACCATGGCGACCCCGATCCAGCCTGCGACGCAGACGCCCCAGGCCACGCCGAGCGACAGCCAGCGTTTTTGCCAGATGCCGTGGAACGTGCTGCGAACGTCGTCATAAACGGTGTTCATGTGATAAACTCCTGCCCGTTCCTCAGAACACGCTTTCGGGGATGATGATGACGTCGCCGGGCATCAGCATCACGTTGGCCTTGCTGTCGCCCTTCTTGACGAGATCGCCGACGCGGACGCCGAATTCCTGCTGGCGGCCGGTCTGCTTGTCGAAGCGGATCAGCTTGGCCTTGTTGCCGGCGGCATATTCGTTGAGCCCGCCGACCGAGATCATCGCGTCGAGCAGGGTCATGTTGGCGCGGTACGGCAGCGATGCCGCCTTGCCCGAGGCGCCGACGACGCGGACCTGCTGGCTGAAGGTGCCGGCGAACTTGTTGACGATGACCGAGACCAGCGGGTCCTGGATATATTGCGCGAGCTGGAGGCGGATGTCCTCCGACAGCATCGACGGGGTCTTGCCGACCGCCGGGATGTCCTGGATCAGCGGCGTGGTGATGCGGCCGTCGGGGCGGACCTGGACGCGGGCGCCGAGTTCCGGGTTGCGCCAGACGAAGATGGTCAGCTCGTCGAGCGGGCCGATCACGTAGTCCTCGCCGGGGCCTTCCTGGGCGGCGACGAAGTTGGCGGCGGGCAGCTTGGTGGCGACATGGCTGTTGCCCGAGCAACCGGCGAGCGCCAGACTGGCGATCGCGGTTCCGGCAATCAGACGGGCAGACTTGGTGCTCGGCATAGTTCTTCCCTCAAGACACCGCTTTGCCTGCCCGACGATTGCATGGGGCGCGGGATTGCGGCTGATCCTGCCGGGCTATCGGGGAAAAAGGTAAACATCCCGTTAGTGTTGACGGTGCTGGACGGGCTTGTTTGGCAGTGTCCCGGGGCGGGACGCGCGGAGCGCGGCGGGTTAACCGGCGCGGAAGCGCAATGGCGACGGCGAATCCCGGCTTTCCGGCCATCCGGCAAATCCCATATGGCATTCGGGGCAGGCTGGGCGACGGGACCGGACGAAGGTATCATCCGGCCATGACCCCGCTGCGCCGCCTGATCGCCCCCGTGCTGCCGCTTGCCGGCCTGTTCGCCGCCTCCCCGGCGCTGGCCCAGGGCCGGCCGGCGCCGGCCACCTGGACGATCGACCTGGGCGCCGCGCCGGTGGTGTCGCCGGTGTGGCAGGGTTCGCGGGACTATGCGCTTTCCGTGTTTCCGGACCTGAGGGTCAATTGGCGTGACACGGTAATGGCCTCGATCCCGGAGGGGCTGCGCTGGCACGCCATCGCGAGCGGCGGGCTGACGGCCGGACCGATCGCGCGGCTGCGATTCGGCCGCAACGAGGACGGCGCTTCGCCCTTCCGCGTGACCGGCGGCAGCACGGCGCTGGCCGGCATGGGCAGGATCGGCGTGGCCGGCGAGATCGGCGGCTTTGCCCAGTATGGCCTGGGCCGGAGCGGCGTTCGCGTGCGGGGCGAGGTGCGCAAGGGCTTTGGCGGGCACGACGGCGTGGTCGGCGACGTGCAGGCGGGATATGGCCAGCGGACCGGGAGAACGATCTGGGCGGTCAACGCCCGGGCGACGTTCGCCACCGCCGGATACCTGCAGACCTATTTCGGCGTCGATGCCGCACAATCGGCGGCGACCGGGCTGGGGGTGTCACGCCCGGCCGGCGGGCTCGTGTCCTACGGGGCGGGCGGCAATGTCATCCGCCGGATCGACGAACGGATCGCGTTGACCGGGTTCGCCAGCTACGAACGGCTCGCCGGCAAGGCGGCGGGGACCACGCTGATCCGGCAGCGGGGCGATGCCGACCAGGTCACGGCCGGGCTGGGCATTTCCTGGCGGTTCCGCATCAGATGAGCATTTCGCGCGCCGGGCCCTGGCCGAGGAAGGCCGACGGGCTGGCGCTGGCGCCGTAGGCTCCGGCGCAGAACACGGCGACGAGATCGCCGGGCTCGGCACGGGGGAAGCGGGCCTTGTCCGCGAGGCGATCGAGCGGGGTGCAGAGGCAGCCGACGACGCTGGCTTCTTCGGCGGGTTCGGCGGTGAAGCCGGTGGCGATGGCGACCGGATAGTTGCGGCGCACGACGGTGCCGAAGTTGCCGCTGGCGGCGAGCTGGTGGTGGAGGCCGCCATCGGTGACGAGCCAGGTCTCGCCGTGGCTCACTTTGCGGTCGATCACGCGGCAGAGGTAGACGCCGGCCTCGCCGACGAGGAAGCGGCCGAGTTCGATGCAGAACTGGGTGGATGCCCATTCGGGGCCGAGGGCGGCGAACTGTTCGGCCAGCGCGGTGCCGATCAGGGTGAGATCGACCGGGGTGTCGCCGGGGAAATAGGGGATGCCCATGCCGCCGCCGAGGTTGCAGTGGGGCAGGCCGACGCCGGCCTCGCTGGCGAGGCGGATGGCGAGGGCGATGGTCTGGCCCTGGGTTTCGGCGATGGCGGCGCTGTCCAGCGATTGCGAGCCGGCGAAGATGTGGAAGCCGCGCCATTCGCAGTCCTCGCCGGCGAGGCGGCGGGCGAGCGCGGGGACGCGTTCGGCGTCGATGCCGAACGGCTTGGCGCCGCCGCCCATCTTCATGCCGGAGCCCTTGAGGTCGAAGTCCGGGTTGACGCGGATGGCAAGGCGGGGGGCCTGGCCGAGGCGCTGGCCGATGGCGAGCGCGCGATCGGCCTCGGCTTCGGATTCGAGGTTGAGGGTGGCGCCGGCGGTGATGGCGGCTTCGAGTTCGCGGTCGCGCTTTCCGGGGCCGGCGAAGGAGACCTTGGCGGGGTCGATGCCGGTGGACCGGAGGATGGCCAGTTCGCCGCCCGAGGCGATGTCGAAGCCGTCCACCAGGCCTGCCATGTGGGCCACGAGCGGCGCGTAGGGGTTGGCCTTGACCGCGTAGTGCAGGGCGAGGCGCTCGGGCATGGCGGCGCGCAGGGCGGCGACGCGGGTTTCGAGCAGGGCTTTCGAGTAGACGAACAGCGGGGTGTCGCCGGCTTCGGCGACGAGATCGGTGACCGGGCGGCCGGCGATGGCGAGGACGCCGTCGATTGCCGTGTAGCCGGCGGGGATCGGGCCGAGGGGCTTGGACTGGGGCGGTTTCACTCAGGCGGCTTTCGTGGCGACTTCGAGGTGGAGGCCGGTGCGGTCGAGCTTGCCGTTGGGGCTGATCGGCATGGCCTCGCGCCAGTGGATGATGCGGGGCTGCATGAAGTTGGGCAGGTCTCGCGCCAGGGCCTTGCGGAGTTCGGCCTCCGCCTGGTCGGGGTCCACGCCGGGGGCCGGGCGGACGACGAGGTGGACGGCCTGGCCGAGGCGGGGGTCGGGGATGCCGAGCGCCACGGCTTCGGCGACGAGGCCGGTGGCCACGGCCGCGTCCTCCACTTCCTGGGGGGAGATGCGGTTGCCGGCGGACTTGATCATCGCGTCGCGGCGGCCGACGAAATAGAGCAGGCCTTCGGCATCGCGACGGACGCGGTCGCCGGACCAGACGGCCATGCCGCCGTAGCGGGACATGGCGGGGGCGGGCTTGTAGCGTTCGGCGGTGCGTTCGGGGTCCTGCCAGTAGCCCTGGGCGACCAGCGGGCCGCAGTGGACGAGTTCGCCTTCCTCGTTGTCGGCGGCGACCGCGCCGGCGTCGTTGATCACGAGGATCTCGGCGTGGGGGATGGCCTTGCCCATCGAGGTCGGGTGAGTGTCGATCAGCGCGGGGTCGAGGAAGGTCGAGCGGAAGGCTTCGGTGAGGCCGTACATGGCGTAGAGCCGGGCCTGGGGGAACTGGCCGCGCAGGCGGCGGACGAGATCGACGGTCAGCGCGCCGCCGGAGTTGGTCAGGCGGCGCAGGGGGGCGGCGGCTTCGGCCGGCCAGTCGATCTCCGCGAGCTGGACCCAGAGCGGGGGGACGCAGGCGAGCGTGGTGACCTGGTGGCGGGCGATGGCCTTCACCACGTCGCGCGGGGTCAGGTAATCGAGCGGGACGGCGCTGGCGCCGGCATACCAGTGGGACAGGAGCTGGTTCTGGCCATAATCGAAGCTCAGCGGCAGGACGGCGAGGGCGCGGTCATCGGGCTGGAGCTGCAGGTAGGTGGCGACGGATTCGGCGCCGAGCCACATGTTGGCGTGGCTGAGCATGACGCCCTTGGGGCGGCCGGTGGAGCCGGAGGTGTAGAGGATGGCGGCGAGTTCTGCCGGGTCGGCGGTGGAGGGGCCGAGGGGGTGTGCGGCGGTGGCGGCGGCGAGGGCATCGCCCTCCCCCAGCGTGGCGCAGGCAGCCGGGACGTCGCCGGGTTCGAGGGTGGCGAGGCGGGCGGGGGTGGCGAGGAGCAGATGCGCGCCGCTGTCCGCCAGGATGTGGGCGACCTGGGCGCGCTTGAGCAGCGGGTTGATGGGAACGTGGACCAGGCCGGCGCGGGCGCAGGCCAAGGGCATCAAACACGTCAGTTCGCTCTTGGCGGCCCAGGTGGCGACACGGTTACCGGGGCGGGCGCCGGGTCCGGCTTGCGCGGCGAGCCAGCCGGCGAGGCGGGACACACGCGATCTTAAGTCCTGATAGCTAAGCGTGCCTTCGCGCAGGACCAGCGCGGGGGCTTCGGCTGGCCCGCGTTCGGCGAGATGGTCGAGAGGCAGGCTCGCTGGGGGGGATTGCACTGGAATGACTGGCTCCAAGAGCGAAGGGTATAGGCGTGATTTCGGTCGCTTACCATGACGATCTTAAGGAAGTGCAAGGCTCCGGCCGGCTGGCGGCCCTGCTCGATGCGCCGGCGGCGGCGGCGCCGTTCGACCGGCTGGCCTGGTGGCAGGGGCTGGAGGCGGAATGCGGGCTGGTGCCGCTGCTGGCGGTCGCCAGCGACGGGGATGCGGCGGCGGTGCTGCCGCTGCAGCGGACGCCGGCGGGGCTGAAGGCGCTGGCCAACTGGTATTCGTTTCGCGTGCGGCCGGTGGTTTCGCCGGGCGCCGATGCGCGGGCCTTGCTGACGCGGCTGGCGAAGGATCTTGCGCACAGGGACGGGCGGGTGAGCCTGGCGCCGGTGCCCGACGAAGGCGGCGAGGCGCGGTTGCTGGCGGAGAGTTTTCGCGCGGCCGGGTGGTTCGTCGACGTGGTGCCGTGCGACACCAACCATGTGCTGGAGGTGGGCGGGCGATCGTTTGCCGAGTATCTCGCCGGGCGGCCGGGGCCGCTTCGCACGACGTTGAAGCGCAAGGCGAAGAAGGTCGCGGTTTCGCTCTATCGGGCATTCGATGAGGCGGCCTGGGCCGATTACGAGGCGATCTATGCGCAGAGCTGGAAGCCCGAGGAGGGTTCGCCGGCATTCCTGCGGCGGTTTGCCGAGGCGGAAGGAGCGGCGGGGCGGCTGCGGATGGCGGTGGCGCGGGCCGAGGGCGCGGCGGTGGCGGCGCAGTTCTGGACGGTGGAGGGCGGGACGGCGTTCATTCACAAGCTGGCTCATGTCGAGGCGGCCAAGGCATTGTCCGCCGGGACGACGCTTTCCGCCGCGCTGTTCGAGGAGGTGATCGACCGGGACGGGGTGAGCCTCGTGGACTTCGGCACCGGGGACGATGGCTACAAGCGGGACTGGATGGAGTTCGAGCGGCCGCGCTACCGGCTGGAGATGCTGCGGCCGGGAAATCCGCGCGCGTGGCCTGAAATTGCGAAGATCGCGCTGCGGCGACTTGCGGCGGGGCGCGCGCATGGCTAGTGACCCGGACCTTTATCACCCCCCTGCCCTTTCCGTAACGTCATTGCAGAGAGATCGCATGCCTGAGGATACCGACCGGCAGTTGCGCAGCATCCTGGCCGATGTGCTGGGGCTTTCCGGCGAGCGTGTCGCTGCCTTTACCGATGCGACCGGGCTGTTCGGCGAATTGCCGGAGCTGGATTCGATGGCGGTGGCGGGGCTGCTGACCGAGATCGAGGACCGGCTCGACATCGTCATCGACGACGAGGATGTCGATGGCGACCTGCTCGGCGACTTTGGCTCGCTGCGGCGGTTCGTCGAGGCGAAGCGGGCAGGCGCCTGAACTTGCGATGATCGCGGCGACCTGGCCTTGTCCGCTGCCGGACGGTGGCACGGCGCAGGAACTGGCGCTGTGCACGGGGATGGAGCGGCCGAAGCGGGTGCTGGTGGTGCCGGCGTTGTTCGAGGAGGCGAACAAGCTGCGGCGGTTCACCGTCGAGACGCTGCGGCGGCTGGAGCGGGCGGGGATCGACGCGGTGCTGCCCGACCTGCCGGGGACCAACGAGAGCCTGCAGCCTTTGGAGGAGCAGACGCCGGCGGGATGGCGGGCGGCGCTGGCGGCGGCGGTTTCCTTTTTCGATTGTACCCATGTGCTGGCCTTGCGGGGCGGCGGGCTGGTGGTGCCGGCGGGGCTGCCGGGCTGGCTGGTGGCGCCGGTCAAGGGCTCGGCGGTGGTGCGGCAGATGCTGCGCGCCCGGGTGATCGCGGCGCGCGAGGCCGGGCGCGAAGAGACGCAGGACGGGCTGCTGGAGATCGGCCGGCGCGACGGGCTGGAACTGGCCGGGTATCGGCTGGGGGCCGGGTTCGTGGCCCCGCTGGGCGAGCTGGAGGCGGAGACTGCGGGGCGGATGGTGGTGACGCCGGAGCTGCTGGGCGGGCCGGGGCTGTGGCTGCGGGCGGAGCCGGGGGAGAGTGCGGCGCAGGCCGATGCCCTGGCGGCGATCGTGGCGGCGGGATTGGCTTGGGAGTCAGTTCCGTGACCAGGCGGTTCCTGACCATTGCCTGCGAGGGGGCGATGCTGGCGGCGACGCTGGATGTGCCGGACGGCGAGGTGCGGGCCGGGCTGCTGATCGTCACCGGGGGCAACGAGGTGCGTGCCGGGGCGTGGAACGGGCAGGCGCTGCTGGCGGCGCGGCTGGCGGCCAATGGGTTTGCCGTGCTGCGGTTCGACCGGCGGGGGTGCGGGGACAGCGAGGGCGAGAATGCCGGGTTTACCGGTTCGGCCGCGGACATCCGGGCGGCGCTGGCACGGTTTCGGGCGGAAGTGCCGGGGATGGCGCGGGTGGTCGGCTGGGGGAATTGCGACGCGGCATCGGCGCTGATGCTGGGTGGCGGGCTGGGGTGCGACGGGCTGGTGCTGTCGAATCCGTGGACGTACGGCCCGGTGGCGGAGGAGGCTGCCGAGGCCCCCGCCCCGATGAGTTCCGCCGAACTGCGGGCGCATTACCGGGCGCGGTTGCTGAACCCGGCGGCGGTGCTGCGGGTGCTGCGGGGCGAGGTGGCGCTGGGGGGGCTGGTCAGGAGCCTGCTGGGGGTGTTGCGCAAGGCGCCGCCGCCTTCGTCGCTGGCGCAGGACATGGCGCGGGGGCTGGCCGGGTTCGGCGGGCCGGTGGCGCTGCTGGTGGCGGAGCGGGACCGGACCGGGCAGGCTTTCCTGGCCGGGTGGGACAAGGCGGACCCGCGCCTGGCGGTGTGCGCGGGGGCGAGCCATTCGTTTGTCGAGGCCGAGGCGCGGGGGTGGTTGGAGAGGATGCTGGAGGGATCGCTTGTCGATCCCGGCCATCACGAGGGATCGCTTGTCGATCCCGACCAACAAACGACTCCGGGGGGCCGGTGAGGTTGCGTGTGTGGCCCGCCCCCTCCGTCAGCCCTGCGGGCTGCCACCTCCCCGCTGGCGGGGAGGATCGGGTACGGCTCGGCGGTCGCGGGCGAGTGCGACGTAACGCCTGAGGGTAGCACGGCAACATCAGGCCGGCGTTGGGGCGCCCTTCGCGTATGGCGCGGGGGCGGGAATGCGGCTGTCGGGGTGGGGGTGGCGAATACGTAGCCCTGGCCGTTGCCGGCGGTGACTCCCCAAGCTTCGCCTGCCCTTACCCTTTGGGCTGCATTCCGTGCAGGTCATTCATTGCGACCGGCGGAGGGTATGCCTGTAACGCTCCGCTCGACCCCGAGGATGTGAAGCGGGCGGCCCGGCGGGTTCGCGATGCTAGGGCTGCCGTTACGGATGTCGCTTGCAAGCGACGGCTTCAGATCCTTGCGAGCGCTGCCTGCTTGGCCAAGGCTGATGCCCGCGCCATGGCCCGCAACGCCGGCCTGAAACACCGAGCCTGCCAATGCGCATTGGCGAGATCGGATGGCTGGGGCTTATAACCTATACGGTTCTTAAAGTCCAGAAGAAAGTGGGCTTTACTCATTCGGTGCAGCAAATCCCGGCAGTCTCGTGAAGGCTCGCGCTTGGGCGGCTTTGCGGCTAAGGGGCCGCGATGGCTGAAACTCCCACCACTGCCGGCGCCCGGACCGGAGAACGCATTGCCAAGCTGCTGGCCCGCGCCGGGGTGGCGAGCCGGCGCGAGGTCGAGCGGATGATCGCCGAGGGGCGGGTGCGGATCGGCGAGGATCTGGTCATGACGCCGGCGACCGTTCTCGCCAATCTCAAGGGGGTGACGGTCGACGGCAAGGCGGTGGCGCGGGCGGAGCCGGCGCGGCTGTTCCTGTTCCACAAGCCGGCCGGGCTGATCACCGCCGAGCGCGACCCGGCCGGGCGGCCGACGATCTATACCGCGCTGAGGAACGCGCTGCCGCCGGAGACGCCGCGGATCATGCCGATCGGCCGGCTCGACCTCAACACCGAGGGGCTGCTGCTGCTGACCAACGACGGCGAGCTGAAGCGGGCGATGGAGCTGCCGGTGAACGGGGTGCCGAGGACCTATCGCGCGCGCACGTTCGGCGACATCAGCCAGGATCGGCTCGAGGACCTGATGCAGGGCATCGAGATCGACGGGGTGCGCTATGGGCCGATCGACGCCAACATGGAGCGGCGGACCGGGCGCAACCAGTGGGTCGAGATGACCCTGACCGAGGGCAAGAACCGCGAGGTGCGGCGCGTGCTGGAGCACCTGGGGCTGCAGGTGAGCCGGCTGTTGCGGGTGCGCTATGGCCCGTTCGTGTTGGGCGAACTGCCGCGCGGAGCGGCGGGCGAGGTGCGGCAGGTCGATGTCGAGCGGTTCTCCAAAGGGCTGAAGCTGCCTGGCGGCGGCGAGGCGAAGGCGATCGCGGTGGAGGCGGCGCGGCGCACCCGGCCGGTTGCCGAGGCGCGGGCGGTCGAAAGCGCGCCGGCGCGGCCGATGCCCCCGGCCCGGAGCGACGGCGGGGCGAAGCCGGCGCGCAAGCCGGCGCCCGATCGCACGCTCTATTCCCGCAGCGAGGTGCGCGAGGGCGGGCGGCCTGGTGCGACTGGCGCGCGTAAGCCAGCGGGGCCGCGCGCCGGCGGGGGCCAACCGGGCACGAAGCCGGACCGGCCGCGCGGGCCGCGAAAGCCGCGCTGACATGGCCTTGCGGATCATTGCCGGCGAGTGGCGCGGGCGCAAGCTGGAGGCGCCCGACGGCGACCAGACCCGGCCGACCGCCGACCGCACGCGCGAGACGCTGTTTTCCATGCTGGCCAGCCGGCTCGGCAGCTTCGAGGGGCTGGCGGTGGCCGACCTGTTTGCCGGTTCGGGCGCGCTCGGGCTGGAGGCGCTTTCGCGCGGGGCGGCGACCTGCCTGTTCGCCGAGATGGCGCCGCCGGCCTTGCGGGCATTGCGGACCAACATCGCCCGGCTGCAGGCGCAGGCGCGCGCGGATGTGCGCGCCGGATCGGTGCTGGCGCTGGGGCCGGGGAAGCGGGCGCTGGACCTCGTGCTGCTCGACCCGCCTTATGGCACCGGCGCGGGCCAGGTCGCGATCGACAAGCTGGGGCGGCTGGGGTGGATCGGGCAGGCGACCTGGGTGAGCCTGGAGACGGCGGCGGACGAGCAGCCGCAGGTGCGCGGGTTCGAGCTGGTGGCCGACCGCAAAGTGGGCAAGGCGCGGATCAGCCTGTTGCGCAAGGCGGGCGGGGAAGTGACTGAACCGGCGGGCGAATAGCGGGGCCTTCAGCGGCCGCGCCGCCTCGGGTCCCCTCCCCGCCTGGTCGTGGGCACGTGGAAGTCCGGGTCCTTGCCGGCGATCCATTCGAGGAACTGGGCCAGCGCGGACGAGGTGCGCAGGGTTTCCACCGCTTCGCCGATGCGGGCGAGTTCGGCGTTGGTGAAGCTGGCGTGCAGGGTGTGGTGGCAGATCGGGTGGAGGTTGACGGTTCCACGACCGCCGCGGCTCTTGGGCACCGGATGGTGGGCGACGACCTCGCTGCCGAGCGGGCGGGTGCAGAGCCAGCAGGGTTCGGCCGGTGCCGCCTCCTCGGCCTCGCGCGCTTCGTAATCGTCATCGGTCCACTTGCGCCGCGCCATTGTTCTCTCTGCCTCGTCGATTGCAAGGGGCCGCCTACACTGCCGGCGCCGGGATGGCCACCGCGCGACAACCCATGCCATGGTTAATGGAATTTAGAGGTTTGTTAGCCTTTGCGGCCTTAACTGTCCTCCCATGACTTCCGTCGCGATCGCATCCTTGCCGGAGCATCGGCAGCGCCTGCGCGGCGGGCTGCCGGAATGCGCGCTGGCATTGGCGGCTTTGGCGGCCTGGCTGTTCATCCAGCGCATCGCCTTGATGGCCGATGTCACCTGGCAGTTCTGGATCGCCCGGCAACTGCTGGGCGGGGCGCGGCTTTACGTCGATATCTGGGAGGTGAACCCGCCGCTGTGGTTCTGGTCGGCAGTGCCGCTGGAATGGCTGGCGGAGCGGCTGGGGATCGACTGGTCGATCGTGGCGACGACGTTCATCGTCCTGCTCGGCGTGGCGAGCGCGCTGCTGGTCGACCGCCTGCTGGCGCCGGGGGACGAACGGGAGCGGACGGTGCTGCTGCTGGCGGTGTTCGTGGGGGTCATCGTCGTGCCGATTGCCTATACCGGGCAGCGCGAACAGATCATGCTGGCCGGCGGCCTGCCTTATGCGGCGCTGATCGCGCGGCGGCGGGCCGGGCTGGCGGCGCCGGTGGGGCTGGCCGTCGCGGTCGGCCTGCTGGGGGCCTTCGGTTTCGCCTTCAAGCACTATTTCCTGCTGGCGCCGCTGGCGCTGGAGCTGTGGCTCGGCCTGCGGCTGGGCCGCGCATGGCGGCCGTGGCGGCCGGAACTGCTGGTGCTGGCGGCGGCGGGCGGGGCCTATGGGGCCTGTGTCCTCGCGTTTGCGCCGGGATTCCTGGGCACGATGGTGCCGATGGTGCGTGCGGCCTATGGCGCCGGGAACGCCACCGTTTTTCACATGCTGTATCGGCCGGACGTGTTCTTCTGGGTGCTGGCGGCGGCGAGTCTCTGGCTGTTCCGCAAGCAGGTGCGGCCTCATTCCAGCGCCTTGGCGGCGGCCTTTGCCGGGGCGCTGGCGGTGCTCGCGGCGGCGCTGGTCGCGGTCTACCTGCTGCAGCACAAGGGCTGGGGCTATCACAGCGTGCCGGCGACCGGGGCCATGGCGGTGGCGGTGGTGCTGCAGCTGGGGCGGGCCAGCCGGCCGGTGCAGCGGGTCTTTGCTCTCGCACTGCTGGGCTGGGCGGTGGCCGGCATCTATCCGGTGGAATGGCCGGCGCGTTCCTATGGCCGCTACATCGACCGGGTGCCGCAGGGCGAAACCCTGTTCGTCGCTTCGACCGATGCCGGGGTGGCCTGGCCGGCGGTCGACCGGCGCGGGCTGGTCTGGGGCTCGCGGTCCTATTCGTTGTGGATGACTGCGGCCCTGTTCGCCGGGGGCGGCGACAGGGCGGCGCTCGACCGGGTGGCGGCGGAGACATTGGCGGCGACCGTGCGGGACATCCGCTGTGCGCCGCCGTGGCTGCTGCAGATCCAGCGGGTTCCGGGGACGACTGGCGATCCCGCCGGGCTTGCCATGCAACGGTTCCTGCTGGGCGATGCCGGGCTGCGGCAATTCGTCACGCGGCATTATCTGCGCCTGCCCGACATTTCCGGGGCGATCGCCTACCAGCGGCGCGGGCCGGTGGCGGCGATTGCCGGGCCGGGCTGCCGGATGATCGGGTAACAGGCGGCATGCAAACAGAATTAGCAAATCGTCAAAGCTTCCTCCGTATTGAGGACAGAACGCGCGCGAACCTTGTCGCGCGAACTGGCAAGAATGGAACCGGGGTACCATGAGCGCATTCGGGCGACGCAATGGCGTAGGGGGCTTGGGCGGCGGAGCGCCCGGAGCCCGGCCGCAGTTCGGCGTGGCGCGACCCATGCGCGGCGGCGAAGGCGGCCGGGGCGGCGAGCAGTTTCCGCCGCTGCCGGGCGACGAGCCGGCCGAGCGGGCTGTCGGCAATGATCGCAATGGCGACGCCATGGCGCGGCTTTCCGAGCGGGCCAATGCGGTCAACGAGGCGCCGAAGCAGGCCGAGGGGTTCGAGGCTTCGGTTCACAAGATCAAGGAGCAGGTGCTGCCGCGCCTGCTGGAGCGGGTCGATCCCGAGGCGGCGGCGACGCTGACCAAGGACGAGCTGGCCGAGGAATTCCGCCCGATCATCTTCGAGGTGCTGGCCGAGCTGAAGATCACGCTGAACCGGCGCGAGCAGTTCGCGCTGGAGAAAGTGCTGATCGACGAATTGCTCGGTTTCGGGCCGCTGGAGGAGCTGCTTTCCGACCCCGATGTCTCGGATATCATGGTCAACGGGCCGGACCAGACCTACATCGAAAAGAAGGGCAAGCTGCAGCTCGCGCAGGTGACGTTCCGCGACGAGCAGCACCTGTTCCAGATCGCCCAGCGCATCGTCAACCAGGTCGGCCGCCGGGTGGACCAGACGACGCCGCTGGCCGACGCGCGCCTCAAGGATGGCAGCCGCGTCAACGTCATCGTGCCGCCGCTTTCCCTGCGGGGCACGGCGATCTCGATTCGTAAGTTTTCCGAGAAGCCGATCACCATCGACATGCTCAAGGACTTCGGTTCGATGAGCGACAAGATGGCGACCGCGCTGAAGATCGCCGGCGCCTGCCGGATGAACGTGGTCATCTCGGGCGGCACCGGCTCGGGCAAGACGACGATGCTCAATGCCCTGTCGAAGATGATCGACCCGGGCGAGCGCGTGCTGACCATCGAGGACGCGGCGGAACTGCGGCTGCAGCAGCCGCACTGGCTGCCGCTGGAAACCCGGCCGCCGAACCTGGAGGGCCAGGGCGCGATCACCATCGGCGATCTCGTCAAGAACGCGCTGCGCATGCGGCCGGACCGGATCATCCTGGGCGAAATTCGTGGCGCGGAGTGCTTCGACCTGCTCGCCGCGATGAACACCGGCCATGACGGCTCGATGTGCACGCTTCACGCGAACTCCCCGCGCGAGGCCCTTGGGCGTATGGAAAACATGATCCTGATGGGCGACATCAAGATTCCCAAGGAAGCGATTTCCCGCCAGATCGCGGAATCGGTGGACCTGATCGTTCAGGTCAAGCGCCTGCGCGACGGTTCGCGCCGGACGACCAACATCACCGAGGTGATCGGCATGGAGGGCGACGTTATCGTCACCCAGGAGCTGTTCAAGTTCGAGTATCTCGACGAGAGCGACGACGGCAAGATCATCGGCGAGTTCCGGCCTTCGGGCCTCAGGCCCTATACGCTCGAGAAGGCGCGGCAGTTCGGCTTCGACCAGGCCTATCTCGAGGCTTGCCTGTAAGGAGTCTTTTGCAAAATCCGCGAAAGAGCGGATTTTGGATCTGCACCGGCCCTCTCCCCCACCCGACCTCCCAAATTCTACCTCGACGGGTGATCGGGTGGGAGAGAGGTCCGGCGCAGATCAGGCTTCGTCGATCACGGGGTTGGACAGGGTTCCGACTTCTCCGATGGTCACTTCCACGGTGTCCCCCGCTTTCAGGTAGAGCGGGGGCTGGCGTTTGTCGCCGACGCCCGAGGGGGTGCCGGTGGCGATGACGTCGCCCGGCGCGAGCGGGGTGAAGGCGGAGAGATAGGCGACGATCTCGGCGATCGGGCAGAGCATGTCGGCGATGGGCTGGTCCTGCACGAGCTGGCCGTTCAGCCGGGTCTGGACGCGGGTCTGCGGCAGGTCGGCGATTTCGTCCGGGGTGACCAGCGCCGGGCCGAAGCCGGCGGTGGCGGGGAAGTTCTTGCCCGGGGTGAACTGGGAGTTGTGGCGCTGCCAGTCCCGCACCGAGGCATCGTTGAACACCGAGAAGCCGGCGATGTGCTCGAATGCATTTGCAGCCGGAATGCGGCGGCCGGGGCGGCCGATGACGATGGCGAGTTCGCCTTCGTAGTCCAGCTGGGTGCTGGCGAGCGGGCGGCGCAGCGGTTGGCCGTGGGCGACCAGGGTATCCGGCCAGCGGGTGAAGATCGCCGGTCTTTCCAGCGTTTCCCGGCCCATTTCGGCGATATGGGCGGCATAGTTGAGGCCGATGCAGATGATCTTGCCGGGGTTGGGGATCGGCGGGAGCAGGGTCACTTCTGCGAGCGGCAGGGGTGCGCCGGCGGGCAGGTCGGCGAGCGGGCCGGCTGCCAGCGCAGCCTTGAGATCGGCCGGGCCGGTCAGCGGCAGGACGGTTTCACCGGCGAGGCGGCCGTAGCCGGGGCGGCCCTGGTGGAGGAAGCTGATGTAGCGCATCCCGGCTTCTTAGGACCGCTTGTCCGGACGCGCCAGTGCCGCGAGGTCGGCGGGGGTGTTGATGTTGGCCGGGGCGACCGGCAGCACGACCTGCCGGGCGCCGAGCGCGGCGGCCAGCGCCTTGAGCGAATGGGGGTGCGGGCCGCCGAGGATCGCTTCGATGGTGGCGGCGGCGTCGGCCGGCCACAGGCCGATCACCGGCTGCTGGGCGACACAGGCGGGCGGGGCGCCGAGCCGTTCGGGCAGGTTGTCCGGCAGCAGGGCGGCATCGACCCCGCAGGACAGCACCGTGTCGTAGCCGTGCTCGCAGGCGAAGCGCAGGCCGGCGGCGAGGCCGCCGAGCGGGCCGAGGCCGGGGGCGGGCCAATCGGGCAGGACCGGCGCCGGGGCGCTGGCGCGGCCGACGACGACGACATGATCGGTCCAGCGGGACACGGTGGCGACGGCGTGCGCGATCAGCGTCTGGCCATCGAGCTCGGCAAGCGCCTTGTCGCTGCCGAAGCGGCGGGACTGGCCGCCGGCGAGCACCACGCCCAGAATCATTGCCCCTCCCGCCACTGGAACCCGCGCCGCTCGCGAGCGGTTGGGAGCATGGGGACGGCCGGCGCGGCGTGCAAGTGCGAGTACCTGCCAGTGATGAAGCATTTTCCCATCGATTCCGCACTGCGCCATGCGGATCGGGCAAGCACCGATCGTCGCGGCGACTGTGGCGACGGCCTGCCGCTGCCGCGGCGCCGGCTTTCGGCCTTGGCGATCTGGCTGGCGATCGCCATGGCCGTGCTCGACGGCGCGATCGCCAATGTCGCGCTGCCGACGATTGCCGGCGAGCTGCACGCGGCGCCGGCGATGTCGATCTGGGTGGTCAATGCCTACCAGTTGGCGATCACCGTGCTGCTGCTGCCGCTGGCGGCGCTGGGGGACCGCATCGGCTATGTCCGGGTCTATCTGCCTGGGCTGGGCCTGTTCATCGCCGGCTCGCTGGGTTGCGCGCTCGCCCGTTCGCTCGACATGCTGATCGTCGCGCGGGTGGTGCAGGGGTTCGGCGCGGCGGGGATCATGAGCATGAATGCCGCGCTGGTGCGGGCGACCTATCCCGCGCGGATGCTGGGCACCGGCATGGGTTACAACGCCATGGTACTGTCGGTCTCGGGGGCGATCGGACCGACGCTGGCGGCGGGCATTCTCAGCGTGGTTTCGTGGCCCTGGCTGTTCGCCATCAATGTGCCGATCGGCCTGGCGGCGATCGTGCTGGGCAGGCGCGCCCTGCCCCGCGTGCCGGGCCATGGGCGGCGGCCGGACTATCCATCGGCGATGCTGAGCGCGGCGACGCTCGGGCTGATCGTGTTCGGTGGCGAGACGCTGGCCCGGACCGGGGCGGCCAGTGGCGGTGCCTGCCTGGCGGCCGGGCTCATGGCGGGGATCGTGCTGTATCGCCGCGAGCGGTGCCGGCCGGCGCCGCTGGTGCCGCTCGACCTGTTGCGCATTCCGCTGTTCCGGCTTTCCATCCTGACCTCGATCGCCTCGTTCGCGGCGCAGATGCTGGCGTTCGTGGCGATGCCGTTCATGCTGCAGGCGGTGCTGGGGCGCGGGGTGGCGGAATCGGGGCTATTGATGACGCCATGGCCGCTTGCCGTGGGCTGCATCGCGCCCTTTGCCGGGCGGCTGGCGGACCGGGTTTCGGCCGGGCTGCTCGGCGGCATCGGGCTGGGCGTGTTCGCGCTGGGGCTGGCGCTGCTGGCGGCGCTCCCGGGACACCCGGCGCCGTGGGATATCGGCTGGCGAATGGCTGTGTGCGGGCTGGGTTTCGGCCTGTTCCAGTCCCCCAACAACCGGGCGATGATCCAGGCGGCGCCGCGGGCGCGATCCGGCGCGGCAGGCGGGATGCTGGCGACCGCGCGGCTGCTGGGCCAGACGGTCGGCGCGGTGGCGGTGGCGACGGGGTTCCATCGGATGGGCGTCGCGGCGACACCGGCGCTCCTGGGTGGGGCGGCGGGGCTGGCGGCGGTGGCAGCGGGCGTGAGCCTGTTGCGCGTGCGTCACCCGCAGCCTGGCGAGACTCCCGCCCCGGACGAATGCGCGGCGCGGTGAGCGATTACCAGGTGGCGCGGCCGGCGATGAACAGGTCTATGATCGGCTCCACCCAGGTCTTGTCGGCCCAGGTTTCGTTACCCTGTATCGCATAGCCGGCACTCCAGCCGCGCAGCAGCAGGAACAGGGCCTTCGCCGGATTGTGCGGATCGCGACACGGCACGCCATCGATGACGGCGCAGCGGGCGATGAAGTTCGCCATGTTGTTGATCACGATCGTTTCGATATGGCGCAGGCTTTCGGCGAGTTCCGGGAACTGCGTCGTGCCGGCGAGGAGCAGGCGGGTAAAATCTGCGGTCGGCCCGCTCACGCAGCCTTCGATGGCGGCATAAGTCGCTGCCAGCAGACCCGCGCGCAGATCCTGCGTGGCCTGCCCCATGAGCGAGCCGTATGCGCCGACTTTTTCGATGTGACGCAGCACGATGGCCTGAAACAGGTCGGCCTTGGTCGCATAGCGGGCGGCGAGCGTGGTGCGCGAGACATTGGCTTCGCGGGCGATGCTGCGCATCGAGGCGCCGCCGTAGCCGTGGCGGCGGAATTCGCGGAAGGCCGCGTCCAGCAGATCGACATCGATTGCCGCAGCCTGTTCGAGGCTGGGCCGCCCCCTGGGCCTGACCGCCGGCCCGCGCGTTTCGCCCTGCGCCATGATGACATTCAGCATTGAAAAAACAATCCCGCTTGGAGACCCGTCCCGACGGGAACGATAGGCAGTTTCGGCGAAAAGCGCAATTGTACTAAAGTTGCCCAGCGGGCGACCGACGCGGTTTGCATGCGCCAAAGGGGAACTCGACGACGACCGTCATCAAACCGTCACCGAGTTTGCTCACGGCGGGAACGCGCACACGTGCGAGCCGGTCACCGCAGTGTGTGCCGCAAGGGGACCTGCCTTGAACGAGAGAACGAATTCCAGCGGACTGACCTATTTCGAGCGGATGCAGCTCGAGATCGAGGACAATTTCGACGAGGAGCTGGAGCTCGAGATCAATGAATCGCGGCTGGAATCGCTCGCCGACGAGATGGCGGCCGACCCTTATGACGGGACCGACCGGCCGGACCGGCTCGACCGGCGGGTCTATTTCCGCGAGCTGTTCCGCTTGCAGCACGAGCTGATCCAGCTTCAGGACTGGGTGCAGCACAAGGGGCTGAAGGTCGTCGTGCTGTTCGAGGGGCGCGATGCCGCGGGCAAGGGCGGGGTGATCAAGCGGATCACCCAGCGGCTCAATCCGCGCGTCTGCCGGGTGGCGGCATTGCCCGCGCCCAACGAGCGGGAGCGGACGCAGTGGTATTTCCAGCGTTATGCCCAGCACCTGCCGGCGGCCGGCGAGATCGTCCTGTTCGACCGGTCGTGGTATAACCGCGCCGGGGTCGAGCGGGTCATGGGGTTCTGCAGCGACGGGGAGGTCGAGGAGTTCTTCCGTTCGGTGCCGGAGTTCGAGCGGATGCTGGTGCGTTCGGGGATCGTGCTGGTCAAGTACTGGTTCTCGGTCACCGATGCCGAGCAGCAGTTGCGCTTCCAGATGCGGATCGAGGACCCGCTTAAGCAGTGGAAGCTTTCACCGATGGACGTCGAATCGCGGCGGCGCTGGGAGGCCTATACCATCGCCAAGGAGGCGATGCTGGAGCGCACCCATATCGACGAGGCGCCGTGGTGGGTGGTGCGCGCCGACGACAAGCGGCGGGCGCGGCTCAACTGCATCCACCACCTGCTGTCGATGATCCCTTACGACGAGGTGCCGAAGGACGCGGTGGTGCTGCCGGAGCGGGTGCGCAATGCCGACTACATCCGCCACCCGGTGCCGGACGACATGTACGTGCCGGAAGCTTATTAGATTGGAGACGCGCACGCGCGCGTCTCGAACCACCCGCCCCGCCTCCCCACCCGACCACCAATGATACCGTCACGCTTTGGTGGTCGGGTGGGGAGGCGGGGCGGGCGGTGCCCGGGTTCACGCAGTGAACCTTGCGCCTAGTCCCCAGTGAGCTGTTCGCGGAAATCGAACTCGGACTCCTCGGCGGCGTCCGTCTCGCCGAGCGCGGCGAAGACGTAGTCGCGGTCGGCGCGGCCGAGGCGGTGGAGCCAGTATTCGGCGAGGCGGATGGCGCCTTCCCATTCCGCCGGCGACTGGAACCTTTCCTCTTCCGCCGCGTTTTCCATTTGCGGGATGCCGTCCTGCCAGATGTCGTGGCGCGCGGGACGCAGCGAGTGACGCGTGCCATCGGCATCGATAAGCAGGCGGCCTCCCAACCGGGTGTAGAGCGAGGCGACGAACAGCGCCAGTTCCGGCGCGTCGGTCAGTGGATCCCGATCGGTTTCGGGCAGTTGGCGATTGCTGCGTTCCATGGTGCGACCCCTTCGCGAGATGTTTCGTCTCTCCCATCACACAATCCGCCGCAATGGCGGCTGAACGTCAATATCGCCGCAGCCGTTTGCGTGACGGTTTTGCGACGAGATGCGCTCGGTTCGTCGTGTTTCAGTTCACTTGTGCCTGAATGCTGAGGGTGAACGAGGGCGGCGTGCCGGAAGAGGCGGCGAAGGTGCCCTTGGGATTGAGGCAGACGAAGCGGACCGCGGGGTCGTAAGCCAGGCTGGGCGAGTAGGTGCAGGCGGCGAAGCTGGTCGGTGCGGTCAGGCTGTTGGAATATTTGATGTCGGTGGCGGCGTTGAAGGTCAGGCCGCTGGACGGGGTGCCCTGGACGAAGCTCGGCGAGGCGGCCGAGCCCACGCTGATCTGGCCGGGCACGCTGTCCAGCAGCCAGACGCTGTTATTGGTGGCCGTGGTGTTGCCGGTGTTGGCGACGGTGAAGGTATAGCGGACGATGGCGCCGGGGATCGACTTTGGGTTGGTCGAGCCGCTGACCGGGTCGGAGACGACCGAGGAGCTTTTCAGGATGGTGAGGAAGGCGTTGTTGGCCAGGCGGGTGTTGGTGATGGTGCAGGAAATGACATCGCCCAACTGCGGCGTGATCGTGGCGCCCGGCGTGGTCGGCAGGGTGGTGGTCGAGCCGGTCCACAGGTTGGTGCAGGCCATGACGCTGGTGTATTGCGTCAGGCTGGTGGCCCCTGCCCCGGCTTCGGCGAAGACATAGGCGGTGCCGGCGGTGCCCTGGAGCTGAGGGGTCACGCCGTTGTTGACGGTGGTGCCGGTTCCCGTGGTGGTGGTGCTGGCGAGCGTGGTGCCGCCGCTGGAAATGGTCATGACGAACTGGTCGGTCGAGAACCGGCGGCCGCTGGAAGCGAGTGCCTTGGCCAGCGTCATGTGGGGGAACGGCACTTCGGTGAAGGTGCACTGGATATTGTCGCCGAACTGCATGGCGCCGAAGCTGTACCTGGTGGTGACGACGCCGGAGGGCAGCGGGGTCGAGGATGAGGCGCTGTTGGTGCAGGTCAGGCTCGAACGGTAGTGGCCGAGCGAATTGGTCGAGCCGGCGGCCATCGCCTGGTTCAGGGTCAGCGGGATGGCGCTGGAACTGGACAACGACGCGGCGGTGAACGGGCCGAGGCCGGTGCCGCTAGACGTGCCCGATGCAAGCGTGGCCCCGCCGCTGGTGGCGTTGATCGAGAAGGCGAACTGGTCAGGCGCGGCGACGCGGGTGCCGGTGATCTGGGTGGTGAGGCGGATCGAGGCGAAGCGCACGGCGAACATCACGCCCTGGAGGCCGCCGCCGACGATGGTCGTGGTCAGCAAGGTGGGGGTGGTGGAGCCGACGATATAGGCGCCGACCGTGCCGGGGACGCCGCCGGTGGTGTAGGTCTGGGTGCCGATGCCGCTCTGGGTGGGATAAGTGCTGCCGCTGATCGGGCCGGACTGGTCGAGCGACTGCCAGTTGCCGCCGTTGGTCTGGAAGACCAGTGATTCGCCGTCATTGGACGACTCGGCGTCGCCGGCGACCATCATGTAGGAGGTGACCGAGCTGCCGCCGGCCGGCGGGGTCAGGGTGATGGCGCTGATCGCGACGGTGGTGGTGCCGGCGGCCGACTGGTAGAGCGCGGGCTGGCCGGCGATGCCGAGGAAGGCGGTGTTGCCGACCGCCGCACCGCTCCAGGTCGGCGAGGCGGTGGGGGCGATGGCGGCGCCGCTGACCTTGAGGTTGAAGCTCATCACCGTGCCGTCCTGCAGGGTCAGGCTGAAGTTCTGGCCACCGGTGGAGCGGGCGGTGGTGTCGACATAACCGGAGAAATCGATCCAGCAGTAGGTCTGCCAGTTGGCCGGGCCGGTGCTGCCCTGGCTGGTGGCGATGTTGCAGTTCGCGGCGTGGGCGGTGCCGGCCATGGCGAACACGAAGAAGGCAGCGAGGAGCGCTGCCAGGCGGCGCCAGACTGGCCGGATCTGCCGATGTGGCATCGCTGATGGTCTCCCCGCGTGGTTGATCGCCGCGCCCTCCCCTAAGGCCAAAGCGTTGTCGCCCGCTTAACCTGCCCGGCCCGGAGCCGGCCGGCAAATGCCGCTCGTTCAACGGGTTGTGCCGGCCCGCTGGCGATCATGGTAAACCCATCCGCAAAATATCCTAGGGGTTAAACCCTATTTAACCAGCGCCGTTGTAGGTCGGCGGCATGAAACACGACTTTCGCCTCATCGCCGCGAGCACCTGTGTCCTCGCTTCCGCCATGCTCGGCCAGGCCGCGCACGCCACCGGCGTGGCCGCCGGCACGGATATCACCAACGTCGCCACCGCGACTTATACTTCGGGCACCGGAACCAGCACGGTTTCGTCCAACACGGTGACGGTCAAGGTCGACGAACTGCTCGACGTCGCGGTCGGCTCGCTGACCAGTTCGCCGGTCAGCGCCGGATCGAGCGCGGCGGTGCTGGCTTACTCGGTGACCAACAGCGGCAACGGCAACGAGGCGTTCAATCTGACCGCCGACCCGGCGGTTTCCGGCAACGCATTCAACGGCACGATCCAGGCGGTCGCCATCGATAGCAACGGCAACGGCACTTATGAGCCCGGCGTCGACACGCTGGTGAGCAATGGCGCGGCTGGCCCGGTCCTGGCCGCCGACCAGACGGTCAGGGTGCTGGTGCTGGTCGACCTGCCGGGCGGCGCAACCGACGCCCAGACCAGCCAGGTGCGCCTGACCGCCGCCGCGGTCACCGGCACCGGCACGCCGGGCACGGTGTTCGCCGGCCGGGGCGACGGCGGGGTCGATGCCGTGGTCGGCGCCAGCCATGCGACGGGCAATGCGCTCGGTTCGCTGATCGCCAGCCTGGCGACGGTGACCCTGACCAAGTCGGCCGCCATTGCCGATCCGTTCGGCGGCAGTTCGCCGGTGCCGGGCTCGGTGGTGACCTATTCGCTGCTGGCCCATGCCGCCGGCACCGGCACGGCCAATGGCGTGCATGTGACCGACGCGATCCCGACCGGCACGACCTACAAGGCCGGTTCGCTGACGCTCGGCGGGACCGGGCTGACCGATGCCGCCGATGGCGACGCCGGGACGGCTTCCGCTTCGGGCATCGACGTTTCGCTGGGCAGTTTTGCCGGCGGGGCGCCGGACAGGACCATCACCTTCCAGGTCACGATTAACTGATTTCCGGCAACTGATTTCCGGCATCTGATTTCTGGCAACCGAGGACACCACCATGATCCGCCGCATTATCCTGCCCCTGATGCTGAGCCTGGGCCTGGCCGCTCCGGCGCTCGCTGCAGACGTTTCGCTCGCCAGCGACGTCAAGGTCGAGCGGGTCGTGGTCGAGAACGGGCAGAAGCGCACCGCGCTGCTGCCGGCGGCCAAAGTCGTGCCGGGGGAAAAGCTCGTGTTCACGACGGTTTACCGCAACACCGGGGCGAAGCCGGCGGACAACTTCATCGTCACCAACCCGATTCCCGCAGCGGTGCGGCTGGCCGATGACGGGTTCGGCAGCTTCGAGGTTTCGGTCGATGGCGGGCGGCAATGGGGCAAGCTGGCCGCGCTGAAAGTGAGCGACGGCAAGGGCGGGCTGCGGCCGGCCGAGGCGGCGGATGCCACCCATTTGCGCTGGGTCGTGGCGACGATCGCGCCCGGCGCCAGCGGCACGCTCGAATATCACGGAATCGTGCGTTGACCTGACGTTCAGGCCGGCAACGGTGCCGGGACGTGGCCGCGGCGCGCCACGCCCCGGGGACTTTCACGCGCCGCGCGGGATTGAACCGGCGGGGTGGCAACGGGCCTTTCCCCGGCGGTGCATGACGGGGAATGTACCATGAAAAACACCAGGCTGCTTGCCGCAGCAGGGCTTGCCGCCCTGTGCGCGGGGCTGGCGGGGACGGCCCATGCGGCCGGGACCACCGCCGGCGCGACGATCACCAACACGGTTTCGGTCAATTTCGCGGTCGGCGGCGTGTCGCAGACCGCGCAATCGGCGTCGAACAGCATCACGGTCGACCGCAAGGTCGTGCTGACGATGACGACGGCGGCGGCGACGACGACGGTCGCGCCGGGTTCGACGGCGCAGGTCACCACCTATACGCTGACCAACTCGTCCAACGACACGCTCGATTTCGGCCTCGCGGCGGTCAACCAGGCGGGCGGCACCGCCCAGCATGGCGGCACCGACGTGTTCGATGTCAGCAATTTCAAATACTACATCGATACCAACAGCAACGGCACCTACGATTCCGGCACCGACCTGCAGATCACTTATGTGGACGAGCTGGGCGCCGACCAGACGAAGACCCTGTTCGTCGTCTCCGACGTGCCGATCGGCGCCACCAACGCCCAGGTTTCGGGCATCGTCCTGACCGCGACGGCCGAGGCCGGCGGCACGGGCGGCAGCGAGGGCGCGGTGCTGACCGCGACTGCCGGCGCCAACACCGCCGGTATCGACACCGTGTTCGGCGATACGGCGGGCGCGACCGATGCGGCCAATGACGGCAAGTATTCGGTCAAGGGCGACTATACCGTTTCGGCGGCTGTTCTGACGGTCAACAAGTATTCGACCCTGATCAGCGATCCGGTTTCGGGCACGACCAATCCCAAGGCGATCCCCGGCGCGGTGCTGGAATACTGCATCGCGGTGGCCAACGGCGCCGGCGCGGCGACTGCCACCGGGCTTTCGCTGTCGGACATCCTGCCGACCACCGTCACCTACCAGTCGGGCTTCGGCATCCTGCTCAACGGCACGGTTTCCGGCGCGACCTGCACCGGCGGCACCGCGGGCGGGCTGTTCTCGGCGACGCCTTCGCCGACGGTTTCCGGCACGCTCAACAACCTGGCGGCCGGCCAATCGGCGGCGCTGAGGTTCCGGGTGACGATTAATTGAGAGGCCACGCCGGGGTGGTCTGACGGCCGCCCCGGCACGGTCTGCCTGAATTCGGCATGAAACCCCATTCCGCCTCGATCGCGATGGCGGTTGCGATGCTGTGCGCGCTGTTCTGGGTCGTCACCCAGCCGGCCGGCGCGCAGGTGATCCGCAACACCGCTCACGCGCACTGGACCCTCCAGGGTCAGCGGATAGACACGGCCTCGAACGACGTGGTGTTCGCCATCGCCACCCAGCCGGTGACGCTGGACACTTTCGTGGTTTCGCCGGGGACGGCGACTTCGCTGGCATTCGCCCCTTCGCGCTGCGGCGACGTGGCCCTGGCCGTGCCCGGCATCAACGGCAACACGGCGATCGCCTCGGTCGAGCAATCGACGCGGCTGCACATCGGCGATGCGTTCTATTTCCGGCTGACCGCGCCGGCGGCCAACCTCCATGCCGACGCGATCGACACCGTCTCCAGCGAGCTGGTGACGACGAGCGGCGACAGGGAGACGATCCAGGTCTACGAGACCGGGCCGAACACCGGGGTGTTCGTCGGCGCGATGCCGACGACGGCGATCCCGCCGCAGCCGCAGAGCGGCGATTGCCGTCTTTCGGTGGCGGCAAACGACGCGATTTCCATTCATTGCCTGATATCAGGCGCGGTCAAGCCGATTGCCGTGGCGCAACTGGACGTGCTGGCCGATCCGTTCGGCTTCGTCTTCGACAGCGAGGACGGCAGCGCGGTGGACGGGGCGACGGTGAGCATCGTCGATGCGGCGAGCGGCGCGCCGGCGACGGTCTTTGCCGCCGACGGGGTGACGCGGTGGCCCGCCAGCATGACCACCGGCCAGGCGGTGACCGACAGCGCCGGCACGACTTATCAGCTGCGGCCCGGCGAGTACCGCTTCCCGCTGGTGGCGAACGGGCGCTATCGGCTCGTCGTCTCGCCGCCCTCGGGCTATCTGGCGCCTTCGACCGCGCCGCCGGCATCGCTGGCTTCGATGAAGCACGGCGACGGCAGCGAAATGCAGATTTCGGATGCTTCCTATGGCCGGGAATTCACCGTGTCCTCGCCCGAGACGGTGCGGATCGACGTGCCGGTGGACCGGCCGCCGATCGCGGTCAGCCTGACCAAGTCGGCCTCGCGCGCCTCGGCCCAGCCGGGGGATTTGCTGTCCTACGCGATCACCGTGCGCAATGTGGACATGGCGCGCGGGAAGCGAGGCGTGGTGGTCGAGGACCGGCCCGCCCCTGCCCTGCGATTGCGCGTGGACAGCGTCCGGGTCGATGGCGTCGCGCGGCCGGATATCGTCGCGGCCGCAGCGGATGGGCGCGGCCTGACCATTCGCCTGGGCGAGCTGGCGGCGGGGGCGACGCGGCAGATTACTTATGCGATGACGGTGCGGCCGAATGCGCCGCCGGGCCAGGCGCTGAACCATGCCAGCGCCACCGATTCGCGCGGGCTGACCGGCCATGCCAGCGCGGTCGTGCGGATCGAGGAGGACGGGATCGCCGCGCGGATGACGCTGGTCGGGCGGGTTTCCGCCGGCGGCTGCGCGGCGGGGGGGCCGCATCCGGGCGTGGCCAATGTGCGGGTCATGCTGGAGGACGGCAGCTTTGCCGTGACGGACGCCGATGGCCGCTACCATTTCGACGGGCTGGTGCCCGGCACGCATGTCGTCCAGGCATCCGGGCAGACGCTGCCGGACGGGGGCGGGTTCGCGATGTGTGGCGGGTCGAGCCGGCAGGCGGGCAGCGCCAATTCGCGCTTCGTTACCGGCCAGGGCGGCAGCCTGGCGGTGGCGGACTTCCATGTCGACGGGCTGGATCCGGGCGCGCTGGCGGCGAAGCCGGCGGCGGACCGGGACGAGGCCGACTCCGACAAGGCGGCGGCGGGCGGCGATACCGACTGGCTGGCGCTGGGCGACGGGCCGACCGACTTCCTGTTCCCCGCCGTCGATCACAACCCGCGCGCACCGGCGATCCGCGTCGCCATTCGCCACCGGGCCGGGCAGAAGGTCGAGCTTTCGCTCGACGGCAAGCCGGTGGACAAGGTTTCCGCCGATGGCACCAAGGTTTCGGCGGCGCGCACCTTTGCCGTCAGCCTGTGGCGCGGGTTGCCGCTCGACCATGACGAGACGCGGCTGACCGCCGTGGTGCGCAATGGCGATGGCAGCGAGGCGGCGCGGCTAGAGCGGGTGGTCCATTTCAACCAGACGCCGGCGCGGGTCGAACTGCTGCGCGACAAATCGAAGCTGGTGGCCGATGGCCGCACCCGGCCATTGCTGGCGCTGCGCATTCTCGACCGCAACGGGCGCCCGGTCCACGCCGGGGTCTCGGGCGAATTCGGGCTTTCCGCGCCCTACGAGAGCGCCGAGGCGCTGGACGGGCTGCAATCGCGCGCGCTGTCCGGGCTGGGCCGGGCGGCGCCGCACTGGACGGTGCGCGGGGATGACGGCGTGGCCTGGGTCGAGCTGGCGCCGACCATGGTTTCGGGTGCGCTCGACCTCGATTTCACCTTCGGCGACCGCGACCAGCACCGCAAGCAGACGATCCAGGCCTGGGTCGTGCCGGGGGACATCAAGTGGACGCTGGTCGGCTTGGCCGAAGGCTCGCTGGGCAGGCGGACGATCGCCGATGCGATGGGGCGCACGGGGCGGTTCGACAGCGACCTCGGCGAGCACGGCCGGGTGGCATTCTATGCCAAGGGGCGGGTGATGGGGCGGGCGCTGCTGACGCTGGCCTATGACAGCGCGCGGCAGAAGGACCAGCAGCAACTGCTCGGCGCCATCGACCCGCGCGCCTACTACACGGTCTATGCCGATGGTTCGAGCCGGCGGTTCGATGCCGCCAGCCGCGACAAGCTCTACGTCAGGATCGAGGCGCGGGCGTTTACCGCCCTGTTCGGCGACTACGAGACCGGATTCACCCAGACCCAATTGGCGCGCTACCAGCGGACGATGACCGGGGTGAAGGCCGAGGGGCGGATCGGGCGGGTGCATCTCGCCGGGTTCGGGGCCAAGGTCTCGGCGGTGCACCGGCGGGTGGAATTCCAGGGCGGCGGGGTTTCCGGGCCATATTCGCTGGGCTCGAAGGCGATGCTGGCCAATTCGGAGACGGTGGTGCTGCAGGTGCGCGACCGGCTGCGTTCGGAGATCGTCCTTTCCTCGACGACGCTGAGCCGATTCATCGACTACGACATCGACCTGATATCGGGGACGATCAGCTTCAAGCAGCCGCTGCTGAGCCGGGATTTCGACCAGAACCCGCAGTTCGTCGTCATCGACTACGACACCGATCCGGCGCTCGATGCCGGTGGCGAGATCAACGGCGGGGTGCGGGCCGACTGGACCGACCGGTCCCGGCGGCTGCGCCTGGGCGCGAGCGCGATCAGCGATACCTCGATGGCGGGCGCCAGCGGCGCGGAGCGGACCGAGCTTGGTGGCGTCGACCTGCGGCTGCGGGTGGGCGAGAGCACCGAGATCCGCGCCGAAGCGGCGCTGAGCCGGCGGGCGGGGCAGGACAGCACGGCCTGGCTGGTCGAGGCGGAGCATCACGATCCCAGGCTCGACCTGCTGGCCTATGTTCGCGCCATCGACCAAGGCTACGGCGTCGGCCAGTTGAGCGGCGCGGAGGGCGGGCGGCGCAAGATCGGCGTCGATGCGCGCTATCGGTTCGGCGACCGGCTCTCGCTCAGCGCAGCGACCTGGCAGGATGCCAGCCGGGCCGACGACGGGCATCGCGAGGCGGTGCAGGTCAGGGCGGAATACCGGGGCAAGACCACCGATGCGCGGCTTGGCGTGGCCACGCTGCACGATCACCTGGCCGATGGGCGCGATGCGACCTCGACGGTGATCGAGGCCGGGGTGACGCGGCGGCTGCTCGACAACCGGCTGCAACTCGATGCCTCGACCAGCCTGGGGATCGGCGGGACGGATTCCATCGACCTGCCGGCGCGGCATCTGCTGGCGGCGCGGTTCGCGCTCAATTCGCGGGTCAAGCTGGTCGGCAGCTACGAGATCGCGCAGGGTGGCGCGATCGATGCGCGCAATGGCCGCTTCGGGGTGGAGGCGCAGCCCTGGCGCGGGGCGCGGGCGACGGCGGGGCTGGGCCGGCAGGAGATCCGCGAACAGGGCGCGCGTTCCTATGCGGCGTTCGGGCTGGCGCAGTCGCTCGAGGTCTCGCAGCATCTGGCGCTCGATGCGACAGTAGACAGCAACCGGGTGATCGGCGGGTTCGACCTTTCCCGCGTGGTCAACCAGGCGCAGCCGGTGGCGAGCGGCGGGCAGCTCAACGGTGGCGGCGGCGTGGCGGAGAATTTCACCGCGGTGACGCTGGGGGCGGCCTGGCGGCAGGCGCGCTGGTCGGTGACGGTGCGCGGGGAATGGCGCAAGGGCGAGCTTTCGACCCGGCGCGGAGTCACTTTCGGGGCGATCCGCCAGATCGGCGAGGGCCAGGTGGTCGGCGCGGGGATGAGCTGGACGCGGGCCGAGGGCGAGGACGGCAGCCGCAGTGCGCTGCTGAACGCGGCGCTGGCCTTTGCCCGGCGACCGGCGGATTCGGACTTTGCCTGGCTGGGCAAGCTGGAGTTCCGCGCCGACAATGTGATCGCGGCGACGACGACGCCGGGGGCGGCGGCGCAGGCCGGGCCGGCCGGCACGCTGGCGGCGAGCGCATTCAGCCTGGCCGGCAATGCCCATTCGCGGCGGCTGATGATGAGCGTTTCCGGCAACTGGTCCCCCGGCAGCCGCGCGCGCGACGAGGATGGGCAGGCGATCCGCGCCCGGCGCAGCGAGATCGGCCTGTTCGGGGCGGTGCGCTACAATTTCGACCGGGCCGACGGCTATACGCTGGAAGGCACTACGTTGCTCGGCGGGCTGGATGCGCGGATCGGCATCGGACCGCGCTTCGAACTGGGCGCGACCGCCACCGTGCGAGCGGCGCTGGCCGATGGCGCGACCAGCTTTTCCCTCGGGCCGCAGATCGGCTTCGTGCCGGCCAAGGACGTGCTGCTGACGCTCGGCTACAACGTCACCGGCTTCCGCGACCGCGATTTCGCGGCGGCGCGGACGACGACGCGCGGGGTGTTCGCCGGGCTGAAGGCGAAGTTCGACGCGGGGTCGCTGGGGTTTCTTGGCCTGCGGTGAGGGCCGGGCGGGCGCAAGCGGCGGAAAGGACGGTAAGGCCCGGGATTCACCGCTCCCTGGCCCCGAATCCCCTTGTCCCCCGCCCGCTTGCCGCATAGGCCGCGCGGGAGTTTGCCGACCTGGAGAATACGCGATGATGTCCCCGATGCGGTTGCTGCCTGCCCTTCCCCTGGCCCTGGCGATGGCCGCTCCGGCCAGTGCCGGCACGCCGCCGCCGGCTTTTGCCACCTGCCGTGCCTGCCATGCGACGGTGCCGGGCCAGAGCCTGATCGGGCCGACCTTGCACGGCGTTGTCGGCCGCAAGGCGGCGGCGGTGCCGGGGTTTGCCTATTCGGCGGCGTTCAAGGCGCTGAAAGTGACCTGGAACGACGCGACGCTGGACACCTGGCTGGCGAACCCGGTCAAGATGGTTCCGGGCACGCGCATGGCCTATCCGGGCATTGCCGACCCGGCGCAGCGCAAGGCGGTGATCGCCTATCTCAAGACTCTGCGCTGACGGACTTGCGCGAGACGGGCGCGGTGGCCATTGGCCGCGCCATGGAACAGGATCACCGCCCCATGCTGGCCTTGTCGCTGCGCCTTGCCTCGGCATTGGCGCTGACGACGATGTTCACCTTCAGCAAGCTGCTGGGCCAGCATGGCGTGCCGGTGATCGAGATGATGTTCTGGCGCCAGCTGGTCAGCCTGCCGCTGATCGCCGGCGGGCTGGCGGCGGCGGGGCGATTGCGTCTGCTGCGGACCGGGCGGCCCGGCGCCCATCTCGTCCGCGCGACGCTCGGCACGGTGGGCATGGCGCTGTTCCTCGGCACGATGCAGGTCCTGCACTTGTCCGAGGCGACGACGCTGAACTTCACCACACCGATGTTCGTGGTGGTCATCACCGCGCTGTTCCTGCCGGAACGGGTCGGCGTCTGGCGCTGGGCGGCGGTGGCGACCGGCTTTGCCGGGGTGCTGCTGATCGCCAATCCGGGCCATGCGGCGCTGCCGCTGCTGGGGGTGGCGCTGGGGCTGGGGGCGGCGGCGATGAACGCGGTGATCAGCTTCCACATCCGCGACATGGCGCGCACCGAGGCGCCGGTGACGGTGGTGTTCTGGTTCGCCGTGTTCGGCACCCTGTTCGTGGCGCCGGCCCTGCCGTTCGTGTTTCGCCCGCACGATGCGGTGGTCTGGGCGATGCTCGCCGGGATGGGCCTGAGCGGGACGCTGGCGCAGTGGCTGCTGACCTCGGCCCTACGGCACGGGCCGGTCGCCAGCGTGGTGGTGATGGACTATACCCAGATCCTCTGGGCGACGATCTATGGCTGGCTGCTGTGGGGGGATCTGCCGCATCCGACGATCTGGCTCGGCGCGCCGCTGATCATCGGCAGCGGGTTGCTGATCGCCTGGCGGGGGCACCGGGACATGCGCGAGGCGCTGGCGGCGGTGGCGCCGGACTGAAGGGATCGGGATTGCGGAACCGGCGGTGCGGCTCGAACGTTGCGGCGGGGTCATCAATGAAAGGACCCTGCTCCATGGACCGTGCTCCCCTGTTGCGTCGCCTGGCCACCACCGTCGCGCTCACCGCCCTTGGCCTGGCCGTCGTCGCCTGCAACACGGTCGAAGGCGCCGGCAAGGACATGCAGTCGGCCGGGAGCGCGATTTCCACTGCCGCGAAGTAATCAACTTCCCCCCTGCTCGCCCAGCGTCGGGGCCGTGGCGGGCAGGGTGTGGCCGGCCCAGGTCAGGCGCGGCTTGCGGGCGGCGAGGGTCTCGTCCAGCCGGCGGCGCGGGGCGAGCGTGGGCGCGGCTTTCAGGGTTTCGTCCCCTGCCCTCGCCCGTTCGGCGACATGCCGCAGCGAGGCGATGAAGCGGTCCAGCCCGGCCTTGCTCTCGGTCTCGGTCGGCTCGACCAGCATGGCGCCGTGGACGACCAGCGGGAAATAGACGGTCATCGGGTGGAAGCCTTCGTCGATCATGCCCTTCGCGAGATCGAGCGTGGAGAAGCCTTGCGGCAGGCCGTCATCGCTGAACAGCGCCTCGTGCATACAGGGGCCGGATGCCGCGAAGGGTGCGGCAAGCACATCCTCCATGCTGCGCAGGACGTAGTTGGCGTTGAGAACCGCGTCTTCGGCGACCTGGCGCAGGCCGTCGGCGCCGTGGCTGAGGATATAGGCCAGCGCGCGGGTGAACATGCCCATCTGGCCATGGAACGCGGCCATGCGGCCGAAGCTGGCATTTTCCGCGCCGGCCTGTTCCTCCTCTACCAGCTGCGCCACGCCGGACTCGTCGCGGCGGACGAAGGGGAGCGGCGCGTATGGCGCGAGTGCTGCGGACAGGACCACCGGGCCGGCGCCGGGGCCGCCGCCGCCGTGGGGGGTGGAGAAGGTCTTGTGCAGGTTGATGTGCATGGCATCGATGCCGAGATCGCCGGGGCGCACCTTGCCGACGACGGCGTTGAAGTTGGCGCCGTCGCAATAGACGTAGCCGCCGGCGGCGCGGACCAGGTCCGAGATGCGTTTGATGTCGCGTTCGAACAGGCCGCAGGTGTTGGGATTGGTGATCATCAGGCCGGCAATATCGGGGCCGAGCCGGGCGGTGAGTGCGACGAGATCGACCCGGCCATCGGCGGTGGCGGGGATGCTTTCGACCCGGAAGCCGGCGAAGGCGGCGGTGGCGGGGTTGGTGCCGTGGGCGGATTGGGGGACGAGGATCACCGGGCGCGCCTCGCCCCGCGCCTGCAGGGCGGCGCGGATGCAGAGCAGGCCGCAGAGTTCGCCGTGGGCCCCGGCCTTGGGGGCCAGCGCGACGGCGCTCATGTTGGTGAGGGCCAGCAGCCAGTCGGCCAACTGGGCGATCGCTTCGAGCGCGCCGCGCACGGTGTCCTGCGGTTGCAGCGGGTGGATGTCGGCGAAGCCCGGCAGGCGGGCGAGCTTCTCGTTGAGCCGGGGGTTGTGCTTCATCGTGCACGAGCCGAGCGGGAACGGACCGAGGTCGATCGCATAGTTCTGGCGCGACAGGCGAGTGTAGTGGCGGACGGTTTCCGGTTCGCTGAGGCCGGGGAGTTGCGCCGGGGTGGCGCGGCGGAAGCGGGCGAGTTCGGGGAGCACCTCGCCGGCGGCATCGGGGAGATCGACGCCGGTGGTGGCGGCCGGGGCGGCGAGTTCGAAGATCAGCGGCTCCTCGCACTGGAGGCCGCGATCGCCGGAGCGGGTCTCGGGCAGACCGGCGGCGCCGGCGGGCATTTCGGGGCGCCAGCCGGAGGGGTTGGGGGCATTCATCGCAGGACCTCCTCGAGCGTGGCGCACAGCGTGGCGATGTCCTCGTCGGTGGTGCATTCGGTGGCGGTGACCAGCAGGGCATTGGCCAGCGCCGGCTCGCCGGGGTGGAGGCGGGAGAGCGCGACGCCGCCGAGCACGCCCCTGGCGGCGAGTGCGCGGACGACATCGCGCGACGGGACGAGGAGTTGCACGGTGAATTCGTTGAACCAGGCGCGGTTGAGCACATCGACGCCGGGGATCGCGGCGAGCGCGGTGGCGGTTTGCCGGGCGGCCTGGTGGTTGAGCAGGGCGAGCCGTTCGAGGCCCTGGCCGCCGAGCAGGGTCATGTGGATCGAGAAGGCGAGCGCGCAAAGGCCGGAATTGGTGCAGATATTGCTGGTCGCCTTCTCGCGTCGGATGTGCTGTTCGCGGGCGGAAAGGGTGAGGACGAAGGCGCGTCGGCCATCGGCATCCAGCGTTTCACCGCAGAGCCGGCCGGGCATCTGGCGGACGAATGTTTCCGAGCAGCCGAACAGGCCGAGATAAGGCCCGCCGAACTGGAGGCCGACCGAGAGCCCCTGCCCTTCGCCGACGACGATATCGGCGCCGAGCTGGCCCGGTGCTTCGAGCAGCCCGAGCGCGACCGGTTCGGTGACGACGACGACGAGCAGGGCCTTGTGGGCGTGGGTCGCCTCGGCGATGCGGGCGAGGTCCGGCACGCGGCCGAACAGGTCCGGGTACTGGACGACGACGCAGGCGGTCCCGCCGTCGATCGCGGCGATCAGGCGGTCGTCGTCGGCGTCCGGGGACAGGACGGGGGGCAGTGTGGCGAGATCGTCGCCGGTGAAGTGGGCCATGGTCGTCGCGGTGGCGGTGTAGTGGGGATGGAGTCCGCCAGAGAGCACCGCGCGGCGGCGGCGGGTGACGCGGGTGGCCATGGCGATGGCTTCCCAGCAGGCGGTCGAGCCGTCGTACATCGAGGCATTGGCGATGTCGGTGCCGAACAGGCGGGCGACCTGGGTCTGGAATTCGAACAGGACCTGGAGCGTGCCCTGGGCGATTTCGGGCTGGTAGGGGGTATAGGCAGTGAGGAATTCGCCGCGCTGGATCAGGTGATCGACCGAGGCGGGGATGTGGTGACGATAGGCGCCGGCGCCGAGGAAGAACGGGGCGGCGCCGGCATGGAGGTTCTGCGCCGCCAGCGCCGAGAGGTGGCGTTCGACCGCCATTTCCGGCGCGTGGCCGGGCAGGCCGGGGATCGGCGCGGGCAGCAGGCAATCGGCCGGGACATCGGCGAACAGGGCATCGACATCCGGCGCCCCGATCGTGGCGAGCATGGCGGAGCGGTCCTGCGCGGTGAGCGGGAGGTAGCGCATCGGCTCACAGCTCCGCGATGTAGGCCTGGTAGGCGGCTTCGTCCATCAGGGCGGCGAGTTCGCCGGGGTCGCTCGGGGTCAGGCGGAACAGCCAGCCTTCCGCTTCCGCCGCGGTGTTGACCAGTTCCGGTTCGTCGGCAAGCGCCGGGTTCACTTCGCTGACGGTGCCGGCGACGGGGCTGTAGATGTCGCTGGCGGCCTTGACCGATTCGACCACGGCGGCGGTGTCGCCACTGGCGAAGCTGGCGCCCGGCTCGGGGAGTTCGACGAAAGTGATGTCGCCCAGCTGGTGCTGGGCATAGTCGCTGATGCCGACAGTCGCGACCTCGCCGGCGAGTTCGATCCATTCGTGTTCGCGGGTGTAGCGGCGGCTCATCGGGCGGCTCCTGTGCGGTGGTAGCGATGGGGGACGAAAGGGAGCGGCACGACCGTGGCGGGCAGGCGCTTGCCGCGCACCTCGATTTCGAGCGGGGTGCCGGGGGCAGCGTGAGCGGTCTCGACATAGGCCATGGCGATCGGGTGGCCCAATGTAGGTGAGAACCCGCCGGAGGCGACGGTGCCGACCCGGGCGGCGCCGGCATGGACGGAAGCGCCTTCGCGGGCGGCCTGGCGGCCTTCCAGGCTCAGGCCGACGCGACGGGTCGGGGTGCCAGTGGCGAGCAGGCCGAGCACGCGGTCGGCGCCGGGGAAGCCGGCTTCGGCACGGCGGCGACTGGAAATGGCGAAGGCGAGGCCGGCCGAGACAGGGTCCGTCCCGGGCGTCAGGTCGTGGCCGTAGAGCGGGAGGCCGGCTTCGAGGCGGAGGGAATCGCGGGCGCCGAGGCCGATGGGCCTGACTTGAGGCAGGGCGGTCAGGGCGTCGGCCAGGGCGGTGAGGTCCTCGGCGCGGACGGATATCTCGAAGCCGTCCTCGCCGGTGTAGCCGGAGCGGGAGACGCCGAGTGGGCGGCCGCCCCACAGGTAGGCGCCGGCCTGCATGAAGGCGAGATCGGCCAGCGGGGGGATTCCGGGGAATGCGGGCTGGAGGCCGAGGGCGGCGAGCGCGGCGGCGGCCTCGGGGCCTTGCAGGGCGAGCAGGCCATGGTCTTCGAGGTGGTTGAGGGTCACTTCGTCGGGCAGGTGTTCGCGCAAGTGGGCGATATCGTCCCACAGGCAGGCGCCGTTGACGACGAGGAAGAAGTGATCGCCCCGGTTGGTCACCATGAGATCGTCGAGAATGCCGCCGTCTTCGTCGAGCAGCAGCGAGTAGCGGATGCGGCCGGGTTTGAGCGCGGCGAAATCACCGGGCATCAAGGCTTCGAGCGCGATGGCGGCTTCGGCCATGCTGCCGGATGCGGCGGCGACGGTGAGCTGGCCCATGTGCGAGACATCGAACAGGCCGGCATGGGCGCGGGTCCAGGCGTGTTCGGCCAGGATGCCCCCCCCATTTTCAACGGCATACTGGACCGGCATCCAGCGTTCGGCGAACGGGACCATGCGGGCGCCACGGGCGCGGTGCCAGGCATCGAGCGGCAGTGGCCGGATTTCGGCTTCGACGCTCTCGGTTTCGGGAAATTCGGTTTCAGGTTCGGTCACGCAATCGGGATTCCACGCAAGAGGGCACCAGGTTCGGTGCCCCCTCTGTCACGGAAACCTGAGAGCTTCCCCCGCCCGGCCTTGCGGCGGCAACGGGTTTTCCCCTTCGGTGGTTCCCCCGTCTGCACGCGGAAACGCTTTCCAGAGCGTCGCTATCGACCGGCACGGTCCCTTGTGCCTGAGAGTTTCCGGGGCGGTTGCTCCTTCGGCGCCCTCCGGTCCGCTTGCGGCGAATCGGCGGGGCTCTCCCGCGCGGTCAGCGAGTGGTCACTGGTCCCATGTCGCCCTGCGGGAGTCAAACGCGGGGGCGGCTTATCCCCCGAGGCGACGGGCCGCACGCAGCAGCCCATCGTGTTCGTGAACGAAGCGGCCCCCTGCCCTTTCCGTGGCGAGGCCGAGCAGGGCGCGGGCGAGGACGGAGGCGCGGATCGTGCGGAAGCGCCGGGCTTTGCCCAGGAGCAGTCCATCGAACAGCGGCAGGGCCTTCTGGGCGATCCATTCGAGCGGGCGGCTTTCGCGGCGCGGGCCGATCAGCATGGCCGGGCGGGCCATATCGAGGCGGCGGAAACCGAGCCGGGCGACGGCGGCTTCGGCATCGCCCTTGGCGCGCAGGTAGGCATTGCCGGCGGTGGGGTCGGCACCGACCGAGGAGACGAGGATGAAATGCTCGGCGCCGGCGGCTTTGGCGGCCTGGGCGACGGCGAGGACCAGATCGACATCGACGGCGCGGAAGGCCGCTTCGGAGCCGGCCTTGGCCCGCGTCGTGCCCAGCGTGCAGATGACGGTCGTGGGGGCGAGGTCGGCCAGCGCCCGGGGCCAGCCGGCGGGATCGGCCATGACGAGCTCGATGCGGGCGCCGGGCGGCAGCGGTGCCTCGCTGCGGACCAGGCCGGTGAGGCGGAATTGTGGGCGGGAGCGGGCTTCTTCGATCAGCGACTGGCCGACCAGGCCGGAGACGCCGACGAGGCAGAGGCGCAGGATGCCGGGCTCGGTTTCGCCGCCGAACATCGGCTCAGACACTGGACAGGCGTTCGGGGACGCGGTCGTGGAGGCGGCGGTATTCGGCGATGGCGAAGCGGTCGGTCATGCCGGCGATGTAGTCGGCGATGTGGCGGCTGCGGGCGGGCTCGGCCGGCGGCAGGGCGGCATGCCAGCGCGGGCCGAGTTCGGCGGGCTGGGCATCGTAGGCGGCGAACAGCCCGGCGTTGACTTCGCGCGCGCTGGCGGCGGCGGCGAGTTGCTCGGGGTGGTAGTAGAGCCGGTCGTACATGAAGCGCTTGAGCTGGCGTTCGACCGCGGCGAGGCCGGGGGAAAAGGCGCAGGTGGCGCGGCCGGCGGCGCGGACATCAGCGGGGCTGGCGAGGTGGGCGCTGCGGGACTTCGTTTCGGCGATGACGTCGTTGACCATCAGGCCGATCTGGCTGCGGACCAGTTCGCGCAACTGACGGTCGCGCGGGGCGTGGGCGAAGCGGCGTTCGACCGCGCGCCATTGCTCGGCGACGAAGGGCTGGGTGAGGAGATCGTCGAGGCTGAGGAAGCCGGCGCGCAGGCCGTCGTCGATGTCGTGGTTGTCGTAGGCGATGTCATCCGCCAGCGCGGCGACCTGGGCTTCGAGACACGACCATTCGCCGAGGTCCAGCGGGTATGCCGCATCGAGTTCGGCCAGCGCCCAGGGGGGGCTGGTGACGGGGCCGTTGTGCTTGGCCAGGCCTTCGAGCAGTTCCCAGGTGAGGTTGAGGCCGTCGTGCTCGCAATAAGGGCTTTCGAGCCGCATCAGCACGCGCAGGCAGTGGGCGTTGTGATCGAAGCCGCCGTATGCGCTCAGCGCGGCATCGAGTGCGTCCTCGCCGGAGTGGCCGAACGGGGGGTGGCCGATGTCGTGGGCGAGGCACAGGGCTTCGGTCAGGTCCTCGTCCAGCCCCAGCGCGCGGGCGATGACCCGGCCGATCTGGGCGACTTCGAGGCTGTGAGTCAGGCGGACGCGGTAGTGATCGCCATCGGGCGCGATGAACACCTGGGTCTTGTGGCGCAGGCGGCGGAAGGCGATCGAATGGATGATGCGATCGCGGTCGCGCTGGTATTCGCTGCGCGGCCCGCGGGCGATGGCGCCCTCCAGGCCGAACTCGCGGCCACGGCTCCGCGCCGGATCGCAGGCGAGCGGCGAGCGGGTGGAGGCCAGGGCCTCGATCAGGACTGGCCCCCGAGGATCCATTCGGCGGCGGCTTCGGCATGGATGCGGGTGGAATCGTAGATCGGCAGGACGTTGGCATCGACATCGACGATCATTTCGAGCTCGGTGCAGCCCAGAACCACCGCCTGCGCACCGGCCTGCTGGAGGGCGACCATGATCGTCTTCAGCTCGCGCTCCGACTGGCGGCTGGCCTTGCCCTGCATCAGTTCGTCGTAGATGATCCGGTCGAGCGTGGCGACGCTGTCCATGTCGGGTGGCAGCAGCTCGATGTCGCGAGCGATCAGGCGGCGGCGCCAGAAGCCTTCGACCATGACATTGCGGGTGCCGATCAGCGCCGCACGCCTGACGCCCTTTTCCGCCATGCGGGTGGCGGTGCATTCGGCGATGTGGATCAGCGGAATGGAAATCGCGGCGGCGACCTTGTCCTGCACCTTGTGCATGGAATTGGCGCCGATGATGAGCGCGGTGGCACCGGCGGCTTCGAGGCGGCGGGCGGAGGCGGCCAGTACTTCGGCGGCGCGCGTCCAGTCCTCCTCCGAGGAGAGGCGGACGAGGTGGGAGAAGTCGAGGCTTTCGATCAGCATCGGCGCGCTGGCGGTGGCGCCGGCGCGGGCCTGGACGATGCGGTTGATGTGTTCGTAGTAGGTTCGCGTCGAGAGCCAGCTCATGCCGCCGATCAGGCCGAGTTTGCGCAAGGGGTTGCTCCGGGAAACGGGGGGTTGCAGGGAACTTAGGAAACCGCCGGGGCGGCGTCCAGAAGTCGAATCGGCGGACGGGCCGCGCGGTGCGGCGGTTCAGCGGATAAGGCCGGCCTTGCACAGCGCCAGCGAGGTGACCAGGACCTCCAGCGCTTCGGGATCGTGGACATTGCGGACGGCGTCGACGTAGTCCGCATAAGTGCGTTTTGCAACGCCGAGTGCCTGGAGGTGGCGGAGTTGGGCGATGGTGAGCTTTTCCGCCATGCGACGGGCCATGCAGGCGGAGAGCGGCTGACCCAAGCCGGCATTGACCAGGGCCACTTCGACGCGGTTCTGCTTCATATCCTGCACGCAGGCGGAAAGGCCGAGCAGGGCGGCGACGGCGAAGATACGCTTGGGCATGAGCCTGAACATGCGATGCGCCATGCCCGGGAATCACGGAAAAGGAAACGCGAAACCGGCGCGGCGGGGTGTCCCGCGGCGCCGGTTTGCCATGTTCGGACCGGCTGGGGGGGGCAAGCCGGTCCCTTGGGGATCAGATGTCGTCGTCCGCGTCCGGACCGCTCATCATTTCCCCGGCGAGCCCTTCGGTGCGGCCACGGATCGCGGCTTCCAGTCGGGCGGCAACTTCGGGATTTTCACGCAGGTAGTTCTTGGAATTCTCCCGGCCTTGGCCGATGCGGATCGAATCGTAGCTGAACCAGGCGCCGGATTTTTCCACGATGCCGGCCTTGACCCCGAGATCGAGGATCTCGCCGATCTTGGAGATGCCCTCGCCATACATGATGTCGAACTCGACCTGCTTGAACGGCGGGGCGACCTTGTTCTTGACCACCTTGACGCGGGTGGCATTGCCGGTGATCTCGTCACGGTCCTTGATCTGGCCGGTGCGGCGGATGTCGAGCCGGACGGAAGCGTAGAACTTGAGCGCGTTGCCGCCGGTCGTCGTCTCGGGGTTGCCGTACATCACGCCGATCTTCATGCGCAGCTGGTTGATGAAGATGACCATGCAGCGCGAGCGGCTGATCGAGCCGGTCAGCTTGCGCAGCGACTGGCTCATCAGGCGGGCCTGAAGGCCGACGTGGCTGTCGCCCATCTCGCCCTCGATCTCCGCGCGCGGGACGAGGGCGGCGACCGAGTCCACCACCAGCACGTCGATCGCGTTGGAGCGCACCAGGGTGTCGACGATTTCCAGCGCCTGCTCGCCGGTGTCCGGCTGGGAGACGATCAGCTCGTCGATATTGACGCCGAGCTTTTTGGCATAGACCGGATCGAGCGCGTGTTCGGCGTCGATGAAGGCGGCAGTGCCGCCCATCTTCTGCGCCTCGGCGATGCAGTGCAGCGCCAGCGTGGTCTTGCCCGAGCTTTCCGGGCCATAGATCTCGATGACGCGACCGCGCGGCAGGCCACCGACGCCGAGCGCGATGTCCAGCCCGAGCGAGCCGGTCGAGATCGCCTCGACCTGCATCGTCTCCTTCGAGCCGAGCTTCATCGCCGAGCCCTTGCCGAATGCCCGGTCGATCTGGGCCAGCGCCGCTTCCAGCGCCTTCTGACGATCCATGTCCTTGTCCTTGCTTTCCTGAATCAGCTTGAGCTGCGCAGCCATGTTCCGTCCCTTTGCCTACTTGCCTGACCGGGAAGGTCAACGCAGCCTGTGTATCGCGTTTGTTCTGTTGGAACAAGAGGCGAACAGGAAAAATCCTACATTTTTATCTCTCGGATTTTCAAAGCTCTAACGCATTTCCTCGCCCGGAACGCGAGCAGAACGAAATGCCCCCCGACCGCGAGGTCGGGGGGCATGCCGATTCGGGATATCCCCGGATTAAACCGGAGGCCTCACGCAATCAGAAGCGGACGTTGACGCCAGCGCGACCGCCGAAGCCTTCGGTGCGCTGTCCGGTGCTGACGTCGCCATGGAACGAACGGGTGTAAGTCCCTTCCATGAAGCCGCTGACGGCGCGGTTGGAAGCGATGTTCCAGCCGAGAACGCCTTCGATCGCATCGGGCGTCTGGTAGCCTGCCATGCGCACCGTGCCGCCGGCGTTGCTGAAGGTCACGTTGGCTTCGCGGCGGAAGTCGTGCACGTAGCTGGCGCCGAGGTAGTAGGACATCTTGGTGCCATCGTCGCCGAGCGGCATGACGCCGCCGACCCGGCCACCGGCCTTCACCCGGAACTGGTCGCGATCATTGAAATCGACGTTGGTGCCCAGCACGTTGAAGCGATCCAGCGAGGAGTTGACCCACGAGATCTGGCCGAGCGGTTCGACGAAGAACCGGTCGCCGCCAAGGCGCATGCCGATTTCACCACGCGCGCCCCAGGAGTGCCCGTGGAGCGACTGGCTGTAGTTGCCGAGGCCGCTGTCGACGTCCATCCAGTAGTAGTCGTACTTGGCCAGGCCGTTGATGAACAGGTTGCCCGAGGTGAAGCTCATGTAGGCACCGCCGTTCAGGGCGTTGGTGTTGAGGCTGTCCGGCCCGCTGCGGAAATTGGCGACCGAGTTGATGAAGCCGCCGGTCACGCCGAACGAGAAGCCGCCCCGCTCGCCGACGCCGCCGCTCACGTCCATGCCGATCTGGCCACCGACCGAGGTCTGGCTGTAGCCGGTGTCGGTGGTGCGACCGACGCCGCTGAAGTCGCGCACGTTGCGGGCGCGGTCCACGGTGCCGGCCATGGTCATCCAGAACTTGCCGGTGGCGGCGCCATCGCCTTGTGCCCACAGGGCATCGCGGCGGGACTGCAGGTGGGCGCTGACGGCATCCGCCGACTTGTTCCACAGGTTGCGCTGGATGGTGCCGTAGCGCATCGTGTTATATGCCGCGTCGCTCGGCGAGGCGACCAGGCTGTAAGCGCCCGTGGTCCCGTTGTAGGCGACATCGTAGCGGACCAGGCCGGCATTGACCGAGTTGGGCGCGACGACGAAGGCGCCGGCGGTCGAACCGGCGCCGCCGGTGACGAAGACGGTGCCGCTGTTGAACACCGGCGTGGCGCCCGGCCCCTGGGCGACGGTGACGAGGGTCTGGCCGGTGGCGCTGCCATTGACCACGACGCGGTCGTTGGCAATCGCCGCGCCCTGGGCGGCCTCGAGGGCAACGGCGGAATTGCCGCTGCCGACGTAGTTGCCGTTGATCGTCAGGACGTCACCGACCTGGCCGTTGCGCAGGTCGATCAGGCCGCTGTTGTTGAACGTGCCGCCGGTGAGGCTGGCAGCCGCCGCGCTGGCGCTGTTGGCGCCGACGGTGAAGGTCCCGGTGTTGTTGAACCGGCTGCCGGTGCCCATCACGCTGGCGCCGACGGCATTGAACGTGCCGGCATTGTTGACCGTCGCATTGTTGCCCAGCGAGAGCGCGCCGGTCATCGTGCCGGTGTTGTTGATCGTGGCGGCGCCGGTGCCGCTGGCGATCACCGCATAGCGGCGGCCGAAGACGGTGCCGCTGTTGGTGACGGTGCTGCCGGTGGCCGAGGCGATGTCAATGCCGTCGCTGGCGGCGGAGCTGACCGTGCCTCCGTTGACGTTGACCGCCGCGGTCGAGCCGGTCGATTGGGCAAAGATGGCCGGGAGATCGACGCTGCTGGCGCCGGTGGTGTTGACCGTGACCGGGCCGGCCGAGGTGGCGAAGATGGCGTTGCCACCAGTGCCGCTGACGGTGACCTGTCCGGTGTTGACGGTGACCGGGCCGACGGCGCTGGTGACGGCGACGCCGTTGCTGTTGACGCCCGAGGTCGAGACATTGGCCGCGCCGGCGAGCGTCGTGGCGCCGGTGCCGATGATGGTCACGCCGTTGGTGTTGGCCGAAGTGGTGGTCACGGCGGCGCCGGAGGCAGCGGTGATCGTGCTGGCGGTGCCGGCGTTGTAGGTCACGCCGTTGGCGAAGCTGGTGCCGGTGCAGGTCACCGCGCCGGACGCGAGCACGCCGCATTCATTGGCGGCGTGGGCGGCTGGCGCCATCGCGCCGATGGCGAGCGCGGCGACCGCGCAGGCCAGCGTGTGGCGCGAGCGCACGAAGGCAGCGCCGGAAACCGGCGAGGCAGGCATTTGAAATTTCATCAGGATCACCTTTTGCTGTGGGCCGCCCCGAGCGGTGCGGCCGGACTTGGCAAGGCGATAAGATTTGGCCGGGAAATCGGTTCCTAGGACAATTCGCGACGACCCGAACTTTCCGGGCGAAGTTGCCGAAATGTCACAGGTCAGGCGCCGGCGGCGGCGAGCACGGCGGCGACCTTGTCGCCGATCTGCTGGACCGAGAACGGCTTGCCGATGAACTGGGCGTCTTCGACATCGATCTCGCGGCGGAGTTGTTCCTCGGCATGGCCGGACATGAACAGCACCGGCACCCCGGGCGCCCGCTGGCGCATCTGGCGCACCATCGCGGGGCCATCGAGGCCGGGCATGACGACATCGGACAGGACGAGGTCGAACATGTCCCCGCCCGTCTCCAGCCGCTCTGCCAGCCGCTCGAGACCTTCTTCGCCATCGCGGGCGACGACCACGGTGTAGCCGGCCCGCGCCAGCGCGCGTTCGGCGACCATGCGGACGGAGTCCTCGTCCTCGACCAGCAGGATGGTGCCGCCACCGGCCCAGGTCGCCGCTGGTTCGCGCGGCTTTGCCAGTGCCGGCGTGTCGCCGGGCGTGGCGTGGTGGACCGGCAGGTAGATGGTGAAGCGGGCGCCGCGCTGGGGACCGGGGCAGTTATCTGCAAAGATGAAGCCGCCGGACTGCTTGACGATGCCATAGACGGTCGAAAGGCCGAGGCCGGTGCCCTTGCCCATTTCCTTGGTCGTGTAGAACGGTTCGAAGATCTTGCCGAGGACATCTTCCGGGATGCCGCCGCCGGTGTCCTCGACCACCAGCGCGGTATAGTCGGCCACCGGCAGGATCTCGCTGCGCATGGCGCGGACATCGGCGCTGGTGACGCGGCGGGTCTGGATGCGGATGCGGCCGGCGCCTTCCTGAACCCCCTGCCCTTTCGCCTGGCCGGTGCCCTGGATGGCATCGCGGGCATTGACGGTGAGGTTGACGATGACCTGTTCGAGCTGGGTCGGGTCGGCGCGGACCGGGCCGAGATCGCGGTCGTGAGTGACGTCGAGCTGGATGCGTTCGCCGATCAGGCGCTTGAGCATCTGCGAGACTTCGGAGACGACGTCGGGCAGTTGCAGCACTTCGGGGCGCAGGGTCTGCTGGCGGGAGAAGGCGAGCAGGTGGCGGGTCAGCGAAGCGGCGCGGTTGGAACTGGCGCGGATCTGCTGGATGTCGTCGTAGTCGCTGTCACCCGGCATGTGGCGCAGCAGCATGAGATCGCAGGTGCCGATGATCGCGGTCAGCACATTGTTGAAATCGTGGGCGACGCCGCCGGCGAGCTGGCCGACCGCCTGCATCTTGGTCGCCTGGGCAACCTGGCGCTTGAGCCGGGTTTCCTCGGAACTGTCGGCCAGGCTGAGCAGCACGGTCGCCTCGCCGAGGCCGCGCACGCCGGCCAGGCTGAGCGAGACCGGCTCGTCCGGCTGGGCGGCGAGACGGACGGCAACGTCGCCGGCGCTGCCGGAGCCGCCGAAGCGGCGGACGGCATCGGACAGGGCGGCCTTGTCCTCGCGCACGACGAGGTCGGTCGGGTAGGTCGGCGGGGGCTGGCCCTCGCGGCCGGCGGCGCGCATGAAGGCGGGGTTGGCGAACAGGAGCCGACCGTCGCGGTCGGCCATGGCGAGGCCGAGCGGGAGCTGGGCGAGCAGCGCCTCGAGGTGGGGCGCGGCGGCGGGCGCGGAGACATCGCCGCCGAGGCCGATGCCGCTATCGGCGAGGACCATCAGGGATGGCGTCACCGATGGGTCGAACGGGCCGCGCCGGTCGGGATCGGTCAGCGGCACGTGGAACAGGGTGAGCGGGGCGGCGCGGGCGGCGTCGCGCGCCCAGTAGAGCTTTTCCTGTTCGTCCTGGGCGAGCAGGCCGACGAAATCGCGGCCGGCGAGCGCGGCATGGGGATCGCCGGTGGCGCGTTCGGCGAAACCGGCCGAGGCTGCGCGGATCTGGCCGTCAGGATCGACGATCGCGGCGGCGAGGCCGGCGAGCGACAGGACACGGCCGGCCATGCCGTCGAGATGGGCGACGAGTTCGGCGACCGGGTCGGCGGCCTGCACCTGGCGCAACTGCCAGACGAGGAAATCTTCCGCCCGGCCGGCCCGGCGGGCGTTGCCGAGCCAGGAACCGGGGGTGCCGGGGCGGGCCACGCCGTCGAACCCGGCCTGGCCATCCCGCCAGGCGGCCTGGGCGGCCTGGGCCAGGCGCTGGGCGCCGGCTTCGCCGACCGGCAGATGGGGCGGAGCGCGGTCAATGCCGAACGCGGTCTCGAACAGGCGGTTGGCGCAGACCAGGCGGCCGGCGCGATCGGTGACGGCGACGGCGCAGTCGGGATGGTCGATCGCCGCGACGGTGACCGACCAGTCCGGCTCGGCGAGCGCGGGGACATCCTCACCGCGCCGCAGGGCGGGGAACACGCGCAGCGCGCCAAGCAGCAGCACGCTGCCGGCGGCGAAGCCGGCGACGACCAGCGGCTGGCGGGCGACGAACCAGACGAGCAACAGGCTGGTGACGAGGGCGGCGGCGAGCAGGACCCGGTCCAGCAGGGCCGAAGACGCAGGCAGGGCGCGGGGCTGGCTGGCCAAGCTCAGGCTCCCGCACCGCGCTGGCGAGCGGCCTCGCCCTTGCGGCGCAGGCGGGCGACGCGCAGGCGCCAGAACAGGACGGCGGCGGCA